>Ga0207420_1000065_pt1 | contig 234503 bp, 200 predicted proteins | sample ThiBio_inoc_biof_FD_183941 | JGI IMG/M metagenome (GOLD analysis project Ga0207420, IMG submission 183941) | Wastewater bioreactor microbial communities from Cape Town, South Africa - Thiocy_inoc_biof (SPAdes) | ecosystem: Engineered > Bioremediation > Thiocyanate > Unclassified | place: South...
AAAAACTATTGAAATTTGTGCCTAAAAAAGTCCGGAGCAATGCCCAAAAATTAGAAGTTCCGCAAGGAATATTCGGGTTTATTGAAAACACCCTGCTCCAAATTGAAATAAGTCTTTTTAGCGCCACCCAAAAACACAGCTATTTTTCTCTGCTCCTCAACTAAACCTTGCTTAAATCGCTTCTAATAAAGCCGTTTTTTAGGCGTTTTTGATACTGGTTTGCTTAATGAGGTGGTTGTGCAACGGTTACCCGTGTTAGCACCAGTTGTTCTTGTCAGTCTATTTGAAAAGTTTGTCTTCAATTTGTTTCAAGTTTTTATTTACAAAGAACATATCAGGTTCGTTTTTAATTGCTCTTACTCGTATTTCAAAATTTGGGTCTTCTACATTTTGGTTGTCAAAAAGAATAAGTCCAATACCAAACTGTCTGCACAATGTGTCAAGTCTTGTTATATCTTCAATTTGTGAGTTGTTTGGAACAACAATATATGATTTATGCGAAAATATCCTGTAAGCACAAGCCTGTCCAAATGCGGTTATTAGTCCGTTTGTGTCAGTCTTGATTTCTCCAACAATAATTTCTGTCGGAAATTGAATAATGTCGCTTCTTTTCGATTCTCTCACACCAATTACGTCTGGTGTTCCCCATTTGTCTTTAAAAATATTTCCGCCAAGTCCAATTGCGTTTGTGCATTCCTCAAGTTCGTTTACTAACCAGTCAGCAAATGGTTGATAAAAATCTTCTTCCTTAATCGTCTTTTTCTTAGTGGTCTTTTGTGGTGTTATTGTTGGTTGTTCGTCAGGTTGAGTCGCAACATTCTCCTTAAATTTTAAAAGTCTGAAAACACCTCTGTCAGGTTTGTAAATTTGTTCAGGATATGTTGCTTCTAAGTCCCAAGTCGCACCGCTAATTGTATTTGGGTTGAAAGAACTATTTACTTTTAAAACTTCTCTTTTCAAGTCGGAATACCTAATTCCCTCAGGTCGGTTTGCCAAGGTGTCAAGAGCAATTTGTCTAATCTGTTCTGTTATTGAAATACTTTTTGCCATTTCGTGTCTTGTTGTTTGTTATGTGTCGTTCTACAATTGGTGCTAACGTTTTGCAGCTTGACGAAGTGCGGGAATTAAACTCCCAACATTTCACCAAAAAGACAAACTTAAAAAAGAAAAGAGAAAATGAACAATAACCAACATCACCCCGCATTTCGCCAAACCGCTGTGCCTGTTGCACGACTCAAAAGTAAAATAAAAATTAGAATACAAAAAATGTCATAACTATTTGATTGTTAGTTAATTATGTATATCCTTGCACCATGCAGGGACATAAAAAATTCAATCCGCAACTCTTTTACGAACTCAGCTTAGATGGCTTGGTTCCTCAAGATAATTTCTACCGCAAAGTAAATCGCGAATTAGAGTTTGGATTTTTATATTCCGAAACCAAAAAATACTATGGTACAGAAGGTCAGCAGAGCATTGATCCGGTAGTTTTCTTTAAGATATTATTAGTTGGCTATTTGAACAATATCAACAGCGACAGAGCATTACTGCGCTATTGCAGCAACTGCTTGGATGTGCGTTTGTTTCTGGGTTACGACTTGAATGAAGAGTTGCCTTGGCATTCCACCATATCAAGAACAAGACAGCTATTAAACATGTATTGATGGCAGCTTTAGCCTACAACCTGAAAAAACTATTGAAATTTGTGCCTAAAAAAGTCCGGAGCAATGCCCAAGAATTAGAAGTTCCGCAAGGAATATTCGGGTTTATTCAAAACACGCTGCTCCAAATTGAAAAAGGTCTTTTTAGCGCCACTCAAAAACACAGCTATTTTTCTCCGCTCCTCAACTAAACCTTGCTTAAATCGCTTCTAATAAAGCCGTTTTTTTCGATGTTTTCACTTTTAGTTTGAAGAAAGAGGTGGTTGTGCAACGGTTACGCATGTTAGCGGTTGGTTTTTTATCTATTACATTGTTCGTCTCAATTCTTGTTGATGTTCTGTATAACAGCTATAACATTGTGGTTTATTCATACTTGTCATTTCGTATTCACCACATCTATGACAAACGTTCTCTTGGTAGTCTGGATTTTCAAATTGAGCCCAAATAGAAAAACAGTCGCCACAATAAGGTCTGGTTGGGTTGTAGTCAATTCGAGTTTCACAACGTATACAATAACCTCTAATTATTTTTCTATAATTTGTCTGCTTGTTGTTAGCTTGTTTTTTGTCAACAAAAATTGGTCTGTCTGTTTTACGTAATGCAGTTTGTTCGGCTGATTGAATAATAGAAAGTGTTTCTGCAACCGCTTTGTCAAATAGGTCTTTGTCTGTATTACGGTCAATGAGAACACCCATTTCACGATTATTTTTCTCCGAGAACTCATACATATTCATTGATGTAATAACCATTTTCGTTTCGTTGAAATAACACTTTGCGTGTAGGTTTTCAAAAAAATAAAGTTCTACATTTTTCAGTTCAGCAAGTGAGTTTCTTTCGTTTGGTTTTAGTTCATCTTTACCGTAGATAATTTTTATTGAAACATTTTTATTTGAAGCATCTTTTAGTCGTTCGTAAAATGTTTTTGAGATTTGCAGATATGGTGAAACAAGAATAAGTTTTGACTTAGCGTCAATAATTATATTCTCAATATTGTAAGATGTTCCGTTTGTCGTTAAAAATTCTGCCATTTTTTATTGTCCAATTGTTTCTGTCTGCTCATTTTTTTGTGTCGTCCGAAACTTACAGCTAACTAAAAAAGGCTGCCAAAATTTTGACAGCCTTTCTATTATGTAAGAAGTAATCTTCTCGATTATTTCAAAATTTCAGTTACTTGACCGGCACCTACTGTACGTCCACCTTCGCGGATAGCGAAACGCAAACCTTTTTCCATCGCGATTGGATAGATAAGTTTTACACTAAGTGTAACGTTATCACCAGGCATTACCATTTCTACTCCTGCAGGAAGTGTAATTTCACCGGTTACGTCAGTTGTACGGAAATAGAACTGTGGACGGTAGTTGTTGAAGAATGGTGTATGACGACCACCTTCTTCTTTGCTTAATACGTAAACTTCGCACTTAAATTCAGTGTGAGGCGTTACAGTACCAGGCTTAACAATAACCATACCGCGTTTAATGTTTTCTTTATCTATACCGCGCAATAGCAAACCTACGTTGTCGCCAGCTTCGCCACGGTCAAGAATTTTACGGAACATTTCCACACCGGTAACGGTTGATTGAAGTGCTTTTTCACCTTCTTTCAATAAACCGATAATTTCAACCGGATCGTTAGAGTTGATAACACCACGCTCGATACGACCGGTAGCAACTGTACCACGACCAGTGATAGAGAATACGTCCTCAACCGGCATCAAGAAAGGTTGATCAACAGCGCGTGGAGGAACCGGAATCCAGCTATCAACAGCAGCCATCAATTCTTCAATTTTAGCAACCCATTTTGGATCTCCGTTTAAGCCACCCAAAGCAGAACCTTGAATTACAGGAATGTTATCGCCATCAAAGTTATAGAATTTCAATAAGTCGCGAATTTCCATTTCGCCCAATTCTAAAAATTCAGGATCGTCAACCAAATCAACTTTGTTCATAAACACAACGATTTGAGGAACGCCTACTTGACGAGCCAACAAGATGTGTTCACGAGTTTGAGGCATTGGTCCATCTGTAGCAGCCACCACAAGGATAGCTCCGTCCATTTGCGCAGCACCCGTAACCATGTTTTTAATATAGTCAGCGTGTCCCGGGCAATCTACGTGTGCGTAGTGTCTGTTTTCTGTTTGATATTCAACGTGAGAAGTGTTGATGGTGATACCACGCTCTTTTTCTTCCGGTGCGTTATCAATTGAGTTGTAATCTCGTTTTTCAGCAAAGCCTTTATTAGCTAATACTGTTGTAATAGCAGCAGTAAGGGTAGTTTTTCCGTGGTCAACGTGACCAATGGTACCGATGTTTACGTGCGGCTTGTCTTTTACGAATTTTTCTTTAGCCATTTTTTCTTTTTTTAATGGTTGATGTAATGTTTATTATTGTTTGTTTTAAAACGTTTTCGAGCCGTTGATGAGAATCGAACTCGCGACCTCTTCCTTACCAAGGAAGTGCTCTACCACTGAGCTACAACGGCTTGTTAAGGAATTTCCAACAAAACTCCTTTTGTTCAGAGCGGGAGACGAGGCTCGAACCCGCGACCTACAGCTTGGAAGGCTGTCGCTCTACCAACTGAGCTACTCCCGCAATTTTTATTTAACTGCTTCGCAAATATTACTTTTATATGCTGCAAACACAAATATTGCTTAGCAACAAAAGGAATATTTACCAATTTATACTTTTCAAGAAAAACTATGGTTGAAATATTTTCGCGCATAATGCTTCTTGTTTTTTCCAAAGAACATTAAAGTGGGGGAAGATGGATTCGAACCACCGAACTCCGAAGAGGACAGATTTACAGTCTGTTGCCGTTGGCCACTTGGCTATTCCCCCCTTTTGCTTGTTCAACATTTTTGGCTGCCGAACAAGAATGAACAACTAAAGCTTTGTAAAAACAAAGTTTCAAAGTTGTTTCTATGAGCCAGCGGAGGGATTCGAACCCCCGACCTACTGATTACAAATCAGTAGCTCTACCAACTGAGCTACGCTGGCTTCTCAAAGAACTTTTAGTGTAATTTTTTGTGTTTTAAAACACACTTCGCCACACTTGTTTTCAAAAAACGAGGCGCAAATGTAATCTTCTGCATTTGATTTTCAAAAAATACTGTACTATTCTTTTTTTTTCTTTTCACCGAAAGTTTTTCTGCCTTCTTAATTAGGCATTCTGTTGATGAATGTTGCAACATTTCGCGTAAATTTTCGTTAAGCATTTGTACCACTTCCTTTAAAATTGTATATTAGTGCTGCAATGGCGAGGGAGAGATGGCTAATAAATTTTTTCACCAAATTAAATCCTTAGTTAAATTATGAACATTGTAATTAGACCGGTGCATTTTGATGCTACAAGCCAATTAGTTGATTTTATCACTAAAAAACTACAGAAACTCGAAGTCTTTTTCGATAAAATTATTGAAGCAGAAGTTTATTTAAAGCTCGGCACCAAGCAAAATATTAAAGATAAAATTGTGGAAGTAAAACTTTCGGTACCCGGCAAAACACTTTTTGCCAGCGAAGTTTCTAAAGCATTTGAAGAAAGCGCAGATAAAGCGGTAGAAACTATTTCTAGACAACTTAAAAAACACAAAAACAAACTCATTGAACAAAACAGTTAATTTAAAAAACAAACAATAAATCTCCCTCAATAATATTGATAAAAAGGCTCGCTTTTGCGAGCCTTTTGCTTTTTGGGATATTTTTAAAGCTCGAATTGCAAGCCAGTGCTTCTACTCCTAATTTCTATGCTACTTTGTAAAGATATTTTTGAAATTCTGTCTCGTCCTAAAAAAAATAAATCATAAGCCATTTCAAAATTAGGAGATTTCTTTGCACCTTAAAGTAATAAATTTTAGGTATTAAAATGTCTATGATTAAGAAATAAACCGCCACCAAATCTCCTTCACAGATAAAGAAAAAGAGCTTCTACTTTGTTTTTAAAATTGTACTTACCTAAAGCCTTTTTTTTGCAAAACTGCTTGTTTAGGCGGAAAAATTTAAGTCCATTTGAAGTTCTATTTTCCTTTTATACTTTTGTGCGAAGCTGATGCAGTTGCGCATTGCAACACGCAAATTATTTAAAACGAGTCATTTACCTTGTGCCTAAAAGTTGATATTCACACACATATTATTCCAAAAAATTTGCCACGTTGGGCAGATAAATATGGCTATGGCGGCTTTATTCATTTAGACCATCACAGAGCAGGTTGCGCGCGAATGATGCGCGATGATGAATTTTTTCGCGAAATTCAGGAAAACTGCTGGGATGCCGAAGCGCGCATAAAAGATTGCAATTTGCACCGCGTAGATGTGCAAGTGCTCTCTACCATTCCGGTAATGTTTAATTATTGGGCAAAGCCTAAAGACTGCTTGGAAATTTCATCGTTTTTGAACGACCACATTGCAGAAATTGTACAAAAATATCCAAAGCGTTTTGTTGGTTTGGGAACTGTTCCCATGCAGTCTGCCGAGCTTGCTGTGAAAGAGCTTGAACGCTGTAAAAAAATTGGTTTAGTAGGAATAGAAATTGGTTCAAACATTAACGATATGAACCTAAATGAACCTTCTTTTTTCCCGGTGTTTGCCGCTGCCGAAAAGTTAGGAATGAGTGTTTTTGTTCACCCTTGGAACATGATTGGTTTTAAGCAAATGCAAAAGTACTGGCTGCCTTGGCTGGTGGGAATGCCGGCAGAAACTTCGCGCGCAATTTGCAGTATGATTTTTGGTGGAATTTTTGAGCGCTTTCCAAAACTAAAAGTGGCGTTTGCACATGGCGGAGGTTCTTTTCCTGCAACAATTGGCAGAATAGAAAGAGGCTTTGAAACACGACCCGATTTAACTGCAATAGATAATGACGTGAATCCAAGAAATTATATTGGCAGGTTTTATGTTGATTCCTTGGTTCACGATAGCGCATTTTTAAAATACTTGACCGAAACAATGGGAATAAACCATGTTTGCATCGGCAGCGATTATCCTTTCCCTTTGGGTGAAGAAATTCCGGGAAGTATTATTGAAACAGTGAAATGGAACAATGGAGAAAAGGAAAAACTAATGCACCAAAACGCTTTTAATTGGCTAAATTTGAAGGCGGAAAGTTTCATGTAGTATAACTTAAAGTGAAAGATTAAAAACAGCTTCTGTTTCTATTGGAAACTATGGCATTTTCTTCAAAACAAAAATTGAAAAATTTAGATGAGCAACACAGCAAAAACAACTTGGGTAAGTGTGAAACCCGGAAGTGATTTCCCAATTCAAAATTTGCCTTACGGAATTTTTAAAACTGCCAGCCACAGCCCGAGAGCAGGAGTTGCCATTGGCGATTTTATTCTTGATTTAGCTGTGCTTGGCGCTGCCGGAAAGTTTAGTGGAATAGTGCAAGATGTAAGTGTTTTTTCTAAGCCAACACTTAATAGTTTTATAGCATTAGGCAAACCTGTAACCAACAAAATTAGAAACAGAATTATTGAACTGCTGAGCGAAGAAAATACCGAACTGCAAAACGATATTGCCTTGCGCGAACAGGTGTTTGTGAACCAAAGCGATGCCACAATGTTGCTGCCTGTTCAAATTCCAAATTATACCGATTTTTATTCCAGTATTGAGCACGCAACTAACGTGGGAAAACTTTTTCGTCCCGATAACCCGCTAATGCCCAATTGGAAACATTTACCGGTAGGTTATCATGGCAGAGCTTCTTCTATTGTGGTGAGCGGCACGCCTATTCGCAGGCCAAAAGGGCAAACTAAAACAGACGATATGCCAATGCCTGTTTTTGGTGCTTCAAAAGCATTGGATATTGAATTAGAAATGGCTTTTGTGGTAGGGAAAGAAACCGATATGGGCGAAAGTGTTTCTACAGCTTCAGCAGAAGATTATATTTTCGGAATGTTGCTCTTTAACGATTGGAGTGCGAGAGATATTCAGCGTTGGGAATATGTTCCGCTCGGTCCTTTTTTAGGTAAAAATTTCGGCTCATCGGTTTCACCTTGGCTTGTGCCTTTAGAGGCGTTAAAAAACTTTAGGGTTGAAGCGCCTAAAAAAGACACAGAAATACTACCCTATTTGCAGCAAAGCGGCTTAGCAAATTTCGATATTCAACTTGAAGTAGAACTTACAACTCCTTCGGGTGAAAGTGCTGTTATTTCAAAAAGCAATACCAAATATTTATATTGGAGTATAGCACAGCAGTTGGCGCATCACACCGTGAATGGCTGCAACATTCAAGTTGGCGATATGTATGCCAGCGGTACTATTAGCGGACCAACACCGGATTCTTTAGGCTCGCTCTTAGAAATTACAGAAGGAGGAAAAAAAGCCTTGTATTTGGCTGAAGGCATCGAGCGAAAATATTTGCAAGATGGCGACACCATTACACTTCGTGCTTTTGCAGAAAAAGATGGTGTGCGTATTGGTTTTGGAAGCTGTGTTGGCACTATTCTCCCTGCGCATAGTTAATATAGGCGTTTTCTAAACAACATTTTGCGTGTTGCTTCGTTAGCAGCATCTATTTTCTACATTTGAGCAATGCAATTTTTTTCACTTCTCACATTAGTACTTGCAAGTTTAACTTTAGCAGCACAGCCGTTAGGCACTTGGAAACTTTATTTTCCTTACAAAGATGCTACCGGATTAGAAGATGCCGGAGATATGGTTTATGTGAGCAGCACGCAATCGCTTTACAGTTTTGAAAAAAACACCGGAGTGTTTACTTTTTTCGATAAACAAACTGCACTCAGCGATGTGGGAATTAAGTGTATAGATTACAACAGCACCACAAAAACTTTAGCAGTTGCTTACAACAATAGCAATATAGATTTAATAGCAGATGCTACTGAAGTTTACAATATTCCGGACTTAAAAAACAAGATAATTGCCGGCACAAAAAACATAAACGGCATTTGTAACGCAGGTGCTAAAATTTACTTTGCTACCGATGTGGGAATTTTAGCTGTGAGCCAATCAAAAAGAGAAATTTCGGAGGTTTATGTAATTGGAAAATTAGGTGGAAATGTTGCCGTATATAGTGTTGCAGTAGGGAATAATAAAATATTTGCAGCTACCGAACAAGGCATAAAAAGTGCGCCACTAAACACTGCTAATCTTCAAGATTTTAATTCGTGGAAAACATATAGCACACAAGATTCGCTACCCGAAAAAAAGTTTTCTCTCACCGGATTTGCTGCTAATAAATTTTATGCCGTTTGCAACGATACCGTATTTGGTTTCAATGGAAATTATTGGAACAAACTTTTTTTCGATACTGCATTGCAAGTATTAAACGTGCAAAGTTATGGGAACAACTTTTTTGTGATGTTGCACAACACACAAACAGGCGAAGGCAAAGTTTTAAAAATTGACGATTCGGGCAACCAAAACCTACTAAATGTATCGGTTGGCTCACCAATACAATATTTTATTGATAATGATGGCACTACATGGTTAGCAGATATGTATAATGGTGTTTACAAAAACAGCGAGTTGATAAATCCAAACAGCCCAACTTCTTTCAACTCGTTTAATATTGATGTAAAGAACAATGTAACATGGGTGAGTGGTGGCGGAGCCGATGCTTCGTGGGGCTACACTTACAACTATTCAGGCATGTATATTCTTAAAAATGATACTTGGAAGAACCTAAATGGCTTCTCTTCTCCTGCTTTAGTAAACTTTCCCGATATTGTAAACATTGCAGTTGCCAACGATGGCGAAAAAGCATACTTAGCTTCAAACCGCGAAGGTGTGGCAGAAGTAGATTTGAATTCAAATACCATTCAGCAATACAACAAAAACAATTCACCACTTTTAGGCGCAGCCGGAGACCCTGTAGCAACGCGCGTTACAGCAGTAGCATTAGACAGAGATAATAACCTATGGGCAGGAAATGCGTTTACCAACTTTGGCTTAATAGTGAAAAAGCCAAGTGGCGACTGGGTAAAACTTCCTTACTTTACCGTAAACCAACTAATTAAAAAAATAGTTATTACTTCAAACAATTACAAATGGATGCTTATGCGTCCCGGTTCTATTGCAGTTTACTATGAAGGAAATATTTTAGAAAACACAAGCGATGATGCTTTTAGAATATTAGGAACAGGCAAAGGCTATGGCGGCTTAAACAACGGAAATGTAAACTGCTTGGTTGAAGATAAAGATGGCGCTGTGTGGGTGGGAACAGATGAGGGAATAGAAATTTTTTACTGTGCCGGAAGTGTATTAAGCCAAAACGGTTGCGATGCACAACGTATTGTGGTTGAACGCGATGGCTACAATGGCTATTTATTCGGAACAGAAATAGTGCGCGCACTTGCCGTAGATGCAGCCAATAGGAAATGGGTGGGAACGAGCAATGGCGTTTGGTTAATTTCTGCCGATGGAAAAAAGGAATTACTAAAATTTAATACCGATAACAGTCCGCTGCCATCTAACTATATTACCGACATTGCAATTAACCACAAAACAGGTGAAGTATTTTTTACAACAGAGCAAGGTATTGCAAGTTATTTGGGCGATGCAATACAAGGCGGTGAAACTTGTGATAAAGCTGTTGTTTTCCCCAATCCTGTAAGAGCAAGCTACGATGGACCTATTGCCATAAAAGGTTTGGTGGACGATGCTTACGTGAAAATTACAGATGCTACAGGTTTGGTGGCATACCAAGGCAAAGCCAATGGCGGGCAAATGATTTGGAATGGAAAAACATATAATGGAAATCGTGTAGCAAGTGGCGTTTACACTGTTTATAGCGCCAACGAAATAGGTAAAGAGAAATGTGTTGCCAAAATAGTTTTAATCAACTAACTTGCAGCAATGAACCAATTTGTCGATAAAATTTATGCAGTGCTGGAAGAAGTGAAAGACCCGGAGATTCCTGTTTTATCGGTAGTGGATATGGGAATTATTACACAAGTTTTTTCTGAAAATAACCAACACGCAACTGTACACATGACACCTACTTTTGTAGGCTGCCCGGCAATTGGTGTAATGAAACACGATATTGAAAAAGCAGTACTAAATGCAGGATTTGAAACCGTAGAAGTAATTGTGGATTTTAAAACCCGCTGGACAAGCGACCGAATGAGCGACAATGCAAAGCAAAAGTTGGAGAAATTCGGCATTGCACCACCAACAAAAATTGATGGAAACATAAGCGAAGAAGCGCTTAACAAAGTTCGCTGCCCACATTGCGGCAGCGTGAATACCACACTAAACAGCCCGTTTGGCTCTACTCTTTGCCGCGCTATTCGCTATTGCTTTGATTGCAAGCAGGGCTTTGAACAATTTAAGCCTATTTAATGCTTAAAGGCAGCGAAATAGCAGAAGGATAAAGCGTGCCGCAACCAAAATTAAAACACTTAGGTCGAGGCGTTGTAATATCGAAATGCCCGGCATCTGCACCTGCAAAACTCACCCGAATGGAGTGCCCTTTATTTAGTTGGTATGAAGTTGGCAACATCTCAAATTGCAACCGCACCATTTCGTTCGTTTGGTAAGGAATAGCATCTTCTTTTAAATAAGAATGAAATGGCGTTGATGTTTCATACAACTTGTTTTCGGAAATTTTTCTGTGCATCGGGCGAAACATTCCTTCGGTGATATAAGTAACTGTTCCATCGGGCGAAACATCTTCTAAATACGCAAAAACATTTGCATCAGAAGCATCGGCACTCCAGTAAATATCTAAAAAAGGGCTTCCGGTAATTTCGGCAATATTTTGTAATGGTGAAGTGGTAAACGAAATAAGTTTTTTATCTTCTTCCATTCGGTTAGAATAGTTGGTTGGCCCATTCATAAAAAGTTGTGTAATACTATTCCAGCGTGAAGTATTGCCACTGCTTGCACTATAATTAACAGCATAGTTTACTATACCATTTTTCTTAATGTTTGGGGTAAGTGTGCTATCTATATTCAAATAAAAGAGCGTGTGTTCTTGCTTGGCAATAGGCCATTCGTTGCTTGCTTTCCATGTTTCTTCTCCTATTGTATAGTAGTAAAGTTTAGGTTCTTTATCTATGCCGTTATCAATGTCTTTTAAATAAAAATCAAAGAAGCGAAGCATCTCCAATTTCACCGGAAAATTTACAACTTTAGTAGCAGCAAAAGGGCTTACATTGTTTTGTGGGCCATGATCCCAAGGTCCTACCAAAACCTTTACCGTATTTTTGGTATTTGCCATTCCATCGAATAAACTTTTTTGCAATGCCCCATCGTACCAGCCACCAATTCTGTAAATTGGCGTGCCCGAATTTTCAATTTGCTTTCTAAAAGAATGTACGCTGAAAGCTTCGCTACTTAAGCCAAGTTTGGGTAAGGTGTCATCTCTAAAAACCACATGCTTTATTCCTTCTGTAATATCAAAATTGTTTCGGTGTTGCGCCAAAGCAGATTTGTAAATTTTTTTACCTCTATCGCCTTGCACAGGGTTTGCACCAAACAGCAAATGCTTGGCCATTTTTCCAAAAATGCTGAAGTTATTGTGGTCTAAATTTTGAGTTGTTTTTCCCCAAGCATCAATAAATGGTGTTTGTCTAATTCCACCCGGCATCATTACATAGTTATACAAGTCGAAAATGTTGCTGCGCGGAATACAAGCTTTTACTGCCGGATGTTGATTTGCCAAAAGCATTTCTGCTGTGGTACCCACATAACTCACTCCGGTGCTGCCTACTTTTCCGTTGCTCCAAGGTTGGTTAATTATCCAATCCACAATCTCTTTTCCGTCTGCAATTTCTTCGGGGCTAAATTCCATTTTCCGCACACCTGTAGAGGCTCCGGAACCGCGTACATCTGCAATTATACAAGCGTATCCATGCGAAGTAAAAAACTCTATTTCTGCCTCCGGAACTACTACTAAAATCGGACTTTTAAATAGATTTAGCGGAAACTTAATTCGCAGCGATCGCAAGTAGCGTGTTAAATATAAAATGGTAGGAACCTGCTTTCCTTCCTCTAATTTTTTCGGCAAATACACATCGGTAGCAATTAGTGTGCTATCGCGCATGGTGAGATAGAGCGAATGGTATTTAAACCCTTTATACTCAGGAGTTGTGTATCCTTGATAAACACCGGGATAGCTTAGTTTTCCATTATTTTTTCCTCCAACTACATGGTTATCTAAGTGTGTGCCGGCATTGCATACAAGCGAAAAAAAAGTAAAAAGAAATAAGAAAATGTACCGTGTGTGCATGTACTAATACCTATTTTTATCAAATAATTTAAAGGCAATAAAATTGGAAAGATTCTTACTGAAAAAAAACAATTTTATAGAATAAATTTTAAGCTGCTTTATTCTTGCATTCGATAAGCTTTTACAATCTCCGATATGTAGCCAATATTATACTCCAAGTATTACAGCAATAGCACAAACCCTTGGTATCTTCTAAATTATTACCCTTTAAAACCCCACTTCAATAACTCTTTGAAAGTTACTTTTTTGCCATACATTAAAATGCCTGTGCGGTAAATTCGCGCAGCCAGCCAAGTAGTACCCAAGAAGCCGAGTATTAGTAGTGCAGCCGATAAAAGTATTTGCCAAAGCGGTGGTTCAAACGGCATGAGCGAAGGCATAATTATTGGTGAAGAGAATGGTACTAAAGACGCCCAAAATGCCACACTGCCATCGGGTTCACCAATTACTTTTGTAAGCAGAATAATGGAAATAATGATTGGAATAGTAACCGGTAGTGTAAGCGATTGCATGTCGCCATCATCGTTTACGGCTGCACCAATTGCCGCAAACAATGCGCCATAAAGCAAAAAGCCTCCAATAAAAAAGAATAGGAACGCACCAAAAATTGGCAAAAACCTAATTTCTGAAATATGCCCAATCAGTATTCTTATTTCGTCTGCATCAATATTATTTGCTGCTGAAGCAGAGGGCGGAGTCATCATTCCGCCATCCATAGTAATACCCAACACGGCTACAATAAAAAAATTTGAAAGCATAATGAGTATTGCCCAAAGCAAGAACTGCGTTAAGCCAACCATGCCAATTCCCACAATTTTTCCGAGCATAAGTTGAAACGGTTTCACACTACTCACCAGCACTTCCACAATACGATTGGTTTTTTCTTCTTTCACTCCTTTCATAATCATGGTGCCGAAAACCAACAAAGCAATATACACCACAAAGCCAATTAAATAGCCTATTACAGAAGCAATTTCGGTGAAACCAACTTTTTCGTTACCCAAATCCGAAGTATAGTTTATGGTTATTTTCTCGTTCAGATTTTCTATTGCCGCCTTATCCACATCAAGTGTTTCTAATTTCTTTTTGCGTACCACATCGCCAAGCATTTCCGTTAAGTATTGTTTCATAAATAAGCCCGGGCGGTCAGCAGTAAATAATTGCACACCAATTCGGTTCGGGTTCATAATTTCAAACCCGGCAGGAATACGCAATAAGGCATCAAATTTTGCTTCTTTTCCATTGGTTTGAATATTGCTGTATAGCGAATCAAAACTCTCGTTTGGGTAGAAAAAATAAACCGATTTGTCTGATGCATCAGGAAAGCGCATATCTTTAAAAACACCACTTTCATCAATCACGGCAATGCGCTTTTCGCTTGAGCCTAAAGTGTTTACCCAAACTGTTGCACCAACTAAAAGTATAAAACCAATTGGCGCTAAAAGCGTAGTGAGCAGAAAGCTTTTGGTAAGCACACGGCTCAAATATTCTCTTTGAATTATTATGAGTATTTTCTTCATAAAGCAGCAGCTTTTTCTACGTTTTTAATAAATATTTCGTTGATGCTCGGTAGCAATTCTTTAAATGAATTTACGGTTACATTTTGCTCGATAAAGTATTTTAAAACTTCGTTTGAAGTATTGTTTTCGCTGCTGATAACTGCGCGATTTTCGCTTTGGCTCAGCACTTTAAAATGCTGCTGAAAATGTTCCGGCAATGCACCTTCAAAACCAACCTCAAACTTGTTTTCTTTAAACTGTTGTTTGAGCACTTTTACTTCGCCACAAAGTATGTTTTCGCCTTTATTTATAAGCGCAATGGTATCGCAAATGCCTTCCACTTGTTCCATTCTGTGTGTTGAAAAAAGTATGGCTTTGCCTTGTGCTTTAAAGTTCCTTATTTCTTGCTCTATCAACATAGAATTTATTGGATCTAAACCACTGAATGGTTCATCTAAAATAAGCAAATCGGGCTCGTGCAGTACGGTTCCAATAAACTGCACTTTTTGGCTCATACCTTTTGAAAGCTCTTCAATTTTTTTGTTTTCCCAACTTTCAATATCAAACTTTTTGAACCAAAAATTTATTTTCTCTGCGGCTTCTCGGCTCGAAAGCCCTTTTAATCTTCCAAGATAAACTAAGTGTTCGCGCACCTTCATTTTCTTATACAAACCGCGCTCTTCGGGCATGTAGCCAATTTGATGAACATGGCGTTCTTCCATCGGTTCACCTTTAAATAAAATACTTCCACTATCGGGGAAAATAATGCGGGTTATCATTCTTATTAAAGTAGTTTTTCCGGCTCCATTCGGACCCAGCAAACCAAAAATGCTTCCGCCCTGCAAGTTCATAGACACGTTGCGAGTAGCCTCGTAACTGCCATACGATTTCTTTATTTGGTTAAGTTGTAAAATCGGGTTCACAATTATTTTGGTTGAATGATTTAATGTATTAACGATTGTTTTTGCGCAGCAATTTTAGCAGCACTTCAAAATCTTTTGGCAATGGTGCTTCTACCGAAATACTTTGCTTTGTAATTGGGTGAATAAAACCAAGCTTTGCCGCGTGAAGTGTAGTTCGCGCAATGGTTGGGCGAGTTTCTTCCTCAAGGTTTTGCTTAAAGTTTTTCATCACCGATGAAATATGAAAATTTTTAGTTCCGGCATAAATTTCGTCCACCAAAAGTGGATGTCCGATAGATTTTAAATGCACACGAATTTGGTGCATTCTTCCGGTATAAATTTTTACGCGAAGCCATGCAGCGTGTTTAAAATTTTCATTTACCCAATATTCCGAAATTGCTTCTTTGCCTTTTGCATACACTTTCATGGTTCCAGGACGCGCAGGATTTTCTGCCAAAGGCTCATTGATAATGCCGTGTGGCTCAAGCACATTTCCTTTCACCACCGCGAAATATTCTTTTTCTACTTCTCGGTTTTCAAATATTAAACTCAATGCTTTGTGCACATCTTCGGTTTTTGCAAAACATAAAATTCCACTGGTTTGCTTATCAATTCTGTGTACCACAAACAGTTGCCCTATTTGGCTTTCGAGCATTCCCACAAAAGAGTTTTCTCTGCTTCCGTTGCGCTCGGGAATACTTGCAATGCCGCTTGGTTTATTGGCAATTACTAAATATTCGTCTTCAAAAATTATTGGTATCTGGCTCATTTATCAAAGCGAAAATAAACAAATAGTCTGCCAAAGTTTTTACTATCGTTTTCAATTCGGTGATATTTAGATTTTATGTGCGGTTGTTGCAGAAATCTTTCCACCTTTTTGCGCAGTTGTCCGCTGCCTTTGCCGGGTATAATTTCCACTTCGCGAATTTTACATTCTACCGCTTCGTCAAAAGCATTTTGCAGTGCTTGGTCTATTGCCTTGCTATTATTGTAAATCGGATGTAAATCTACTTTTATGCGAGCCATATTTTAAGTATGCTTAGCGAAGTGCATCTCGCCACGATTGCTTTATTAAACCAATGCTCCAGCGAATAATTACGGCACTGCCCACCAAGCCCAAAAGCGGATCGAGCCAATTGATACCGGCAAAATATATTGCGGTTAATGAAGCAATAGCAAAGCAACTGAGCACCACATCGCTAAGTACGTGAATGTATGCTGCTTTCAGGCTCAAGTCCATTTTTTCTTCTTCGCGGTGAAGCACATAAGCGCTTATGGCATTTACAAATAAGCTAAAAATGGCTACTGCAAACGATTCCTTTGTTACCACTATTTCCGGGTGCATAAAATGTTCTATGGCTTCGTAAACCATAAAAGCAGTAACAATTAAAAGTGCAACGGCACTTGCAAAGCTGCTTAGTGCCAACACGCGGTGTTCTTTTTGCTGTGTAAGTTCGTGCCTACGCAATCGAATATACAAATACGCGCCCCAAGCTAACAGCAGTACTAAAACATGCGACAACATGTGCCAGCCGTCCATAATTAAAGTTACGGATTTGCTGCTGTAGCCTACGCTTAATTCCAAAAGCATGGCAACCACAGAAATAGCTACAACTATTTGCGTGCTGCGTTCATTTGCCTGTCGGTGATAATGAACGTGTTCGTGATGATGATGCGAATGCCCCAACTTAAAAAAACTAAGTGAGCAAAATTACTGTGCAGGTTGTGCTGGAGCCGATTCAGCCGGAGCAGTTTGTGCAGGTGCGGTATTTCCTCCGGCAGGAGCTGCTTGTGGCAAGCTCGCAGGATTGAATGGTTGATTGTTCATTTGCTGTTCAACTTCGCTCTTTTCTATTTGTGTTTTTGTTTTTACATCTGCACGCTTATCAATAAAAAATGCAGAGCCTACACTTAATACCAAAAGTAAAATAGCGAAAGTCCAAGTAGCTTTTTCAACCATATCGGTGCTTCTGCGTGCGCCTAAAATTTGCTGACCAACACCACCAAAAGTTGAAGTTAATCCTCCGCCTTTTGGGTTTTGAATAAGCACTACCAACGAAAGAAATACGCAAACGATGATAATAAGAACGGTAATCGCGATATACATATTATTAAATTTTATCTCTTAATTTTCTAATGTGGGCTGCGAAATAAGTGCTTTTCATTGGAAATTTCAAACTCAACTGCTCATAAACTGATATTGCTTGCTTAATTCTGCCTTGTTTTTCCAATAAAACAGCAATAGTTTCGGTTATTGGCAACTGTGTTTTTCCATCAAAATCAGCGGTGGGAACAATTCTTTTTTTGTGCTGCTTTTGCTGTGCTATAAAATCGTTCAAACCTTTAGAGTAGTTGGTTTCTGCTTCTATTTTGCTTTCCAGCATTTCATACGGAATATTGCTTTTTATCAGCACATCTAATTCATCTTTTGGTGGCTTAGTTTTGGTTGAAGGCTTGTTGCTTTTTTCCTCATTGTTAAAATGCGTGAGCCAGCCCGAAAAAGAGAAATTTTCAGGAACAGAAAGTTCTTCCTCTTCTATTTCCTCAAATTTTGGCTCTTCCATTTCTTCGGTTTGCTGCTCTGCTTCCGCCTTGTTCTCTATCGCTTCAAGAATGGTTTGGGTAGAAAATTCTTCGCTCTTTTCTAATGCGGATTCAGTTTGCTCAGTTGCCGTTTCAAAAATATCTTCAACCAAAATTTCTTCTTGAACTTCTAAAACTTTTGATACTTCCGATTTTTCTTCAACCAAAAATTCTTCCTCAACTACTTTTTCAGTTAAAATTTGGCTTGTAGCAATGGTTTCAGGCTTTTGGTCTAAATAATTTTTAAACCATTTTCTATCTGCCACATAAGGCACTGTCTGCTGAATAGCATCTGTGGTATTCTGTTTTTTTGCTAACACCACACGCGCTGCCGTAAACCACGGATACGCTGCCAAATGCACTTCTAAATGCTCTTTTGGAAGCGACTCTAAATGTTGAATGAGTGCAGCGTTCAATTTCTCTTACGTTTAAAAAATAGTGTTGTATGGCAATTTTGAGTGGGCAAAACTAATTAACTATATTCAATTACAAATTCAAGTATTCTGCATCGTCTTTCACCGGATAGCGCATGAGTGAATTGATGGCGCGCTCCATTGTCCAATTTCCGAAAAACACTTTGTTGAGCGCGAGTAAAATCGGTGCCGACTGTTTTACTTTATCTACTATCAGCTTCCCGATTTTTAAGGTGCGAACACCTTCTGCTACTTCGCCCAAATCTGTAAGTATGGTTTCTAATTTTTCACCTTTTGCCATGCGATAGCCAACGGTATAATTTCTCGATTTTGGAGAAGAGCATGTTGCCATTAAATCACCAATTCCTGCCATTCCTAAAAATGCTTTTTTATCGGCTCCTAAAGCTTTTCCAATATATATCATTTCTGCCATGCCACGTGTAATGAGCAATGCACGAGCGTTTTCGCCATAGCCCAAACCACTGAGCGCTCCGGCAGCTAATGCCACATAGTTTTTTAGTACTCCGGCAAGTTCTATTCCCAATAAATCTTTATTTCCAAAAACTTGCAAGCGCTCACTTCGCAAGCAACCTCTTCCTTCTTGTATCACTTCATTAAATCTGCTGGCAATAACTGTAGCCGCAGGTTGATGTTCTGCCAATTCTGCCGCCAAATTTGGACCAGCTAAGCAACCAATTCTCACCACTCCGGTTTCTTCGCGAATAAGTTCGCTCATGGTTTTTATTTGCTTTAATGAAATAGAATCTGCTGTTGCTGTATCTAAATCAAAATCGGTGTGCAAACCTTTAGTGGCGTGAATTACAATATGATCGGGACGCAGATATGGTGAGCAATCTTGAATCATAGCTTTGAAATGCTGCGATGGCACTGCCGGAAAAATAATGTAGCAATGTTCGGCAAGTTCTTCGATGCTTTCTGCTATATAAACTCTTTCGTTAAAAGTATGCCCGCGGCTTTTTCTTGTGGTGCGAATAAGTTCAGCAGTTTCGGGCGTTCTTTCGTACAAAAATACACGCATATTTTCGGCTAATAAGTTTGCTATTGCCGAACCGAAACTACCGGCACCGATTACGCCTGCTATTTTCTCTTTCATGTCTGTTTAAACCCCTGCGAATGTAAGTTAAAAAACTGTTTTAAATATTTTATGGTAGCCAACTAATTTGTTTTGAAAATAACAAGTGTTATATTTGTGTAATTGTGGGACGCTTCTGCCAGGCAGGAGCGTCTTTTATTTTTTATTAAACATTGAGTTATGGCTATCCATTACATGACAAAAGAGGGCTACGAAGCACTCGAAAGAGAATTGAAATACCTGAGCACCGTGCGCAGAAAAGAGGTGGCAAATGCTATTGCTGAAGCACGCGAAAAGGGCGATTTGAGTGAAAATGCCGAATACCATGCCGCAAAAGAAGAGCAAGGCTATTTAGAAGCTAAAATTGTGGAACTGGAAACACAGTTTGCCTCTGCAAGAATTTTAGATGAAAGCAAACTCGACACATCAAAAGTTGGTGTGCTTTCTAAAGTAGAAATTCTAAATAAAAAGACGAATAAAAAGATGGTGTTTACGATTGTAAGCGAAGCAGAAGCAAATCTAAAAGAGAATAAAATTTCTTCTACTTCACCAATTGGGGCAGCACTCTTAGGCAAAGAAGTAGGCGATATAGCACAAGCTCAAACACCAGCCGGCATTCTAGAACTGAAAGTACTGAATATTAGTATTTAGTTGAAATCTGCTTGGCGAAAAATTAGTTCACCGATGCAGAGCGCTTATTTAGCTTTTGCATAATCATACTTACCAAAACATCAATAGCAACATGGTTCATGCCGCCTTGCGGAATTATTAAATCTGCATAGCGTTTGGTAGGTTCAATAAATTGTTGGTGCATAGATTTCACTATTTCGTAGCGGGCTAAAACGTCTTCCACTTTTCTACCGCGCTCTAAAATATCGCGCTCAATAATTCTGCGAAGTCTATCATCTGCTTCGGCATCAACAAACACTTTTAAAGTGCAAAGTTTGCGCACGCGCTCATCAGAAAAAAGTAAAATTCCTTCAACAATTACTACATGATGTGGGGCAATTGGTGTGGTTGCCTCTTGGCGTGTACTGGTTAAATAATCGTAGGTTGGTTCTTGTATTGCATTTCCTTTTTTTAGCTCGCCCAAATGCTTTACAATTAAATCAAATTCTATAGAATCAGGGTGGTCAAAATTTATTTTTCTTCTTTCTTCAAGTGTAAGGTGCTTGTTATCTCTATAGTATGAATCTAACGAAAGCACAGCCACTTCGCTGCGGTCTATTTTATCTAAAATATTGCGAACAACGGTTGTTTTGCCGCTGCCGGAGCCTCCTGTTATACCAATAATTACCACTTTGTTTTCTAATTATTCGTGAAAGAAAAGTAGTGCAAATATAAGCACAGCATTAAGTCTATCAGTTTATTTTTTATCCGCAGAAAATTAAACGGCAACTTGGTGTTCGCGCAACGCATCGTTTAGCGAAGTTTTTTTATCGGTACTTTCTTTGCGCTTTCCAATAATTAAAGCACAAGGAACTTGATATTCACCTGCAGGAAATTGCTTGGTGTAGCTACCCGGAATTACCACACTGCGTTCCGGTACAAACCCTTTATATTCCTGCGGTATGGCAGAAGAAACATCAATTATTTTTGTGCTGGCGGTTAGCACCACATTTGCTCCCAAAACGGCTTCTTTGCCTACACGCACACCTTCTACTACAATGCAGCGCGAACCAATAAAACAGTTATCTTCGATAATAACAGGAGCAGCTTGCACAGGCTCAAGCACTCCGCCAATTCCTACTCCACCACTCAGGTGAACGCCTTTCCCTATTTGTGCACAACTGCCTACTGTAGCCCAAGTATCAACCATAGTTCCTTCGCCAACATAAGCGCCAATATTGGTGTAAGACGGCATTAAAATCACTCCTTTTTCTATAAAAGAACCATAACGTGCAATGGCGTGCGGCACCACGCGAATACCCAATTCTTTATAGTTTCTTTTCAATTTCATTTTATCGTGAAACTCAAAAGGTCCTACTTCTATCACTTCCATTTCGCGAATAGGGAAATATAATATTACTGCCTTTTTTATCCACTCATTCACTTTCCAGCCGCCTTCAAAAGGCTCTGCCACTCTAAGTTCCCCTTTATCTAATGCTTCTATTACTTCTTCTATTTTCTCTTTGTTTTCGGGCTTTGTAAGTAGTGTTCGATTCTCCCAAATTTCTTCTATTTCACTTTTAAATTTCTGAATATCCATGAAAAATTATTTTGAAACACAATGATATAAAACAAGACGACTTTAAATAAAATGTGCGATAGTGAATATTTTATATTTGCATAAATAAAATAAAGCATAATTTTCGCACCAATAAAACTTCATTATTAAATATGAAAAACCTTCTACTAATAGTTTCCTTGTTAGTGTTTTCAACGGCAATGCGCGCACAAATATTTATTAACACAGGAAACGAAAACTTAGAAAAATACAAGCAGGAGAACCCAAACATTAACATTTATGACGAGAGCAAACAGGGCAATCAACCTCCGAAAGAAGCGCCAAAAGCTGCCGAAACTGCACCTACTGCTACAACACCACAAAGTGCTACACAGCATCTAACTACTCCGCCTGTTGATGGTGATTATCCACCAAATGCAGAACCGGGCAAATGCTATGCTCGTTGTCTTACTCAAGACCAATTTGAATTTAAAGAAGAACAAGTAATTGATAAACCTGCCTACTTTAAAACGGAAGTAACACCCGCTGTTTATGGCACAGACTTCGATACTATTGTGCTTAAAAAATCTTACATAAAGAAAGTTGAAATTCCTGCAGAATACGATGTTACTACCGAAGATGTGCAAGTAAAAGCTGCCACTACAAAATGGCAAAAAGGAAAGGCTGATGCCTCTTGTTTAAGCGCCAATCCTGCCGATTGCCAAGTTTGGTGCTTGGTTGAAGTGCCTGCAGTTTTCAAAAAAGTAACTAAAAAAACTTTGAAAACACCTGCTACATATAGAGAAGAAGTAGTGCCTGCCGTAACTAAAGTGGTAGAAAAGAAAATTGTTGTAGAAGCTGCAAAAACCAACAAAGTTGAAGTGCCTGCTACTTACAAAACAGTAATGAATAAAGTATTAGTGAAAAAAGGTGGATTCCAAGAGTGGCGCGAAGTTTTGTGTGCTGATAAACTTAATGAACAACGCATATTAGCCATTCAAAAAGCATTGAAGGCTGAAGGTTACGACCCAGGCCCTTTCGATAATATTTTTGGAACTAAAACTAAAGAAGCGCTTATTAAATTTCAGCAAGACAAAGGTTTGCCGGTTGGAAATTTGAATATGGAAACTCTAAAATCTTTAGGAATAAAATAAATTGTAAAGTAAGTAACTAGCTAAATAAAAAGCGGCTCTGAATTTAAAACTCAGAGCCGCTTTTTTATTTGGTGCTTTAACGTTTAAGACACGCTTAAATGTTTCACCATATCTTTATTGGTAACAATACCAACAATCTTTCCACCTTCACAAACAGGCAATGCTTGAAACTTGCCTTCAGCAAGAATTTCATGTGCCTTTTCAATGCTTTCATCTGAGTGAATACAAATTGGATCGTGTGTCATAATATCAGCAGCGGTAAAGCTAACTTCTAACACCTTTTCATTTAGAGCCTTTCCCTCTTTCATCATCTTATACAAAAAGTTAACCACATCGTTCACGCTAATAATACCCACCAATTCATCGTTTGCTCTGCAAACGGGTAAATGTTGAATTTTAAACTCTTTAAAAAATTCAACTACCTGAAAAAGGTTGTTTTCCGGTTTTGCTACGATAACACTCTTGGTCATAATAGCCGCTACTGTTACTTCCATATCTATTTGTTTTAGTAATGCAAAGTTAAATTCTTTTATTTAAAAAAAACTGAATTACATCATAATTAAAAATGATTATTTGCATTGGGAAATTGAATTTAAAACATTATATTGAAAGAGAAATGAAAATATATACCCATCTGCTCCTTTTGCTCAGCTTTACTTTACAGAGCGCTTCATGCAATGCACAAAAACACAAAACACAAGTAGTTGAATCAAAACATGTTTACCAACCAATTATAACCGGAGCAGAAAACACAAGCGCTTATTTTGATTCTCTAAAGGGCAAGCGCATTGCTTTAATGGTGAACCAAACTTCGCTTATTGGAACAACACATTTGGTTGATTCACTTTTGGCAAAACAACTAACTATTGTGAAAATATTTGCTCCGGAACACGGCTTTCGCGGCACAGCCGATGCTGGCGAAAAAATAAAAAGCGGTGTAGATGAAAAAACCGGAATTCCAATTGTTTCGCTCTATGGTGCAAAGCTAAAACCGGATAGCAACGATTTGAAAAATGTAGATATTGTAGTTTACGATATTCAAGATGTTGGAGCACGTTGTTTCACTTATATTTCTTCGCTGTATTACTTAATGGAAGCTTGTGCCGATAACCAACTTCCGCTTTTGGTGTTAGACCGCCCCAACCCAAACATTCAACGTGTTGATGGCCCAATGCTTCAACAAAAATATCGCTCGTTTGTATCGCTTTTACCCGTGCCGCTTTTGTATGGTTTAACCGTGGGAGAATTGGCCAAAATGATAGTAGGCGAACGTTGGCTTAGCACTTCAAAACCAATACAACTTTTGGTTGTTCCGTGCTTAAATTATACTAGAAATTCTGTTTACGACCTTCCGGTAAAACCATCGCCCAATTTGCCCAATAGCAGAGCAATTTATTTGTATCCTTCCTTAGTTTTTTTTGAAGGCACAAACGTGAGTGTTGGCAGAGGAACCGATTTTCCTTTTCAAGTATTTGGTGCGCCAGAATGGAAAGGATTAAAGTTTAAATTTACACCTAAAAGTGTTGCAGGCGCTACCTCTCCACCATTTTTAAACCAAGAATGTTTCGGTTACGATTTGCAAAACACTTCGCGCGAATTTGATGTAGAAAATAATGGACTAAATCTACAATATTTAATTACTGCATACAAAAATGCTTCAGACAAAAAAAACTTCTTTTTAAAGAATGGATTTGTAAATAAATTAGCAGGCTACGACCTAAAATCGCAAATAGAAATCGAACTAAGCATTGAAGAAATTAGAGGTTCGTGGAAAAAGGGTTTAGAGCAATTTAAACAAAGCAGAATAAAGTATTTTCTTTATCCTGAAATTTAAACTTCATTCAACGAAATATTTATGCAACTACAAAAAGAGTTTATTGGCATTTTGTGCTTCTGCTTGTTTCAATCTGTAGCTTTCGCGCAAAACAACATTGGTATTGGAACCGCAACTCCAGACGCTTCTTCGGTATTAGAAATAAGTTCAAATGCCAAAGGCGTTTTAGTGCCGCGTTTATCTGCAACTCAGCGTATTGCCATTGCAAATCCTGCAAATGCCTTATTAGTTTTCGATACTGATAGTAATTGTTTTTTCTTTTACCAAACGGCTTTAACGCAGTGGGTTTCGCTTTGTAAAGCAGGCGCACAAGGAACTACGGGAGCGCAAGGCGTTCAAGGTATAACCGGAGCAACAGGAATACAGGGTGATACAGGACCACAAGGCAACACTGGCGCCATAGGAGCAACCGGAGCAACCGGAGCACAAGGAAACACTGGGCCAACAGGGCTGCCGGGCGTAACTGGCGCTCAAGGGATTCAAGGAAATACTGGAGCTACCGGAAACACCGGGGCTACGGGTCCATTAGGCGCTGCAAGCGGTGATTTATCAGGAAATTATCCTGCACCAACAGTAGTTGCTTTGCAAGGAAATGCAGTAAGCAATAATACACCAACTACTAACGATTTTTTATTGTGGAATGGCACCAATTGGACTCCAACTGATGTTTCAAATTTGTTTTGGAAAACCTTGGGAAACACAGGCACAAACGCAAGCAATAATTTTGTGGGAACTACCGATGCTGTAGATTTGGTTTTTAGAACACAAAACACTGAGCGTGCAAGAATTACCACTACTGGCAATGTGGGAATTGGAATTTCAACTCCTACTACACAACTTCAGATAAAAGTTCCAGGTGGAGGAATTGCTTCGGTACAAGATTACGGAGCAAATAATATAGGAATGAGTTTCAACAATAACACAACTGCAACAGGATACAATATAAAAAGCGGCACAGCAGATTTAAACTTATATCTAAACCGACCAGGCAACAACAGTATTTATTTTAGAAAGAACGATGCCGACCAAATTAGAATAACACCTGAAGGAAATCTTAGAATAAGCTCCATGAATTTTGCCACCGTAAACCCTAATTATACTGAGGATACAAGAATAAAACTAAGTACCACCTCCGGTTTTGTTTCTTTTGGCAGCTACAACAACGACCCGGCAGTAAATGCCGCACCTCCTGCAAGTACTTGGTTAGATGGTGTTGGTTCGCTTATTATTGGAATAAACAGAAGCGGAGGCGAAAGCGAAGTGGATTTTTGGAACTCAACAGCTCATAACCAAGTAGCAGCCAACAAAAACACCGATAGGGGTTTTCGCTTTATGCGATTCGACAATGCTGGAACAGAGCAATTGCTTGGTAGAATTGCCGGAGATGGTAGATTTTACGGCACTTCTTTTACCAACGTGAGCGATAGTAGATTAAAAAAAGATTTTACACCTTTAAAAAGCACCTTGCAAAAAGTATTGCAGGTAAAAGCTTACAATTATACTTTGCGAAACCAAAGTTCCTCTAAAAATGGAGAACTTACTTTCTCTGATGAAAGTAACGTTGCCGAGATTGGCTTTTCTGCCCAAGAACTTTATGAAATTTTCCCTGAGGTTGTTCACAAGCCAACAAACGAAAGCAAAGAATTGTGGGGGATAGATTACGCCAAACTATCAGTAATATTGCTGAAGGCAATTCAAGAGCAAGAACAACGTTTAATTGAATTGGAAAAGCAAATTAAAAAGTAATTAAAAACGATAATTAGAACATGAAAAACATTTTAGCAAAACCTGTTTTATTTCTTTTAGCTTTTGTGTTTTTGCTTTGCTTTCTTCCAAAAGAAAGTGCAGCACAAAAACAACTAAACACAGGCTATTTGCTTATGCGTGTTTACGATTCAAACAAGTTTGTGGCATCAGGAAACATTTACGTAAACTCTAAAATTTTTATTACTTACGAAGACGGCAAATTTGAAACTATCGAATTGCTGCCTTTCAACGAAAAGAATGAGATTGAAAATCTTAAAAAGATAGGAGCAACGCTAAACGATATAAAAAAGAAAGGCTATTTACTCATGAGCGCTACCACCACCGGAGAACAAGGTGCGCTGATTTCGGATTATGTTTTTCTAAAACAATTTTAAGCTACACCGCCTAATTCGGCAAGTGTTTTTTCTATCCAAAAAATAGAAAGTTTGTTGCGTACTAAAATGGATTGTTTCATTGAAGTGAAAAAATCTACCAACTTCTGAAACTCCGAAGGCTTTTGCAAATAACCATCGGCACGTAAGTTATAGCAATCCATCATGTCGCGTCTGTAATTAGAATTTGTAATCACATACACCGGAATTTCTGCCAACCCTTCTGTTGATTTCACATACTCCAAAACATTTTTTCCATCTAAGCGTGGCATATTCAAATCGAGCAAAACCATATCTATTTTTTCGCCCATAACACCAGAAGTGCGAAGGAACTCACAAGCTTCTTCCCCATCGTAACAGTAAGATAATCTTACCATGTCTTCTAACTCAGCATCTTTAATTGCTTCTTGCATTAAGCGCAACTCGGCTGAGCTATCATCTACCAATAGCAAATGATACGTGTGAGTAGATTTTGCCATTACTTGAATTTTGTTTTATCCAAATGTAGGCTTTAAAAAATGTAAAATACAATTTATGTTCTACACACAAATTGTATTTGTGCCTAATATTTACTTCGCTTGTTTAGCGTGGCTCATAAGTCTTTTGACTTTCTGATTCCTCGAAGGGCTTTTTCGGCTTGTGTGTTGGGTCTTCTTCATGAAGAATAAAGTCCTCAACTTGTTCTGCACCAATACGTTTAGCTATAATCTTTTTGTCTTTATCAAGAATATAAATTTGTGGAGTGCTTTGTATATCCCACTCGTAGCGGTAATTATTTTGGCGGAATGGATCGGCAACATTTATCCAGTCTAAACCTTTTTCGTGAATAAAGTCTGTCCAATCTTTCATTTTTTCTTTACCCATAATTGCCGGAGCAAAAACTTCAACACTTATTCCTTTCTTTTTTAAGGCGTGATAAGCTTCTAACAATACCGGTATTTCTTTTTTGCAGTGTCCGCAATCCGGATCCCAAAAACACAATACCACATATTTGTTTGTTAAATTATAAAGGTTGTAATACTTCTTTAAAGTAGAATCTGCCAACACAATATTCTGTGCTTTTTTGCCCATCAAAAGCGGTTCTAAAATGGTTCCGCGTTCAATAATTTTTGCCAGCTGTGCAGAATCAACCCAAGGGGCATAACCTTTAGCATAATAGTCTTTCACCAAATGCACATACACCGCGTCCATTCCCATTACTTTAGAGTTTGCCATAGTGTTTAAAAAATACACCAGCATATACTTAAAAATATCGCCTTGTGGATTTGCCTTTTTCAATAAATCATCAGCCGCTGCAGAAAGTGAATCAGGAATTTGATAAACTGTGCGTGTGAAATATTGGTTCAATTTATTGTGTAAAACCGGAGTGCGCAGCAAGCGGTCGTCATTCAAATCTATATTATCCCAATAATGCGTTTTATACCAATACCATTGGAAAGTAGAATCTGTAATTTTACCGGTTGCATCGCGTGGTGCTTCCGGCACTTCAAGCTCTTTCATGGTTTTAAGCACTTTAGCATAAAGTGTTGTTGGGTGGTCGCGCATAATTGTTTCGCGCTTGCTTTTTACTTCGGTATCTAACTTGCGCAGTTCGCCTTTAAGTGCTTCTTTTTTAGCATCGCCTTCTGCTTTTTTCAACTCACTATTTAGCGAATCTGATGCTTTGCGGATTTTGTTCAGATACAACATATCGTCATAAAAAAGTTTATTCTCTTCAGAATTAAACACTTTCATTTTGCCTGCCAATTCTGTGGTGTCTGTTTCCAATTGAAATTGCGGCTCGCTCATAATAAACTCAAAATAGCGATTGCCTAATTTCGGAAAAACCGCTAAATAAATTCCTCCCGGCAAAGCAGTATCGGCTTTTATAGTTGCTACACCTTTTGAATCGAACAACACCGTGTCTTTTACATATTGCTTATCGCCACTGTAAAAAGCCAAAACCATGTTGCTGTTCTCCAACCCTTTTACGGTAAGTTTAATATTGGTGTGAACTTTGGATTTTGCTGCTGTAGGAGCTTTTTCGTTTTTGTTTTGTGCAAATGCAAAAGATACGCATAAGCCTAAGGCAAATAGAAATAGTTTCTTCATAAATAATTTTGATGCGGTAAATTTACAATTATGATTGACGTAATACTGCAACAAAGGTGAAAAGTTGCGTAGTTAATTTTTGTTAGGCTGAGCCAAAGTGCTTAATTCTCTGAAATCAAAATTTCGACTCTTCGTTCGCGAGCTGCGGCAAGTGAAAAAACACTGTTGCGCGTGTCTTGTAAATTATCACTTACATTTTTTGCTGCTGTTTCTTCTCCATTAGAAACCATTTCAACTTTCAATCTTCCACTTTGAATGTATTGCTGCAATGCGCTTTCGCGATAGCGAAACAAAAAATTAAACACACTTGCAGCTCTGCGTCTGCCAAGCAAAATATTGTATTCATTAAAGTTTAGTGGTGAGCAATAACCTGAAATTTTTATACGCACTTGCTTTCCATTTTCGAGTTGTTTTAGAACTTGTGCTGCTACCACAACCAATTTATGAAAACTCGCTTCTACCGTATCGGCAAACCAAATTTTTATTGCTCTTTCTGCTATTGCTTTATCACTTTTTGGAAGAGAAGCCGCATAGTTTTTCAAATACTCATTCTCTAAATTTGTGTACGATTCATAAGCATCTCTATAACTCAAAATAGTTGTGTCTGCAAGCGTTTTGGGGTTTGGTTCATCATTGTGGAAATACAAAGTTATGTGCTCGTTTAAGTTTGTAACGTTGGTTTTGTTTGGAAGAATTGGCGCAGTTGAAATTGGAATTTCGTTTTGTGCAACAGCGGTTTCTTCTTGTTTTACTTTCGTTTCCGTAACTGCCACTTGCGCAACTGTATCAGGAATAATTTTTTGTGCTTGATTAGTTGTGTCGGCAGCGGTTTCTTTCTTTCTTTCTTTCGCTACCATATAAATATCGTTGCAGCAGGTTTCGGCTTCAATAAATTTAGAGCCAACTCTATTGCTACTAAAAAATGCTACAGAATCATAAGGTGAAAAATACACTTCGTTTGCACCGGAATTTATTGGCTTGCGCATATTTTTTGGCTTGCCAAAATCTGCTGTTTGTAAAGCCTTTATTTCAGCAGCAAAAACATCAAACCCGCCATAGCCATAGTGCCAAAGCGAAGAAAAATATAAACGATTACTATCTGCAAAAGGCGTAACTTCATCGTCAACAGAATTGATGTGATTGCCTGCGTTTTGCGGATAATCCCATTCTGTTTTGCTCAATCTTTTGCTCAACCAAATATCCATTTTTCCTTTTGTACCCGGTCGGTTTGAAGCAAAAAACAACCACTGATTTCCGTTTGCTTCATTTAAAACATTCGGATGCGTTGTGGTGTAGCCTGTAAGGTTGATATTCACCGGTAATTCTTTTGCTGTTTCCCATTTTTGGTTTACAAAATGAGAAACAAAAATTTTACACCGTGTGATGCCACTTTCTGTATTGCATTGCGTAAAAAATATTTCTTCTCCATACTTTTTACTGTTAGAAAAAAAACCGTTTGCAATATGTTTTGCCGAAGTTTCGGCAATGCCGGGTAAAAAACTTTGGTCTGTTGCAGCATCAATCATTTGTGTGCGAAAAGCCTTTCCTTTTGCGGGTTTGGTGGTGGAGTAATAAAATTTATTTTCGGGAGAAACAAAAGGGTTAAGTTCAGAAAACGTAGAATTTATACTATCTGGCAAGTGAATAATTTCTAAGGAATCTTGTGTGCTGTTTGCCATTGCCCACGAGCAACTTTCTATTAATTGTTGAACCTTTTGTGCATAAAAATCTTTCTTGCGATACTTGTTTTGAAAAGCCGTTAAATGTGTTTTTGCTTCTTCGTATCGCTCTAAATTTACAAGCATGCTACCCAACCAAAAATTACAGAGTGGAAACTTTTTATCCTTATCTTTTTCGATTACTTGTTCGTAAGCTTGTTCTGCATTTTTATAGTCATTAAAAAGCCTTGATGCTTCAGCAAAACCATACCAAATTTCTGGTTGCGAATCGTCTTTATCTAATGCTTGTTTAAAGTATTTTGCAGCGGCATAAAATTCTCCGGTGTTCAAGTTTTCGTTGGCCGCCTTGTAGAGTTGCTCTACCGTTTGCGAAAAAATTATTGATGGCAACAAGCAAAGCAGAAAAAGAAATTTTCTGCAAAGCAATTTGTTTTGTTTGTATATATTTTCATTAAGTACAAAAACTTCTTTTCCCATTTAAGCCTATAAAATTCTATTTGTTTTTCACTACAAAAACACCGGACATTGTGTTCCTGTTTTCTTCAATTTTTTCACTCTTGACAATTCATAAATCAAACTAATTTCTACTCCGCCATTGCTCTTGGTGGCTGTAGTAAACGATGATAAATTGATGTCGTAAGTTAAGTTCACTTTTAGTGTGTTGTATTCTAAACCAACGAGCGGATAAATGGCATCAACTCTTTTATTGGCAGTAGAAACCAATTTCTTGCGCGGGTTCATTCTGCAATAGATACCTGTGTTTAAGGCAATTCTTCGCTTTGGCGAATAATCTAAATAGCTGCGCAAAAACATTCCTAAAGTATGCTCTTGAATATTTGCATCGCCCAAAAACAAACTCTCGCTTTGGAAGCGGTAAAAATATTCCGGCACTAAATCGAAACGCTCGGCAAGCTTTGCCGAACCTTTTAAATGAATAGAAATTACACTTCCCATTCGCACCGAAGCATCTTTAAAAAATGAAAGCCGTGGTTGATTGATGTGGCTATATTGAAAACCAATTTGAAATCCGTTTCGCTGATTCTTTACGTATTGGTAAGCAATACCCAAACCCATATCGAATGCAAAGGCTGAAGTGCGTACAAAATTTTCGTTTGAAGATAGTGTAGAGTCAAATGCATCACCCGAAAACTGACTATCGAAAAACAAATTTTTCGGGTCAAAACTTCGATAAACAAATCCCGGAGAAACTCCAACAGAAACAAAATGCTGGCGGTGTAATTTTATAGCCACGCTAAGCGGCAGCGCAGCCTGCATAAAAGTAAATCTTGAGTCGCCAGCTTTATCGTATTGAAACTGTAATCCTCCACCGAGCCGCGTGCCTTGCTCAAACTGAAAAAAATTCATTTCTGCCGAAGCGCTTACTGTATTGTAATTTACAGGAACATTTGCCCATTGGTTTCTATAAACTAAATTGAAACGGTAATCTGCATCCATCAAATTGGCGTAAGCAGAAGAGGCATACAAAGGGTTAAAACCAAACTGCGAAAAGTGTATAGATTGTGCATTGCTAAAACCAAAAACAAACAAGCATATCACCGAAAACAAATGCTTCATTTTCACAGAAGCAAATCTGTTTGGCTTATCAACTTGCACTAATTTTTGTTTTGTAAACATTCCGTTTTTCTCTATCGTTTTTCTTTTTTCTCAATTCATAATTATTTCAGCAAGCTAATATTTCCACGTTTTTCAACTACTTCGCCATCATCGCATTTCGCTTTTAGATAAAACCCAAAAACGCCACTATCCAAAGGCTTTCCACCAAAAGTTCCGTCCCAGCCTTTTGCTTGGTCTGAGGTTTCAAACATCAGTTGCCCCCAGCGATCGTAAACCGCAAAATACAATTCGGTAACGCGCAAACTTCGCAAGTACAAAACATCGTTTACACCATCACCATTTGGCGTAAAAGCATTCGGTAAAAACACGCCTCCGGTTTTGCATGGTGTTCTAAACACATACACAATTACCGTGTCGCTTACCTTGCAGCCGTTGCTGTCTTCTGCCAACACTTTATACACTGTAGTTTCCAAAGGAAAAGCAAGTGGTGTAGCCGAATTGGTATCGCTCAAAGTTTCATCGTATTCCCATCGAAACGTTGCAACACCTTCGCCCAAAAGTTCTAACTGTGAAGTATCGGAATAATGAATAGTATATGGCTTTGCAATGGCGTTTACCGATGGTAATTTTGAAACAATATCTACAAGTACTTTACCGGTAAAAGTGCAGCCCATTTGGTTGGTAACCAACACTGTAAAAGTAGTGTCGCGCGGTGGACTCACCAAAGGTGTGGAAGTGCCTTGTCCTGCTAAAATTAATGTTGGCGGACTCCAATCATAAACTAGTGTTTGTCCAGGTTTAGAGTTGCTGGCATCTAAACGCACCGAATCGCCAGGACACGTTGCCACACTTGCCTTTACAGACACTGCATCGCTAAATACAATTACAGTTTGTTGAATAGTATCTGTACAATTTCCGCGTTTTACGTAGAGTGTATATTTTGTGGTTGAATCTGGCGAGGCAAACGGGTTTGATACATGTGTTTCATTCAACGAGGCATCGTATTCCCATTGGTAAGTTACATTATCTACTCCGGGCGGAATACCAATTTGTGTTTTTGCCGATTTGCAAATGGTTACATCGGGCAATATAGACGCAGAATTATTCAGGATAAGAATTTGCTTTTCAACCGTATCTACTCTATTGCAAGTAGAAGTATCTGCAACTATCAACTTAATGTTGTACAAGCCCGGCTGAGTGAAAGTGTAAACTGCATTACTATCGTTTGTAGTGAAACCATTGCTAAAAATCCAAGTAAAATCAGCATCACCTTTCACATTGCTGGTATTGGCAAACGTAGCGGTGTAGGGCAATTGGCAAGGCGGAGTTGGCACTATAAAATCAGCAAATGTAATAGGTATATTAAAATCGAATTTGTAAACAGCTTCGTTGCAATTTGGGCTGTTGTTGGTTTGCGAAACCGCTCCCGATGTAGTAGGAAAATCGCTTACACCACCGCAACCGGCACAAACACTTTGATACAAAATTCCTTGTTTGCTATAGCGTGAAGTGCCGCCATCTACGTGATCCATTGCTGTTGGGCTACCAAAAAATGTAGAATAAAACAAGCCCGAAGCATCATCATTTAGCACTGCCATGTAAAAATCATTTCCATCGGTGGTGTTGCTATAAGCTCCTGCCGTAATCGGTAAGTTTCTGGTAGAAAGTTGATTGCCAATGCTCGAGCCCCAGCCGGTTATATAAACTTTAGAACACAAATCAACCAAAAATGCTGTTGGCGAAATATCAGGAACGCCTCTGCCGGAACCAATAGTAGTACTCCAAATTACGCTGCTTAAATCGTGATGAATTTTCGTGATAAACAAACCACTATTTGGGTTGTTGTATGCTGCATTATCAATAAAAAAATTGCTCTTGTCTTCTGTTTGCCCAACCACATAAACATTGTTTGAACGGTCGTTTTCTACAAAATATATTTGGTCGTATTCAGCAGTTCCCCAATAAGTAGAAGCTTCTATTGCCAAGCCCGATTTATCAATTAAAGTAATAAAGCCATCGGCTTTGCCGCCTGCGTTTGTAGCTTGCAGCATAGAGTTTTGTGTAATAGGAAAAGAATCCACCGAATGTGTGCCGCCACACACAAACAAATCATCATTTTTATCTAACGAAAGCGAATAAATAGCATCATCATTTTCGCCACCTAAATACGAACACCAAACCATTGTAGAAAGGCTGTTGTTCATTTTAATAATGATACCGTCTAATCCGCCTTTGTTCTGCTCTTGAAACACACCTTGCGTAACCGGAAAATCGGTAGAGCGCGTGCAAGTTGCCAAGTAAATGTTGTCTTGTTTATCTATATCTATTTCTCCGCGAACCTCATCGGCATAGTTATATTTCAAAAAATTTGTAGCGCTTGTGTTTAAGCCATCGTTGCCTGTGCCGCCCACAAAAGTAGAAGCCAACAATTGTGTTCCATCGGAGCTAAAACGCGTAATCACAATGTCTGAACCATTGATGTAATGAACGCCTAAACCGCCAAAAGGCCCGGGGCTTGGACCACCATTAAAAGTAGTATCAAAAGCATTTGCCGTAACCGGAAAATTATCGGAACTGGTAGTACCGAACAAAAAGAGCTCATCGTTGGTATTCACAATTAAACTATGTGGCAACTCATCTGATTTTCCACCAAGATAAGTTGAGTATAAACGTTGCGTTCCGGTTTCATTATATTTTGTAATTCCAATATCAGTTCCTGCGATTCCGCCCTGCCCTGTGCCGCCAGCCCAGTTGATTTGGTAAGCGCCCGGAGTAGTTGGATAGCCGAAGCCAAAAACACTGCCTGCGGCATAAGCATTTCCTTTGCTGTCGTAAGTTGCTGTGTAACCAAAATTATCGGCAGTAGAGCCGCTATAAGTAGAAAAAATTAGTGCCGGATCTATCACCAAATCATAGCGTCTGTTAAAGCCATTTGGCAAAGTAAATTTCACTTCATTTTCTGAAAGAATAAACGCACACGCCACCTCAACTTTCTTTCCATTAATAACTTGGTAAGCATAAGGTTTTGCTTCTACCACATCGCCAACCGAAGTAGTAAGAAGCAGTGCGCCATCCTTAATTAAAATTCCATTTTGTCCTTCATACTTTAAGCGAATAGGAAGTGCATCTTCTTTATAGTTTGCACGCACTATCCAGTCAAATTTCGGGTGATTATTTTCTGAAAAAACTTTCAAGTTTATACCTTCATAAATATTTTCATATTCTACACCGTAAAAGCCAGGAACATGACTTGCCCATTTGGTTTTATCTTTTCCTAAAAAATAATTAAAATACTCTTTTAGCTCTTCTTCTCCTTTAATTTTTGCGTTTTTGTTTGCCCCCACAAAATTCACTCTCACTGCGTGGCAATCTATGGCTTCAGGAAAGTCAGGAGTGAAATCGTGCGAGCGGTGATGACTGTGCCTTAGCAGCATAAATTGCTCTTCTTTCGCTTTGGTGAAAGTGTAGCCGTTTTGCTCTAAAAATATTGCGCCAAAAGGAACATCGGCTTTAAACTTTATATTGGAATGCCATTGGTTTTTATTGAAAATAAAACGCAGGTTTTTGCAACTGCTACACTCGTGCGCAGCAGCAGTAATGCCCCCCAAAAAAATCATCAATAAAATAATGCGTAAAAGCCTTGCTTGCATATTTGCGTAAAGCTAAAAATTGTTTTGTAATACTTTCTTATCTTTAAGACGATACTTTTATAGAAATAATACATTTGGCATCACAACATATTTTAGAAATTCCATGTCGCTACTTTACCAAACGCTACAAAAACAACCTTTCGTAATTGCCGGGCCTTGCATTATAGAGTCAGAAGAAATATGTTTTGAAATTGCTGAAACGGCAAAACTTGCTGCTGAAAAAAATGGTTTCACATACATTTTTAAAGCCTCATTTGATAAAGCAAACCGAACATCAATAGGTTCTTACAGAGGAAAAGGAATTGAAGCCGGTTTAAAAATTTTAGAGAAGGTAAAGCAAAAATTTGATGTGCCAATTACCACCGATATTCATTTGCCGGAGCAGGCTGCTGCTGTAAGTTCTATTGTTGATATTATTCAAATTCCGGCTTTTTTGTGCCGCCAAACCGACTTACTTTTAGCTGCTGCCGAAACCGGAAATATTGTAAATATTAAAAAGGCACAGTTTTTAAGTGGCGCGCAAATGCGTTTTCCACTGGAGAAAGTAATTGCTGCCGGCAACCGCCAAGTATTGCTCACCGAGCGCGGCAGCATGTTTGGCTACGACCGTTTGGTAGTTGATTTCACAGGAATTTTGGACATGCAAAAATTGGGTGTGCCTGTGGTGATGGATGCTACACATTCTGTTCAGCAACCCGGAGGGCTGAGCGGCAAAACCGGAGGCAATCGCGAATACGCTTTGCCACTTGCAAAAGCTGCTGCTGCTGTTGGCGTGCGCGGTTTCTTTTTTGAGGTTCACCCTAATCCGGAAAAAGCACTTTCTGATGGGGCAAACTCATTGTATTTAAACAAGTTTAAAAAAGCATTGGAGGAAATAAGCAAGTTGTTTTAGTAATATACTCTAAGTATTTTCATGCTCAATTTTCACTTCGCTAATGCGGTTGCTTTCAACTTGCATTACTGTAAATTTCAAGTTCTCGTAAATTGCTGATTCGCCATTTGCAGGAATGCGTTCCATAAGTTGAAGCACCAAACCGCCAACGGTTTCTGCCTCGCCTTTTATTTCTCCAAAGTAATCTTCTTTCAGGTCCATGGCAGTTTCTACTTCAGAAATTAGCGCTCTGCCGTCCATCACAAAAATGCCCTCGCTAATTTTTTTAATTGTGCTATCTGGATCTGCTTCGTCAAATTCATCTTTTATGTCGCCAACCACTTCTTCTACAATATCTTCGAGTGTAACAATTCCTCTTATGCCGCCAAATTCATCAACCACTACCGCAAGGTGTTTTCGGCTTTCTTGAATTTCGCGCAGCAAATCATCTATATGTTTTGTTTCGGGCACAAACAGCGGTTCGCGCAACAGTTTACTCCAATTAAAATCTGCGGGTTTATCTAAATGCTCCAACAAATCTTTGATGTACAAAATGCCTATAATGTTATCAATAGAGTCTTTAAAAACAGGCATTCGCGAATAGCCGTGTTCTTTGACATATTCCAAAAGTTCTGCGAAGTTAAGCGAAGCTTCAATTGCGGCAATTTCCATGCGTGGGCGCATTATTTGCTTCACAGTAATATTGCCAAGTTGCACCACTCCTTTTAAAATTCGCGCATCTTCTTTCGACTCCGAAGTGTTTTCTTGTTCAACCGTAATTTCTATTGCCTTGTTTATTTCAGTAATATCAATTTCAGCGTTATGCTTCTTCAATCTTTTCTCAAAAACTTGCGTGGAATGAATGAGTAAATAGTTAATCGGATAGCACACTTTTAATAAGAAAACAAGCAGTGGTGCAGTGAAGCGCGCAATGGCTTGTTTGTTGTGCGTGGCATAAACTTTTGGTGTAGCCTCACCAAAAAGTACCAGCACGGAAGTTACCATTGTAACACTAAATAAAAACTCAATTGCATAGCCCGAAAGCGTGAAACCGCCAATGGAAACATCGGCAAAAGAAATCATTCTTTTAGTGATGAAATAGGAGAGAATAACGATACCGATATTCACCAAATTGTTATTGATTAAAATGGTGGAAAGCAAATAGCGTGGTCGTTCCAGCAACCACGCTATGCGATTATCAGCTTTGTCTTCACTTTCTTTTAAATGTGCAATTTCTGGCTTTGTGAGCGAAAAAAATGCAACTTCTGATGCTGACATTAAAGCAGAAATAAAAAGCAAAAAAAGTACTGCTAAATTAGCACCAACAACCTCCGCACTGGGCGTATTAAAAGAAAAGCCCGATAGAATGTTTAGTAGCAATGCGGGCGGAGGGTAACTATCTCCTTCCAATTTGTGTTTTGTTTAGTTTAAAAATAATTGCGCAAATTTAAAAAGGTAAATCGTCTCCTTCTACCGCAGGCGCAGCACTTGCGGTATCGTAATTTTGAGAAGTTGCCGAAGTGTTAGCCTGTTGGGAATAATTGCCTTGTGTGTTGTCTTCTTTTTTATCTAATACTTGAAAATTTTCTGCAATCACTTCGGTTATATATCTTTTCTGCCCATCTTTCTCGTATTCGCGTGTTCTTATTTTCCCTTCCACATAAATTTTCATTCCTTTCTTCAAATACTTTTCGGCAAATTCTGCCATGCGAGTGAAAGGAAAACGAACATTGTGCCAATCGGTAATGGTTTGTGTGTTGCCATCTTTATCTCTGTAGCGCTCGCTGGTTGCCAACGAAAATTCAGCAATAGCATTTGTTTCAGAAAAGCGTTTAACAACGGGGTCTTTACCTAAGTTTCCAATTAAAATTACTTTGTTTACCATAGCTGTAAAAATTTAAAGGTGAGTGAATTTGTAAATACTAAAGTAAAGATATTTTATGAAAGTGCAAAGCTACAGCCTTCGGTAAAGCAAACTGGTTGAGTTGCGCAACCGAAACCGCTTGAAATTGTTTTTTGAAAATAGCCGCTGCTTCTTTGCTCCATTTAATTTGTACAAAGTGCATATTGAGCTGTTGGTGTGTAAGTGTTTGTTTGTGCGTTTCGGGCTTGTTTTCTAACACTACTTTTTTAATCCCAAAATGAGCAGCAATTACTTCTTCAACCGAAAAATTTCCTTCATCAAAAACTTCAATTATTGGTGGCTGAAAAAGGTGCTTCCAAATATCTTTTTCGGTTCGTTGTTCCAAAAAAATTTCCTTTCCATTGGTTAAAATAACAAACACAAACGTTCGCTTTTTTTTCACCAACGGCTTTGCTTTTACTGGTAAAACATTCACTTTTCCTTTATTAAAAGCGTAGCAATGTTCTGCAAACACACAGCTTTGGCACGCAGGATTTTTAGGTGTGCAAACGGTTGCACCAAAATCCATAATCGCTTGGTTATACTTTGCCGGATGCTTGCGGCAAATATGGTTTTGCGCCAGCTCAAAAAATTGTTTTTTCCCTTCGGTTGAATCAAAAGGTGTGTGAATACCCAAAACGCGCGAAAAAACTCTTATTACATTGCCATCAACTACCGCAACAGGTTCATTAAAAGCAAATGATGCAATAGCCGCTGCGGTATAAGAACCAACGCCTTTTAGCTTCAATAAGTCTTTGTAATTATTCGGAAAAACACCTTTTAGTTCTTTGTAAATATACTTTGCTGTAAAGTGTAAATTTCTCGCTCTGGAATAATAACCCAAACCTTGCCAAAGTTTCATTATTTCGGTTTCCGGAGCACTTGCCAAATCTTTTACTTTAGGGAATTTCTTTACAAAATTTTGATAATAAGGCAAGCCTTGCTCTACGCGGGTTTGCTGCAAAATAATTTCGCTCAGCCATATTAAATACGGGTTTGTTTCGCCTTTCCACGGCATACTGCGCTGGTTTGCTGTTTGGTTCCATTCCAATAACAGTTTAGCAAACTCTTTATTACTGTACAGCGCACTCATTTATTGTTTATATTATATTTTGGTTTACTTAATTACCTTCGCATATTCGGAAAACAAAACGGGGAGGAGAACGAGTTTTAAGTAACTAAAAAAACTATGTATGAGAAAAGCTGACATTGTGAGCAGAGTAGCGGAGCAAACCGGAGTACCCAAAGTAGATGTGTTGGTTGCCCTTGAAGCCTTTTTTAAAGAAGTAAAAACCTCGTTAAAGGGAGGCGAGAATGTGTATGTACGCGGGTTTGGAAGCTTTATATTAAAGAAACGCGCCAAAAAAATTGGTAGAAATATCAAGAAAAATACTGCGGTAGAAATTCCTGAACATTTTGTTCCTGCATTTAAACCGGCAAAAGTTTTTTCAGACCAAATAAAGAAAGGAACCAAGGTTAAATAGTTATTATTATTTCCACTTGTTGATAATACCTAAAGAGTTGTGCGCCTCGTCCACTCTTTTATTTATTTGTCCGGTAAGGATATGCCAAAACATTACAAAGTCTGAACCCAAGCTGTAAAGCGGGTATTGGAAGGTTGCCGGTTTGTTTTTTTCAAGAAAAAAATGCCCAACCCAAGCAAAGCCATATCCGCAAAAAGGAAGGATAAAAAATAGCCAACCGTTGCTTAGCGCAAAAGCACCAACAAAACAAAAAATAACCAATGCTGTGCCTATAAAATGCAAAGTGCGCGTTGCGGGGCGAGAATGTTCCGTTAAGTAATACGGATAAAATTCCCAAAACGATTTGTAAGTTTTATTGGTAGCCATAATTTTTTCTTAGTCCGCTAAGTTAAACAGAGAATTTTCAGTTCAAAACAACTTTTGCGCTTGCATCGCTTATTGGTGAAAAAATTAGCGTTTTTTCCATGCAGTTTTACATTTTTAAATGTAAACTTTACAGCTATAAAACAGAGTTTAAAATGTATATAAATTCAAATCATATTAAAAAGGCTGAACAGTTTTTTTCGCTTCACCATTCGGAAAAAATATTGGTATTACCAAATATTTGGGAGCCGCTTGGAGCTTTGCTTTTAGAGCAATTAGGTTACAAGGCGGTGGCTACGGCAAGTGCTTCCATGAGCTACACAAACGCTGTTGCCGATGGTGAAAATATTCCGCTCAATAATTTATTGCAGCAACTTAAAACAATTACAAATTCAGTTGCTATTCCTGTGAGTGTGGATTTTGAAAAAGGTTACGCAGAAAACAACTCTCGCTTAGAAGAAAACATAAGATATTTAATAGAGGTTGGTGCGGTTGGAATAAACATTGAAGATACTAACAAACACACCAACGAACTTTTATCAATCGAAGTTCAGTGTGAAAAAATAAAGCACATAAAATATGCTGCACAAAAATTGGGAACACCATTTTTTGTGAATGCGCGAACCGATGTTTACATACATGGAGAAAACTTTTCTGCCGATGAAAAATTAGCCGAAACCATTAAACGCGGAAAGGCTTACAAAGATGCCGGAGCGGACTGTTTTTATCCAATTGTAATGCGCGATGAGCAACACATAAAAACAACTGTGGAAGAATTAAAAATGCCGGTGAATATTCTTGCGCTTTCGGGAATTCCTCCTTTAAAAAGGCTGAATGAAATTGGTGTGGCGCGCGTGAGTCTTGGTCCTGGATTTTTAAAAATAGCCATAAAGGCGATGAAAAATTTAGCAACTAAACTTCAAAATCTCGAAGGCTTAAATGAAATTGTGGAAAACGAAATCACCTCAGATTATTTAAAGGAACTTGTTGCAAAGCAAATACAGAAATAACTTTTAAAGCTTTTATATACTTCCTAAAATCTTGTTTTAACTTGCGTAAAAATGTCTTGTAGTATAATAAAAAGCGCTTTAGCCGCAATTGCAATTCTCGCATTTTCTTTCAGTTTTTTCTCTTGCAAAAAGAACGATACCAAAAAACTTTCAACGCCTCCAACTTGCGACTCTTGCGATTGTAAAGCAAATATTGACGCTCTAATGTTGTTGCCTGCCGAAACTGATAGTGCAACTGTAGTTACAAAACTAATCGGCCAATGGAATTTAGAATGTATCTCTTTTACTTCTAAGTATGGTTACAACTCTATTACTAAATATGATAGTCTTGCTGTTCAGTTCACCGATTCTACATATACATTCTTTAAAAATGATTCTTTGCTTTTTTCACATCTCTACTTTGTAGATAGCAGCGGTGTAATTTATAGTAATGGCGGCAGCTTTTTTTATGGCACATTAAGCGCAAGCCAACCAAGATTTAAAGATTCTTTTTTAGGAATAAATTCAATTTATCCATACACAGGTTCTTACTACCAACTTTTAAAAGACGAAAATAATAGCGTTATCCTCGAAAGGCTTTCCTCTTGCTGTGTATTTATGCTCATAAAAGCCGCTATTGTGCTTTTCTAATCTCTTTTCAACCGTTTCGGTTGTGTAGCAGATATAGAATTTTTTGGGTTTGTGTTGTGGCAGATTTTTAGCATAAAACTTCAACAATCAAAGAACTGCGCTTGAAGCTAACACAAAACTGCCCTACAAAGCGCTGTAGCAGTAGTCCTTTTAATTCCGCTTTGCAGCATCTCTTATGGCTCGTTCTAAATTGTCTCCCTTCAATTCATATTTTTTTAATTGAGCTATATTATCTTGTCTAATGTGCAGTTGTCCTTCGTTACCTTTATTTCCTCTATGCTGACCTTTGGAGTATAATGGATTTTTCAAGACTTCTTTACTGCTCATAACCCAAAGGACAATTTGGTCTCTGTAAACAGCAACCCAAATAAATACGTCACAGCATTGTGGTTTTAGCTGCTGAAAATTCATCAAGAAGTTTTTGTCAGTTTTTCTTGAAAGAGCTTTCATATACAGAGGTTCTTCACTCTCACTATCAACTGCCCTTGATGCTTTAACCTCAATTCTTATTCCATCAAGCCATAAATCATAGTCCCCTGAGTAATTCGGGTCAAGTTTTTTATTTGGGCTTTTTAGCTTAGAGCACTTGCCCTGAACATAGGTTTGGGAAAAACCTCTAAACATATGTTTATACAACATTTCTCTCTTGAATAGCCAAACGTTTGTCATAATTATTCAAATATTACTGTTTGTCTGCTATATGCACACTCAATTTCAATTTTTACTTCTTTAAGTTCTTTTTTGATGTGTTTATTAAACCCTGTATTTGCTACTATCATTTTATCAAATTTAATATCCGATTTTAGCATAGATTCATAGTGATAAACATCTCTAATGCGTGAATTCCCCGTAAGAAAAGTATCTTCAGAATCCCAAACTTTAATGGTTACTTTGGGTAACTCATCAGAATTTAAATAATAAAACCCCCAATATGGATGAATCTCATTTAAGTCTAAATCAAATTGTTCACTATTTAAGTGTGTTTTGATTTTTGCTTTAATGAGGTTATACCTTTCATCAATAAGGTCTGCAAGAACAATGAGCCCTTTTTTCTTATCTGTAAAATCTACGGCATCTACTAAGTCAGCATATAAAAAAGTTGTATGCCTAACAAAATTTAGGTATAAACCTTGTGCCCACATTTTTCCACCCAAAAGAATTTGAAATGCAGAACTTGGAAAAGACATTCTTTGAAGAACTTTATCATTTAATTGTGCAATTTTTCGCAACCTAAATGGTGCATGTCTAAACCAATTGTTAGGATATTCAACATAAGATTGAGCTTCTATAATACAGTCCTTTTGAATATAAAATTCAGCATCTCGACTGTCCTTTTTCAAATAATCAATAATACTCTGACTGTATGGTGTACACCATATTAAAGGAAGATAGGAAGAAGTTTCTAAACAGATTTTTTTCATAGTATTTTTGTTAATTTGGTTCTTGGTGCTTTCAAACCTGATTTTGTTATATCCGAACCTTTGTAAATAGGAACATAATCACTTTGCGGTTCATTACTGCAAAATCTATCGTTATTCCCCGTTACAATACCCAATGCCCAATTTGCTCTGTCTTTGAGTGTTATGTGTTTTATTGAATAAAGCTGAGTAATAACTTTTGCTTCGGTCTCATTTGTCCAAAAATTAAAAATGTGTTTAGGATTTTCTTTAAAGGAATCCAATGTTCTATTGAACACATTATTTTCTGAACAACATTCAACAATGTCGTTTGGGTCAGAAGCATTGTTTTCGACAACAATGGCTTGTGCTTTGGTAACTAAGCCTTTGAATGCTTTATCATAATCCACAAGCCGTAGTATTTTTTTTGCCAATACTCTTTTTCGGATGTCTTCAAAAGTAGTAATGTTGAAAAATGCCTCTTGGATTAAAAAACCTAATAATCCGTTTACTTTCAAAACAGATAAGCTCGCTGCCAAAAATAAAGACGTTGTGTCTAAACTATTTCCGCAACTATACAATGCGGAATACTTCTCTTTTGCAGATTTTTCAATTTTCTTGCCCCAAGGTGGGTTGGTGAAAATGAGGTCGTAAGTGATTTCTTCTGTCTTTAATTTATGTGCTTCCTGTAAAAAATCACCAACTTTAATATTGTCTGTATCAAAACCAAACTCCTCCTTTTATTCTCTGCCGTGTAATTTGAACTGCATTTTTATCTACGTCAAACCCGTAAACATTTTCAGGGGCTACTCCTTGTCTAATTGCTTCAATAACAAAATTACCGGAGCCACAACAAGGGTCTAAAATTTACAATCAGGATTGATTTTCATATTCTTAAACATATCTTTTACAACCCAAGAAGGGGTGTAATAAATACCTTCCTTGTTTCTATAAGAATCTGCAAGTGAACTTTCATATTCAATACCAATCTGTTCGCCATTGTATTTTTCAATCAGTAAGCTTAATTTGTCAGAAACTTCTTTATGGTCGTGGTCATCTTTTAACAATTTGTTTGCTCTTGCATTTAGTTTTTCTTTTCCTGCAACCTCAGACATAAATTTTTTAAAAGATTCCTGAGAAACAACCCCTTTTCCTGATTGAAATAAGTAACCTGTCTTAATCCAATTACGAATAGTTGCAGTTGAAACATTAGCGATTTTTGCCGCCTTTTCAATTGTCAGTCCAGATGTTTCTATTTCACCAAAAATATTTGTCTGCATAGTTCAAAGGTCGTTAAAATTGTTGCAATATTTTGAGATGCTTGACTTTTTTGGCATTGCCACCAACTTATCAATAGATTCGGAATAAAGAATATAAACAAAAGGCATAGAGGAGTTATTTTAAAATAAAAACGCTAAAACCATTACTGTACAAAGATTTGAGCGTTTTGTTTGCTCCCCCTCTTGTCCCGATAGCTATCGGGTTTCTAATGTTGTCTCGTCCTGAAAAAGGTTTATACATTTTGGTTAAAAATCCTGATACAAGTTTGCATCCTTCTCGTTGGTGTCCTGATAGAGCCTATCGGGAGCAAAAAATATTTTAACCCAATATTTTTTGCCACCAACTTTTTGCTTTCGGGCGAAAAACATCTAAATCTTTATTCTCTAAAACAGGATTATTGTTTTCTAAAACTGCCAACTGCTTTAACCCGGCCGGACCGTTGTTTATTTCATTATTAAAATAAAAATCCGGTGTACATTCATACACTTCTATTTTTCCATTGTTGCCAAAGTGATAGCGCATTTCTGCGTTTTTGCTTACCACACCATAAACAATAGTTAAGCGCGTTTGGTCTGTTTGGTTTAGTCCACTTGCGTGAAGCAAACGATGGTCGTAAACCACAGCATCTCCGGCTTTTACGTTTAAAGGAATCAATAATTTCCAAACTTCGTCTATTACATTATCGTAGCACGAAGGAATATTTAAGCCTCGAATGGCTTTAATAAACGTATGGTTTTTGGGCAGCACCAAAAGTGTTCCGTTGGTTTCGTTCACATCAACCAAAGGCAGCCAAATATTATAGGAGTTAAATTTAGTTTCATCTACAATGCTCCAATCTTGATGCGGTTTTAAACTGCCGTTTGCTCCTTTGCTTTTTACCATAAAAGTAGCACCAAGTGCTGTGGCATTTACAAATGTGGCTTCAATTGCTCTTGCACAATGTTGGGCAATTACATCATTCATTTTTTTTCGCAAAGCAAAATCGAGTGCGTGCGAAGATGCATACATGCCTTCGGGAAGTTGTGGGTGATGCTCAAAAAATACTTTGCGCAGAGTTTCCACTTCGCTGCTGTTTAAAAATGGAACAATGGCATATCCTTCTTCTTGAAGTTGTTTATTATGCAAGTTGTTGGCAAAAATTGTAACCGGATTTTCCATTTATATTTTCTTCTTAAAAAGGCTTTAAAACTAAAAAGATTAGGTAGGAAGGAAACAATATTTTTAACTTTGCATATAAAATAGATAGTATAAAGAAATGAATAGAAACCCGCGCTATCGCGAATTGGTTGAGCAAACTTTTGATTTTCCACAACGCGAATTTGATATTAAAAACAGCCAACTTCGATTTAACGAACTGCCGCTAATGGAAATTATTGAAAAATATGGTTCTCCATTGCGCATTACCTATTTACCTAAAATTGGGCAGCAAATTCAAAAGGCGCGCAGACTGTTTAATGCTTCCATTGCCAACAACGATTACAAGGGAAATTATATTTATTGCTACTGCACCAAGAGCAATCATTTTTCGTTTGTGGTTGAAGAGGCACTTAAAAGCAAAGTGCAATTAGAAACTTCCAGTGCTTTTGATTTTGAAATAATAAAACGCTTGGAAGAGAAAGGGAAAATAACCAAAGATATTACCATTATCAGCAATGGTTTTAAGCCGCAACGATATATAGATTACATTACCGATTTTATAAAAGCGGGCTATAAAAACATTATTCCCGTGATGGACAATTTAGAAGAAATAGACCAATATAATTTACCTGAGGAGCCTATGAATATCGGCATTAGAATTGCTGCCGAAGAAGAACCAAAATATGAATTCTATACTTCCCGCTTAGGTATTGGCTATAAAGATATTCTGCCTTTTTTTAAAGAAAAAATACAGAACAACCCAAAGCTAAACTTAAAGATGCTTCACTTTTTTATTGATACCGGAATAAAAGACGTAAACTACTATTGGACCGAATTTCATAAAAGCCTGAAAGTATATTGTGAGCTAAAAAAGATTTACCCCACGCTAACTGCACTAAACCTTGGTGGTGGCATGCCCATAAAACAATCGCTTGCTTTTGATTTTGATTACGAATACATGATAAACGAAATTGTGTCGCAAATTAAAAGCGTGTGTGTGCAAGAAGGTGTAGATGTGCCGGATATTTACACGGAATTTGGCAGCTACACTGTTGGCGAAAGTGGCTGTGTAATTTTTAGCGTGTTGGCACAAAAACAGCAAAACGATCGCGAAACATGGTATATGCTCGATGGTTCACTCATGAATAATTTGCCCGATATTTGGGGGCTTTCGCAGCGCTTTATTATGTTGCCGATTAACCTTTGGGAAAACGAATACAAGCGCGTGAACTTGGGCGGAATAACCTGCGATGTGGGCGATTACTACAATAGCGATTCGCACATAAACCAAGTATATTTACCAAAAATAAATGAGGGTGAAAAATTGTATCTTGGCTTTTTTAATACCGGAGCTTACCAAGATACGCTTAGCGGATATGGCGGAATAAAACATTGTTTGTTGCCCTCGCCACCGCATATTTTAATTGATGAAAAAACTCCAGGAAAATTTGAATACCATGTTTATGCCGAAGAACAAAGTGCAGAAAGCATGATGAAAATTTTAGGATATTAGCAACACAACCGACCGACAATGAAAAAGACAGCACTTGTTTTTGGAGCCACCGGCTTGGTAGGCAACCTTTGTTTAGAAATGTTGGTAGCGTCTAATTTATATTCAAAAATTATTGTGCTTTCGCGAAAGCAAATTACACCGTCACTTTTGAATGTAGAAAATATTATTATAGATTTTGAAAACCTTGAAGCGATTAAAAATTCAATTCGGGCCGATGATGTTTTTTGCGCAATGGGAACTACCATTGCCAAAGCCGGTTCGCAAGAAAATTTTACCAAAATAGATTATGAAATTCCCCTCCAAGTTGCTCAAATAGCCAAACAAAATGGAGCAAAAAATTTTATTTTGGTTTCTGCCATTGGTGCCGATAGTAAGTCAAAAGTTTTTTACAACCGCACAAAAGGAAAGCTGGAAGATGCACTTGAAAAGTTGAATTACGAAAGCCTTATTATATTCCAACCCTCAATTTTATTGGGCGAGCGGGAAGACTTTCGATTTGCTGAAATGATTGGCAAAAACTTATTTAAGGGCTTATCCTTTGTTTTTGCGGGGAAACTAAAACCATATAAAGGAATAGAGGCAAAAACCATAGCAAAAGCAATGGTGGTGAAAGCCATAAAACCTTCCCAAAAAGTAGAGCGTTTAACCTATAAAGAAATTTCCCTCTCTGCTGAAAAGTATGGAAATTGGTAAGTTTATTTTGCTGCTGTTTCGTTCCAATAATAGCTATCGGCATAGATACGTTTGCCAAAAACTAATGTGCCAACTCGCACAATAGTTGCACCTTCTTCAATAGCTGTTTCAAAATCGCTGCTCATTCCCATCGAGAGTTCTTTCATTTCTACTTCGGGTAAATTCAAAGCAATTATTTCTTGTTGAATTTTTTTAAGCAGTTGAAAACACGGACGTACTTTTTCAATTTCTGCACTAAACAAACCGATGGTCATTAAACCTTTAATTTTTAGGTTACTGAGCGTGGCAACTTGTTGGGTTAGTTCTATAGCTTTTTCGGGTGCCACACCAAATTTACTTTCTTCTTGTGAGGTGTTTACTTGTATAAAAACATCTATGGTTTTGCCTTCAAGTTGTAACCTGTTGTTAAGTTTTTCAGCAAGATCAAATCGGTCAATAGATTCTATGCAAGCCACATCGCATTTCAATACATCTTTAATTTTATTGGTTTGCAAATGCCCTATAAAATGGTTGGTGTGCGGCACATCTTTCAGTGCTTCATATTTTTCTTTTAGTTCCTGAACTTTGTTTTCGGCAATAAGTGTAAATCCAGCATCAAAAGCTACTTTTATTTTTTCGGGAGGCACGGTTTTAGTTGCCAGCAAAAGCCTTACTTCTTCCGGTTTTCTTCCGGCTCTTTTGCAGGCAATATTTATTCTTTCTTTTATGTGCGAAAGGTTGTGTAGTATATCTTCGTTTTCCACTTGTTTACTCTATTTTTATTAGCTTTCCTTCGTAAGGAAGTAAGGTTGTATTTTCTGAATTTCTATGTGTTGAAATTAGTTGTTTTCCTCCGCTTATTTTATTCTTCACTTTCGATTTAGACATATTTAATACCACTAAATATTTTTCGTTTCGGAGTGTTCTGTAATAGGCTAATATTTTATTGCTGCAAAGGTTTTTTGCAAGCTCAAATGTTCCATCTTGCAATGCCGGAGTTTTGCTTCTTAAATGAAGTATATTTCTATAAAAATTGAGTAAAGAATTTGAGTCTGATTCTTGGGTTTCCACATTTATTTCGGCATAACTTTTTGCTGTTGGCAGCCACGGTTTTACTTCGGGCGAACAAAATCCTGCATTGGCAGAATTGTTCCAAAGCATGGGTGTTCGGCACTCATCGCGGTTTAAGGTTTCTTTCGATAAATCTACCAAGCCTTGTGGTAGTTTTTTGTTTTGAATGGCAATAGCATCTTGTCCTTGTTTTAAAGGAATTCTAACTTTGGGTATTCCTATTTCTTCTCCAAAATAAGTGAAAGGAACGCCTCGTGCAGTGAATTGAAAGAGTGTTTGCAGTTTACGCTTGGCAACACTTCCGCCTAAGCGTGTAATGGTACGTGTTCTATCGTGGTTAGAAAAAACCAATGTTGGCATAAGCGGCTCAGCAAAATACTGCTCAAAATTTTCAATCATTTTGTGGTACTTTTTTGCCTTAAAAGGCATAGAGATTGCATTGAACATAAACACCATATCCAAGCCCGGTTTGCCTGCGTCTAAACAAAACCTGCGAAGTGTTTTTTCTGCTCCATGCGATTCGCCAACCAGCACTCTTTTGCTGTTGGTATATTCATCTGTTACCTGTCGCAGTTCGGTAGAAAACGAAAAACTTTTCTCTTGTAAAAAGTTGTTTTTTACATGCTGAAAAAATATGGTTAAAGATTTATCGGAAGGTGTAAGGCGGCCGCTGGGAGGATTATTGCGCAAAAGCGAATCTTCGTAAATAGCACTAATAATATCTAAGCGAAAACCATCCACACCTTTATTTAGCCAGAACCTTGCCACATTAAACATGGCTTCTTTCACGGCAGGATTATTGTAATTCAAATCGGGTTGAAATGGCAAAAAAGCATTGTAATAAAACTGCTTGCGTTCGGGGCTGTAAGTCCAAGCCCAATTACCTGACATTGCACGCCAATTATTCGGGCGCTTTGTTCCGTTTTTTCCTTTGCCATTCTTCCAAACATACCAATCGGCTTTTGGATTTGTGCGCGAAGAAGCAGACTCTTTAAACCATTCGTGCTGGTCCGAAGTATGGTTCATTACCAAATCAAAAATCAGTTTCATTCCCCGTTTGTGCACTTGTTGTAGCAGCGTGTCGAAAAGTTGCATGGTGCCGTATTGCGGAGAAATGGCAGTGTAGTTGCTTATGTCGTAACCAAAATCGCGCTGCGGGCTTTCGGTGAAAGGAGAAATCCATATTGTTTCGTAGCCTAAGTTTTTTAAATAATCGAGCTTCTCAATTATTCCTTTTATATCGCCAATTCCATCTCCATTGGTATCGTAAAACGAGCGTGGATAAATTTGGTAAACCGTGGTTGATTTCCACCAATCTTTATTTTCTGCTTGTTGGGCGTTTACAAACAAAAGCGAGCAGGAAAAACACAAAAACAAAATCCACGCCTTGCCTGTTTTATTTTCAACTTCCAAGTGGTTTTTTATACCCATATTGATTGAATTTTCGCCAACATTATTTTTGCCACATTAGCTGCTTTTGTTTTAGCTTCCGTTGCTTTTTCGCCTTCAAAAAGTTCATCAACTGTTTGGTTAAAGAGTGTTTTCCATGTATTAAATTCCACATCGGTAAGCGGTGTTTCTTTACTTAAAGAAACATGTGTAAGCATAGGGTTTCCCATGTAGCTTTGTTCTCCCAAAAGCAGACTCGACCAAAAGTTATACATCTTAGGCAGGTGAGTTTCCCAATGCACTTTTGCAACATCATTAAAAATGTATCCAAGTGTTTCGTTTTGCTGTACCTTGCCGTAAAATGTGTTTACCAAAAGTTCAATATCTTTTCTATCGGTAATATCTTTTTTGCTTTTTGGCATATTTGCTTTTTGTGGTTTTACGCTAAGAAAAATTACCTTCTCTACTACAAAAATTATTTGCGTGAAAGATAAAGAATTTGCTTTTTTAAAATCCCTAAATTTTCAGTACAAAATTAAACAAAGGCTAAACAGATAAAGCATGGTGCTATATTTTATATTTTTGAGTGCTATAAACTAAATATGAAAATAGGATTGCCGCTGTTGGTAAGCATTCTACTCTCACAAGCCGGATATTGCCAACAAGCCACAAACAATAAAAACAAACCAGTTATGAAAGTAGAAATATGGAGCGATGTAATGTGTCCGTTTTGCTATATCGGCAAGCGCAAATTTGAAGCCGCATTAGCACAATTTCCAGAAAAGGAAAATATAGAAATTGAATGGAAAAGTTTCCAGTTAGAGCCCAACCTAAAAACCGATACTACTCAAAATGCCGTTGTTCACCTTTCGCAATCAAAAGGTTGGAGTTTGGAATATACGCGCCAAGCAATTTCTAATGTAACAGCAATGGCAAAAGCCGTTGGTTTGCACTACGATTTTGACAAAGCCGTGGTGGCAAACAGCTTTGATGCACACCGGCTTTCGCATTTTGCAAAAACACAAGGAAAAGGAAATGAACTTGAAGAGCAATTGTTTAATGCCTATTTTGTGGAAGGTAAAAATATTGCAGACTTCAACATACTTGCAGAACTTGCCACAGCAAGTGGTTTAGATAAAAATGAAACACAGAAAATTTTAAAAGAAGGAAGTTTTTCAAGCGAAGTAAAAGCAGATATTGCCGAAGCACAATCGCTTGGAATTAGCGGTGTTCCGTTCTTTGTTTTCAATCGAAAATATGCAGTGAGCGGTGCGCAAGAAACCAATCGGTTTTTGGAAACTTTGCAGCAAGCCTATACCGAATTTCAAGCTGAAAAAAACAAGAGTCTGTTTAAGGTTATTGATGGCGCAAGTTGCAAACCAAATGGTGAATGCAAGTAACATAAACCGAATTTTGTTTCTACAAAAAACTATGTTTGCGCTCGATGGAAAGCTTAAATCCAAACTTTAAAGAATATGTTGAAAACCGCATTAAGGCTAATAAATTTATGCCTTTCTTAGGTTTTAAAATTACACAAATTGAAGCCGGAGAAATTACTGGCGAATTAGAATTTAAAGAACACCACAGCCAACAAAACGGCTATTTACACGGAGGAATTACCTCTGCCATTTTAGATATGGTGGAAGGTTTTGCTGCTTATAGTTTGGTGCGCGATGGTGATTTGGTTTTCACCGTAGAAGCAAAAATTTCATACTTAAACAGAGGTATGGGGAAAAAGTTTTTTGCCAAAGGTTGGATTATAAAACCCGGCAAGCGTTTCCACTTTTGCGAAGGCGAAATTTGGTACGAAAATGAAATCGGCAAAAAAATTATTGTTGCCAAAGGTTCTGCAACAATGGCTGTACTTGCAAAGGAAGATTTAAAATAAAAAATCAGGCTTTATAGGGTTTTAAAATCTAAAAAGCCTTGGTTATCTTTAATCCAAAATCGTAATTGTTCCTTTGTAAATATCGCTGGTATGGTTATCAATAAACACATACTTTAAGGTATAAACATAAACGCCTCCTAAAAGTTTTTTTCCTCCGCTAAAGCCATCCCAGCGTTGGTTTACATCAGTACTTTCATACACCATTTCGCCCCAGCGATTAAACACTTTAAACTCAAAAAGTTTTACGCCTTTTGTGTTGCCATATACTTGTAAAAAGTCGTTTGTGCCATCGTTGTTTGGCGAAAAAGTATTGGGTACAAAAACCGTATAGTCTGGCACAACCGTTGCGGTAATATCCGAAGAGCCGCTGCAACCCAAACTTGTAGTAACAAACACGGTGTAGGTAACTGTTTTTATTCCGTTAAAAGTTGGGTTGTCGCAATCGCTGCAACTTAGCCCTGTTGCGGGAATCCAAGTGTAGCTGCTGACTCCGGCTTGGTTTGAAGTTACATTTAGCTGTACCGGAACGCCCAACGATGTTGAAGTTGGGTTTGGCAATGCTGTAACCTGAACAGAATCGGGTTCTGTAATCGAAATACTGTTAGTAAGACTACATTGATTTTGGTCAGTTACTGTAACGGTATAATTTCCTGCTTTTAAGTTGGTGAAAAGTCCCGAATTATTGCTTTCGCCTGTGCTAAATTTAAACGAATAGCTTGGTGTGCCGCCTGCCGCTGTGTATTGCACATTTCCATCAGCATATTTATGGCACGTAACATCTTTTTGTTGTGAATTTAAAGTGAGCGCATTTGGCTCAGTAATAGTTACTGTTGTTAATGCAGAACAGTTTTTGGAGTCTGTTACAATCACCGTATAAGTATTTGCTTTAAGGCTTGTAAACTGCCCCGAAGATGAAGAAAGTGAATCTGAAATACTTTTTGCAGTATAATTAAATCCACTATTTCCTCCGGTTGCTGTTGCTGTAATTTCGCCATTTTGCGTACTAAAACAAGTAATTTGTTTATCGGTTGTAGCAAGTTGAATTGCCACAGGCTCTACTACCACAGCGGTTATTGTAGTTGTGCAATTATTGCCATCGCTTACTACAACTTGATAGCTTCCTGCAACTAAATTTACAGCAGTATCTGTAGAGCTCACGTTCGGTTGCCATTGGTAAGTTAGTTGCCCAACACCGCCCGAAGCTGTTATGCGAACAGAGCCAGTTGCTCCACTGTTACAATCTACATCAACATGCGTTTCGCTCACTGCAATTTGCGATGGTTGGTTAATTGTTACTGTTCCCGTTTGTTTACAACCATTTGATGCAGTTGAAGTTGCTGTGTGTGTGCCCGCAGGTAAACTTGCCGTAGCTGTTGTAGAACTTGAACCGCTCCACACAAATATAAAGGGTGCAATTCCTTCTGTTGGCGAAGCTGTAGCACTTCCGGTCGCGCCAAAACAAGAAGCATCAGTTCCAGCAATTGCTAACGCAACCGCAGCAGGTTCAGTAATATTTACCGACAAGTTGAAAGTACAGTTATTTGCATCGGTTACGGTTACGGTATAATTTCCTGCACCAATATTGGTTCTGTCTTGGCTTGAAACTCCTCCGCCCCAATCGAATGTATATGGTGCTGTGCCGCCACTTACAGTTAATGTTATACTTCCGTTGGTTGCTCCATTGCATGTAGCATCTGTGTGCGTTTCTGTTGCGCTTAAAGCTGTTGGCTCAGTAATAGTTTCTGTAATGGCGAATGTGCAACCTTTGCTATCGGTTATATTTCCTGCGTAAGTGTTTGGTGCTAAGTTTGGCAATGTAACTGCTCCTGCCGGAAGTGGGTTGCCCATAAAAGTATATGGAGGAGTTCCTCCTGAAGTATTTACCGTTACTGTTCCGTTGTTCAAGCCGTTGCAAGTTACATCGGTGTGAGATGTGGTGGCAGCGAGTGCTGTAGGCTCTGAAATTGTGGCACAAACGGTTGCTGTGCAAGCATTGTTATCCGTAGCTGTAAGGCAATAATTTCCTGCGGCTACTCCTGTTAAATCTTCGGTTGCACCACCATTGCTCCAAACATAAGCAATGGTACCAACGCCTCCGGTTGTTGTTACATCTACGCTTCCTGTTGATGCGCCATTACAACCAACATCAACATGTGTTTCAGACAAAGAAAAAACACTTGGCTCTGTAATAGTTACCGATAAGTTGAAAGTACAGCTATTTGCATCGGTTACGGCAACAGCATAATTTCCTGCGCCAATATTGGTTCTATTTTGGCTTGAAACTCCTCCGCCCCAATCGAATGTGTATGGAGTAGTTCCTCCGCTTGTTGTTAAAGTGATACTTCCATTGGTTGCGCCATAACATGTAGCATCTGTGTGTGTTTCTGTTGCGCTTAAAACTGTTGGCTCTGTAATAGTTTCAGTAATAGTGAATGTGCAACCTTTGCTATCGGTTATGTTTCCCGCGTAAGTGTTTGGTGCTAAGTTTGGCAATGTAACTGCCCCTGCCGGAAGTGGATTGCCCATAAAAGTATATGGAGGAGTTCCACCTGATGTGTTTACCGTTACTGTTCCGTTGTTCAAGCCGTTGCAAGTTACATTGGTGTGAGATGTAGTGGCGGTAAGTGCTGTAGGCTCTGAAATTGTAACCGCTAATGCTTTAGTACATGAGTTTCCATCGGTAATAGTAACAGAATAATTTCCTTGCGAAAGTGCTGTTCTGTCTTCGTTTCCATTGCCATCATTCCAAGTAAAAGTATAAGGTGTTGTGCCTCCTGAAACAGTAACATCAACACTTCCTGTATTGCCTCCAAAGCAAGCAACATCTTGATGTGTTTCACTTGCCAATAATTCTGTTGGCTCTGTTATGGTTGCTGAAATTGTTGCTGTGCAATTGTGCGCATCTGTTACGGTGATAGAATAGTTTCCTTGTGTTAAATTGCTTCTGTCTTCGGTTTTAACACTATCGTTCCAAACATAAGTGTAGCTTGGTGTTCCGCCATTTACAGAAATGTCAATGTTGGCATTGTTTCCACCAAAACATAAAACATTTCCATGTTGCTCTCCAAGCACAAGCTGAACAGGCTCTGTAATAATTTCTGTAATCGTATCTGCACAACCTTTTGAGTCGGTAATAATTCCGGTATAAGTGTTTGGTGCAAGATTAGGCATGGTAGAAGTTCCTGCCGGAACTGGATTGCCGGCATAAGAATACGGCTGTGTTCCTCCTCCAACAGTAATGGTAAGTGTTCCATTGTTCAATCCATTACAAGTTACATCAGTGTGCGAAGAAGTTGCAACCAAAACAGAGTCCGGTTCAACAATTGTGTCGCCACCTACAATTTTACAACCGTGTGCATCTGTTACCGTGTAAGTATATTTCCCTGCTGCCAAACCTGTTGGGTTGGTGCCTGTAACTCCTGCTTGCCCCCAAACAATATTGTAAGGCGTTGTGCCTCCCGATAAATTAACGGTATAGCCTCCCGTGCTTTGCCCTTTGCAATTCACATTTTGAAGCGAAAAAGTTTGTTTTAATAATGGAGGCGTTGCAATATTTGCCGTTGCCGTTGCCGTGCAATTATTGAAGTCTGTAACCGTAAGCGTGTATGCGCCACTTCGTAGGTTTAAATTAGTATCTGTTAATATAAAATTACTCCAAGCAAAATCATACGGTGGCATACCTCCGGTAACTGTTGGAATTGCTTTTCCTTTTCCCGAATTAAAACAACTATCCATAGTAGTTGCCATGCTAATAGCCAATGTTGCTGTTCCGGAAACTGTGCCGCTTGCCGTGGCTGTACATCCTTTGGAGTCGGTTATTGTAACACTAATATTCCCCGGAGGGAGATTGTTAGCTGCCGGATTATTTGCAGAACCATTACTCCAAGTGTAATTGTAAGGAGGTATTCCTCCAGATGGAACTGAAGCCAACGCCTGCCCCGTATTGGTTCCGGCACACTTAATTGGTGTAGTGCTGATTTGTGCAGCCATAGCTGCCGTTGGTTGGTTAATAGTTACTGTTCCAGAAAAAGCATGGCCGGGAACATTATCCGAAAAACTATAAGTATAAGTTCCTGCAGTTAAGTTGGAGGCTGTGGCACCTGTTTTTCCTCCCGGGTTCCATGTTATGTTTGGTGTACCAACTGCGCCTGTAACATTTAGCGTAGCAGAACCATTTGTGCCATTAAAACATGTTACATCTGTTTTGGTTACGCTTGAAGAAATGCCGCAAGGAAGAGAATTAATAACTGCATTATACTGAAGCAATGCCGAACAGCCATTCGCGTCTTTAAAGTCAGGAATGTAAGTTCCTGCGCCAAGTCCGGTTGCCACGTTTGTGCTGCTAAGTCCAGGCCAGTTTACATATTGATAAGGAGTTGTGCCTCCACTCACCGTAACGGTTGCTGTTCCATTACTTTGCCCGCAATTTGCATCTGTTTTAGAAACCGTTGCTGTTACCGGAGTTGGCTGGTTAAGCGTGTATTGTCCTGTAGTGGTACAAACATTATCTGTAACTGTAACAGTGTATGTTCCTGCAGTTAAGCCGATAGCTGTTTGGGTTGTTTGACCTGTGCTCCAAGTATATTGAAATGGGCCAAAACCTCCACTTGGATTTGCCTTTGCACTTCCGTTGCTTCCTCCATTGCAAGGTGGTGGAGTTAAGGTTGGTGTTAGAGTAATTGGATTCGCAATTTGTATTTGCTTTGTTGCAGTTGAAGAGCAACCATTAAAATCAGTAACGGTTAATACCGCAGTATAATTTCCTGCGGTTGCATATCTGTGTTTTACATTAGCATTGGCAAAAGTTGGGCTGTTGTTGGTAAGCGTAGTTCCATCTCCAAAATCCCAGTGCAGCGATTGGTATTGCGAAAGCGAAGCCTGATAGCACGGACTCACAAATTCAAAACTTACAGAATCGCCCAAACATTTTCTACCTGCTTGATCTACAAAAAAGTCTATAAATAAATCGTACTTAAAATTACTATATGTACAATTTTTCTGCGAATAGTTGTAAAAGCCAAACCTGCCGGGTTTAAAGCAATCGGTAACATCAAAAATCAAATTTCCGTCCACATAAATTATTGCTCTGGTGTAGGTTAAGCGCAATTCAAATGCGTGGTTAAAACCGCGATTCCAACCGGGTCCGCCAAATGTATTTTGGACTACCGTAAACTCGGGAGTGTTTTGGTGCGCCCAAAATGTGTTGTCGTATTGTGCCTGAGGAATGTTTCCCAAAATTCTGTTGATTGACATTCCGCTTGGTGCCACATCTTGGGTTTTTTCTTTCCAATCGTACATCCAACAATCAAAATCATCAATAGCACCCATCGGGTTTAAAAAGCTAAACACAAAACCCATGTAGTCATCATCACCATCGGTAGTTTTAAAATTGCCGGTAATTTTTACGTTCATCAAATCAAATGGAGATATAAAATAGGTATTATCACCATTTATGGTTTGCAGCACTGAAGAGCCTCCGCCCTGCACTACCCAATTTCCGTTGGCGGGTCCGGTTTTGCTCCAAGTATTAAAATCTACATTGGTTATACATTGCGCAGTAATTGAAAAAGTAAAAATTAGGCTAACTACTAAATATAGTAAAAATTTCTTCATAGCAACGGAGTAATAATATATTCCGAAAATAATACTTAGAAGCTAATAACAAAGAAACCGTTGCAAAAGATTAAATTTTACAAAGCTATACGAAAGGATAATTTTTACTTGGTGGCCGCCTCCCTGCGTTGCACGCGAGCCATCAGTTCTGCTTCGCAAACCATTTTGTTGCCTACGTAAGCCGTTCCTTTCATTTCCACAATGCCTCTGCGCACAGGAGAAAGCAATTCCATTTTTAAAATAAGCGTATCGCCCGGCACCACTTTTTGTTTGAACTTTGCTTTTTCTATTTTCAAAAAATAGGTGTCAAAATTTTCCGGATCAGGATATTCTCTAAGAACCAAAATTCCTCCAGTTTGGGCTAAAGCTTCTATTTGTAGAACACCGGGCATTACAGGATTTCCCGGGAAATGGCCTAAGAAAAACTCTTCGTTGGCAGTTACGTTTTTTATGCCAACTACTTCTTTCTCGTTTATCTTAATTATTTTATCAACCAATGCAAACGGATAGCGATGCGGTAGCAACTGCTTTATCTTTACCGAGTCGTAAATTGCCGGATCATTTACATCATATTCGGGCGCATCATCTAATCGGGCTTTTTTAATATATGCCTTCAGTTTTTTTCCAAACTCTATGTTTGATTTATGCCCCGGTCGTGTTGCTATAATTTGAGCGTTGATAGGAATTCCTACCAAAGCCAAATCGCCAACAATATCTAAAAGCTTATGGCGCGCAGGTTCGTTTGCGTAGCGCAGTTTTACATTGTTTAAAATGCCTTCTTCAACCACTTTTATATCAGGCTTATTAAAAATGCCGGCAAGGCGGGCAACTTCTTGCTCATTTATTGCTCTATCTACCACTACTATGGCATTGTTTAAATCTCCGCCTCTTATCAATCCTGCATTTAAAAGTATTTCTAATTCATGCAAAAAACAAAAGGTTCTTGCATCGGCAAACTCTTTTTTGAAGTCGTTTAAATGGTCTAAAGATGCATGTTGCTGCCCCAAAATTGGCGATTGGTAATCAATCATTGCCGTTACACGATAGTGGTCGCTTGGCATAGCCAGCATTTCTACTCCACTTTCCGCATCTTTGTATGAAATTGGGTGGCGCAATTCAAAAACTTCGCGCAACTCTTGCTGTTCTTGTATTCCTGCGGCTTCAAAAACATCAAGAAAAGGTTTTGAACTTCCGTCCATAATCGGAATTTCAACACCATTAATTTCAACTAGTAAATTATCAATTTGCAAACCAAGGCAGGCTGCCATTAAATGTTCAACGGTAGCCACTTTCGCGCCATTTTTTTCTAAAGTAGTTCCTCGCTCTACGCTTACCACCAAATCCACATCTGCAGGAATTATTGGGCTTTCAGGCAAATCTACTCTTTGAAATTTAATGCCGTGGTTGGTTGGCGCAGGAAGAAAATTAAGCGTAACCTTTTGCCCTGTGTGCAAACCTGTTCCCGAAAGTGTAGCCGGCTGCTTTAATGTTTGTTGGTTGGTTAAATTCATTTTATAAAGTACGAAAACAAATTTTTGTATGCAGAAATTCTATTGCAAACATATTTTTATTTTACCGAACCGAAAAACTCAACTTAACACGAAAAACAAATGACTTCTCTTAGCCGTTTATTTTCTTTTCAAGCTGTGCTATTTTTTTGATGAGGTCGGGCAACTGTTTCAAAGCAGCTAATTGCCTATAATGTTCTCTCGCATCAACTGCCGGAGTACCGGAAAAACCTTTGTTCGGAGTATCAATATTTTTAATTACTGCTGCTTGCGCTTGAATTTTTGTGCCATCGGCAATTACTAAATGCCCTGTGATTCCGGCTTGGCCGCCTACCATATTGTTTTTACCTATTTTTGTGCTGCCCGAAACGCCTGCAAGTGCTGCCATCACTGTGTTTTCGCCTACTTCTACATTGTGTGCTATTTGTATTAAGTTGTCTAACTTAACTCCATCTTTAATTAGTGTTGAACCAAGTGTTGCTTTATCTACGCAAGTGTTTGCGCCAATTTCTACATCGTTGCCAACTACTACATTTCCCACGTGTTGAATTTTTTGAAATGTGCCATCAGCCTGCGGAGCAAAACCAAAACCATCGGCTCCAATCACCGCTCCCGAATGAATGATAGTTCTTTTTCCAATTACGCATCTTGGATAAACTTTCACTCCGGAATATAAAATTGTATCGTCTCCAATTTCACATTCATCACCAACATACACATGCGGATAAAGCGTTACGTTATTTCCGATTTTTGCATTCTTACCAATATATACAAAATCTGCAATAGAAACATTGTTGCCCAAAATGGTATCTTTTCCAACATGGCACCATTCTGCTACTTCTTGTTTTCCTTGTCCGGCTTGGCTATAAACGTCAAGTAATTTTGATAAGCAAGAATATGGGTCAGCAACGCGGATAACTGCCTGAACTTGTTTGCTGCTCACTGCCAAACTTTCATTCACGATTAAAACTGCTGCCGTTACACTTTCTGCATACGTTTCGTACTTTGGATTGCTGATAAATGTGAGCGATGAATTGTCGGATTCTTCAATCTTGGAAAGTTTTGAAACTATTGCTTCGGGATTTCCTTCTAATTTCCCGTTAATAACCTCGCAAATTTGGCGAGCCGTGAACTGCATACGCGTAATTTTTTTTTTCAACCGTAAGAAAACGCATTTTTATTAAAAAAATTATGCCTCCGCTTTAAAAAAATGAAATCGCGCTACCTAAATGCTGCATTTTCATACTTCTGCCTAATATATCGTTCATTAACGAAGTTTAAGTCATCTTGTTAGCATCTATATCATTTTAAAACAGCTATGTTTGCTTTAAAATGTTGAAAACGCATAAATAAACATGGATAAGTATTCTTACCTATCAAACGCTACGCCCGAATATATTGAGAATTTGTATCTCGATTTTAAAGCCAATCCTGCTTCGGTAGATGTGGAATTTAAAAAGTTTTTTGAAGGTTTTGATTATGCCAGTAGTTCTGCTAATGGCAATGGAAAAGCAACTTCAGTTTCTTTGGATGAAATTAAGGTTTACAAACTCATAACCGACTATCGCGATAAGGCGCATTTAATTTCAACCACCAATCCTTTACAACCGCGCAAAGACCGCAAAGCCAATTTAGAATTAGAAAATTTTGGACTCAGCGAAAAGGATTTAGAAAGGCGCTTCCAGATTGGAAATGAAATAGGCTTGCCCAATGCAACCCTAAGCGAAATAATTGCAAAACTCAAAGCTGTTTATGCCGGAAATATTGGGTTTGAGTTTGGTTATGTGCGCACCAAAGAAGAAAGAGATTGGCTCTTGGAAAGAATTGAAAAGCCTGCGCAATTATATAATTACAACATCGGCAAAAAAGAGCAAATTTTCCGTGCGCTAAACCGCGCATCGGTATTTGAAAAGTTTTTAGGCACAAAATATATTGGCGAAAAAAGATTTTCACTCGAAGGTGGCGAAACCACTATTCCTGCGCTCGAAGCCATCATAAACAAGAGTGCAGAATTAGGCGCAGAAGAAGTAATTTTTGGAATGGCGCACCGCGGCAGACTAAATGTGCTGGCAAACATTATTGGAAAAACCTACGAAGAAATTTTCAACGAGTTTGAAGGCAACATCGTTGGCGATCCGATTTTTGGTGATGGTGATGTAAAATACCACTTAGGATATACTTCTTTATTTAAAGCCGCAAAAGGAAAAAGTGTTTATTTAAAGCTAATGCCCAACCCTTCGCACTTGGAAGCGGTAAGTCCGGTAATTGCCGGTTTTTGCAGAGCAAAAGCAAATACTATTTACAATGAACACTTCGAAAAAATTTTACCAATAGCAATTCATGGCGATGCTGCTCTTGCCGGTCAGGGAATAATATACGAAGTACTGCAAATGGAAAAATTGCCCGGTTATCATATTGGCGGCACTTTACACTTTGTAATCAACAACCAAATCGGTTTCACCACAGGGTTTGAAGAAGCTCGCTCCAGCGATTATTCTACTTCAATTGCCGCTACTATCGAAGCACCCGTTTTTCACGTGAATGGCGATGATGCCGAAGCAACAGTTTTTGTAAGCGAATTAGCAGCAGAATACAGACAAACTTTCAAAAAAGATGTTTTTGTTGATATGGTTTGCTACCGTAAATGGGGACACAACGAAAGCGATGACCCTAAATTTACGCAGCCGCTTATGTACCAGCTGATTGATAAACATGTTAACCCACGCGATGTATATTCAAAAGTGTTAGAGCAGCAAGGCAAAATGGGCGCTGACTTGGCAAAAAAATTAGAGAAAGAATTTTGGGCAGAACTACAAGAGCGCTTAGACTTGGTGAAGCAAAAACCTTTGCCATATAAACCACAGCCAACCGAAGAGGCTTGGAATAGTTTGCGCAGCGCTACCGGCAAAGATTTTGAACAATCTCCAGAAACGGGAGTGAAAGAAGCAACGCTTTTAGCGCTTGCAGCGACCATGAATACTATTCCGCAGGATTTTTCTCCTCTTAAAAAAATGAAGAAATACCTTGCAGAAAGGCAAACTTTAATGGTGGAAGAGAAGCGCTTGGATTGGGCGGCAGGCGAACTTTTAGCCTATGCAAGTATTTTGAACGATGGAAAAGATGTGCGCTTTAGCGGTGAAGATGTGGAGCGCGGAACTTTCACCCATCGCCATGCTGTAATTTATGACGAAAATAATGGAAACGGCTACAACCGCTTAAGCAAACTATCGCCAACACAAGGCAAGTTTAGAATTTACAATTCGCACCTGAGCGAATACGGTGTGTTGGGCTTTGAATATGGCTATTCCATGGTTCACCCCGAGCCGTTAGTAATTTGGGAAGCACAGTTTGGCGACTTTAATAATGGCGCACAAATAATGATAGACCAATTTATTGCTGCCGCAGAAAGCAAATGGCAACGCTGCTCCGGTTTGGTAATGTTGCTACCTCACGGCTACGAAGGTCAAGGTCCGGAACACAGCAGTGCTCGCTTGGAGAGGTTTTTGCAATTGTGTGCCGAGCTAAACATGGTTGTTACAAACATTTCTTCTCCGGCAAACTATTTCCACGCCATGCGTAGGCAGTTGGCTTGGGAATTTAGAAAACCGCTAATCGTGATGAGTCCGAAATCGCTGTTGCGCCATCCGCAATGTGTTTCAGATTTAAGCGAAATAACAACCGGTACTTTCCGTGAAATAATTGCCGATGAACCACAGAGCAAAAACATTAGAAGAATTCTCTTCTGCTCAGGTAAAATTTATTTCGATTTAAAAAACAAGCAAACACAGAAAGCGGCTAACGATGTGCTAATTGTTCGCATAGAACAGCTATATCCAATACCAGAAAAGCAAATGCAAGAAGTGGTGAAAAAGTATCCAAAAGCTGAAGTAGTTTGGGTGCAAGAAGAGCCGTTGAACATGGGCGCTTGGTCGTTCTTAATTGGAAGATTATACGATGTGCTGCCAATGAAAGTTGTAGCCAGAAAAAATTCTGCTTCACCTGCCACAGGCTATAAAAAACAGCACTTAAAAGAACAAGAAGCTATTTTAGAAGCTGCATTTGCATAATGAGCACCATACTTCTTTGCATAGAAACCGCAACACCTGTTTGCTCGGTTTGCATTAGCGAAGAACAAACCATATTGGCAAAAGTAGAAAGTGTAGAGCCAAACAATCACGCCAAAATATTGGCAGTTTTAATACAAAAAGCATTATTGCTTGCGCAAAAAAAAATTGCAGATTTAACCGCAATATGCGTGAGCGAAGGTCCGGGTTCTTATACCGGTTTGCGGATTGGTTTCGCTACGGCTAAGGGCATTTGCTATGCTGCAAACTTGCCGCTAATTCTTGTGCCTACCTTGCAAGCAATGGCAATAGGAATGAAACCAAATGCTAAAGACGGCTTTGTACTTTGCCCTGTTTTAGATGCCAGAAGAAACGATGTTTATTTTTCTTTCTTTAATACTAATGCTGAAGAAATAACTCCACACAATTGCAAATCTGTTGATGAGGTAAACGGTTTACTATTGCAAATGCAATCCAAAGCCATTGTTGCCGGAACGGGAACTAATAAATTTGAAATGTTCTTGGATAGTGTTATTATCTCAAATGAAAATGTGATTGACGCACAAAATATAGTTTCTATTGGTTTAGAAAAATTCAAAAACAATCAGTTTGCCGATTTAGCTTATAGTGAGCCGGTTTATAGAAAATAAAATGTATTGTTTTAACCACACCACCTGTATATTATTTTAGTCTAACTTTAGTCTTTCGTAGTTTTAAAGAAGTATTTGTAACTGATGCAAAAGCTTTACCTATAAATAATATTTAGGAAAACCAGTTCCCTGTTTTAATCTTTGGCATTATCTTTGTTAATAATATAAACGAATCGATTAAAACATTCACTTATGATAAAGCATTTACTATTAACCGTAGCGGCAATTATTGCATTTACTTTTTCTTACTCTCAAAGCGGCAGAGTGGGTATTGGTACAAGCAATCCTGAACAGAAATTAGATGTAGCAGGAAGTGCTAAAGCAAATGATAAAGTAATAGGTACGCGCGGCTTTGTGGCAGGTAGTGTAACAACCGATACCGCCAAAGCAATATTTAGTACAGATGTAACGAATAAAGGGTTTTACATGCCGCGTTTAACTACCAATCAAAAGAATACTTTAGGTGGCACGCTAAATGCTACCAACAAAGGCTTATTGGTGTTTGATACAGATTTAAACCGCACCGACTTTTGGGATGGTAGTGCATGGAAAGCCGTAGGCGATGGTGCTGGCGGTCCGCCAACAGGCGCAGCCGGAGGCGACTTAACGGGAACTTATCCAAACCCAACTATTGCCAACAGTGCAGTAACTTCTGCAAAAATATTAGATGGCACCATAGCCGGAATAGATATACAAAACAACACCATAGATTTAACCCAAAAAGTAAATAATGTTTTACCCGTGAGCAATGGCGGCACAGGCGTGAATACAGTTACCGGAGTAGTAATAGGCAATGGAGGCTCTCCTGTAAGTGGTTTGGCAGCAAGCGCAGGCAATCAGGTTTTGCGCAGAAACAATGCCAACACAGCTTACGAGTTTGCACAAGTACAATACAGCGATGTGGCAGGAACACCAAGTGCTTTACCTCCAAGCGGCACAGCCGGAGGCGATTTAACGGGAACTTATCCAAACCCGACTATTACCGCCAATGCTGTAACTTCTGCAAAAATAGCCAATGGAACCATACTTGCAGAAGACCTTAACCAAATGAGCGCAACAAACGGACAAGTACTAAAATGGAATGGCTCTGCATGGGCTCCGGCAGCCGATAATAACAGTGGAGGAACGGTAACAAGCGTAACCGCAAGCAATGGTTTAAATTCTACCGGAGGAGCTACACCAGATATTAAATTAGGCGGAACTCTTTCTGCAAATACCGATGTGGCACTAAGTGGTAAAAATCTTACTTTTTCAGGTAGTGGCAATCTGGGGATAGGTACGGCTGCTCCTTCACAAAAATTAGATGTAGATGGAGGATTTAGAACCGCAGCCGGCAACCTCACTATTTTGAACGATTACATTTATGTATCACCCGCCAATAAAAACACATTGAATTCAGGATATAACGAAAATAGCACTGCCGATATGTGGGTAAATTACAGAGGCTATAATGACGGCATGACACAAACGCGCAACTTTAATATTGGAGATGGAAAAGGGGCAAATATAGCATGGTTTGATGGTGTTAATCGGAGAGTGAGTATCAATAACGGACAAACTGCAAATTACCCCTTAGATGTTGCAGGCGATATAAACACATCAACAGGTTATAGAATTGGAGGCGGTGCGGCAAGTGGAAACTATTTACGCGGGAATGGTACTCAATTTGTTTCATCTTCTATTCAAGCAAGTGATATTCCGGATTTAAGTGGTAGTTATATTAAGAATCAAACTTCTGCAGCACAGGCAGCAGGTTTTTGGATTAACGACAATGGAAGATTTAATACAGACAAAGGACCTTATTGGGCAGCTAATACAGATGCTGCATTTATTCAATTTCATTCAACCGGAGATGGTGTGGGACAATCTTGGTTAGAAATAGGAACAGCCGATAACGGAGATGAACATATTGCCTTTACTCAAACCGGTGCAGAAAGAATGAGGATACACACGAACGGCAATGTGGGTATTGGCGCCACTAACCCAACCCATAAATTAGAAGTCTATGGTAGCGATAATGTAGCCTACTTTGCTTCGAGTGGAAGCAACGCTTATATTCGTTTGGCGGTAAATAATGACATCAACACTCGCTTAGAGTTAGCCAACCGCAATGGCCGCACCGCTTTATGGAACCCCACTGGCGGAGATGTATTTAATATCATTCACTCTACAGGTAATGTAGGTATTGGAAATAGCAACCCACAAGCAAAACTACAAGTTAGCGGTGGAGCTATCCAACCCGAACAGGGCAATAACAACACTGCCGGTATTAACTTTGGGCAAGATATTTTTGGAGGTGGGGGCGACCAGGCATGGATACGCTACTACCAAGATGGCAGTGGCGAGGACACCCGCTTAGTAATTGGTAACGAAAACGATGCCAACGATGAAATAGGATTTTACCAAGCAGGTGCCGAGCGCATGGCAATAAATGGAGGGGTTGTGGAGGTGAAAAGCGGCTTAAAACTACAAAAGAAATATACCTACTACCGTGGTAGAGCCAACGAAGATCACGCATATACTTACGGTATCGGCCAACACGATTTTTGTTATTTGGCAGGCAATAGTATTTATATGGATAATAATGCAACATGGGATATAGACGTACAATGTAATGTGTATCCTACTGATTGGGGTGCAGGGGTATGGGGTGATGGTGGAAACGAAAATCAACTTTACACTACCGGACCTTTAACTTATACCTATGGCACTAAACCAACATGGAATATGTATGTAGAAAGTTACATTGACCCCGATGCTGTTTACTGTGGTGTAATTTGTGTTGATTTTGACTAATACTGGTTGTGCGTACTGGGCTACTTCTTATTACTTGCTTGGTTTACTGTTGCAAAATTTCCGCTCAGCAATTTACCCTAAGTGTAAACACCATTGGCTTTAGCGATACCACTTGGGTTTATCTCAAAAAATACTATGGTCGTTCAGAGGTGGTAGTTGACTCCATTAAAGGCAACTGTCAAACATTTTTTCATGTTAATACTCAACATCCCATTAACGGCTTATATGTAATAGAAACGACCCCCAACCACAAAGCAGAACTGATTATTAACGTATCAGAAAAACCGAGTGTACAAATAGATTACAAGCAACTAAAAAATGGGATTATCGGCATTGCCCACTCCCCCGAAAACGAAGCATATCAACAATTAGTAACCGCCTATTTGGCTTACGATTCAGCTTTCTATACAGCATGGGCAATAAAAGCGAACGAATTTGATACGGCCTACCTCGCAGCTTTACAAGCAAAATCAAGCCGGCTGATGCGGGTGCAGCAGCAAATGAATGCTTTTGTTGACCAATTTACTCAGCAACACAAAGGCACGTACTCTGCCACTACACTTGCACCCTTACTTCGCTTGCCTTTAATGGATACTGTGCACACTAATTACGACTACTATCCTGCCTTTCTCTTCCGCCATTTTTGGGATAACACAAATTTTTTAAATACCGAACAGCTCTGCCATTTTCTGTTTAGCGAACTGCTCAAAAAGTATTTCCGCCACTGGGTACCCAAATATGAAAACTCTATCAAAGAAGCCATTGACACCTTACAGCTAAAAGCCGCAGCCAACCAAGAAGTGTTGCAATACATCAATACTTATCTACTCCGCAATTTTTTAAAATCAAATGCTGAAGATTTGGCTTTGTATGTAAACAAAAACGCCAACACAGAGGCTTGCGAACTAAATTTAAGCGAGGCTGAGAAGAAAAAGTTTGAGCGGCTCAAAAGTTTATCGGTTGGGCAAAATGTTCCAGAAATTCTGCTGCCAAACATCGAAAATAACAAAACAAGTTTAACCAAAAGTGTTACAGCAAACAAGGCTATAATTTTACTTTTTTGGGCTTCGCATTGCGGCAAATGCCGTGTGGAACTACCACAAATTCAAGCTCTGTACCAAAAGTACAAAACACAAGGATTAGAAGTTTTTGCTGTAAATATTGACGAAAATAAATTCAATTGGCGCGATGCTGTAAGTGAATTTAAGTTAGATTGGATAAACGTAACTGACGAAGGAAAAATAGCGGACTCAAAAGTGTTAGAGCAATTTAATATTCAACACACGCCTTCTTTGTTTCTTATTGCTAAAAACGGAAAAATTTTTTCAAAAGAAATTTATGGCAAAGTACTTGAAAAGAATGTTCAAATGCTGTTGTCTCCTTCCAATAAATAGTTCACTCTTCGTTGTGAACACTTAATTATTTATTTTATATTTAATATTTCTGCCTCTCTGTAGGAAATATCATGTAAAAATTGCATTTATTTTCTTTGTGCAACCAAATCTCTCCACACAATCACATGTTAATAACTTTGTATTTGTTGTTGATTTTTTAGCATATTTTCATACAACATTAGTTCTTCAATTTCGTTGAACTATAACAAAACAAACGGATATGAAAACAGATACATCAACCAACTTAATGCTTGTTATTTTCTGTCTTGCGCTTATTGGTTTTGTTATTTTCAGCAGCAAGGTGAATGTGAACATTAAAGCCAAGCAAGCTTTAATTGAGAAAGGTGTAGATACAAAGCACTAATTATTTGCTTTTTAAAAACTTATCGCCTACCATTCTTGGTAGCCTGCATTTGCTACGCTTTTAAAATCTATTTTTTGTTGTGCTGCCGTTTTCTGCCAGTTCTTAACTAAGTAATTTTTGTTTGAAGCATCAGCAATTAAAGTTTTCGGCTCAACAAAACTTAAAATTGGTTTCAAATATTTTGTTGGCGAATTGCTTAGCAAAAGCACATCAGATGTTATATAATTTTTAAGTTTTGGTGTTTGTTTTTGCTTCTTGTTTATCACTAAAAATTGCTTGCCTTTAGTATTAAAAGCATACCCAAAATCTGTTTGGTAAAAGTTGTGGTATTTTGAAATTGGCTTAACATTTTGAACGCCCAACCGCCACCAATGATGCTGCACATTAAACAACATCGCACTTTTATTATTCAGCAAAGTGGAATCAAAATCTATGAATGCCGTATTGCCTTCAATTAGCGCAAGAGCTTGCTTTCCTTTCACAGAATAACATATTATTTTTTGTTGGTTTTGTTGTTGTATAAACTCAAAACCATTCCACACTACAAGAAGCAAAATTACTACGGCAAGCGCTTTAATTTTTTCTGCCATTACCGCCACCATTAAGCTAATGCATAAAAGCACAGCAACATAAATCAAAAACATTTCTATGGCAGAAATGCTAATACCGTTTAGTATGGAATATGGTATTTCTTCCATTGCAAAAATGAATTTGTTTAAGCCCAAAGTGAGCCAATAAAAAGCTTTGCCAACCAGCCATTGCAACGATTGAATAGGACTAAGCATAAACAGCAAAATGCCTGTGTGAATAAGCAACCAACCCGCAGGAATCACAATTAAATTACTTACCAAAAATAAATTCGGGAATTGGTGAAAATAGTATAAACCCAAAGGAAATGTGGCAACTTGCGCAGCAATAGAAACTGCCGTAACCTCCCAAACAGCGTGAACGATTCTGTTTTTAAACGAAAACCATTTCACGATAATCGGCTGCAAATACACAATGCCAATTACGGCAAGATAGCTCAATTTAAAACCCACTTCTGTCATAATAAACGGGTTAAAAATCATGAGCAGCAGAGCCGATGCGCCAATAATATTAAAGATGTTTGGTCGCGTGCTAAATTGCTTACCAATAGCCATCATGCTAAACATAGCTGCCGAGCGCAAAACCGAAGGACTTAATCCTGTGAGGCAAGCATAAATCCAAATTAAAACTACAATTAAAACGGTTTGTAAAAGTCGTGTTCTCTTTGTTTTGTTCAAGAAAAAAAATAGGCGGCTTAACACAATATAAACCATGCCAACATGCAATCCACTTACCGAAAGTACGTGCAGCGCACCCGAAGCCGCATAAGCCGAAGTTACTTCGGGCGTAATAAAATCGTTGTAGCCAAGCATCAGCGCAGAAGCCACACCCAGCTCGTTTTTTGTGCTTACATATTTGCTTATCTGCGCAAATAAAACATCGCGGAGTTGGTATATTTTTATGAAGAATTTGTTACCTACATTTCCTTGAAGCAACTGCCAATCTTTTCCGTTTAAAAAAGTTTGGTGATATACATTTTGGAAACTCATAAACTCTTTATAGTTGAATTGCTCAGGATTTTTTGGCGGCTCTATTTCGCTGTATGAAGCCGGAATAAGCAACACGCTTCCGTACTTTAATTTTGTGCTGTGGCTATCTTTTAAAAATGTTGTTAGCAGTTTTCCATTTGTGATATGCTGTTTTCCTAAACTATCAATTGTTCCATTTATTGAAAGAATAGCGCGAAAACTTTTTCCCTTGTCTATTGGTGGTTTTTCAACCGAAGCAACCAAAAATTTACTCTTGAATGTTTGCTTACTAAAGTGCGAAGGGTAAAAAATTTGTGTAGAAGCAAATGTGAGCAAATACGCTGTGGCTAAAACCAAAAATATTGTACACAACCCCGGTAGAAAAAGCACCGAACGATTGAGCCAAAACTTTTTTACAAGTGCAAAATAAAATGTGGCAACGCCAAAAATGCTCCAAACCGAAAGCGCTATTTGCCAATGGTAAGGCAATAAAATATGAAGCGCAATTCCTGCAATAAAAATTATTGCGAGGCGAACAGCAGGGAATCTACTCCACGGACTTAGCATAGTGTTGGGTTTAGAGGTTAAAAAAACAATGCTACCAAACGAATATAATAAAAATTAAAGATGAAAACTGCCTCTTGCGTAGTGGATTTTCTGGCAATTAAAAAGCAACCTTTATTCTTCGGCTTTCTGTTTCAATTCAATATCTTCGCGCTCTTTTAAATTAACCTGCACTTTCGCAGAAAGAAAACATGGCAAACATAGTTTCAACGTTATTCCATCGCTTTAGAAATTTAATTCTTTATGGAATCATTGGAAGCCTTTCTGCCGGAACAGATTTTACATTGTATTCTATTTTAGTTCGCGAAACAGCAATACCGTATCTCCTCATTAATGTTTTTAGCACTTTTGTGGGAATTGTTATCAGCTATTTGTTGAACAGAAAGTATAATTTTAAGGTAGAAGACAATGCCATTTCAAGGTTTTTAATCTTTCTTTCTATTGGTATTGGCGGGCTTGTTGTTAGCTCTTTATTGCTTTATCTCTTTGTAGAGTTTTGGGCTATTGATAAAACCCTTTCTAAAATTATATCATTAGTTGTGGTGGTGCTTATTCAGTATCTTCTTAATAAATATATTACCTTCAAAACGAGAAAATACGCATAAGGTTTTAGTTATTTCCATTGAGTATTTTTTTTAATTGGCTTCTCTCATTTTCTTTTCTTTTCTTCGGAGGGAAATAAATTTTAAAAAATGATTTCTGAAGCAGAGTTTATTACAAACCCGGATGGAAGCATTTATCATTTACAGCTTTTGCCCGAAGAAATTGCAGATATAATTTTTACCGTTGGCGATCCGGAGCGAGTGCCTGAAGTGAGCAAATATTTTGATGAAATTGAACTGTCGCGCTCACACCGCGAAATTGTTACACACACGGGTTATATTGGCAAAAAAAGAGTCTCCGTAATTTCAACCGGAATGGGAACCGACAATATTGATATTGTGATGAATGAATTGGACGCGTTGGTGAATATTGATTTTAAAACTAAAGAAGTAAAGCCGCAAACCAAGCAACTTACTTTTGTGCGCATTGGCACTTCCGGTTCTATTCAACAACACTTGCCTCTCGACACTATTTTAATTTCTGAAAAAGCGGTTGGTTTAGATACTTTGATGAATTACTATCGTCACACACCAAGCGATAATTTGTTTGAAAAAAACGTAGCCAATTTTATAGCAGAAAGTGAATTAAATTTACCTTTTTACACCGCAGATGCTTCGCATGAATTGATAACTGTTTTCTCTGATTTTGAAAGAGGAGTTACACTCTCTGCCCCCGGCTTTTATGCGCCACAAGGCAGGCAGCTTCGCACCAAACCGGCAAAGGAAAATTTGGTTCAAAAACTCTCTTCTTTTAAACACCAAAATTTGAGCTTCACAAACCTTGAAATGGAAACTGCGGGCATTTATGCGCTTGGTAAAATATTAGGACATCGCTGCCTTTCAGTTAATGCACTTATCGCAAACAGAATTGATGGCTCCTTTAGCAAAAACCCAAAACAAACAGTTGAAACAATGATTAAAAAAGTTCTTGAACGAACAGAATATTTATAGCAAAAACAGTTGTAACATATTGCTTCTCTTTCTTTAAAGAAAGAGTTTTGCTTCTATTTAAAACTGTTTTTAAAAACAGTTTTTTAACTTCGCCTCATGCAAGTTCTTAATAATATTTTAGAAGCCATTGGCAACACGCCATTGGTTCGATTAAACAAAATTGGAAAACCCGAAATTGAAGCCGAAATTCTACTAAAGGTTGAATACTTTAATCCGGGAAATAGTATTAAAGATCGTATTGGTTTAAACATGGTAGAAGAAGCCGAAAAGAAAGGCTTTTTGAAACCTGGCGGAACAATTATTGAAGGCACTTCGGGCAACACCGGAATGGGCTTGGCGCTTGCCGCAGCCGTGAAAGGTTACAAATGTATTTTCACTACCACCGATAAGCAATCGAAAGAAAAAATTGATGTGTTGCGTTCGTTAGGCGCAGAAGTAATTGTGTGCCCAACCAATGTTTCGCACGATGACCCACGTAGCTACCACGAAGTAGCAGTAAGGCTTTCGCGCGAAATTCCAAATTCTCATTTCATAAACCAATACGATAACTTAGATAACCGCGACTCGCACTTTAAAACTACCGGTCCGGAAATTTGGAAACAAACCGAAGGAAAAATTACACATTTTGTTACCACAATCGGCACCGGAGGAACCATTTCGGGCACAGCAGAATATTTGAAAAAAGTAAACCCTGCCATTCAGGTTTTAGGCATTGATGCTTTAGGTTCCATATTGAAAAAATATAAAGAAACCGGAGCAAAAGATATGAATGAAGCTTACCCATATTTAATTGAAGGTATCGGGCAAGATATTATTCCGGGTAATTTTAATTTTGATGTGATAGACCAAATTGAGCAAGTGAGCGATAAAGACGCTGCGCTCATGTGTCGCAGGCTTGCAAAAGAAGAAGGTGTTTTTGTTGGCTACAGTGCCGGAGCAGTGGTGCAAGGCGTGTTGCAGCTTAAAAATCAATTTAAAAAAGGCGATGTAGTTGTAGTGATTTTACACGACCACGGCAGCCGCTATATCAATAAAGTTTTTAATGATGACTGGATGCGCGATCGCGGATTTTTAAAAGATGAAATCATTACAGCAAAAACTATCGTTGAAAGAAAAAAAATAAAAGAGTTAGTTGCCGTTTCTACCGAAGAAACCATTTCTGAAGCTTTTAAAAAAATGAAAGAGCGCAGCTTAACGCAACTTCCGGTGATGAACGAAAACGAATTAGTTGGAAGCATTAGCGAGAATACAATTTTGCAACTGCTAATGGAAGATGCTGCCAATCGCGAAAGTCAAGTTAAAAACGCCATGGGAAAACCTTTTCCGATAGTATCGTTACAAGCAACAGCAACAGAAATTTCAAAACAAATTTCAAAAAACAATACTGCCGTTATTACAAAAAACAATGCTGGAGATTGGTGTATTATCACCGAGTTCGACTTGATAGAAGCAATGGCTTAATTTTTTTAAACTATAACATGCCGATATTTCTTCGCAAGCTTATTGGTAACGTTTTCTTTTTCCCTTCTGTTATTTTTGCGGTTTGCGTTTGGCGAATTTTTGTGCCACAGCTTCCTTCTAATTCCGGTTTGGGCTGGGACGGTTATCGGTATTTTACATTGGTAAGCGAAGGTTTACAAAGCAGCTCTCTCGATTCGTATCTTGTGTTGCGAATTTTTCCGCTGTTGCTAATTCACATTGTGTTCAAGTTGTTTGGAATTGCTTTTGCTCCGGCAAGTGTAATTCTTGCCTTTAAAATAATGAATACCATTTTAATTACCTGCAGTGTGTGGATGGTGAAAAAAATATTTGAGCACTACAAGCTAAGCCTTACTTCGCAGCTAATAGGCATGGTGATTGTGTTTTTAAATTACGCTGTTTTAAACTTTACATTTTACTATCCTGTAATGACCGATACTCCGGCATTTTTTTTGAGTGTCGCTTTATTTTTCTTTTTTATTCGAGGCGAATTACTAAACATTGCTTTGGTTGGTTTAATTGGCGCATTTACTTTTCCTGTGCTGCTCCCGATGGCGCTTGCGCTTATTTTATTTCCCAACAAAAACATTGAGTTTGTTCCTTTTAAAAAAACAAGCCTGTTTGTTCTTGGCTGCGTGTGTTGCGCGTATGCTTTAGTAATGGGTTGGTATTTAATTTTCGTGAAACAAGAAAAGGTAGATTTACTGTATGCGCTGCCATTAAGCTATGGAATGTTACCTGTTTCTTTTTTTTCGGTAGCACTGCTGTATTATTTTATGCCGCTGGTTTTGGGAAATAAAACTTTTTTACGACTCGGCTATTTCCGTTCTCAATTTTCTGCAAACAGAATTGTTCTTGTTGCTGTTGTGCTAATTTTTTTTGCTTTGGTTCGCGCTGCTATTCCGGTAAATTCTACTTCAGAATATACTTCGTTGTATCACCAAATAAAAATTCATCTTTTCTACGCCTTTCAACGCCCAATGATTACCGTGGTTAATCACTTTAATTACTATGGCAGCATTATGTTGTTGCTTATTCTTTTTTGGAAAAAATTTGCGGTTTTTATTTCGCGTTTCGGCTTGGGCATGGCAATGTCTATCCTTTTTATTTTTCTTGTTTTTGCAATGAAACCGGAGTCGAGAGCCTTAATTTTTTTCTTTCCTTGGTTAATGATTTTAATGTCGCTTTTCTTAGGGCAATATAAATTCGGTAGTACTTTTTACCTTCTAATTTTGCTTATAAATTTCGCAACCGCAAAGCTTTGGCTGTTTTTTAATTATGACGATAATAGCGGAAACATTTTACCTGATGGCACTATTGATTTTCCCAACCAATGGTTTTTTATGAATTTAGGAATTTGGGAAACCGAAAAAGTTTGGCTGTGGCTGGGCATTTCTGCTGTTGTTTGTTTGTGTTTGCTTATTTTTAGTTTGTACAATATTACTTTCGGCAAAAAAGCAATTCTGTTTTATAAAAATTATAATCCGATAAATTTATGAGTACAGAAACAAATGTTGCTGAGCCGTCTTTTAAAATTAGTTATGCTACGGCAATTTTAACTTTGGTAATTTTAATTCCGATAGTTTACATTGTTGCTACAAACCTTAGTTCTTCTGCCGCTCCGCAGCAGCAAGAAGTTACCAAAAATCAAAATATAACAACTGCCGCTTCCGGTATTGAGCCGGCACTAAAAGCCGCAGAATCAAACCCAAATTACGAAACCTACCTTAATCTTGGTTTGGCTTATTACAATGCTGCAAACTATCTCGAAAGTGTTTCTGCCTGGGAAAAAGCTTTGGAGTATAATCCGCAAAGTGCTGTGGCTTACAACAACATTGCTGCTGCTTATGGCGCTTTGGAAATGTGGAACGAAGAAATTGCCGCTTGCGAAAAAGCATTAGCCATAGACCCAAACATGGCTCTTGCCAAAAATAATTTGGAGTGGGCAAAGAAGATGAAGGCGGAAAGCGGAAAGTAATAGCTGCAAAATCCTTTTCTAAGCAACATTTTATGCTATTACACTATTCAAATTCATAAAGTATTGTTGTGTAGTTTGTTAATTTTTGTTTAAAGTTTTTGTTTAAATTTGCAAAAACGGCTTATGAAAACAGTTAAAAATCTATTGTTTCTTTTGTCTGTTGCCCTTGTATGTATGCAAGCAGATTGTAATACAAATTGCAACAATAGCGATGGAAGCAACTCTTCTGGCATCTATTATTTTGGAATAGCACAAGGTGTCTTTAATGGATGTTCAACACCAAGTAACAATGGCGTTCTTTATATGAATACTCTTGCTTACAGCAATGGTTGGAAAATAACAATAGATATTAAAGGAAATGGCGACTCCAAATTTTGTAAGTCTTGGACAAACAAATTTGGGCAGACCAACGCAATTATACAAACGAATGTGCAATATTTAAGCACATTAGTTCCCGACCGCGGCAATAGTTGCCAGTTTTCTACTGTGGTTTCTAACTCGGGGTGTTCTAATAGATGGGGGTTGGTACTTTCATATTACCCAATTAGCAACTTTGGTAACTACTATTCTTTTGTTGGCGATTTATCAATTATGTAAAATCCTTTATCATGAAATACTCTATCATTTTACCATTTTTCTGTTTTCTTATTTTCCAAGGCTGTAAAAAAGAAATTACCACAGGCCAAAATAGCACATACAGCTCTGGAGAGCTAATAATAGATATAACTCCTTCTGGCAGAAGTGGCTACTCCTTAAATACAATTAAAAATCTTTATTTGGGTCACGAACGCTACGACTCCTTCGGAACCTCTATTGTTACTGTTGGTTCTACTTGGGGCTATCTTTCAACAACCCAAAATCCAAATTTTATTATTGGCTCTTCCTCAAAGCTCATTACTCCGGTTGCTACATCTTTAAAATCCTATGTAGGTAATTTAGAGTGGAGTTCTAACAATGCTTTTATAGCCCAGAGTTCACCCGCTGCTAATTGGAGTAATTTTTCTTCATTATTTGGCAATACCAATACTGTTTCTACTATATTAAACAACGGTGCAATTCAATTTGATACTTCTATTTATTTCCCCGAAGTTACTTACACCTATATGAACGATAAATACACCGATACCGGTTATATCTTTACCGTAGGCAATCCAATGAAAATTGAATGGAAAGCAGACCTTAACAATCCTGTTGATGTAATAATGCTAAAGCTTAGATTGGCAGATGTTTCTGACCAAGAAACCATAAAAGAGGTTATTATTTTAACTGATGATGATGGCAGTTACAGTATTAGCGAGTCTGTAATTGCTAATAATTTTGGAGCAAACCAAAAAATAAATGTTCATTTTGCAAGAGCCAACTATGTTCGCAAACTTTTACAATCAAGCAATGGTAATTTTTATGCCTATGCTATGGTTTACAATCAAAGCAATATGGCTGTTTTTTTAAGTGATTAGCGCCCTTATTTCTGTTTCTGCTTTACAGAAACTTACAAAACTAACCCATAATTGTACAAACAGTTATGGGTTTTTTAGTTGCACTTTTGTGCAGCAATGATTATAGAAAAATACATAGGTAAAAACTTCGCTACCTCTCTTAAAAATAATTGGTCATTTCTTTCGCTTTTGTTGAAAGAAAACAGCACTAATTTCTTTCGCTTTTTTCACCTTTATCTTATTCGCATTTATCTTTACAAAGCAATGAAGTTCTCTGCTTGCTTTCTACTCTTTTTTTTCTTTATTTTTTCTGCTAACGCACAAGAAACTTCAGACGATTCTTTAATGCACTTTAATTTAAAAGAAGTAGAAATTGGCGGCAACAAAAGCACGTTTAGTACCGAAACCAGAAAGGTAGAAATTATCACCGAGCGCGATCTTCAAAAAGATGCTTGCTGCAACCTGAGCGAGAGTTTTGAAAACTCCGCAACCGTTGATGCCAACTACTCCGATGCTGTGAGCGGAGCAAGGCATATTCGCCTTTTGGGTTTAGACGGAAAATATGTTCAATACACCAACGAAAACGTACCCGGAATTAGATCTTTGCAGCAAACACTTGGTTTAAGTTTTGTGCCCGGCCCGTGGATGAGTTCTATACAAATAAATAAAGGTGCGGGCAGCGTAGTAAACGGCTACGGAAGCATTGCCGGGCAAATAAATTTAGAGTTTAAAAAGCCGAACACGTCAGACCGTTTTTACGGTGGTTTATATTTGAACCAAGATGCGCGAACCGAATTAAATTTAATGAGTGCACAAAAATCTAAAAACGAAAAATGGAGCTTTATGAGTTTCGGGCATGGCATGATAAACTTAGTACCAATGGATTTTAACCACGATGAATTTGTAGATAATCCTTTGGTGAAACAAGGAAATTTAATGCAGCGTTTTACTTACCACAGCGGTAAAAAATTCAATTTTATTGGCGCAATTTCCGGAACTATTGAAGATAGACAAAGCGGCCAGCTTACCCATAAAAATGTGGGCGAACTTCCGCACGCGCCTCACGAGCAATGGAAGCTAAGACTTCAAACACAAAGAGTAGAAGCTTTTGCAAAAACAGGTTTTATACTAAACGATTTAAGCAGCTTGGGTATTCAATACAAATATTCTTACCACAGGCAATATGGAAATATTGGTCCAAGAATTTACAACGCACAAGAACATTTTGGCTACTTGAATTTAATTTATCAATATGAATTTTTAACCCGCAGCTACTTAAAATTCGGCAGCTCACTCACGGTAGATAATGTAGAAGAACGCTTAGATACTTTCAATCTAAAGCGTTTAGAAATTGTTCCGGGCGCTTTTGCAGAAGTAACTTACGATTACAATAACAAACTCAATATTATTGGCGGCATTCGTGCAGATTATCATAATTTGTACGGTCCGTTTTTTTCTCCGCGTTTAAATGTAAAATGGAATATTCTTTATGATTTAAGTTTGCGCGCAAGTGCCGGAAAAGCCTATCACGTTCCAACTGTTTTTGCTGAAAATTTCGGCTACTTGGCAAGCAATCGTGTTATTTCTCTTCCATCAAAAATAAAGCCTGAAGAAGCTTGGAGCTTTGGCGGCTCGCTTAGCTATCGCTACTATATTGATTTTAGAGAAGGTAATATTTCAGTAGATTTTTTCCATACCAATTTCACCAACCAGTTGGTTACAGATTTAGAAAATGTGCGCGAATTAAATTTCTATAACCTAAAAGGAAAAAGTTACAGCAACAGTTTATTAGTTGAAGCAAATTATGAAGTTCTTCCACGCTTCGATGCTAAAATCTCATATCGTTTTGAAGATGTGAGAGTAACTTACACCAGCGGTTTGAAATGGGCACCGCTGCGTCCAAAACACAAAGCGCTTATTTCTTTGGAATATACTTTGAAAAATAAAAACTGGCGCTTTAATACCCACTTAACTTGGTATGGACTATCTCGTGTGCCAAGCACTGCCGGCAACGAACCACAGTTTCAAATTGCTGAACGCAGCAAAAACTATTTCTTGTGGAATGCTCAAATTACCTACATACACAAAAAATGGTTTGAGGTTTATGTTGGCGCAGAAAACATTTTAAACCAACGCCAAAAAACGCCTGTGCTTGGCTTAAATGGCTACAGCGTTACTTCGCAGTTTGATGCAAGTTTAGTTTGGGGGCCAATTCGCGGTGCGATGGCTTTTGCGGGAATAAGAGTGAATTTTAAATAGCAAAATCTATTTGTGAATTTACTCTAAAGGCAAATCAAATTCGCCCTCCCAACCGCCTTTTAATTGTGGCAAATTATTAAAGATAGTTACCTTCTCGGGTTGCGTTCTTAAATCAAAATTTCCGGTGTCCCACACGCCATTTTTGTTTACATCGTCAATTACGCGAATTTCATAACTTCCTTCTGCGAGTCCTTTTAGCGTAACCATCTTTTTTTCGTTTCCTAAAATAAAAAACCGCTCCATCAATTTTTTGTCTTTTGCAGAAATCACTTCTACAATTTTGTAATTAGCTGAAGCATTAAAAATCTTCAACTTTAATGTTGCATAATTTTCGATGTTGTTGGTTTGAAATTTTAGTTGAACCGAATCATTTACAAAACCAAGAATATCTAAAAATTTTCTCGGAGGAATGGTGAGTGTATAAAAACTGCTCTCCTCTTTTTTAAAATCCACCTCCGCAAAAAGTTTTGTCTTTTTATCTATAGAAATTTTGGGTATTGTGTTTTCTTCGGTTGTGTCATTTGTTAAAATAATAGCCTCCACAGAATCGTTTATACCTTCCACAGGTCGGGAAAAGAAAATTTTAAGCGGCTCAAACATGCTTAAAACATGAAATGATTTTGTTATGTGTTTGCCTGTTTGTTTCTTAACTTCTTGAAAATCAATAATTAGTGAGTTTTTATTGTTTCTCTTTACTGTATCAATTAAAATTGGTTGTAATTTAATTCTGGCAGTATCTTTTAGTGTATCATTTAAAGAAAAGTATAATATTGATTCTTTTTCTTCCATTTTTTCGTGCCACAGTGTTAAGGTGTCCTTTTTCTCATTAAAGAATGCTACTGTATTTTTCTCAGCCAATTTTCCATCAATTTCTACTTTTTCCACAGGCGCAGAAAAAACCACTTGTATTTTCCCCGGCTCTATTTCTTCTGCTTCTTCCACCTTTATTTTTGTATCTATCTGTTCAAACATTTCTAATGTTTCCATCAGTTCTGCAGAATCTAAGAGGTTTATATTTTCATTTTTAAAACCTATTTTTTCACTTACTTGGTCGTATATAAAGTTTAGATTTAGATCTTTTAGTGCCGCAATTGCATAGTAGTTTGGCTTAATGTTTTTAATAGCGTACTTCCCCGAATTATCTGTGATTGCAAAATATTTTGGCTTAGCGTGTTTTATTCTATTCAGTGAATCTGCCGGTTGTAACAATACCAAAGCTCCCTCTATAGGTTCACCACTAAATGCATCTACTACTTTTCCACTCACTTTTTGTGTATCAATTTTATCTCCTGTAGAAAAAACATAAGCAAAATTCGTTAACGAATTGGACTCATTTATGTCTTTAATATCGTCTGCAAAATTTATGATGTAGGTTGTGTTGCTATCTAAGTCTTCGGGCAATGTGATGTGAATGGTTTTTAAATTCACTCTAATTTTAGGCGCTTTTGCTGTTGGTGGAGATATTAAAGTTCTCGTAAAAGCGCTATTTTCAAGATACTCATTAAACTTAATTTTTATTGTTTTGTTTCTAAAATTTGTGCTTTCAGAAGGAGGAAAACTTGAAACCAATTTTGGCGCTTCGGTGTCTTTTGGCCCGCCACTTGGCGCAACTTGATTGGCACAAGCTGATACAAAAGCAATCACAACAATAGCATAAAACCATAGTTTTGCTTTTTCATAAACTAAAAATAACTGCTTTTTTATCTTCAACCTTGTTCTTTTTATCTTCCCATGTGAACTAATAGTATTGAAATATCTGCCGGACTAACACCGCTAATTCTGCTTGCTTGTCCAATACTTTCAGGCTTAATTTTATCTAATTTTGTTCGAGCTTCCATAGAAAGCGCCTTTAGTGTGAAATAGTCAAACGTAGTGCTGAGTTTAATGTTTTCCAATCTGGCAATTTTGTTTGCCATTTCAAGTTCTTTCTCAATATAGGTTTCGTATTTCATTTCAATTTCCGCACAATCTAAAAAGGCTTTTTCGTGCTTTTGGGCAAACTCCTTTACCTGTGGAACTGTGTTTATGAGCATGTTTAAAGTAATCTGCGGACGTAGTAATATCTTTTCAAGCTTTGTTTTTTGCCTTATTTCTGCTGTACCTACTTCATTTAATAGTGCATTTATTGCTTCTGGTTCCACCGAAAAGTTTTTAATAAACGCTATTGTTTCCGTTATTGAGTTTTTCTTTTTCTGCACGGTTTTCCATCTTTCTTCATCTGCTAAACCTATTTTATATCCCATTTCTGTTAAGCGTAAGTCTGCATTATCTTGTCTAAGCAATATTCTATATTCTGCTCTTGATGTAAACATTCGATATGGCTCTTCGGTGCCTTTGTTTATTAAGTCATCTATTAAAACTCCGATATAAGCATCTGCACGGTTTAGCACAAACGGTTCTTTGTCGTTTACTTGCAAATGTGCGTTTATTCCGGCAATCAATCCTTGACAGGCGGCTTCTTCATAACCGGTTGTGCCATTTATTTGTCCTGCAAAGTATAAGCCTTTAATTAACTTAGTTTCAAGCGTGTGAGAGAGCTGTGTTGGCGGAAAATAATCATATTCAATAGCATATCCGGGACGAAACATTTTCATGTTCTCAAAGCCCGGTACTTCTTTTAGTGCTTTATACTGAATATCTTCCGGCAAAGATGTTGAAAAGCCGTTCACGTAAATTTCTACGGTGTTCCAACCTTCTGGTTCTACAAATATTTGATGGCGGTCTTTATCTGCAAAACGGTTTATTTTATCTTCCACCGAAGGGCAATATCTTGGACCCAAGCCTTTAATTCTTCCCGAAAACATTGGAGATTTATCAAAACCTGTACGCAAAATATCGTGTACCTTTTCGTTTGTATAGGTTATCCAGCAGGGAAGTTGTTCTTTTTCTCCTTTTTTAAAAGGATTCGTATTTGCTTTGTAAGAAAAGCCTTCCACGTTTTCATCTCCATTTTGCCTTTCCATTTTGCTATAATCCAAGCTTCTTCCGTCTATTCTTGGTGGCGTTCCTGTTTTCATTCTCCCACTTTCAAAGCCTAATTCTACCAATTGCTCAGTAATTCCATGTGCTGCTTTTTCTCCTGCTCTACCTCCTCCAAACTGCTTTTCTCCTATATGTATCAATCCATTTAAGAAAGTGCCGTTTGTAAGCACTACTGTTTTTGCTTTTATTTCTAAACCCATTGCGGTTTTTACACCACAAGCTTTCCCATCTTTTACCACCAAGCCGCTTATCATCTCTTGCCAAAAGTCCACATTTGGGGTTTGCTCCAGCATTTCGCGCCAAGTAGCCGCGAATAACATTCTATCATTTTGAGTTCGCGGACTCCACATTGCCGGACCTTTTGAGCGGTTAAGCATACGAAACTGAATCATGCTTTTATCAGAAACAATTCCCGAATATCCTCCTAAAGCATCTATTTCTCTAACAATTTGGCCTTTCGCCACACCGCCCATTGCTGGGTTACAACTCATTTGTGCAATAACCTGCATATTCATTGTAACCAACAACACCTTAGATCCTAAATTGGCTGCGGCTGCGGCTGCTTCGCATCCGGCATGTCCCGCACCAACCACAATAACATCGTATTCTTGAAACATAGAAGCGCAAAGGTAATTACTTGAATTTAATTTTGTGTTCCACGTGGAACAACTCTATATTCTTCTCTTATATTTTCTTTTGTTCCACGTGGAACTTTTCTTCATTGTTGAAATTTTTTTTCTTCCTTTTAATTATTGCTTATTTATTCCTCCTTATTTTTTACACAATAGATAAATCACTTTTAAAGAAATAGATTTACAAAATCAACCTTTTTTAATTATCAGAAAATAATATTACTAATCTTTCTTTTATTAACTAAAAACCGACAAGGAGAATAATTGCTTTAAAAAGCAAACTCCTTTAAACCAGACCTAAATAATTATTCTTCTTGTGTGTCCCTTCTTAAAACCTATCTTGTGCAGTAGAAATTTGAGTGAGATGAAAAAATACAACTTTATAGCTTCAAAAATGCGATAAGAGCATAATGAATGATGTTTCTTAAGAAGCGGAAGCAGCTATAAAGTTGTATTTTATAGTAGCAAATAATCTGCTGCACAATCTGTTTTTAAAATAGATTTCTAAAAAAAACATCTTTTAAAGAAACCTACTTTTTAAAATATTTCTATTCCTTCTTCAAACATAAAAAGCTATTACTTTCTAAAGAGATATCTTTTCTTTTTACATTTTAAACATTCTCTTCTTTCATTATACTATTGTTTAACTCTAAAATAATAAATCACTTCTTTTTAATTTCTTACTAAAAAAAGAATAGCTAGAAAAACAAATTGTTTTTTATATTTATTTTTATTATATTATATATTTAAAAATGATTCTTTGTTTTTTTGTTTTTTCTAATATTTTCTATTTTTCGCCTTTCTATTAAGCAGCAAAAATGGAAACTACACAACAAAAATTTATAACACTCCACGACAAACAATTTTCAATTTTTATTGAAGAAAAAAGGATTCTTTCTGCTATTGAAACGATAGCGAAAAAAATAAACGATTCCTATAAAGACAAAAATCCATTACTAATTCCTGTACTGAATGGAGCTTTTATGTTTGCTGCCGACCTTGCAAAATTCCTAACCATCAACTGTGAATTTTCTTTCATAAAAGCAAGCTCTTATTCCGGCACTTCTTCTAATGGAACACTACAAGAAAAAATTGGTTTAAGTGAAAATATTAACGGAAGACACGTCATTATTATAGAAGATATTATTGACACAGGAAATACACTTGCTCGCTTAGTTCCGGAATTAGAATTGCAACTTCCTGCATCTTTAAAACTTTGCGCTCTATTGCATAAGCCGGAAGCAATGAAAGCTGATTTAAAAGTAGATTATATTGGCATAGAAATACCTAATGATTTTATTGTAGGCTATGGTTTAGACTACGATGGATTGGGTAGAAACTTACGCGATATTTATAAAATTGTTTAGTACTAAATAATCTGTATTGCTTTCTATTCAAACTATTTTTCTCCACAAAATTGTGTTTAAATCCTTCTATTTTCTGTGGATATTGGTTCAAAACACAATCATAAAATCCATTTGCATTTTACAAAATAATTCACGTGCCAATTTTCCATAGAAAGTATTGTGCTTAAATATTTCACTATCCACATCACTAACTCCTAATTCTTAAAAAGTATTTATCTTCTCTAATTAGTTATTCTACAATTCACAGTATGTTGGTTATAGTACAAAACCATTGATATATCTATCTTCTACATGTTAGTATAGTGTAAATACAAGATTTATATCTAAAAAAACAATAGCAGTAGAATTAAACTTATCCAACAATTCACAGCCCTAATAATGGTATTTTTCTTCTTCTTAAATTTTAAATATTTATAGTTATATATTAGCATGTTAGTAAATCGAATTTTCTCTTTTTTATTGATATAAAATTATTTCTAAAATCCTTTTTTACTGTTCAAGCAATGATATGTTTGCACGCTTAAATTTTTAAGTAAGAAATTACATAACTCTGCGTTACAAAAAATAAATTGAAAGCATAATCTTTCTTACATTCATGTTTCTATTAAGTATTTCTTTTTTACTGTTTAATACAATGTTTTCTGATACCGGATTTTTGGAACGCCAGCTATCTTTTAGCAGAGTTGATGCTGCTATGAGCAGAAATTTTGATAGAATAGAAAAGCAGTGCGAAAAAGTGGGAAGCGATAAATTTGAAGAAATTTATTTGCGTGCTTTTAAAGAAGAAAAAATACTTGAAATTTGGAAATGGAATGGTTCGCAATATGTTTTATACGATACGTTTCCGGTGTGTGCAGCTTCTGGAGAATTAGGTCCCAAAAATAGGCAAGGTGATAGACAAGTTCCTGAAGGATTTTACGAAATAAATGTGTTTAATCCGGCAAGTAATTTTCTACTTTCGTTAGGATTAAATTATCCAAACCAGCGCGATGAAATTGTTAATAAACCACCGCGCGGTGGAGATATTTATATTCATGGAAAGTGCATGAGCATTGGTTGTTTGGCAATGGAAGATTTGCCGATTGAAGAAATTTATTGCGTTGCACTTTTAGCAAAAGCTGGAGGGCAGAAAAAAATTCCTGTTCATATTTTTCCTTTTAAAATGAATGAAGAAAATTTTGAAAGAAAAGAAAGACACGAGCAAAGAGAATTTTGGCGCTCAATTAAACCAATGTACGATGCTTTAGAAACAAACAAAAAGCTTGTACCTTTTTCAATTAGCGAGAAAGGAAAATATATTGTAGAAAAACCATAGAAAAAGAAAAAATGAAAGTTTTAAAATATTCACTCTATTCACTTGCGCTACTTTTTTTAGCACTATTTGCTTATTACCAATTTTGGTTTTTGCGCTTGCCTGAAAGAACATTCGATTCAAAAGAAAATGTTTTAGTATCACCCGCGAACGGTTTGGTAGCAAGTGTATCAGCATACAACGATAGTTTTATTGAAGTTACAAAAGCCAAGTATGGCGTTATCAACGTGTGGACAAAAGATGTGGATACAGCAGGCACAATTATTTCTATAGTAATGAATGTTACGAATGTTCATTACCAACGTGCGCCACTTACTTCTAAAATTATTTCGCATCGCTACACCGAAGGAAAATTTAATAATGCCGTAGCAAATGATAACCCTTTCGGTATAAGATTTGAAAATGAACACAACGAAATTTTATTTGAAAATGCAGAAGGAAAACGTGTAAAAATTATTCAAATTGCCGGATTAGTTGCGCGAAGAATTGTAGATTTTGTAAAGCCTGAACAGCAAGTAAAAAAAGGCGATGTGGTTGGTTTAATAAAGCTTGGAAGTCAAGTAACAGTTATATTGCCCAAAGGTGTGAAACCATTAGTAAAACCAGGGCAAACTATTTTAGATGGAGAGCCTTTAGCTGAGTTTCCGCTACCATAAATAAGTTTCATTTGTGCCTCGTCCTAAAAAAGTTTACACAATATTAGCTTTTATGTCCCGAATGTTGAAGATAGCACGAATGTTCGTAAGAAGTTGCGCCTAACACTTTAGCTTATGAGCTTAATTTAAGAACGAGGGTAAATTTTACTCTCATTTATTAAACAAGAGTAAAATATTGACATTTTATTTCGTTTACCATATACCAAGCGACAACACTTGATAGATGAAAACATTGGAAACCCCAAAACTGTCGGTAATTACTTACAAGCATTGGAAGAATATAGGTTTTTGAAATCGGTAAGAGTTGGAAAAGAAAAATTGTATTTGAATAGCCGATTATTGAAAATTTTAGAGGAAAAATAAATTATGGAGTTTAATTCTAAAAGAGAATTAAACGTAAGTGACACCCGTGAATACAAACAAGTCCTCCGCTCTCACAAGTTTAGCGAAGCGTAACTTATAAGTATAAGTCAGTCCAAGTTTGTAACTTAGTAAAACAACTACAATACATTTAGCAATTTTTTTTGCAACAAGAATAATACTCACTGCGCCATAGCTGTCAAGAATATAATTGCAAGCAATCACAATCGCTCCAATGCACAAAAGTTTTTATACTAAATTGATTTATAAATTAGTTCAATAATATATTGTATAATGCTCTCGATAGTTATCGGGATGATGGTCGTTTAGGATAATAGTTGGGCTATTACGAATATCCAATCGCTATTACCGGCTAATAAAGCCAAAGCTGAGCAATTCTGCCATGCAAAAATAATTGAAGAGCAATTATCTGTTTTTTCGCTCAGGCACATAATCGCTAAAGCCCGAAAAAAAGCAAAGAAGAAAAATAATAAACGCTCCTACATAAGGCGAAAGAATATGATAAACCGCTTTGGTGAAAGCATGATGTTGCCAAAATTTTTCAGGAAAATCTATTCGGCTTAAAACAAAAATAGTATTGCTGCATTTAGCATTTTCGTGAACAGCAAACACACAACTTACAGTAAGCACAAGAAAAGAAAAATAAAACAGACCGAGCAGCCAAAACTCTTTTCTTTTTGAAAGAGGAAGTGTAACAGACTTGGGCTCTTTTTCAAAAATCTTAAACAGAAAAAGAAAAATAGAGGAGCCTAAAATATCTAATACAATATCGTTGAACTCGAAGTATTTATTGTAGTTTCCATACAAAAAAACATACTGATTTATTTCATCAAAAATCATTATCGGCAAACACAAAATAAGCGCAGATGCAACATTTTCTGTAATTAAATACAAGAGCAAAGCCAACACACCAAACTCAAAAGCATGAATAATTTCAATATTCATTTCAAATAAAAAAAGCCAGTGTATAAAAAGCAATAGGCAGTAAAAAAGAAAAAAGCTAAATAACCGGAAACGCTTGTTTTTAAAGGCTTTCCAAGTGGTAACAGAAACTAAAAACACACCGAAAACAACAATAATATTTTGTACTAAACTATTGTAAGTGGCAAGCGAAAAGTGGTTCATTGCCACTACCGATAGCTGCACAAAAAAATCGTGTAAGTGAATAATAGCAAAGCTATAAAGCACCACCAAGAGAGAAAGAAATTGCCGCTTCGTCATGCAGCAAAGAAGCAAAAAGTTAAGAGAAAAATCTATTTGGAAATTGTGCTGATACCCAATTCTTTTAGTTGTTTTTCATCAACAGTTGTAGGTGCGTCCATCATCAAATCTCTGCCGCCTGAAGTTTTAGGAAAAGCAATAACATCGCGAATAGTTTCACCTCCTGTCATCAGCATTACCATTCTATCTAAACCAAAAGCACAGCCGCCATGTGGTGGCGCACCGTATTTGTAAGCATCTAACATAAAACCAAATCGGCTTTGTTGTTCAGCTTCGCTCATGCCCAATTTTTGGAAAACACGCTTTTGTAAGTCGCGGTTGGTAATACGAATACTGCCGCTGCAAATTTCGTTTCCATTCATCACCATATCGTATTGTTGTGCGCGAACTTTTAGTGGTTCAGAATCGAAATACTGCATGTCTTCAGGATTTGGTGAGCAGAATGGGTGATGCACAAAAATAGTTTCACCGGTTTCTTCATCTAATTCAAATAGAGGAAAATCCACAATCCAAAGCACACTCCATTTCGATTCATCTATCCAATTATTTTGCTTGGCAAGATGAAGACGCAAATCGCCCAAACTCTTGCGAACCTTAGAAATTTTATCTGCAGCAATTAAAATTAAATCACCTTTTTCTGCACCAAAAGCGTTGCCAAATTCGCGAAGCTGTGCTTCGGTAAAAAATTTATCAATAGAAGATTTCACAGAGCCATCTTCGTTAAAACGAATATTTACCAAACCACCCAAACCACGATGTGCAACTTTCACAAATTCGGTAAGTTCATCTAATTGCTTTCTCGAAAAAGCAGCACAGCCTTTAGCATTTATTCCGGCAACCAAACCTCCGGAAGAAATGGTATTATTAAATACACCAAACTCGCTTGCAGGAAGCAAATCATTTAACTCTACAATTTTACAATCGAAGCGCAAATCGGGTTTATCGCTACCGTAAAGTTTCATGGCTGTGTGGTAAGTAAGGCGCGGAATTTCGCCCAACTCATAATTCAAATTTTGTTTAAAAACATGTTGTATCATTCCCTCAAAATTGTTCAAAATATCTTCTTGATGCACAAAACTCATTTCGCAATCTATTTGCGTAAATTCCGGTTGGCGGTCGCCACGAAAATCTTCATCGCGAAAACATTTTACCACTTGGTAGTATTTATCCATTCCGGCAACCATCAAAAGTTGTTTTAAAATTTGTGGCGATTGCGGAAGCGCATAAAAACTACCTTGAACCAAGCGCGAAGGCACCAAAAAATCGCGAGCACCTTCCGGTGTAGATTTAATAAAAGTAGGCGTTTCTATTTCGCAAAAATCTTTTGCATCTAAATACGCGCGCACACTTTTCACTATACGAGCACGAGTGAGTAAAATATCTTTCAACTTTGGTCTGCGGATATCTAAATAACGATATTTTAAACGGAGTTCTTCGCTGCCATCGGTATCGTTTTCAATCATAAACGGAGGAAGTTCGGCTTCGTTTAAAATTGAAAATTCATCAACTAAAATTTCAATTTCTCCGGTAGGAATATTGGTGTTTTTACTGCTGCGCTCTGCAACATTTCCTTTTGCTTGAATAACAAATTCACGGCTAAGTTTGTTGGCGCGCTCAGTAAGCTCAGGATTGCTCTCGGTATTAAAAGCCAATTGCGTAATACCGAAGCGGTCGCGCAAATCTACAAATGTAAGCGCACCTAATTTGCGCACTCTTTGCACCCAACCGGCAAGCGTAACTTGGTTCGAAATGTGTTCAATTCTTAGCTCTCCGCATGTATTTGTTCTAAACATATCAATAAAATTATTTCTGTTATTTGATAAAGAATAAGGTGCGCGAAAATAGAATAATTGTATTTACAATGCGAAAACAAAGGCAGGAGGCTACCTGCAAGAAAAATTTTAAAGATATTTTAGGCGGAATAAGAAGAAAAAAACATTTAAGAAAATGCAAATGCAACCTTGAGCTGCTTTATAGTTTCTATATTTGACAGCTTTTTTTGATAAAGCCAATTAGACTTTATACGTTGAAGATGAAAAAATTTTACTATTTAATTTGGGGATTTGCTGTATTGTTCTTTTCAAATCCAACATTTGCAACCCACCAAATGGGAGCAGATATGGAATATAGCTGTTTGGGCAAGTTTGGCAATGCCATGCGCTATAAAGTAACATTTTCATTTTATAGAAATTGTAGAGATGGAGGTTCAACTTCTGCTTCTGCACCAACAACAGTTTCGCTAAGCGCCATACCGCAAGCTTGCGCAGGCGTAGGAAATGTAACAGCAACCATGGTGCAAATTCCCGGCAAGAGCGGAGTAGAGGTTTCTCCATTGTGCCCAAATCAAATTTCGCAAAGTGGTTGCAATTACTCCGGAAGTGGAAACTCGCCATATCCGGGAGTGCAGGTTTATAAATACGAAGCAACTATTGATTTGCCGCTAACATGCACCAACTGGAAATTTCAAACAACAGACTGCTGTAGAAATGGAGCAATCAATAATATTCCAAACCCAGGAAGCACCTCTCTTTCCATCGAAGCGTATGTAAACCAAGGAACAGACCCATTAACCGGACAACCATATTGCAATAGTTCGGTAACTTTTACACAGCTTCCGGTTCCTTTTGTTTGTATCAATAATATTACAAACTATAATCACGGAGCGGTAGATGCCGATGGCGATTCATTGGTTTATACACTAATAAATCCGTTGGGCGACAGCTATAATCCAATAGGCTTTAATGGAGGATACAGCGTTTCTCAACCGGTAAGAACAAACCCTTCGGGAACATTTAAAATTGATGCTGCAACCGGACAAATGACCTTTATGCCGGGATTTATTGAAGCAGACGTACTTGCTGTTAGGGTTGATGAATATAGAAATGGCGTGCTAATAGGCTCTACCATACGCGATATTCAGGTGAATGTTTTAACTTGTAATGTCTCTATTCCACAGCCGGAACCAATTACAAGCGTGGTAAACGGAAATCAAAAAGACTCCATTACTTTGCAGGTTTGTCCCGGCACTCAGGTTTCTTTCGATATAAAAGTTATTGATCCTAACGGAAGAAACTTAACGTTAAGCAGCAGCCTTCAAGGAAACCCATCGCCATTGCCGGGGGCAAATTTTACACAAGTAAATGTGGGATCGGCACCAAACGATACTGCTATTGCAAGAGTTACTTGGTTGCCCGCTCCGGGAGATACGGGCTGCCACCAATTTTTGTTGATTGCAGAAAATGATGACTGCCCTGTGAAAGGAAGAGCAGCAAAGGTTTACAATGTTTGCGTGTTTAATAAAGTACAATTATTAACCGCCAGCCCAACATATTGTGGAACTCCGGTTCAGCTTACTGCAAGTGGCGGAACAAACTTTACATGGAATCCAACTACGGGTTTAAGCAGCTCAACTATTTTAAATCCAACAGCATCGCCAAGTGTGCCAACTATGTATAAATTTACAAGTGATTGCGGAACAGATTCTGTTTATGTGAATGTTGCCGCACCCTTTGTTTTCGATGCTGGAACTGGCGGACAAATTTGCCAAAACGGACAAATACAATTGAATGCTTCGGTTGATAATAAGTATGCACCATACAAAATAAAATGGACTCCGGCAACCGGATTAGAAGACCCAATTTACGGACTTGCAAACGATTCAATTTTAAACCCAATGGCAAGCCCGCTTACTACAACAAAATATAAAGTTTCTTTTGAAGCAAATAATGGCTGTGTAAATGTTGATTCGGTAACTGTAACCGTAAACGGAACAGGACCGGTGATTGAAGCAAAATCTGATAAAGCAACCGTGTGCCCGGGGCAACCGGCACAGCTTGTAATTCTCACCAATCCGCAATCGTGTGGATTAACCGTTCAACCATGCGATGGATATGATATTACAGCCGATGTGGGAACAAAAACAACCCAATCGGGAAACACTCCGGTGCAACTTCCTTCGCCATTTGGAAATTATACCAAAAGCAACCGCCACCAAATGCTTTACAAAGCAAGTGAAATATTAGCTTCTACAGGCGGAAGAGGAGGAAAAATAAAATCTATCGCCATCAATTTGTTGGCAGCAGGAACACAGTTAAATAATTTTACGGTTAAAATTGCTTGCACTTCTGCCGATAGTTTAATTGGCTATTCAAGTAGCGGTTTGGTTACAGTGTTTAACCCCAAAAACTATACGGTAACTGCAGGTTGGAACACAATAAACTTCGATAATTTTTATGATTGGGACGGAAAATCGAATTTGTTGATTGATATATGCCACAACACGACTACCAACAATGGTCAGCACATGAAATACTATGTTACAAGAACCGATGGCGCAGCAGGAAACTTTCCAAACTATCGTTCAATTTGGTTTACGGAAAGCAACGGCTTCGACCAATGTGGCGTAACCGGAACCGTACCAACCGTGAACGCAGCTCGCTATAAAGATAGACCCAATATGCGCTTTGTAATGTGTGTTGGAGATTTATCAAATGCAACTATTGCGTGGACACCAAATACACCACCCAACGCACCAAATCCGCTTAACAAAGATACAACAACAGCATATCCGCAAACACCACAAGTTTATTCAGTAGCAGTAACAAACCAAAATGGCTGCACCGGAAATAGTTTTGTATTTGTGAATGTGGACACCACAACTCGACTAACAATGAGTAACGACACATTTATTTGTGCCACAAATGCTACGGTAAAAATTAAAGCAAAAGTTACTTCTTCACTTCCTAATCCAAATTATACTTATGCTTGGGCAGCAAATCCATCAGCAGGTTTTGTAAACCCGGGAAGCAAAGATTCGGTAACAGTTTCGCCTACTACAACCACAAAATATTATGTAACAATAACTGGTGGCGCTTGCACCTTGGTAGATTCTGTAACGGTGAGTGTTGGCACGGGTATTCCGGTTAATTTAACTTTGGTAGATTCAATTTCTTGCTTCGGTGCAAACGATGGAACATTATCAGCACAAGTTCCGGGAAATCCGCCAGGTTTAACTTATAGCTGGACACCAAATTCTCTTTCTGGAGGCACAGTGCAAAATCTTGCTCCGGGAGTGTATGCAGTTACCGTAACCAATGCGCAAAATTGCCAAGGCTCAGATACTATTATCGTTAATCAACCGACCCAACTTCAGCTTAATTTCAGTAGCTTAGATGTTACTTGCGCAGGAAAAGCAAATGGTAATATTACCGCAACGGTAATTGGCGGAACACCAAACTACACATTTGGCTGGTCGCCAAGTTTGGGCAACACTTCAATGCCGAATAGCTTAGCAGGCGGAACATATAACCTTACTGTAACCGATGGGCACGGCTGTACCATTGCAGGATCAAGAACCATTACAGAACCACCCGCAATTACTGTTTCCGTTGTAACAACAAATGCCACATCTTTTGGTGGAAGCGATGGCACGGCAAAAGCTATTCCGGCCGGAGGAACTCCTGGATATACTTTTTTATGGACGAATAGCGCACAAACCGACTCAATAAGTGGCTTATCAAAAAACTATTATTGTGTAACGGTTACAGACGTAAAAGGCTGCACCGCTTCAGCTTGTGATTCTGTAAAAGATCCTCCTCCTATAATACTTACATTTACACAAACAAACGTGATGTGCTTTGGCGACTCAACAGGTGGTGCAAGCGTTTCTGCCGTAGGCGGAATTTTGCCTTATACATATAAATGGAGCAGCAATCCACAGAAAGACACTACCAATGCCATAAGCGGAGTAAAAGCAGGAGTTTACACAGTTACCGTTACAGATTCGGCAGGCGTTGCGGTAAATAAAAGCGTAACCATTACAGAGCCAACACAAATTTTAATCACATTCGATTCTGTTGCTATTAATTGTAATGGTGGAAACAACGGCTCATTAACCGCATTGGTAAATGGTGGCACACCAGCTTACACCTATTTGTGGACACCCGGCAATGTGGCACAGCAAACAATTCAAAATATAACAAGCGGAAACTATACAGTTACCGTAACAGATAATAATAATTGTACAGCAACGGCATCTTATTTCTTAACAGAACCAACAGTGCTTTCGGTAACAACAAATGTTCAAAAGAATGTGTTTTGTTTTGGTGGCAGTGATGGTGCGGCAGATGCACAAGCTACGGGTGGAACAGTGCCATATACATACACTTGGAGCAATAGTGTTTCACAAGTAAATACAGTTTCGGCAACAGACCTAACAGCCGGTAGCCAAACAGTAACAGTTACCGATGCAAAAGGCTGTACCGCAACAGCAACATTTACAATAACAGAACCGGCAGTATTTGCGGTAAGCATAACAACCACAAACGCCAATTGCCCAACCAGCAACGATGGTTCGGCAACCGGAAATATTACTGGCGGTTTAGCGCCATATACTTTTTCTTGGGATGGAAACACCGGACCACAAACACAAACAGGGCTTTCTTTTGGAAATCATTCGGTTACAGTTACAGATAAAAATCTTTGCACAGCAACGGCTACATTTACTATTGATACAAACTATTCACTTCGTGTGAGTGTGCAAACAGCAGATGCAACATGCTTTGGTGTAAACAATGGTTCGGTATCAGTTTCGCCAACAAATGGCACACCTGGCTTTACTTTCTATTACAGCAATAGTGCAGATTCTACAGCTTTAGTAGCAGGAAATTATTCAGTAACCGTTACCGATAATTTGAATTGTATTGCGGTAGAAAATTTCACCATAAACCAACCAACAGAAATAGAACTTGCTTTCACCACAAAAGCTCCTTTGTGTAAAGGAGATTCAAATGGAACAGTGAGTGTGGTGGCAACGGGCGGAACACCTGGATATTTGTATGTTTGGAATGATATAGCGGCACAAACAAATACAACTGCTATTGGCTTGCCACAAGGAAGTTATAGTGTAACTGTAACCGATGCAAACCAATGCACAAAAACAGGCAGTGCGGATATTGTAGATCCTACAGGATTAGAATTGCATTTCTTAAACAGAATAGAAATTAGTTGTGCAGGATATGATGACGCAAGCATTACAGTACAAGGAAACGGAGGCACCTTACCTTATACATATTTATGGGCGCAAAACAGTTTCGTATCTACAAATACTAATAGCACAACACTTACAAACTTGGGTCCCGATATTTATAGCGTAACTATTACTGATGGAAATGGCTGTGCAATATCTGATACTGTAGTATTTTCTTCGCCACCGGATTTAGATTTTGATTATATCATTATTGACTCAGTATCGTGTCCGGGATTAGCAGACGGCAAACTTAGAATGTTGGCAAAAGGAGGAACTCCGGGACCAAGTAATACTCCATATACCTATTCAATAAACAATACCGATTACCAAAGTAGCGGAATATTTAAAGATTTAATTTCAGCAGATTACAGAGTGTATGTAAAAGACGTAAACGGATGTATGTACGATACTATGGTAAATGTGCCACAACCACACTTACCACAACTGCAAATATTACCGCAAGACAGCACAATAGAATTAGGCAACAGCATCGTTTTACAAGCCATTGTGCAAGGATATTCAGGGTCGGATATTAAATCATACAATTGGTCGCCAACCATAGGTTTAAACTGCTACGACTGTGTGATGCCAACAGCTACACCATACAATGATATGGAATACACACTCACTTTAGCCTACTTAAAAAATTGCACTGCGGAGCAAACAGTAAATGTGTATGTAAATGATGGAAAGAAATTCTTTGTGCCGAATTTAATTTCACCAAATGGCGATGGCGTAAATGATGTGTGGGAAGTTTATGGATACGATTTACAGTCTTTGTACGTTACTATTTTTAATCGTTGGGGAGAAAAAGTTTTTGACTCCGGAGGCAACCAATTTACAGGTTGGGACGGAACATATAAGGGCGTAAAACAGGAGCCGGGAATTTTTACTTTCTACATAAAAGGAATTTATTTGAACGGAAAAGTTGCAGAAAAAACAGGAACTATTACATTAGTGCGTTAAAATTTTTCACATAACTTAGTTTTTTTATTTTCGTACACTCACATCAAGGGCAAACATGATTAAGAAATTTTTACACTCTTTAGTTTTTACATTAGGCTGTGCAGCAGTGCTGGCGCAAGATCCACACTTTTCGCAGTTCTATATTATGCCACAAACATTGAACCCTGCACTCATTGGTGCATTCAATGGAAACTACCGTTTGAGCGGTATTTTTAGAGGTCAATGGAATGAAGTTTTGCGAAATGAATCAGTTCCATTATTCAGAACCTATTCATTTGCACTCGATTTTAGAACCAATCGCGGTATTGGGAAAAATGACGCTTTCGGTTTCGGAGCATTTTACACCGGAGACAAAGCCGGAGAACTAAAATTCGGAACAAACAGCGGTGGAATAGGAATTGCTTACCACAAATCTTTAGATAGAAGAGGAAATCATTTTCTTACTTTAGGTGTACAAAGCGAAGTGTTCAATCGCACAATTGATTACAGCCAAATTAAAACAGGAAGCCAATGGGACGGAGCATCTTACAACCCAAATTTACCTGCCGGAGAATATTTGGTTGATAACAACTTTTTGTTTTGGGATATTTCTACAGGTTTAATGTGGTATGGCCGCTTTAATAAGCGCCTAAATGCTTATGCCGGCTTTTCAGCATTCCACTTAAATAAACCATCAGTATCGTTTTTAAATGTTGATACAGTTCGCTTAAACATGAAGTTTGTAGCGCATGGCGGAATTAGATTTCCACTAAAAGGTCGCTTCGATTTGCAACCAAAATTCATATACATGAACCAAGGGCAAAGCCACGAATTAATTTTGGCTGCTGATGTGAGAATTTTGTTTGAAGATCGTTTCCCAGAAGGTAACAACTTCCGCTTTGGTGCAATGTTTAGAGCAGTAGGTGGCGACACTAAAGCATTGTGGAAAAACAAGAAAGGAGGAAAAGCATTAAACGCAGAAGCAGTAGTGCTTACAGCCGGAGTAGATTGGAACGGAATTAGCTTAGGATTTGCTTATGATATTAACGTGAGCGAATTGATAGCTGGCTCTCGTAGCCAAGGCGCTTTTGAGGTAGGATTAAGCTATGCAGGCTCTTGGAAAAAACGCAAACCACAAACAATTTTCTGTCCAAGATTCTAACAGAAAAAAACACAATAGAAAAGGCAGCAATTTTTGCTGCCTTTTTTTATTTCCACAATCATGGATAGGTGTAAACAATTCTGTTTTATTCTCAATTAAAATGCTTTAATTGCGCTAAATTTGCACCATGTTAGAAAACGATTTTAACTCCCCCGATTTTGGTGAAATAATGGAGCTTATTCAACAATACGAGGAAGCAGTAAAAGCCAATTCAACACTAAATTTTTCAGAAGAAGATTTTGAAAAAATAATTGTTTTTTATCAAGATAATCATGAGTTTAAAAAAGCGATGACGGTAGCAAATTCTGCTTTAGAGTTTTTTCCATTTAGCGCAGAATTTTTAATTAAAAAGGCAGAAGTTTTTGCGGAGCAAAATCACTTAGACGAAGCATTAGATTTTATAGGATACGCAGAAACATTTGACCCAAGCGATGTGCGTATTCCGCTTACTCGCGCAGATATTTTACTCTTTAAAGGCATGCACGATGCGGCATTGGCAGAAATTGAGCGCGGTTTTGAATTGGCTCAAACAAACGAAGATCGCTGCGAACTTTATTTAGAAAAAGCAGATGTTCACGAAGATAAAGAGCAATATTCCGAAGTAATTTCTGCTTTGCAGAATGCACTTAAAAACGAACCGCAAAACGAAGAAGCGCTTAACAGGCTTTGGTATGCGTATGAAATTACAGAGCGGTTTGATGAGAGTATAATTTTTCATCACGCACAGATAGAAAAAACACCATACAGCCACTTGGCTTGGTTTAATTTAGGACACGCATTCGCAGGAAAACAAAACTGGGAAAAAGCACAAGATGCTTTTGAATTTGTAATTGCTATAAAAGAAGATTTTGATGCCGGATACATTTGCATTGCCGATGTAAAATTTATGAAGGAAGAATATGCAGAGGCATTAGATTTTTATTTGGAAGCCATTCGACTAAGTAAACCACAAAAAGAATTATATTTAAAAACAGGCGAGTGTTTTGATAAGCTAAACGACACGCCAAAAGCACGACTTTATACGCGCAAAGCAATAGCTGCCGACCCGCATTATGCCGAAGCATTTTATTTGTTGGGAGAAATTTACAAGAAAGAAGAAAACTGGCAGCAAGCAATTTCAGCTTATGAAAGAGCAGTAAAATTCAATAAAGAAAACATTGATTATTTGCTTGGCTTGGCAGATGCGTATTTGCAGGTTGAAGAGTTAGATAGAGCCGTTGCACTATTCGAGCAAATATTAGATTCTGATTCAAAATTTAAAGGGCACTGGATAAATCTTGCAGCCGCATATTTTGAAATGCAAGACTACGAAGCAGCTTTTGCTTTGCTAAAAGAAGCAGAGCTAAAATTTGAAGGCGAAGCGGATATTCTTTACATAAAAGCCGCGCTTTATTACAAAGCAGGAAACAAGCACGAAGCAATACTCTCTTTAGAAAAAGCATTGATGCTTAATTTCGATTTACACCAAGTAATTTTCGACCTTTTTGAAGAGCTTGCAGACGACCCGGTTTTGCTGCAAATAATAGAACAATACAGAGACTAAAACAGAAATGACGGAACAGAAAGCTAACCTACTTTTTGAAGAAACAGTTTTTTATAGAGATAACCTTCGACCAAAAATAAATTTGACAATTGCTGTTCTTGCAGCGGTAGCATTTTTATATTTTTCTACAAACATCTATTTAAGAAGTGTTTCATTTTTTCTTTGTGCTGCTGCGCTTTGGGAACTTTTTTTAATTATATTTTTTAGAACAAAGATTGAAGTAAGCTCAAGCGAAATAAAAGTATTCGCTGCGCCATTCAACAATGTAAAAACAGTATTTTGGAAAGAAGTAAAATCTGCCGGAAGCATTAGAATTCGCAGTTTTGAAGGACGATATCCACGATTTGGATTTGGCGATAATCCGTTTTTTAATGCAGGTTGTACAAGTGGAATAGTGTTTAATCTAAGAGATGGAACCACCTTGCGATTGGGCATAAAAAATACAGCAGAATTAGATAAAGCGCTGCGAAAAGTGTTCTCAAGAAAAGTGTAGAAAACAAAAGGATTTACATAAAAATCCAAACCAAAAAACAATTCTCAATTCTTTTTAATAGGTTTGAAGAACTTAAAAAATCATCATGTTAGTAAAAACGTATGGCAGTGCGGTTTATGGCGTTGATGCAGCTACCATCACCATAGAAGTAAGCAGCGGAGGAACCGGACAAATAGGATATTTTATGGTTGGCTTACCCGATAATGCAGTAAAAGAATCGTGGCACAGAATGGAAACAGCCATAAAGCATAACGGCTACAACATGCCGCGCCAAAAAATCGTTATCAACTTAGCACCTGCTGATGTACGCAAAGAAGGCTCTGCTTATGATTTACCAATGGCTGTTGGTATTATGGCTTCGAGCGGACAAATTCCGGAAACCAATTTGAACGAGTTTATCATTATGGGCGAACTAAGTTTAGATGGAAGCATTCTGCCAATTCGTGGAGCTTTGCCCATAGCCATTCAAGCAAGAAAAGAAGGCTTTAAAGGATTTATTTTGCCCAAACAAAATGCCCGTGAAGCAGCAATAGTAAACAACTTAAATGTGTATGGTGTAGAAAACATAAAAGACGTAGTCTCCTTTTTGCGAAAAGAAATTTCAATAGAACCAACTACCGTTGATACACGCGCAGAGTTTGAAGATAACCAACAAAAAAGCGACTACGATTTTGCAGATGTAAAAGGACAAGAAAACATAAAACGCGCAATGGAAATTGCAGCAGCCGGAGGACATAATTTAATTTTAATTGGACCGCCCGGAGCAGGCAAAACCATGCTCGCAAAACGACTGCCAACTATTTTGCCGCCACTTACTTTAAACGAAGCATTAGAAACAACCAAAATACATTCGGTAGCAGGAAGGCTTTCAAAAAATACAGGGCTAATTTATCAGCGTCCGTTTCGTTCGCCACACCACACCGTGAGCGATGTGGCACTGGTTGGTGGCGGCAGCAATCCGCAGCCGGGTGAAATTTCTTTAGCACACAATGGTGTTTTATTTTTAGATGAACTGCCGGAATTTAAACGCACAGTTTTAGAAGTGATGCGCCAACCGATGGAAGACCGGAAAGTTACTATTTCGCGCTCGCGCTTTTCAGTTACTTACCCGGCAAGTTTCATGCTTATTGCTTCTATGAATCCTTGCCCTTGCGGCTATTACAATCACCCCGAAAAAGAATGTGTGTGCGCACCCGGAGTAGTTCAAAAATATTTGAATAAAATATCAGGACCGCTTTTAGATAGAATTGATTTGCACGTAGAAGTTACGCCAGTTTCGTTCAACGAACTTTCCGGTTCGCGCAAAACAGACAATAGCGTTTCTATTCGCGAAAGAGTTTTGAAGGCGCGAACACTACAAGGCGAAAGATTTTCAAGCAAAAGCATTTACTGCAATGCACAAATGGAAGCACAAACAGTTCAAGAAATATGTACCATTAGCGATGTGAGCAGAACTCTGCTGAGCAAAGCCATGCAACGCTTGCAACTGAGCGCTCGTGCTTACGATAGAATTTTAAAAGTGGCGCGCACCATTGCCGACCTCGCAGCTTCAAGCGAAATAATGCCGGAGCATATAGCAGAAGCGATTCAGTTTAGAAGTTTAGACCGCGAAAACTGGGCAGGCTAAAGTTTTGCCAACAAATAATGTTCTGAATAAAAAACGGTATAAATTGCAGCCCGAATGGAAAAGTATTTACAAAGAGGAGTGAGCGCAGGAAAAGAAGAAGTACACAGCGCGGTTTCTAACTTATATCACGGTTTGTATCCAAAAGCATTCTGCAAAGTTTTCCCCGACTTTTTAGCCGGAAACGAAAACTATGTGAATGCCATGAGCAGCGATGGCAGCGGTACCAAATCTATTTTGGCTTATTTATATGCAAAAGAAACAGGAAATGCTGCTGTTTGGCAAGGCATTGCACAAGATGCTTTGGTGATGAATTTAGACGATTTAATTTGCGTTGGCGCTACCGATAATTTTCTTTTCACATCTATCATCAACCGAAACAAAAATTTAATTAGCGGTGAAGACATTGCGCAGATTATTCAAGGCTCAAACGAGTTTTGTAAAAGCATGGCAGCACACCAAATAAACATTCATTTTATGGGTGGTGAAACAGCCGATTTGGGCGATTCGGTGCGCACCATAACTGTTGATGCTTCTATGACAACGCGGCTACCAAAAAGCGAACTTATTTTAACCGACAACATTAAACCCGGATTGGTTATTGTTGGCTTGGCATCGTATGGCAAAGCAAGCTACGAAAACAAATACAACAGCGGCATTAGCAGCAATGGTTTAACCAGCGCCCGCCACGATGTGCTAAGCAGTTTTTATGCTGAAAAATTCCCCGAAACATTCGACCCGAGTTTAAATAAAAGTGTGGTGTATTGTGGTTCAAAAAAACTTACAGACAAACTACCGGAAACGGAACTTACCATTGGCGAAGCACTACTTTCGCCCACTAGAACATTTGCTCCTGTAATAAAACAACTTAAAAATAATTTGCCCGGAAAAATAGCGGCACTCATCAATTGCACCGGAGGTTCACAAACCAAAGTGTTGCATTATTTGCCACAAGGTTTAGCTGTGGTGAAAGACAATTTGCTGCCTGTTCCGCCACTCTTTAAATTTATACAGCAAGAAAGCAAAACCGATTGGAAAGAAATGTTTAAAGTGCTGAATTGTGGCACCAGAATGGAAATTTATGTAGAAGAAAAAGATGCACAAACAGTAATTGAAACTGCTGCAAAATTCAACATACAAGCACAAAAAATAGGCTATGTAGAAAGCAGCTTACAAAACAAAGTGATAGTGCAAAATGAACTTGGAAATTTTGAATACTTATAGCCGTTTTATCAACCTGCACCAAAGCAGCATGTAACTCAAATTTATGATAAAGCATAATTTAAGTTTTTATCACACAAATTGCAGTAGGTTTGCAGCGTAGATATTTTAAAGCAAAATGAATCCACGTACACGATTTGTAGCAATTTTAGCGGTACTTATTATACCAATGGCGCTCTTTTTCTTTTTTAAAAATAAATTGGGCGATGTGCCGCGCCCCAAACCACCACGAGCTATGTTTCCAAAAGGAGTAGACGAAAAAGGCGATACGGTTTACCACACTATTCCTTCGTTTAAGTTGCAAACTCAATTAGGCGATACTTTGGTTTCAGATAGTTTGCAAGGACAGGTTTATGTAGTGGACTTTTTTTATACCACCTGCCCGGGAGTTTGCCCACGCATGAGCAGCCAAATGGAAAGAGTACAAAAAAGTTTTATTAAAGACAACAAAATTCGCTTTGTTTCTATTTCGGTTGATGAAAACAAAGATTCTGTGCCGGCACTAAAAGCCTATGCCGATAAGCACAATGCGGTACCGGGAAAATGGTATTTTGTTCGCGGCAGCAAACAAGAGGTTTTTGATTTAGCCCAAAAAGGATTTTTTGTTTCTGCCATGGACGATAAAAACCCGGAAGATTTTCTGCACAGTGAAAAATTTATTTTAGTGGATTACAATGGCAATATTCGCAAATACTACAACGGTTTAGACTCCAACAGCGTGAACCTTATGATGGGTGATATAGTGTTGCTATTAAAAGATATTGAAAAAGGATATTCGTTTAGAAAAGACCCTAAAAAGAAAGCGCGTATTAAGGATTTGTTTTAGCAACCAAACAACCATTGAAACCCAAGCCCGCTCTTTCAAGTATAATAAAGCTATTTAAAACACTCAAACAACTAAATTTTGTTTCTTTCACTATACAATATTCTGTTTTGTAGTGCGTTTTGTTGCCACTGTTTAAAACAGCATATTTCATAAAAATGTTTTATTTGCCGAACGAATTAAATTATAATGCTTAATAAAAAACTGTTTACGCTTGTTGCGGTTTCGCTTTTAGTTACTACCTTAACCAATGCACAAACTACTTGGTATAAAGACGGAGTAAAGATAAACACCGTAACCACAGCCATGCCTTTTCTAAGAATAAATTCTGATGCGCGCGCAGGCGGAATGGGCGATGTGGGTATTGCAACCACACCGGATATAAACGGAGCATTTTTAAACCCATCAAACATGGCTTTTGTTGAAAAAGATTTTGGTGTGGGAATTTCGTTTACACCATGGCTTAAAAAATTGGTGAACGATATTTATCTCACCTCTCTTTCTGGCTATGGAAAAATAAAAGATAAAAACCAAAAAGGCGAGCAAGCTATTGGCGGTTCAATCCGCTATTTCTCTTTAGGAAACATTGATTTTACTGATGAAAACGGAGGAAGTTTAGGCTCTTTTAGACCAAACGAATTTAGCATAGACGCTTGGTATGCACGTAAATTGGCAAAGAACTTTTCTTTAGGCGTAGGTTTGCGTTTAGCCTATTCTAATTTGGCAGGAGGTCAATCGGCAAATGGAAACGTAATAAAACCAGCTATTGCTGGAGCTGGAGACATCAACTGGACTTGGAGACAAAACTTTAAAAAAGATGGCGCAAAAATAAGCCACGATGTAGCAGTAGGCATGAACATTTCTAATATCGGAAACAAGGTGAGCTATACCAGCAGCACGGTTAAAGATTTTATACCTACCAACTTAGGCATAGGTTTTAGTTATGCTTTAAACATTGACGCAAAAAATACTTGGAGTTTTGCCTTTGATATAAATAAACTAATGGTGCCAACACCAAGCACGGTAGATAAAGACAGCAATGGCGTGTATGACTATCGCGAAAAATCTGTAGTATCTGGAATGTTTACTTCGTTTGGTGATGCCCCGGGCGGCTTTAAAGAAGAAATGAGCGAGTTTATGATTGGCATTGGAACAGAGTATATGTTCAACAAACAATTTGGTGCAAGATTTGGTTATTTCTACGAGCCCCGCTCCAAAGGTGGCAGACAATATGCTACTGCCGGTGTAACGGTTAAATACTCTATCGTAGGTTTAAACTTTTCGTACTTAATTCCAACTTCAATCACGCCAAGCCCGTTGGATAATACTTTGCGCTTTTCGCTTATATTTGAATTAAACAAAGGCGGTTTAAAAGGCGTTTCAAAAGGTGTTTCGCTAATTGACGATGAACCGAAAAAAGAAAAGAAGAAAAAAACAGAAAGTAACCCAAATTCTGAAATTACGCCAATAGAACAGCAGTAATTACAGCATAGATTAAATAAAAAAAGCCACACAGAATCTTCTATGTGGCTTTTTTTTATTTAATGGGATTTAGTAATTGTTTACATAAAAGTAACCTTCGGAAATCACGAGGCTATCTGCCGGGTTTTGTGGATTGAATACTACCATATCAAAATTTCCTTCGGTATGGCGGCTGGCAGGATTGCCTTCTTTATGGCTGGTAATTTTCCAAGTGCCACGCTTTGGTATATATTGTATGGAGCCGGTGTGGAGGTAGTTAAAACCCTCTTGTGCAGAATCTATTTGAACAACTTGGTTTAGTTTATTTAGGTTTACAACAATAGTAGGTTGTATGGTTTGGCTATTACCGGCAGTTGGAGTTATTGCTAAAAAAGAAGAGCCGCCATTAAAGTAGCCGGCACTCATTCCGTCTTCGCCCACATTGTATTGTGTGCCGTTTACTTTAAATTTTGCTTCTTGCTTTTTCATAAATTCTTTACTGCAAGAGGTAGAAATAAGTGTAGCCGCAGCTACTAAGAATAAAAGTTTTTTCATTGTTAATGTATTTTGATAATACAAAAGTAACTATCAATCAAAATAGTTTTAATATGAAGTAAGAATTAGGGCAAAAAAGTAAAATATCCAAACCGGATAAGTTTCTAAAACCAATAAAATTTAACTCGCTAAAAACAAAAAACGGGAGAAGATATTTCTACCTTTTCCCGTTTAAAAATTTGATTAAAAAAGACTTCTTATAGATATTTAAAGTTGAAATTTGGCGTAAGCGACAATACGCTTTCTTTCATTAGTTTAATTACATTTTCCACATCTTCTTTCGCCACCATTTCTACCGTAGTGTGCATATAGCGCAAAGGCAAAGAAATGAGTGCCGAAGGAATACCGCCTCTGGTATATGCCCAAGCATCAGTATCTGTGCCCGAAGAGCGCGAAGCAGCATCTAACTGAAATGGAATATTGTACTTGGTTGCTGTAGATCGCAAATGACCTAATAATTTGTTATGAACCGCTGGTGCAATGGTAAGTACAGGACCTTTTCCGCATTTGTAATCGCCATCTACATTTTTATCAATCATTGGAGTAGAAGTATCGTGCGAAACATCAGTAATAATGGCACAATTTGGGTTGATGGTATGAGCAACCATGTAAGCGCCATGTAAGCCAACTTCTTCTTGCACACTGTTTACAATATACAAACCGAATGGCAATTTGTGCTTTCCTTCTTTAATAAGTCGGGCAACTTTTGCAATCATAAAACCGCCCATTCTGTTGTCTAAAGCTCTGCCGCCAAAATAGCGGTCGTTTAGCGTAAAAAAGCCGTCTTGGAAAGTAATTATAGTTCCCGGGTGAATACCTTTTTCTTTAACTTCTTCAGCAGAAATGCAGCCGCAATCCACAAAAATATTTTCAACTTTTGCCGGTGTTTCTCCGGTTGCTCCTTTGCGCAAATGTATTGCAGGCCAGCCGAATACTCCGGGAATTTTTCCTTTTTCGGTGTGAATCCAAACACGCATAGAAGGCGCAATTTGGTGGTCGCTGCCTCCGTTTCTACGCACATAAAGCAATCCATCGGAAGTAATATTGGCTACATACCAAGAAATTTCATCGGCATGTGCTTCAATTACTACTTTAAAATCTGCTTTTGGGTTTACAACGCCATACACTGTTCCGTAATTGTCCACATGGTATTCGTCAATAGCTGGTTTTAAATAATCTAACCACACTTTTTGCCCTTCAGCCTCAAAGCCTGTAGGAGAGTAAGTGTTTAAATAAGTTTCGAGAAACTTTAAGTCCTCTTTGCTGAAAAACTCTTTGGTTGTTGCCATTTGTATTTAATTGGTTTTTAGTAAAAATGAGTGTGCAATTTTAAATAAATTAGAATGGTATATAATGCTAATGTTCATTAAAAAGAAAGTTGAGGCAAAACGGTGAACGGTTCACTTAGAAATTAAGAAAGAAAACCTATTCTGCTGTTGTGCTTTCTTGTAAATTGCTCGACTCGCCAATGCTGTTTTGCTCATCTGGCATCACTTCTTTCAATTTAGGAAGTTCAGTTGTAGAGTTGATGCCGAAATAATCTAAAAACAACGAAGTAACTTTATATAGCACAGGTCTTCCGGGCGAATCTTCTACTCTTCCGGCCATTTCCACCAATTCTTTTTCCAATAATTTTTGAACTGAATAATCGCAGTTCACACCGCGAATTTGCTCACATTCGCTTTTAGTTACCGGTCCGCGATAGGCAATAATGGCAAGTGTTTCTAATGCTGCGGTCGAAAGTTTTTTCTTTTCTTTTTGCCCTATTAAAATACTTACAGTTTTGTGGTATTCTGGCTTGGTGAAAAACTGATAGCCACCGCCAATTACGCGCAACTCAAACGAAAAATAATCGGGTTTATATTTCTCTGCAATATCTTGGAGAATTTGGTCTATGATTTGCTCATCAACCACTTCGTTGGTTAGCTTTTGAATGCACTCAGAAATATCCTCTCTGCTCACAGCCGTTTCTGAACTAAAAATAAGCGATTCGATATGTTGATGCAGGTTTTCCATTACCAATGAAGTATTAAATTTAAAACCAAATTACAGCAGCAAAATTCCGATTTCGGCAATGTTTTTTCGCTGTGAGGTTTTTATTTTTGTTCTAAAGCAGCCGCTCCGCCCACAATTTCCAAAATTTCTTTGGTAATGGCAGCTTGGCGTTCGCGGTTATACAAAATGCTCAGGTTGCGAATCATTTCTTGTGCGTTGTTGGTAGCAGACTCCATTGCCACCATGCGCGATCCATTTTCCGAAGCATTGGTATCTAAAAGCGCTTTAAAGAATTGTGTATTTAAAATTTTAGGCGCCAACTCTTCTAAAAGTTGATGTTTGCTTGGCTCAAAAAGATAATCGTTTTTCTTTTGGTCTGCTTTCGCGTTTTCGTTTGCCAATCCGGCAACAGGTAAAAATCTTTCTACCATAAACTTTTGCGTAGCTGCGTTTACAAACTGTGCGTAAACCAATTCTATCACATCAAATTCTTCAGCTAAAAATGCACTGGTTAAAGCAATGCTCACTTCTTGCGAAGCATTAAAATTCAATTTTCCTAATAAAGAAATATGGTTGGTATTGAACTGTAAGTTGTCGAATTTTTTAAAGTAATCGTAGCCTTTTTTTCCGATAGGCAAAAGGGTTACATTACCCGCAGCAGCTTGTGTAGCGTAAGTATGGCCAAGCAGGTTGCGCGTAGTTTTAATTAAGTTTGAATTAAAGCCACCGCACAAACCTTTATCTGATGTTATTAAAACAATAAGCACTTTTTTAGGCTCGCGCACTTTGTTTAGTGCCAACGAAATATCTTCGCCTTCTAAACTTTGCATTAAGTTACTCAAAATTGCATTCAACTTTTTTGAATAAGGACGCATTTGGGTAATGCGGTCTTGGGCGCGCTTTAGCTTGCTTGCCGCCACCAATTTCATTGCTTTGGTAATTTGTTGGGTAGTTTTTACGCTACCAATTCTATTACGAACTTCTTTAAGATTTGCCATAAAATAAGAGTACTCTTTTAAAAAGCGGTGCGAAATTAAAAGAAACTGCGGCTTTTAGAAAAAAAAGTAGCGATAAGTTTTACTTTATGTTTTGCATTATGATATGCTTTTCTATTTTTGCACACGGAGAGATGGCAGAGTGGTTGAATGCAACTGTCTTGAAAACAGTCGAAGGTGATGAGCCTTCCGTGGGTTCGAATCCCTCTCTCTCCGCCCTACAAAAATCCTGCTGTTAAGCAGGATTTTTTGTTTTACAACCAGCTGATAATCAATTATTTTAACATGATTTTACTCGTCAACAGAAACTTTTGTTCCGCATGATGAGCAGAAAGGCAAATGGGCAAAATTTTTAGTTCCACAATTGCGGCAATCTTTAAAGAGAACCAACCCGCAGTGGCGGCAAAAAGGCGTAACATACTTGTATGCGTCTATTTCTGTAATTTTTGTTATTGGAAAATCCCATTTACGCAACAAAAAATCTTTTCCGCACGAAGGGCAAAAATGTTTATCTAATGCTTTCTCTGCTACTTCTGCTTGAACTTTTTTGGCTCGCTCCTGTGTGGGAACTTTTAGCTCTGCTTGTTTCTGCTCTATAAATTGTCTTATGTGTTTAATGGCATAGTAGCCAATTCCTGCCGAGAGAATTACACCAACCGAATAGCGAACGTAGCCACCGTAGCTTGGCAAATATGGAACAAGCCCAAAGAAAAAAGCGTAGAGCGAAAAAAGTGTGAAGCCAAAGAAAAGGGGCCAAAATTTGTGTTGTCTATAACGAACGAAAAAGAAAATTCCCAATATTAAAATAGGCGTAACAAAAACAAGCCGAATTAAAAATACTTTCAGTTCATATTGCTTTTGCTCTTTCTCATATTGCTTATAGGCAAGAGCTTTCTCTTTGTTTATTGATTCTTGAACTCCTTGTGCTTTTTTTTCGGTTTCGTCAATTTGATTTTGCAAGGTGTTGAGCTGTGTTCGCCAACCTTGCTCTACGGCATAAAAATCGTCTAACTTTTTTGCGCGGTCAATCACTTCTTGGTCTTTATCCGGTGAGCCTAAAGTTTTTCTTGTTTGTAGCCAATTATCAAACGATTGTTTTTCGTTGGCAAAAATCTCCTTTGCTGCGGCTATTGTTTTATCAATCGTTTCTTTCTTAGAATATAAGTTTTCTAAATCCGTAGTATATTTTTCGCTGTCTTTGTTAAGCGTGGCGAGCGCACTTTTATTTTCAAAATTTTCGGGCTCCGGACTTTTTGTGGTGCTATCGAGGTCTCCAATAATTTTGCTTGATAGCAGAATTAGAAACAAACAAAGAATTATCGAGATAGAATAGTAAATTATTTGTGATGTTCGTTCAAGCTTTTTACTGTTAAGTTCCATTGCTGTTTAGTTTTAAAGGTTCTATATTCGTTACAAATTGTGAAGCCAAATGATTGTTCCACAGAATAAATAATAGACAATAGTTTCACGCTGTATCGTTTCCAAATATAAATTCCTTTTTCATAAATCATCAAAGCGGCTTTTTGTTTGCAGTAAAGTTTATGGTGCAAAACTACGGCTCAAATATTTTCAATAAATATTTAGGTTTGAAAGTACATTTGCTCCTCTAAAAGCAGTTTTATGAATATTAAAAAAGTAGAACAACAAACCATTGATGTAATTAGCCAATGGCAAAGCGACCTTAATAATTTTTCTATGGAGCAACTGCTGCAAAAGCCGGCAGAAAACTCATGGAGCATCGGGCAGGTTTACATTCATTTGTGGATGGCGGCAAAAGGTTTTTTCTTTAAAAACATACAGCGCATTGCCACCAATGATGAAAAGGTGAAAAATGGCGGCAGCAAAACATTTTCTGGTTATGCAGTATATATTTTTGGCACCATGCCAAGCATAAAAATTGAAATGCCAACAAGCGTTTCGGTACAGCCAAACCAACCCGAAAGCAAAGAACAACTAATCGCAAGAATGGAAGAAGTGAAAACAATGGTGCATCAAGCGGCAGCGATATTGCCTTCGCTCAATTCAAATGCAAAAGTAAAACATCCGTTTCTTGGCTATCTTAGCGCTGCCGAATGGTTTCGCTTGTGTATAATGCACTTTAATCATCACATTCAACAAAAGCAGCGCATAAAAAACCACTTTGGTTTTTAGTAAACCCACACCATTCTTGATATGAATTTTTTAAAGAAAATACTTACTTATTTTATTCGTGGAGCAGTGCTTATTACTCCGGTGTTTGTAACGTTTTATGCCATTTGGATAACCTTTAATTGGTTAGATAATAACGTAACTGATGTTACGGAACTTATAGCAGGGAAACGTATCCGCGGCATCGGATTATTGGCTCTTTTTATGCTTATTACTTTTATTGGCATGCTTGGCTCAACCGTTCTTTTACGTCCAATACTCATTTTGTTTGAAGATATTTTGGAACGCACACCATTGGTAAAAGACATCTACAGTTCACTACGCGATTTTTTAGATGCCTTTATTGGAAATAAGGCAAAATTCAAATCTCCGGTTACGGTTGAAATTGGAAAAGGAAGTGGCATTTACCGCGTAGGTTTTATTACACAGAAAGATTTAAGCAAAATAAAAATTGCCGATAAGGTAGCGGTATATTTACCATTTAGCTACAGCATTGCAGGAAACGTAGTTTTAGTAAACAGAGATTTAGTGCAACCGCTGGAAGGTGTTACGCCTGCTGAAGCCATGAAGTTTATTTTAAGCGGAGGTGTTACTGATTTTGAAGAATAACAAACAAATAATTACCGAACAAAACCAAAATAACGAATGCGATTTTTTGTAAAATTATTGGTACTTTCCTTGCTGTGCGCTGTTGCAATTTATTTGTTAGAAACAAAAACGCAATTCATTACAGATTTTATCAATTTTAGTTGGCTCAGCTTAATGTTTTTGATTGCTGTAACCTTAGTTTCTTTTTACTTATTGCAAATAGGTTTGCAGCTAAAAGGACATTCGCAGTTTATGCAATATTTTGGAGCCATGTTTGGGTTCAAAGTATTTGCCTCGCTGCTGTTTGTATGCTATTTTATTTTTGTTGAACCAATAACCAACAAGCATTTTGCGCTTGTGTTTTTCGCGCTCTATGGGCTTTTCACCGGCTTATTGGTAAGTGAAGCTTGGCAAATTTTAAAGGAAAAGAAAGAGAAGAAGCAATAGTAAAAACATTACCAAAACCTTTCATTTCTTACCAAAAGAACCAAACATAGCACAGCAAGTATTTCCTTTACCATAGCAAACAATACCACACGCTATGGCTAAAATAAAAACACAAAACCTTACTGAGATAAAAACGCTTGGTGCGCTCAAAGAATTTGGCTATAAATCGAAAAGCATAAAAGAAGAATTGCGCCAAAATTTAATTGCCAAATTACAAAGGAACGAAAAGATTTTTGAAAACATTATCGGTTACGAAAATACCGTGATGCCGGAATTGGAGCGAGCAATACTCGCCAAACACAACATCAATTTTTTAGGCTTACGCGGGCAAGCGAAAACTAAAATCGCACGGCAAATTACAAACCTATTAGATGAATGGATTCCCATTGTTGAAGGCAGCGAACTAAACGATGATCCACTTGCGCCAATTTCTTTTTATGCTAAAAATTTAATTGCTGAAAAGGGCGACAATACACCAATTTCGTGGCTACATCGCAGCGAACGCTATGCAGAAAAATTAGCAACACCCGATGTTACCGTTGCCGATTTAATTGGCGATATTGATCCAATAAAAGCTGCAAAATTAAATGTGAGTTATGCTGATGAGCGCGCCATTCATTTCGGAATAATTCCGCGCAGTAACCGCTGCGTATTTGTAATAAACGAACTGCCCGATTTGCAAGCTCGAAACCAAGTAGCACTCTTTAATATTTTGCAAGAAGGCGATGTGCAAATTCGCGGCTATAAAATACGCTTTAACTTAGATATACAATTTGTGTTTACGGCTAATCCTGAGGATTATTCCAATCGCGGAAGCATGGTTACTCCACTCAAAGATCGCATTGGTTCACAAATCCACACGCACTATCCGCAAACCCTAAATATCGCCAAAAATATTACAAAACAAGAAGCTAAAAACAACACAGAAAACGAGGCTGTAGAAATGAGCGATTTAGTTGCTTCGCTAATTGAGCAAATTGCTTTTGAAGCGCGCAGCAGCGAATTTATTGATATGAAAAGCGGTGTGAGTGCGCGGCTTTCGATTTCAATTTACGAATTGGCGATGAGTGCCGCAGAGCGAAGAATGTTGCTGAATGGAGAAACAAAATCTTTTGTGCGCATTAGCGATTTATATACTGCCACTCCGGCCATTTCGGGTAAAATAGAATTGCTTTACGAAGGCGAACAAGAAGGTATTATAACAGTTGTACAAGGCTTAATAAGCAAAGCAATTCGCAATTTTTTTGTTACTATTTTCCCCAACCCTGTAAGTTTAAAAAAGTCGAAATCGCCTTCGCCATATCGCGATATATTAAACTGGTTTGGCGAAAACAATTCGCTGAGTTTGCTTCAAAACGAAAACAATAAAACCTATTTTTTAAAATTAGATTCTATTGAAGCGCTAAACGATTTAGTGAAAGCATTTTGCGCAAAGTGTAGCAACAACAACAAGTATGTAATGAAAGAATATATCCTTCACGCACTTGCTGAATATTCGCAAATTAGCAAAACAGAACTCAACGAAAATGCTGTTCAATTCAACGAACTGTTTAGCAATATGTTTAAGTTGGAGGATTTAGACAGGTAAATACTTTCGCTGCTACACAAAACATCAAAAACGCAAGAATTAAAGAATAATAACAGCACCGCAGCACCGAAAAACCAAATACACTTTTATTTCTCGTTACAACTTCCCAACTTGCAAGCCGAAAAAAAAATAGAATTTCAACATGTATAATATCGCAGTAATAGGTTCGGGGCCGGGAGGTTACATTGCAGCAATTCGTTGCGCACAATTAGGTTTTAAAGTTGCCATTATTGAAAAATATGCCAACGCACTTGGCGGCACTTGTACCAACGTGGGCTGCATTCCTTCAAAAGCATTATTAGATTCTTCGCACCATTTCCACGATGCCAACAGCAAGTTTAGCGAACACGGCATTACGGTGAAAGGCGTTGAAGTTGATTTTACAAAATTGGTGGAGCGCAAAGCAAGCATTGTGAAGCAAAACAACGATGGCATTGCTTTCTTGATGAAGAAAAACAAAATAGATGTGTTTTATGGCGAAGGCAGTTTCGTAACTAAAAACAAAATTGCCGTGAAAGCGGCCGATGGTAGCAAGCAAGAAATTGAAACCGAAAAAGTAATTATTGCCACAGGCAGCAAACCAACTTCATTGCCGTTTATCACCATAGATAAAAAGCGCATTATCACTTCAACCGAAGCATTGAGCTTAAGCGAAATTCCTAAGCACTTAATTATTATTGGAGGTGGAATTATTGGCGTGGAATTGGGCTCTGTTTATCTCCGCTTGGGCGCTAAAGTTACCATCGTTGAATACTTAGATAAACTTGTGCCTTCGATGGACGATGAAATAAGCCGCGAAATGCTTCGTGTGCTTAAAAAAGAAGGCATGGAATTTTACTTGGGAACAAAAGTTACGGGAGCAACCGCAAAGGGTAAAAACGTAACGGTAACTGCCGAAACTAAAGCCGGAGAAAAGGTAGAATTGAAAGGCGACTATTGTTTAGTAGCTGTTGGCAGAAGTGCTTACACCGCAAATTTAGGTTTAGAAAACATTGGATTGAAAACCGATGAAAGAGGCAGAGTAGAGGTAAACGAAAATTTGGAAACAGCAGTTGCCGGAGTTTACGCAATTGGCGATGTGATTAAAGGTGCAATGCTTGCGCACAAAGCAGAAGAAGAAGGCGTATTTGTTGCAGAAACGATTGCGGGACAAAAGCCGCACATTCATTACAACTTAATTCCCGGAGTGGCTTACACTTGGCCCGAAGCCGCTTGTGTTGGCGCAACTGAGCAAGAATTAAAAGCCGCAGGCAAAGCAATTAAAACAGGAAAGTTCCCGTTTAGAGCATTAGGTAGAGCAAGAGCTTCAGGCGATTTAGATGGCTTTGTGAAAGTAATTGCCGATAAAGAAACCGATGAAATTTTGGGCGTCCACATTTTTGGCGCACGTGCTGCCGATTTAATTATCGAAGGTGTGGTTGCTATGGAATACAGAGCAAGTGCCGAAGATATTTCGCGCATGAGCCATCCGCACCCAACTTATTCTGAAGCGTTTAAAGAAGCGTGTTTAATTGCCACAGATAATCGTCCGCTGAATATGTAATAGCTATGGAAAATGACAAAAGTAGTTTCCATAGTATTTTTAATGGTGGCCGGCTTGGTAATTGCTTGCCACACACAAACTGTAAAAACTGAAAAGGAGAAAAAGTTTATGACTCAGGAAGTGAATAAAACCGAAGAGGAATGGAAAGAAAAACTTTCACCGGAGCAATTTCATATACTTAGAGAAAAAGGAACAGAAGCACCGTTTTCCGGCAAATATTATTTGAACAAAGAGCATGGCGTTTACAAATGTGCAGCCTGCGGAAACGAACTTTTTACCGATGATATGAAATTTCACAGCAGTTGCGGCTGGCCAAGTTTTGATAAAGAAATTGCCGGAGGTAAAATTAAAACACAAACAGATTTATCGCATGGCATGGTGCGCACAGAAATTATGTGTGCAAAGTGTGGCGGGCATTTGGGGCATTTGTTCAACGATGGACCAACTGAAACAGGAATGCGCTATTGCGTAAACTCTCTAAGTTTAGATTTTGAAAAGAAATAGGTAAAACCTATTGATAGTAAGGCGAAATCATCAAATAAACCAACACGCCAGTAACGCTCACATAAAGCCAAATCGGGAAAGTAATTTTCGCCCATTTTTTATGCTTGGGAAACTCTGCGGTGAGCCCGCGATAAGCCGTTAAAAGAATAAACGGCAATATAATTCCTGCGAGAATAATATGTGTGATAAGTATAAAGAAATAAACCAAACGAATTGTGCCACTGCCACCAAAAGAAGTGCTATCGCTAAGCAAATGATGCGCGATGTAAGAAACCAAAAACAACACCGAAAGTAGTATTGCACTCAGCATTGTTTTTTTATGAAGTTCATATTTTTTCTGTTTCACAAAAACAAGTCCTGCAATGAGCAAAAACGAAACAGTAGTATTGATAATGGCATTGATTTTGGCAAAAATATGCACGTCAAAATTTACGTCAATATCCAGCTTGGCTTGCTTTAAGAAAACCACTCCGCAAAATATTACTACCGATAGTATTCCGATAAGCCAGTAGGCGAGTTTGTCGTTTTTTTGAATAGTTGCTTTAAGCATTTCTTTGTTTTTTATAGCTGCACAAATAAGAATCTATTTTCTGTTTGCACAATAAAAATAGTGTGAAAAGAACCGTTTGGAGCCTATCCAAAAATTCTTGGAATAATTACAAACGCAATAATCATTCCCACTATACCAACTAAGTAACCCGAAAAAATTTCGGCAGGGCGATGCGCTCCGAGCATTAAACGAGCTGTGCCAATTACGCCACCAATTACGATGGAAGAAACAACCAAAAGCGTTAAATTAAAATCGGAATGGCGAACCAAAATTAAGCTCAGTGCAAAAAAACAACCCGCACCAATGGCATGTAAACTCACTTTGGTGAACAAGTTTGCTAAGAATGCGATAAAGATGGCAATAGAAGCTCCAAGCAGCATGTGCGAAATTAATTCGTTGGCAAAAAAAGCATTGCCTACACTCGGACGAAACATTCGGTATGCCCACAAATAAAAAGTTCCCGTAGCCATAAACGGAATAATTCGCTCTTTACTTGTTTTCAATTCAAGCGAATCAATCATTTCTAACTTGCGCATCATAATTAGCCAAACAGCAGGAAAAATAAAGGTGAGTGCAAAAACCAATCCAACCCAAACTACTTTGTTTTTAAAATCGAAACTACCAAACAAAAATGGATTTGCTGTGATAATAATCAGCGTTGCATAAGTAGGAAAAAGCAACGGATGAAATAGAAGCGAAATAGCTTTGGCAAAAAAATTCTGCATAAAAATTGCGACAAATTTAAACTTAAAACAACAGCAAACATCGCAAAGCAATTATTTTTGCACAATAAAAAATTTACAACCATGAAAACACTAGTTTTTACAGCTATAAGCACAACCTTGCTTTTAATGTCGTGTGCTAAATGCGTGAACTGCACCAAAGGTTCATCTTCCGAAAAACTTTGTGAATCAAACTATTCTTCATCTTCAACCTACGAAGCAGATGTGAACATGAAAGAAACACAAGGCTACACATGCACTGCGGAATAAGCTTTTCAAGTAATGTTGAAAAGTGAAAGTCAATGCAACCAAAGTTGTCATATTTTCAACTTGATTTTAAGGTATGGAAACAGCCACAAGTTCAGGAATACGAATAATTGTTGAAAGCGTTTACAGTGAGCATCATTCAATGCCTGCAGCAAGCCGCTATTTATATTTGTATAAAATTTCGATTAGAAACTTAAATCCATTTCCTGTGCAGTTGCAAAAACGCCATTGGATAATTACTTCAGGAACAGGAAGAGTGGAACACGTGTGGGGTGAAGGCGTAATTGGTGAATATCCGCTGCTGGCAACTAACGAGGTTTTTGAATATACAAGTTCTTGCCCGTTAGAAACCGCAATTGGCATAATGGAAGGAGAATATACCTTTGAAAATAAAATTAGCGGAGCGTATTTTGAAGTAGAGATACCGCGGTTTTTATTGCTTGCTCCAATACTTTTAAACTAAATAAAAATCAGCGGAAAGAGAGGGATTCGAACCCTCGGTACCCTTTAGGAGTACACACACTTTCCAGGCGTGCCCGTTCAACCACTCTGGCATCTTTCCGTGAACGACAAAAGTAATTTTATTCAGCACAATTTCCTGTGCGAAATTTTAGAAAAGAAAAGTATGCTGTGTTCTATGCTTTAAAAAAATAAAGAACAGTGTATAGTTTTATATAAAGTAAAACCACTTGAAATTCAGAAATTTCAAGTGGTGCGTTAATAGGTTAGTGGTTTAGATTGATTGTTTAAGCAGACTCTCTAAGCTCTCTACTACGCTTTAATTTCACTTTGTTTTCGTAGAAATAATAAGCTATGAAAGCAAATAACATTAAAAGTGTAATCGTGTTTTCAAACCAATATTCAGTTGGGTGAATCCATATTTCTTTAAACATATCCCAACGACCGATTACCTCAATAAAATTCCAAAAGATAATTACGGTTGGTATGGCATAGCGAATGGCGTAATCGAATTTTGAAAGTTTGATGAGTTTCAGCATTAAATAAAACGACCAAAACAGAGAACCAAAAGCAACAATAAATGTAGCAGGATGGCGGTCTCCGGCAATATCTTTATCGTAAACAAAAAGCAGCACCAAATAGAAAGTCCACAATAACATAATAGTTTCTATAAAGGTGATAATTGCCAATGGCTTAAACTGTGCATCTGCCATTTTGAGCGGTTTTGTTAGTTTAAAAACTCTTTGGAACCAAACAAAAAAAGTACAGCGGTTTTGTGTAAAAAGAAATAAAAGAAGAAAGGCTAAAAGCAACCCGAGAGAAGACATCATCACCAAATATTCCGGTTTGGTTGCAACCTCTCCATTCTCCATCAGTGCGGGAATGCTTAATTTTTCAGCAATCCACACGAACGAAAATTCTATCCAGCCGGTCCAAACTAAAACACCGCCAATTAAGCCCAAAACAGTTGCTAATGCTTGTTTTTCATCTTTAAAAATTCCTATTGCCAACATCGCAAAACCAATCACGCCAATTGCGAAGGCGCCAATGTATTTGCTGTCGTTTAGTAAATGTTCGGTAAGTATCATAAGTGCATGACCGAGCGGCATTAAAAGCAGCACAATTAGAAAAGATAGCACACCAATTTTAAACGAACTTAGTTTCATAAGTAGTAATTTGAAAAACAAACATACTTATTTAGACTAAATATAAATAAGGGCAAGGGAATATTTTTTCGTTTTTAATTTAATTCAAGAACGCAATGTTGTAAGCTGTTTCGCCAATAAGGAATTTCGTATTGAAAAGTCTGTTTAAACAAAGACTTGTTTAGCACACTAAATTTTGGTCGCGCAGCAGGTGTTGGGTATTGGTGCGTTTCTATCGGAAAAATAGGTGTACTTAAATTTGCCATATCCCGAATGGCGATAGCAAAATCGTACCAACTGCAAACGCCTTCGTTGCTGAAATTAAAAATTCCTTTTTCTGCTAAAAACTTATCGTTGTTTGCCATGTGAAAAATAGCTGCTGCCAAATCTCGAGCATGTGTTGGCGTGCCAATTTGGTCGAAAATAATATTGAGTTGCGGCTTATCGTTGCAGAGCCGCAAAATGGTTTTCACAAAGTTATTTCCAAACGAAGAGTAAACCCACGAAGTGCGAATAATAATGGAGGAAGGAAGTTGCTGCAATGCAAGTTTTTCACCTTCTAATTTTGAGGCTCCGTAAACGTTTATCGGATTGGTGGAATCGCTTTCTAATAAAGGTCTTGCAAGTGTTCCATCAAAAACAAAATCGGTAGAAATATGTATCAATTTTGCGCGATTTGCAGCACAAACTTTTGCTAAATTTTCAACCGCAAAAGAGTTTATTAGAAAAGCTTTTTCTTTTTCACCTTCGGCTTTATCAACCGCAGTGTAAGCAGCGGTGTTTATACATAATTCAATATTGTTTGTGGCAAAAAAATTTTCAACCGAAGCGAAATTTGTTATATCTAAATTACTCGAAGTGGTAAAGAAAAATTGGTGTGTAGAAAAGTTTTGAGACAAGTATTTTAACTCGTTTCCCAACTGCCCGTTTGCTCCAGTTACTAAAATATTCATAGCGGTAAAGGTAATAGAAAAACCAAGCGTTTAGCTTTGCTCTGCAAGCTAAAACACAAAATGGTTTACGCAGTTTTCAAAATCTGGCAGCACTTTGTCTTTATCAGAAACAATAGCTTCTTCTATATTTATTCCCCAATCAATATTTAGTGCAGGGTCAAAACCATTGATGCCGCCTTCGCTTTCTTTTGAATAAAAATTATCGCACTTATATTGAAAAATAGTATTGTCTTCTAATACCGAAAAGCCGTGAGCAAAACCGTGCGGAATGTATAATTGCAATTTGTTCTCGGCAGAAAGTTCAATGCTGTAATACTTTCCAAAAGTTGGTGAACCTTTGCGAATATCCAAAACAATATCTAAGACTTTGCCTGCTACAACACGTACTAGTTTTGCTTGTGCAAACGGCTCGTGTTGATAGTGTAAACCACGCAACACGCCTTTGTTTGAGCAAGATTCGTTGTCTTGCACAAACGCTGAATTTATTCCCGCTTCAGCAAAAATTTCTTTATTAAACGATTCAAAAAAATAGCCGCGAGAGTCGGCAAACACTTTTGGTTCAAAAACTTTTAAATCGCGAAACCCGGTTTCTTTAAAAGGCATGTTTATAGTAGTTGTTTATTGAGTAAATTTTCGTGTTCTACAATTTTGCAAACGTAAGGCAATTCCAATGCTTTGGTAAACGCAGGTATCAACTTCATATTGTGAATATCGGTGGCAACAAAATCTATCATTTCAGCATCAACAAGCATTTCGGCAGCTTGCTGTGCGCCTTTGCCATACACACCACAAAGTGAGCCTAAATTCATTTGAAAAAACACGCCCAAATCGCGAATTTCTTCGTAAGCAGAAACATCTTTTCTATAATAAAAAGGATAGCGTTCAGGGTGAGCAAGAATCACATTATAGCCGTGCGTTTTTAATTCGTAAATGTATGAAGTAACGCTAAGTGGCGGCTGCACATACGAAAGCTCAATTAGCACATAATTTTTAAAAAGCGGCAAGAGCGATTTTGCTTTTATTTTCGGAAGTAAGGTTTCGTCCACATAATATTCTGCTGAAGCATCGAAAGAAATAGAAATATTTTTTTTCGCTAAGGCTTCGCGCACTAAATCTCTACCTTGCAAAATAGTTTCGTTGGAGTTGTTGTAGCCATCGGTAACTACGTGTGGCGTGGTAATTATTTTTTTAAAACCAAGTTGAATTAAAGACTCTACAACTTGCACAGACTCTTCGACCGTTTTTACACCATCGTCAATTCCGGGAATTAAATGCGAATGAAAATCAACAGCAAGTGAGCTGTAATCTTCCAAGCTTACAGATACTTCTTTTTTTCCTAAAAATTTTGATAACCAACCCACAAGGCAAATAAAGATATTCTACAATAAGTATTGAACTGTTCTTTGTTTTCTTTCCTGCTTATTGGTTTGTTTTAACGAAAATGAAATGAATTATTTTTTTCCTGTGCTGCCAAAGCCACCTTCGCCACGGCTGCTTTCGCTAAGTGTTTCAACCGTTTTCCAACTTACTTGTTCGTGTTTGGCAACCACCATTTGTGCAATGCGCTCACCATTTTGAACCACAAAAGTTTCGGTTGAAAGATTGATTAAAGCCACTTTTATTTCACCGCGATAATCGGCATCAATAGTTGCAGGAGTGTTTGGTAATGAAATTCCATGTTTAAAAGCCAATCCGCTTCTTGGTCGCAGTTGTGCTTCGTAGCCCAAAGGCAATTCAATATACAAACCTGTGGGAATTAATTTTCTTTCAAAAGGTTTCAATTCTATCGGTTCAATTATCCATGCGCGAATGTCCATTCCGGCTGCTCCTGCGGTTTCATAAGCCGGTAACAAGTGTGGTGATTTATTGATGATTTTAACTTCTAACACTTTGTAAATTTTTCTTTTCAAAAATAAAAACCAAGAGCAAAAATACTGCAAGCAAAATAATGCCTGAAGCATTGGCGGGAACGCCTAATTCAATCATTTTTAATTGAACAAAATACAAGCTGATACCCAACAAAATATAGCCAACCACTTTGCCAACATTGTATGGAACAGGGAAATATTTCGCACCAAGAAAATAAGAAACCACCGCCATAAAAACATAGCAAGCTAAAGTGGCGTAAGCCGCGCCAACATAACCCATTTTAGGCACTAACCACAGCAGCAAAACAATAGTAAGTACTGCACCAGAAATTGAAACAGCTGCACCGCTCAAGGTTCTATCGGTAAGTTTATACCAAATAGAAAGATTGGTGTAAATTCCTAAAAACATATTGGCAATAAGCAGAATAGGAACAACACTTAAGCCAGCGCGAAATTCAACACCGATAAACAAACTGAAATAATGAACAAACAACATCACCAGCAAAAAAATAAACACACAAAAAATGGTGAAGAAATGTAGTACATCAGCATACACTTTTCGTGAATCGCTTTTTGCCGCATGTGCAAAAAAGAAAGGCTCTGCCGCATACCGAAAAGCTTGAATAAACAAACTCATCACAATGCTTAGTTTGTAACATGCGCCATAAATTCCAAGCTGTGCAAGATTTTCGTGCGGTGTGCCGGGTAATAAATATTTAAGACTCATTCTGTCCAACATTTCGTTGATGATTCCCGCAAAACCAATTAGCACCATTGGCAAAGAATAGCGCAGCATTTGTTTCAGCAAATTTTTATCAAAACCGGTTGAAATATTTTTCATTTCGGGCAAAAGCAAAAGCACCTTTACTGCACTTGCCACTAAGTTTGAAATAAAGATGTAACCCACGCCAATCGCAGGATTGTAGCAGGAAGCCAACCACGCATTCCCGTGTTCCATATAAGCCTTTCGGCATAGCACCAAAAAGAAAATATTTAAGCCTACATTCAGCAAAATTTCAATCACTTTAATAATAGCAAAACGCATTGCTTTGTTTTGGGCCCTTAGCATGGCAAACGGCAATGCGCCAATAGAGTCTAAAACCAAAATCCAAGCAAACCAGCGGATATAAAACTCAAAACCTTGATACTCCATTGCCGCAGCAATTGGTTTTGAAAAAGCTAAAACCAAGAATAAAAAGGTGAAAGAAGTAATCAATAAAAATCGGAATGCACTTGCAAAAACTAAATTGGGATTGTCTGATTTTTTTTCAAAACGAAAGAAGCCTGTTTCTAAGCCAAAAGCCAACAACACTGCGAAAAATCCGCTATACGCATACAGTTCTGAGTTCACTCCAAAATCGGCAGTAGAAAATACGCGCGTATAAAGATACGTGAGCAAGTAGTTTAAAAACCTGCCGGCAATACTTGGAACACCATAAATAAATGTTTGCGAAGCAAGTCGCTTTAATGGATGCATGAACAACGCAAAAGTGCTTTTTTCTCTGAAACATTTTTCATTGTTATTGAAACTTTCTGCACACAACACTCGTAAAGCAATTCCAGAACCTTGAACCATGAAAAATACACTACTGTTTATTTCATTGGCACTTAGTGCCAGTGTGCTGAATGCACAACGCAATCAAAACATTGCATCTTTTGATGAAGCTGAAACTTTCGTACCCGGAAAGTACACCGGAAAATATAATGAGAAAGGCGAAAAACACGGACACGGAAAAGCGGTGTTAAGCACCGGAGAAGTGTATGACGGAGAGTGGGCAAACGATAAGCGCAATGGCTTTGGAAAAGCTACCATGAAAGATGGCGCAGCCTATACCGGAGAGTGGAAAGACAACAAGCGAAGCGGACAAGGTATTTATACTTTTCTAAATGGCGATAAATATGTAGGCTTGTTTACCGATAACAAAATGAATGGTGCAGGCATTTACTATTATGCAGATGGCGACCGCTACGAGGGACTTTTTGCAGATGGAGAAATTTTAGGAAAAGGTCTTTTTGTGTTTAAAAATGGCGATCGCTACGAAGGCGAATTTACCAATGGAAAAAAGAATGGAATAGGCAAATATTATTTCGCAAGTGGAAACGTTTACGAGGGAAATTACGAAAACGATTCTCGCGTAGGATTAGGCACCATGTTTTTCCCGAATGGAGATGTATATAAAGGCGACTTTAAAGATGGAAGAAGAACAGGAAAGGGCATCTTTACCTTTGCCAATGGCGACCACTACGAAGGCGATTTTTTAAATGGAATGATGCACGGTTCGGGAACATTTTTTTGGAAAGATGGCGACCGTTTTGAAGGCTACTTTGTAAACAACAATCGCGAAACAGGAAGAATGTATAAAAAAGCTTTAGACCAAGTAAACGTATCAGTAGCAAGTGCTAAAAACTAATTGTATTCACTCAACTAATTATATCAGAGCAAAGTCCCGTTGCCGGGACTTTTTGTGTTTTTAGGTTTGAATAATGCCAACACTAAAAGGCTTGGTAATTGGTGCGTGATTGGCAGCTTCAATTCCCATTGAAATTATTTTGCGCGTATCTAAAGGATCAATAATGCCATCTGTCCACAATCTGGCGGCAGAGTAGCGCGGTTCCATTGTTTGTGTGTATTTTGCCTTAATTTTATCTAAGAGTTCTTTTTCTGCTTCGGGCGAAACTTCTGCTCCTTTTGCTTTTTCTTGCGCCACTTGTATTTGCAACATGGTTTTTGCGGCTTGGTCGCCACCCATCACTGCAATTTTAGAATTTGGCCAAGCGAAAATTAAACGTGGGTCATAAGCCTTTCCACACATGGCATAATTGCCTGCTCCGTAACTGTTGCCAACAATGAACGTAAATTTTGGAACTACAGAATTAGCAACTGCTGCTACCAACTTTGCTCCGTCTTTAATAATGCCACCATGTTCGCTGCGGCTGCCAACCATAAATCCGGTTACATCTTGCAAAAAAACCAAAGGAATTTTCCGCTGGTTACAGTTCATAATAAAACGAGCGGCTTTATCGGCACTATCGCTGTAAATTACACCGCCAAACTGCATTTCGCCCTTTTTGCTTTTCACTACTTTACGCTGGTTGGCAACAATACCAACAGCCCAACCATCAACACGAGCGTAGCAGCAAATAATACTTTTGCCGTATTCTTCTTTGTATTGCTCTACTTCACTTTTATCAACCAGTCGCTTAATCAATTCAAGCATATCGTATTGCTTCGAAGCATCTTCGGGAATTATGCCGTAAAGTTCTTGTTCGTCTAATTCAGGTTTTTCGGGCTCTATTCTATCGAAGCCTGCTTTTTCGTTGTGCCCGAATTTATCTACTAAATTTCTAATGGTTTCAATACACTCTTTGTCGTCTTTCATTTTGTAATCGGTAACGCCACTAATTTCGCAATGTGTGGTTGCTCCGCCCAAAGTTTCGTTATCTATATCTTCGCCAATGGCACTTTTTACCAAATAGCTTCCGGCAAGAAACACAGAGCCTGTATTTTCAACTATAAGCGCTTCATCGCTCATGATTGGAAGGTATGCTCCACCGGCAACACAACTACCCATAATTGCAGCAATTTGCGGTATTCCGGCTGCGCTCATTACGGCATTGTTTCTAAAAATTCTACCGAAGTGTTCTTTATCCGGAAAAACTTCATCTTGCATAGGCAAAAATGCTCCGGCACTATCAACCAAATAAATAATTGGTATGCGGTTTTCCATCGAAATTTCTTGAATGCGCAAATTCTTTTTTACCGAAATAGGAAAATATGCTCCGGCTTTTACGGTTGCATCGTTTGCGGCAACAATACAAAGTCTTTTCTTCACATAACCGATCATGGCAACGGTACCACCGGCTACGCAACCGCCTTGCTCTTTGTACATTCCCCAGCCGGCAAAAGCTCCAATTTCTACTGTAGGTTTATTTTTGTCGAAAAGCAATTCTAAGCGCTCGCGAGCAGTTAGCTTGCCTTTGCTTTTATGCCTTTCTGTTGCCTTTTTGCCGCCACCTAATTTTATTTGCTCTAACTGTTTTTTTAGTTCGCTCACCATTAGGCGAAGACTGTCTTCGTTTTTATTAAACTCTAAATTAGTATTCATTTCTATTTAAAAAGAGGGCAACAAACTTATACTTTTTTCAAAGCGCAGTTGCTGCGGTTTCAATATTTTTATTCCATCCAGCTTTTGTAGTAATCGCCATCTTCAATTGGTAGCGCATCTTCGCAAATCCAAAGCGATTTAAAAGTATCAATCATTACCGCTAATTCGGGAGTATCTTCTTTGCCAATACTTTTTTCTACTGCTCCGGGGTGCGGTCCATGAGGAATGCCAATTGGGTGAAGCGTAAGCATGCCGCGCTCTACATGTTTGCGGCTCATAAATTCACCATCAACGTAGTAAAGCAATTCATCGCTATCTACATTGCTGTGGTGGTAAGGCGCAGGAATTGCAAGCGGATGGTAATCGTATTTGCGCGGAACAAAACTGCATATCACCAAGTTGTGTGCTTCAAATGTTTGGTGAATTGGTGGCGGCAAGTGAACTCTTCCGGTTATTGGTTCAAAATCGTGGATAGAAAAAATGTAAGGATAATGATAGCCGTCCCAACCAATTGCATCAAATGGATGATATTGATAATGGTACGGATGAAGCAAATTATCTTTCTTAATGTAAACAAGAAAGTCGCCTTTTTCGTTGTGCGTTTTTAAGTTTTGAGGCGTGCGAATATCGCGTTCGCAATAAGGAGAATGTTCTAATAATTGCCCTGCGTGGTTGGTGTATCTTTTCGGAAAACGGAAAGGTGAAAACGCTTCAACAATTAGAAGGCGATTCTTTTCATTTTCAAATTCAATTTGGTAAATGGTTCCGCGCGGTACCATAATATAATCGCCATAGCCAAAAGATAATTCACCATAAACGGATTTAAAAACACCAGTTCCTTCGTGAATAAAAATCATTTCATCGGCAGCAGAATTTTTGTAGAAATAGTTTCCCGTGCCTTTGGTTGGTGCAGCTAAAATTACATGGCAATCGTTGTTTACCAAAATAGGTTTTCGGCTTTTAATAAAATCGCTTTCCGGCTTTATTTTGAAGCCATTAAAGCAACGATTCTGCATGTTTTTATTGTTAGAAACTTTTGGTGAAACATCAATTGCTTCATCAATTTTTGTAACAACAGTTGGCGGATAAGTGTGGTAAACAAGCGAATAAATATCGCTGAAACCTTCAGTGCTTACAAGCTGCTCGGCATATAAACCGCCATCTGGTTTTCTAAACTGAGTGTGTCTTTTGCGAGGTATTTCCCCGCGCTGAATATAATGTGGCATTTGCTGATCTATTTAGAACCGTTAAAGTAATAATTTTTTATATCGGCAGAGTTATTTTTGTTGGTCGCATTGCCTGCAACAGTTAGGTTTTTGCCGCTTTTGGTTAATGTACCTTTAAAATGGTAAGGCGCAGGATCTCCGGCAAGCAGCCCATCTTCATCTACGTTTGCGCTATTGGCATCAACTATTTTTGCCGATTGAATAACCGCATAAGTATAGTAGATATTATTTATTGCAGTTTGTAGTTCAATCTTGAGCGTGCTTTTATCTACTTTGTTTATCAAAACACGCTGTATGCTTTGTCCCGATTGACCGTTGTAAGTTCCAACCCATTCGTCAGCATCTTTTTTACAGCCTTGAAAAACAAAAGCAAATACCAGCAAGAGAAACAGTAGTTTTTTCATGTGTGATGTAGTTTTTTGTTGAATAATATTGATTGAATTGAACTAATCTTCGTTTGCGCGATCGAGTAATGCTTGCGGTAGGCTTTTGCTTGCTTTTGCACCGAGCGTTTTAATTTTTTCAGCGCGCTTTACTAAGTTTCCAGAACCTGCATGAAGCTTTTTCATAGCGTCATCGTAAGTAGATTTTGTGGTAGCGAGTTGGTTCCCCACTTTTATTAAATCTTCAACGAAGGCCACAAACTTATCGTATAAATCTCCGGCTTGCTTGGCTATTTCTAAATGGTTTTTGGTGATGTTTTCTTGCCGCCAAATGCTTGCCACGGTTCTAAGAACTGCCAATAAAGTTGAAGCGCTAACCAGCACTATTTTTTTATCGAAAGAATCTAAAAACAAGTCGTTATCATATTGAACAGCAAGTGAAAATGCCGGTTCGATAGGAATAAACATCAACACAAAATCGGGGCTGCTGGTGCCGTAAAGTTGCGGATAGTTTTTTTCGCTTAATCCTTTTATGTGGTTGCGAAGTGAAAGAATATGCTTTTTTAAAAACAAGGCTTTTTCCTCTTCGTTTTCAGCCGAAACAAAGCGTTCGTAATCTACAAGTGAAACCTTTGAATCAATAATAATATTGCGGCTTTCGGGCAGGTGAATTACCACATCGGGTTGAAAGCGCTTGCCATCGTCTGTATTAAGCGATTCTTGAATTACATATTCTCTATCGCGCTGAAGCCCTGAGCGCTCCAGCACTCTTTCTAAAATTACTTCGCCCCAGTTGCCCTGTGTTTTATTGTCGCCTTTTAGGGCATTGGTAAGGTTTACAGCTTCTTTGCTCATTTGCAAATTCAACTCTTTTAGTTGGTGGATTTGCTGTACTAAGCCTGCATTTTTCTCTAAACTTTCGCGGTGTGTTTGCTCTACTTTTTGTTCAAAGAGTTTTATTTTTTCGTTGAGCGGATTAAGAATTTCGCCTAACTTTTCTTGGTTTTGCTGTGTGAATTTTCGGCTTTTATCTTCTAACAATTCGTTGGCAATATTTTTAAATTCCGTTTTAAATTTCTCTTGCAGTTGCTCTACTTCTGCTTTTTGTTCTTGTAGTTTTTCGTTGGTATTTTTAATGGCAGATTGTGCGGCTGTGAGTTCAGTATTTAGTTGTAACACTTTACTTCTTTCATCGCTTAAATTGGCAATGGTAGCTTTTACTTCTTCAGCCAAAAGACTTGCGCGCTCTTCTAATTTTCCCCTTTCAATTTCTAAAGAATTTTTTGTGTTCAACAGATTTTCAAAGTCTTGTTTGGCAACAGTTTCTTCCGAAGGCTTTTTTATTTTTGATAAAAGAAAACCAATGGCAAAGCCAACAAATATTCCGATAAACAAGAAAACCAATTGGTTCATTGCTGAGTGTTTTTAGTTGAAAATAGCTTCAATAATTTTTCTAAAAGTAGATTTGTTTGCACTTGTAGTTTCTACAATAGTGTTTTGAACTTCAACGGCAGGAGTCATTTTAAATCCGGCACTTTCTTTCATCTCTTTTAGCTTGATATATAAATTTTCTCCACGCAAACTTGGCATTTTGTAAGGAATAAAACCAATGCTTTTTCCAAGATAAGGACGCTTGCCAATATCGTTTACAAAGTCGGTAAAACTTATCAAAAAATCATCGTTCATTTCAAATACTTCAAGCTCGTTTTTGTCAGGCACTTTATAGTGAAAATACATTTGTGCCCCCTCACTTTTTATACCTGCGGTAATGGCTTTGCGTACCTTTGTACTATTATTTGGCGGTGAATAGTGAATAACGCTTTGATTAAGAATTACTGCTGTGCCGGCTTTTACTTCCATTGGCACAAGCTCGTTTACAACCATCTCATCATCTCCACTAAAAAAGAATGGCAGTGTGGGTGCGCGAACCACATTAAAATTATCGAAATGGCTGCCGGGCAAAATCATCAATGCTCCGTTTTCTTTCGTTACATCACAAAGTGGAATCCAGCAGTTTAAGGCAACATTTTGTTGTTCATCTACGATAGTCCAATCTTGGTGAGCAGCAAGTTCGCTGTTTTGCCCGGGAACTTTGTACAAAAATGCTCCACCGAAAGGCGTGTAATTGATAAAGGTTTCTTGGTATGCACGATTAAATTTTTCTACAATTTTTTGGCTTGCATTTTTCTTGTATTGAATATCGTTGCTGTAGCTTCCGCTAAAGAAACCGCTTTGGTTTAAGTTGGGGTGAAGGTCATTAAAAAGCAAATCTAACGATGCTACTTCTGCCTCGTTTAAAAACGGCAAAACAATAAAGCCTTGCTTTTCAAAAAGTGCTTGATGTTCCGGATTTTTAAATATTGGTTTATTCATAATCTATGCTTTTAGATGATAGGCTTTTGGCTTGGTGAACGCCCTTAAACCAACATGCGAAAGCGTGCTTCCAAAGCCTGAATGTTTTCTGCCACTCCAAGGTAAAGCGGCACTTACTCTATCGCAGCAATTCCAATATGCTGTTCCGGAATTTGTTTTAGATAAAATATTTTTTGCGCGGCTCTCGCTGCTGCTGTAAACTGAGGCGGTTAAACCATACTCGGTATCGTTCATTAAAGAAATTGCTTCCTCATCATTTTTTACTTTTGCAATACCAATAATTGGTCCAAAACTTTCTTCGCGCATTACCAGCATTTGGTTGGTGACATTTGTAATTACAGTGGGTTCAAAAAAGTTTCCTTTCCCTTCTTTTTTGTTTCCTCCCAAAGCAATGTTTGCTCCTTTTGCTTTTGCATCGGCAACTTGGTTTTCTAACACTGCCAACTGCTCTTTTCGGGTTAAGGCTGCAAGGTAAACACCGTCTTCTGTTGGAGAACCTTGTTTCCAACTTTGTACTTCTTTTACAAAAGCATCTAAGTATTTTTCGTACACATTTTCGTGAACATAAATACGCTCTACGGAGCAGCAACTTTGTCCATTATTGTAAAAAGCGCCATCGGCTGTGGCTGCGGCTACGGCAGCAACATCACTTACATCGTCTGCCACATAAAGCGGATCTTTACCTCCAAGTTCTAAGCCAACGGGCACCATTTTATTTGCCACTTTTTCGTAAATAAATTTTCCGGTATTGTAAGAGCCGGTAAAAAAATAGCCATTGAAAGGTATTTCTAATAAAGCCGCACCAACTTCTTTTGCGCCCACGCCTACTTGAAAAACATTGTCTGGAACACCAGCTTGCTTCAATAGTTTTTCAATTTCTAAACCGGTGAGCGTGGCGTGTTCTGATGATTTGTAAAGCACGGCATTTCCTGCAAGCAAAGCCGGAACAAAAACATTCACGCCAACTAAATAGGGATAATTCCATGCGCTAATATTGCAAACCACACCCAACGGCTCATAAGAGATTTTTTCAAGCAGTCCGGTATCGGTAGTCATGGTTTCATCGCTTAGATACTTTGTTGCATTTTCGGTGAGCCATTTTATGCGATTTCGCGCACCGTTTATTTCGTTTCGCGATTGCTGTAGCGGTTTGCCAACTTCGCTTGTTAGAATTGCTGCAAGCGGCTCTATATTCTCATTAAGCAATTCCGAAAATTGTTTTAACGCGTTTATTCTGTTTTCTAATGTTTCGCTTGCCCATTGCTGCTGCCCTTGTTGAAGTTGGGTAAACATAAGTTCTAATGATTGGCGGCTGTCTTCTTTAAGTTCAGCAATTACTGCACCTGTTGCGGGGTTTATTATTTGCATAAAATATTTCTTGTTGTATTGTAAGTGCGAAGCTAAGAAAATAGCTGCCTATCTTAACCTAAAAATGCACAACATATTTTGCTTTACTGAAATGAAAGGAAGCATGAAAAAAAATTTTATATTTACGGGTAATAAAAGAAAACAATCCCAATTATGAAAACTAAACATTTACTATTAACCGCCTTTGTAGCGCTATGCAGCTACTACGCACAAGCAGACTGCCGCGTGGACACGAATTATTCTTACAATTTCATACCGGGCACCTCTGTGAAAGAAAAAACTGGAAGAACCATCAACACTTACGATGTGAACAACAATAAAACCCAAGAATTTTATCAAACTTGGGACGGAGGCAGCAACTCATGGAAGAACGCCTCTAAACGAGACTACACTTACGATGCCAAAAACAACCAAACCCAATATCTTTATCAAACCTGGGACGGAGGCAGCAACTCATGGAAGAACGCCTCTAAACGAGACTACACTTACGATACCCAAAACAACCCAACCCAACAACTTTATCAAGTTTGGGACGGAGGCAGCAACTCGTGGAAAAGCAGTTCTAAACGAGACTACACTTACGATGCCAAAAACAACCAAACCCAATATCTTTATCAAACCTGGGACGCTGGCACTAACTCGTGGAAGAATAGTGAAAAATACGATTACACCTACGATGCTAGCAACAACCAAACCCAACAACTTTCTCAAGTTTGGGACGGAGGTAGCAGCTCGTGGAAGAATAGCAATAAATACGATTACACTTACGATACCCAAAACAACCCAACCCAACAACTTTCTCAAGTTTGGGACGGAGGCAGCAACTCGTGGAAGAATAGCAATAAATACGATTACACTTACGATACCCAAAACAACAAAACCCAACAACTTTCTCAAGTTTGGGACGGAGGCAGCAACTCGTGGAAGAATAGCAATAAATACGATTACACTTACGATACCCAAAACAACAAAACCCAACAACTTTCTCAAGTTTGGGACGGAGGCAGCAACTCGTGGAAAAGCAGTTCTAAACGAGACTACACTTACGATGCCAAAAACAACCAAACCCAATATCTTTATCAAACCTGGGACGGAGGCAGCAACGCATGGGAGAATTACTCTAAATCTGATTACACTTACGATGCTGCTAACAACAAAACCCAAGAACTTTCTCAATACTGGGACGGAGTCAGCAACTCGTGGAAGAATAACTATAAATATGATTGGACTTATGATGCCAACGGTTGTAAATTATCTGAAGATTATTATAGCTCATGGAACGCAAGCGGAAGCTACTACGATGACCACTCCCGCAATGAATACTTTAATACCTATTTAGGAAATACCGGCATTGCAACTTTAAACACAAGCGGAATATCTGTTTATCCTAATCCGGTAACAAGCAATAAGTTTACCATACACGCAATACAAAGCAGTAAATATTCTTTATACGATATACAAGGAAGATCCATACAACAAGGTAATTTAGAAATAGGTGAAAACATTATTAACACACCAAATCTGCAAGCTGGTATTTATTTTGTAAACATAAACGGCAAAAGTTTTAAGTTAACAGCAGAGTAACATTGCCAATATATAGGATATAAACAACCGCTGTTCAAAAAGTGTTACCTTGAACAGCGGTTGTTTTTTATGGAGCAATACCAACCACACACCTAAACCCAACATGAATATATGTTTGCGAAGGTGGCGCTTTCATGCGGGCAGTTGGTCGGTAGCCACTGCAATAGCTTGAGTTGCAAAGAAAAGAGCCTCCGCGAATCACCTTTTTTTCAGCAAATGGTTCTTCTGGGTCGTAGCTTTTTGGCGGAGAATCTGGAAGTTCGTGCAAAGAATCTTCGCTTAAAAAAGTGTAGTATTTAGCGTGGTAGAAATCGCTGCACCATTCCCAAACATTGCCTTGCAAATCGTAAAGCCCAATAGTGTTGGGTTCAAAACTTTTAACCGGAGCCATAAATTCAAAACCATCGGCTTTAGTATTTTTCTCCGGAAATTGTCCTTGAAAAATATTCATTGGCTGTGTGGCTCTGTTTCCTTTAACGGCAGCATATTCCCATTCGGTTTCTGTAGGTAGCCGTTTCCCTTTCCATGCACAATAATTCGCAGCATCGTACCAGCTTACATGCACAGCAGGAAAGTTTTCTTGCACTTGATTATTTTGTTGCTCTTCCGCAAATGGTTTTTGCCACGAAACTCCTTTCACTTCTTTCCACCATGGCAATTTATTTTCGCCAATATCTTTTTTTTCGGCATAGTGAAACACCAAAGAGGAGCCACTTTTTTCAGCCATTGTTTTGTAATTGGTTTCGCGAACAAACTGCGCAAATTCACCAATGGTAACTTCGGTAGAATCCATAAAAAAGCGAGGAACAGTTTTTCTTATGGTAGGCTGCTCATCTTCACTTCGTTCCACAGTATTTTTTTCGTTTCCCATTAAAAAAGAACCACTTGGCACGAGTACCATTTTTTGAGTATCGGGTTCTGTTTTTGAATAAGATAATAATGTGCCGTTAACGGGACTAAATGTTTTAGGCAAAGCTGTGCTGCAATTTTCTGCTTTTCGGTTTTTACACCCGAAAAAACAAACGAAAGAAGCAAGCACAAAAAATAAACGCGCGCTAAATTGCATACATAAACTGCTCGCCATTTATGATTACTTTGTAGTTCATAACAAATGGCCAACGCGGGCTTTCCATTTCATCGTTCCAGCGATCGAGCTCGCTAAATAAATCATCAACGATTTTTGGATATTCTTGTTCAATATTTTTCAATTCACTTTTGTCATTACTCAAATTGTAGAGATTTAAAACAAGATTTCTATCGTCCACAATCATTTTCCAATTTCCTTTGCGAATGGCTCGGTTATAGCCTGAGCGCCAGTAAAGTACTTCGTGTAGTTCGGTATTTTCTTCACCCAAAATGTTGGGCAATAAATTTACGCCATCTAACTTTGTGTAATCCGGAATTTGCAAGCCCGCAGCATTGGCCACTGTTGGAAAAATATCTAACAAACTCACCGGCTGATTTACTACGGTTTGCGGTTGTATTTTTCCTTTCCACTGCATCATAAAAGGAATATTGATGCCGCCTTCAAACAGTGTAAATTTTCCACCTTTTAGCGGAGTGCTCTCCGGAATTTGCATATAAGTTGCAGCACCATTGTCGCTTGCGAAAATAATAATGGTGTTTTCTTCTATACCTAACTCCTGTACTTTTTTTACAATGCTCCCAACGGCTTGGTCTAAAGCAATTATCATGGAATAATACACCCGTTTGTTGTGGTCTGTAATGCGCGAAAGTGTATCGTAAATTTCTTTTGGCGCTTGGTATGGCGTGTGTGGTGCATTAAATGGCACATAAAGGAAAAACGGTTCTTTTTGGTTCTTCTCTATATAGCTATTTGCCTCTTCGGCAAAGCGGTAGGTTAAGTATTCTTCTGTATTAACTATCTTATCGTTTTGGCGAATGGCGCAGGCTTTTTTCCTGCCTTGATTCCAAATATGCCTATCCGTAAATTCTTCAGTTTTAGCATTCACAACGTCTTTATTGTCTTTTGGAACATAAGAGGTAAACGCTTCGGTGAAACCATAGAAATAATCGAAACCTCTATTGTTTGGAAGGTTGGGTTGGTTGTAGCCCAAATGCCATTTGCCAACCATTCCGGTTTGGTAGCCATTTGCTTTAAAAAACTCTGCAATTGTTTTTTGTGAATGTGGAATAGACTCTTGCTTGGTTTCTTTGCGTGAAGGCAAATCGCCTTTGGGTTCCATTTGCCAAGCCGGGTCGTTTCGCATAAAGAGTTTGTAAAATCCACGAATAAAAAAGTTGCGCGGATATTTTTTGTGTGGCTGAAATTCAAAACCAAATCGCTGTTGATACGCACCAGTGAGCAAGCCTGCTCGCGATGGCGCACAAATGGCAGCCGAAGCATAACCTTCGTTGAAAATGCAGCCGTTGCGGGCAATGTTATCTATGTTAGGCGTTTCTACATGCAAGCCGCCATAAGCCGAAACTTCGTATTTGCCTAAGTCATCGGCAAGAATTACGATTATATTTGGCTTTGCAGTTTTCGGGGTCTTATATTTAAAGGCGAAAAACGCTAATGAAGAAATTACAAGCGCGGCAAGAGAAGAGAAAACTATTAGCTTTTTCATTACAGTATGTCCGTTAGTTCTATTCAAAGAAACAAAAATTACATGGAAAAAGATAATTTTTAGAAGTTGTTCAACAAGGTGTTAATCTACATTCTGAAACTTATGGTGTAAGTTGCTTCGTTGTTTCTTTCATCTTTCACCACAATTTTAAACTCGTGATTTCCAGCAGCTAAATTGCTATCTAAGTGATGAAACAAACGTGCGGTTTTTGCATCGTATTCGCTAATTACAAATTTATTATCAATGTATGTTTTGTAGCTTTTTATTCCACTTAAATTATCGCCTATGGTAAACAAAACTGTTTTGAGTGGGCGCATATATTTTCCCGGAGCCACGTTAATGGCGCGAATGCGTGGAGGAGTAGTGTCAATCTTCACACTGTAGTCGCCAAATTCGCGGGTTGTGGTGGTTAATATTTTGCCATCATATTTTCCGCCTTTGCTCACCCAATTTCCCGATTCATTTTTCCAAACTACTACAGCTTTGTCTTCTTGCCCGGCTGGTATTGGCTTAGAAGGTTTTAATTTTAGTTGTACAAAATCGAAAAACAAATTAGTTACTTTCCCTAATTGGTGAATGGCTGAAAAGAAAGCCGGCTCGGCAGTTTCAACTCGGTTGTATTTTAATGGAAGTGTATCAAAAATCATTTTTGGCGGAATGGAAATACTTATTTCATCGTTCTTAAATTCATTTTGTTTAAAAGGAAAAAGCATTTGGTCGTATTCTAAAGTTTCGGTTTTAAAAACTTGTGCCGCATCACTTTTTCGCAAGTTAAATTCGCAGGTAGAAACATTTCCTGCAAAGTCATAAATTTCGATTTTTATAGCTTTAGGTTTACCATCGCTTAAATCAACCAAGCCGCGATTTTGCACATCGGAATAGATAGAACATTCATCAGCAGGTTCAACAAAACACTTGTGAAAACTACGTCTGCCTTCATTCATAAAAATTGGATAATCAATATGTGCAATCACGCTTCTTTTTTCATTAAACATCATTCGGTTCATGTTGAATTCAAACTTTTTTTCACCATTCACAAACATTTTCATTCCATAAACACCCATTGTAAAACCGGAACCGTTTATTCTATCCGTTGTGTTTACTGAAAAGCTTACTTTATCAGCATTTAAACTCACCAAATTTTCTGCAACTTGATAAATACCGTTTGCGCCAACAGTGCGCACTCTATAGCCGCTGCTGTAATATTTTCTTTCGTCTTGCGGATAGAATTTGATGTAAGCCATTGTTGGCTTTATGTTGTCTGTTAGCTTATATCCGAAAAGCATAGGATTGATAGGACGTTCGAGCGAATCGCGTACTTCAAAATGCAAATGCGGTCCGCCACTTCCTCCGGTGTTTCCGCTAAAAGCAACTATTTCGCTTTTGGTAACAGGCAGCTCATCTTTCTTTAAAGTAAAATCTACACTAAAAGATTCATTGGCGTATTGCTCTTGCTGTAAACGCTTTTCTATTTTATCGGAGAAGCGCTGTAAATGCCCGTAAACAGTAGTGTAACCGTTTTTGTGTGTAATGTAAAGCGCTTTGCCATAACCTGAACCGCTCACATTTATTCTGCTCACATAGCCATCGGCAACGGCATAAACATTTAAGCCTTCCACTTGGTTGGTTCTAAAATCTAACCCCGTATGAAAATGCAATCTTCTTGGTTCGCCATAATTTCCTGCTAAAGACATTGGAATATCTAATGGCGAACGGAAATCCTGCGTGGGATAAGCCGGAATTGGGTCTTTTGCTGGAATTGCAGCAGGAGTTGGAGCATTAAGAAGTGCCACTAAATATACTAACAACGATTTCATGAAACAGGCAAGACAATTTTTATATTAAAAGTTGGGCGTAAGTTTTTGGTTTTGGAAATGCGTCTCAATTATACTCACAACTTCTTCGGGATCATCGGTGATATGAAATAATTTTAAATCTCCAGCGTTTATGTTTTGTGCTTTGTTTAGCATGGTTTTTTCAATCCAGTCTAATAAACCTTCCCAATACGCTTTTCCAAAAAATATAATTGGTATCGGTTGAATTTTTCCTGTTTGCACAAGTGTGAGCACTTCAAATAATTCATCCATTGTGCCAAAGCCGCCCGGCATATAAACCACGGCTTGAGCATAGCGGATAAACATTACTTTGCGAGCAAAGAAATATTTAAACACAAGTGTTTTGTCTATATCAACATATTTATTGCAGCCTTCTTCGTGCGGCAATTCTATGTGCAAACCAACCGAAGTGCCACCATTTTCTTTTGCGCCTTTGTTTGCTGCTTCCATTATGCCCGGTCCGCCTCCGGTAATAATTCCGTAGCCGGCTTCAACCAATTTTTTTGAAACCGTTTCTGCTTGTGTGTAGTATGAATTTTCTGGTTTTGTGCGTGCAGAACCAAAGATGGAAACACAAGGGCCAATGGCATCTAACTTTTCAAAGCCATCTACAAATTCTGCAATAATTTTGAACATGCGCCAACTTGATTGAGCCTTAATTTCTGTCCAGTTTTTTCTGTTTTGAATAGTCATTTTTTAATTTGTTTTCTGATAAAATCCATAATCCTAAATAGGTAATTAAACCATTCACAAGTATCAATTCGTTACCTATTTGGTAGCCGTTTAAATATTCCGGTTTCATAGTGTTTACCCAATAGCTGAGCGCATAACTAATTGCCGGAGCTATAACGCACAAAACGGGAACAAGCGTATCTTTCACTTTTCTTTTAGAAAAAATTCCGAAAGCAAACATGCCGAGCAGTGGGCCGTAAGTGTAGCCTGCCAACATTAAAATTGTATCAATTACAGCTTGGTTATTTAAGACTTGAAATAGCACAATTACTAATAGCAACAATATTGCAAAACCGATGTGAATAGCATGGCGCTTCACGATCTTTTTCTGTTCACTTTCTTTGCTTTTATCCAGCGCAAAAAAGTCTATATAAAGCGAAGTGGTGAGTGTGGTAAGCACCGAATCGGCACTATTAAAAGTTGCAGCAGTTAAACCGATTATGAAAACCATTGCGGCAAAAGTTCCCAAATGGTTAAGTGCTAAAGTTGGAAACAGCGCATCGCTTTTTGCCGGCATCGCAATTCCTTTTGCTTCGGCATAGATGTAAAGTAAAGCGCCTAAACTCAGGAACAACACATTCACCACCAACACGATTAAGCTAAACCAATACACATTTTTTTGTGCTTCGGGCAAAGAGCGGCAGCTTAGGTTTTTCTGCATCATGTTTTGGTCTAACCCGGTCATGGTAACGGCAATAAAAACACCGGCTAAAAACTGTTTTGCAAAAAAGCTTTTCGGCATTGGGTCGAAGAAAAACACTTGCGTGTAATTAGAATGAATAATTTCTGAAACCATTTGGCTATAAGAAATATCGAGAGCCGAAACAATGGCAACGATTGAAAGCACAACGCCTAAAAGCAGAAATGCGGATTGAAAAGCATCTGTCCACACCAAAGTTTTAATGCCTCCGCGATAAGTGTAAAGCAGCATTAACCCAATAATAATTGCTACACTCAGCATAAACGGAACACCCATAGCATCGAACACAAAAATTTGTAGCACACTCACTGCCAGCCACAAGCGACCTGCTGCGCCCAACAAACGAGAAACAATAAAAAAGAATGCGCCTGTTCTTTGCGAAGCAATGCCGAATCTTTTTTCTAAGTAAGTGTAAATGGAAGTCAAGTTCATTCGATAATAAAGCGGCAACAGAATTGCTCCAATTATCCAATAGCCGATTACATAACCAAGCACCAATTGCAAATAGCTAAACTTAGCTGTACCAACTGCTCCCGGCACAGAAATATATGTAACACCGCTCAGCGAATCGCCAATCATACCAAAAGCAACTGCATACCAAGGGCTTTGCTTGTTGCCAATAAAGTATTCGCTATTGCCGGCTTTGGCAGCAGTAATTTTGCTTATGATTACTAATGCTGCAAAATACAGCGCCACAAAACTAAGTATGAGCCACGGACTTATCACCGCACGAATGAAACAATCATTTTCACTGAATGGTAGCTTATTTTACACACATCTTTTTGAAGTGCTTAAACCAGTGGATTTTTTATGAATTTTGCAGTTGTTTATTAGTGTATCGCAGTAACATTTACTTTCTCAATTCCAATTAAATGTAACTCAATATGTCTGTCATGTGCCTTATTCTCAAATTCACTTATTATTTCCAAAATATCGTAATCAATAAAATTACAGTCACTACCATCGATGGTGAGCACACTGTATTCGGCAACCTCATCTAATATTTTTCGCAAGCTAACCTTGTTAAGAAAGGTAACATTGCTATTAAGTTTTATGTATTCAGATTCTATTCCATTCAATACCCTTTTGGATATTTTATATTCTTCTTTAAAATTATTCCGAATAATAAAGTAGATAGAAAGTAGTAGTCCGATACTTACTCCAATTAGCAAATCGGTTAAAAGAATAACAATAATTGTAAGCAAAAATGGAAGAAACTGTTTCCAACCTAAGCTCCACATATTTCTAAACAATTTTGGTTTGGCAAGGTTGTAGCCGGTAACTATAAGAATTGCGGAAAGGCTTGCGTAGGGTATTTTGTTGAGCAAGAATGGAACAAACAAAACCGCCAACAATAAAAAAAGTCCATGTGTAAACGCGGCAAGTTTTGTTCTTGCACCGGCATCAATATTAGCGGCCCCTCTCACCACCACTGCCGTAATTGGAATGGCACCGAGCAATCCACAAGCCATATTGCCAATACCCTGTGCAATAAGTTCTCGATTATTGGGGGTAATTTGATTGTGCTTATCTAACTTATCAATAGCTTCAATACACAGTAGCGTTTCAAGGGTTGCAAGAAGTCCAATAATTATTCCGTTTTTCCAAATCTCGACTGTAGAAAATATTTTAGTAAAATCGGGGAGTGTAACGCTTGCAAAAATATTATCGGGAATATTTACCAATTGTGTTTGCTTTAGCGAGTATTCTGAGGATAAATTTATGAAAACAAAATTTGTAAAAACACCTATAATAACTGCTAAAAGTGGAGCAGGAATTAGCTTTAGTTTATTTGCAAATAACTGTTTATGTAAATAGAGAACGAATAAAGAGATAAGTGTTACAAGCAAAACTCCTTTACTGATGTGCCGACTCATATCAGAAAAATTACTTCGCGCATCATTTAAGTTAAATAGTTTAAGAAAGCCATTTGTCCAAAAATCGGGCTGGTCATAACCAATAGCTATTGGAATTTGTTTTGAGATCAGAATAATTCCAATAGCAGCTAACATTCCTTTAATTACCGATGAAGGAAAATAATTTGCGATTACTCCAAGTTTTAATAGCCCAAGTATAAGTTGAAATAAACCTGCTACAATTACTGAAAGAAGAAATATTTTGAAATCGCCAAGAGATACGATTGAAGCAGCAACTAAAGTTGTTAAGCCGGCAGCGGGTCCAGAAACAGCCAGTTGCGAACCGCTGATTAATGAAACTACCAGTCCACCAATAATGCCCGACAGCAACCCGGCATAAAGTGGCGCATCTGAAGCCAACGCAATTCCCAGACAGAGAGGAAGGGCCACAAAAAACACAGAAAGTCCGGCAGGCAAATCGTGTTTAAGCCAAATTATTCGGTAGTATTTTATTGTTCTTTTCACGCTTTAACTTTATTTTTATCTATTGGCAAAAGGTATAATTCTACTTGGTGTACAGCCATATAAGAGCCAGACACTGTTTCAGCTTAAAACTTCACCACTTGTTTCACTTGCTTGTTTTGTGCTTGCTCTACTACCAAATGATAAACACCTTGTGGCAAATTGGCAATGTCTGCTTCAAATAAATTATCTCCCTTTTTAATAAAAAATATCGGTTGAATAACTCCCAAATTATTTAGGATTGAAAAATGAATGTTTTCTGTGCGGCTTGCTTTTATGGTAATGGTTGAATTTGTTGGATTGGGATAAACATTTATTTCGTTTAATTCTATAGTTTCATTTATGGCTGTTGCATTAAAAACCACCGCTACATTTTGTGCAGAAGTATGATTTATTTTCAATACACCGCCAAGTGCTGAAGCCTGCCACCACCAAGCATTTGCCGTTGGTGTATTCACCTCGTTCAATAAAACTCCGTTTGCTTTTACTTGAATTGGTTTTTGTGTAAGTCTGAATGTTTCTTGCGCATCAGTATCGTAAGTTTTGTAAACAATTTTATCGCTGCCATAAGCAATATTTTGAACCACCGAACTACTGCGAATTAAATGATTGGCACTATCGAAAGCAATGGCAGGATACCAGCCCATTGCACGAATATAATGACGCACAAAATCGCCATAGCCATCGGTGTACCAAATAGAATTATTGCGCGGAGAGAAACGCACCTTTCCATCAAAATCTACTAAGTAAGTTGCCCAGTCTAATTGGCGAACGGCATGTTCAATTCTTGAATTATCGCCAGTTTTTTCGGCATAAAGCAATTCTACAGAACCAAAGCGAGCAGTGTGGCTTCCGCCTTCTTTTAAATCTGCGGTTTGTTCCAAAATTGGCTTCACACCAAGCGAATCGTAAGCTGTGCTTCCTAAAAGTTGCATTCCATTATCTAAAATTGTGCGGGCATCTTGCTGCCAAGTGCTGCTCCAATTATTCTCTTCTTCAAGAATATAATTTGCCATTGTAATAGCGTTTATTGAAGCATTAGAAGTGAATAAAATATTCTCGAAAAAGTTTCCCCAGTTATTGTTTTGCAACGGATATTTTTTCACCCAACGTTTAATTTTTTGCGAAGCTGAATCTTGTTGAACACTGCCAAGACTAAGCTTTTTTAGTTCATTAAAAAGTGTGAGTGTCGGTGCTAAATTGGCACAAAGATACAAGCCCGGGTAAGTATTGTAATTGCCGGGCAAACTGCCGTTAATGGCATTTACTTTAAATGGAAAAGGGGAATGGATAGAATCTCCGGTAGAAACATTTTTTGCCAATGTAACTGCAATTTTTTGTGCAGCGTCTAAATATTTTTGCTCTCCGGTAATTTTGTAAAGCGTAATTAGTTCTGCGCCAAAAGAACCGGCTTTATCCGGCTGGGTAAAGTTTGGTCCCAGCACATAATCGCCATCAAAACGCGGCAGATAAGGTACAGAATAATTGCTTGGATAAGGCAAGTTTGCCCACACAGCCGTATCGGGCGAAAGGCTGTATTGCAAATAAGTGTCGGCAATGTATTTCATGTCGTTTATAAAAAAGGAATCGCCAGTGTAAGCATAAAGCAAAGCCCACGAAGAAATAAGCATAGCAAATTGGTCGCCACCAACTTTGTTTTCTTGCACTTGCGAGCCGCCCCAAGTGTGGTCTATCATATAAAATTTTTGATTGCCACAGCAAGTAGGAATTGCTTTCCAAAAATCAGTAATTGTGTTTAAACAAAACTGGTACGAAGAGCCGTGATTAGGATTATACCAAGGAATAAGATTTTTGTTTTGGTCTCTTACTGCTTCGTGGTAAACGATGGTTTGCGCAGTAATGCTTTTAGTATGGGAAACCAATAGCAGAATAAGTAAAATTAAGTAGCGCATTTTGCTCTGTTTTGTGAGTATAAAAATAGAATTTGCAAGTATATTTTAAGCAAGGAATATACTGTTTCTTATATTTCTATAACTTTGAACTATATGAAGAAGCAAATACTCCTTTTACTGGTTTTGTGTAATATAATTACTGCCCTGCAAGCACAAAATTTTGTTCAGAAAGATTTTCAATTTGAAATTCATGCAACTTCAACAGAGAAAATAATCTCAAAGAAAATTGATTTAGCGCTAAACAAAACAACACCTTTTATTGCGCTTTCTGCTAAGCTGATTGGCATTGCGGATAATGAAGATTTGCGCTTGTTTGTTTGGGCATCACTCGATGGGGAAACTAAAAAACAGTGGATAGAACTGGAGCACGATCATCATGTTGAAAACAACAATCAAACCATTCATTTTTCACCGATATTTTTAAATTCAAATACAAAAAACATTCGCTATAAAATTTTAAAAAAGCAAGGAGTTTTAAATTCGTCAACGCTTGCTTTTCATGCTTTTGTTCCCGATGAAATTCAACCACAACAAAATATTTTAGAAACAGAAAATAATGCTTCACGCGCTTGCAGTTGTGCTCAGCCAAGTTCAGTGGGTCGCAGTAGCTGGGGAAGCAGCTATGGTTTAACGGCAAATTCTTCGTGCAGCAGCCCAAGCTACACCACCGTTACACATTTAATTGTTCACCATGCAGCAGGCGCAAACACAAGCACCAACTGGGCTGCGGTGGTAGCTTCGTATTGGGATTACCATGTAAATAGCAATGGCTGGTGCGATATTGGTTACAACTGGCTTATAGACCCGAATGGAGTTTTGTATGTTGGCAGAGGCGGTGGAAATAATGTGGTTGGCGCACACATGTGTGGTTACAATCAAAATACGATGGGCGTTTGTATGTTAGGAAATTTCAACACAGCTACGCCTTCGGTTGCGGCAATGGATAAACTTACAGAACTCTTGGCGTGGAAATGTTGTAATTCGGGTATCAATCCGTTAGGAAGCGGCACCATAAATTCTTATCCCGGAACCATGAATAATATTAGCGGACACAAAGATGGTTGTGCTCCGAGCTACACCGATTGCCCGGGAACAAATTTGTATAGCCAAATACCCACTTTGCGAAATTCGGTAAATAGCTACATCAACAATGGCTGCTCTAAAACTTCGCAACCTTCAAATCCTGTGAATGATTATTGCTCAGGAGCGATAGAGCTTACTTCGCAAACAAGTTGCAACTACCAACAATTTTCAAATGCTGGCGCATCGGGAAGTTTGCCGGCTGTTTCTCCATGCAATGGGTTTACCGCTGGTGTTGCCGATGATGATGTGTGGTTTAAATTTACAGCAGTATCTACTTCGCACATGGTGAATTTACTCAATGGAAATTCGTTTGATGGCGTGGTAGATGTGCGCAGTGGAACATGCAATTCGAGCGTGAGTATCGGCTGCGATGACCAGCCCGGAACTACAGGTATTTTAAGTTCTGTTTCTCTAAATAATCTTACTATCGGTACTACTTATTTTGTTCGCGTTTACCATTATGGAACAGGGAGTGGAGGCAGCAGTTTTCAAGTTTGTGTTACACATTCGCAAATGGTTTGCGCAGCACCTACAGGAAAAACTGAAACTTCCATAACAGGAAATGCTGCACAGCTTAGTTGGAACAGTGTGAGCGGTGCTACAGGCTATCAAGTTTGGTATAAAAAAAGTGGAACTTCAAATTATACAAAAGTGAACGTTTCAGGAAATTCTTTTTCACTTAGCAATTTAGACTGTAATTCTACTTACGAATGGAGTGTAATGACCAATTGTGGAAATGGAAACAACAGTGGACAGCCAAATTCATTCAACAGTTTTATTACTCTAAATGATTTACCAACTGCAAATATTCAGCATACTGCCAATGGTTACGAAGTTAGTTTTGTTGTGAATGCTTCACCAAACACAAGTTCTTTCAGTTGGAATTTTGGCGATAATTCTGCCACATCTTCGCAACAAAATCCTGTACACACTTATCCGGCAACAGGCGTTTCAACAAATTATACGGCAACACTTACCATCACAAATTATTGTGGCTCGCAAACGGTCAATTATCCTTTCACTTTAGTGCCTAATTGTTATTTTAATCTTAGTTCAAACAGCATTGTTATTGATAGTAATTTCCAAACAATAAACGTGCTGCTTACTAATGCTGAAAACTGCCCGTGGAATGCTTCTGCCCAATGTAATTTTGTGGCTGTTTCTCCGGCTTCAGGAAGTGGCAGCGATAGCATTTCGATTACCGTTGCGGCTAACAACGACACGGTTGCAAGAACTTGTAATATTGATATTGCAGGAGAAACTTTCAGCATAACACAACAGGGTAAAAAAGCAGCTGTAAATTGTGTGTTTACGCTAAGTGCCGATACTGCAATTATAGATAGCAATGCACAGCAGGTAATGGTACAACTTAGCAATGCCGCAAACTGCAATTGGAGTGTAGCCGGAGGTTGTGGCTTTTTGAATGTTACACCGTTAGCAGGCAGTGCTTCACAAGCAATTTCGATTAACGTAAATGCCAATAACGATACTACTACGCGTATTTGTAATTTGCTTATTTCAGATAAAAATTTTGTGCTAATTCAGCACGGGAAAAAACCGATAAAGCAAACTTGCCAGCCGCCTTTGCCAATTCCTTCATTAGTTGCCAACAAGTGCGATTTGGCTTCTACTCCGGCAATTGCAGACGTTAATTATACTTGGTATAAAAACGGTAGCTTGATTGCAGGAATTAGCGGTAGATTTTTTACGGTTGAAGATGAAAAAGGCTACTACTATATTGTGATAAGTGACAGCAACGGCTGTACAGCCCAATCTGCCGATGTGTATGTAGATTGTGAACAAGCACCAACGGGAATTATAGAAGCAAACATTAGCAGCTTAATAGTGAAACCAAATCCGGCTTCGCAAGAAATAAGTTTTGTGTGGAATGAAAATGAAAACAGCGCAACATTAAGTGTTTACAACGCTTTGGGCGAAATAGTTTTTGCTGAGCAGAACTTTAAAACAACGCTTAAAATTTCAGTTGAAAATTGGGCAAGTGCTATTTATTTCTTTTCGTTGAAGAATAGTAATGTTTCACTAAATGGTAAGTTTTTGGTGAAGCATTGAGGTGAAAATTGTTTAGTGTTTCACCTCAAATTCACGAAGGCGGGCAACATATTTTCCAATAATATCAAACTCGATATTCACAAAACTTTCTTCGCTTAAATATTTCATGTTGGTGTGCTCAAAAGTGTATGGAATAATTGCAACTTTAAACACATCGTCTAATACATCAAATGCGGTGAGGCTTATGCCGTTTATGCAAACAGAACCTTTTTCAACCACTAAATTTTGCGGGCTTGGTTCGTATTCAAATTGAAAAATCCAACTGCCGTTTTCTTCAACAATATTGATGCACTTTGCTGTTTGATCAACGTGACCTTGCACAATGTGCCCATCTAACCGAGCATTGAGTACCATGCAGCGTTCTAAATTTACAATATCTCCAACCTTTAGTTCGCCTAAATTAGTTTTACGCAAAGTTTCTGCAATGGCTGTAACTGTGTGTTGCTGTGCATTGCAGGCTACCACCGTTAAACAAACGCCATTGTGGCTTATACTTTGGTCTATCTTTAACTCGTGCGAAATGGGCGAAGAAACCGTGATGTGCAAATTCCCCGATTCGGTTTCTAATTTTTCTACCTTTCCTGTTGCTTCAATTATTCCTGTGAACATTTTTTAGTGCTTAAACCACCTCAAATATTCAAGAAATTTATTGAAAGGTGAAAAAGTGAGAACAACAATCTCTAAAAGAGAGAAGAAACTTAAATAGGATAGAAAAAGACATAATATAAATTTTATTATTTACTTTAACACTAAGCCAAAGTACACTCCTAATGAACAAGAAAATTTACTTTGCCAAAAGCACGTTTGCTGTTATATTGATAATGCTATCATTTGTTGTTAAAGCACAGCAAGATACCATTCAAGTAGTATTTCACATTTTGCATAGAGGCGGCTCTGAAAATATTGGCGACTCTCAGGTAGTAGATGCTATGCGAATTTAAATGAGGATTTTAATAGGTAAAATGCAGATACTGCTTTGGTTGTGCCAGAGTTTAAAAACAAGATAGGTAACGCAAATATTTTTTTCGAATTAGCAACTACAGACCCGATGGGCAATTCTACTACGGGGATTGAAAGGATATATACTTCAAACGCTGTTGCACCAACGATAGATAGCGTTTATTTAAACCAATGGAATCCTGCAAAGTATTTGAACGTTTGGAGCGTAAGCGATACATATCTTATTCCTTATCAGTTTGAATTTATGCCTTTGCTTCCCGTAGAGGCAGATAGTATTCCCGAAAGAGATGGAGTTGTTTTTGAGCAAAAAATTAGGTAGTATAGGTATAGCTAAATCCATGACAAGTAGAACCTTAACGCATTATGTAGGACATTATTTGAATCTTGTGCATTTATGGGGAAATAAAATTTTCATAGATGGAACTTGTGGAGACGATGGTGTTAATGATACGCCAATAACAAAGGGCTTCAATTATATTTGCCCACTTTATGACAGCGCAAGCGTAAGTTCCTGTACTCCGGGAGTGGTAGAAAATGTACAAAACTTTATGGAGTATTCTTATTGCTCAAGAATGTTTACGCATGGGCAGGTGCAACGAATGAAAGACTGTTTACAAAGCAGTGTGGCAAACCGAAACCAACTTGCACTTTTTAAAGTAACTAGCATTAAAAATACTGCAAATGATGTAGCCTTGTGGGTCGCACCAAACCCGTTTAAAGATAAAGTTCATGCCAGCGGTTTACAAGAAGGGATTTATAGTGCTGAAGTGTTTAACGTGGTAGGGCAAAAAATTATAAGTATTCCAAGTTTTAAAACAAGCGGAAAAGTAATGGAATTTGATTTGTCTTCAGTTACCAACAAAGGTGTTTACTTTCTACTAATTACAGATAAAAAGAATCGTCAAAATCAAATTAAATTAGTGAAGGAATGAGCTTTAATAAAATAAAGTTCGTTGGGCATAGGCTGTGCCTACATCTAAATAGAACCTTTATTGCTTAAACCATTTTAAAATTTTAGATGAGTTGCTGTTGCTCACTTTTACAAAATAAATTCCCGGAGCAAAGTGCTTTCCATCAATAATTGTTCTACCTTCAAAAGGTTGGGTGTGAATCTTTTTTCCTGCGGCATCTATAATTTCTACAGTAGTGTTCCACAAAGTTTCGGGTGAAGTTACGATACAGCCATCGGGAGTTTGCAGCAAAACCACCGGCAGTTCTTTTTGTATGTTTGCTATGGCATTGGTGCAAAGTGTTTTGCCGCTTGGGAGAACACCTCTTTCAAACATGCGCTGAGTTAAAATGCAATAATGCAAGCCATTAAAAAGTTGCTGGTCGGCACTAAGCAGCAAATTTGCAGCATCGGTAAATTTTATGTTTTGCGCATAGCCGTAATGCGCTTGCACAATCAATTTATCCATTGTGTTTTTTCCAATATCACTCCAAAGTTGCATCAACATGCTGCTCCATATTTCACCATCTTTGTAAATATTGTTCACCAAATTGGTTGGATACGTTTTGTTTGAATTTACAACCCTGCCTGTCCAAAAAGCATTGTGGCCGTCCCAATTGTAAACCCAACCCCAATTAAAATCGTTTATTACTCTTGAATACGAAGCAGCGTTGTAATCGCCAAAGGCTTCGTCTAAAGCTAATCTTTCGTTTCCGGTATTGCTTTGCGGTGAAGCGTTGTACGATAAAAAATGCGAATATTCATGCACAATTACATCAGCATCTTCGGCATCGTCCACACCGCCAATTCCAAAGTACAACCGCTGTGGATTGTAGTTGGTAGCGAAGAAAGAATTGTCTTGTCCGTTCAGTGCATTTGCATCAACATCAACCAAGGTGTTAGCACAATTAAATCCCATAGATTTTATGTGTTTGCCTATTTCCGTAATGTGATAAAAAGCGTTTACTTGCTCAAAATTTAAGTTGCTGCGGCTAAAATTAAACATAGGCAAAACTGCCGTTGCCGGAATGTTGTTTGGCAAGTCGAAATCAGAAATTTGAACAAAAGAATTTTTGAGTTTAAAAACATTGTTTGAAAACTCTACTGAAAGCGAAACTTCTTTTCGTTCATTCGTGAGCCAAGGCGAATCGTTATCGTAATTATCAATAAAACTTCCACCATACACATTGCCCGAAGAAGTAAGCGGATCGGGCATAAACACAAATCCTTTGGCGGTAGAATCGGCTTGCGCAGCGTAAGTATTTAAGTCGCGTTTATACAGAATTTCTCTTCCGTTAGTTATTATTTCTAAGTTTTCTGATGCTGCATTTTGCAATTCAAAGCGATAAGCTTTGGCGAGTTCTGTTTCGCTTAGCGGAAACCAAATAATTTCATTTTTCAAAGAATAAAAACTTTGAAATTTTTCTTTCACAAAGATTTCTGCTTGTGCAAGTGAACTATTTTTATCGGTAAATGTTTTCGGTGAAAAACTATTATCGAAAACCGAAAGCACAACTGCTTTTCCATTGGTATTTACTTTTACTTCGCTGTTGTAAACGATAGTGTTTCCAATGGTTTGAATGTATGAATAATGTTTCCCCGCCAAACTTTCTTGTGTGTATTGCAATTTTAATTTGCTCTCATAAATGCTTTCTACATGAGCAAATTCATGAGCAAATTTGTTCACTGTAGCTTCGCTTTCTTCTGTTAGTTTAGTTTCCGCAAAAGAACTTTTGCAGTTTCTTAATTCAAGAAAAGAAACAGACGTTTCTTCAACACTTGTTTTTTGTGCAAAGCTTGAGGCTGAAAATAATAATAATAAGAGAAGCAATAGCATGAACAACAAAAGTAGCCTAATAATAGTTTACAAAATAATACTTGCATAAAGTTAAGGAACATTATGTTACAATAAGAAGAGGCTAAAGAATTGTTGTATATCAAAGCAACTACGGCACAGCGTAAATCTCTCGCGTTTTAAAGTATATATACCAAAATAAACAGCAGTAGAAATTTAAAGTATTTTTTGAAAGGAAAATATATGTATAAATAATTTACAATTTGTAATAATTAAATAATTACTGATATAAAAATTCAAACTTTTTATATGTGTAAAAAATATATAAAAGGACAATTTTGTCTTTTTTGAAATTTTGATATACGTTTGTACGCCAATAGGCAATTCTGTATCCGCACAGCTCTTATAGATGTTCTATGAATTTGTTTACCAAAGCATAATTTCTATTTATGGAAGAACATAAGTTTATTTTGTTTTTATTCTTATCCGCAGCAGTTCTTGTAGCAGGAATATTTCACTTTCTGTATAGTACAACACTTAATCCGCCATCTGAAAGCGAAGGACTCCAAAACCCACTGAAAAAGAGAGGTTTTGTGTTGGTGTTTATGTTTATTGTTTTTGTTGTTTTACTTTTTGTTACCGTTCCGAAATCGCCTTACTTTTTGTTTTCGAATGAAACACCGGCAAAGGTTGTGTATGTAAATGCACAGCAATTTGCTTATATGATGTCTTACAAATCAATAGACTTAAATAAACCCGAAATAGAAACCGATGTAGAGCTCCCTCTAAACGAACCTGTAGAATTTAGAGTTACAAGTGTTGATGTTACGCATGGTTTTGGAATTTACAACAGCAAAGCAGAATTACTAATTCAAACACAAGCAATGCCGGGCTATGTAAACCGGCTGCGCTGGAAATTTACAGAACCCGGCAAATACAATATTCTGTGTTTAGAATTTTGTGGAAGTGGACATGCAGTTATGAGATCATCATTCACCGTTAAATAGAAAAAATTATGGCTTCGCTATCATTAAAAAAAATTACAGCAGTTTGGATTTACACTATACTCATTTTGTTTGTATTGGCAATTCTTATGGGTATTACCATGCGCTTTACGCAAGGAAAAACAATTAGTGTTTCGCCAATAGAGTTTTATTTACTCATGACCACGCATGGCGTTACCATGATTGGCATTTGGGCAGCCGCAGGTATAGTTGCGGTAAACTACTTACTCGCACGATATATTAAAGTTTCTACATCGCTTAATGTGTTTGCGCTTGTTTTCACGGTTATTTCAATTCTTATGCTTTGGGCTTCTACGTTTATTGGTAAGTTCCATGCCGGTTGGACATTTCTTTATCCTCTGCCATTTCATATTGCATGGGAAACTTGGGCAACACCAATGTTTCTTTGGAGCTTAATGGTGCTTAGTGTTTCATGGTTTATTTGGACATTGGGCTCAATGGTTCAAATATTAAAAAAGTATTCTTTGCGCCAATCCTTTGCCATACAGCACATTTCAAAAAAATCACCTTCGGTAGAAACACCTCCATTGGTTTTAATTAGCATGGTTTCTCTTTTGGGTATGGTTGTGTGCTTTATTGCGGCAATAATACTTTTAGCATTGTTGCTTGCCGAATATTATTCTGCCGGAAAATTTGTAAATGATCCGCTTTTAATAAAAAACCTTACTTTCTTTTTTGGGCACACAATTGCCAACGAAGCTCTGTATTTAGGCTTGGCCACTTTGTATGAACTTTTACCTGAAGTAAGTGGTCGCCCGAAATTTAAAACTACTTGGTATGTAGCCTTAGGTTGGAACTGTGCTATTATATTTATTCTCGGTGCCTTTTTTCACCATTTATACATGGATTTTGTACAGCCCAAAGGCTTTCAAATTTTTGGGCAAATAGCTTCGTATTTTGCCACAATACCTTCGGTGGTTGTTACCATTATTAGTATTGTAACTTTGCTTTACAACAATAAAATAAAATGGTCGTTGGTTAATTTATTGTTTTTTATCGGCTTAATGGGCTGGATAATTGGCGGTATCGGAGCTGTTATTGATGCCACTATTTCAAACAATATTATTTTACACAACACACTTTGGGTTCCGGCACACTTTCATACCTATAATGTAATGGGAAACGTTCTTTTTAGCCTGGCATTTTTTGTGTGGGTGGCAAACGAATTTTCTGATAATAACGACCTACAAAAATACAATAAACTTGTGATGCCGTTGCTTATGGTTGGCGGCTTTGGCTTTGTGCTGATGTTTTATTGGGCAGGTGCGTACTCTGTTCCTCGCAGGTTTGCAATGTATCCGAGCGAGCTTTCATCGGGCACGGCACTTGCGTCTGCTGCTGCGTGGTTTGCCTGTATTTATTTAGTTGGCGTTTTGTTGGTATTGTTTGATGTATTAAAAAAATGCGCAAAAGTTTTTTCTTCTTCATCGCATTAGTTGTTTTTTCTAATGTGGTATTGTGCAACACAAATGGCTTATATAGTTTCTCCGAAGAAGAAAAGCTATTTAAGCCTATTGCGAATATAGAAATTGCAACTGCCGAAGGAGAAATTAGTCTATCAGATTTATATGATAAATCGCCTATTATTTTAGTACTTGTTTTTACGCGGTGTACCGGAATTTGTAGCCCGCTTTTAAGCAATGTGAAAGAAAATATTCGCCAGCAGCAAACCAACGAAAAGTATAAAGTTTTAGTGCTGAGTTTTGACTCTTCCGATAGTATTTCAGGCATGTTGCAGCTTGCAAAGCGCTATAACCTTGACGAAGACAAACAATGGATTTTTGCAACCACAGATAGAATTGAGGCACTTAATGCCTCAGTTGGTTTTAATCCTGTTTGGGATAGCACTTCACAGCAATTCGACCATGAGGCATTAGTGGTTGGAGTGAATGGCAATGGCTACATTGTGAAAAAACTGAATGGCCTGCGAGCCTCTTCCGATTTCCGTTCACTTATTAAAGAGATAAACAGTGAGTTTGTGTTGTCTTATCCGCTACCGCGAAAAAACATGCTTTTTTCGTGCTTTACTTACGATCCCGCAACAGGAAAAAAGAAAATTTCTGTAGGAATGTTGGTAATGCTTTTGCCTGTGGTGCTTACATTGCTTGTGGTGGCAGGTTTGGCTACAATTAAAAGAAAACCAAACGAATAATTATTTCTTAATAAATCTTTTTCGTGGTTTTTTCTTTGGCGTGCCTTCTGGTTTCACTGTTCCTTTGGTGAAATGGCGCAACATACGCACTTCTTCTTCAGAGAGAAAACGCCAGCGTCCGCGCGGTAAATCTTTCTTGGTTAAGCCTGCAAAAAACACACGGTCAAGCTTTTCAACTTCATAACCGAGCGATTCAAAAATTCTGCGTACAATACGGTTTTTTCCGCTGTGAATTTCTATGCCAATTTCTGCTTTGTTTTTTGGGTTTGGAAGGGCAATTTCATCAACTTCTGCAATGCCATCTTCTAAAACCACACCGCCTTCAGCAATTTTCTCAAGGTCGGCACTTTTTAGATTTTTATTTAAGAAAACGTGATACACTTTGCGCACTTCCGATGATGGGTGAATAAGTTGCTGCGCAAGTTCGCCATCGTTTGTAAACAACAGCACTCCGGTGGTGTTTCTATCCAAGCGCCCAACCGGATAAAGGCGCACTTTTTTGCCGTCTTTCAATTTTTCGTTTACACCTTCCAGCAAATCCATTACAGTTTTACGGTCGCGCTCATCGCTCACGGTGGTGATATAATCTTTAGGCTTGTTTAAAAGCACATACACTTTAGGTTCAGGGTTTAGCAACTTGCCTTCAAAATGAACTTTATCGCCTTGGTTTAAGCGATGTCCCATTTCAAAAACTACTTTGCCATTTACCGAAACCTTTCCGGTTTGTATTAGCTCATCAGCTTTTCTGCGCGAAGCTACTCCGGCATGTGCCAAAAATTTATTCAGGCGCATGTTGGTATCTGCAACCGGCTCAGGAGAATCAGTTTTGTATAATCTCTTGCGCTCTCTTTCTTGGCGGTTTTGAAGAATTTCTTCTTCGCCTTTTTTAAACGATTTTATTTTGGCTTTTACTGCTCTGCTCACCGCTTGCTCCAAAGGAGATTCTACAGGCTTTTGCTTTCGGAATTTCTCGAAAGGCAAAGGTGCTTTTGGGGCGTTGCGTTTGCTATTGTTATTTTCTTCGCGCTTTCTCATTTTTCTTGGAGGGTGCGAAAATACACAAATTTCGCTGTCAATTTCAGCGTTCTTCTTAAAATACTTTATTTAAACCCTTTCAAATAGGTTTCTAAACTTTTGGAAAAGCGTAGTTGTCTGTGTGCTTCCTGCCGTGTGCTGTACTTTATTTTCTTTTTGTTTTGGTAAAGCATCGGCAATAAGTTTTCGCGCATTTGATTTTGGAAAATTCTGCTCTAAAAAGGCTTTATCAATACTTGGGAAATTGTATTCTAACAAGCCGAGCGACTTGCCAACCTTAGGTCTGTCGCGAATATTATCGCCAAACTGCTCAAAGTTGGTCATAAAATTATTGTCTTGTGCAAAGGCTTCTAAATGTTGATTGCCATGTTGCTCTTTGTTCCAATAAAAGGTTCTGTATTCGGTAGTTTGGTGTGTAATGTAAGTGTTGGTTACAATGCGAATATTATTTGAATAATTTGGAGGTGAAAAATGAATAATGCTTTGGTCGAAAAAAACTGCTTCTCCGGCTTTTACTAAAACGGGTTGCAGATAATCAATAATATCATTCATCACGGGCGAAAAAAACTCCGGAATGCTGCTGCCACGATAAGTTGGAAAGAGGCGATGGCTTTTGGGCAACACAAATATTGCACCATTTTCTATGGTTAAATCTACCAATGGAACCCAAATATTTATTCCCGTAAAGCGGCTTTCATCAACCAAACTCATATCTTGGTGAACGCACATGCCGCTATCTGCTCCAGGGCTTTTCACAATAAAAGCGCCAAACACTTCTTTTATGTCCATGCAGTATTTTTCTACACTGCGTTTTCCGACTCTACGAATTTCAGTATCAGCTTGGTGGCGGTAATCTTTATTTTGCGAAAAAGTGCTTGGGAAAAATCCTTTTTCATCAACAGGATGCAAGCGATGATAAACTTCTTCTAATGTTTTAATTTCTTCGGGTGTGTAAAATGGAAGAATTACAAAACCGTCTTTTTCAAAACTTTCTTGGTGCTGTTCATCGCGAAAAACACGCAACATTTTATCGGGAAATTGGAACATTTTTAAAATAATTTATTGCCGATTGGAAAGATACGGCAACTTTTCAATTTTCTGCAATAATACAATTACAAACTGTATCAAATGCAATTTAAAATATAAAACAGAGATGAAAATTTTAAAAGTAAAGCGCTACAAAAAGTCGCTTAGAAATTGAAGGAAATATTTACCATAAATCAGCACTCCAACAACTACTGCAGCAAAGGCAGTAACTAAAACTCCGGCAGCTGCAATATCTTTTGCCTGCTTTGCTAATGGGTGAATTTCGGGTGAAGCCAAATCAACTACTTTTTCTATGGCTGAATTAAGTAACTCGGCAGAAAACACCAAACCGGAAACTACAATGATGATTAACCATTCAGTAAAAGAAACGCCAAAAAGCCAAGCGAAAAAAAGAGCAAGCGCAAAAACAATCAAGTGTATGCGCAAGTTGGCTTGCTGGCTAAAAGCCGTTTGCAAACCTTCGATGGCAAATCCTAAACTTGAAAAAAAGCGTTTCATTCAACAACTAAAATTGAAAAAGAAATTTAGTTACACAATTTTTATTCAAGGATATTGTTTTTAGTTTGGCAAACTATTTTAAGTTCAATAAAATGAAACATCTTTTTTTAGCATTCACATTTTGCATTTTGGCAGGAAGTATTTCGGCACAAGAGAAAAATGAATATGCCGTTTTGCGCTCTTATTTACTTTCTGGCTCACGTTGTGTAATGGAATTAAGTTCGGCAGATAAAATTGACGTAGTTTTTGAAGGTTCAACGGCTGAATATGGCAAGTGGGCGCGCGATTACGACAATGCTTCGCCCGCGCTAAAATGGATAGCCGAAAATAATTGGGAAGTGGTTCAGTTTACACCGCCAAACAATTCAAATACTTCCAGCTATTTTTTGTTGAAAAGAAAAAAGCAGTAAGTAATTAGTCTTCTAAAACTATATCGAACTGAACGAGTTCAACAAAGCTTTTCACTCTTTCTTCAATAGCAGAATGTGAAAGCGTTTTTAGTTTTTCAGTGCCAAATTCTTCTACACAAAAAGAAGCCATTGCCGAACCATAAATAATGGCGCGCTTCATATTATTGAAACTAATATCGCGGCTTTTATCTAAATACCCGGCAAAACCACCGGCAAAAGTATCACCCGCTCCGGTTGGGTCAAAAACATCTTCAAGCGGTAGAGCTGGTGCAAAAAACACGTTGTTTTCGTAGAATAAAAGTGCACCGTGTTCACCTTTTTTTATCACCAAATATTTTGGACCCATAGTTAATATAGCTTTTGCAGCTTTCACCAACGAATATTCGCCCGAAAGTTCTCTTGCCTCTGCATCGTTTATGGTAAGCACATCTATTTTTTTAAGCACTTCCATTAACTGTGGCTTGTAAGTTGGTGTCATCCAAAAGTTCATGGTATCGAGAATGATCAACTTAGGGCGGTTTTGCAATTGGTTTAAAACTTTAAGTTGCAAATTCGGGTCAATGTTTCCCAATAAAACAATATCGCTACTTTGGTAACTTTCAGGAATAATTGGGTTAAATTCCAATAACACGTTTAAATCTGTAATAAGTGTATCGCGTGTATTCATATCTAAATGATATTTTCCGCTCCAGAAGAAACTTTTTTTGCCGTTTTTAATCTCAATTCCAGAAATATCTACTCCGCGGTTTTGTAAAAGTTCTAATTCTTTCATGTCAAAATCATCGCCAATTACAGAAACAATATTTACTTTTTTAGAAAAGAAAGAAGCGCCCCAAGCTATGTAGGTAGCGGCTCCGCCAACAATTTTATCGGTTTTTCCAAAGGGGGTTTCAATAGCATCAAAGGCAACGGTACCAACAGTTAATAAACTCATTTTATATTATTTAAAAATTTTCGGGCGCTAAGATTGTGAGATTTATTGAAGAATTATACATTTGCACCTCCAAAAAGGAAATTCCTCCTTAGCTCAGCTGGTTAGAGCACAAGACTGTTAATCTTGGGGTCCTTGGTTCGAGCCCAAGAGGGGGAGCAAGCAGAGCGCTCAAATCGTTGAACAGCAATGGTTTGAGCGTTTTCATTTTAAACTCCAAACTTCTTTTTCTATGGCTTCGGTTTATATTCTATATTCAGAAAGCAGTAATAAATTCTATGTTGGCTACACAACTGAAACGGTTGCAAAGAGATTAGAAAAGCACAATAGCGGCTTTTATGAGCATAAATACACAGCAAGAGGAAAGCCTTGGACAGCTTATTTTGAAATAGAATGTGAAAGTGTAAAGCAAGCAGTGGGGATTGAAAAACTGTCTCGTCCTAAAATAGGTTTACACTAAAAAGTAAACGAAATGGACAAAAAAGCAGCTACTGCTAAAACAGTATTCTGAAAAAAAGCCCTGAGAAAGGAACTTTCAGGGCTTTTTGCTATTGGGTGTTCATTAACCCAAAAAACATCTATTGCGCAATCTGGGCTTAAGACTCTTTAACCGACAAGAATATGGCATCTGCCAACAAAAATTTGCTGTAAAAATTTAAGTATAGTTACTGTATTTGCACTTTTGCCCAGTTGGTAAAACTACCGTTTGTGCATTTAGAGCGAACCCAAAAATAAGAAACACTTGCTGAACCTGTTGATATGGCTACTGTTCCGCTTGTGTTGGTTGTTGAGTTAATGGAACCCGGGCTGGAGGAAGATGCTGTGAAAGAATACTCATAATTTAAAGCGCCACTTGCTGTAAACTGAAAATTGATTTCCATACTGTTTACGCGATAAGCATAAAGATTAGTAGGCATAAGGCATTGCGCTCCACCCGGGTTGTAACTTTGTGGAGCAAAAAAACTTTTTGGTCCCACCCATTTGCTAAACTTATCGCTGCCGCAATTTCCGCGCACATAAAAATCGTAGGTGGTATTAGCGCTTAGTACTGCTTCGCTGGTATATCTTTGATTGGTTCTAATCAACTCGCCTTCGCCAAGTTTAAAACCTGTGGGTCCATATTGTATATCGTAGTAATCATTATCACCACTCCAATTCCAATAAGGCCCGTTTGAGTTAATGGTTGCAGCTAAATATCTTGGTTCAGAACAATTAGATGTGGTTCCATCAATAACAAATTGAATCGGGTTAGACCAATCAGAATAATTTGAAGTGCCGGAGCAAGGAACCCGCAAATAAATATCGTAAGTGCCGTAAGTCAAATTTTCAATTACCGGGTTTGTTATCAAAACGGTCTGTTTGGTGCCATTGCCCAATTTAAACCCCGCTGTGCCGTATTCAACTTCAAAAGAAGTATAGTCCGAGCCATAAAGTTCTATTCGGGCATTTACATTTTCTTTTATTATATTAAAAGACACGCTATTGCAACCTTCTTCTTTTTCGGTATTTTTTTTGCAGGCAGAAAATTGAACTATGCAAACGGTTAGTAGAAACAAAAACTTCTTCATAGTGCAAACTTAGCAAAACAACAATAACTTAGCTGCAAAACAAACAGATGCAATCCAACTCTTTCGGTAAACTTTTTTCGATTACCACTTTTGGCGAAAGCCACGGTGGCGGTATTGGCGTGGTAATTGACGGCTGCCCGGCAGGATTAGCTATTGATGAAGATTTTATTTCTAAAGAAATGAGCAGGCGCAAACCCGGGCAATCGGCTATCACAACCCAGCGAAAAGAAGAAGACAAAGTGCAAATTTTAAGTGGCGTTTTTGAAGGTGTTTCTTTAGGAACCCCAATTGCTTTGTTTATTGAAAACAGCGATGCACAATCTAAAGACTACGACTATTTGAAGCATAGTTTTCGCCCGTCTCATGCCGATTTTACGTGGCAACAAAAATTTGGCATTCGCGATTATCGCGGAGGAGGCAGAAGCAGTGCCCGCGAAACCGCAGCACGTGTAGCAGCCGGAGCAATAGCCAAGTTGCTGTTAAAGCATTTTGGCATTACGGTTTCTGCTTATGTTTCGCAAATTGGAGAAGTAAAGCTAAATGCAAATTATAAGCAAGTAGATTTTTCTGCGATAGAAAACAACATCGTTCGCTGCCCCGATGAAAACACAGCAAACCTTATGATAGACACTATTCAACAAGCCCGCAGCGAAGGCGATACTTTAGGCGGAATAGTAAGCTGTGTAATACAAAATACTCCGGCAGGAATTGGAGAACCTGTTTTCGATAAACTACAAGCAGAACTTGCCAAAGCCATGCTAAGCATCAATGCTGTAAAAGGTTTTGAATACGGATCCGGATTTGCCGCTGCCGGCATGAAAGGCAGCCAACACAACGATGCTTTTATTTCAACCGAAAAAGGAATTGAAACAAAAACCAATTTTTCGGGCGGCATACAAGGCGGCATCAGCAATGGAATGGATATTTATTTTAATGTTGCGTTTAAGCCGGTGGCAACCATTATGCAAAAACAAAATAGTGTTGATGAAAATGGTAATGCAATAGAATTATCAAATACGGGAAGGCACGACCCGTGTGTGGTTCCGCGTGCCGTGCCTATTGTGGAAGCAATGGCAGCTTTGGTAATTGCCGATAGAATTTTGTGTAGTAAAGTAAATAAATTGTAAGCATTTTAAGCAATAGCAATCGTAGCAATACTCAACTGCAAATTTTCGACTTTGTTTAAGGTTGTTGCACAAGCTTCTATTGTGGCTCCGGTGGTGAGTACATCATCAACCAATAGCACACTTTTGTCTTTTAAAAGTTGCGGATTATTCAACTCAAAAACACTTGCCACATTATCCAATCGCTGAAATAAATTTTTCTTTGTTTGAGTTTCTGTAGCATGCTTTCGGTGTAGAAACTGAGTATCTGCCTTACAATTAAAAACCTTTGCTATTCCTACTGCAAATTGCTGTGATTGGTTGTAACCTCTTTGCCTTTCTTTTTGTGGATGAAGCGGTACGGGAATCACAAAATCAAAATCGCAACTCATGCTTTCCTTCATTTTTTCCGCAAGCATTTCACCTAAAAAAATACCAAGCTCTTTCTGGTTGCGGTATTTGAGTTCGTGTAATAAATTCTGTACTCCGCTATTCTTTACAAAATAAAAAAGAGAACATGCTCGGTGAAAAGCAAAGCGCCCCCACAGGTGCATTTCCATTGAATTGTTTTCTTGCTTCCAGTTTTGGGTAAAAGGCAGTGAATGCAAACACGCAGTACAAATAAATTCTTGCTTATACGAAAGCGATTGCCCACACGATAAACATAAATTGGGGTACACAATTTGCAACAGCTCAAACAATCGTTGGCGGAGTTGGGGTTTCATAAATCTAAGATAGTTTAATAGTAACAAAGAACTCAATTTCCTTTCTTAAAATTTTATTACTTAGCACGAGTATAAAATAGAAAAAATGGAACAGATTAAAGACTTTAATACCTATAAAACTGCATACCAAAAAAGTATAGAAAATCCGGAAGCATTTTGGGCAGAAATATCGGAAGAGTTTTTGTGGTATAAGAAATGGGATAAGGTATTAAACTGGAATTTTGAAACTCCGGAAATAAACTGGTTTGATGGCGGCACAACCAATATTTGCACAAATGCCATTGATAGAAATCTTGAGAAATTTGGCGATCGAACTGCTATTATTTGGGAACCAAATTCTCCTGATGAGGCAGCTAAAAAATTTACCTATCGCGAACTGCACCAAGCAGTTTGCCAATGTGCCAACGCATTGCTGAGTTTAGGAATTGCCAAAGGCGACCGCGTTTGTATTTATATGCCGATGGTTCCGGAAGGTGCTATTGCCATGCTTGCCTGCGCAAGAATTGGAGCAATACACTCTACCGTTTTTGCAGGCTTTGCCGTTGAAAGTTTGCGCGATAGAATAAACGATTCTGAATGTAAATTGCTCATTACTGCCGATGCTTTTCACAGAGGCGAAAAAACGGTGGAATTAAAAACCATTGCAGATGAAGCGCTAAAGCAAACACCATCTATTCAACATTGCTTGGTTTTTAACCGAACAAATACACCAATCAATTTTGTGCAAGGCCGCGATATTTGGTGGCACGATTTGGTGCCACAACAAGCCACAACACACGAGCCGGAACAGATGGAAGCCGAAGCGCCTCTTTTTATTTTATACACTTCAGGCTCTACCGGAAAACCAAAAGGTGTAGTACACACTACCGCAGGCTACATGGTGTTTATGGCTTATACTTTTAAGCAAGTTTTTAATTACCGCGATGGCGAAGTTTTTTTCTGTACTGCCGATATTGGTTGGATTACAGGACACAGCTACACTATTTACGGGCCACTCCTAAATGGCGGCACCACACTTATGTTTGAAGGTGTTCCAACTTATCCCGACCACGGAAGGTTTTGGGATATTGTAGATAAGCATAAGGTAAATATTTTATACACCGCACCAACTGCTATTCGTACTTTAGAAATGTTTGGCACAGATATTTTTAAGGCTAAAAACCTTAGTTCACTGCGTGTTTTAGGAAGCGTGGGCGAACCTATAAACGAAGAAGCGTGGCATTGGTATTTTGAAAATGCCGGAAAGAAAAATTGCCCCATTGTGGACACTTGGTGGCAAACTGAAACAGGTGGAATTTTAATTTCTCCCATAGCAACCGTTACACCTTTAAAGCCTGCATTTGCCACACTTCCATTGCCGGGCGTTCAACCAATTTTAGTTGATGAAAATGGAAAAGAAGTGGTTGGCAATCCTGCCGAAGGCCGCTTATGTATGAAATTCCCTTGGCCCGGAATGGCACGTACACTTTACGGAAACCACGAGCGTTACAAGCAAACTTATTTTTCTACTTATCCGAATTTGTATTTCTCTGGAGATGGTGCTAAGCGCGATGAAAACGGATACTACAGAATTACCGGAAGAGTAGATGATGTGATAAACGTGAGTGGACACCGCATCGGCACAGGCGAAGTGGAAGAAGCCATCAATAGCAACGATTTGGTGGTAGAAAGCGCGGTGGTGGGTTTCCCGCACGATATTAAAGGGCAAGGTTTATACGCTTTTGTAATTTGCAATAGCGATGTAACAGATACTGAAACTTTAGTAAAGGAAATTAAACACACCGTGAACGAAAGAATAGGTGCTTTTGCACGACCTGATAAAATACAGATTGTGCCTGGTTTGCCTAAAACACGAAGTGGAAAAATTATGCGCAGAATTTTGCGGAAAATTGCCGAAGGCGACACTTCTAATTTGGGCGATATTTCTACACTAATTGACCCTTCAGTAGTTGAAACAATTCTAAAAAGTGCGGTGTGATTATTCTAAAATTTCGCCACGCTTGCCCAGCTCAATTGCTTCCATGCTTGTTACTTTTTTATTATCAAGTGTAAAGCGCAACATGGTTTTTATTTTATGAAACCCATGAACACCCGCAGCACCCGGATTTAAGCAGAGCATATTGCGATATTTTACATCGCGCATCACGCGCAGAATATGCGAATGTCCGCAAACAAAAATATCGGGAGGTTTTGCTTGTAAAATATTTCTTACACGCGAACTGTAGTGTTCCGGATAGCCGCCAATATGTGTTATCCAAACATCAAAACCTTCAAGCATAAAACGATTGTCTTCAGGATATTCTGTGCGTAAACGCATATCATCTATATTTCCATAAACAGCGCGAAGAGGTTTAAATTTTTTCAGTTCATCTAAGAGTTCAATGCCGCCCACATCACCAGCGTGCCAAACTTCGTCCACATCGCTAAAAAACTCAAACACGCGCCTATCTAAAAAGCCATGTGTATCTGAAAGCAATCCGATTTTTTTCACACAAGTGAAAATAAAATTGTTTCTGAATTCACGGCTTACAACTCACCGTATTTTTAAAATGCCTTTAAACTTAAATCTAAAGCAATGCTGGAGTGTGTAATTGCACCAACCGAAATATAATCTACCCCTGTTTCTGCATAAGGTTTTATCGTTTCTAAAGTAACGCCTCCGCTTATTTCTGTTTCAAATTTACCATTTACCATTTTTACGGCTTCTGCTGCTTCTTTAGCCGAAAAATTATCGAACATAATTCGGTGAACACCTTCTTTTGCAAGCACTTGTTTCACCTCTTCCAAGCTTCTTACTTCAATTTCTACTTTTAGGTTTAAACCCTTAGCTTGTTGGTAGCGCGAAACGGCATCAATGGCATTTTCAATTCCGCCACAAAAATCTATGTGGTTATCCTTCAACATAATCATATCGTACAATCCATTGCGGTGGTTGTGCCCGCCACCGATGCGCACCGCCCATTTTTCAAAATAGCGAAGCGCAGGAGTTGTTTTGCGAGTATCTAAAATTTTGCATGAAGTGTGGCTTACTGCATCGGTAAATTTTTTGGTGTGTGTAGCAATGCCACTCATTCGCTGCATAAAATTCAGCAATACTCTTTCGGCTCTAAGTATAGATTTTACTTCGCCATAAATATTAAAAGCCACATTGCCTCTTTTTATGTTTGCGCCATCTTCTAAAACGCCATCAAAAATGAGCGATTCATCAACTAAACGGCAAACTTCTTTGGCAACTTCTACACCTGCAAGCACGCCATCGGCTTTCACCAAAAGGTGCGCTTTTCCTTCTTTTGCTCCAGGTATTGCAGCCAGCGAAGTGTGGTCGCCAGCCGGAATTATTCCGTGTGGGTCAATAATGTCTTCGTCTAATGCTAATTGGATAAGATTCTGAAATCCGGTCATAAATTTTGCTATTCTTCTATACGTAACTCGCGAACTAAAAACATTCCGTTGGCGGCTTTTCCATACGCATAAGTATTGAAATTTCCGTTTGCCGTTTGCAAAGTTCCTACTAAATATTTTGAACCTTCGGGAGAAGTTCCTTGGTGTTTTAATTCAAAGCCTTTCACACTATTTTTGGTGAAATAATTGCGCAACACGGCTTCTGCTTGTTGCTTGCTGTAGGCTGAAGAATTTTTGCCTAAAGTTAATTCAATGTTTGCTTCAAAATGCTTGGCAACAGCAGCAGCACTACCGTTTTTTAATCCAGAAATTAGTGCCTCTGTATTTTGTGAATAGGCAGTATATGCAAAAAACACCACCAGCAAGGTAAGTATCTGTTTCATAATTGAGGTTGAAAATAAGGATGTTTTCATGGTAATGAAAATTTTATTTTGAAACGTTGGATTTGTACTAAAGCACCAAGTTTAATTTTTGCCTTTATGCTCGTGGGTGCGCTTGCTTGTGAACACTTTTTAGTTTTTCAATCGTGTTGTGCGTGTAAACTTGTGTGGCTGCGAGGTTGGCGTGTCCTAAAATTTCTTTAATAGCATTTATTTCTGCGCCTTCGTTTAGCAAATGTGTGGCAAAAGAATGTCGCAAAACGTGTGGGCTTTTCTTTTCCAAAGTGGTAACGGCAGATAAGTTTTGTTTCACCACAGTATAAATTTCGTGGTCTTTAATTGGCTGTAATTTTTTACCGAAAAAGAGGAAAGGAAATTGGTATTCCGGCAGTTCTATTTTTCTTTCTTCAATAAATTTTTGAATTTTTTGAACCATGCTTGGGTGAAGCGGAATTAGCCGTTCTTTGCTGCCTTTGCCAAGCACTTTTATTTGGCTGTTCCACGAATCTAAATCGGCATCTTTTATGTTTCTAAGTTCACTGCGCCTCATGCCGGTAGCGTAAAGCAGTTCTATTATCAGTTTGTCGCGCTTGCCGAAAATATCATCTGCAAACTCAACTTTATTCAGCAATTTTTCCATGCTGTTTTCTTCAACAAATACAGGTAATTTTTTGCCTACTTTTGGCGTAATTACTTTTGCGGTTGGGTTGTTTTGAATTACACCTTTGCGCAGTAAAAATTTATAGAAAGATTTTAGTGAAGAAACTTTTCGGTTTACGCTGCGCGCGGTGTCGCCATCTTTCATTAAAGAAACCATCCAATTGCGAATATGAAAGTGCGAAACGGCTTCGAGTGGAGTTTTAAACTGGTCTAAAAAAACGGTAAATTGCTCAATATCGTTTCGATATGCCAAAATGGTATTGGGTGAATAGCGTTTTTCAAATTCAATAAAAGCAATAAAAGACAAAAGATGGTTCACACCATAAAGGTAGGAATTATGTTTTTGAATGTTTGCTTTTGTAAACTTGTTTTAGGTGAATGAATAGTTTTAAAAACAGCTACTGCGAAATGCTGATGAAGATTGCTTTTTAATGGGCGAAAAAACAAGAAAAGTAAACTATTTAGCGGCTTAAACAAGCTGAAAGCAACAAGGAATTTTAAAAACTTTTCTCAAAAAATTTTTTTAGAGTAAATATTGTATCATAATTGATGCCGATTAAGTATTTTTGAGCGATTTTATTAAGTTTTAATATGGAAAATTCAGTAGTAGGTTATGTCCCAATTTTAATGCAGTTTGTTTTTGCTGCGGGTTTTGTTGGGGCTACAATTTTAATTTCACATTTTATCGGACCACACCGCAGTTCTAAAACCAAAGATGCTAACTTTGAGTGCGGTATTGAAATACATGGCAATGCGCGTTTGCCTTTTTCAGTAAAATATTTTTTGGTTGCCATCTTGTTTGTGTTGTTCGATGTGGAGGTTATTTTTCTTTATCCATGGGCAGTAAACTTCCGCGAAATGGGAATGGACGGCATGTTGAAGATGATTTTGTTTATGGGCATGTTGTTGATAGGCTTGTACTACATCATTAAAAAGAAAGCTTTAGAGTGGGAATAAATTTATAGAAATTGCAAGGTTGGTAATACATTAAATTTTGTGATTTCACTACAACAAAAAATTGAATAAAAGAGATGAGTAATATTGTTCAAGCACCGGTAATAAACGGAGAAGGTTATCAACTAACACAGTTAGACAAAGTAATTGGCTTGGCACGTAGCAAAAGCTTGTGGCCATTGCCTTTCGCTACATCTTGTTGTGGTATTGCTTTTATGGCAACAATGGCTTCAACATACGATTTGGCGCGCTTTGGAAGCGAGCGCCCATCGTTTTCTCCTCGCCAGGCAGATATGCTAATGGTAATGGGAACGATAGCTAAAAAAATGGGTCCCGTGTTGCGCCAAGTTTATGAACAAATGGCTGAGCCGCGCTGGGTAATTGCTGTTGGCGCATGTGCCACCAGCGGAGGCGTTTTCGATACCTATTCTGTGTTACAAGGAATTGATAAGGTTATTCCGGTTGATGTATATGTGCCGGGCTGCCCACCGCGACCGGAGCAAATTTTAGATGGAGTAATGAAGCTTCAAGAATTAGTAAAAAACGAGCCAATGCGCAGAAGAAACTCTCCGGAATACAAAGCGCTTTTGGCAAGCTATGGCATTGTTGTAAACTAAAAGAAAATCGCAAATGCAATTAACGAACGAAACTATACAACAAAAACTCACCGAAAAATTTGGTGAAGTAGTAAGCGCTTTTGAAGAACCGTGGGGAATGCTCACTTTTGAAGTGCAACGCGATAAAATGCTTGAAGTGATGCAATGGCTTCGCGATGATAAAGAAATGGGGTTTACCTTCCTTACCGATTTATGCGGAGTACACTATCCAGATAACGAAGTGGAAAGACAGTTTGCAGCGGTTTATCACATGCACAACTGGGTTGCTAATGTGCGCATTCGCTTTAAAGCATTTTTAAACGGTGAAAAACCTGAAGTAGAAAGCGCAACACCATTGTTCAACGAAGCAAATTGGCAAGAAAGAGAAACCTATGATTTTTACGGAATTGTTTTTAAAGGTCATCCGGATTTAAGGCGCATTATGAATATGGACGAAATGGTTTCTTTTCCGCAAAGAAAAGAGTTCCCATTAGAAGACCAAGGCAGAACTGATAAAGACGACCGCTATTTTGGAAGAGAACAACCTCGGCTAAGCGTTTATTAAAAATTTATTTTTTTAAGAACAACGCGCACAAACAGAAACAATAATTGCAAACAGAAATATTTGAGAACATGAGCCAAACGAACAAACCGGTAACTATTGAAGAAAAATATGCCGAGCTGATTCGTCAAAGAAAAAAAGAAGACGGCAGTGAACTAAGCATATTAAACTTAGGACCCACACACCCGGCAACACACGGAATTTTTCAAAACGTGTTGTTGATGGATGGTGAAAAAATTGTAGATGCCGAACAAACTTTGGGCTATATCCACCGCGCATTTGAAAAAATTTCAGAGAACCGCCCATTCTACCAAATTAACGTTTTAACCGATAGAATGAACTATTGTTCATCGCCTATCAACAACTTTGGCTATTGGCTCACGGTAGAAAAATTGCTGGGAGTTGAAGTTCCTAAACGCGCACAATATTTGCGTGTTATTATGATGGAATTGGCGCGCATTGCCGACCACATTATTTGTAATTCAATTTTAGTTTTCGATGCAGGGGCGTTTACTCCGTTTTTATATTTGTTCCAATACCGCGAAAAAATATACGAAATTTACGAAGAGCTTTGCGGAGCACGATTAACCACAAACATGGGTCGTATTGGCGGTTTGGAGCGCGATTTGAGTGCCGTAGGTTTTCGCAAGTTGAAAAAATTTATCAAGGAATTTAAAATTGGCTTACGCGAATTTGAAGACCTTTCTACTCGTGGAAGAATTTTTATGGATAGAACCATAAACGTAGGCGGAATAAGTGCAGAAAAAGCAATGAGCTATGGTTTTACAGGGCCAAACTTACGGGCAGCGGGAATAGATTACGATGTGCGCGTGGCTACACCATACAGCAGTTACCAAGATTTTGATTTCAAAATTCCGGTTGGGCAAAGTGGTGATACTTACGACCGTTTTTGCGTGCGCAACACCGAAATGTGGGAGAGTTTAAAAATAATAGAACAAGCATTAGCAGGTTTGCCAGAAGGCGCTATTCATGCTGATGTGCCGGATTACTATTTGCCTCCAAAAGAGTGGGTTTACAATAACATGGAAGCCTTAATTTATCACTTCAAAATTGTGATGGGCGAAATTCCTGTTCCGGTTGGTGAAGTATATCATTCTGTAGAAGGTGGAAATGGCGAATTAGGTTTCTATCTAATTTCTGATGGAAGTCGTGTTCCATACCGCTTACATTTCCGCAGACCATGCTTTATTTATTACCAAGCATACACCGAAATGATTAAAGGTGGCTATTTAAGCGATGCTATTTTAATATTAAGCTCGCTTAACGTAATTGCCGGTGAGTTAGATGCGTAAATTTTGCAGTTAAGTTCGTTGCAATTTAATAACTCGTCTAGACGTGGGCTGTGGCTACAAAAGATAATTTTTAAAACAATGAACAAAGAATAGAAGTGCTTAATTTAAGAGTGATAACGCTAAAAGCATTATTCTTGTTTAGACGTAGGCACAGCCTACGCCCAGTGAGAAGCAAACCCATTAAACGCCTATTTTTAATAGTTCTCATTGGTATATTTTCCTGCAATGCTTGTGCACAGATGGTAGATATGAAAGTGGTAACCCAAACCTTAGAGAAAGTTTTGAAACAAAAGATTGACCAACTTTCAAAAAATGATTACGAGCAAGTAATTTATTTTCTTCACCCCGATGGAGTTACCGCAGATTGCTTTAGTACAAGCAAGACAACCAGCTTTACAAAAATAAATCATCACTTTCAGTTGCCACTAAACAACCTGAGCTACGTTTTTCCTCCACCCGATAGTATTTCTGAAAACAAGAAAGACAGCACCATCATCTATCATTTCCCTCCTGGAGGCTACTCCTATATTCAGCAAAATGATTTATCAAATTTAATCACTATCCAAAACGACACTTTCATTTACAAACCCACTGACCGTAAAAAATATATGGGCAATCATTTTGGAATAGCAACCGATAAGGCTAATGGAATAAACAGCCTTAGCTATGCCTGGCTGCTACCCGAATCATTTGAAGTGCTTTATTACAAAAGCAACCGAAAAGGGAACTGGACTGCCCAAAACAATATGATTCATTTCATCGCCTCTCCAAATCAAAACGATTTTTTGTTTGAAATTGCCTACAAGCGAACCACAAAAATTCCTGAAGAAATCAACGGCAGAAAAATTAACTACACTAAAACAATAAACATTGCTTCGCCAGATATTACTATAAAAGCCAGCGACCCACAACGATCCGATGGCGACATCATTTCACTAAATCTTAATGGAGAATGGGTTCTACGTGGCTTTGAAGTTTCCGAACACCCGCTATCGCTAAAAGTAACAGTTTCTAACATGCAGAATTATCTAATTCTTTATGCGGACAATGAAGGCATAATACCACCAAACACCGCTGCTATCGAAGTTTGGGATGGCACAACCACACAAAAGATAACTTTAAACGCGGCAAAAGGCTACTGTGAAGCAATAATTTTAAAACGCTAACTTGTGAAGATAAATCCACTTGAATATGAACTTGGTTTTGACAGGAGTGAATTCAATTATTCAGCAAAATTTAGACGCTATAAAAAAACAAATCATAATGATGAAGTATTTATTTGGCAAAACAGCGACAAATCAATTAAACCATATACCGATAATGAACTTCTCTTCAACAATTTCGATGTGCGCTTTTAGCTTATTTACTGCACTTTCATACATTTACCCTAAGCGGACAGAGTAGTGCCTCCTAAACCCGCACTTCACAAAGCCAAAAACATTAAGTTCGTTGCAATTTAATAACCGTTATTTCAGGTAAAATACCAACCCTGCCCGGATAGCCCAAAAAGCCAAATCCTCGGTTTACGTAAAGATATTGTGCACCTTCTTGGTAAAGCCCCGCCCATTGCTTGTAAGCCCACTGCGAGGGACTCCATTTTATGTATTTATTTTCTATCCCAAATTGGAAACCGTGCGTGTGTCCGCTAAGCATTAAATCAACGTCAGGATATTCGGGGCGTACTTGCACGTCCCAATGCGAAGGGTCGTGGCTCAATAAAATTTTAAAAGGAATATTTTCAGTTCCGGCATACGCCAATTCCATTTTTCCGTATTTTGGAAAGTGCATTTTTGCTCCCCAGTTTTCTATTCCAAGCACTGCAATTTTTTCGCCATCTTTTTCAATAATTCTGTGCTCGTTCATTAAAATATCCCAACCCATTTCTTTATGTGTGTTTAGCAAGCGCTTAAAGTTATCTTGTTTTTCTTCAATGCTATTCCAAGGAATATAATCTCCGTAATCATGATTTCCCGTTACGCTCATCACGCCATATTTTGCACGAAGGCGCGAAAAAAACTGTTTGTAGTCTTTCATCTCATCGGCAATGTTGTTTACCAAGTCTCCCGTAAACAGTATTAAGTCAGGGTTTAGAGCATTTATTTTTGCAATTACTTCTTCTATGGGATGTGTGCGTGTAAACGAACCGGAATGAATATCGCTGAGTTGTATAATTGTAAAACCTTCAAAGGATTTCGGCAAATTAGGAAACGAAATATTTTGTTTTCTGAAACGATAATTGTAGGCATTGTTTATTGACCCATAAATTAAAGTGCCGAAAGGAACTGCGGCAGCAATAAGCGCTAATTTATTCAGAAAATCACTGCGCGAAATGCCGGATTGTATTCCCATGCTGGCATTGGGACCTTGAAATTTTTGTAGAAACCAGCGCACCACGCGCACAATATCTTCAGGAAATAAAAAGAGGGCAGCCACCAATTTTGCCACGCTAAAACTGATAAAAAGCGTTGCCATCACTGTTTTCAATTCTCTGGAAACATCGTTGATTCCTAAGGTTCTAAACGAAATAAAATAAATCCACAACAGCAGCGTGAGTACGATATAAAAAATGATGGCAATTCTTTGCACCGCAGGTGTTTTAGAAAATATTCCTCGAAAAGCCACATATCCGTAATATTCAATAAGCAGCACAATTACAATAGCAACTACAAACTTCATTTATTATATTTAAGTTAGAATTTGAAATAATCGTTACAAAATAGATTTTTACAAGCGTGTTTAAAGACGTTTACCTTCTCACAAAATGCTAAATGAATGAATTTGTTTCTGAAAATAACTTTGCTAACTTTTTTTTGTTTTAATTTTTGTTTTCAATCGTTTGCCATTGGCAATGGGAGGCAAGCAAAAGGCTTTACCCGCTGCGACACTTTGCGCGGCAGCTTGCGTGATGAGCGAACATGCTACGATGTTACTTACTACGATTTAAGCGTAACGATAGACACTGCAAAACAAGCCATTTCGGGAGTAAACAAAATTTACTACAAAGCGCTGCAAACTTTTGATGTGATGCAGATAGATTTTTTCAGCAATATGGTGATTGATAAAATTGAGTACAAAGGCGTTGTAGTTCCGTACAAGCGCGAATGTGATGCGGTTTTTGTTTACACAAGAAAAGAACTAACACAAGCTCGCGGAAGCGAAGGAAGTTTAGAAGTTTATTTTCACGGCTACCCGAAAGTGGCGCGCAATGCGCCTTGGGACGGTGGTTTCACTTGGAAGTACGATGAAGAAGGAACACCTTTTATCGCTACTTCGGTGCAAGGAATTGGTGCAAGTTTGTGGTATCCATGCAAAGATTATTTGGGCGATGAGCCGGATAGTATGCGCATTAGCATTACATGTCCACAAAATTTAACCGCTGTGAGCAATGGGCAATATGAAGGCGTGGAGAAAAATGAAGATGGAACACAGCAATGGAAATGGTTTGTGAGCTATCCGATAAACACCTACAATGTTTCGCTCAACTTAGGCAACTACGCTCATTTTGAAGATGAATTTACCTACAGCGATGGCGAAAAATTAAAACTTAATTACTATGTGCTGAAGTATAATCTCGATAAGGCAAAAGAGCAGTTTAAGCAAGTGAAACCAATGCTCAAATGTTACGAAAAATATTTGGGCAAATATCCATTTATGCGCGATGGTTACAAGTTGATAGAAGTTCCTTATTTGGGCATGGAACACCAAAGTGCCATTGCCTATGGAAACGGCTATAAAAATGGCTACGCAGGAATTGATTTTTCGAAAATTGGGGTGCTATTTGATTACATTATTATTCACGAAAGTGGGCATGAGTGGTGGGGAAACAGCGTGAGCTGCAAAGATCTTGCAGACATGTGGATTCACGAAAGTTTTTGCACCTATACCGAATCTATTTATGTAGAATGTTTGCACGATTACAAAACAGCCTTACGCTATATTAACGCAAAGAAAAATACGGTTGGAAATCGCTCACCAATTATTGGACCTTATGGCGTGAACCAAGAAGGCGACAAAGACATGTATTCTAAAGGCAGTTTAATTCTAAATACTTTTAGAAGCGTTTTGGGCAACGATAATTTATGGTGGAGTTTAATTAAGAACATTAGCGATACTACTTTTAAAATTAAAAATGTTGATGCAAACGAATTGCTGGCACACATCAATAAATATACCGGATACGATTTCACCGCTATGTTTAATCAGTATTTCAGATATGCAGCAATACCAACTTTTGTTTACACTTTAAAGAAAGCGAAAGGCAAAGAATATGAACTGAAATATCGCTGGCAAACAGATGTTCCAAATTTTAAAATGCCTGTTTTTATTCAAACAGGAAATGGTAAAAACCAAAGAATTGAATGTACCAACGAAGAGCAAACATTAAAGATGAAACTTGCTTCGCCTTCCAAGTTTTTAGTAAATGAAAATCTCATTTTCATCAACGTGCAAAATACATCAACTAAAGCGGAAAAATAACTCCGCTTGATGTATTATCTTTTGATGTGCCCAAACCAGTTTTTAAGTATCTGCAATCCGTGAACGGTTAAAATAGATTCAGGGTGAAACTGCAAGCCTGCAAGCGGAAATTTTGGATGTGCAATTGCCATAATTTCATTCTGTTGAGTTTGTGCAATTGTTTCCATTGGGCTTGTTTTCTCTGCTTCTAAAATAAGCGAATGATAGCGCATCACTTCAAAAGTTTCGGGCAAATTTTTGAATAAAAAATGCTCGGAATTAGTTGTGATTAAAGAAGTTTTTCCGTGTGTTGGTGCTGCTGCTCTTTTCAACTTCATACCAAAAAAAGAGCCTAGAGCTTGATGTCCTAAACAAATGCCTAAAATTGGAACTATGGTGTGAAGCTTTTCAATAAGCGGCAAAGTAATTCCGGCATTATCAGGCGTTTTGGGCCCTGCAGAAATAACGATGCTGCTGAATGACAGTTCAGATATTTCACTCAAAGATTTTTCATCGTTGCGAATTACTAAACAAGTTTCGCCACACTGCAAAATGTAATCGCGCAGCATGTAGGTAAACGAATCATAATTATCTATGAGTAAAACCATCTTTTTGCTTGGGGCGCGAAGTTGCAAAACCATTTACATTATTAGAATAGTAATTGTGCGAAGTGTGTTTAAGATTTTTTTTACGCTATAAAATTACAAGCACGAAAGACTAAGTAAAGAAGAGACTCTTCAAGTAAATTTCAATTTCTCTGAAGTTTAATAGTTGAATAAACAATTGCTTTTTTCTTGCTGAAAATTAGGTTGGTTTATATGAAAATTAAAAAAATGTGTCTGAATAAATTTAATGCTGAAATTAATTTGGCAAAGCACTAAACGACAATACATTTTAAGAAACAAAAGCAAAACCCAAAAGCCTGATTGCTGAAAAAATTTGGTAGTGTCGCAAAAACAAATAGTTTTGGCACTCCTAATTTAAAAAATTCATTTAGTAACTAAAAACAAATACTGTTATGGCTCAGGCTAACACAGCTCAAAAACAAAAATCAGGAAGTTTTCCTATGGGTACTGTAGTAATGATTACTGCACTTGTTGTTTCAGAACTTATTTTCCATTTTGTGTTTGGCGATGTTAAACACTTTGTGGACGAAACTCGCCACGAAGCAAAACCAGGAGATTACTTGGGAATTATTTACAAAGGAGGTTTTATCGTACCTATTTTAATGACCATGACAATCGTTGTATTCACTTTTGCAATAGAGCGTTTTATTACTTTGCGCAAAGCTAATGGAACTGGTTCTTTGGAAGCGTTCCTACAAAAAGTAAAACACCTTTTATCTACTAACGATATTGCAACTGCAAAAGCAGAATGCAACAAACAAAAAGGTTCAGTTGCCAACGTTGTATTAGCAGGTTTAACCAAATACGAAGAAATGGCTTCTAATACAGAATTAGAAGAAGAGAAAAAATTATTAGCTATCAGCAAAGAAATCGAAGAAGCAACTTCATTAGAATTGCCTTCATTAGAAAAAAACTTGCCAATCTTAGCAACTATCGCTTCGGTTGCAACCTTAGTTGCGCTTTTGGGAACGGTACTTGGTATGATTAGAGCTTTCGCGGCAATGGCCACCTCGGGTTCTCCAGACCCTGGCGCATTGGCAGAAGGTATCTCTGAAGCCTTGATTAACACGGCTATCGGTATCGGAACATCGGCTTTTGCTATCATTTTCTATAACATCTTCACCGGAATGATTGATAAATTAACTTACGGTATTGATGAAATAGGATTTTCTATAGCACAGTCATTTGCAACTAGCGCAAAAAAGAGTAAATAATTTTTTAAACCTAAAAAGCATTCAGCAATGCCAAAGGTTAAAGTTCCAAGGAAAAGTACAATAGTGGATATGACCGCCATGTGTGACGTGTCGTTCCTGCTACTTACTTTCTTTATCTTAACAGCAAAGTTTAATCCGGATCAAACAGTTCCGTTAGACATGCCATCTTCGCGCTCAACCATAAAAGTAGAAGATGCCATATACATAACTATTGATAAAATTGGAAAGGTTTATTGGACAACCAATGCCAGCACCATGCGCTATGAAGCGCTCAATAATTTGATAGAAAAGTATGGTGATAAGTATCCTGCTATTAAAAATTTAACCGAAGACCAAAAGAAGCAATTTGCTGTAATGGAAATTGTAGGCGGTCCGGTTGAAGATATACCAAGAGTGATTGCGATGAGCGGAATACAACTGACAGACTATAAAAAGAAAATGCCCGGCATACCTGTGGATTCTTTACATAATCAGTTAGGCGACTGGATAATGGCGGCAAGATATGCAAATCCTAAAATGAGGATAGCTATTAAAGGTGATAAGTTTACCAATATCCAAACTGTAGAGCGTGTAATTGCAATTTTAAAAGAAAAAGAAGTGTATCGCTTTAATTTAATTACCAACCTTTCAACCGGAGGTAATAAAACTGAAGAATAATTCATTTAAAAAAGTAGAAGCTAAGTTATGGCAGATATAGATACCTCGAGTAGTGGCAAGGGTGACGGAAAGGTAAGAAGTAAGAAAATGTCAACGCGTGTGGATTTAACTCCAATGGTTGACTTAGCTTTCCTTCTTATCACCTTCTTCATGCTTACCACCACACTCAACAAACCTCAGGCAATGGAATTAAACATGCCTAAAAAGGTAGAGCAGCCGGAGGAGCAAACAGATGTTGCCGATTGTCAGGTAATGAATATTCTGTTGGATACTTTAGACCAAGTTTGGTATTACGAAGGATTATCGGTGGCAGGCTTGCAAAAGACAACATTTGCAGGAGATGGTGGTATTCGCAAAGAAATTTTGAAGAAGCAAAAGGAATTGGTAAAAAGCGGTACTTGTGTTTATCCTGCCGGAAATAAAAGAGCCGGGCAGCCGCGCGATTTTATTGTACTCATTAAAATGCTGAAAGGCGCTCGCTACGATAACATGGTGAATATTTTAGATGAAATGGATATTACCGGAACCAAGATATATGCTATCCAAGCTCCGGATCCAATTGAAATTGAAGCTATTGACAACGGAGGAGTAGTGAAAAATTTTGCCGCTCAATAATTATGGAAAAAAAAGTATTGGTGCATCATAAAATAAAAGCGTAACAAAAGCTATGCAAGCAACACCAAAAGATTATTTGAATTGGAGTTTTGATGATATCGTTTTCGATAATAGAAATAAAGATTACGGTGCCTATCAACTTAGAAAAGTACAGCCTAAAAACTCTCGCACAGGGCTTATATTGGCTGTCGTATTTTTCACCGGATTTATTTTCTTAAGTCAGGTAGATTGGTCGTTTCTTAAATCGAATAGCCAAGAGGAACAAGTAGTTGAAACCGTGGTAACGCTTTCGGAGCCGCCACCATTAGATGAAAAAGCTCCACCACCACCTCCTCCGCCACCACCGCCACCACCGCAGCGTCCAACAGTTCGTTTCGTGGAAATGATTGTGAAGAAACAAGAAGAAGTGCGCCAGCAAGAAGATGAGCCGGTAAAAATTGAAGATATAAAAGAAGCTGAAATTTCAACCAAAACTCAAGAAGGTGATGCAAATGCAGAACCAACAATTAACGAGCCGGTTGTAATTGATGCACCGGTTGTAAAAGAGCCTGAAATCTTCACTATTGTAGAGCAACAACCGGAATTTCCGGGCGGAGAGCAGTCGCTTTACAAATACCTTCGCGATAATATTCAATATCCGAATATGGAGCGCGACAACGATATTCAAGGTAAAGTAATTGTAGCATTCGTTGTTTGGGACGATGGTAGTATTCGCAACGTGGAAGTAAAAAAAGGCGTTAGTCCGGGTTTAGATAAAGAAGCTAAGCGTGTGATAGAAAAAATGCCAAAGTGGAAAGCAGGAAAGCAGCAAGGTAAAGCTGTTCCATGCCGCTACGTTATTCCGGTAGTATTTAGATTACAATAGTATAAAACGAACAGACAAAAGAGGCCATTTGAGAATATCAAGTGGCTTTTTTGTTTTGATGCAGTTTATTGCTTTATATTGAAACGATGCAGTTTGAATTTTCAATAATTATTGCAACATATAATCGAGCAGCACTTTTAAAACAAGCGCTCAATTCTGTAATGAAGCAAACGTATAGAAATTGGGAAGTGATTATTCTTGATGATGGCAGTACAGATTCTACAGAACAAATTGTTCAGCCATTTTTAGGCGAAAAGATAAGCTACCATAAGCAACTAAACCAAGGAGAACCTACTGCAAAAAATAATGCTATAAAATTGGCCAAAGGAAGAATGATAACCTTTTTAGATTCTGATGATGAATTTAAACCGGACCACTTGGCAAGCAGAGCCAAAATTTTAGAGCAGAATTCCAATATAGATTTACTACACGGTGGTGTTTTTATAGTTGGCGATCAATATGTGCCCGACAGAAAAAATACACAACAGAAAATACATATTTCTAAATGTATTGTTGGTGCAACCTTCTTTTTTAAAAAAGAGAAACTGATGGCGCTTGGTGGTTTTAGAAATCTGCCGATTGCTGCTGATGCAGACTTATTTGAAAGAGCTAAAAACGCAGGTTATTTAATTGTAAAAACAGATTATCAAAGCTATATTTACAATAGAACTTTAGAAGATTCCATTACGCACAGTTTTGATTTGTAACAACTATATTTTCAACCAAGCTGCCAACGTATTTGTGAAAAAGAAAATCTATACACTTGTATTAGTTTCAGAATAAAAGATAGATTTGAATTATGGTAAAAACGAACATTTTGTTTACTGTATTTTTGCTTGCTTTTTCAGCAATAACACTTCCTGCTTTTTCGCAAAACAATATTGGAATAGGTACAAATGCGCCAAATGCAAATGCGATTTTAGATTTAGATCCTCCGGCAAAAGATAAAGGATTTTTAGCGCCACGCTTAAACCAAACCCAAAGAGTTACTTTGGCAACATCTTTGGCTGCTGCCGATAAGGGCTTGTTGGTTTTCGATCCAATAGACAACCTCTTTTATTTTTGGGACGGCACCAAGTGGGTTCCATTTCCAACCGATGCACAAACATTAAGCTATAACAATCTAACTAACGAACTTTCGATTACGAATGGCAACACGGTTATATTGCCATTAAGTGCAGGACCAACAGGCGCAACCGGACCTGCCGGAGCAAATGGGGCTCAAGGTGCAACCGGAGATACAGGACCGATAGGCGCACAAGGAATACAAGGAAATACAGGGCCAGCGGGAATACCAGGCGCAGCAGGTGTGCAAGGTGTAACAGGACCAACCGGAGCCACAGCACCCGGAAGTTTTAATACTGCCTTTGTATTTAACCCAAGTGGAACTGCGGCAATTACCGATGGAAACGGCACGCTTACCACAACTCAAGCAGCATGGTTAATTGGTGGAAACACCGCACCCACAAGCAATAATTTGGGGCAAACAGGTAATGCGCCATTGGTGCTTATTACCAATAATCAAAACCGCATGAGCGTAGAAGCAAATGGCGATATTTTTGTGGCGGGAAGCAAGCCGATAGTAATTAGGAGATTTAATTGCAATTGCGATAACCCGGATAGAAACACCAACGTGAATACAACCGATTGGGTGGCTTATGTTGGTGGTGCATATCCAACAGGAAACGATGGCAGTACAAAAGCAGAAAGTACTCGTTTTGCTATGTATCCTAAAAGCGGAACATGGTGGTTTAAAGGTGATTTAGAATCGCCCGGCAGCGAAGAATGGAGCGTAGATGTGGTTTTTGTAAAACGCCAATTGGTGGACGACCAGCGCCCGGCAAACTACAATGGAACAGGAACAAATTTTTAAATTGTTGACAACGCTTTAGGATAACATACAAAATATTTCACCACTTTTTCGCTTAGAACAGTGGCTTCTAAGTGCTGCGAAATATTTTCGGCATTTTGAACATTACCTTGCTGGTCAATAATTTTTATAGTGCCTTGTTTGGCATTGTAAGCATGGTTGTAAGTAGAATCTTGAAAAATTAACCACTTAGCCTCTTCTTGGGGCAATTTGAAATACGCAGCAGCTTTTTCCTTTAGCTTTGTTATTTCACTTTCTGTGAAAGGCTCTTTCGTTATTTCAATTTTAAATAAATGGCGATTTAGGATAGAACTACACAGAAGCGAAAGCACATTATCGCTGGTGTTTTTCCAACTTTTTAAAGCCGCAAAAACATCTACATCATCTAAATCAGCAAAGTGTTGAATTGCTTGTGAATTAGTTTCAAAATCGTGCAGTGTAATTTTATTTTTCAAGAAGAAATCGAGCGCTTCGGAGCAAGGCAATGTAATGTCATTTTCAATTAAATATTTTGCACGCTCTACAGCTTTTATGAGCATTTGCTCCACACACAAAACAGTTTTGTGCAAATACACTTGCCAATACATCAACCTGCGGGAAATAATAAAATTTTCAATCGAATAAATTCCTTTTTGCTCAATTACCAATTCATCGTTTTGCACGTTCATCATTTCAATAATGCGGTCGTAGCTCACAATGCCTTCGTTTACTCCGGTAAAAAAACTATCGCGCGTTAGGTAATCTAACCTATCTACATCTAACTGCGAAGAAACCAAGCTGTGTAAGAATTTTTTGGTATAAGTGCCTTCAAAAATTTTTATTGCAAGCGAAAGTTTTCCATCAAATTCTTGGTTAAGTTTTTGAAGAAATATTTTAGAAATGTGTTCGTGATTTACGCCTTTAATCAAAGTTCTTTCCAAGGTGTGCGAAAAAGGTCCGTGCCCAATATCGTGCAATAAAATTGCAATAGAAGCTCCGAGTTCTTCTTCGGCAGTAATTTCGATTCCTTTTATTTTAAGAATAGAAATTGCTTTTCGCATTAAATGAAAAGCACCCAAAGCATGATGAAAGCGCGTGTGCAGTGCTCCGGGATAAATGTAATCGCTTAGCCCAAGTTGCTTAATTCTGCGTAGGCGTTGGAAATACGGATGTTCAATAATATCGAAAATCAACTCGTGCGGAATGGTGATAAAACCATGCACCGGATCGTTGAATATTTTGCGCTTGTTCACTGTGTGGATTGCTTACAATTTGCGAGATTGGAGATTTTATTTCAAACTTCTGCAATTACTTTTATTTCGATGGCAATGGCAGAAGGCAAAGATTGTACTTCCACAGTGGTGCGGCAGGGCTGCGCTTCGCTAAAATACTGCGCATAAATTTTATTGAAAGTATGAAAATCGCGTTTCATGTTCACGAGAAAAATGGTAACATCTACAATTTTATTCCAATTGCTTCCGGCTTCTTCTAATGCGGTTTTTACATTCTTAAAAACACTGTGTACTTGCGCTTCAAAATCGAAAGAAATATAATTGCCGTGCTTATCTAATTGCAACCCCGGAATGTTGTCGGTGCCGGCTTCGCGCGGTCCCATTCCTGAAACAAAAATCAGGTTTCCCACTTTTCGTGTCATGGGATAAAGCCCCATTGGTTTTGGCAAGTTTTGTTTTTCCATATTGGCAAATGTGATTGCAAAAGTAGGCTTAATAAAGAAACGGCAAAAGCGCTTTTCTGTTTTTGGGATAATCGGCAAAAGTATTTTTATACCATTGGTGATGGTGAATAGCGCGAGGCGCAAGGTTGGCAATTGTCCATACCGCAAAAGAGAGAGCCGGAATATTCCACGCCATTATGGCAAAGCCAATCCACTCCACCATTTCGCCTACCAAGTTTGGGCAGCTAAGGTATTTAAACAAAAAACCTTCGGGAGTTTTGTAGCCTGTTTCTCCGGGTTTTCGCAAAGCCAAAAGAATATTATCGCTTTTAATATTGATGAAAGCACCTGCGGCAAAAAGGGAAAAACCAAACCCAACGCGAAAAATAGTGATAGAATCCCAAGTAGGTTGTTGTAAAAAAGAACCTAAAAAAAGTCCGTTTAAAGAAGCATTTACCGAATTAAAAAACATAGCAAAAAGCACAATGGTAAGTGGAATTTTTTTGCCCGTAGTTTTTGTTCTAAAAGGATAAATAAAACTGCGATTGATGTAATGTAAACTCCAGAGTGAAACGAGAAAAATTGCCATTGGGCTTTTCTTATTTTCTCCATCAAAGAAACAAGAAAGCAAAACAACAAGACTCACTATTTCCATTATCACCCAACCGAGTTTGTTGGGAATAGCAAAGCCCCATTTTGTGGAAATGTGTCTGCCGTAAGGAGCTTTGTTTATTACTTGTGAAGGAATTAAAATTACAGCCAATGCTGCCCAAGCCCAAGCTATTTGGGTTAAAAGTTGTTCCGTAAGTTGCATAAAAGTTTTTTAGATAGCGGTTTCTGTCCACTCGTTAAAGAGTTCATCTATAAAGATGTTTTCCTCTTTGGTAATTGGCTGAGTTGCTTTTGCCAGTTTCACGGCAAAGTCAATCAGGTTCATTCTTTCCGCCTCGGTGCTGTCGCTGTAAAAATCTGCCATTGCCTTTTGGAAATGTTCCATGTATTCGCTCTTTGGCAAGGCAGCTAAAAAAGAAATTTCGTTATCTAAATTTATTTCTATTGGAAACTGCTGCGAAATAAATTCGGCAATTACTTTATCTTCTTTAAAACTAAACTGGTTATCTACCGCAGAAAGAATCATGAGCAAATGATAACCGGCAATTGGTTTATTCAATTTCATTTTTTATCGTTTTATATTCTAAATGTAAGAAACAATTTTAGTATGCAAAGTGTATTGGTTTAGAAATAAGCTATGTTATTTTTTCTTTCGCCAGCAGCTTTCTAAATGGTCATCAACCAAACCAACAGCTTGCATAAAAGCATAGCAAATGGTGCTGCCGCGAAATTTAAAACCACGCTTTCCCATATCTTTGCTCATAGCATCACTAATAGGAGTAGTTGCCGGAATATCGCTAAGTATTTTTGGGTGATTTACAATTGGCTTGCCTTCCGTAAATTGCCAAATATAATTGCTGAAACTGCCAAACTCTTTTTGGACCTCTATAAAGCGATTGGCATTATTTATTGCGGCTTCAATTTTTAAACGATTGCGAATAATGCCTTCGTTTTGCATGAGCAATTCAACTTTTTCGGCATTAAATTTTGCAACGCTTTTTACATCAAATTCGGTAAATGCTTTTCTAAAATTTTCGCGTTTTTTTAAAACGGTATGCCAACTTAAACCCGCTTGAAAACTTTCCAAAATCAAGAATTCAAACAGCAATCTATCATCGCGAACAGGGTTTCCCCATTCGTTATCGTGATAAGCAACATACAAATCATCTTTTAAACACCAAGCACAACGGCTTTTGCTATCGCGTGGTGTAAATTCTGCCATGTAAATTTTTGTTTACAACTTAAATGTAACACCTGCATTGAAGAAACTTTTGCCGTAGCCAAGTTCTCCGTTTATTGAAACTTTATCGTTGAAATAATAACGAATGCCGACTTGTGGTCCGATAAAGAAAAGTGCCGATACATGAGTATTACTTGAATTGCGTGGCAATAAAATTGCAGGACCTGTACCCACATTTAAACCTGCGTAAATATCCAATTTATCAGCATGAATATCTTTTCCTGTTTTGTCTGCAATTAACTGGTAAAAGTGGAAGTTGGCAAACGCGCCCATAGGGATATTTACTTCCGGTTGAAAAGCATAGCCGGTTCTTCCCCAAAAGCCTCTATAGTAGTAACTACCCAAGCCGGCTCCAAATCCCACACCGGTTGTGAACCCTACGCCAACATATTCGTGAACACCAAATTCCATTTGTAAACCAAGCTGACCGGTTATTGGAGAATAGCCAAAGTAGCCGCCATTCCAGCCATCAAAATAGGTTCCGCCCATGTGCCACATTTGTGCAGCACCTAAGTTTACATTTATATATTTTCCTCCTTTTTCAAATGCTTGAGCAGAAGAACTTTGGTAAGCAAATGTTGCAGCAATTAGCGTAACTATAAAAATCATTCTTTTCATAATCAGTATTTTGTTTTTGTTGCAGCAAAAGTAGAAATGAGAAAATAATTTACAAAAAAATTTATTCTGTTACAAAAACCAAATCGTTGTCTTGTAGTTCAAATGCTTCATTTCTAAAACGAAGCAGTAAACGAGCCACCGTTACCACATCGCGCTGACAATATTCCATGATTCGCCTTAAATCATTTTGTTGCCAATAAACGCCTGCCACATCTTTTCCTTCAATATCTTCTTTGGGTGATGGAATACCTAATATTTCTGCAAGCAATTTTAATGAAGTATAATTTTTATAGTCGCCAAAGCGCCATAAATGCAGCGTGTCTATACTTTTTACTTCCCAAGGTTTTTTGCCGGAAAAATTTAATACTTCAGGTAGAGCCATTTTGTTTATCACCATTCTTCGGCACAAGTATGGAATATCAAATTCTTTGATGTTGTGGCCGGCAAACGCAAGGTTTTTTTTCTTATTTAGTAAAGCTGAAAATTCTTGTAGCAATTCGTTTTCGTTATCGCCAAAAAACGATTTCAACCTGAAAAAATATTTGCCTTCTTGTTTATGGAAATAGCCAACCGAAATGCAAATTATTTTTCCAAATTCAGCATAAATGCCTGCGCGTTTTTCAAAACTTTCTTCGGGCGTTTCTTGCTCTATTCGCAGTAAAGAATGCTTGCGTGTCCATAGTTCTTGCATGGTTTCAGATAGTTCATTAAACTGCTTTTTTTGAGGTACAGTTTCAATATCAATAACCAAAAGTTGTTCGAGTGTTGTTTGTTGCATACGCTGTAAGTTTTTTCACATTAAATGTGTGGATAGCTTTTGCAATAAAAATACAAAACCTTGCGTTACATTTGCATAAAACAAATATAGAATATGGAAGAGAATCAAAAAAGCAATAAAGGCATATACATTGCAGCAATTGTTTTGCTATTGCTTGTAAATGGCGTGTTGGGCTATTTTCTTTACACCAGCAACAACGAGAAAAAAGATTTAGAAGTTGCGAAACAAGAATTAGATAATCAATACCAAGGTGTGCTTACCGAGTTAGAAGCGCGCAAGGCAGAATTAGAGCAATACAAGGGTAAAAATGCCGAATTAGATAGCGTAATCTCTGAGCGCCAAGCTGAAATAGAAAAATACAAAGGTGAATTGGAGGGCTTGTTGAAAAAGGGAAAAATTACCAATGCCGAACTTGCAAAAGCGCGTGAGTTAATTGATAAGCTAAGAGCTGAAAACAAAGACCTGCAAGCAAAAGTTTCGGAACTTACGCAAGCAAATCAAATGCTTACACAAGAAAACCAACAGTTAGGGCAAAACTTAGAAAATGAAAAGAAAACAACGGAGGCACTTTCTGCTGAAAAACAAAACCTTTCTCAAAAAGTAGTTTTAGGTTCTTTGTTGAAATTGAACAATCTTACCGTAACCGGCATTCACATTAAGAACAACGGAAAAGAAGATGAAACTTCAAGATTGAAAAAAGTAAGCAAGTTGAAAATTTCGTTTGAAACAGGTGAAAACAAAGTAACTGAAAAAGGTAATTTACCTTTGTATGTTCGTGTAATAAATCCAAAAGGCGAAACAATTGCAGTGCGCGACCAAGGTTCTGGTACATTTAAACTTGCCGATAGCGGAGATGAAGTTCAATATAGCCGCGTTGCAGATATCAACTACCAACAAGCAAACAAAAAAGTAAGTATTGATTGGGGAAGTAACCTGAATTTAGAAGGAACTTACAAAGTTGAAGTTTACCAAAGTGGATATTTGGTTGGCAAAGGCGAAGTGAAATTGAAATAGTAGATACAGAAAGCATAAAATGAAAGAGCCGCATCAAGAAAAATGATGTGGCTCTTTCATTTTATACAATTTTCTCTCCCTTTTCAAACTAAAACTTTATTTTGAACCACAGAAACAAAAGCCACATTACTAATGATTTTAAAACCATTGAAGCCAAGAAAGGCACTGAACAAAGCCTTTTTAAAAGTAAAACCGAACAGGACTGAAATTGAAGGTTTCAAGACCAATCTCATTACTTTACTCGACCGTACCAATGACACGGAAAGCGAAGAGTTTCATAAAAACCTGATTTCCGACTTTCTAAAAGATACTTATTACAAACAAAATCATTTCATCAATACCAAAGGTAGAAACGACCTTGTTATTCACAACGGACAAAATGCAAACTCGACAGTTGGTGTAATTCTCGAAGCTAAAAAGCCGACCAACAAAACGGAAATGATTACGACCAAAAGACTGAATGTAAAAGCATTTCAGGAATTGGTTTTGTATTATCTAAGAGAAAGAATTACACATAAAAATCTTGAAGTAAAACATTTGGTGGCGACCAACATTAACGAATGGTTCATTTTTGACGCTACCCTATTCGACAGACTTTTTGCTCAAAACAAAAATCTTGTAAAGCAATTCAACGACTTTGAAGGTGGACGATTAGCAGACACCAAAACAGATTTTTTTTACAAAGAAATTGCCGAGCCGTTTATTGACAGCATCACTTCTGAAATTGAATTTACATACTTCAACATTCAGGACTTTCAAAAACCGTTACGAAATACCGACAAAGCAGACGATAATTCGCTGATTGCTTTATTCAAATTGCTTTCGCCAGAGCATCTTTTAAAGCTTCCTTTTACCAACGACAGCAACAATCTTGACAAACGCTTTTACAGCGAATTGTTGCACATCATCGGTTTGAACGAAACCAAAGAGGGAAGCAAAAAAATCATCGAGCGGAACAAAGCAGGAGAACGAAACACGGGAACTATTTTGGAAGATGCCATTATCCAGTTGGACAGTTTAGATAAGCTCAACCGATTGGAAAAACCCAGCCAGTTTGGGAATACCAAAGATGAAAAACTTTTTAATGTTGCCTTGGAACTCTCCATCACTTGGATAAATCGGATTTTATTCCTGAAATTGTTGGAAGCTCAACTCATCAACTATCATAAAGGCGATAAATCGTATTCGTTTCTGAATTTTGAAAAAATCAAGAATTATGACGACCTAAACAGTTTGTTTTTTCAGGTATTGGCTCGCAAGTATGACGCGCGAAACGAAGATGTAAAAAAGGCTTTTGAAAAAGTACCTTATCTCAATTCATCACTTTTTGAGCCGACCGATATTGAACAAGTTACTTTGTTCATCAGCAACCTGAAAGACGAAAAGACCATTCCGATTTTTTCGCAAACCGTGTTGAAAGACCAACAGGGCAAAAAACGCACAGGCAACATTTCCACGCTTCAATATTTGTTTGAGTTTTTAGATGCTTACGACTTTGGAGCAGAAGGCGGAGAAGAAATTCAGGAAGACAATAAAACGCTGATTAACGCTTCGGTTCTCGGTTTGATTTTCGAGAAAATAAATGGCTACAAAGACGGTTCGTTTTTCACGCCCGGTTTCATCACCATGTATATGTGCCGTGAAACCATTCGCAAAGCCGTTGTGCAGAAATTCAACGAAAGCAAAAAATGGAACTGCACAACCCTTGAAGAACTTTACGACAAAATTGAAGACCGAAAAGAAGCCAACCAAATTGTAAACAGCATTAAAATTTGCGACCCTGCCGTTGGTTCAGGACACTTTTTGGTTTCGGCACTCAATGAAATGATTGCCGTTAAAAACGACTTGAAAATTCTGCAAGACCGTGACGGAAAACGCCTGAAAGAATATCAGGTGGAAGTGGTAAATGATGAACTGATTGTAACAGACGAAGAAGGCGAACTTTTTGAATACAACCCAAGCAACAAAGAAAGTCAACGCATACAGGAAACGCTTTTCCACGAAAAACAAACCATTATTGAAAATTGCCTTTTCGGTGTGGACATCAATTCCAATTCGGTAAAAATTTGCCGTTTGCGTTTGTGGATTGAGCTTTTGAAAAATGCTTATTACATAAGCTCTCCTCCTTTAAAAGGAGGAGTACCCGAAGGGGGAGGTGGTTTAATCAAAAACCTACCCGAAGGGGGAGGTGGTTTTAAATTAAATAATCTACCTTACCTAAAAACTTTCCGTAAGGAATTAAGGAACAACCTAACACCTGCTGAAGCTAAACTTTGGACATTGCTGAAAGGCAAACAAATGAATGGTCGAAAATTCAGAAGGCAACATAGTGTAGGAAACTATATCTTAGATTTTTACTGCCCATCAGAAAGAATAGCCATTGAATTAGATGGGCAAGGACATTTCGAAGTTTCCCAGGCAGAATATGATTATGAAAGAGATTTGTTTTTAGAGGCTTTTGGAATAAGGGTTTTAAGATTTGAAAATAAATGGGTTTGGAATAATCCTGATGGATTGTTGGAAGAAGTAAAAAGTTATTTTGGAAAGCAACCACCCCGTCCTGCGGACACCCCTCCTTACAAAGGAGGGGAGCTTCAAACTCTTCCGAACATTGACATCAACATAAAATGCGGTAACTCTTTAGTGAGCCGTTTTGCCATTGATGCCGACCTGAAACAAGCCTTGAAAAAAAGCAAGTGGACGATCGACAGCTACCGAATTGCCGTGAACACTTATCGAAATGCTGAAAACAAAGAACAGAAACGAGAAATGGAAAAGTTGATTCTTGCTATAAAGCAAGATTTTTCAACAGAAATAAGGATGAACGATCCTATAAAAAAGCGATTGGATAAACTGGCAAGCGAACTTTATCACCGTTTTACAGGTACTTTCTTATTTGAACCGGAAGTGCCATACGGAAAGTCTGAAAAACAGTTACAGAAAGAGCGCCAAAAAGAAAAAGAGAAATTAGAAGAAGAAATAGAGCAGCTCAACAAAAAAATTGATAAAATAAAAGCCAACAAGATTTTTGAAAATTCCTTTGAATGGCGCTTTGAATTTCCCGAAGTGCTGAACGATGATGGCGATTTTGTGGGCTTTGATGTGGTGATTGGAAATCCGCCATATTTCATAATGACTAAGAACAATATGGAAAAACTTGAGCTAAGTCATTACATAAATAATTATCAAGCAGTAAAAAATGCAAGTTCAAAAAACATCTTCAATCTATTCATAGAATTAGGCATAATCATAAGCAATAGAAATTCATTCCACTCAATGATAGTTCCAGAAGGCTTATTTGAAACAAGAAGCTATTCTGACACAATTGATTTATTAAAAAATGCAGGTGCAGTTTTAAACATCACAAGAATAGAAGGAATGGTATTCGATGAAGCGAATACAGGGAATGTGATTTACATTTTTGGAAAGAGTAAACAAGGTGCGGAAACAGAACAAAGAATATTCAAGAAAAATCAAGATTTAGCTGAATATAGTAAAAATGAAGACCCTCTAATTTTAAAAATAGACAATCCAAAAACTCCACGACTCTCAGATTTTTGCCAACTATTTAAAGGTATGGTTGTCGCAGACAGAAAGACGAAAATATTTGAAAACCAAGCGGAAAATTTACCAAACAAATTTTTACTAGGTAATTGTATATCAAAATGGAACATTGACAAATGCTTTTACACAGATTATGAATCCTTGTCTATAATTGGTGGAACTAAGGCTAAAGACAAACACGCAGTTTCTCCAAGAATTTTAATTAGAAGAACAGGAGATTATTTATGTTGTGCATATCTGATAGAACCTGCATTAACAGAATCAACACTTTATTCTTGTTGGTCATTAAAAGATGAAATACACAATCTTTTTATTCTTGGTGTATTACACTCAAAAGTTGCAGACTATTTCATTAAAAACAAGTTGGTAACAAATCCACAAGCATTTCCGCAAATTTTAATGACCGATTTACAATCATTACCAATCCCAAACCCATCAATTGAAATTCATAATTCAATTAAATCATTAACGGAAGAGAGATTAGAAAACAAGGGCAACAATAAAGTAACTGAAGCGAAAATAGACCAATTGGTTTACAAACTTTACGACTTGACGGAAGAAGAAATAAAAATAGTGGAAAATGGATAAATCCATTGTAAACATATTCGTGTGCATCCATAGCCCGCGATTTAAACCGTAGGCTATGAATGTACAATCTGTTTTTAATTGTTTATTAAATGCTCATTAAGCTGAATATAAAAATCGGTAATTGTGTTAGGTAAATTAGAGTCGTAGCGGGTTTCTACTTTTATATAATTATCTGTAAAGCCATTTATGGTTCCATCGTGGTTGTCAGATTCCCACAAAACGGGGCGAGTAGATCCTTCAAACTTACGGTAAAATGCCATGCGCTTTTTTTCGCTAAGAATGCGCAATCGTTTGTTGCGTTCTTTGCGTACTTCCATTGGCACTACGCCTTCCATTTTTTCGGCTTTGGTATTTGCTCTTTCAGAATAAGTAAATACGTGGAAATAGCTCACATCTAAGCCGTTCAAAAAATTATAGGTTTCTAAAAAATCTTCATCAGTTTCTCCGGGGAAACCTACAATTACATCAACACCAATGCAGCAATGCGGCATTAGTTCTTTTATTATTTGCACACGGCTTTCATACACTTCGCGCAAATACTTTCTACGCATAAATTTTAGTGTTTTGTTGCTGCCGCTTTGCAGTGGAATATGAAAATGCGGCATAAACCTTTTTGAGCTTGCCACAAAGCGAATAATTTCTTCACTCAACAAATTTGGCTCAATAGAAGAAATGCGAAAGCGAGGCACATTCACTTCTTCGTCTAATGCTTGAATAAGCTGAAAGAAGTTTTCATCAGTGCGCTCATTGCCATCGGGCGTTTTGCCGAAGTCGCCAATATTTACACCGGTTAAAACAATTTCCTGAGCGCCTTCTGCCGCAGCTTTTTGTGCGTTGGCAACTGTTTCTATAATGCTTGCGCTGCGGCTCGCACCGCGTGCGTAAGGAATGGTGCAAAAGGAGCAGAAATAATCGCAGCCGTCTTGTATTTTTAAAAAAGTGCGTGTGCGTTCGCCATGGCTCCATGCCGGAGAAAAGAAATTTACATCTTCTATTTCACTGGCAGAAACTATGGTTTCAGTTTGGTTTTCTAACTCGCTGATGTGCTCGTGCAGTTTAAATTTTTCTTTTGCGCCAAGCACCATGCTCACTCCCGGAATTGCTGCTATTTCATTGGGTTTCAATTGTGCATAACAGCCGATTACAATCACTTTTGCCGAAGCATTTAATTTAAGTGCGCGCTTTACAATTTGGCGCATTTCTTTATCGGCACTTTCGGTTACGGAGCAAGTGTTTATTACATAAAAATCTGCCGGCTCGGTAAATTCAGTTTTGGCATAGCCGCCTTCAGCTTCTACCGTTTGGGCAATAGCTGCCGTTTCTGCAAAATTGAGCTTGCAGCCTAAAGTATGAAACGCTATTTTTGAAATTGGTGCAGACATTTTATTTCTCTGCTAAGTTCTTAAATATTTAAAAGGAAAAACAAAACAATTTGTGCTATTCAGCAGCCACTGCTTCGTTTGCCTTTTGTACCATTTCGTTAAAGTCGTTCAACGAAATTGGGTTATCGGTTAGGCTTACTTTTGATTTCATATAAACCATCACTTTATCATTTAATATTTGCTCGTGCGCTCTGCGAACGTATTCTTTGTCTTTCATTTGACGCTGTACAAAACTTTCAATCCAATCGTAACCCATTCCGCTTAAACCGTATTGAGCCATTTGCTGTAAAGTTTCTTGGCGTGCTTTTTCTAAAAGTTCTTCTTCTTTCACCTCGTAGCCTTGCTCTTTGCTAATGCGCGAAGTGATTAAATCCCAACGCAGTTGCTTAGAAAACATTGGGTATTCTGTTTCGATTTGCTCTTTTGTAATCGGTTTTTCGTTGGTTACGGTAATCCAGCGTTTTAAGAAGCTATCGGGAAGTGGAAATTCGATGTTTTCCATAATGGCTTTGTAAATATCGTTTACTAAAAACACATCAGTTCTACCATCAAAATAAGCTTCTAAATCGCTCTTAATAAAAGTTCTGGCATCTTCTTCGGTTTTTGGCCCGTTTGCACCAAATGCTTTTGTGAAAAACTCTTCGTTTAAATCGGCAGGAATGCTGCGCGTGATATTGATTAAAGTAACTTGGAAGTTCGGATTTAAAGCGTCTAATTCTTCAGCATTTTTCAGGTTCAAAATAAATTTTGCAACGCCTTCTTTATCGCGGTCGAAAGCTTCTAAAACATTCACTGTTGTAGATTCTTGTTTCTTTAGGTTTTGAAGTGCGTTTCTGTACTCCGGCTTTGCAATTTCGAGTAAAGTTGAAGAAGTAGTTTGGTAGCCGTTTTCTTTCACGTTTCCTGCTTCGTCCAATTCTTTGTATTCAAATTGCACAATATCGTTGTCGCCAACTAATTCAGGATATTCGTACTTAGCATATCTTTTGCGTAAACGCTCCAATTCTTCGTCCACCATTTTATCTTCAACCGCAATTTTATACTTGCTAAAAGTTGGGGCTTTATCTAAATAAGATAAATCGAACGAAGGTGCATGAGCAATTTCAAAAGTAAAGTTGATGTCTTTTAAATTGTTGATGTCCCAATTTACATCTTGTCCTTCGGCAGGAAGCGGCTGAGCAAGAATTTCAAGCTTGTTTTCCTCAACAAATTTATTGGTTTCTTCGTTCAGCATTTTTTGAACTTCTTCAAACAAAACGCTGTTGCCATACATTTTTTTTACCAAACTAAGCGGAGCCATTCCCGGTCGAAAACCTTTTAAAGAAACTTGCTTTACCAGCTTGTTTAATGCTGATTTTATTTTGGGCTCGTAGTCTTCTTTCTTAATGTCTAATACGATTTTAGATTGTAGGTCGCTAACTTTTTCTTGATAAACGTTCATAATATTTTGCTATTTATTACCCGAGAATTTTCGGTTTTTGGTGCGGGCGGAGGGACTCGAACCCCCATGCCGTGAAGCGCTTGATCCTAAGTCAAGTATGTCTACCAATTTCACCACGCCCGCATCGGTTTAAATGTAAGGGAGCGCGAAGGTATATTTTTTATGTTTATTTCTACTATAGTATTGAAACTTATTGCACAAAAATTTTTTTGAGGCTTAAATTCCAAGCTAACATGGCAACAAAAGCACCTGAAGTATTTGAAAACACATCAAGCCATTCGAAGTGGCGGTCGGTTGTTAAAAATTCTTGCCCTAATTCAATTCCAACTCCAAAAAGTATGCAGGCGAACCAAATTGTAACCAATGGGGCGGTTTTTAAAAGCATAAACTGCGATTGCTTTTTCCAGCCATAAAAAGTGAAAGAAAACAAGAGGAAATAGAATATAAAGTGAACTAACTTATCAATTTGCGCAATTTCTACTTTAGGCAAATCGCCTCCCGGCAAAAACGATAGCACCGCAATTGTGAGCATCCAACCGATTGAAAATATATTGTACTTGAGAAACAAAATGCTGTGTTTTTAAAGCGACAAAAGTATAGAACAATCGTAAAATCGCTTTATTCTTCAATAGAAAAATAGGGCTTTAGTTTTTGAAAAACACTATCAGAAAACATTCCTGCTCTTTGTGCTGTTTCAATTCGGCTAAACTTGCCATTGGCAGTTCTAAAAGCCACCATGCTTTTGGCTTGCTGCCAAGTAATGTATGGATGGCGCATGAAAGAATCTGCCGGAGCGGTATTGATATTTATTTTTTGCAAACTGTTTTCTGCTATGTAAATCTTGTCTTTAATTTTTTGAAAAGTAGAATCGGGCAACTTTCTTGTTTCTGCAACTTGCTCAATAGAAGTGAAACCACCCAAAGCATTTCTATAGTTTAAAATTTTGTGAGTTAGGTATGGGCCAATTCCCGGAAGTGCTTCAATGGCAGCGCTATCGGCAGAATTTATTTCTAATAAAATTGGTTGTTTGGCTTCGTAAATAAAGGCTGTTTTCTTTTCAAAAGGTTGTGAACTTTCGTAAACCCTCGGTGGAATTTCTACATAGTTTTTCAATCGCTCAAAACCTTCATCGCCAATTACTCTTATTTTTTTTAAATCGTTTGCCGAATAGAACTTAAATCCTTTTGCTTTTATTGCTTCAATTACTTCTGCCTGTCTGCGGCTAAAACCTAACTGTTGCCATTCTGTTTCGCCAATTTCATTTGGGTTAAATGCAAATAATTTTACCGTTTTCATCACTTCAAATTTTTCATTATCATCTGCATAAGGAACTAAATCTCCGCTAAAAGTATTATCGGTTTTAGTAGTGTCTGCCAGGGCTTTTGCCAATGCTTCGTGCAGCGAAACATCATATTCAAATTTGGGAGGGAAAAATAGCAAGTAAATTCGTGGTGCAATAAATGCTACTGCAATTAAAAAGCAAAGGAGCAAAATTGCTCTGAGTTGCGACTTGGAGAAATAGAGAAATCCTTTCAACCATTCATTCATAGCAGGGGATTTTAGTGAGTGGTACTAAAGTAGAAAGGATTGTACAAAATTCAAAAAACTAATTCATTTGTGTTGTTGGTTCTAAAAAAGGCAGTATAAGCAATATACGAAATGCTCGAGTTTGAGCAGCAACGTATGGCCTTTTTATTTTAAACCTATTGCATAAAATAATATTCTCTAAAAATTTCACCGTCTTTTATCATTCGCACGCTGTATCTTTTGTTTGTGAGCGAGAGTGGAAACGGATTGTAGCGAATGCTGTGTGCGCCATCTTTAACCAAAACATCTTCAATAATAGGTTTTAGCAGTTCTCCGCTTTGGCTGTAATAGCCAACAGAAATTATGTGTGCGGTGTCGGTATTAAAAACAATGTTTCTATCAAATTGCTTGCCATTGTAAACAGCCATAATTTGCGCCAAATTATTATAAGCATTTTCCTTTTTTAGTTGCTCTAAATTCACTCCTTTTAAGTTGGCAACAAAAGCCTGTAAGCCATTCTGTATGTTTAAGTTTTCTGAGTGAATAGAAAGGATTGGGCTATTATCGGTAAGACTCCAAACTGCTTCTTGAGCAGCAAAGGATTGGCACCTATTTTTGGCAATATATTGGGCAAGTTCAAAAAGTGCACCCGAAGATTTTTTTCCTACTTTGTATTTTATTTTTGAAGAAGGCGAACTCATAGAAAGTTGTGCGCACATGGCGTAAATAAACTGCTTCTCTTTGCTCTTTGGTTTTAGTTTTACTATTAGTGGTTGGGTCATCAATAAAACTTGATAACCTTTTTCGGTGGGCTCCATTAAAAAACCTTCTTCCATTTCCAAATTCAATTCTTGGTTGGTATTGTTTACTAATTCCATTTGCAGCTTGGGTAAATAGTTGTTTTCCCGAAAATTATTTGGAATTTCTGCACCGTTTGCACCTTGAATTTCGGCTGAAATTAAATTGGTGGCAATTGCATTTACAACGTGCGTGGCGTTTACTCTTGCCGAAAAAGCAATAAGCATCGCAATGATGGTTGCGTATTTCATAATCAAAAGGTTTGGTTTGTTCGATTAACGAAAAGCACGAAAAATTTATTGTGTGTTGTATATTTTGCAAACGGGAAAGCAGTTATGTAACTTCTGTTTCGCAACAGTAATTTATTAGCTTGTATCATTGCTTCCATAAAATAAAGAATAATGAAAATTGTAATAGTAGGAGGTGTTGCCGGAGGCGCAACCGCAGCAACAAGGCTTAGGCGCTTATCAGAAGAAAACGAAGTAATCATTTTTGAAAAAGGACCTTACGTGAGCTTTGCTAATTGCGGCCTGCCATATCATATTAGCGGAACCATTAGTAATAGAAATTCGCTTTTGCTTCAAACACCTGAAAAACTAAAAGAGCGCTATAATTTAGATGCACGTGTTTTCTCGGAGGTGTTATCCATCAATACTTTAGAAAAAATAGTGATGGTGAAGAATTTGCAAACAGGTAATACTTATGCTGAAAGCTACGATAAACTATTGCTTTCTCCCGGTGCAGAGCCTATCCGCCCGCCTTTTGAAGGAATAAATTCTGACAAAATATTTACACTCCGAAATATTCCCGATATGGATAAAATTGTTGCCAAAACAAAAGAGGCAAATGATTTTGTGGTTGTGGGCGGTGGTTTTATTGGCTTAGAAGTGGCAGAAAACTTAATTGAAGCCGGCAAGAATGTGCAACTGGTAGAATTAGGCAATCAGGTGATGGCTCCGGTTGATTTTGAAATTGCAAGTTTTATTCATCAAAAAGCAGCAGAAAAAGGCTTAAAGTTTTTATTGAATACAGGCGTACAAAAGTTTGCAGATAAAGGCAACAAAATAGAAGTGTTTTTTACAAACGGCACTTCAGTAGAAACAGATGCTGTAATTCTATCAATAGGCGTAAAGCCCGATACCCAATTGGCAAAAAACGCAGGTTTAGAAATTGGCACTACCGGAGGCATTTTAGTAAACGAATATTTGCAAACTACCCATCCGGATATTTATGCCGTAGGCGATGCGGTTGAGGTGGCGCATTTTATTCATCATAAAAAAGTGCTTATTCCTTTGGCGTGGCCGGCAAATAGGCAAGGCAGAATTGTTGCCGATAATATTTTAATGGGCAACAGCTATAAATATTCCGGCAGCTTGGGTTCTTCTATCCTTAAATTTTTTGAACTCACGGTTGCTTCTACGGGCTTAAACGAAAAATTTTTGAAGCGCAATAAAATACCATACAAAACGGCTGTTGTAACGCGCGGCCACCATGCAGGATATTATCCCGGAGCTAAAACAATGGTACTAAAATTGCTTTTTGATGAAACCGGAAAAATATTTGGTGCGCAAGCCGTTGGCGAAAAAGGAGTTGATAAAAGAATTGATGTAATTGCTACCGCCATTAAAGGCGGATTAAGCATTTATGATTTGCAGGAAATTGAAATTACTTATGCGCCACCTTTTAATTCGGCAAAAGATATTGTAAATATTGCCGGCTACACCGCAGAAAATATGCTGAATGGCAAGCTGGAAATGATTAACTACGATGAATTAGCAACTTATGCAGAAGAAAACAATGCTACTATTTTAGATGTGCGCACAGCCGAGGAATTTGCTTGCGGAAATATTCCTGAAGCCGTTAATATTAGCGTAGATGATTTGCGGGCAAATATTCACCAATTAGATAGAAGTAAAACTTACGTTATTTATTGCCAAGTAGGGCTTCGTGGCTATTTGGCAACCCGTATCTTAAACAACCATGGATTTAAAGCCGTGAACCTGAATGGCGGATATCAAATATGGGCGAAAGTATTTCCAAAAGCTACTTTGCTGCAAGAATGTGTTGTAATGTCTTCGGTAGATGCAATGGCGTAGATATTTTTTAAAGCAGTAAAAATAAGCAGTAGGATTTCTACTGCTTATTTAATTAAACTCTATTTCTCTAAAGTGTTTTTTTGCTTAGTTGCTTTTAAGCGCTTTGCTCCATATAAACCCGCGGCAGCCAATAAAAGTGCTGCACCGCCATCTATTGGAACGCCTGCTGGCGGAGGTCCGCCTTGTCCTTGTCCGCCACCACCGCCTCCGGGTTGGGCTTCTACTAATGTGGCACTTGCTATAATTACTGCTGCAAAGAGTATTTTTATTGCTATATTTTTCATGTTGTTTCGTTTTGTGCTTGTTGGCTTTACTTGTTAGAAATAAATACTTTAGAAACCTTGTTGATGCCCTCTTCTTTTACCTTCACAATAGCGTACCAAGCTTGGCTACCGTTAAGCTCAATGGTTGTCTTTCTGCTCGTGGTGGTTTCTTCAGTTAGCTGCTGACCCATCATGTTGTAAATAGTAATTGTTGCAGGCGTATTCTTGTTTCTTAAAACAGTTACTTGATTTTTATTTGAATAAATACTTACGGCATTTTCTGCACTTTCATTTATTCCTGAAACTACTTTTGCTGCAAACACAATAGAATAGTTGTTGTAGTTCTCGTTTGCGTTTAACTGCAAAACTATGCTTCCGGTTTCTAAATTGGTAAGCGTTCCGGTAGTTTTATCTTTTAGATAAGCAGTTAAATCAGTTAGGTTTAAAGCATTTGCAGTAAGCGAGTAATTACCGTTTTCGCTCACGCGCATTATCAAAGGCAATTCTGTGTTTTCGGTTATTTCGTCTAATACATTGATAGCGTAATCTTTTCCTTGCGAAACATAACCCATGTAAACGGTACTGCCCGCAGGTATTTTCACGGCATCTAAACCTTTGTCTTCATTTTGAGAGGCATTAGCATCGGTGTAAGCTACTATTTCATCGCTATTGCCTTGTCCGCTTAATAGCAATCTTACTTCGTTGCTCTGCACACCGGCTTTGTAGAAGTTGGCAGCAGTTGCCGTTCTTACAGTATTGTTAAGCGTGAAAGTTCCTCCGGCACTCGTTTTTACAAAGAACCCTTGCCCCGAAGCAATCGTAGCACTAATTCCGTTTAAACCGGAAGCCACGCCAGAAGCATTACAAGTTCCCCAGTTGCCGGTGTATTCTCCGGTAGTATTAAACACATAGTAATTACCATCAATAGAAGAAGAATTGAGTGCTGCTGCTGTTACCCAATCAATATTGCTTGGATAAGGATTACCCACAAAATTCCAACCATCTTGCGATGTTGAAGCAGAAGGTGTATTAGTGATAGCTCTATTTAGAGTGTCGTTATGTGGCGTGCCTGTAAAGTCTAAGGTAAAAGGTGCGCCTGCATAAGTGCGGATTGCAAAACCCTGCATTGGGCTTAGTGTATTGCTATTGCCTGTTCTGCTAAGCCAGCCTGTAAAATAGTTTCCGGTTGGTGTAGAAAGCGCATTGTTTGCCGCTTCATCATACACTTGCACATTTGGGTAAGGGCTGTAGCTATACCAACAATTTACACCATTTTGACCAAACACGGTAAAATCATCTGCTAAATCTGCAACAGTAGTAGCCACAGGAGAACTAACATCGCGATAGCCATTGGCAATGTTGGTAATGCTTTTTTCTACGGTAAATGTACCGCTGCCACCATAGCTGCTGCTATTGCCTTGCAAGAAGTTGCCGCCATCTTGTATGGTAACGGCACCACTGTTTGCAAAAGTACCGTTAAGTGTGAGAGAGCCTCCGTTAGCTACGGTAAGAGTAGCTCCACCGGCAAGCGAAATGTCTTTTACTGCTGCACTACCGCCAATTACCGGGCTGTTGGTAACATTTGGTATAGTAGCATCATCGGTAGAAGTTGGCACACTGCCTTTACACCAGTTTCCTGTTTTGCTCCAATCGTTGTCTATGTTGCCGGTCCATAATTTTGCAGTTCCACTTAATGCCGCAGCATTCGGAATATACAAATTATCAATGGTTAAAGTTTCTGAGCAAGAATTGTTGTGTTGCCATAATGCACCAAAGTAAGGCAGGCTGCTTGCGGTATAAGTAGAATTGGTAGCAGTAAATGCGCTGCCCAAACTTCCTACATTTGGTGCAGCAAAACTGCTTCCATCGTTTCTTACATAAAGCGACCACTGGCTGTTGCAAGGGTTAAAAACCACTTTCACACTTAAATAGCCTGTTTCGCCTGTATAGTTTGAAGCAACAATATCGGAAATATGAGAGTTGTCGTTTAAACCATTAGTAAAGTGAATCAGCTTAACAGGGTCTGGTGTTCCCTGATTTCCGATAATTACCGCATATCCATTAGCGGCAGCATCGCCAAAATCACTTTTGCTACTGCCTAAAACTACTGCACCGCCATAAGTATTAGTCGAATTACTAAAACCCGAAGGAGTATTCCGTGTACTTTTCATATTAAACAACCAAACCAACTCTCCGCTTGCATTGGCAAAAGTGGTAGCATATTTTCCTGTACCATTAAACTGGGCTTGCTCCACACCATTTCCACCTGAAGCAGGAGAAACATTACAATTAGAAAGCACTAAAGTTCCATTATCAATTCGCAAACGCGAACCGTCTCCGGTTTCTGTTTCTGTCCATGCAGTTGAGCCGCCACTGCTTGGAATACCCACCGTATTATTATTGGCTCGGTTAAAATCATCAAAAAGTTGATAAGGGTCGTTGGTGCTGTTTATAGTTGCATAAACAGCAGAAAAACCACCACCACTGGCACTTATTTGGAAAGTTCCCACTTGGTTGTAGCTTAAACCGCTAAAAGTGTAAGTGCCTGCCACTAAGTTATGTGTAGCACCGCCCGTTAAAGTACCTGCTCCGCTCGATTTTGCCAAAGTAATTGCCGGAGTTTGGTTTTGGTCTATGTTTCCATTGGCATCAATGGCGCTTACGGTTATTGTAAAGTTACTGCCTACGGGTACTGAAGCCGGAGCATTGATAAATTGCAAGGTTGCGATAACATCAATTTCATTTTTGCTGCTGCTGCTGGTTGGAGCAAAAGACCCTAATTGTGAACTTACAGTACTGTTATCAACGGTTACATCTGCATCTTCTAATTTAAACACTAAGCGCTTGCCATCAGAACCTGCCGCCATTGGATTATCAATGCTAAGGCGCATGCTTATTTGTTTAAAACTTCCTGCACCATCTGCCACAGACAAGCCACTTGTAGGTGTAAACGAAATTGTAGAATTTCCTACTATAAACGAACCGCTGATTGGTGTAGAGGAGCTTCCGTCAAAAAACTTAACGTTATCAACTACTGTTGTCCAGTTTGGAACAGTGTTTCCTGCTGCTGCGCGAATAGTCCATTGTTTGTAGATGGTAGGCAAAGCATCGCCATCATCAGCAGAGCCATTGCCATCAAAAAGTTTAAACTGCCAAACCTGTGCGCCCTGAGTGTTGTTTGTAATTGTTCCATTTTCTAAAGAAGAAATGGTAGTTGCTTCTGAGCCGCTTACCGCTTGTATTACACTTGCGGTTGAAGTAGGAGCAGTGGTTGCTTGTGAATTAGGATTATTAGTAGCGGTTGAAGTAATAAATTTAGAACTAGAACCGGTGCAATTGTATTCGTACACACGGAAATAGTAGGTGGTGCTTGCAGAAAGCCCGGTAACTGAAACACTTGAGCCATTGCTGTTGTAAACCAATTGTTGGCCACTGTTTGCCCAAGTTGTGTTGGCTGAAGATAAAGTTCCGCCATCAGTTGGTGCTGTAAAGCTATTGGTGCTATTGATATACACCACTCTGTTGCTGCCATCGCCATTAGTCCAGCCAATATCCATGCTGCTTGTAAGCACATTAGAGAAGGTTATGGCAGATGCTTGGGTAGTTGGCGCTGCACAGGCAAAAGGCGAAACTGTTCCGTTAAACTCAAAATCGTTGATGCTGAATGTGCCAGATCCTCCACTTGCATTCCAACCATAAAAGCGGAAGGTAATGGCTGCGGTAATGGTTTGGTATGCTGCTCCCGATAAGCTGATGGTTGTGCCCGTTGCTGTTGGGCTGCCAATATTAGCAGTATAGCCATCTGCACTGGAGCGAAAAGCAAAACTTGTTGGTCCAGAACCTGAAGCTTGCCCGTTATAAACAAAATTGGTAAAATCTATTTTGTAGCCGCTGTTTGGCGTTAAGGTAAATTCAAAATAATCATTGGCATATAAAGTGTTAGCGTCCCAACCGTTGGCGTTATAGCGATTGTTAGCTCCGGCTGCAGATACTCCCGAGCCGCGGCTGATACCGGAAACGGAGATATTGGCATCTTTGGAATCTCCGGTGGTGTATGGGCTGGCTGTGATACTCGTTCCCGTAATATCATTACTCCAAAGTGGACCGGCAAGTGTAGTAATGCCTGTGGTGTAGCCGGCATAACTGCTGTTGCCTCCGGCATTTGCCACGCGCACACGGTAATAGTAAGTAGTAGAAGGGCTTAAACCCGTTATGATGGTAGAAGTAGAAGCAATACTGCTTACGGTTGTTACCGGAGCACCGGTAAAAGCACTGTTAGCATAAACCTCTACGGTGTAAGTGTAACTTGCTGCTCCCTGCCCTGTTGGCGCACTCCAACTTGCCGTAAAGCCATTTGCTGTAGGAGAACTTGCCGCAGGCGATGTTGGTGGCAGAGAGATTGTGGTAAAGGTTAAATCGTTGCCATAGCCTGTTACGCTACTGCTGTTGGTAATATATGCGCGGTAGTGGTAAACGGTATTGGCAGTAAGCCCTGTTACGCTGCTGGTATAATTTGCTGTTCCGCTTCCATCATTAGTAGAATTAACAGAAGGCACTGTTGGGTTGGCAGCCGTGCCCCACACCACGCCTTTGGCTGTGATAGTAGCACCGCAAGTAGTGCTTACGCTGTTACCTCCCGAATTGGCAGAAGTGGTATTTACGCTACTTACTGTAACTGTAGTTACAGCAACCGTACTGTTAATACCTGTGGCAGATGTTACCGCACAATTGGTAGCCGATGCACCACCTCCCGATACAGTAATATTGCCGGTATATGAAGTAGCCGCAGCAGGAGTAAATTTTACATAAACGGTTGTGCTGCCAAGTGTTGGTGCGGTATATGGCAAACCAAGCGTAGAGGTATAAGTACCTCCGGAAGTAAGCGAATAGGTAAAGCTGCTGAGAGTGCCCACACTCACCGCAGAGCCGTCTAAATTGCTGCCCGAAACCGTAAATTGCTGTGGCCCCGCAGTAGCACCAATGCACACATTGCCAAATTGGTTATCAAGTGTACTTACAGTAAGAGAAGGAGAGGCTCCACCCGAATATGCAGTCCACACCACATCATCTATTGCAATTCTTTTGCCTGAAGTAGTTTGATTGATAACGATTGAAGTAAGACTTGCAACATTTATTCCGCTCCATGTATAAGAAACTACAGAACTTATTGTTGAACCAGTTGTTGTTTTCGTAGATATGGAAGTGCCATTTACAACAAGCTCTAAAGTACCAATATCTGGAGGGTTGCCAAAAGGTGCTTTTGCATTTATAGTTAAATCTCCTATACCGGCAGATTGTTGAGCAGTAGTAAGCCCAAAGGTTAAAGCCCCATTTCTAATGCATATTGCTTTGCCTGTAATTGTTTGGTCTGTTCTGGCATCGGTAGAGCCCCAAGTTGCTCCGTTGTCGCCAGTCCAACTTCTATTTGAGTAAGAACCCGAAGACCCCGTGGGGATATTTGTAAAACTTTCAGTTCCCTGCCCCCAACTGCAAAGGCTTGCAAAAACAAGTAGCATTACTACTACTGCGGTGTGTAAAGTAAATTTTACCATAATTCTATCTATTTTAAAAACGATTATTCAAGCTGCGAAGCCACAAAACTAAAACAAACGGTCTATAATCTACAGAAATAGAATATTAAATAATTATTATTTAATCTGTAATAATAAGGTAGAGGTTTTGGAGCAGAAACTTTTTAAAGAAACACTAATCGAACTTGCGCTTAATAAACCAAGTATCGTTAAGCACAAAGCCTATATTGAGTTTGTAGTAGGTTTCAGAAAGTACCAACTTGCTATCGAATCCTCTTTTGCCAAAATCGCCCGAAATATTGATGCGCGCAATGGCTTTTCGCGAAACGGGAATACCAAAACCAACGGTGCCTCCGGCTTCGTTAAGTTTTTGACCTGCATAAACGGCTTCGCTTTGCCCGTAGTAGCCACCAACTTTTAATTGGATTTTACCGCCCATTTTTCGGCTTTCAATATTTGGAGTGTATTGCAAACCAAGCGCCACACGCCAGCTATCGTTTAATTTTTCAGAATTAAAATCGCTTGTAAAGCTGCTCCAGTTGGCATAGCGAAAATCGGCACCAATCAACCAATGGGCTTCATTACCAAAGGTAAAACCACCACCAAGTTGGTACGGTAAAGTAATAGTAGATTTTCCATTAGTGATAGCTGTTACGGTATCAACGGCAATTGGATTTCCGGTTTCATCGTAAAAAAATCTATCCCAAAAACGGGTAACTTTTGCAGTTACGGGAACTTGGCTGTTGCCAAACACGCCAACGGTAAACAAGATGTCGTGGCGCAGGTTGTTTTCTTTTGTTTTCTTTTTTATGGCTATGCGATATTGCAAACCTACATTATACACAAAACCGTTTACACGATAAGTAGCAGCATTTCTGGAGTTAAACGCGCCAACCGAATCAGGAAAAAGCACAAAGCGCGAATAATCTAATTTTCCAAAAAGATAACCGGCATTTACGCCAAACGAAAAACCTTTAAACTGTGCGCCCGTGCCCACATAAACTTGATACAGCGAACCTGCTCCGCGATAGATATTTTGAAAGCCGCCAAAGGCAGAATCGTAACCAAACTGACGAAAAGTATAATTCATGTTTGAATAAGGCAGCAAGCCAAAACTCATGCCCCAAGTGCCGCGTTTTAAAGGAACGCCCACAGCAACGTGGCTAAAAGAACCATTGTGTGCATTGTAAGTAGAATCGCGTGCTGCAATGGAAACAAAATCCATGTTTGCGCCTAGTTCAAACGTAACAAAACTAAGGGCGCTGTACGATGCCGGGTTGTTGAAATTGATATTTGCAGTGCTGGCATAGCCGCCACTCAATTCGGCAAAACCTCTATTGGCAGAAAATCCGTTGGTGCGGATATAACCTAACCCAAGCCTTGAATAAGGTGAAGAAACTTGCGCCTGTATTAAAAGTGCTGAACTAAACAGCAACAAAAAAATAATTCTCAACTACAATTTTTTATTTCAAAAATTAAAAATAGCAACTACACAAAAGTGCAATTTATGTAAACCGAAAAAGGCTTTTTTTATTGCACACGAATAAGTTGCATGCTGCATTTTTTACTATCATAACGGCACAAGTTTTTCTTGAACTGAATGCTAAAATAAAATTTGCAGCGGGCGAAGATGCTATTTTCAAATGCTTTAGCCAAATTCAACACATTTTTTTAAAGCCCAAATTTTCCAAAGCAAATTACCTAACACAAAGTTTTAGGTTTTTCATTACTCCAAAGTAGGGTTAAAATTGGGAGCGTTTCAACTTTACGGCTTATCTTCGTACTTTAATTTTTGTTGAATAATTATGAGTGAAGATATATCAATGATACGCAAACCCGATTGGCTCAAAATACAAATTCCTTCGGGCGAAGAATATTCTGAAGTAAAAAAGAACATTAAGGAAAACAAACTGCACACGATTTGCGAAAGCGGCAACTGCCCCAACCGAAACGAATGTTGGGGGCGCGGCACAGCAACCATTATGATATTGGGAAATATTTGTACGCGCAGTTGTGGTTTTTGTAATGTAAAAACAGGAAACCCGCTGCAAGTAGATATTGCCGAGCCGATGCGCGTAGCCGAGTCAGTTAAAAAAATGGGCTTGAGCCACGTAGTGATGACATCTGTTGATAGAGATGATTTAATAGATGGCGGAAGCATTATTTGGGCAGCCACCATTCGCGCTATCCGCAAGGTTTGCGAAGGTGTAACGATGGAAACGCTTATTCCCGATTTTCAAGGAAAGCAAGAAAACCTTCAACGCATAATAAACGAAAAACCCGAAGTGGTAAGCCACAATATAGAAACCGTGCGGAGATTGAGCAGGCAGGTGCGTGTACAAGCGCGTTTCGATAGAAGTTTAGATGTGCTAAAACGCCTGAAAGATGGTGGCATAGACCGAACTAAAAGCGGTATTATGCTTGGCTTGGGCGAAACAAACGAAGAAGTGTTGGAAGCAATGCAAGATTTAAGAAAAGCAGAAGTAGATGTGCTTACACTTGGGCAATATCTGCAACCGACTAAACAGCATTTACCCGTAAAACGCTATGTAAAAATTGCAGAGTTCAACGAGTTAAGAGATGCCGGTTTGGCAATGGGTTTCACTTTTGTGGAAAGCGGTCCGATGGTGCGCAGCAGCTACCATGCCGAAAAGCATGTGAAGAAGGTGTAACCATAGCGTCAATAATTTAAGAATAAAAGTGACTGCCGAAGAATTTAGAGAACAATACCAACAATCTATTCCGAATGAGCCCGGAGTGTATCGCTACTTTAACGATAACAACGAAATACTCTATATCGGTAAAGCAAAGAACTTGCGCAAGCGCGTTTCAAGCTATTTCAACAATGGCGATTTGAGTTACCGTATTTTAGTTATGGTGCGCAGCATTGCTAAAATTGAATTTACCATTGTGAGCACCGAACAAGACGCTTTTCTGCTCGAAAATTCGCTCATTAAACAATACCAGCCGCGCTATAACATTAACCTGAAAGACGATAAAACTTATCCGTATATAGTCATTAAAAACGAACCATTTCCGCGTGTTTTTTTAACTCGAAATGTAATTAAAGATGGCAGCCAATACATCGGCCCGTTTACATCGGTAAACAGTGTGCGCGAAGTGCTGAATTTGCTGAGCATGTTGTTTCCAATTAGAACTTGCACACTTTCGCTTACACGCAAAAACATACAAGCCGGAAAATTTAAAGTGTGTTTGGAATATCACATGAAAAGATGCTTAGCTCCTTGTGTTGGCTATATTACAGAAGAAGAATACAACGAAAATATTACCGAAATAAAAAACTTGCTCAAAAGCGATTTCGGTTCTGTAATGCGATTTTTAAAGCGCAAAATGAACGAGTTCGCAGAGCAATTAGATTTTGAAACCGCAAATACTTTTAAGGAAAAAATAGAAGCACTAGATGCTTGGCAAAGCAAGAGTACGATTGTGAATCCGCGCCTACATAATATTGATGTGTATGGCTATAGCGAAGCAAAAAACTTTGCCTTTGTGAGCTTTTTAAAAATTGGCAATGGCACTATTGTGCGTGCCAAAACATTGGAAGTGAAAAAGCAATTAGACGAAGCTCCGGAAGAAATTTTACAACGCGCCATAGTAGAAATTAGCTTTGGAGAAGAAAGCGAAATGCAAGCCGAAAATCCGGAAATAATTTTACCGTTTGAGGTTGAAATTCCTTTTGCGCACACGCTCGTAATTCCGCAGGCAGGTGATAAAAAGAAACTACTCGATTTAGCTACCCGAAATGCGCTTTATGCCAAAGAAGACAAAGTGAAAAGCCTAATGACTTCCGAAGAAAAAAATCCTTCGTTTAGGATTATGCGCACTTTAAAAGATGATTTAAAATTGAAAGAACTACCGCGCCACATCGAGTGTTTCGACAATTCAAATATTATGGGAACAAATGCCGTGAGCGCGTGTGTGGTTTTTAAAGATGCCAAACCAAGTAAAAAAGATTACCGCATTTTTAATGTAAAAACAGTAGTGGGTCCCAACGATTTTGCCACTATGGAAGAGGTGATTTACAGACGCTATAAACGCATGATAGAAGAAGAGCAAACGCTGCCGCAACTTATTATTGTTGATGGCGGAAAAGGACAGTTGAGCAGCGCCATTATTAGTTTGGAAAAATTAGGTTTATATGGAAAAATTCCGATAGTGGGCATTGCCAAGAACTTAGAAGAAATTTATTTCCCCGAAGATTCTATTCCGCTCCACATCAACAAGAAAAGTGAGAGCCTAAAACTTATCCAGCGCATGAGAGATGAGGCACACCGTTTCGGAATTACACATCACCGCGATAAACGCAGCAAAAATTTCACCGTTACTGAACTCGAAGGCATAAAAGGAATTGGGGAAAAAACAACCAATTTATTGCTCTCGCATTTTGGTTCGGTAGCACAACTTAAAAAAGCAACACTGCAAGAAATTGCAACATTGGTTGGCAATGCAAAAGCAGCAGTTGTAATGAAATATTTTGAGCAAGAGCAATTGAACTAAATATCATTTTTTTTACTAACTATAGTATGTTGTAACGTGTATTCTAAGTATAGCTTTGCTTACTTAAAATAGCAATAGATTTTAAACGGAAAATATTTGTAAAATTTGAGCAAAGAGTCCGAGTGGAGTTCCTATCTTTGAGTGGAAGAATAATTTAGTTTAAACAAAATTCCAGTTTTAAGCAACTTACAAATGAATTTATAGATAAAGCAAAACCATTAATACAAGAATTATAGAAATAAAACGGCATGGCAAAAATCAACGTAAAAGATACCACAAACAAAGCGATTGATAAAACTCAATAAAATAGCTATTCAGCAAATGAGCATATTATAGGACGTGGATAAAAGAAAACTATTGAAATAAATTAGCCGGTTCAACAAAACAGCCAAAACTATTTCAAAAATATAGCTTAAATGACTAATGTTTTTTGTCCGCTTTTTGTTCAGAATTTCACTATAAACTTAGAACTTTTGCCTATTGGGCTAAAATTATTCTTTTCAATTAACGGTGAGATATAAGCGTATGTACTATTTTTAAAAAACTTCTTCAATTTATCGCTTTATTTCACCCCGCATGAAATTTTACAACATTCATAAACCGGAAAAAAAAGTAAACCTTACCGAAGCGGTGCTAACCGGCATTCAAGGCAGCGAAGGCTTGTTTATGCCTGAATATATTCCAACGCTTCTGGATTCGTTTTTTGAGCAGTTGCCACAACTCTCTTTGCAAGAAATTGGCATTGCTGTTGCCGAAAAATTTCTAAGTGAAGATGTGAGTAAAACAGACATTCAAAATATAGTTTCTGAAGCATTAAATTTTCCAATTCCATTGGTGAATGTTACAGAGAACATTTATTCGTTAGAACTTTTTCACGGACCAACCTTAGCTTTTAAAGATGTGGGTGCGCGTTTTATGGCACGATTGTTTTCGGTGTTGAACAAAAACAGTTCTGAAAAAATTAAAATTTTAGTTGCCACCTCTGGCGATACCGGAGGCGCAGTGGCTAATGCTTTTTTTAATGTAGAAGGAATTTCTGTAACCATTTTATACCCTTCGGGGAAAGTGAGCGCATTGCAGGAAAAACAACTTACCACACTCGGTAAAAATATTTCTGCCATAGAAGTAAACGGAACTTTTGACGATTGCCAACGCTTAGTGAAACAAGCTTTTGCAGATGTTTCTTTACAACAAAAACTAAAGTTGGCTTCTGCAAATTCTATCAATTTGGCAAGGTTAATTCCGCAGTCGTTTTACTATTTTTGGGCAGTTGCGCAGGCATGGAAACAGAACAAAAAACAAGCTATTGCCATTAGTGTTCCGAGTGGAAATTTTGGAAATATCACCGCAGGAATTATTGCACAAAAAATGGGCTTGCCGATTTCTAAATTTATTGCGGCAACAAATGCAAATAATATTGTTCCGCAATACTTACTCAATGGAAATTATGAACCAAAAGCATCTGTTCAAACCATTTCAAACGCAATGGATGTTGGCAATCCGAGCAACTTTGCACGAATGAAGGTTTTGTTTGAAAACAGTTGGGAGCAAATGAAAGCAAGCATTAACGGCTTCTATTTTTCTGATAAAGAAACAAAAGCCGCAATACGCAATTTATATACGCGATTTAATTATATTGCCGACCCGCACGGAGCAGTTGGTTACTTGGCTTTAGCGGCATATTTAAAAGAAGAAAAAAACACCACAGGAATATTTTTAGAAACGGCACATCCTGCAAAATTTATTGATGTGGTTGAAGAAGCTTTGAGCGAGAAAATAGAAATTCCACAGGCGCTTTCTGCACTTGCTTCAAAACAAAAAGTAGCTGGAAAAATAGATGCAGATTATGAGCAGTTGAAAGCAATATTGCTTGCTTAGAAAGTTCGCCATTTTAATTTCTTGGCATTCTCGTTTAGCTTAATTCCAACTGTTACAAAGAAAGTAAGTGGCTCCGAAGGAATAATTCCCGGTCCCGGATAACTCACGGCTCTTCGCGTAAAATAAATATGGTTTGTAAAATTGTTTATACCTGCAATTAACTGCACGCAGCGGAAAGTATATTTTGCATTCCAATCGAAAGTGTAATACGCAGGAATAATTCCATTTACACCCGTTGCCGTAAATCGCGCATTGGTAGCATCGGTAAATTGCTCCGAAACATATTGCCCTTGAATGCCGGTGGCAAAATCTCTAAAGCGATATTGTACGCCAAATCGAACGGTATGTTTTGGCGCAAACTCAAGCGAATTTCCAATTACATTTTTATACTGCGATTTCACATATGCAGAATGAATAAAACCATAAGAAATATATAAATTCAAATGCCCGGCATCGTGATGAACCACAGCGGCTTTCAGCACATCAGCTTCTACAAAAATTTCTGCTCCGGTGCTTTGCGAACTTCCCACATTTGTGGTGAAGCGATAAATATTATATGCCGAATCCACTTGCTGAATTTGCCCGATTCTATTGTTGTATTGCAGCCAGAAAGCACTCACGTCCCAATGTAACCAACTTTTAAAATCTCCGCGATAACCCAAGTCTGCATTAAACCCTTTTTCATCTTTTAAATTTGGATCAACCAACTGGCTCGTGCGAATTACGCGCATATCGGTAAACGTGATGCCTCTGTAGTTTTGCGAAATATTTGCATACAGTTCAGAATTTCTCCAAACATTATACGAAACGCCCAAACCTAATAGCACAAAGCTTCTTTGCATATCGCGCTTTTCGGGTTTTATAGCAGTATCTATTTGATTAAAAAAAGATTGCCGATAATAACCATCTGATTGTGTGCGAATATGCTCAAATCGAATGCCGGGTGTAATTTTTATCTTGTTCTTAATATTAAAAACATGCTCTGTAAATAAAGCCACATTCATTCCCGGGAAATGAAAATCGGAACCTTCTAAAGAATCAGGGTGAAGAAAGCGATAATCTGCATCGCTGTTACTGCTTCCTAAACCTTGTTGTTTTTGTGTGTTGCCGATATAAAAACGAGCACCAATCAACCAACCCGATAAATATTTTCCGAGATAGTATTTCCATAAATAACGCGCTTCGGAACCGAAGTTTTTGTACTTGTCTTTTATTAAATCGCGCGGCTGTGTTATATCGTCTTGGCGGTTGGTAGTTCCTAAAAATCCTAAGGCATTTCTTCCACCCAAAAATCCCCATGCTCTAAAATTAAATTGATGGTGAATGTTGTGTTTGTAGTTTAGCGATAGGGCTAAAATATTCCAATCGGTAGAAAACCAATTTCGAGTGCGCAAGCTTTGGCGGGCATTATTTTCAAACTGTTCATCGGTTAAACCTCCCGGCTGCTTACTATCGTATTTTGATAAAGTATATTCTAAACGAAGGCTCAACTTTTCGGAGCATTGATAACCTAAAGAAACAAAAGCATTATGCGCGTTGAAATTGCCATTTGGTCGCCAGCTTTCGCCTTGTTTGTAGTTGTAATAGCCATAGTAATTAAAACATTTTACTGTACCTCCAATGCTGTTGAAAGTGTTTACCAATTTAAAACGTCCGGCAGTGGTAAAAGATGTCCACTCAAATTTTTGGTCGGTTGGTGCAGATTGTAAAACATAATTCAACATGCCACCAAATTGTGGCCCGTATTGCAGCGAAGCCGCACCGCGAATAATTTCAATTCTATCAACGCCTTCAGCAGGTGGCACATAATACGCATCGGGATAACCCAAGGCATCGGCACTCATATCGTAGCCATTTTGGCGCATATTAAAATTTGAAGTTCTGTTTGGATCTAAGCCGCGTGCAGCAATCCCTAATTGCAAACCTGCGGCATCGCTTTCCCAAATATTTATGCCTGGAACTTTTGCAAATATTTGACGCGAAACATTCACTGCTTTGTTAGCAATCAAATCTTTCATCAGTACCAATTCATTTTTTTTGCCTTCGTTTATGGCAACACCTTCAATAGATTTTAAGCGCGAAATTCCAAAGGTGGAACCTCTATCTTCTACAATTACTTCGTGCAGTTCATGTTCTTGTGATTTTACTTTTATATTGGTGAAAATGGTATCACGGTTTAGCTTTATCCAAAATTCTTTTTTCTCAATTCCTAAAGCTTTTATTTCTAATTCATATCTGCCTTTTGCAATGTTTTTAAGGTTGAAATTTCCTAAAGAGTCAGTTTGTGTTTCGTGTGGTGTGTATTCTAATTTTACTTTTGCATGTTGCACAGCATTGCCTTTTTCATCAACAATATTTCCTGAAATAGAAAAAGTTTGAGCAACTATTTGCCTTGCAAAAAAGAAAGAAAAAAAAGCAAACAACAGATAGAAATTTCTCACAACGCACCTACTAATTTTTGCTGTTCGATATTGTAAGGCAATATCCATTTTTTGTTTGAAAATCCGTCTTGCTCGGCTGCTAAATTCACGCTTGGGTTAATTAGCAATCGGCTTCCTTCGCCATTTAGTGTTACATAATTTTCTACATAAATTTCAGGATTTTCCCAGCCTAATTTTTGATAAATCCAAGCTAAGTGATGTGCAAATTGCAAAATCATATCGGGCTGTGTACACATTTGTTTTTCTTGCTGTTGCGTAAGATAATCGCTATTGCGAATGGCAACAATTCTATTGCTATTTTTTTCTTTTACATGAAATGTTGCCATACCTGCTTTTTCCATTAGCATCACTCGCCACGAAAATCGAAAACCTTGCTCGTGCCAAAATAAATCTTTCGGATACATTAAATATCTGAATGGAAATAGAAATTGAAAACTAAAATGAAGCACAAAAAGTGCAATGCCAACTCTTCCAAATATTGATGGAGCAAAGCCTAAAAATTTACGCAGAGAAAATGTGTTTGCTTGGTTTTTTTCTTGCTGAATTGGAATAATAAACACAATAGCGCAAACCATCATAATAAAAGGAAACATACCGATTGGCGGAAAAAGAATGGCGGTGAGTGCGTGAAAAATTACTACTACTGCGTAAGCCAAGTATTTTGTTTTTCGCCAGAAGAGAAAGAAAGGAATTAGCGTATCGAACAACATGCCGCACCAACTAAAAAGATAGGCAAGCCAAGTTTCGCTGAGCCATGCACCAACGAAAGGCAAATTGGTTTTTGTGGGCAGCCAAAGTTTAAGCGGCATAGCATTAAATAGCCAATCGTAATTTATTTTGGCTATGCCCGCAAAAAAATAAACAGTTGCCATTTGCAGTTGCAAAGCCAGGCTCATCCAACGCGGAAAAATTTCTAATGGCTTTGTAATTCCAAATTTTACATCGAGCGAAAATTGTTTGTGTGCAGGAATAAAGCAAAGCAAAAGAGCAATAATGCTGATAAAGTAATAATGGTTGAGATAAATGCTTTTTTCAATTAGTTCTACGTATGTAAAAGTAGCAAAGAACACAATGCTCGAAAAGCGATATAAAAACCCGAGTGCTATAAAAATAGCGCTCAAAAACATAGCAATGTAAAGTGCATACATGCCTGTTTCGCCCAAAGCTCTCACCCATTCAAAACCGTAGTATGAAAAATGAAAAGATGGTGTGATGTATATTTTTTCTATCCAACCGTTTAGCCAAAAACGAATGATGGAAAGCGCCATCATTACACCAAATGCAATGCGGTAAAATACCACTGCATTCAGCCTTTTAAAAAGAGAAAGAAGGCGAATAGAAAAACTATTATTAAGTGTTTCAATCTCCATCGTTATCGGCATAGCTTATGGTAACACCAACAGCAGAAGCTAAATCTACTTTTACTAAAACAGTTAGCTTTTTCAACTCTAAAAACAGCGATTCCATTTTAGGTTTATCGCTTGTTAAAGCAGTTTTAAAATCGGTTGAAATTTGATTGGCAGCAGCTATACATTTATCGTATTGGTTGGCAATTTCTTCGTTTAATGGCACACCTTGAAAACTTGCTTCTTTCACTTGCGGATAATCGTCAAAGCCAATGCCAGCGCCACCTGTGAAGATATTTTTTCCTGCTTGTAAATTTGCAATCAATAGTTCTTTAGAATAATTAGAATAAAACGCTTCAAGCATTTTTGTGTCTATGTTTCCTGTGGCAATTAACCCAACATAGCCAAGCGAATTGCCTACGCGCTCTCTACGGCTGCGTTCGGTGTATTGTGCCCAACTATTGCAAAGAATACTCACAGAGCCACCCAAATCTAAGTTTGTGGCAGCCGTAAAAGTATTTAGGTAGCCAGCGTTCCAATCATCATACACGGCAGTGATATTGTTTGAAATATCTGCTGCTACATCATTCAAATATTGCTTGGTGTGAAAATTGCCTACAGTATTCACAAACATATTTTCATCACTTACAGAAAACAATATAAAATCTAAAGCAGGGAAACCTTTCGCTCTTAAATTTCCGGCTTGGTTAAGGTCGTAGGAACCGGAAGATAGGTTAGATAAAATACGTACGGTATCTGCCGGAAAATTATTGAGCGTAAGCGTTAATCCCGTAGCTTTTCCGAAATCGAAATTTTCAACTGCTTGCCAAGCGATGTATGCTTCTTTAAAAGCTGTTTTTGTTGCTTGCAACTTAGGCACATCGGGCGCTGCGGTAAAATCTGCAATTGCAACTTTTAATGCGAGCGATTTTGTTTGTGCTTGTTTATATGCAGGCACAATTACATTGTTTCCTAAATTTTCGAGTAGTGGTTTTCTATCGTAATCGCTCTTTTTTTCTTTGCAGGCGCTTGTTTGTAAAAACAAAAGCACAACTGCCAATATTGGTAAGCGAGAAAGAAAATATTTTAAAACCATAGCATAATTTTTTTCAAACTTAATGTGTTCAAGAACAAGCGCCAAACACATCAAAACCTTATTAAAAATAGTTGGCAGCAAAGCTACGAAAAGCAATTATGGATTTATACCATAAACAGCGGCTAAGGCAGTTCTTGCAGAAAGAATATTTGCTTGCGTAATTGTCCAGTTGCTATTGCCGATAGTGGTTGAAATATCTGCAATTTGAGTATTGGTAATTTTTTTGGTACTACTGTAAGAAAGCGCTGTAAGTAAACCTCTAAATTCAGAAAGTGTGCGGCAGCGCGTTACATCGTTTCCAAAGTTGGCATTGGCAAGTGTGAGGTAATTCACAGCGGTTGCTGCCAATACTTTTTCTACTGATTCTTTCACAATAGCGGCTTGCTTGCTCACTTCATCGTTGTCATCATTGTCAATTGCTGCTCTGCCTTTCAAGAAAGCATTCATAATAGTGCTGTTAATGCCAAGCAGTAAAGTTGTATCGCGTTGGCTGCCATATTTTCCAATAAACATTAAATCGGTTTTGTTCGTAGGGAAATCTACAGGAACACCATAATAGCCAAAAGCGGCATCCCAACTTTGCTGGCGTGTTTTTTTGTTTACAGAAGCACCAATGTTTGTTGGCGATAAAAGTACTTCGCAAATTTGGTAGTTGAGCAACGCGCCAAACAGCCCTTTTTCTATACTTTCTTTATACTCAATTCCGTTAGCATCGAGCAAACGTGCTGCCGAACCGGTTCCTACCACTCCGGCTACACCTTGTCCACCTGCTTGGTTTGCTTGCGATGTGGTTTCTAAAGCGGCAAATAGCGATTCTATAACTGATTGTTGGCTTGAAATAACTTGGTTTTTTAGTTGTAAGCCGGAAGTGTTTAATGCCGCATCACTAAACGGTGAATTGGTATTGGTGAATAAATCATTCAACCTTTGTGCCGTTACAACTGTACCTAAAGTATTTGCCTTTTTAGTTTCAGAAATTAGTTCGTCCATCATTTCCAAGCGTAAACTTGACGATGTGAAATATACACTATCGAAAGTGTAAGTGGTTGGCACGGTATAATTCTTTTTGGTTTCATCTTTTTTACAAGAACTAAAACCGATTGCTATAAGCATTAAAAGCGCAAGAGGACGAAGAGATTTTTTCATGTAAATTATTGTTTGTTTTATTGAATGTTTATTGATTGTCATTTAATTGTAAAGCAATTTGCCAATACGTGCCATATAGAAATTTAGCTTGCTAATGCTGCTACTTTTGCACTTGTGAAAGATTTAGTGGAAGAGCTTATTTTAGTATCGTTTTTAGTGTCAGGCGTAGTTTTTATTTTCCTGCTTCTGCGCAAATTATTTTCAGAATCGGACGAAGGCTGAGCTTCAAACTCATTTTCTAATATCTTTATTGCATTGTTTATATCGGCAATCCGCTTTTTGTATTTAGCAACTTCTTCGGGCATGTGAATGCTTTTTACATTCAAATATTTAAGCCACTGCTGCAAACAGTCTTTTTGTTTACATAAAGTTGCTAATGCAAAATTTTGCTCGGTAGAAATTTGCTCTAAAGAATACATTCCGCTTGCCATCTTTTTTATTTAGACTTAATCTAATTAAACGCAAACTTAATTATACAATACTTATTGCCAAATATTGTAGCAAAAAAATGCTGAATAATTTCGGGTAAAAGCTAAACAGAAGCACTTTTCTGAAAAAAATTTACGAAAGATTAAATTTGCCTCATGAAAGAAATTACCCGCAAAAGGATAATGTTCATTATCAACCCAATTTCGGGAGTGGCACGCAAAGAAGGTATTCCTGAGCAAATTGCGCGGTTTTTGGATTATGTGCAATACGATTTCACCATTCGCTACACGCAATATGCCGGACACGCCACCGAAATTGCAAAAGAAGCTGTAGAAGATGGCTATGAGGTTGTTTGTGCTGTTGGCGGAGATGGTTCTATAAATGAAATTGCTCAGAGTTTGGTAAATACTCAAACTGCATTGGGAATAATTCCTTTTGGTTCCGGAAATGGTTTGGCTTCGCATCTTTCCATTCCGGCACGCAACGCACAAGGGGCTATTGATGTGCTGAACAATTCTAAACCTATAATGATAGATGCAGTGAGTACCAACAAAGGTTACTTTTTTAGCTGTGCCGGTTTCGGTTTAGATTCTTCGGTGGCGCGAAGATTTAAGCATCACGCTATTCGAGGATTTTTATCGTATGTGTGGGCAATTATTTCGGAATTGTTTTTTTACTTCATTCCATTTCATGCAAAAGTAAAAATAGATGAAGTGGAAATAGAACGCGACTTCTATTTGTTTACTGCATTTAATGCCAACCAATACGGATATAATTTCGGTCCGTTTCCTTTCACAAGTTTAAAAGATGGCTTGCTCGATGTGATTGTGATAAACAAATTTCCACTTTGGAAGTTACTCTATATCTTTTTTTGCCTTGCGCTAAAACGTGCCGATTTAATTAAAGAAGCAGAAACTTTTAGAGCGAAAAAAATTGAAATAAAAGGCGACCCAAAGCGCGTGTATCAATTCGATGGCGACCACTTTATTTTTCATGACGATTTGGTAATGGAAATTGAGCCGCAGTGCTTAAAAGTGCTTGTTCCTGAAAAGCTGAATACACTCTAATTTCCATTTTAATATTGACCAAATTATTAAGCAAAACAGTTGCTTTTCACAACTTTTGGTGTGTATGTTTCGTTTACTTAATAGTGGCTTAGGCTATTTTTGTACATTAAGAAAAAGTGTAGGCTATGAGTAAGACAAAATATAGTTGGCTTTGGAGTTTGGTATTTGGGTTGCTACCGTGTTTTGCAAATGCACAAGGAGCGCCACTTTCTCCAGATGTGTTGAAGTATATTGAAAAGTTCAAAGAAATTTCTCAAGAAGAAATGCTGCGTGCAGGCATTCCTGCAAGTATCACTTTGGCGCAAGGTATTCACGAGTCGAATATGGGAAAATCGGTTTTGGCAACTGATGCAAATAATCACTTCGGAATTAAATGCCACAAAGAGTGGACTGGTGCCGGTTACACTTACGATGATGATGCTAAAGATGAATGTTTTAGAATTTACAAATCGGCTGAAGAATCTTATCGCGACCATTCAGATTTTCTTACTTCAAGGCCGCGTTATGCCAATCTTTTTACTTTAGATAGAACCGATTACAAGAGTTGGGCTTATGGACTTAAAGCTGCGGGTTATGCCACCAACCCAAAGTATCCTGAAATTTTAATTAAGCTAATTGAAAATTATAACTTGCACGATTATGATGACTTGAAAAATTTTGTTGCCCAAAAGCAACAAACTACACCTGCTACAAACCAAGCAACTGCAAACACACAAGTAAAAACAGAAGTATTGGAGTTTCAAGAAAAAGGCTCGTTTAACGGAGTTGCTTGCATTATTGTTGATGTAAGAACAAAGCCTGAACAAATTGCAGATAAATACAAAATTAGTTTAGATGATTTGCTTTCGTACAACGAAATGGAAGAAGGCGATTGGTTTAGTGCAGGCGATAGAGTGTATTTTGCACATAAGAAAAAAGTTGGCGACACAGAATTGCATACGGTGAAAACTGGCGAAAATATGTGGCAAATTGCTCAACAACACGGTATGAAAATTCATAAGCTCTACGAAAAGAACCGTATGAAAATGAACGACCAGCCGCTTGCAGGAGAAGTAGTTTATTTACAGCAAAAACATAGCACAGCACCGCGAACAATAGATTATGAAGCATATTTGAAAGAAACTAAAAAGAATAATGCTGAAAAAGAATTGAAAGCTGAGCAGGCAGAAAAAACAAATGCTTTGGTTGCTACAAACGATAGAATTTATGATGCCATTACATCAAAGAATTACTTTCCGCCTACCGACAAACTTGCATCAGACAGCAATAATGAAAAAGCTGTTTTGTATTATGAAGTTCAACCAAAGGAAACACTATACAGCATTGCACGCCAATTTAGCACTACCGTGCAGCAATTAAAAATATGGAATAACTTATCTGATAGCGGATTAAAAATCGGTCAGCAAATTATAGTGAAGCAGTAAAAGGATTTTACTACATCATTTTAGTGCGCTTGAGCAAAAATGTTTGCAGTATTTTCTCGTAACTGCTATTGGTATCTGCCTCTACAAATTCAATTTTATATTGCCCACATTTTAATTTTAGTTGGGTGTAAAAATTATTGATGTGGTTTAAGTAAAATGCTTTCACCTCACTCGGTTGAAGTTTTAAATCTTCACCACTTTCTAAGTCCACAAACTTGTACGGTCTGTTTTCAAAATTGAAATCAAGTTCTTTTTGTTTGTCTGCAACATGAAATAAAATCACTTCGTGTTTGTTATATTTTAAATGTTGCAAAGCACTAAATAAATCGTCCTCATTTTCACCGTCAAACATGTCGCTGAAGATAATTACCATACTTCTTTTGTGAATGCTTTCAGCAATTTGATGCAAGCATTTTGCAGCATTTGTTTTTTGTTTTTCCGGTTGATTTTGCAGTAAACTTTCCAAATGAGCAAATAGCATTTGCCGATGTTGCAATCCGGCACGAGCAGTGGTGTTTATTATCACATTATCGCTAAAAATACTCAAGCCTGCTGCATCACGCTGCCGCTGCAAAAGGTTGATAATACTTGCTGCAGCTACTACCGAAAAGTATAACTTGGATTGCTTTTTTTCTCCATCGCTCACGAGGTTCATAGATGAAGAAGCATCAATAATAATTTGGCAGCGCAAATTGGTTTCTTCTTCATAGCGCTTCACAAACATTTTTTCGGTTCGTGCAAAAACTTTCCAATCAATATTTTTAGTTGGCTCACCGGGATTGTACAAACGATGCTCTGCAAACTCAACAGAGAAGCCATGAAAAGGAGATTTGTGTAAACCAATAATAAAGCCTTCAACTGCTTGTTTTGCCAAGAGTTCAAGATGGCTTATGTTATTTGTTTGTTGGCTAAGTTGCATGTGCCGAAAATAGTTTAAAAAAGAAAAGTTGCCGTTTTAGTGGCAACTTTTTCTATTTTTTATCACAATAGCTTTGCTGCTATTTTGAAGTTTCTTTTAAGTAGTTTTCTAATGCTACAACAATGCTTGGTTGGCTTTTTAATGGTGCCATAAGTTGCAGTTCTAATCCGGCATCAATAATTGCATCTGCCGTGGTAGTACCATACACGCCCCATTTAATTTTGTAGCTTTTAAACTTTGGAAAGTTTTGTTGCAAAGAAGCTACTCCCGATGGGCTAAAAAACAATACCATATCAAACTTTTCAATATTAAACTGCTTTAGGTTTACCGCCACTGTTTTATACATCACTCCTTCTGCATAAGCAAAGCCATTGGCTTTCATAAAAGAAGGAATTTCATCTTTTCTGGATTCTGCGCAGATATATAAAAAATCAGTAGTGTCTTTATGTTTAAAAAGCAAATTGCGCAACTCTTTATTGTTGTTTTGTGACTCACCGTAAAACACTTTGCGTTTGCGGTATTGAGTATATTTTTGCAGGTACAAAGCAATAGCTTCGGAGGTGCAAAAGAACTTGGTTTCTTGGCTCATTTTCACTCTCAATTCTTCACAAATTCTAAAGAAATGATCAATAGCATTTCTGCTTGTAAATATGATGCCGTTAAAGTCGTTTAAAGTAATTCTTTGCTTGCGAAATTCTCTTCCCGGCACACCTTCAACTTGTATAAATGGTTGAAAGTCTATGTTTACTTTATAGCGCTCAGCAAGGTCAAAATATGGCGATTTTAAACCTTCGGGTTGCGGTTGAGAAATGAGTATATTTTTGAGTTTTGTTTTTGGAGTTTTAGAAAGAAAATCTTCGTAGTTTCTTTCTCCTACCTTTTGAGGAATGATAGGTTTGTTCTGAACCTTTACAGGTTTTTCTTCTTTTGCAGGTTGAGGTGGTTTTGGAGTCTTTTTAGAAGAAGCAGCAGCGCTTGTTGAAGTCTGCTTTACAGCTGTCTTTCCCTTTAGCAAAGCGCTGCTGCTGTCAGATTTTACCTGGTTGCTCAGGCGCTTTTTTTTTCAGCCTTTTTAGCAGGAGCTGCTTTTTTAGCTACCGCTTTTTTAGCAGGAGCTGCTTTTTTAGCAGGAGCTGCTTTTTTAGCTACCGCTTTTTTAGCAGGAGCCGCTTTTTTAGCTACCGCCTTTTTAGCAGGAGCCGCTTTTTTAGCTACCGCCTTTTTAGCAGGAGCTGCTTTTTTAGCTACCGCTTTTTTAGCAGGAGCTGCTTTTTTAGCTGCTGCCTTTTTAGGCGCTGCTTTTTTTGCAGCTGCTTTTTTAGGCGCTGCTTTTTTTGCTGTTGGTTTTGTTGCCATAACTAGGAAACAATTTTGGTTAACAATTTAATTAGAAGTAGCACCATTGCCGCTTCACTAATACAAACATAGATAAAAAAGTATTTGATGTTACTTGCAGTAAATTTTATAGATGTTGATAACCCTCTAATAATAAGCATTACAACACCTATCAACAAAAGTATGCAAGCAATACCAAAGGCGAAAACAAAATATTTTTTGTTGCCTGCAAACATAAACAACACAACCGGAAGCATTGTAATTCCTAATACTTGCAAGGTTTTGTAGAAATGAAATTTGTAAAGAGATAATATTTCTTTAAGAGGAAAAGTGAATGAAAGAAGGTTGAATAAAAATGACTTCAAGAACAAAAATGATGTGAATAAAATAACAAGTAGAACAGTTGTAATTGATGCTTGTGATGCATGAGATGGAAAAAAATATTGCGCTGAAAATTGAATAAAGAACACGCTGCATAGAACAAAATTTGCAGTGAGTAAAAATGATGCAACTGAAAAAGAATCTGTTTGTGTTCTATAAATTTGCATCGCTCTATTACTACTTGAAATAGAATATATCAACTCATCGAAGTCGTTGCTGTACGCCAATCTTAGGTATGTAAGCAAAAGTAATAGCAACATAATTATTGCAAACATTCCAAGGTTATTTTCTGTTATTCGCTTCTGTTGAATATTAAAAAGTGAAGGCGAATTTTTTCTTGCCCAACTAAAAATATTATCTGCAAAATTTGTGTGTGCAACAAGTGATGCAGAATCATTTTTTATTTTCTCTTGTACTAAAATTTTATTCAATGAATCTCGCATTACAATTTGCAGTGAATCCGGTTCGCTAAAAGTTGAATCGGCTGAAATGCTTGTGCTATCAAGCTGTGCAAGAAGTTGAAACGAAAATAGAATAGTAAGAAAAGAAGTAAGGATTGTTTTCACTAAAAGTTATCTGCTGCAAATATTCATCAAAAATAATTGGTATAACCAAAATGTATTTTGCTGTTTTTAAAACTTACTTTCTCATTGTGCTTTTGCCCGAGCGCGTATGTGATTCCAAAAACGCCAATCTTAGTTTCTAAAGAAACGCCTGCACCAAATCCAAATGGAAAATCTATTTTATTACTCGCTGCTTGTTGCACAACACCTACATTAAAGAAAGTAAAGAAGAAAGCATTTTTTGAGAGTAAGTATCTATACTCTAAGTTAGCAATTCCATAGTATGGCGTAATGATTGATTCTTCTGTAAAGCCGCGTAGCGTATTCATTCCACCGATTCTGTATTTTTCATTTTCAAAAACCAATGCACTATAAAAGTACTTTGCTTTAAGCGAAGTGAGTATGGTCATGCGCTTATGAATTTTCCAAAATTTATCGAGCGAAAGCCATAACGAAAATTGAAAATTTTGTTTGCCGATACTATCATATAAATAGGAAAAAGTTTCTCCGCGTTTTTCATCCATTAAATTATTGATAAGCGAATTTCGCTTCACAGATTTTGCGCCCACTGAGCCGCCTGCTGTTAGTTGCCATCCGGTAGTTGGATTGAAGCGATAATTCAAATTCATAAAATAGTATTCGAGCGCAAACTCATTGCTCTTTATATCTAGCGCATTCGGCAATGTTTGATTTTGTTTTATGAAAGTAGTATCCACTTTAAGCACAATCGTGTTCTTTTGTTTCAGCGATGCTTTTAAATAATTCATGCCCGAAAATTGGTAGCACACTCCATAGTTTCCGTCTAAATCTAACCAAGCAGTGTCGCGCTTAAAAAGCTCAAAACGAACATCAACGCCTAAGGGCAAGCCAAATAAATATGGCACGGCAATCATTGTTTTAAGTACTTGCGTTTTAGGCATGGTTTTGTTCCATTCTAAGTTTAGCTGCTCACCAAAACCAAGCATGCCATAAAGATTTATTTTTGCCTCTCCGGTTATTAAAACTTTTTGTCCCGCACCACCCGGAAGTATTCCGAGAAAGGCATTAAAAACACTTGCCTTTTTATCCTTAATGTTTAATTCAACTTTTGCCTTTTCTTTATCGAACCAAACTGTGTGTGGGTGTGTAATCTCTATAAACGGTAAGGCATTCAGTCGTTGTTCAATTGATTTTATTTTGCTTTCGTCATACGGCTTGTTGCGTTTAATTCCCAAGTAAGCACTTAGAAATTTCTTCTTCACTTTTACCTTTTGTGGTATAGATAAAGTGTCGAATAAAAAGAGTTCGTGCTTTTCTATATTGATGTTTGCAGAAGCAGGATTTATTTTAAAGCTATCTAAAAAAACTTCTGCAAATGGATAGCCTTTGTTTTCTGCATTAGTGAGAATCTTTTGCTGTACAATATTGATTTCTTTTGGAGTTAAAACACTTTTCTTTCGGTTTAGTTTTTGTTTTGTGCCACTCAAAAAAGTATTTTCAATATTTGAGTTTTTAAGCTGGAAACCATTAAGCTTTTCACCAATAAAAAATTGTGCAAAGCAGTTGTTGCTATCGCAGTAAAATGTATCTAACGAAGCAGCAGCAAAACCTGCTGATTGAATTTTATTGAGTAACTTTTTTGTGTTGTTGAAAGCTTCAGCACTATCTTTTACAGAAGAAGAAATTTTGAAATTAGTGGAATTAAAGCCTGCGTTTGTATCAGTAAATGTGGTGTTTAGTTTTATGCTACTTTGCGCAAATATAATTTGCGAAACGAATACACAACAAGCTAAAAACAGCGCTTTCACTTCAAATCGAAAATATGATAAAATTAAGAGATTGAAACAAACTACTTTTTAATTTTGTAGCATGGCAGGCATTTATATTCACATTCCTTTTTGTAAGCAAGCCTGTAGTTATTGCAATTTTTATTTTACCACTTCGCCAAAACTAAAGGGCGATTTTGTAGAAGCGCTACTGCGCGAAATTGAATTGCAGAAGCATTTTTTTAGTGGTGAAGAAATAGAAACAATTTACTTTGGAGGAGGCACGCCAACTCGGCTTGGCGCAAACGATCTGCTAAGAATTTCAGAATCTATTTTCAAAAACTTTTCTTGTAACATTTCTGAGTTTACCATAGAAGCAAATCCTGATGATTTAACCGAACGAAAGTTGAAAGAACTTTCTGCATTGAGAGAATTTGGTTTTAATCGTTTTAGTATTGGCGTGCAATCTTTTTCGGAAGAAGATTTGCGCTACATGAACCGTGCGCACTCTGCGCAGGAAGCACTTAGCTCAATTAAACGAACACAAGATTTTGGTTTTGAACTGCTCACCATAGATTTAATTTATGGCACACCAACACTTCAAGATTCACAGTGGCTAAAAAATTTGGAAATAGTGAAGAATTTGCAGGTGCCACATTTTTCAAGTTATGCACTCACGGTAGAAGATGGAACTTCACTTGCGCAGAAAATTAAGAAACAAAAATCGCTGCCGATTGATGAAGAAAAAGCTACTGCGCAATTTGATATATTGATGAATTTTGCAGCAGAAAATAATTTTGAACACTACGAAATTTCAAACTACGCCAAACCAGGCAAGAAAGCTGTTCACAATACAAATTATTGGTTAGGCAAAAGCTATCTTGGTTTGGGCCCTTCGGCACATTCATTTAAAGAGTTAGAGCGCAGTTGGAATAAGCCAAATTTACGAGCTTATATTTCAAACTTAAAGAATGGCTTGCTAAGTAATGAAAGTGAAAATCTTACGCCTATTCAACATGCGAATGAATATATTATGACTTCGCTAAGAACTGCACTGGGTTTAGATTTGAACAATTCTCTTGTTCAAAAATTTAGAATAAGTTTGGTAGAAAAACTTCAAGCTGTAAATGCTGAGTTTTATTCTTTCGATAAAGAAATTATTACACTCACCAACAAAGGAAAACATTTTGCTGATGCCGTAGCTTTGGCACTTTGGTTAGAATAATACTAAGCTAAATTTTTCAGCCAGTAATTGATGTTTGCTAACTTCCAAACCAATTTAGAATTGGAATAATTTCCACTTTTGTATTCATCTATCAAATGCTTTGCATTGGCGGAATTTAAAATTTCTAAAGCATCAAAATTATCTTCTAATAAAAAACGGAGCGGGCCATTCAGCCATTCAGCTTCGCCAGCAGTTACAAAACCTTTTTTATCTTTTCGTTCGTAAACAGCCGTAGGTAAAATATCTTTTAAACCTTCACGCAAAAGATATTTCGTTTCTGCCTGTGGGCTAATCCTATCTTCTGTTTGTAACGAAAAAGCAAACTCAACTAAGCGATGATCTAAAAACGGAACTCTACTCTCGATAGAATAAGCCATAGAGTTGCGGTCTTCGTTGTGCAAAATTGTTTGCAACGTAGTAGTGAATATTAAGTGATAAAGAAAGTTGTTGAACTTGTTGCCGGTTTTTGTTTCTAACTCAATATTTACTGTGCCTGTTATTGCTTTTGTTTTCAGTGATTCTAACCGGTATATTTCTTCTTCGTTTTTAAATGCAGCAACAAAAGATTTCAAGAAGAAATTCAAATTCTTTTTAGTTGAAAATTGTTCGCGCTGTGCAAGGTTTTGCAATAGTGAAATAGCGCTAAACAAGCTGCCGGACTTAATTTTACTACCAATTATTCTGTAGAATGAATGTAAGTAACCGCCTAAATATTCATCGCTTCCTTGCCCATCGAGCACTACTTTTACACCTTGTGAAGCAGCAAGTTTCATTAAAAGATTTTGGCTAATAAATGAAGATTCAATCATTGGAGCATCGGCACTAAATGCAGCGCGCTCAAAAGTGTCTTTTACATCGTTGTGCGAAGGGGATAGATAATACGGTTTTATGTTGGGATATTTTTTCACTACCTCGCGAATAAACGGTCGCTCATCTACTTTTCCTGCTCCTTCAAAAAAGATAGAGAACGATTGAATTTCTGACTCGGGAAAAACGGTTGAATATGCAGACGCAATAGCGGAACTGTCTAATCCGCCACTCAGGCAAATTCCATTTTTTACATCGCTGCGCGAATGGAGTTTTATGGAATCGGAAAATAGCTGTTGAAATGTAGCTTTCTTTTCCTCAAAAGTAGTTGTGTTGCGCTGGTTTAGGTTTACATCCCAATAAGAATAAATAGAAACTTTTCCGTTAGAAAGAACAAGATTGTGTGCCGGTAATAATTGATGCAAATGCTTGTAGAAAGTTTCACTTTTATAGCAAACAATATTTATAGCAATCAATCTTTTTATCTGCTCGTTATTTATTTCGGAATTAAAAAAATCGAGGGCTTTAAACGCTTTGTATTCCGAAGCAAAATAGAAACCTGAAGCAGTATTGTAATAGTAAAATGGCTTAATGCCGAAACGGTCTCTGGAACAAAAAAGTTTTGAAGTTGTTTTATCCCACAAGGCAAATGCCCACATGCCTACAAAGTGCGTTACACATTGCTCTCCCCACTCTTTGTATGCTGCACAAATTACTTCTGTATCGCCATTGGTTCTAAACTGCCAGCCTTTTTTTTGCAGTTCATTTCTAAGCTCTAAGTAATTGTAAACTTCTCCGTTAAACACAATCACAACATCTAAATATTCAAATGGTTGATTGGCAGTTTCGTGCAAATCAATTATAGAAAGGCGATTGTGCCCAAGCGTAACATTTTCACTTTGCCAAACCGAAGAGTTGTCGGGTCCGCGATGTTGAATAGCTTTTAGCATCAACTGAATATTCTTCAACGCATTTTCCTTCGTGTTTTTGCTATCAATAAATCCGGCTATGCCACACATTTTATTTTAATGTTGTAAATTTACAAAGTAATATTTCGCGCAAGATAATTTTACAACTGCAAATGAAAATTTTTCTTTCAAATGATATTCCAAATAAAGCCATTGTTTATTACACGCTTCAACTTATAGCGTTTAATAAAGCAGAAAAATTTGTTTATGTAACAGAAAGAAATGGCTGCAATATAAGCGTGGGCATTGGATTAGAAAACACCATCTATTTATCGGAAAAGTTTTTTCAACATTTAAAAGAAAAGAAAACAGATTCTAAATTTCATTTGAATAGTAGTGGAAGAATAGTATTGCCCAATAGCACTTCAACCGATTATTTAAGCACTATTTTTTACTATGTAAACTGTGTGCAGGAGTATTTTGCAACGGAGCACGACCAACACGAAAGATATATTTCTGCTAATGCCGCACAAGCAAAATTTGGAATTAAGCAAAATTTTGTGCAACTTTTAATTGATGAGTTTTGCGAAACAGTAAACGAGTTAAAGTACTTAAAAAATAAGAAAAGACCATCGGGATTTTTACTTACGCACGATATAGATTTCGTGTATAAATCTAAAAACGAAGATGGAATGTTTGCACTTAAAAACAGAAGATGGGCAGCAATTCCGAAGTTATTGTTCAATCATTATGTCGGCACGCCCGATTGGCTTAATATGCACAAAATTGTAGCTATCGAAAAAAGATTTGACTTTACTTCAAACTTCTTTTGGTTAGTGAAGAAAGACAAGCAAAACAGCGATTACAGATTTGATAGTTTGGATATTCAAAAGCAACTGCAAATTATTGCCAGAAGCGGAGGAACAAACAATTTGCATAAAGCAATAGGCAACACTTCTTTTGATGAAGAATTAAAATGGTTTACTGAAAAGCCGGATGCAAACCGCTATCATTTTTTAAAATTTAAGGTGAACGATTTTAAGCGAATTGAAGAAGCAGAAATTAAGATTGATACCTCGCTTGGATTTTCAGATAAGTTTGGATTTAGAAACAGTTATGGCTTGCCATTTATGCCATTTGATATAGAAGAAAATCGCGTGCTAAATTTTATAGAAGTGCCTTTAAACATAATGGATAGAACGTTTTTTAATTTACGGCAAACACCGGAATTTTCTTTTAGTCAAGTAGAGCACTGGATGAAAGAAAATACAAACGATTGTATATTCACAATTAACTGGCACAACAATTTTTTTAGTGAACTTACTTATGCAGGTTACGAAAAATTCTACATCAAAATGCTGGAATATTTCAAAGCAAATAACATGAAATGCTACACCATGAAAGACCTAAAAGAGGAGTTTTTACAACCTGATTTTTTCACTATGCCAGAGCATTTATCTGCTGAGTGCTAATTGTAGATAATAAGCCGAAACCTATATTACTCCTTGTGTAGAAATTCTTGATAAAACAAACTTGTTTGGATTTAGGTTGTTGTTGTCTAACTTTTTCCAAACAAAACCAATGCCTTTATTCAGAACTACAAAATTTGCTTTAGCATAAATTTCTGCTTCGCGTTTACTCTGCTCATTAGTGTCGAAAAGCCAACTTCTTATTATGCTAATTCCTAAAGAAAACACACGGCTAATTGCGTGTTTTAAAATCTGTACTTTTTCTTCTTCCGTTAATGAATTATCAAAAGTGCTTTGAACAATATATGCTACTTTATTTGCGTGAGAATTGAGCACAATTAGCGCAACGAGTTTGTTACTTTTGTCATAAGCACCATAAGTGTGAACCTTGTAATAATTAGGATTGTCGTAAATTCTCCATTGCTGAAATTCTTTGTTTTGAAGAATGTAAAATAACTCATTGTCATTCACATTGCTATTTCGCAAAAGGCTTTCTACTTGGTCGGTTATTGCTTGATTTTCAACAAGTGTGTAAGCTGTTTTTATATTGGAAAGCGAACCAAATAAGTGTTTTAGTTTTGAAAATAAGCAAAGCCCTAAAATCTGAAATTTCTCTTTGAGTTTATTCTTGTTGTTTAGCGAAGAAAGGAATTGATAACTCTCCAAAACATGATTTACAATTAGCCCTTGCTGATGATCGAAAGGGACAGAAAATCCAACTTTTTCAAATGATTTCTTAGCTGAAGTATATCCCCAAATTGTTTGCACTCCGGCTTGCTTACATTGTTCAAATAAAAAATCGTAGATGTGGTTAAAAATACCTTGACCTCTGTAATCTGGATCAACTAAAGTGTCTTCACTTTTTCCGGTTAGTATTTTATCGTTATTTGCATTGGTAACAACGATTGGAATCACGCAGTTTGTACCAACTACTTTGTTGCCATCTTCGGCAATTACATAAATAGATTTGCCAAAAGCTCCGTTGTGAAACTCCCATAAAAATTGCTCCATACTGCGATTTTCTTGATACACGCGGTTATGAAAATTGTTGATGTTTTCATAATCATTTTCGTTTGCCAATCTATATTTTACCATGCTATTTTATTTTCGTTTATGAGTTGGTTGGGCATAACACACTCAATTTTATTTTCATAAATAAAAGCTAATATTTTTTTGTACTCATCTAAAAAAGAATGGTACTTGTAATTTGTGAAATAAGTATTGTGCCACAATAAAGAAAAATCACAATTCACGGAATTATTTTCGTAAAAATTGATGATGTTTTTTGCGGTTTCATTCCTTGCTATTTTCATGTATTTATGAAAAGTTCCGTCCATAAAATGTAGCGGTGCTTCAACAAAATCAAAAGGTTTATTATTTAAAACATCAAAAGGTTGAAATGCTTTTCCATAAGAATTTCTAAAGCCGTAATGCTCTGCAAAACCTAAGCTACAATCGAATGTGAGTGCGGAGTCTGAAACTTTTTTCCAATCGCTGTGCGATAAAAATTTTAGAAAATGATAGCGGTTAAAAGTGCTGTTGATGTTTCCTTTTTTTAGTTCTTCATCAATGCTCATGGTGGAGCAAGATTTGTGCAATCCGTTTACGAATTTTGAGTCATCTACCATTTTCAGCAAGTGGCGTTCCTGGTTTATATCGTAGTCGGCATTCTTTATTTCTTGCAGTCCTTTTCCTTTGTTTACAATCCAAAAAAAAGTAGATAGAATATCCTTTTCGCTATTTAGTTTAATTATCTGGTCTATGTTTTTCCAGTGTTGCTTATTGGTAAATTCCCACAAAATTAAGCTTAGAACAACACCGATTTTCATATTCTTCAAAGCCCAAAATCCATCTTGTAAAAATGAGCCGTAAATGGTATCAATATCGTGTGAAATAAAGAAAGTACTTTTCTTTTTACTCGGAGTAATATTCCATTTTAAGCACAGCGTATCAATTTCTTTTTGAACAAGATTTTGTTCGATGTTTTTTAAACGTGATTGATAAGAAGCTTCAAATTTAAAGCGTCCAAAGGAGTCTAATTGTTGTGCAGAAGGATTAAATTCTTGCATACAATTCACCATAAAAAAAATGGTAGCAATGGAATCTTTCTTTAAATCGTTTGTTGTGATTGTTGTGTTTGAAGCAAAGTGATTTTTGTCTAAACTTTTCTCTTTTATTTCATCATAAAATTTAATTGCAATCGGCTCAGATTTTGGATGTTCGGTATCCCAAATTATATCGCCATGTTCAGCCGCATCAACAAATTGAAATTGCTGGTTTACATTTTTCTCTATCAGCTTTAGCACATAGCGCGTAATAGAATAGTAATTGGAGTTTGGTTGAATAAATACTTTCATTGTTGCCGATGCACTTCTAAAATTTAATGCACAATCTAAGTTCAAATTTAGCCAAGCCGATTTCAATGCCAAACTTTTACAAAATTATTGAAATGGCTAATACAATTTATAGGTTTGCTTTATGGCTTTTACAGTAGAAAAAATTTCGTTGGAGAAAATAAATTTACTTTCTCCCCTCATGCGCGATTATTTGTTTTCGCCTAACAGCGTTAAGCAACTCTTTTCTGCACCTTTTGAAGAAAATTTTATACCCCAAATAATTGAGAAAAAGCAAACACAAAAGCTCGATAGATTGTACTTATCAAACGCACTTTTGCAGCAAGCAAAGAGAAGAAAAACCACAGTAAAAACTTTAGAAAATATTGAACTGCTAAAGCAAGAAAATACGTTTACAATTACTTGTGCACATCAGCCAACATTACTGCTTCATCCGGCATATTATTTCCATAAAATTTGTTCAACTATTGCGCTTGCAAAACAACTTTCTGCAACTTTCAATACCTATAATTTTGTTCCTGTATTTTGGATTGGAAGCGAAGACCACGATGTGGAAGAACTTTGTAACGCAACACTTTCGGGCAGTAATGTAAGTTGGCAAACTTTGCAAACCGGAGCGGTAGGACGATTTTTGTTAGACGAAGGTTTTAAGCAAATTTTGAGTGATTTTAAAATTGCAAAGCCAGATTTAGAAATTCATTCGCTATTCAGTGAAGCATTAGAAAACACAAAGAACTTTGGAGAGTTTACAGCTTATGTTGTACAAGAATTGTTTAGCAATTATGGCTTAGTTGTTTTAAACCAAGATGATGCTAAATTAAAGCAACATTTTGCACCAATTATTGAAGATGAAATTTTAAACTCCAGAGCCGAAAAAGTGTTGCAGCCTACTGTAAATTATTTAGAGCAAAACTATAAAGTGCAAGCAGCAATAAGGCCTATAAACTTTTTTTATTTAGGAGGAAATTTTAGAGAAAGAATTGTAAAGCAAAGCGAGAATGAGTTTGCGGTATTAAATACCGACATGAAATTTTCAACCGAAGAAATGAAAAATGAAATTGCTGCCAACCCTAAAAAGTTTAGTGGAAATGTTTTTTATCGCACGCTGTTGCAAGAAAGTATTTTGCCTAATGTGGCGTTTGTGGGTGGTGGCGCAGAAAGTAGCTATTGGTTGGAGCAAAAACCATTGTTTGAATATTTCAATATTCCTTTTCCAATGATTGTTCACAGAACACCTGTGGTGGTTTTGCCACAAAGTATTTCAAGGAAAATAGAAAAATTGAATCTTAAAATTGAATCTGTTTTTACTCAACAAGATGAGTTTGTAAAAAACTATTTAACGGAAAATTTTGGCGATGAAATTTCGCTTTCACAAACCGTTGGTGAAATTGAAAGTTTATATAGTTCAGTAGAAGAAAAGCTTGCTGCCATTGATTCAACATTAAGTTCGAGTGTGCGAGCAGAAAAGCAAAAAACACTTGCGGGAATTACACAGTTAGAAACTAAAGCGATGCGCGCATTAAAACGCAGAAGCGAAACCGCAGTTGAGCAATTAAAATCTGTTTACGAAACTTTTTTTGTGAATGGTGCATTACAAGAACGCAAGGTGAATTTTTTTGAATTGCCGGATGCAAAAGGGTTGATTGATGAAGAGATTGCACAATGCCACGCATTTGAAAAATGTGTGTTAGTGGTGTCGCATAAATTTTAGCAAACAATACTAAAACAAAAACGCCCCCACATTTAGCAGAGGCGTTTTTAAAAGCAAACAAGCAAGCGATTATTTATTTACTTTATCGCTTAGTTGTTTTCCGGCTTTGAAACGTACAACTGTTTTAGCCTTGATTTTAATTTCTTTTCCAGTGCGTGGGTTACGGCCTTTACGAGCAGCACGTTTGCTGGTAGAGAAAGTTCCGAAACCAACTAAAGTAACGCGGTCGCCTTTTTTCAAAGAACCTTCGATACCTGATAATACTGCATCTAAAGCTTCACCAGCTTGTGCTTTTGTAACTCCGGCTGCTGCCGCGATTTTGTCGATTAAATCTCCTTTGTTCATTTTTTTAAGATTTTAATTTTGGTAAATAAATACTGTTGTGAAGCCAAATGAAGCAAGGCGCAGCAAGGTTTGCAAGTCCTTTATGAACCAAAGATGTTGATAACTCTACGTTTTATTGAGAAATCGTTTTTTGTGTTTAGTAACATATTGATTATCAAATAGTTGAAAAACAACACTATTTCCTGCTACATTATTTTTTGTTGATATTTAGAGGCTGTAAGCCTTATGTAGTAACACTTTTAAGGTATTTTTATTTATGGAGCAAGCCTTTGTATCAACCAATTTTCTTGATGTTTGGTATATGTTATTCTGTCGTGAATTCGGTTTGCCCCACCTTGCCAAAATTCAAAATAAGCAGGCACAAGTAAATATCCACCCCAATTTTGCGGACGTTTTATTTCACTACTTTCTTTAGCTTTATTAAATGCAAGTTCTAATTCTTCTCTCGATTTTACTACACAACTTTGTTTAGAAATTATTGCACCAATTCGGCTCTCTAAAGGGCGGGAATTAAAATAGTTTTCCGATTCGCTTTCGGCAATTTTTTTTAGTGTTCCTTCTACTCTAATTTGTCTTTCCAAAACATCCCAAAAAAACAGTAATGCAGCTTGTGGATTAGCAGTAATTTCACTCCCTTTCCTGCTTAAATAATTTGTGAAAAATACAAACCCTTTTTCATCAACTTCTTTTAGCAAAACTATTCTGGCAGAAGGCTTTCCGTTTGCTGTGGCAGTTGCCAAAGTCATGGCATTAGGCTCTTTTATAGCACTTTGTTGGGCTTCTTTAAACCAAGCAACAAATTGCTCGGTGGGGTTTTCGTTCACATCGCCTTCGCTCAAATGGTTTTTAATATAGTTTTTTCTTAAATCGTGTAAATCCATAGTGGTAAAACTTTAAATTTATTTCTTGGCTCAAAGGTATTTTTTATATAAACGATATTGCTGTTACTTTGAGAAAGGGTTTTAAAATAGTAGAATAAAAATCAAAAAAATACTTTAATGTAAATTTAATGAAGGAATTATTAAAAATATAAGAGGTCTTTATATTGTAAAATCTCAGTTTTCTACAAAACGTAAATTGTTAATGTGGAAAAAGCATTTGTATCACAAAGGCTTTTCAATAGGTTTGCGCTTTCATATTACATAATTATGCCTTTGAAGAAATACTACTACGCCCTTATATTTTCTATTGTTTCAACTTGTTTATTTGCCCAAACGGCTACCGTAAAAGGCATTGTGCGCGATGCTTCCACCAAAGAGTTGTTAGTAGGAGTTTCGGTTTATACTTCGCCCACAAATGCTACAACCACAAGTGTTGCAGGCGCTTATGAACTCACCATTCCGGCAGGAAAAACAAACTTAATTTTTACTTATATCGGCTATGCAAACGATACAGTAAAATTGAATTTGAAAGATGGTGAGCAAAAGACTCTCAATAAAAATCTTGGCTCAACCGATGTAGAATTAAACACGGTGGTGGTGAGTACAAGTAAGTACGGAAAAAAGATTCAAAAAGAAACGGTAACAATGGACGTTTTAAAGCCGCGCTTTGTTGAAACTAATAATATTACCAACGCTTTGCAGGCGGTGAGCAGAACACCCGGCATTACTGTGATGGACGGTTCTATTTCCATAAGAGGTGGTAGCGGTTATGCTTACGGTAGCGGCAGCCGAGTTCTTTTAGTTATTGATGATATGCCTTTGATGACTCCCGATCGTGGCGAAATTCGTTGGGAAATGGCACCAATGGAAAACATGAGCCAAATGGAAATTATTAAAGGAGCTTCAACCGTGCAATATGGTGCAGCCGCGCTAAATGGCGTTATTCACTTGCGCACAGCTTACCCAACCGATACGCCCGAAACCCGAATTCAACTTTATACCGAACAATACGATGTGAGCAACCGAGTGTTGAAAAAGGAATGGCAAAACAAACCGGAATTTGCATGGTGGAATAACAGGAAGAATTTAACCTATTTCCAAAAGCCACAACAAACGGGCGTTTCTTTTTTGCATAAACACCGCTTTGGGCAAATTGATTTTGTGATTAGCGGAAACCTGCATAATCAACAATCGCATTTAGATAGAGAATACGAGAATAGAACTCGCTTTACAACAAAACTAAAATACACACCAAAACAACTGAACGGAAGGCTCAGCTTGAGCTTAAACAGCACCATTATGTATCGCCACAATGGCTTTCAATTTTGGTGGAAAGATATAAAAACGCCTTATGTTTCGTCAGATGGTGTATCAATTGAAGAACGATATTTTTATGCGTTTCTTGACCCTTCGCTAACTTATATTGATAAAAAGCAAAACCAGCACCGCATTATGGGGCGTTGGTACTATTTCAATAACCTGAATTCCTCGTTGGGACCCAAAGCACAATTTGGAATGATTGATTATCAGTTCCGCCACGACTTTGGTTCTTTCGCCAAAATTATAGTTGGGTTAAATAATTTACACTATTCCAATTTAGATGGAACATTAGGAAATCACCAAGGAAACTATGGCGGAATTTATGTAACCGGAGATGTGAATTACAAAGGCTTGAGTGTGAATGCCGGTATTCGTTTGGAGTATTTTAATTTAGATAAGAAAACAGGCTTGGCGATGCTGCAATTCCAAAACATAAAAAAGAATGGCGACACAGTAAAAATAACTTTACCTGTTTTTAGAATTGGCTTAAACTATCAAATTAGAAAGTACAATTATCTTAGAGCGTCATTTGGAACAGCATACCGTTTTCCAAGTATTGCCGAGCGTTTTGTGAACTATGATATGGGGCAATTAAGAGTGAGGGAAAACCAAAATATCTTGCCGGAAAATGGCTACACTTTTGAATTAGGCTACAAGCGAAGCTTCAATATTTCTAACTGGCGCGGCTATGCAGATGCCGTAGTTTTTTGGAATGAATTTTCGCAGATGATAGAATTTCAAAACACAGAAATTGGTGTTGAAAAAGGATCAGATGGAAAATATACAATGGTGGCAACTTTCCAATCGCAAAATGTTACCAGAGCAAGAATTTTTGGTTGGGAATTTGCTATTGTAGGCGAAGGAAAAATTGGTAGAAATGTGGATATGACTGCGCAACTTGGCTATACCTATGTTTACCCGTTGAGCTTAGATGCCGATGGAGCTAAAAAGGATATTGGATTTACTTTAGATCGCGCTTTCGGAACTTTCTATCATCCCGATTCTATGAACAGAATGATAATGCTGAAATACCGAAATCGTCACGTTTTTAAAGCCGATATTGATATTTTGTTTTTTAAGCATTACCGCTTTGGAACTTCGCTCCAATATTACAGCTATATGGATAATGTAGATGCTATTTTTGAAATTGCCATACCGGGTTTGGGCGATTACAGACAAAAGCATTTATACAAAGGCGATTTTATTTGGGACCTGCGTTTGGGCTTCGATTTAAACAAACATGTTTCATTTAATTTTATTGCGCGGAATGTACTCAATCGTTTTTACCAGTTGCGCCCTGCACGACCAAACCAACCGCGAACGTTTAATTTTGCGCTAAATTTTAAGTTTTAGAAGTGGACATCTTTTTGGTGCTTCACCCAAAAGGTAAAGTTTCTTTTGTGGTTGGAACATATAAAAAGTTGCCTTGCAAGTAGAAACACTATAGGGTAAAGTTCTGCTCTTATTTAATCCATATTATGCAATAGATTCTTTGCTACGATAAGTACTACTTTATATCTGCTTTAACTGCCCAAAACCATAATTCATTATGCTTTTTTATCGCATTTTTGCAGCTTATTTTGTATTATTTCATCTCGTTTAAATTTTTATTGCGTAATTTGGGTTTAACAAATTTCCTTTTGTTTTTAGAAAAATTATGTTATATCTTCACCAAACCATTTACTCACCGCATGCCCAAGCGGGCTGCTCTAAAAACCTGTGTTATGAAAAACAAACTACAATCATTAAAAAATGTTAATGATTGGGGGGGTAAATCCTACCCGTCAATTTTCATTTCTTCTCGTTTCAACCATTGCTAAATGCTTAATTTCTGGTAATAAATATAACGGTAAAATATTTTTGAAATGATAAAAGCAATAGCGCAGATAATCATCTGTGCTATTGCTTTTTATCAACAAGCAATAGCGCAGATAATAATTTCTAACGCTGAGTTGGAGGGTGTTCCTTGTGGAGCCTCTGGCGGAGGATCGGTAGATTCTATGCTTACATCTTCTTATTGTCCAATATCAGGTTTTTATCTTTGCGAAGGCTATGTAGGGCTATACAATACTGGTTTAGATAATGATGATGTATATCCGAATTTCCCAAAGCAAGGAAACACATATGCAACCCTTGCTGAACGTAACATGACAACATGGCGGGGGTCTATTTCTACTCGGTTATCTTGTTACATTCGAGTTGGCGTGAAGTATAGTATGACATTATGGGCAGCAAATCTATTTTATGAAGGAGGTAAGGTAGCTAAAAAAACTTTAGTTATATGGGGAAATGCCGATAGTTGCTCCCGCATTGAAAAACTTTGGGAAAGTGGGCAAATAGATACGGGCTGGCACCAATACGCTGCTATACTTACGCCTAAATTGCAAGATTATGAATACATACATTTTAGGATTGGGCTAAGTGATTCGAACAGCTATTTTCTTAGCTTAGATTCCCTCAGCGATATATATCCATTTAATGGTAATGATGTTACTACCACTATACAAGATACTGCCTTTACTAAAGCAAACAGCACTTGTATTGAGCTAAACGCCACTGCCAATATTACTACTTACGATACGGTTTACTGGCAAGATGCCGCAGGCAATAAAATAGCGGAGGGTTTTAATGGTGGCACAGTATGCCCCGATAGCAGTACCTATTATGTGATTGCCATGCGCGATAGTGTACAGGATTGTGCAGGTATCTGGTGGAGCTATGATACGGTAAAAGTTACCGTAAATACCGGAACGGCTGTGG
>Ga0207420_1000071_pt1 | contig 229620 bp, 194 predicted proteins | sample ThiBio_inoc_biof_FD_183941 | JGI IMG/M metagenome (GOLD analysis project Ga0207420, IMG submission 183941) | Wastewater bioreactor microbial communities from Cape Town, South Africa - Thiocy_inoc_biof (SPAdes) | ecosystem: Engineered > Bioremediation > Thiocyanate > Unclassified | place: South...
ACCTTTGTTCTGAAGTTAACTGTTTGTATTTCATAAGCAACATAATAGTTAATTTTAGGGAGACTCCGGTCTCCTTTTTTGTTAAATTATGTTGCTGGTTGACACTCTTTGGGGGTTTCGCACCCCCCAACCGCTTGGCAAACCCCCGCGGTGTTTTTCATTGTTTTATTAAAAAAAACCTATATGAAAATTACCGGAAAGGTTGCACTTCTTAGTTGAACTTAATCAGCTTCTTTATTCGTTGATAAACCTGTTCGGAAAAACAATGATGTATCTATTGCTCTTTCCAACTCTCTGACACCCCAGTTATTTTTAATAGTTTCAACTTCATAAAACAGCCGTTCCAGAGGATCGCTGGTTCTTAGCAGTTCAATAAAATGCGAGTACGAAAGCCTTGATAATAACAGTTCGGGTACAATTTCAAGTTCAGTATCAGATATTGCGGACAGTGTCCGCGAAATCTCCGTTTTATTTATTGCAAAAATAGACTGATTATCATTTTCTTGCAATTTGGCGGACACTGTCCGCCAAATTTGAGGATAGGTCGTATAAAATTTGCGACAGGTATTTAATTCACGGGGTCTTAAACCTTTAATTCCCTTTGCTTTCAGCGTTGTTGCCATTTCTTCCAGAAGCCTTGCCCCATATTCCGCCCGGTCTTCTCCATTCTGTTCATATTCAACAATATAGTATCCTACAAGCCAATTGCGAATTGTCAGATTTTGGTTGATAATCCTTTTCGCATTTGCCTGTAATGCGTTATGCGTTTGATAGATATTATCAATTAACCAGTCGAAATTTTGCTGCTTCACTACCATGGGAATAGAATATGTTCTGCAAAGGTAATGAATTCCTACGGATTACTATCGTTTTAGTAATCTGTTTCAATTCTTTCAGTCTATTAGCCACCTACAATATTATCGACTTTAATATAACGCATGAAATCGAGGTTCGGAGTCAACTCAATTTCTTTCCTGTTATAATCGTCCGTATAGGTGCGGTAAGCACGCAGACCGGTGAGATCCTGCTTATCCCGATCTAACACCTCTGGCCACTTCTATCTTATACTTTTTACCCTTCATTTTTTCATCCCGGATATTCGTCAGCAGCGTTTTTACGGCAGATGCACGAACGGCGGCAAAAGAGATGAAATCTTTCACTTCAATCAGGCCGAGGTCGGATTTATCGAGTTTCCCTTTTTGTAAAAAGAAACCGACAATATCACTTTTATTCAACTTGTTCTTCCTCCCTCCGCTGACATAAATTGTCTCATATTCCGGACGGTCGGGCAATGGTTCTCCTGCTGCAACCGGCAAGATATCCAAATTGCCGGAAATATAATCCGGCAGCTTATCCTCTTTGAAGTGTATAATATAGGCGGTTCCCGAAGCATGCATCCGGGCCGTACGTCCGTTACGATGAACAAATTCACTTTCTGTGGCCGGAAGATGATAATGTATTACATGATTCATCTCGGGGATATCCAGGCCCCGGGCTGCCAGATCGGTTGTCACCAGATAATGTAAACTCCCGTTCCTGAACCGGGCGAGGATCCTCTCCCTGTCATCCTGATCCATGCCGCCGTGGTAATATCCGGTTTGCACTCTTTTCTTATACAGTAAACCGCTGATACGTTCCGTGACTTCCCTGTGGTTGCAGAAGATAAGCGCCGGCCCGGGATCGAGGGAACAGATAAGATGGAACAACGTGTCGATCTTATCTTTTTCCGGAGATAAAACTAGCTTAACCGAAAGAGCCTCATTTTTCTCCTCTTCCGTATAATCAAGTGTTACAGGAGATTCCATCTTTACAAAGGCCGGAATTTCTATATCGGACGTAGCAGAAAGCAGGACTCTTTTTTGTAAGCCGGGCAGTTGGCTGATGATTGTATTCATTTCATCCAGAAAGCCCAACTGTAAAGATTTATCGAATTCATCCAGCACCAGGGTTTTAATGGAACCGGTATCAAAAGATTTTCTTTCCAGATGGTCGGTCAACCGTCCGGGCGTTCCGATAAGCAAAGCCGGAGGACTGCTCAGGTTTTTCAGTTCGGTATCGATAGAGTGTCCGCCATAACAAACATTTACCTTGAGTTTTGTTCCCATCTTTTTCCATACCTGCTCTGTCTGAAGGGCCAGTTCTCTTGAGGGTACAACGATTAAGCATTGTACTTTTGTTATGCCCTCATCCAATAACTGAAGAATGGGCAGGAGAAAAGCAAGGGTTTTTCCTGAGCCGGTAGGGGACAACAACAGTACATTCTGTTCCTTGATTATCGCCTGCCGGGCTGCTATCTGCATCTCATTCAGGCTGTCAATCCCCAGATTGGATAATATCTTTTTGTTTTGATCTTCCGCTTTCATAGGACAAAGATAAGATCATTTTCCGATAGGGCAGAGGTAGGGAATTTTACACTTTGCCTGTAATATCATATATCTCTCTGATTTTTTCAAGCTCTCCTTCAAAATCGAAATGGAGATCGTGAAGCCGGGCGTCTTTGATGTCGAATACCCATCCGGCAACTTTTGGATACCCATTCTTGTAATAAGACTTTTGTACTTCTGCCATTTTTAATACGTTGCGGCATTGTTCGTAGGTATTGATTTCAACAAAACGACGATATCTGGCTTCCGTATCTTCAATTGCATTTAACTCTGTTTTATGGAGGCGGTAAACATCACGAATACTACGCAGCCAGGGATTAAGTATGCCATAGTCTAAATTCTCCATGGCAGCTTGTATGCCTCCGCATCCATAGTGGCCGCAAATAATGATGTATTTAACTTTGAGATGTTCCACTCCGTAATTGATGACCGAAAGGGCGCTCAAGTCGATGGAATTCACCATGTTCGCGATATTACGATGAATAAAGACCTCGCCCGGCTTTAATCCCATCACCTGATTCGGATGCACCCTGCTGTCTGAACAGCCGATATATAGAAAATCCGGATGCTGGTCTGCAGCCAATAGTTTAAATAACCCCGGATTTTCTATTTTATTCTTTTCTATCCATTTACTGTTGGCTTCAAATATTTGGTCGTACTTTTCCTGATCAGACATAGGAATGAATTTTTTAAATAATATGCTTTCGATCCGTATTACTTAACAAAATAACTCTTCTTTTTGTTGCTCATTGTTGCTCAAAGCCGGACATAAATTTATAAACCATCCTCTTCGTGTATTACCCCAAAAAAGTGCCCCATACAGCTATATCATTCGGGGACACACTTGTTGTATTGCTGGAAAAGAACTTTTCCATGAGCAAAAATAGATCAGAAAAAGCAGAAAACCTATAAGGATATGCAGATGATTTGACTTTATTTCTTGAAACCCCATGTCAATTTATGCCATATAAACTCCAGTGGGCCTTGTTTATGGCTTTTAAGCCACCATTTCCGGACGACGACCAATACCGGTCCAACAAAAGCGAACAACATCAGGACATCCCCACCGGGGAAGAAGGCGGCATTCAGTGTTGCAAATCCCATCAAAAGGAACAAGCGCCATAGAAAGCGTAAGCCGAAATCCTTTCCTTTTTTCTGTTGATTGGTGTATTGTATGTAAAACGTGAACCCGAAAAGGAGTGCAAATATAGCATATGCTTTACCGGCAAAGAGCGAGAAAATGACGCTGTTGACTCCCTGGTCGAGTATATTGAGCCATGCCGGAACATGTGCCGGATCAGGATATACGGGAAAAATGAAATGTTCGAGACTATGGACCAATAGGATTGCCACGACTGCAAATCCGCGAAGCGCATCAACCACCTCGATGCGTGGCACTTTAGTTTCCGTTGTTTGTTGCATTCTTTATGATTGTTGTTTCCCGAATCTACCAACCGGTTTTTCGAAACAAAGATAAGCAAAATTTACGGAATCATAATTTTGGAATTACACAGTCTTAGTTCATCTCTACCACAGCACTGACAGGTAGATGATCTGAAAATTCAACTTTATAGGTCGTTGTACTAACACTAACCCATTTATCTTTAGGGTAACAAAAAATGTAATCAATGGTGCTTAGCGGAGCATTGGCAGGTACAGTTGGTTCTAAACTGGAAACTGTTTTCCATGCACTCATCCCTTCACTGATTTCCTTGGAGTCGGGACGGGCATTAAAGTCTCCGGCAACAATAACAGGACTATTTTTTGCAAACAGCACTTCGTTTATTTTTGCAACTTGCTTTTGACGCTCTTGCGTATTTGTATTATCTAAATGGGTACATGCAAAAGTGAAGTATTCTCCTTCCCGATATTCAACATCGGCCACTAAAAGTGCTCTTTGTTCGTTTTCTGTTTTGGGGAGAAGCACACGTTCAACCTTTGCCAATGGATATTTTGATAATATTGCAATTCCGTAATAACCGCCTGCATAAAGAATGGTTTTGCCATATGCGGGAATCATACCGGTACGAAAACCCAATTCGGTAGCAAAATCCTTATCGTGTTGTTTGGGTGTGCGGTCGCGATGAGTGCGACAATCCACTTCCTGTAACGCCACAATATCGGGGTCCTGTTCTTTAATGAAAGCCGCTAATTCTTCCAGAGACGCGAGTTCTCCAAAGCGTAAGTTATAGGAGAGAACTTTTAAACGGTCGGGTGTCTTTGGCTCATCCGCAGAGTTGGGTACAGTGGGTTCAGCAGGATAGCAAGAAATTATTAAGAAAAAGAGGCAAATGAATTTTACATATTTCATAGTCTATAAGTTTGAATATGGGAAAAGAAAAGCCTCCTGTTACCAGCCTGTATAGATGATGTCAGGAGGTTTTTCAAATTTTTATTTTCCAAAATTTAGTTTTTAATTTCCATCATTGGTAGCGCCTTTCTCCCAGCCCGGGTTCTGTTTGATTTGAGGGTTCAGATTTATCGCCCCCACCGGAATAGGATACAAGTATTGCTTGGGTCCCCATACTTTTTTTGAATCATTGTTGGTGTACCACGCCAGGTAATAACCGGTTCCGTTCCCGGCAGGGTGCACCTGTATGATATTTGCCTTCAGATCTGTGCTTACTTTTACTTTGTAAGGATTTGAGTTATTGGAAAGTGCCAGAGCTGCGGCAAGCCCTGTATCATCGGTATAGTAGATTACATCGTGCTTGCCATTATGGTCAACATCCAGTGGCTGGTTGATGCCCGGAATATACATGCCTTCCCAGCTCATTTTCAATAGTTCGCCACATTTCCAGCGTCGCAGGTCATCAAAACGAAATCCTTCGAACAATAGCTCAATAGCCCGTTCACGGCGAATTTCTAAAATCACCGGATCACTGATATTCGGGAAATAAGTATTCTTTAGATAACTATCTGCCACTGTCGGTTTAGTAGTCAGTCCTCCGGTAATACCGGCACGGGCTCTAAGTGCACCAATGGTTTTCGTCCAATCCTGGTCGGTCAGTGTACCCTGCTCTGCTTTTGCCTCGGCATAATTAAGAAGCACTTCACCTAACCTGACCAATTGTACAGCATGGGTGCTTTCGGAGCGGCTATCCCCTAAAGTTGCATCAACAGATAGTTTAATCGGTTGATAGCCTAACCGGGCATACCCGTTAAGTACAGGTAAAGTAAGGATACCTTCGCGTGTGTAGCCGGGGTACCGGAGTGAGGCGTTCAGCCGCCCGTCTCGATTTTGAAATTCTTCATAGAAATCCTGATATTGCCAGCCGACACGACCGGTATAAGGGGTTCCGTCTTTTTGGAGATAAGTGCAAACAAAAGGACGGATCAGGTTCAAGCTGGTTCCATAGGTTTCTGATGCCCACCGCCAGTTAGCTTCGTGTTTTATGCCCAGTGTCGCGCTGGAAGCAATGGCCAATAATGTTTCTGATACAGGAGGCACGTCGCTGGTAAACAATTGCCTGTAGTTGTTGTTCAGCGATTTGCCGGATTTCTGCATTACTTCGGCAGCTGCGTCTTCCGAGCGTTTTAACCACGTTTCTGCAGAAGTTGCGAGATCCAGTTTGTGGTATTTTCGGAATGTTCCTTCAAATAAGGCCACACGCGAAGCAAATGCATACGCTACCCATTTAGTTACTAAAGTGCTTTGCTGTGCATCCTTTGTGCTTGTAATGTTTTGAGTAGCGAACATCAAGTCTTCATATACTTTTTCCATTACCAGCTCACGTGAATCGCGGGGACCGTAAAGGATGTCTTTCTCACTGGGATCCAGCGGGTGATCTACCCACGGAACATCTCCAAAGCGCTTTACCATATCAAAATAGAACCAGGCACGAAAAAAACGCGCGATGCCGGTGTAGTTGTTTCTTACACTTTCTGAGATAACCGGGTCGGTATTATTTACAATAAAGTAATTTATATTTCGCAGTACGGACCAGCTCCAGCCTGAAGAATTATTCTCGCTGTATGAATTGAGCTGGGAAAACGAACCAATACCATTTGTAGCTCCATAATCAACCAACGACTGTTCCACAATAGCCTGATTAGTGGCAGTAGGTAATATATCGTAAAATGAGATTGAATAAGCTTTCAGACCTTCTTCAGAACTGAAAATAGCTTTTTTATCTGTAGAAGTTATGACAGGTTCATCCATCTTGCTACAGCCGGCAGACATTAAGACCACCACTATTATATACCATATATATATCTTCATATTTGATTCAGTTTTTAGATATTAAAAAGTTAGTGAAATACCAAATGAAAAAGTTTTCAAAATAGGATACGCGTTTCCTGCACCTTGATTATAACTACTGAGGATATCCGAATCTGAGTTTGCGACCGCTGAAGACACATCCATAAAGTTTTTCGTCAATTTATAAAGAGGAGACCAGCTGGCTAGATTTTCTCCGCTTAAATATACACGGGCATTTTTTAATCCTACCCTTGATATCCAAGTTTCAGGTAGTGTATATCCTATCTGCAAGTTTTTTAGTCGTAGAAAAGATATTCTTTGAAGATACCGGTCGTTGGGAACGTAGTTTGTATATCCAAGAGCCCCATTATACTGTACATAACGCGGCAGATAGGCCCCCGTGTTGTCTTCGGTCCAGTAGTTACCCAGATGCCATGCAGGCATTTGGTTGTATGCGCGATTGTACTGTCCCCAAAAAGTGCTTTCTGTTCCCGGATACCAGTCTTGCCTACCCACCCCATAGAAAAACGCAGAAAAGAAAAATCCGTTCCAATCGGCGCCCAAAGTAAAGCTATATTGATAGCGGGGTTCGGTGTTCCCGATAATTGTCATATCGCCGGGGTTATCTACTGTTTGTGCTCCCTTGGTTATCATATTGTCCGAGCTTCCATCCAGATTACGGATTTTCAGGTCACCCGCCCGCCAGACGGCATCGGCAGAGGCTTTAAAAATGGTGTTGATGTAGTCGCCGGGAGCTGGATCTTTCTGAAACAATCCGTCTGTACGAAAGCCCCAAAGCTCCCCGATAGTCATCCCATCATAATAATCGGTAAATCGTTTGTCTGGGTTATAATACTTGTCAATTTTAGATACATAATCATAAAGGGTGGCCCGTAACTGATAGCTAAACGGTTTATTTGCTATCATCAGTTTATCCTGCCAGTTTAGGGTAATTTCAAATCCCTTTGTGGTCATATCAGCATAATTGCCTTTCGGAGATGCTGCGCCATAAATATCAGGTAATGTGGGGCCTGGGACATACATATCGGTGGTTTTACGGATGTAATAGTCACCGGTGAAACGGAGTTTGCCTTCCATCATGCCAAAATCGAGCCCAGCGTCGCTGGTAGTCGCTTTTTCCCAGGTAAGCCCAGTAGGGATCGGCGCCGGTGCACTTATGCGATTATTCAATGCGCCATCAAGTACGCGCCCTGAAGTACCAATGCTCAGGAGCTCCAGGAATTGATATGGCGATATATTACCGTTACCCAATGAGCCGTAGGACCCGCGGAGTTTGACATCGGAAAAAATATCTTTGCTTACATTCCAGAAAGGTTCTTCGGACAAGCGCCATCCTGCAGAAACAGATGGAAAGAATCCCCATTGCTGATCTGTCGGAAAACGGGATGACCCATCATAGCGTCCGTTAAATTCCAGTAAATAACGATTACAGTAGCCATAATTCAATCGAAAGAAGGTTCCGGCAGTTTTCCATCGTGTCACGCTTGCTCCCGGAATGATGGACGTACCTGTAGCTAACTGTACACTTTCAGCGCTCTCGAGAAGCAGTTGGTTGCGCTGAATGCTGTTGGCTTTGAAGGAAGAAGTTTCGTAGTTCCAGCCTATCATTGCTTTTAAATAATGTTGCTCAGCGAATGTATTTTCATATTCGGTATAAAGATTGGAAGCAGTGTACATCGTATGCCCGGTATATTCATAAATAGAGCCATTTACATCACCCATATACGATGGTGATGTTACATTTGCATTTTGATAATAGGGGACCTTTACCCGCTTCCAGAAGAAATCGCGATCATCATAGCGCAAGGTATAATCTCCGTTGACGCGGAATTTATTTGCGAAGAAGCTGGTGTTGAACCCTATGGTATTTCGAAACAGGTTCCGATTGTTGTTCTGGTAGTTGTTGCCATCGACTAAGGCGCCCAGCGTACCGGCGCCACCACGTGTATATGAACCGTCCGGATTATACATAGGTAAGCTAGGGAACGCATTTACCTCGATATACCTTTGAAGATTAGCGTTCCTTCCCTGCGCAGAATAAGGCATGTGATAGTAGTCGTTGGAATATTCCATGTTATTGGTAAGTCTCAGCCATTGATACGCTTGCAATGATCCTTTTGCCCTAAAATTGTACGAACGGTAAGTATCAGGGTCGAAATTATATATACCATCGAAGTTGTAAAAACGCCCGGATACATAAAAATCAGATTTTTCATTACCCCCCGAAATAGTGAGGTTGTGGTCTTGCGTTATTGTATGGTCCTTAAAAAGCATTCCCATCCAATCCGTATTATCGTAATATTCATAGTCCCCGTTGGGTAATATCTCTGTTTTAGGGCCTTCGCCTGATGCTTTCCATTTTCTCATCCGCTCCAGCCATTCATCGCTGTAGTACTGTGTATTATTGTTTATAGAGGTAGGTAAGGTTCCCATATTGTTATAATAAGCTGCTCTAAAATGTTCCAGCCAGGTTACAGCATCCGTCACAAACTCCGGTTTTTTAGCCAATGCCTGAAGAGAATAATTACCGGTATAGTTCACCGAGGTTCGCCCCTTGGCAGCTCGTTTGGTGGTGATCAATACCACGCCAAACGAGCCTCTGGCTCCATATATAGCTGCCGAAGCTGCATCTTTCAATACACTGATGTTTTCAATATCGTTTGGATTCAGAAGTGAAGGATCACCTTCAACACCGTCAATGAGGACTAAAGCGCTTCCTCCCTGACCGATGGATGTTTTTCCCCGAACATTGAAGGACGCTGACCGTGTGGGTTTGCCATCTTCCAAAGAAAGATTCAGGTTGGGTATCGCGCCCTGTAAGGCTTGTGTGGTGTTAGACATTGACCGGTTCTCAAAAACTTCGTGCCCAACAGATTCTACTGCCCCGGTCAGATTTACTTTCTTTTGCGTTCCATATCCCACAACCACTACCTCATCTAATAATTCAGTATCTTCCAGTAATGTTACATTTACAGATGTTCGTCCGCTTGATGAGATACTTTGTGATTTCATTCCCACATAAGTGATATTCAGTACAGCATCTTTGGGTATATTTATAAGTATGTAATTCCCATCAATATCGGTTACCGTACCTTTGGTAGCGTCATCTTTTACAACGATGGTGGCTCCAATAACGGGTTCACCTTTTGCATCAACAACTTTACCGGTGACGGTTTTACCGGTTTGCTGGTTTTGCTGTTCAGGGCGGATAGCGGGAGAAATAGTTGTTGATTCCTTCTTTATCTCATCTTTTTTGTAAACAACAACTTGTTTACCCGTAATACTATACGCCAAATTTGTTTCGTTGAATAATTTGTCGAGCACATCGCTAATGCTTTCACTTTTAGACTGTAGCGATGTTTGTTTTTTTAATTCAGGGACCACATCCTCATTGTAAATGAAAACATATCCATTGTCTTTTTCAATTTTAGCAATAGCACCTTCAATGGTGCCATTCGTTACCTTTAACGAAAGTTTTTCGCTTTGCGAATGAACGTTTTCCGCAATTAAATTGAAAGTACAGATGAAGAGCATAACGATAGAAATCTTCATGGTTTTAAATATTTTATCGTATTTCTCAAATACATTCTTTTTGATATTAATTTTTAGTTTCATACATTTGTAATGAATTTTTAGTTTACTAAATAATTGGCTTATCTTGTGAATTAAATGTTCAATAAGTCGGGTGATGCGGCAAACATTTCCCGGCTTTCTTTTTAGGTTCGGCTTTTATTCCATAGGTTTATTTCTCCTTTCATTTTTTAGTAGTTTGATTACATTTTCTTCTCTTTTGTATTCGGTTGATGTTAAAAGCGAAATAGATGAAAGTACATCATCAATATTTTCGGATAGGAATAACTTGCCGGTAATTTTTTTATCGGGTAAACTTGTTGCTCCGTCAAAAGAAATATTATAGTACCTGCCTACTTTCTTCAGCACTTCCGATGTAGGAGTACCGTCAAAAATAAAAACTCCATCCACCCAACTGGTGTATAGCGATACATCAACTGTGTTTTTGCTTAAATCACCGTCTTTTAGTTTGGCCATCTCGTTTGGAAGCATCCTGACTGAGTTGTTGTGGGTATTGATTTCAACGCTGCCGCTTACAAGTACTACCGAAGCTTCATTGTCATTTTTATAGGCGGAGACATTAAAACTTGTTCCGTAAACTTTTATACTTAACTCCCGGGTATGTACGATGAAAGGTTTCTCATTGGATTTAGCTACATTGATGTAAATTTCCCCTTCGACGTCTATTTCTCTTGTTTTTTTATTAAAAGTGGATGGGAAGGTCAGTTCCGTCCCTGAATTTATCCAGATTTCCGATCCGTCGGTTAAAACAATTGATGATCGTTTTCCGTTGGGGACGATAAGCTTGTTGATTTGAACATCATCTACTTCAATTGATTTTGTGGTATTTGAGCTATCGGTATATGACATTTGCTTGTCATCTAACCGGACTTTTGCATCTTGGTTAAGCGTTATGATTTTCCCTCCGGCCATCAACGTTACATGCTCTTCGGGTAGTGTTTTTCCGATTATTTCTTCGTTAAGTGTGGATACTGTATTTTTGTTAACGATATAAAGTGTACCTATTATTAGCAGTAATGCTACTGCGGCTGCTGAAGACAGGTAATAAATTATATGTTTTCGCTTTTGTTTGTTTGTGCGATGGGTAGAAATACTTTGCAAAATATGTTGATACAAAGAATCGGTATCGGCAAAGATTTTCTCATTTATACGTATTTTGTCGCATACCCTGATCGCTTTATTGAATTCTTCTTCGAGTTCCGGATTCTCTTTTATAAATGAGAGCCAGTATTTATCTGATTCTTCTTCGCGTGAAAGTCTCCACTGCACGAATCTTTTATCTTCTAAAAAGGTAGAGTATGTAAATAGCTTATCTGTCATAATGTATCTATTGTAAACAAAATGAATTACACCAATAGACAATCCTTTTTTTGTTTTATAGTCAAAAAAAGAAAAATTTAACATTCGGGGGATTGAATTACAGGGACAGGTTTTCTTTTATATATGCAGCCAACAGGAAAATTAATACGGTGAGGGAGTCGTTACCCATGTTTAAGGTTTTATCCCTTAAGCTATCAATACCCCTCGACACAAGCCTTCTTGCCGAATTGACGTTCATATCCAGAAGTACTGCAATATCTTCGTAATCCATTTCCTGCATATACCTCAAGTAGATGGCTTCCCGTTGGCGGGGGGTGAGTTCTTTTAATAAATCTTCTACGATTCTTTTGAGTTTTTGGGTTTCCTCTTCACTGATCATGGAATCGAGAATGGTTATTTCGGTAGTGAAAGCGGATTTTTCGAGCGTAAGATCGGGAGATAATCTATTCTGTCGCTTTTGAATATTGAACAAATGGTTTCTGAAGCTTCTGAACAGATACGATGTGGGGTTTTTTACAGAAGAGAGTCTGTTCTTTTCGGTATAGATCTTGAAAAACAGATCATGAGCGGCATCCCGGCAAGTTTCCTCTGCAAATCCAAAACTTATGCCGTATGAAAGCAAATCGTTTATATACAAATTGTATATACGGGAAAATGCTTCATAATCGTCCTGACCGTCTAAAAATTTCTGCCAGAAATTATCCGCTGCATATTTTTCTTTCATGATTATAAAGCAAAATTACATTATTTTGTATTATAAATCAAAGGTTAGAAATTTAAAAAATGGTCACGCCAATTTATACATGAATTTGGTTATTCAAGAAAACGGCAATTGAAGCTGTGATGCGTGCAATATTAAACCACCACCCCCAAAGGAGGTGGATTTGGTAAAAAGATGAAGGCATAGCCTTCAAACGGGGTCTTTGAAATGTAGTTGGGTTAGTCAAACAAAGTAAAGTTTTGACTTTTGGTCTCTTCTTTTTTGTCTTGCTCCTCTTGGTACCGAACATAACGTCGAATCATATCTTCGTTCAGACCAACGGTGTTGACAAAATAACCCCGAGACCAAAAATGATTGCCCCAATAAGGTTTCTGTTTCAACTGGGGGTAACTCTTGAACAACTTGATCGCAAGTTTTCCTTTCAAGGTACCCATCAACTCTGAAACTGAAACTCTCGGTGGAATGGACACCAATAGGTGGATATGATCCGGTTGAACGTTCAACTCTTCAACATCGCAGCCTTTCCACTCACAAAGCATCCGGACATCTTGCTCGACCAAATCCTTGACGATGCCAGTCAAGATGCGGAAGCGATATTTCGGACACCAGACGATGTGGTAATCACACTTCCAAACTACATGACTTTGCTGCTTGTACTTACTCATCCCGCAAAGTTATCAATTTTAGGCATAGCCCCAAAGAACATGACCACCACCAAAGGTGGTGGATTTTTAAATTGAATTAAAACAAAACCCCAAGCAGCTGCGAAACAGTGATGGGGTTTTGAGAAAAAATGAAAGAAGTTTTAAATTTCACGCTTTTGAGTCAATACCGTTGCCTTGCTTTTCATCCCTTTTCTTGTAGAAAATAAGAAAATAGAAAAAAGCAGGATTGTTACTGCGAATCCAATGCCATACGAAATGGCTTTCGAAAGGGCAAACCCTTCCGGGGCAAGCATGAGATAGGTTGATATCACAGATGTCATGAACAGTGCGGGAAGCAGGGTTATCCAGTACGCTTTTCCCTTCCGGAACAGGTATACCGTAACGGTCCAAAGAACTACAGTGGCCAGTGTCTGGTTGGACCAGGCAAAATAGCGCCAGATAACATCAAAGTTTATCCTTGTAAGGATGAACCCGACGGCGAACAGCGGAATTGTTATCATCAGCCTGTTTCTTACCGGCTTCTGGTTGAATTTCAACAGGTCACCCACGGTAAGCCTGGCGCTCCTGAAGGCGGTGTCGCCCGAAGTGACCGGAGCTGCCACAACACCCAGTATGGCCAGTACCGCCCCGAATTTGCCCAGCAGGGAGTTGGAGATTTCATTTACCACCCAGGCCGCGTTTCCCTTTTGGGCCGCCATGACTTCACCCAGTTCCCGGATGCCACCAAAAAAACTCATACTTATTGCCGCCCAGATAAGGGCCACTACTCCCTCGATGACCATGGCCCCGTAAAATACTTTCCGTCCTTCCTTTTCATTCCTGATACAACGGGCCATCAGGGGCGATTGTGTGGCATGGAAACCGGATATGGCGCCGCAGGCTATCGTGATGAACAACATGGGAAAGATGGGGAACCTCCCCTTGTCATGATGGAAGTTTTGCCAGTTTCCGGAGGTTAGTTCGGGGATGGCATACCCTTTAACTATCAGGGCGAAAATAAGGCTGAAAGCCATAAATAGCAAGGCAAAACCAAAAACCGGATAAATCCTGCCTATGATCTTGTCAATAGGCAGCAGGGTCGCCAAAATATAATATACGAAGATGACCCAGACCCAGAATCTAAAATCCAGCATGTCCGGTGTCAAGTCCGCAAGGATACTTGCCGGCCCGGAAATGAACACGACCCCCACAAGCACCAGGAGCACTATCGTGAAGACCCTCATTATCTGTTTTGTCATGTTCCCCAGATAGATCCCGATGATCTCAGTTATGCTGAGGCCGTCATGCCTGACGGATAACATGCCCGAGAAATAGTCGTGCACGGCTCCCGCGAACACGGTCCCCAGCACGATCCACACGAATGCGACCGGTCCCCACATTGCGCCGGCTATAGCGCCGAAGATCGGGCCCAATCCGGCGATATTCAGGAACTGGATGAGGAGGACGCGCCACCATGGCATCGGGACAAAGTCAACCCCGTCGCTCATGGATATGGCCGGAGTCGGCCTGTCCGGGTCAACATCCATCATCCGTTCCAGATATTTCGAATAGAAAATATAGCCAGCAAGTAAGATGACCAGAGAAATTAGAAAAGTAATCATTTTGGTTTATTTTACGGGCAGTTGTCAGTTGTAAACTTATACCTTATAGAGTTATTCTTACTCAATTTCCAGAATTTGCTTTTCGTTCAGTAATTTTTCTTTCAATTGTGCATAATCAATTTCCTGAACAGCCTCTTGTTGGTCAATCGCCAGACAGGCAGCGGCCGCTGCGGATTGTCCCAGAATCATAAATACCGGTTCCATACGGATAGAGCCAAATGCAATGTGACTTGATGAAACACAAACGGGGCTCAGGAGATTGGTACATTCCTCTTTTTTGGGTATAATAGATCCATATGAAATTTTGTATGGTTTTCCGGGATGAATACCTACGTCACCTTCATTTTGTACATAACCTTTATCTGTCACATATCGCTGAATATTGTGGGAGTCCATAGTATAGGAACCCATCCCAACCGGATCAGTTACATTAACCTTTCCAAGAACTTCGTTTTCAGTGGTTACATAGGTGCCAATCATTCTTCTTGCTTCACGAATATACAATTGATGCGGCCAGTTGCCATTATCCGTAAATTCATCCTTAGCCAAGCCCCACTTGCTCATCTCTTTTCTAACACTTTCGGGAACACGCTCGTCTGTCGATACAAAATACAACAAGCCTTTTTGATAATTCTCATGTTCTTCAATAATTTCCTTTCTTCTCTCGTAAGATGCTTCAGGATAATCATAGTTCATTCCGATAAAATCAGTGCTGAAAGGGCCGTGGTTGTTTGTGTCCGTTTTGCGGTTAGGAATCATGTCATACTTATTGAACCACTCATCCCAGCCCGATTCAAACACACGCGCCAGCAGTTCGTAGTTCTTCGGATCGTAGTTCTCCGGCTTTTCAAACGGTACCTGATTGTCCGGATGGTTGCTCATGCATAACCTGAAACAGTAAGCCTGAATCTTGTCATCACCCGTACAATTGGGTTGAATGGGCTCGCTGGAAATGTAAGGCAAGAGTCCGCTGGTGGGCTCGTTGGGAATAACGTAAGGACTGATATTGGATTTAAAATAATGTCCGTGGTGATATACACCGGCCTGTACTCCGTTCCACTGCTCATTATATACGGAGCAGGCCTCCCTTCCAACTGTATAGCTGATGCCTGCGCTTGCCATCAAGTCTCCCTCGTAGGTAGCGTCGATAAATATTTTCCCCTCAAATATTTTACCGGAGAGTGTGGTTAATGACACAATTTTACCCTCTTTTTTAACTACGCCTGATTCTCGGTTCAACCATTCATTCCTATACACCGGAATGTGATACTCACTAATAAAATCTTCAAGGACTTTCTCAGCTACGTGAGGTTCAAAAATCCACATGGTACGATTTTCTCCATCCATAGCAGGAGTTCCCTGTCCCTTATTGCCATAATCCTCGTGTTTTTCCCATTTCCAGGAATTTGAATCATTATAGTGGAGCCACACCTTATGATAAAATTCTCGTGATAATCCTCCAATAGTAGTTTTGTTGCCTGTATCAGTATATCCCAGGCCACCTGAAGAAAGTCCGCCCAGGTGTATATCCGGTGAAACGATAATAGCTTTTTTCCCCGATTGGATAACTTCAACAGCAGCAATTACCGCTGCAGAAGTTCCTCCATAAATAATAACATCTGCTTTGTATATGCCCGATTTTTCACACGATTGCAATAGGGTGAGCAGTGTTATACCAATTAAATATCCATATTTTTTCATGACGATAAATTTATTCAAAATGATTTGGGAATTATCTGGAATTTTCACTAAAGTTCTGGATAATTCCCAAAATTAAAATTTATATTACTTTACATCAATCTCCAAGACTTGTTTGTCCTTAAGCAGTTTTTCTTTCAATAATGAATAATCAATATCCTGTACCGCCTTCCGTTGGTCTATTGCCTGGCACGCGGCCGTTGCCGCGGATTGGCCTAACACCATAAATACAGGTTCCATGCGAATAGAACCAAAAGCGATATGAGTTGCGCTTAAGCACACGGGTACTAGCAGGTTTTCACATTCATCCTTTTTTGGAACGATTGACCGATAGCTTATCGGATAAGGATTGGGAACAGGCGCCTCCACGTTTCCTTCGTTTTGCACAAAACCGTTTGCATCCACGTATCGTTGCACGTGATGTGAATCCATCCCATAAGCTCCCATGCCTACGGGATCTTCAGCAACATCCATACGTTCGCAATTTTTCTGTGTCATCACATAGTCGCTTTTCATACGGCGGGCCTCTCGGATATAAAGCTGTTCCTGCCAGCCATCGCTTCCCTCTTCATATTCATCCTTGCAGGTCCCCCATCTTGATACTGCATCCCTTACCTTTTGGGGAATTCTGGGATGATAAGCCAACGTCCACATTAACCCCTGCTGATAGTCGCGGTGTGCCCGGACAATTTTTTCCCTCTCCTCATAGCCCGCTTCGGGATAATCGTAATTTTGTCCGATAAAATCGGTGGAAAACCCTTTTTGATTGTTTGTGTCCGTTTTCCTGTTGGGCATGGGCGAATTTATCCAGGGGACCAGTTTGTCTCCATAAGTGTACATCTCTTCAACCGGGCCGGCGGCTGCTTCGTAATTTCTGAAAAGGAGTTCGTAATTTATCTCCTTGTAATTGTCCGGTTTCTTGAAGGGAATCCTGTTCTCGGGATGATCCGTTAGCGTCATCCGGAAACAGTATGCCTGGATGCCTTTATCCCCGTGTCCGTCAATTCCGGGCTTTCCTCCTTCAACGATGTAAGGTAGCAAACCACTGTTTGGGTCACCTTTAATCACGTAAGGATCCACTCCGTCAATAAAGTTATGGTTATGGGCGTTTCTGGAAAGGGTCCATTTTAACGTCCTGTTAATTTTGTTTGCCTGGACGCCGTTCAACGTTTCTCCATATTCATTGTTTGATTCTCTGCCAACACTGTACGACACCTTGGCCGCTGCCATCAAATCACCCTCATAGGTGGCGTCTATGAACATTTTTCCGAAATACTTCGAGCCATTTTCCATTTCAACAGAGACAATCCTGCCGTCTTTTTTTGTTACTCCGGTTTCCCTGTTCAATCTTTCTCCATACACGATAATGACTTTTTCGTCAGAGAGCATTTGCTGATATACTTTCAGGGCGGCTGAAGGTTCGAATGTCCACATGGCATCTTCACCCTTTTTGGTTCTTGTTTGCCCTTCGTCCAGATAATCACCCCTGTTTTGCCATTTCCAGTTTTTAGGATCTTTATAAAACTTGCTGATATTCTGGTAGAACTCTCTGGAGATTCCGCCTATTACATATTTATTGCCAATATCCGTTTGGCCTAATCCACCTGTAGTCAGTCCCCCGGGTCTTTTGCCCGGTTCGATAAGCACGACCGATTTTCCCATTCTTGAAGATTGAATAGCCGAGGTTATGCCGGCGGATGTGGCACCATATACTACAACATCGTAACTGTTTGTTCTTTGACCAAAAGAGGTGACGATAAAAAAAGTGAGTATAAAGTTTGTTAATAATAATCTCATATTTTACTTTTTTTGTTATTCCCATCCGGGATTTTGAGTTAATGCAGGATTTGTTTGCCTTTCAATATAAGGAATTGGCCAGAGATAATCCTTATTGGGATTAAATATACGTTTGTCCACGGTACGCATTGATGTTGCCGGATCATTCTTATCGGAGGCGATCGGAATGCCTGCGGCTTCGTAGTCGGGAGTACCCCACTTATCGATTTTCGGAGCAGTGAGAGGATACGATTTTTGCATTCTGCCAAGTATAAACCCGTTCATTACATCTTCTGCGATTTTCCAGCGTCTGATATCAGAAAGCCTTTGTCCTTCACCCGATAATTCATGTCTGCGTTCTCTTGCGATAGCGTAAAAGAGTTCATCGTCACTCATCTTTGTCAGAGGGGGCATACCGGCGCGTTCCCTGATTTTGTTTACGACAGCATAGACTGAATTATCAATCTGTCCTGCTTTAATTTTTGCTTCAGCATAAATTAACAATACTTCAGCATAACGAATAACAATAATGTTATTGTCACAATTATTAACATCTCCGTAATTCTCATCATTTACATATTTCCTCCAATTGATACCGGTAAAGGATGCGTATGCATTCAATGCATCTTGATTATCAACATAAACTGGTGGTGATTTATGGTAATTCCAACATTTCACACTATCACGGTGAGTTTCGTACTGAAAACCCTGGAAGATAGCAGCGGGTTCGTCCCGCCAGCTTATAAAGCCGGAAGAGGGTAGCGCAAATGTCCATCCTAAGCGTGGATCCCTGTTTTCCCAAGGCTTAGCCGGATTGTACAAGGGAGATTCATCAATGGGAAGTCCGTCGATACATCCATAGGAATCAATAAGTTGATAAGAAGGTACTTTGTTGGCATGACCTCCGCCATTTCTGCCTCCAAACAGCCTGAAAATAGGATGTACCCGATAACCAAACAGATATTGAATTGAAAAGATAATCTCTTTGGAGGTTTGGCCCGGGTAGGTGAACAAATGAGAGAAACTCGGATCAAGTAACACTTGGGAACCTTCATATTTCATTACTTCTGAAGCAGCGTTAATAGCCACATCCCATTTTTGATTGTACAGTGCTATTCTTGCTTTCAGAGCAAGTGCCGCAAGTTTAGATGGTCGTCCTGATGTCGGATTGTTGGTTTCTTTCAATACAGCTGCTGCCTCGTCAAAGTCCTTAAATATATGATTCAGAACTTCCTCTTTAGAATTTCTTGGTACTTGTGCGTTTTCAAGTGTAAGCGTTTCAAGAATCAGTGGTACGTCTCCATACAAATCAATCAGGTAGGAATAGTAGTAAGCTCTCAGGAATTGCGCCTCCGCCTTTGCCTGAGAAATCACTTCGGTACTTATTCCTTCTGCTTTACTTATCTTGTTAATAAGGTAGTTACATCTGCTTATCCCGCTATAGCAGGATCTCCACACATCTTTTGCAAAAGTGCTTGTGGCGTCGTTTGCTCCCTGAGACATTTGTTGTACATCATTAGTGTTACGATCCCAGCCATTATCTGATAACTCTTCGAATGCCAGGAAAAAAGGCATTCCTTCCCACGTGGTATAGAGATTCGTGTAGCAGCTGACTACAGCCATTTCGATTTCTGTTTCATTTGCCAGAAAGGTCTTGTCGGAAGGCGAGTCCAAAGGATACTTTTCGAGAAAGTCGCTGCACGACGTGGATAATAATATGCTTATTATAAAATATGAATATATATACTTCTTCATAATATCAATAATTTTAAATTAAAACGTTAGGTCAATTCCAATCGTGGTTGTACGCATAATCGGGTAAAAGTTTCCGTATCCACTTAAGACAGGCGCTTCCACATCGAAATATTTCCAGAACTTGGTAATAGTAAATACGTTATCGGTGCTGATATACAGCCTTAGATTGGAAATACCTGCTTTGGAAATAAGATTTCTTGGAATAGTATAACCGAGCTGAATATTCTTCAGACGCAAGTAAGAGGCATCCTTAACCCAAAAAGATGAATTTTGCTGGTTGTTGCTGTTATTAAAAGCCAATCTTGGAAATAATGCATCCCTGTTGTCCGGTGTCCAGTAATCTTTACCAATCTCCGGCATAGAACCTCCTTCAAAAAATGAAGCAATAGAATGGCCCCATACATATCCGTCGGCTTTACCTACACCCTGAAATAACAGATTGAGGTCAATCCCTTTATATTCACCATATAGATTTAATCCAAAAGTATAGCGTGGTATGGTGTTCCCAATAACTACTCGATCGGAAGTATTGATTACGCCGTCGGCCTCGTCGGGTATGCCGTCACCGTTCGTATCGACTGTAAGCTGGTCTTTGTATTTGATGTCACCAGGGCCGAAATTCCCAATCTGAGTTGCTCCTGTATATTTTCCTTTAGAGTCATAATCTTCCGGTACGATATAACCATCTGCCTGATAACCGAAGAGTGCTCCCATAGGATAACCCTCTCTGTTGACAGTGAGGCCTGTTTCATTGATTCCCTTGATGTCAAGAATTTTATTTTTTACATCCGAGATATTAAACGTAGCGCTGAATTTAAAATCGCCAAAATTATCATTATAGCTGGTTGAGAGTTCCCAACCTTTGTTTTCAACCTTACCGGCATTTTGAGCAGGTGCAGATAATCCAATTATTAATGGAATATCAAGAGTCAAAAGAATATCATTTGTAACTCTGTTGTAGTATTCAGCAGTGAAATCCAGTTTATTAAACAGATTAAACTCCGCGGCAATATTGCTCATGGTGGTGGTCTCCCAACTTATTATTGAATTTGCCATTCTTGTAATTGCCGCACCGGAGGTAATGTTCTTATTAAAAATATAGTTCGGACTTAGATCGACAGTAGATTGAGATGGATAATAACCATTCAGAGTATTTTGATTACCTAATTGCCCCCAGGATGCACGAAGTTTTAAGTTGGGTACAATGTTTCTGATATTATCCCAAAAATTCTCCTCGCTAATGCGCCAGCCTCCTGAAATAGAAGGAAAGACACCCCATCTGTACCCTTCTGCAAAACGAGATGATCCATCATAACGAAGATTAGCTTCCACTAGATATTTCCCTTTAAAATCATAATTCACACGTCCGAAATAAGCCTGTAAGGCATATTCTTCAGCCGACCCGCTCGACCTTTGATTCTCACTCCCTCCTGCATTTAAAACTGGATAATCGGAAAATGGGAATTCTTCCCGATATCCCTGATGCCATTTGGTCCAGAACGTTTCTTGTTGATAACCGGCCATTAATTTTATATTGTGCGCGTCGAGAAACGATTTGCTGTAAGTTGCGCGTCCTACCAGCATATTGCGCATACTGCGCCTTGTGGTTTCTGTAAGGGTAGATTTTGCCTGGGTCTGTGGATCCGGTGAGCCGTCATTGAGATACAATTGCACACGTTTGTCCCAGTTACTGTTATGCCCTTCCCAATAATTGAGAGCATATTGTCCTTGTAATTCAAGCTCCTTTATCGGATTAAAAGTAGCAGTTAAATTCCAGATACCGGAAGGTGCGGTATTTGTGATGGTCCCCCCGTCTTTATAATATGCAACAGGATTGATGCCCTGCCATCCCGGCCCGTATCGTCCGTCTGCCAGATAAGCTGCCTGATTAGCAGGAATACGCCCAACAAAGTTGAAGCCACTGCCAAGTTTAGTAGGTTCCTTACTGTCAGTATAACCCAGAGAGAGATCAGACATAACAGTAAGTTTTGGTAAAACCTGATAGTCATTATTAGATCTCAAGGTATATCTTTTATAATTTGTATTTTCTGTAATGCCATTTTGTGAGATATAGCCAACCTGAGTCATTGATTTAAGTCGTTCATTTCCCAAACTGATTGTGGCAAAATGATTAGTCATTAATCCATTATTTGTCGCTGTTGCTTCAAACCAGTCTACATCAGGATAATTCGGATCATTTCTGGCGACACCTTCTTCGTACTCTTTTATATATTCTTCAGTATATTCCGGAGTCATGCCTACCGCACGTTTAGCAATGGATATATATTTCATAAAATCTACTGCACCAACATACTTAGGTACATTGGTCGGAACACCTTTGGCAATATAGCTTTTGTATGATACGAAAGCTTTTCCGCTTTCTGCACGCTTCGTGGTAATAAGGATTACACCGTTTGCTGCACGGTTGCCATAGATGGCGGAGGAGGCAGCATCCTTAAGAATTGAAATTGATGCGATGCTTTCAGGGTCAATCGAATTAAGACTCGATTCCACACCATCAACCAATACCAGCGGGTCATTATTACCAATAGTGGTATTACCACGAATACGAATTGTACCCCCGTCACTACCCGGTTTTCCACTACGCTGCGTTACGGTTAGACCTGGTACCAATCCTTGTAAAGCAGCCGAAGTTTGAGCCACTGTACGTTTATCCAGTTGGCCTATTTGAACATTTGATACTGCACCTGTGAGATTCGCTTTCTTTTGCGTTCCATACCCTACAACCACTATCTCTTCCAGCAACTCCGTGTCGGCTTCCAGTATAACATCGATGGTGCTTCTTTCTGCCGTACTAACTTCCTGAGGTTTCATTCCCACGTAAGTGATTTGCAATACAGCATTTTCCGGCAAATTAGATAAAATGAATTTACCATCTATATCGGTAACTGTGCCTCTGGCGGCATCGCCTTGAACAACGATGGTGGCGCCAATAATGGGTTCGCCGCTCGAATCGGTAACTGTTCCCCTTATGGTTCTTCCTTGCTGTTGGAGGGCTTGCACCAAATTAGTGATCGTGCTTGCGGTTTGTTGGGCCTTTTTTGAAAGAACAATATAATTATTTTCAAAATCATAACCGATATCTGTGCCGTTGAAAGTTTGGTTCAGGTACTCCGAAACTCTGCCCGATTTATCCTTTAGGTTTACCGTGCGTGAGGTATTTACTTCCCGGTTGCTGTAAACCACTAAATAGTCCGTCTGTTTTTCAATTTCATTGATCAGCTGACTAACGGTTACAGAGTTATATTTCAGTTCAATAACTGCATCCTGTGCATTTGTATTTGTTGCCATCATCTGAAATGCGAAGGCAAACAATAGAAATAAGCAGATTTTCATGATGTTGAATAAATCTTTAAAGTTACTTTTTTTTATTAAAAAGTGATCTGATGAAGTGTTTATTTTCATACATTTGTGTGTTTAAAGTGAATAACTTAGAATTGATGTTTTAGTGTTTACTTTATTTTAGCGATAGGTGTTGGCGCACTTATCGCTTTTTTACTTTTCGTTCTTTCTCATAGGCAGATATGTTTTTTTATCTTGTTAATGTTATCGTATTTGTTTCGGTATTTTTTTCGATGTTGAACTTTCGTATCTTTTGAATTATTCTCAGGATTTCATCAATTCCATCGCGCTGGCGGAATTTCCCGGTATAACAGACATTGAATATTTCGGGATCTTTGACAATAATTTTTACATCGTAGTAAAGTTGGAGTTTTTCGATAATATCCAGCAATCGCTCATTTTCAAAGGCGTAAATCCCGTCTTTCCAAAGGAAATGATCAGAGTCCTGAATTTTTCCGACCACCATCTTTCCGTCTTTCATGATAATCTGTTCGTTGGGTTTCAGAGTAATGCTTGCCTGCGGTGACTGTTTGTCGCAAACCATGAGCGAGCCTTCCACCAGGTCGGTTTTGATATAGCCTGTCCCAGGGTAGCTATATACGTTGAACTGAGTTCCCAGCACTTTCATCTCCATATCTTGCGTAGAAACAATAAAAGGCTTTTTTTGATTCTTTACCACATCAAAGTAAGCTTCTCCGGAAACAGTTACCCGGCGCGTTTTCCCCGAAAAACGGGCGGGATAAGTGAGTGTGGATTGTGCATTCAGCCACACGGAAGTACCGTCTTGCAACGTTAATTGTGCCCGTTGTCCGGCAGGAACGACTAATGTGTTCATAGCCTTGTTGCTGCCGGCATCGCCGAGAAAATGTTTAGTGGTGAAAAAAGTGGAGGCAATAAGCACCAGTGCTGTTGCTGCATATTGCATGACAAGACGAACAGCTTTTTGCTGCTTTTTTGTTTTTAATTGCTGCATGAATACCTGAAAGCTTCTCCTGCCTTCCGATTCATTTTTTGATAATTTAGATAAATGAGTGAGCGCATGTACGTTTTGTAAACGTATAAACTCTTCCCGCAACTGTTGATCTGTTTTCAATTGATCGAGCAACTCCGATGTATCGGATTGCCCCGGTTCGCCTGAGAAATATTTAGCAAGTTTCTCCTCCATTCTTTGTCTGCTTTATTAATTAACGCTCGAACGTGAAAAAACCACTAAGAAAAATTAAATAAATAAAAAGATAAGGAGTGGAATGCGGTCCTTTAACACTTCTTTTAGCTTTTTATAAGCTATCGCCATTTGGCTTTCTACGGTGTTTATGGAGATATTCAGTTCCTGTGCGATAATTTTTTGTTTTTTCCCTTCAATTTTATTTAAAATAAAAATCTCGCGGCATTTTTGGGGCAGGCTTTCAATAGCGTTTTGACAGGTTCTGAACAAACGCCGGATTTATTTAACCTTGCTAATATTCGTATATGGGTTTTGCCAACAATCCCATATGGCGGCGATGTAAATATAATCGTCCTCTATGAAATAGATAATTTTAAAATATTTTCTGACCAATAGTGAACGATACTCTTCTCCCTTTTCAGATAAATTCCATTCTATTGGCCCCATTTGAGGGAAATGAATCAGATCATCGGCCGCATCCAATATTTGATTATATATTCTACTTGCGAAATTTCCGCTATTCTTTTCTGCATAAAACCGATAAATGGAGTCGAGATCCTCTTCCGCTAACTCTAACCAAAGAATTTTCATAATGGATGTTTGCTCCTCATTTCTGATTGAGTCTTATAAATACCCGCTTTTGCTGCTTTACGTCCTTCTTTTAATCTTATCTTTAATTCATCTACAGAATATTGGCAAGGATATTTTAGTTGGGATTTCTTTAATTTACGGACGTACTTTAAAGTCGACTCAAGTAAATTGGCATCACTATTTATTTCCCGGATCAATTCCTGCTCCTTTGTTTTAATCTCTATTGTCTTCATACTAAATTTCTTCCTTTCTGTTTGTCGGAGTAGCAAAGATATAAATCTTTTTTTATAAGCACAACTAAATAGCTTCACATGATCATGAGTATTTCCGATAAGCGAATACAGAGGAAAAGCATGATAAATCCATTGATAAAATCAGATAAAAAGAAAGATAAGGAGCGGAACGTGGTCTTTTAACACTTCTTTTAGTTTTTTATAAGCTATCGCCATTTGGCTTTCTACGGTGTTTATGGAGATATTCAGTTCCTGTGCGATAATTTTTTGTTTTTTCCCTTCAATTTTGTTTAAAATAAAAATCTCGCGGCATTTTTGGGGCAGGCTTTCAATAGCGTTTTGAATGACCGTTTCAATATCGGGTTCAGAAAATAGTTGTTCATCGAAAGTCTCTAATGATTGAAATTTTATTTGCAGGGCTTTCATGTAGTCCTCCTGCAATTTGTCTGTGGTTTTTTGTACTATTGTTTTGTGCCTTAAAAAGTCGATGCACCTGTTTTTAACCGCTGTGAATAAATATGCAAAAAGGTTGGTGTGTGATAACAAAAGGAGGTTTTGTTCCCATAAATCGAGAAATACATCCTGCACAATATTTTCCGCATCCTCCTCCCGAATAACGTATTCTTGTGCAAAACGTTTCATCCTCGAATAATGGGCAACGTAAATATTTTCGAATTCAGTCCTCTTTTCAGCTGTTTTGTCCATCACTGTGATAAAACACAAATTGAAGTTTTGAGTTCAAAAATACAAAAAAAATATTAAACCACCACCCCCAAAGGAGGTGGATTTGGTAAAAAGATGAAGGCATAGCCTTCAAACGGGGTCTTTGAAATGTAGTTGGGTTAGTCAAACAAAGTAAAGTTTTGACTTTTGGTCTCTTCTTTTTTGTCTTGCTCCTCTTGGTACCGAACATAACGTCGAATCATATCTTCGTTCAGACCAACGGTGTTGACAAAATAACCCCGAGACCAAAAATGATTGCCCCAATAAGGTTTCTGTTTCAACTGGGGGTAACTCTTGAACAACTTGATCGCAAGTTTTCCTTTCAAGGTACCCATCAACTCTGAAACTGAAACTCTCGGTGGAATGGACACCAATAGGTGGATATGATCCGGTTGAACGTTCAACTCTTCAACATCGCAGCCTTTCCACTCACAAAGCATCCGGACATCTTGCTCGACCAAATCCTTGACGATGCCAGTCAAGATGCGGAAGCGATATTTCGGACACCAGACGATGTGGTAATCACACTTCCAAACTACATGACTTTGCTGCTTGTACTTACTCATCCCGCAAAGTTATCAATTTTAGGCATAGCCCCAAAGAACATGACCACCACCAAAGGTGGTGGATTTTTAAATTGAATTAAAATCCGATCAATCGATCCTTATTTAACAACCAGGAACTCGGCTGCCCGGGAAAAAACATGGGTGAAAGCATTGTTCACAGATGTGGTGTCTTTTGAATTGTGCGGAAACGGGTTTTCGTGCGTATAAGGGAATGGAAAATCAAGCAATTGGATGGCCGACTCCGCGGTTTTCCTGCCCAATGCTTCCAATACCCCGTGATAAGGGATCACAAGGTCGTTTGACAGGGCAATTCCCCTGATCTTCTCTTTTAAGCGTGTAAAGAATTTTTCACGCTCGGAGCGGAATCTTTCGGGTGAGATCATCTGAAGGAAAGCATTGAAGGCATTGTCGCGCTCCCATACAGGCCAGGCTTCGTTTCCAAAAATATAGATGTAATACTGTTGGAGTTCCTCAAAAGCGGGTTTATCCAGTATGCTCCTGGAAATTCCGGACATGGAGCGGAAGATGCTCCCGCCGCAGAACATAAAGAGACGGGAGTCCGAAAAAAGGCCTTTCTGGTTGGCCATAAGCGCCACCTGCGACAAAAAGGCGCCGATGGAGTAGGCGAAAATATCAATATTTGTGCCTTCCTTGAAAAGGGGATGACGGCCGGTTTTTATCTCTTCGAACAATACGGTTAAATCTGCCCAGGTTTGCCTTCCCGACAGGTAAAACCGCTCCGGATTCTGGCTGATGCGCTCACTCAACGCAACGTTGGCATAGCTGATGGTGCGATCGCCGGTATATTTCTCTTTCCGGAAGTTCAGCAAGCTAATCAGGCTGCGGGGATTCGACCATGTTACGGGTGCCCGGTTTATGTGGAAAGCAATGGGGAAAAGGATGACCGGTTTTCCGGTATTGTTGCTCAGGAACTCGGCCCAGGTGAGGTATTTGTTCCAGTTCCGCTCATTCAAGCCGTGCAAAAGCAGGATGGCTTCCTCTTGCTTAGGTTTGCCCGAAGGAGTGAATACGGGATATTCAAACGAAAAATTTTCGGATATATTATTGTCGGCGTTATTCAGTGTGCCGCCCCTTCCGTCGCTTGAAAGGCTGTGGAAACGGAAAAAACGGATGTCGATGCCTGTTTCGTCTAAGTGGCAGTCCTCTCCTTGCCTGAAGCAACTGTTCAGTTCGATGTATCGTTCGTTGTAATTCATTCTATCTTTTCGACGGTTTTCGACAAAAGAACAGCCTTTTTCTCTCGTGTGCAAATGAAAGGGAAAGGTGCCGCAAAAATGGGACGGAAAACCATATATGGGGTGAAATCGGTTATGCAGGGGTGAAAAAGTGATCGGTAAATTCCGATTATTTTGGTAAGTCTTCAATAAAAATTTACTTTTGCATAATATAAGATGCGCCTCAGCATAGATCAAGCAAGCTTGTCTCTGCGCCCGGCTTTCATTATATTTGTACCGGATGGCCTATAATTCATTCTACAATGGACGAAAAGATCCCTGCATATTTGTATGAAAAGAAAAACAATGTAAAAACGATCCTTTTTACGGCTCTTTTTGCCTTATTGTTTATCAATCTTTTCCAACCGTTCGGTTCCCGTGACTGGTACCCCGGCATTTCGGATATCAGGTATTTTGCTTTCTCGAGCCTGATCATCCTTACCGGTATGCTGGTGGTGGTAATCAGCCGGATGATCCTTATGGCCTATTCGAAAAGACGGGATGTCTTGTACTGGCAATACGCCTTGTGGATCCTGTGCGAAGTGGTATCAATGTCGATCTTTTATACCTTGTTCGCAAAATTCTTTCCCAAAGGCGGGGTCGGGAGGGATGTCTCCGAAATCTTTCGCCAGAGTCTATTCAATACGGCCCTGGTGTTATTGTTGCCCTATGCTATTTCGTGGCTTTATTTCTCGTGGAAGGAGAAAAGCGTGCTTTTGGCAAACATGGAGCAGGAAAAAGCTTTAGACGTGCATGCAAGAACCCTGGTGGCGTTTCCGGACGAAAAGGGTGACCTGAAGATTTCAATCACACTGGAGAACCTGCTCTATATAGAGTCTGCCGATAATTACGCTACCATCTATTACCTGAATAAATCCAGACAATCCCACTTTTTGCTTCGCAATTCGCTGAAATGGATGGAGGAGAACCTGACGAAGGATACTCCATTGGTGCGTTGCCATCGTTCCTACATTGTGAATATGGACAAGGTGAAGATACTCAAAAAGGTGAAAGGCGGGATTGTGCTTGAGCTTGATGCGGAAAATACACCCGATATTCCGGTATCAAAAACGTATTATGAGTCGTTTATGTACAAGTTTTCACGATATACGGTTTAATAAGAGCCAAGAACAAAGAACAAAGAACAAAGAACAAAGACAAAAGACAAAAGATAAAAGACAAAAGACAAAAGACAAAAGACAAAAGACAAAAGACAAAAGACAAAAGACAAAAGACAAAAGACAAAAACAGCAAAAACTCATTACTTATTATTACTTTTGTAATCGCAGCAGGCCGGTTTGTCGTTCCGGTGTTTATCGCCGGGGAGGAAAGTCCGGGCAACGTAGAGCGCCATACTTCCTAACGGGAAGCTGTCCGCGAGGGCAGAGTAGCGTAACAGAAAATAACCGCTTCGTTTTCTCGAGAGATCACGATGCAAGGGTGAAAAGGTAAGGTAAGAGCTTACCGGGTGCCATGGCAACATGGTATGCCGTACGTCTTATGGGTTGTAAGACCATGTATATCGGATATGTAGGGTTGCTCGCCCGATGCCGAGGGGTGGGTCGCTAAAGAGCGGTGGCGACATCGTTTCGTAGATAAATGACAAACATCCCGACTTGTCGGGATACAGAACCCGGCTTACAGGCCGGCTGCTTTTTTATTTTGACCGTATGTTGAAGAGGAAAAAAAGGATTTCAAAACAAGAGGAGGAAGATAAACCGGGGTTGTTGGAAAGAATCAGGCTTAAAATAAAAGAATGGGTTCACTTTCTTTCCTACGATATCTGGCGGCTGAATCCCGAAAATTTCTCCAATAAAAAGAATGTTTCACACAATATTCTTAAGGTCATCATGCTCACCGTCAGAGGTGTGCAAGAGCAAAACCTCGGTGCCAGTTCCCGCTCGTTAACCTATCGTACAATCCTGTCGCTTGTTCCCATGCTTGCGGTTTTGTTTGCTATTGCCCGCGGTTTCGGTTTCGAGAAAATACTGGAAAGTCAGATCTTCAGCTTTTTCAACAACAGCGAGAAGGAGATGGTAGCTGCTTTGCCGGAATCCAAAATAATTACCGATACCATTATCGATGTGTCGAAATCAATAAACCCCAATCAGGAGATAAGCATCCTGAGTACGGTGCAAACGCCGGACTCGCCGCCGGACGAAGACCTTTCCATTACGGGAACTTCATTTACGATGGAGACGCTCATCAAATTTGTCAATAATTCGTTGAGGCATGCCCAGGGAGGAGTTTTTGCCGGAGTCGGGATATTTTTACTGTTATACACCGTTGTTTTGCTGTTTACCGATATTGAAAACAGCTTTAACCGTATTTGGGGCGTGAAAAAAGGGCGATCCTTACAACGAAGGGCGGTGGACTATTTCGCTCTCATCCTGCTGCTGCCTGTTTTTGCCGTATTGAATTACAGCCTGACAGCCCTTATACAGGCCTCTACGGGACCGTTTGATAAGTTCAGATACATCCTCGACCCTGTAGTAACCCAGGTGTTGAATATCCTTCCGTTTTTAGTAATGATCATCACCTTAACGCTTTTGTACCGGTTTATGCCGAACATGAGGGTGAAATGGACGAGTGCATTGATCGGGGGGATTGTTGGCGGCATCGCCATCCAGCTCTTTCAGATGATCTATTTAACCGGTCAGTTGTGGATAGCGAAGTACAATGCCATTTACGGAGCTTTTGCCGCCATACCGCTGTTGCTTTTATGGGTACAAATGTCCTGGTTTATTGTGCTGATAGGTGCCGAGTTATCTTTTTCGATTCAAAATGTCCGGAAATTCTCTTTCGACAAGGAGACTAAAAATATCAGCCGCCGCTTCCGGGATTTCTTTACCATTATGATCGCATCGGTGATTGTAAAGCGATTTGCAGACGGCGAACCTCCATTCACTGCCGATCAGATTTCGATGAAATGTAAGATACCTATTAAATTGACAAACGATATTATTGATGAACTTCACAAGCTTCAGATCATTTTACCGACCCCCACACCCAAGGATGACCGCATTATGGCATACCAACCCGCTTTGGATATTAATTTGCTGACGGTTAATGACCTGATAGAGCAGATAGATAAAGAGGGCTCCGAAGATTTTCTGATAGATGTTGAAGGTGATTTTGCACGGCACTGGAATGCCTTGATGGATACACGAATGTCTGTTTACGAATCTTCAAGCAATGTAATGCTGAAAGATTTATAAATTTTACAAATCAGGGCTTCAACAGTTCATAGGCCATTGACTTCTGGTTCCTGAGCGAGCGGCTGACAGTTTTGGCGTCTTCCCCGCAGAAACTATTGAGCAGTTTCCAGAATCTTTCACTGTGATTCAGTTCAACCGTATGTGCCAGTTCGTGAAGGATGATATAATCGATCTGTTTTTCGGAAAGCAGCAACGTATAATAAGAAAAATTGATGTTTTTCGCGCGAGAACAACTTCCCCAGCGCGATACGCTTTTGTTGATCTTTACACCGTTTACCTGCAGGTTGAGTTTTTGTGCAAATGCAACTGTTTTTTCCGGTAATATCCTCATGGCTTCGTAGCGCAAAGCTTGCCTGATCATCTCCTTGACAATATGCTGGGAAGCAGGATCCTCCAAATCAAAATTCACAGGAATAAAAACGGTTAAATCGCCGCCTTTTAGCCTCATTTTTACGCTTTCCACCAGATGGGTCCTCGATAGCCTTGCCGTAAAAGAAAACGTCTCTAAAATGGAATCTTCCGTAATCAACTGATCTTCATCAGCACTTATTTTCATTAAACGATGACGCAGATCATCCAAAACGAACGGTAATTTTTTCATTTTAAATCCGGACGGCACAGTCAAATGAATGTGTCCGTCTTTTCTTCGTGCGATGATTCTTTTTGCCCGGATGTTGGGTTTTACTATTATTTTCCCAAGCTCTTTATCGTTGTATTCGTACATTTTACAAAGATAATACAATTATTTTCGCCAATAGTTTTGCCCCGTAAATCATCAAAATAAAAAACATTGCCTATCTTTGTGCACGTTAATTTCCGATTAAATGAGCATAATAAGTTCTTTAGAGAGCATCGGCGAATATGTCGAGCTAATGAGAAGAGTGATGGCTCCGCCCGACCGGGTCAGGGAATTCTTTAAAGAGTTCTCGAAGGAAGTTTATAAGCTGGGAGTTAACTCCATCTGGCTTGTCATCATCATCTCCTTCTTTATCGGAGCGGTTATTGTTATGCAGATTGCCATAAACGTGGCCTCTCCTTTATTGCCCCGCTTTACGGTTGGAGTGGTTTCGCGCGAAATCATTCTTCTGGAATTTTCATCCACCATCATGTGTTTGATCTTGTCGGGCAAGGTGGGTTCCAACATTGCTTCGGAAATTGGCACTATGCGTGTTACCGAACAGATTGATGCGTTGGAAATTATGGGTATAAATTCTGCTAATTACCTGATTATGCCTAAAGTGTCGGCATTTGTATTTTTTATGCCCGTTTTGGTGGCATTGAGTATGTTTCTGGGTATGTTTGGCGGATACATCATATGTCTTTTTACGGGTACTCCCCCGGTTTCTACCTATATTTACGGTATTCAGTTTTTCTTCCGGGAGAGCTTTGTCTGGACTTCCATCCTGAAATCGATGATTTACGGCTTTATAATCGCTTCGGTTTCCGCATATTTTGGTTATCACGTTAAGGGCGGATCGCTTGAGGTGGGAAAGGCAAGCACCGACTCCGTCGTTATCAACAATATTTTAATATTAGCAGCCGATTTGGTGTTCACTCAATTGGTTATGGGATAAAATATATGATACAGGTAAGGAATTTAGTAAAAGAATTCGAAGGCAGGATCGTTCTCGACGACATTACGACTTCCTTTAAAAAAGGGGCGGTAAACATGATCATTGGAAAGAGCGGTTCGGGCAAAACTGTTTTCCTGAAATGCCTTATCGGATTAATACATCCCACTTCGGGGGAGATCAGGTATAACGGGCGCAATATTATGGAGATGAGGGCCAGGGAAATGAAACGTTTGCGCCGCGATATGGGCATGTTGTTTCAGGGATCGGCCTTGTTCGACTCAAAAACGGTACTCGAAAATGTAATGTTCCCGTTGGATATGTTCTCCCGGATGAATGTGCGCGAAAGAAAGAAACGTGCCGAATTCTGTCTCGAAAGGGTAAATCTTTCGCATGCTGCCGATCTTTATCCATCCGAGATATCGGGCGGTATGATGAAACGGGCGGCTATTGCCCGTGCCATTGCATTGAATCCCAAATACCTGTTTTGCGATGAACCGAACTCGGGCCTCGACCCGAAGACGGCACAACTCATCGATGAGCTGATTTCGGATATCACGGACGATTTCGGGATAACATCCATCGTTGTTTCGCACGACATGAACTCGGTAATGAACATCGGCGACAACATTATCTTTTTGAATGAAGGCGTATTGGAATGGCAAGGATCGAAAGACAAAATAATGGACGCCAAAAATGAAAAACTGAACGAATTTGTTTTTGCTTCAGAGCTTTTCAAAAAAATAAAAGAGGCCGACTCCATTATTACAGAAAACAATTGTGTTTAAAAATTGTTATTCACTCAGAAACTGTTCAAATTTCTTACGATGATAGCCCGCTATTATCGCCAAAACAGTTTCTAGGAATAGGCAGGCGGCACAACAGGTTGTAGCCGTTTTTTAATGATTTATATATGGCTAATTTATTAAAGATCAAGAATCTACATGCAATAGTAGAAAATAAAGAAATTCTGAAAGGTATTAATCTGGAAGTAAATGAAGGTGAGATTCACGCTATTATGGGCCCCAACGGATCGGGGAAAAGTACATTGGCTTCTGTTCTTACCGGAAATCCAAAATATGAAGTGACACGCGGTAGCATACTCTTCAAAGAAAAAGAGTTGCTGGACATGGAACCTGCCGATCGTGCCAGGGAAGGGATTTTTCTCAGTTTTCAGTATCCCATTGAAATTCCCGGCGTGAGCATGGTTAATTTTATGCGTGCCGCGTTAAATGAACAACGTAAATACAGGGGTGAAGAACAAATATCGGCATCCAACTTCTTGAAACTGATGCGCGACAAGCGCGAATTGCTGGGGATTGACAGCCAACTGGTAAGCCGTTCGGTGAACGAGGGGTTCTCGGGAGGAGAAAAGAAGAGAAACGAAATTTTTCAGATGGCCATGCTCGATCCTGCTTTGGCGATACTTGACGAAACCGATTCGGGATTGGATATTGATGCGTTGCGAATTGTCGCAGCCGGGGTGAATGCTTTGCACAGTCCCGAAAAAGCGGCTATCGTTATTACACACTATCAGCGCCTTCTCGATTATATTGAACCCGACGTGGTTCACGTTCTTTACGACGGAAGAATCATCAAAACCGGAGGCCCCGATCTGGCTCTCGAACTCGAAGAAAAAGGATATGACTGGCTCGTAAACCCGTAACTCGTAATCTCGTAATAAAAAAATGATTGAACAACAATATATCGATTTATTCAACGATTACAGAAGCGAGATCGATGCGAATTCCGTTGCCGGACTAAATCGTCATCGTGAAGCCGCTTTTGAGGCGTTCAATAAATCGGGCTTTCCCACTTCAAAATTAGAAGATTATAAACACACGGATGTTTCCCGCGTATTCGATGGCGATTTAGGGTTGAACCTGCGGAACATCCCTGTTCCTGTTGATCCGTACGAAGCATTTAAATGTGACGTTCCTAACCTCAACACCAATGTCTATTTTTTGATAAACGACCGGTTCTATACCAACGGGCGTCGTCAGGGACCTTTACCCGAAGGGGTTTTTGCAGGGAGCTTACAGGAGTTTTCGGAAACTCATCCCGGGGCCTTCAACAGCTGTTACGCGAAAATTGCCGATTATTCCGGCAATGGCAATGGCGTTGTGGCTTACAACACGATGTTTGCCCAGGATGGTTTTGTAATCTATGTTCCCGAAAACGTGATCCTCGAAAAACCGTTGCAGTTAATCAATATTCTCCGGGGTGGCGTTGACTTGAATGTGAACAGGCGCATTCTTATTGTTGCGGAAAAAAATGCGCAGGTTAAGCTGCTTGTCTGCGATCATACGGTAGATGATGTGCAGTTCGTAGTAACGCAGGTGGTTGAGGTTGTTGCCGATAGAGGCGCCCAGGTGGATTTTTACGAACTGGAAGAGAATTCGGAAAAGGTAAAGAAACTGAACAACGTTTACTCCGAACAGAAAGAAAACTCAAATGTCACCGTCTCGGGTATAACGTTGCACAATGGATTTACACGCAACAATTATCGCTTCCGTTTACTGGGAGAACACGCCGAAGCACATATCGGCGGCCTGGCTATCTGCGACAAAGAGCAGCATGTTGATAATTTTGCGTTTCTCGATCACTCCGTTCCCAACTGCCTGAGCAACGAGCTGTTTAAATATTCGCTGCAGGACAGTGCAACCGGTGTTTTCTGCGGAAGAATACTGGTTGAAAAAGATGCCCAGAAGACGCTGGCATACCAGAACAACAAGAATCTTTGTGTGTCGGAAGAGGCCAGGATGTTCTCGAAGCCGCAACTCGAAATTTATGCCGATGATGTAAAGTGCTCGCACGGTTTAACAACCGGACAGCTCGATGAGGATGCCATGTTTTACCTGCAAGCCCGCGGAATCCCTAAAGAGGAAGCCCGTATGCTCCTGATGGTGGCATTTACGCAGGATGTGGTTGACCTGATCCGTATCGATACGCTTCGGGACAGGCTTGTACAGCTGATCAATAAGCGGTTCAGGGGAGAACTTATTCGTTGTGGCAATTGCAACGTTTGCAAATGATTAATGTAGCAGACATACGCGCCGATTTCCCTATCCTGTCACGCCGGGTACACGATAAGCCGCTTGTTTATCTCGATAATGGCGCTACAACACAAAAACCCGGGTGCGTGATAGATAAAATCCGGGAAATGTATTGTTCCGTAAATGCCAACGTGCATCGCGGAGCACACTTCCTGAGCCAGGCAGCTACCTTCGAACACGAAGCATCGAGAAAGACGGTGCAGGAGTTTATAGGCGCTGCTTCTGCAAACGAGGTTGTTTTCACACGCGGCACCACGGAGGCTGTTAACCTGATTGCCTCTTCATTCTGCCGTGAGTTCTGCAAACCCGGTGACGAGGTTATTGTTTCGGCTATGGAGCATCACTCCAACATTGTTCCCTGGCAGTTACAGGAAACGATTTCGGGAATTAAGCTGAGGGTTTTGCCAATCTCGGACGATGGGGAAATTCTTTTGGAAGAGCTTGAAAAGTTAATCTCTTCACGCACGAAGCTGATCTCGATCACTCATGTTTCCAATGTTCTCGGCACGATAACCCCGATTGAAAAAATCATTGAAATTGCCCATCGGTACGATATCCCTGTTTTGGTTGATGCGGCACAATCGGTTCAGCATATCCCGGTAGATGTTCAACGGATGGATTGTGATTTTCTCGTATTTTCGTCACATAAGATTTACGGGCCGACGGGAATGGGAGTATTGTATGGAAAAGAAAAGTGGCTCGAAAAACTTCCTCCTTATCAGGGCGGGGGTGAGATGATCGCCACCGTATCATTCGAAAAAACCACTTTTGCCGGTTTACCGTTCAAGTTCGAAGCCGGCACTCCCGATTATGTGGGCTCCGCGGCACTGGCCACGGCGTTGAATTATGTATCCAATATCGGCATAGGAAATATTGCTGAGCACGAACATGACCTGCTCACGTACGCTACAGAACAACTGTTGTCTGTGGATAAACTTAAAATATACGGAACATCTAAAAATAAATGCAGCGTAATCTCCTTCCTTGTGGACGGGATCCATCATTATGATATGGGTGTGTTGCTCGACACGATGGGGGTTGCCGTTCGTACAGGCCATCATTGTGCCGAACCGCTGATGCGCCGGTTGGGTATTGAGGGGACTGTCCGGGCATCGTTTGCGATGTATAACACCCGGGAAGAGGTGGATGTCTTGGTGAATGGAATCCGACGGATTGTTAAGATGTTCTGACCGGTAGCGGAAGAATGTTTGCGATATGGGGAAAAATTTTCCGGACTACGTTAGAAATGAAGATCATGCCCTGTTTCTCCTGATAAAAAAAAGAGACAAGGAGGCTTTTGCCGTGATATATCAAAAGTATCACCGGTATTTGTATTCGCTGGCACTCAAATACCTGAAGGATACGCAACTGGCGGAAGACGCCGTTCAGCATATCTTCGTGAAATTGTGGGAAACGACTCAAAACATTGAGATAGAGATAAATCTTAAGAATTACCTTTATACCATGATCAAAAACTACATCCTGAATCAGTTCCGGAATAACCGTGAATCCATCTCGTTGAGTTATATGAACGCTCAAACCGAAATTGCGAAAGAAGAGGACTTTGAAGAAAAGCTTGAAGAACGGGAATTGCACGATTTCCTGTACAAAGGAATTGATAAACTCCCTCCGCAGAAGCGTGAGATTTGTAAATTAAAATTGGAAGCCAGGCTTAGCAACCTGGAAATTGCCGATCGCATGGGAATCTCTATTCATACCGTTAAGTCTCATTATCAGGAATCCATAAAAATTCTTCGTAATTATTTTCAGGAAATTGAATAACTCAACTCATTCTCTTCCTATATTTACGTGTCTATAATAAACAAAAGTCAACTTAATTTATGCATATACTCGACAAAAAGACAATCGAAAAGGTTATTTTCGGCACTTCAACCAAAGAAAACGCCCGTGAAGTTGCCGATTGGTTCTCGTCGTCGGTCGAGGGACAGCAATACCTGTCGGACATGCTGGATAAGGACGCTTTTTTGATGGAGGAGGAGCCGGAGGATTTCCAAAACACTATTTCACCGTATCGCTCCGATGTTCTCCTTTCCAAAATCAACCGGCAGATTGTTCGTAAAAAAACAATCCGTTTGGCATTGAGCGTGGCAGCAGTCCTGCTTCCGCTCATCCTGATAACCGGATTCATGGTGCAATTGAGTAACCGGTACGACTTGTTCGGGAACAGTAGATACTCCGAAATTTATGTGCCCAAAGGCGAAAAAATGCAAATCCTTTTTCAAGACGGAAGCCGTGCTTATCTGAATTCCGATACCCGGCTCCGTTACCCTGAAAAATTTGCATTGCTTAACCGTGAGATTTTTCTGGAAGGGGAAGCCTATTTCCAGGTGGCATCCAACAAGAAACGCCCGTTTATTGTCAATACCGGCGAGACATCGGTAAAAGTGCTGGGTACTTCTTTCAATGTGAATGCGTATAAAGATAACAAGGAGATCCGCATAGTGCTGGATGAGGGTGAAATAGTTTTTGCCGCCCGCAATAACGAATACAGATTAAACCCCGGACAAAAATTCATTTACGATACGGAAAACAAACAATTATACCTCGTCAATGTCCGCAATTCCGGTGAAGAGTCGTTGTGGAAATCCAATTATATCAGGCTCAACGATACTCCTTTGCGGGAGACCTTGGAGATTCTAGACCGGAAATTCAATATACCGTTCAAAGTGATCGATAATAAAGCGCTAGCCTACTCCTTTAATCTATTGTCGGAAGACAAATCGCTAAACTACATCCTGAGTGAATTGGAGAAGATTGCTCCCGTTAAATTTGTTGAGGTAAACGATACAATTAACGTAAAATGTTTGAAATAACATAAAATTAACACACCTTGCACTCATTCTTTTTTTCCCCCGGCGTGTCAATATAGAAAGCGTTACGTTGAATGTGTAAACTTATTGGATACTTCATTTTGCCTTGGCCATATTTGCATGCGGATCCCCTTCTCCAAATTGATAACCCCAGTTAGTTGAAAATAAAGCTTTTATAGAGAGAAATTAATTATTATAAGTCAAACTTAATTACAATGAAACCATGACAAGAGATCGATTAAAAAAGTATGTAGCTTTTTTATTGCCGCTTTTTCTGCTGAGCTTTACATTTAGCATGGCACAAAAAGTGAATCTGAATTTGAATGGAGCGAGTTTAAAATACGCGCTCGAAAGTGTCGCTAAACAATCCGGCTATACACTTGCTTATAGCAAAGAGGTTGTAAATCTGGACGATGCTGTTACTATCGACGCACGAGACATGGAGTTATCCAACGTTCTCGACCGACTGCTGACACCTCGCAACCTGAGTTACGAAGTAGTGGACAACAAGATTTACATTTTGTACAAGCCCAAAGCGGTTGAATCGAAAACTGGAGCGGTCTCACCGCAGCAAAACCAACCGGTAGAGCAACAAGTAAGTGGTGTGGTTACCGATGTTAACGGTGACCCCATCATTGGCGCTAACATTTCTGTTCCCGGAACAACCCTTGGCACTGTAACTGATATTGATGGGAAGTTTACGCTGTCTGTCCCCCGCGGGGCAGTCCTTCGCTTCTCGTATATCGGTTATGTAAATCAGGAGTTTACAATCACCAATCAATCTTCCCTTAACGTGCAGATGAGCGAAGAGGTGGAAAGTCTTGATGAACTGGTGGTTGTTGGTTACGGCGTTCAGAGGAAAAGCGTGGTCACTGCAGCTATCAGCCGCGTTACGGCCGACGAGCTGAACACAAACAAACCTTCACGCGTGGAAGACGCCCTGAAAGGGAAAGTATCGGGAGTTCAGATTACACAAAGTTCCGGCCAGCCGGGTTCCGATTCGAAAGTGAGGATTCGCGGTATTGGTACCATCAATAACAGCGACCCGCTTTATATTGTTGATGGGATGGAGGTTGGAGGCGGAATCAGCTACCTCAACCCCGTTGATATCCAATCGGTAGAAATTCTGAAAGATGCCGCGTCAGCCGCCATTTACGGTACTCGTGGAGCCAATGGTGTAGTTTTGGTAACTACAAAAAGCGGTAAAGCCGGAAAAACCAGTGTAAATTATGATGTAAGCTATGGTTGGCAAAATCCATGGAAAAAGAAATCGGTGCTTGATGCTCACGATTATATGATCATAATGAATGAGGTTCAAATTAACGACGGAAACCTACCCCGATATTCTAACGAACAGGTTTTGGCTGCCGGAAAGGGAACCGATTGGCAGGATGAAACCTTCTACTACAACGCTCCCGTTCAGAATCATCAGGTGAGTGTTTCGGGCGGATCGGAAAAGTCCCAGTTTTTCCTGTCGCTTGGTTATTTTGATCAAGCCGGTATTGTAGGCGGAAATTACGATAAATCGAACTACAAACGCTGGAGCCTTCGTTCCAATTCTACGCATACCATTTTTGAAGCTCGTAACCGCTCTTTTCTTAATAAAGTGGTGTTAAGCGCTAATGTAGGCTACTCAAGAGACAAATCTTCCGGTATTGAGACCAACTCGGAGTATGGTTCCATTTTAGGAAGTGCCATTACATTCGCACCAATGGTCCCGGTTTATGCCGATGAAGCAACCGCTGCCGATATTTTAGCAACACATCCGTACGCCGTACAAAAAGACGGAAGAGTTTTCTCCCTGCCCCCTGCGGGATTCCAGGAAATTGCCAATCCGGTAGGTATGCTGAATCAGCCGACATCGGGGAAAAATAACTCCGATAAAATAGTAGGCTCGTTTTGGGCGGAAATATCCATTTTGCCGGAATTGAAGTTCAGAAGCAGCTACGGAGTTGATTTGGCGTTCTGGGGATACGATAGTTATCAATTCCCTTATTTTCTGGCTACTCAAGGGAAGGACATCAAAGTGAGCACCGTGCAAAGCGAGATGAACAGGGGTTATCGCTGGCAGGTGGAAAATTATTTCACTTACGAAAAATCGTTCAACGATATTCATAATTTTTCTGCCGTACTCGGCCAATCGGCCAATAAATATTCTCAACGGAGTTTGGGCGGAAACGATCTCGATCTGCTCGAAACCGATCCGTTGAAAGCGAACATCAATTCTGCAATTGCCGACCGCAAAGATGAGCGCACGTGGGGAGGAACGGCAGGTTACAATTTTATTGCCGGCGCATCTTATTTTGGCAGGATAAACTACAACTACGACGAACGTTACATCCTGCAAGGTACGCTTCGACGCGACGGTTCATCTAATTTTGGAACAAATAACAAATGGGGCGTATTTCCGTCATTCTCCGCCGGGTGGAACGTGACCAATGAAGCCTTCATGAAAAACAGGCCTGCCTGGTTTGACGCGTTGAAACTTCGCTTCAGCTGGGGTAAAAACGGTAACGACCGGATTGGGCAATTCCTTTACACTTCGTTAATGAACGGCGGACAGAATTATTATTTCGGTGGTGGCTATAAAGTCAACCAGGGCGATCCTACCAAAATAGGAGAGGTTTCCGGAATTATGCAGTACGGCAGCTCACCTGCTTATATCCCCAACCCAAATGTGAAATGGGAAGAATCGGCACAGACTGATATCGGTTTGGAAGCTCGTTTTTTAAACAACGCACTTACTTTTGGATTTGATTATTTCAAAAAGAAGACAATCGGCATGTTGATGTATCAACCCATCCCTTCGTATGTGGGGCTTGGTGCTCCCATCGCCAACGTGGGCGATATGGAAAACTGGGGATTGGAATTTGAAGCCGGATGGAGGCAATCCATCGGCGAATTTAAATACTCCATCTCTGCCAATGCGTCTTACCTCAAAAATACACTGATCAACATCGGAAACGCTACCGGCGAACAAATTTATGAAAGCATGGGTGCCACCGGTGTAGGTTCTTACGTTAAAGGTATGAACGGCGAAGTATTTCCCTATTTCTATGGATTTAAAACAGACGGGCTGTTCCAGAATCAAGCTGAAATTGACGCTTACGTGAATGCCGACGGACAAAAGTTGCAAGCTTCGGCAAAACCGGGAGACGTGAGATTCGTTGACCTTAACAACGATGGAGTTATCAGCGATGCCGATAAAACAAAAATCGGAAAAGGTATGCCCGATTGGACGTATGGGGTTACGCTCGGTGCCGAATGGAAAGGGCTTGACCTCAATTTGTTCTTTCAGGGAACCGTTGGAAACAATATTTTCGATTATGCGCAACGTGGCGATATACCTGCCATGAACCGTCCGTCGTGGATTCTGGAACGCTGGCACGGGGAGGAAACTTCCAATAGAATTCCCCGTATGACTGCTGCTAATCCTAATGGAAACTGGCGTTCATCTGACCTTTACATTAAAAACGGATCATACTTGCGTCTTAAAACCGCTCAACTTGGATATACTTTACCTGCCCGGTGGGTGCAAAAAGTCTCTATCCAGCGATTAAGAGTGTATGTGGCTGCAGAAAACCTGCTTACATTCACCGGTTACGACGGATTTGACCCTGAGCTCGCATCAGGCGGTTACACTACCATTGGAGTAGATCGCGGCATTTATCCGCAATCCCGTACTATTTCGTTAGGTGCTAACATATCGTTCTAATTCTATAAAAATAAACAGATGAAAAAGATTATATATTTTATCCTTTTGCTTACCTTTATGGGGGTTACAGCTTGTGGCGAAGATTTCCTGACGAATGCCACAACTGAAAAACAAGCAGCAGGCGCTCCGGCAACGGAAGGTGCTATCTTATCGAACCTGGCTGCGGCCTATCAGATTTTGTTATTCGACAGTTATGCCGATAACAATTATAACAGTATCCCGTTAATGTCCGACCTGCGGTCCGACGATATTTTCAAAGGTGGCGGCGATGCCGGCGATCAGCACCAACTTTATCTGCTGTCGTTGTTCACCTCTACGCCTCAGGAAACATTGAACGGGCTATGGAGTATTTTCTACTCCGGGCTGGCCCGATGCAATAATGCGCTGGAAGCCTGTGACAATGCCGTTAACGTAAAACCCGAAAAAGTGGAACAATACAGAGCCGAAGCCCACTTCCTGCGCGCTTATTATATGCATTGGTTGTGGAAATTCTGGGGGAATGTTATTTATTTTGAAGAGCCGCTTACTACGCCTCCGTACATGACTAAACAGATGAAAGCCGATGAAATTTATGCAGTCATTATGAAAGATATTGATTATGCGTGTGGAAAGACGGATCAGGGGAAAGACAGGTTGCCGATGAAACTGGAGAAAAACGCAAGCGGGAACAACATTGAAGCATCCATAGGAAGAGTAAACAAGGCGGCTGTCCTGATGCTCAAAGCCCGCGTTGTCCTTTATCAGAAAGACACGCAACGTTATGCTGAAGTAACCAAAGATATGGCTGAGATTATTAACAGCGGCGAATATCACCTATTCAATAATTTTGCCGATATGTGGCTGGATCAAAATGAATTTTGTGAAGAATCCATCTTTGAAACCAACCAACTTCCCGAAGGAAAAACATGGGCAAGCGGTTGGCAAGGGTATGGAACCAACTTGCCGGCATTTATTTCACCAGCCGAATTGAAAGGCGGTAATCAAACCGGTGATTTTAAAGGCGGGTGGGGGTTTGGCCCTGTTCGAACATCTACCTGGGCTATTTACGAAGATGGCGACAAACGCCGTGAAGGCTCAATTAACGACTGGTCGAAAGCTGAATACACAAAGCGTTTTCAGGATACGGGCCTGTTTATGGCAAAGTATGCCGCACGTGTGGGATACAATCCGCAAGGTGATACCGACTTAAATTATTGCAATAATTTACGTGTTTTTCGCTTTGCAGAAACATTGCTTAATTACGCCGAAATGCTTGTCATTCACGGACAAGCTGCCGTAGGCGGAGTAACCGCGCAGGCTTGTCTGGATCAAGTTCGGGCACGCGCGTTCGGCACAGCCAAGTCGGTTCCGGCAACTGCCGAGAATATCAAACTGGAACGTCGCCGCGAGTTTGTAGGTGAAGGAATGCGTTTCTGGGATTTGGTCCGTTGGGGCGACACTTCTGTTTTAAATGAAAATTTGACGGAAAGCAACAGCGTGCGTACCTGGAAAGAGACTTCTAAATATTTACCCATTCCACAATCGGAAATTGATAAAACCAAAGGGACGGAATTTGCGTTAGAACAAAATCCGGGTTATAATTAATTTTAATACGCCAATTATATGAAGAAAATAATAAAATATGGATTTGGTATCTTGCTGTCGCTTTTCGTATGGGTAGGATGCAATCCGCAGGAAGATAATTTACACTCGTTAGGTACGCCCGACTCGGTGAAAGATCTGGATGTAACATTTACATCGGCTCCCACCGCCAAAAGTGCGAACGAAATAGTATTCACCAACACTACTGTTGCTAATTTCCCGGTTACAGTAGTTTGGGATTTAGGAAATGGAGCTAAAGGGACAGGAGGAAAAGTGACCGGTGTTTATCCTGAAAAAGGAGACTATAATGTAGCCCTTACACTTTATGCTGCCGATGGTTCTTCCGCATCAAAGAGCATGGTGATTCATCTTGAGGATGATGATTACGGATTGGTAAACACCCCGGCTTATTCTAATTTGACCGGAGGGATGGATAAACCGGAGGGCAAAATATGGGTGTTTGACCAGTACAATAATTTTGCAAAAGAAGTTGCAACAGCCACAGGATTAAATATTAAGGGACATTTGGGATTAGGCCCTGAAGGTTCATATGGACAGGAATGGTGGGGAGCTGGGCCGAATGAAAAGAACACATGGAAAATGTACGACTTTAAGTTCAATTTTCAGCAGGCCGGCGCCAAACTCAACATCGCAAATAAGGGTGAAGGCTACGGGCGTGTCCGCACTTCAGCTTCAGTAGGTGGATACACAGTTACAGGTAATAGTGGCGATGATGCTTTTTTTACCTATAATGGTGGAAATTATACATTCTCTATTGATGAATCGGGCAAATATCCGGCATTAAAATTAAGCGGCAATGCTTTTATGGGATATTATTGCGGCACTCAGAATTATGATATTGTATATCAAACGGATAAAGTGATGGCTTTGCGGGTTGATAATTCGGCAGAAGGCCAGGACTGGGTTTTTGTTTATTGTCTGGAAGAATTAAACGTTCCGCCTCCTGCAGTGGTAAAAGAACCGAAAGCCGTGCCGTTGTTCGAAAATTTTGAAGGCGCAACTGCCAAAATTGTCTTTGTGAAAGATGCCATGGGAGATAAGAGCGCTGTGGTTGACAATCCGCTTCCGCTGCCTATAAATACTTCGAATAAGGTGTATCGTTACGAGAAATCAAATGAGTTTTACAGCAATTTGCAATTTACGGCTGCCACGTATAAGTTTGATCTGACCACGCAAAACAAAATAAAGGTCAAAGTATTTATTCCGTCATACAACGATTATACTACGGATAATGTTACTGCGGGTGATTGGATTTCAAACAAGAAGCTGCAACCGCAACTGGCCGTAAAACTTCAGGACAGTGAACATCCGGCCCCGTGGGAAACCCAGACGGAGATAATAAAAGCCGGCCTGGAGAAAGATAAATGGATTGAATTGACGTTTGATTTCAGCGGAGTTGCCGATAGAAAAGATTACGACCGGATTGTGCTCCAGTTCGGTGCCGAAGGACATTCGGGTCCCGGATTCTTCTTCTTCGACGATTTTTCGTTTATCGAATAAGTTCTCTACAATTTAATACCCATCAGTCTAATGATTCGATGGCCTAATCTGTAAAAAAATGAATGTAAAGTCTCTTTTATTTTTATTCGCTCTCCTTCTTTCCTGCGGAAACAGCGGTACGGCTCCCGATATTTCGCCGGTGGAAAAGGAAATTACATGGCAGGTTTCACCCGCTTCGTTATCGTTTACAGCCCAAACCGCTACAAAAAGCGTCTTGATCGTGGCTAACGACGATTGGATGGTTGCCTCCGGCCAGTTGTGGTGTACAACCGACCGCACAACCGGTTTTAACGGACAAACTGTCTTGAAAGTTACGGTTACCTCCAATCCGGCCGAAACAGCCAGGAATACCGAACTAACGCTTTCGTCAGGAAAATATTCCGCGAAAATCCCTGTTTCACAGGAGGGCGCCAAAATTGAGAGCTACGTGCCGGAAAGTTATACGCTGAAATGGCAAGACGAGTTTAATGCCCCCCGCTTATCCGGGGGCAAGCCCGCGCTTCCCAATGCCGATAAGTGGTGGTACGAAAATCTACCCAAGGGAGCGGTTAACAATGAATTGCAGACTTACGTGGGAGGATTTCGCGGTACCGACACGGTGGCGGCTATCCACGATGGCACGCTGAAGATTATTGCTCAAAAGAGTGGAGGGGATATTATCTCCGCACGTATCAATACCAAAGAGAGCTGGCAGTACGGTTATTTTGAAGCACGGCTGAAAATGCCGTCCGGAAAAGGTACCTGGCCCGCTTTCTGGATGATGCCGAAAAATTTCACAGCCTGGCCTCTCGACGGGGAGATCGATATCATGGAGTATGTGGGTTATGATCCCGGATGGGTACATGCTTCTGTGCATACAAAAGCCTACAACCATACAATCGGAACCCAGAAAACAGCCAGAATGGAAACTAAAACTGCTGAAACAGAGTTCCATATTTACGCTGTGGAGTGGACGGCCGATTTTGTCAAAGGTTTTGTGGACGGTGTGGAATATTTTCGTTTCGACAACGATAAAAAAGGGGATGTAAATACCTGGCCTTTCAACAAACCGTTCTACCTGAAACTCAATCTTGCCTGGGGTGGCGATTGGGGCGGCGCGCAAGGCGTTGATGAAACCAAACTGCCGGCTACTTATGAAATTGATTACGTAAGGGTGTATCAGAAATAGAATTAGGGCACAAAACATAAGGGTTGACAACTATAATTTTTTTAGACAATGAAGATGAACAAAATTTTCTTTTTCCTCCTTTTCATTCCATTATTGGCTTCCTGTAACGCCGGTGCTGAGAAAGCCGGAATGAATTTAGATGCCGGCATTGAGAAAAAGATCGACAGTGTGCTCTCCAGGATGACACTCGAAGAGAAGGCGGGCCAGATGGCGCAATATACGCTGGATGTGATCGGGAAAGGCGGAAGCGCTTATTTCAGTGACGAGCCTTTTGAGATTGACCCTTTGATGCTTGATACGGTCATTGGCAAGTACAAAGTGGGTTCCATACTGAACACGGCCAACAATCGTGCCCGTACAACCGAAGTGTGGGAAAACGTCGTCCGGACTATTCAGGAGCGTGCCTTGAAGGAGACCGGAATACCTGTTTTGTATGGCATCGATTCCAATCACGGGACTACCTATACCGCCGGTGGAACGTTTTTCCCGCAGGCTATTGGTATGGCCGCTACATTTAACACGGCGCTTATGGAACAAGGCTCGCAGGTGTCGGCGTACGAAACCCGTGCAAGTAACATCCCCTGGACATTTAATCCCACCATGGATCTCGGTCGCGACGCCCGATGGCCGCGCCAATGGGAAAGCTACGGCGAAGATGCATATTTGAATGCCCGGATGGCCGTTGCTTCGGTAAGGGGATTCCAGGGCGACGACAGGAACAAAACCGGTAGCGGGCATATTGCCGCTTGCGTGAAGCACTACATGGGTTACGGTGTTCCCGTTTCGGGGAAAGACCGCACTCCGGCGGTGATTTCCGAAAGCGATCTGCGTGAAAAATATTTCGAGCCGTTCCGGGCTTCCATCGTGGAAGGCGGGGCTTTGTCGCTGATGGTGAACTCGGGGATTATTAATGGGGTTTCCACACATGCCGATTATCGTCTGCTGACGGAATGGGTAAAAGAAGACCTGAATTTTGATGGCGTTATCGTTACCGATTGGGCGGACGTACAGAACCTGCTGAGCCGCGACCATATCGCACAAGATTATAAAGGCGCCGTGAAAACGGCTATCAATGCCGGTATAGATATGGTGATGGAGCCCTACAACCTGAAATTTTGCCCCACGCTTGTGGAGTTGGTTAAAGACGGCGAAGTCTCCATGAAGCGCATCGACGATGCTGTTCGCCGCGTATTGCGGTTGAAATTCCGGTTGGGACTATTCGAAAAACCTTGTTGGTCGAGAAGCGAATATCCGCTATTCGGCGGCGTTGAGCACAAAGCCATCGCCAAGGCTGCTGCCGATGAGTCGATTACGTTGTTGAAAAACGAGGATACCATTCTTCCACTCAGGCAAGGTAAGCGCATTTTGGTGGCAGGACCTAATGGAAATTCCATGCGCACACTTAACGGCGGCTGGAGCTACTCGTGGCAGGGCGAAAAGACAGAAGAGTTTGCCGGGCAGTACAACACCATTTTCGAGGCGCTGCAAAATAAGTTTGGTGCGGACAACGTGAAATACGAACCGGGGGTAACCTACAAAATGGACGGGCAGTATTACGAGGAAAATCCGCCCGAAATACAGAAGGCTGTTGCAGCTACCTCGGGAGCCGATTATATCGTGTTGTGCGTGGGAGAAAACTCCTATTGTGAAACACCCGGTAACCTGGATGAATTGACATTATCTGAAAATCAAACCGGGTTGGCGTTGGCATTGCAGAAAACCGGAAAACCGGTTATTCTGGTGCTGAACGAAGGCCGCCCGCGACTGATCCGCAAGATCGAACCCGGTGCCAAAGCGGTTGTCCAGTTATACCTGCCCGGAAATTACGGAGGTGATGCACTGGCGGATATATTGGCCGGCGATGTAAATCCGAGCGGGCGATTGCCATATACCTATCCTAAGTTTGAACAGGGGATCATCACCTACGACCACAAACCAAGCCAAAACTTGGAAAAGAAAATGGAAGGCGCGTATGATTACGGTGCCGAAACATCGGTTCAGTATCCGTTTGGATTCGGGTTGAGTTATACCACGTTCGAATATTCCGGTTTAACGGTTGATAAAAAGGATTTCGCTCCCGGCGATAAAATCGCGGTAACTGTTCAGGTGAAGAATACCGGAAACGTTGCCGGAAAAGAGACGGTAATGCTTTTTAGCAGCGATTTGGTGGCATCCCTGTCGCCCGACGTTCGCCGCCTGCGCGCGTTTGAGAAAATCTCCCTGAAGCCGGGAGAGACGCAAACGGTTACTTTCGGACTGAAAGGTGAGGACCTGGCGTTTGTCAACGAACAGGGTCGATGGGTACTCGAGGAAGGTGAGTTTATGTTGCAGGTAGGAACCCAGACTGTGGGGATTCATTGCACGGCGACCAAAATCTGGGAGACTCCCAACAAGTGAAATAGACTATTCGCCCGCTATGCCGTAGCGGGCGAATATCTAATGAATCATGCGTGATTCAATTCCGTATGTTGATGTAGTTATGGATTATTTCAAGAAACTGCGCGCCGAAGCGTTTTGCTTTAACCTTTCCGAAACCATGGATCTTCAGTAGCTCCTTTTCTGTCTCCGGCAGGCAATCGGCCATTTGTACCAGTGTTTTTACAGATGCCACAATATATACCGGCAGATTTTCCTCTTTGCTGATGCGGTTACGGAGTTGCACCAGTTCGTTTAACAGTTCGGGATGGATCGATTTCAACTGTGTTCCCGTGCTGTCGCGGCTGTATGAAGTGAGGGAGAAAGAGGGTTGCCTGAATTGGCTGCGGGCCTTGTAGTAAGACTCTACACTGAAGTTATCGGCCGTTGCGGAGATCAGGTGTGCCTTCAGGGCTGCTGCTGAAAAAAGGGAAGTGATGGCCTCATCGTATTCCTGTGCATTTGCCTTGTTATCGGTGGTTGCGGCCGACTCCCGCAACGTTCGCAACACTGTTTCAATTTTTCCGGTGAAATAGGAAGAGGATGCACGGAGGCGTTCTGCAAAAAAAGTCTTGTTGATGGGTGTTTGCCCGGTAATGTGTTGTAATTGCATCCTGAATTTACCGGCTACTTCCTCCAGTTCCGTCAACTGATTACAGATCTCACTTACGAAAGGAACGGTTCCTTCGCTGAAGGAAGACTCGTTTTCCTTGGTGTCGAAGTGCCAGGAACGTGCCGTCTGAAGAAGCGGATCGAAGTTGTACAATTGCATCAGCAGGTTCATTTTGAATTGCTCCTTTGCCAATTGCAGCTCTTCGGCAACACGATCTTCACTGGGCTTTGCCGATGAAAACCGGACCACCTGTTCGTTTACCTCTATGCTGTAACGGTTAATCGGGCTTTTCAGCACCAGGCTCTGGAGCGAACGGCAACGGCTCAATGCCACATACACCTGTCCCGGTGAGAAGGCTTTTCCTGCATCGATGATGGCCTTGTCGAAAGTAAGCCCCTGGCTTTTATGGATGGTGATGGCCCAGGCGAGTCGCAGGGGAACTTGCTTGTAAGTGCCTATGATTTCCTCTTCTACCATATTGGTTTCGGGATGAGTGGTGTAGCGGATGTTTTCCCAGATCACGGGTGAGACGGTGATCTCATCTGTGTCGCCCGGACACAGCACGGTGACACTCTCTTCCATGATGCGCGTGACCGTGCCGATTTTTCCATTGAAATAGCGTCGCGGTACTTCCATATCGTTTTTCACGAACATCACTTTGGCGCCTTCCTTCAGTGTGAGAACCCGATCCACGGGAAAAGCATTCTCTGGAAATTCCCCTTTCACCACCGCATTGAATTGATGAGCGGTTGTGTTGATTTTTTCCAATTCGGCGCTGTTGATGGTATCGGCGCTGAAATTGTGCGTCGTGAGCGTGATGTAATTTTCTTCGGGCAACGGGTTAAAGTGCGGATCATAACGGCTTTGCAGCAGGTTAAACCCTTCCGGTGAAAGTGAATCGTTCCGTACCTGATTCAATACATCGATAAAAAGGTTGTCGGATTGCCTGAAAATCTTGTCAAACTCCACATAGACCGGTGGATGTTCCTGGATGACGTGGCTGTGAAAAAAATAAATTCCCCGGTAATAATCCGACAGGATCCGCCACTCATCAGCCTTGACCACGGGCGACAGTTGGTACATGTCCCCGATAAAAACTACCTGCACGCCGCCGAAAGGTTCAGAACCCCTGTGGCGTACACTGCGAAGCACCGTATCCATGGCATCCAGCAAATCAGCCCGTACCATGCTGACTTCATCGATCACCAGCACTTCCAGCTCACGGATCACACGACGGCGGGAGCTGTTCATTCTCATACGGGTGATCAACGATTCGCGTCCGGCAGGTGTTGGCGTAAACGGAGTAAACGGCAACTGAAAAAAGGAATGGATGGTCGCACCGCCCGCGTTGACAGCTGCCACGCCCGTCGGCGCCACCACGGCAATCTGTTTCGTTGTTTCCGCACGAAATTGGTGTAAAAAGGTTGTTTTTCCCGTACCTGCTTTTCCGGTGATAAATATGTTCCTGCCGGTATGGGCGACAAATTCCTTTGCACATTCATATGGAGTGGGGTAGGGCATACACTTTTTTACAAAGGTATGCCATTTTTCACATTATGCAAAAAAGCATTATAAGAATAAAACTGATCAGGGGCATGCTTTCGGCGATAGATTTGCGTTAGGAATTACCGGTATAAACATGGATACCTGTTGTTGAACCGGTATCCGATGCCCAGCATCAAATAATTCGGTGTTTGGAAGTTCTGAAGGTTATAGCCGATATGGATGAATGAATTTTTAGTAACTTCCACTTTCAGCGCCAGGATCTGATAGAGTCCGGCCAAATCGCCGCCGCCGTGCACGATATTGGCGCCGATTCCTACCCCGACAGTGAAGTAGGGCATCACATATTCCGCCCGTGCCGAAACGCCCAGGGCCAATTGCCTGTGTACCGGTGGTTTATAAAATGTGTATCCGGGATCTTTGTCGCCGTATCCTATAATGTAATCTTCGGTATATACATTTGCACTGCTGTCGTAAATGCCGTCTAACGATAAGCCGGCACGTAGCTTGTAGCCAAAATTGTACATCGGGCTGATGTTGAACCCCGCTACCGGATATGTGTGTGGCGAAGCTATTCCCCTCTCTTCAAGATAAACACCTTTGCGGCGCCATGACCCGAACAAAACAACATCGTAGCTAACGTGACGCGGAAAATCGGGTACCAGCGTTTGTTGCAACGGTTGCTGAAAAAACGTGTTCCGGTTGAAGCTGTACATCAATCCCAGTTTAGCCGACGCTGTATTTAATCCTGCATTGGGAAATTGTGTGTTCCCGTTGGAAAAATGCGTAAGGCTGACGCCGCCAATCAGGTCGAAATGTTGCGAAAGCGTTTGGCAGAGATAAAAACCGGCGTTCATATATGCGTTCATTTTTGAGCCGATGATACGATTCTCCGGATTTGTTTGGGGGTGGTAAGGTTTCCATCCTCCCGACAATCCGAAATTCCATTCGTAACGAAGCGACAGCCGGGGTGTAAATTGCGCCAGTTGGGCGCCCTGAAAGAGATATAGAGCGATGGGATTTCCCAATTGTCCGGGTTCGCCAAACGTAAAAAAGGCGGTACCGATTCCCTGGTGCGGTACGCCGTAAATCTGTCCCACGGGTGTGTTGGGGCGAAATTGAAACGAATACTTCAGGTGTGTGGAGAACGAATTTCGAATGGGTTTAGAGCTCATTCCTCCACTTCTCAGAAAACCGTTGGTAGGGAAAATGTATCCCGGTCGTGCTTCGATTTCCAGTCTGTGCAGAAACTGATCCGGTTGAGGCGCAGAATCTGCGCGTGTTTGTGCAAACGAGATTTTTGGTGCTAAAAACAGGAAAACTGTGGCAATGATTAATACCTTGTATGTAGTTTGTTCGTTCATGAAATTCGGAATTCGTTTACATCCTTTCCGGCACCTCAATTCCAAATAGCGCCATTCCTTTTTTTACGGTTAAGGCAATGTTTTTCGAAAGCAACAGGCGGAACGCACGCAAGGCTTCGTCCTTTTCGCGCAGTATTGGAAAATCGTGATAAAACTGGTTGAATTCTTTGACCAGATCGTACACGTAATTCCCGATAAGCGAAACGTTGTATTCGCTACCCGCTTGTTTAACGATATCCGGAAATTCGGCAAGCACCTGCACCAATCCTTCTTCTTTTTCAGAAAGGATAATGTTGGGATCCAGCGATTCGGGAACCGGGATCCCCTGTTCTTCAGCTTTTCGCAAAACCGATTTAATGCGGGCGTGGGTGTATTGAATAAATGGGCCGGTGTTCCCGTTAAAATCGATGGATTCTTTCGGATTGAAGGTCATGTTTTTTTTCGGATCTACTTTCAGGATGAAATATTTTAACGCACCCATTCCAATCATAGTTATGACATTATCAGCTTCCTCAGGCGTTACATCGTCCAGCTTTCCCAGTTCTTCCGATGTTTCGCGTGCGGTCTGGATCATCTCTTCCATCAAATCATCGGCATCCACTACTGTTCCTTCGCGCGATTTCATCTTCCCTTCGGGTAATTCCACCATTCCGTACGAAAAATGTATCAATCCCTTTCCGAACTCAAATCCCAGTTTGTCGAGCAAGATGGAAAGCACTTGAAAATGGTAGTTTTGTTCGTTGCCAACCACGTAAATCATCGTGTCGATGGGATAGTCATCGAACCGGAGTTTCGCAGTGCCGATATCTTGCGTCATATACACCGAAGTTCCGTCGGAACGGAGAAGGATTTTTTCGTCGAGCCCTTCTTTTGTCAGGTCGGCCCAAACCGAACCGTCTTCGCGTTGCTGGAAAATACCGCTTTTCAACCCGCGCAGGACTTCGTCTTTTCCCGCCAGGTAGGTTTGCGACTCGTAATAAACCTTGTCGAATGAGACGCCCAGCTTTTTGTACGTCTCGTCGAAACCCGCATACACCCAGCTGTTCATCATTTTCCACAAATTGACGGTCTCTTCGTCGCCGGCTTCCCACCGACGCAGCATTTCGCGGGCTTCTTCCATCAAAATCGATTGCACCTCTGCCTGTTCTTTTGATAGGCCTGTAGCCTGCAATCCGGCTAGTTCGGCTTTGTATTTCTTATCGAAAAGCACATAATATTCGCCGATGAGGTGATCGCCTTTTTTCCCCGATGACGCGGGCGTTTCCCCATTTCCCCATCTCTGCCATGCGAGCATCGATTTACAGATGTGAATGCCCCTGTCGTTCACGATGTTGGTTTTCACCACCCGTTTGCCGTTGGCTTTCAGTACTTCGCTCAGCGAGTGTCCAAGCAGGTTGTTGCGGACGTGCCCGAGATGAAGCGGTTTGTTGGTGTTTGGCGAGGAATATTCCACCATAAACAGGGGGGCATCGTCGGTTGCTTCCACAAAACCGAAATTTCCATCCTTGTTTATATTCACAAGGGTTTGGATCCATTCGCTCGAAGAGATAGTGAGGTTCAGGAAGCCCTTTATCACGTTGAACTCTGCAATTGTGGGCGATTTTCCGGCTAAATATTCGCCGATTTCCTGTGCCGTTTGTTCCGGATTTTTCTTCGATATCCTCAATAATGGAAACGTTACCAGCGTATAATGCCCTTTAAACTCTTTCTTGGTTTTCTGAAGTGTGATTTGCGATGCATCCACATTGGTGTTGTACAAATCTTTTATCGCACCGATAATGGCGGTTTGAAGTATATTTTCGATGTTCATAACGTGAATTTGCGATTGAGAGTGCAAAGATAGAAAGAATGTGCGATTTACGAAGTACGATTTAAGGGGCTATTCAACAACTCAACGTTAAAGTTCACTTTAGTCCTTAACGCACCAAAAACTTTTAGAATAGTTTCCATTGTAACATTGCTGGTGTGATTTTCAAGTTTTGAAATTTGTGCACGTTGAACACCAATTAATTTACCCAATTCAGTTTGTGTTAAATTTCTTTCCAGGCGAATTTTACGTATCAATTCACCCAGTATCTCAAGTTGTAACTCTTGTTCGTACCGAATTCTTTTTTCTGTACCGATCTGACCAATGAATTCATCTTTTATCTGGTCGAATGTGTACATTTTTAATTCTTTATTTTTTGTTGTCATTTTTCTTCTTTTTAAGTTCAAAGTATCTTAAACGTATTTGCTCTGCTTTGTCGATTTCTCTTTTGGGAGTTTTATCTGTTTTTTTTATGATTCCGTGTGTTGCTAAAACCAGAGTTTCCTGTTCCTCATCTCTATCCCAAAAAGCAAAAATTCGAAAGTGTGTTTTATTAAATAACGTTCTAAATTCCCAAATTTCGTCCCTTAATTTTTTGAATAATTCTTTGTCTGTTTTAATCTTAGCTTTATCAATGTTGAAGATTATTTTGTCACGGCTTTTTTCGTCTAAATTCAACAAAAAATCCCTTGCTTCTTCCAAAAAAATAACATCAAATCTTAACATTACAGAACCACTTGTTTCCATACAAAGATACAAAATAGATCAATATAAAAGTGTTTTTCTATGCGAAATCTATCTCCCCTCCGCAGCCCGATCCACCAAATAGACCAGCGATTTATACGCCACGCCGCTGTTTATCGACAAACCGATTTCGCAGGTGCGGCTGTTGGAGAAACCTTCGGTTGCATCGCCGATGCCGTGTTTAAGTGGCGCAAGCGCCGAATTGTTCAGTTCGGGATAGAAAAATCCGCGGTCGCCTGCCCATCCGCAGCAATAGACATCATCGGGGACGATTACTTTTTCGGCGCAAAGCTCAGCGACGGTTTTCAACTTTTCTTCGAGGTGCATTTTTGTAGAGCTGCACGTGGTGTGAATGGCGATGGAGATGGGCTGTTTCTCAAAGGTCAGTTTATCTAACAGAAAATCGTGAATGAACTCCACCTGGTCGTACAATTTCAGCCGTGGGTCGAGCGTCTCACGCATGTGCAGCAGACAGGGGCTCATATCGCAGACGACAGGTAGTTCTCCGTTCCGGCTCGCTTCCAGCAACGCATCGTTCAACTCCGATTCCTTTTTTTTCGCCTGTTTTCGGAATCCCTTGCTGCTAAAAGCCATCCCGCAGCAGAGGCTCTCTTTCCCTTCGGGAATAATAACGGTATAGCCGGCTTTTTGCAGTACGGATAACATTTTTGCAGGTGTATCTCCTGCTTCGTTTTGTGCCGGAACGGTACCCATTGTCCGGGTGATGCACGATGGGAAATAAACCACCAGCGGCGACCCGGAAGAGGCAGAAGAGGCGGAAGGGTCGGCAGGAAAAATATCCTGTTTTATTTTCGCCGCTCCCGATGGGGTATATCTCGTCCACAGCGGAAACAGGCCGTCGCCCACTTTAAATAATCCACGTGCGATATTTTCCATCCGGTTGTATCCGATGATCCGTGCAACCGTATGCGGGACTTTCAAGAGCTGGCGCACTGTGGAAGACACTTTATCCATATTTGCGGCAATGCTGCCGGCGATAAAGTTGCCCCATTTCCCAACGTTTTCCCACCGTAGTTCTTTGACGAGTGTTCCCGTATCAATTCCAACCGGGCAGGCGATACCGCACAGGCCGTCTGTGGCACAGGTCTCGTCCAACGAATAAGAGATGGGTTTTGGCTTTAAATACCGATAAGCCACAATCCGTTGGCGCGGTGTCATCGTCAGGTTTTTAGAGGGGCAGGTTACTTCACAAAATCCGCATTCGATGCATTTATCGATAATGGGATTGGCAGACGGGATATTTTTCAGGTTTTTGATGAAAACATCTTTATCGTCATTGATGATCACACCGGGATTCAGGATACGTTGAGGGTCGAAAGCCGATTTTATCCGCTTCATCAGGCCATAAATTTCCGTACCCCACTCCTTTTCCACGAAAGGCGCCATGTTTCGTCCCGTTCCGTGTTCTGCTTTCAGGCTTCCGTGATGCTTCAGAGCGACTAAACTGCACAATTCGTGCATAAATTGAGCGTATTTTTGGATGCCTTCGGGTGAATTTATATCGGGAAAAACGGTGAAATGTACATTCCCATCCAATAAATGTCCCCACATCACGGCATCGGCGTAACCGGTCCGCACCAGCAAGTCGCGCACATCGGTAAGTGCATCGCCCAGAACCTCCGCTTCAAAAGCGATATCCTCTATTACGCATGCCGTATTTCGCGGCCGTGCTGCCGCAGCCGATGTAAACAAGCCGTTCCGGACGTTCCAGTAAAGGTTGTAAAGGCTGTTGTCGGTTGTAAACCGTATCGGGAAAAGGGTTTCGATGTGGGCAAGCTTCTCTTCTATTTCCCGTATTTGAGCGGACAACGTTTCGTGGTCGTCGGCTGACGTGTCGATAAGCAGTGCCGAAGCGTTTTCGGGAAGAAGCTTGAGCTCTACCGGCATTCCGGCTTGCTCTTCCACGGCTCGGAGGGCGTTCCTGTCCATCAGCTCTGCCGCGCTTACGGAACAACTTCGCAACGGGAGAATAGCCTGGCACACATCGCGAAGGTTTGGAAAATAAATCATTGCCGTGGCTTTCAGCCGGGCATCGTGAACCGTTTCGAAGGTTGCTTGCGAAATAAAACCAAGCGTTCCTTCCGATCCGATCATCAGGTGTTGCAGGATATCGACAGGGTCGGAGAAATCAATCAATGAATTTACGCCGTAACCGCAGGTGTTCTTTAAGTTGAATTTTGTTGATATACGGTTTTTGATCTCTTTGTTTTCGGTTGCTTCCAGGTGAAGCGCGTTTATTTTTTCGATGAATTCCGGATGGGTTTCCATGAATTGTTTACGGCTTTCGTTATCCGATGTGTCTAACAGAGTGCCATCGGCAAAAATGATCCGCATCGATTTCACCGTGTTGTAGCTGTTGTATTTTATGCCGTAGCTCGATCCGCTGGCATTGTTTGCCAGGATACCGCCTATTTTCGCCGAATTTATCGATGCCGGTTTGGGCCCAAGTTTCCTGCGGTAGCGCTGTAACATCCGGTTGGCTGCCGTTCCGGTAAGCCCCACGCCGAAGGTAGCCGTTTTTCCGTTTTCCGTTATCGCTGAAAATTCGAATCCCTGCCCGATTTCCATCAGGATGGAGTCGGAAATGGTTTGTCCACTCAGGCTTGTGCCTGCTGCCTTGAACGTTACGGAAATATTTTCCCTGTTGCAGAATTGCAACAACCTTATTACTTCTTCTTCCGAATTGACTTTGACTACCGCTTTGGGGATGAGCCGATACAATCCGGCGTCGGTACCTTTAACCAAACACGAAAATTCGTCGGTAAAAACCTGCTCTTTCGGGAAAAGTCTTGCGAGCTGTGTATGCAGTTTGGAGTTATTCATTTATTTTTTTGGGTAAAGATAGCGGATAAAAATAAAACCTGAAAAAAAAGCCGTCGTAAAAGGCGGCTTTAATTTAAACAGTCTCTTAATTGATTATTACACCAACGAAACAACCAATTCCTTTTCTTTTTCAACAAGGGTTATTTTCCCTTCCCTGGCCAACCAGCCAAGAGCAGCATAGAGGTCTTTGTCTGTCAATTTTGAAGACTTTTTCAGATCTTTTACGTTTTGGGAACCGGCTTCGTCCAACAGTGTCCAAACTTTACCGGCATTGGTTCCAATTTTCTCTATCATTTCTCTAATTTTAAATTAATAACCTAAATAAGGTCACAAAAGTAGTGAAATTATTTTTAACGTCTTTTATTAATATTGTAAAAATCCTTAATTAAGTTATTGATTAGTACGCTTTTCTATGGGTTAATCTGCTTGTAATCCTGTGTCAGTAAGGGTTTGAAACAACTTGCAAGATTTTGTCAACCTGTTCCAGCAGAGAATGTTGCCCGTCGTTTTCAATGATAAAATCGGCTAATTCTGCTTTCTCTTTGTCGCTCATTTGGCTGTTGGCGCGTGCCGTAATTTGTTCTTTGGTTAAATTGCCTCTTTTTACGGCCCGTTCGATGCGCACCTCCAGAGGAGCCAGGACGATAATGGTCTTATCCAGTACCGATTGAAATCCGGCTTCGAACAATACCGCCGCGTCCAGGGCAATAACAGGATGATGTTTTCGCTGTTCCGCCCATTCCATGAAATGTTTTGCAAGTTCGGGATGAATAATGGAGTTTGCCGTGCGAAGGTTTTCTTCGTTGTTGAAGATAAGGTGCGCCAGTTTTTCCCGGTCGAGCCTGTTGTTCCGGTAAAGGTCCTGTCCGAAGCTTTGGGTAAGTTTCTTACGGATTACGGGAGAGGTGTCGTTCAGGTTTTTAGCTTCCAGGTCGGCATCATAAACGGGGATATCGTGAAGGCGAAGCACATCGCACACGACCGATTTTCCGCTTCCGATTCCGCCCGTAACACCTAATTTTATCATCGTTATTTGCTTTCTAAAAGAAACTCTATCGAAGATGGCGATAGCTTGACGTTGCGTATGGCCGGAGGGCTTTTTGATAATTCCAGATCGACACGGCCATTCTCGTTTTTAAAGAATTTTTTGTAATCCAGTTCAACCTCGAAATCTTCGGGAGCAATTTTTTTGTATTCTTCCAACGTTACCGAAAAGGAGACTTCGGTTTGTGAAGGGAAGAATTTCACGTCGATATTTCCGGGAAGATTTCTTGCCGTGACAGGGACTTCAAATTTTCTTTCGGTATATTCCAGAACAGGGATGTATATTTCCACCTCTTCGGGTACGAATTTAACTCCGTTCACAGGCATTATTTTTACCTTGAGTTGCGATGTGGCCTTCAGGTTGTTGAACAGGGTGTACTCGGTTACAGCCGATGAGATTTCCGATAACCGGCTTTGGGCCCCGTAAGCCATTACGGTCGCCGGCAGAAAAGTAGCGCTGTCGGCCACTAAATTACTGCGGCTGGTGGATATGACCCCGTCAAAAACTACTTTCAGTTCTTTCTTTTGAAGCCTGGAAGTGGCCAGCGATATGTTTATGGGGTAATACGCTTTGAGGTTGGTGCTTTGCGATAATTTTGCCCGGATCAGTTGCATCAGCTCAGTGCCTTGCAGGTTATTGATCCGCTCTGCCTTGTATTTAGCCACGTCAATTTCAACAGAATCGTTCAGTGTGAAGGTGTATCGGAATATTTCCGCACCTTTGTCGGCGACACGTATCTCAATATCATTGGGCAATGAGGCGTCGAAAACCACATCATCAGGGATGTTTGTGTATTTCAGCGGTATTTTGTAAGTGGCCTCAATATCGCGCCGGAAAAACAACATCAACCAAAAAATAAAAGCCAGTATGAAGAATCCGAAAAAAATAAAGATATTCTTCCAGTTTAATCTGGAAAAGAAGGATTTTATCTTCGGAATCCATTTATCCTTGGTTGATGTCAAATCCATGATTGAATAAACTTTTTCTTAAGTTGTAGGCACGTCGGACGAAGATGCAAAAACCGATGTTTTCTCGAATTTCAATTTAACGCCATCGGCCACTTCTACTAAAACCCAGGTATCGCCTATTTCTTTTATGCGTCCGTGAATACCGCCGGAGGTAACCACCTTGTCGCCAACTTTCATTGCTTCGCGAGCCTTCTGCACTTCTTTTTGTTTTTTCTGTTGCGGGCGGATCATGAAAAAATAAAATACGGCAATGATGGCTACCATCATCAACAGCGATGTCCCCATTCCTCCACCTGCGCCTGAAGCTGCTTGTAATAAAATATCCATAAGAATAATGTTTTAAAAGTGTTTGAAATTAATTTTTAAAAATAATATTATTTTTTCTAAGTTCGGCAACAATTGCGTCCAGAATTCCGTTGACAAATGTGCCGCTCTTGGGTGTGCTGTAGGATTTTGCAATTTCGATATATTCATTGAGCGATACGTTGGTAGGGATTGTCTCAAATGTATGTATCTCTGCCAAAGCAATTTGCATGATGATCATATCCATAAAGGCGATGCGGTCGAAATCCCATTTTTCGCTATGATGCTCAATGAGTTGGCGATATTTCTGTTCGTTTAAGATGGTATCGTGAAGCAATTTCAATGCGAACCGGCGGTCTTCGTCGTCTTTAAACATCGGAAGCAGGCGTTGATTTTCCCCTGTCTCCTCCGAAAATTGCCTGATGGATTTCATTACGAAAGTTTGAACAATTTCAATATCATCGTTCCAGAAAATACTCTCATCTTCCAGTATTTCATCCAGTTTTTCGTTGTTGTAAATGAACTGCTTGAAGATTTTTCGCCAAAACTCCCTGTCGTCGTTGTAATTGGCCTTTGTGTCGTTGCAATATTCCGCATAAGTATCGGATGCAAGGATCTCGTCGAGCAGGTTTTTCACAAACGCATCGTGTTCCCTCCACGACATTGGGCGCTCGTTCAGGTATTTGTTGAACTGATGGTTTTGCGAAAGTTGCCGGATGAACTTGTTTTCGATTAACCTGACATTGGGGTTTAAATCTTCATCCGAAGGGAGATACTTGTTCCGTTTTGCTTCAATGCGTGCGTCGTAAACTTTTGTCAGCTCAACCATCAACAAAAGGAGATAATAATAAAGATCGTAAGATTTTTGTAATCCGAACAGGAGTTCTTTCTCTGCCGTACGTAAATCTTTATTCGTATTCTGATACCAGGCGTAAACTATCTGCACTATTCTGGTACGAATTAAAATTCGATTAATCATTTTTTAAATGAGCATTTTAAGAATGCAAAATTAGCTATTTTTTTGGATATGCAAGTAAAATGGTTTTGAAAACTGTTTTGGATTAAGAAAAGTGACTTGATTACAAACAGATATGAACAGGCTGTGTAAGATTTTATTTTTTCTGAAATGATGTTTCAAACATTCTCTAAAATTCATTATCTTTGCCGTTCACAGAGTTTTGTGAAAACTAAACCGTCAATTATAAAGAGTATGTCAGTAGAAATCAGGCAAGTAAAAGATAAAGATACACTGAGGCATTTTGTTCAGTTCAGTATCGATATATACGAAGGAAACGAATTTTTTGTTCCGCCACTCGTTTATGATGAGATAGCTACGTTAAGCAGGGATAAAAATCCGGCTTTTGAACATTGCGATGCAGCTTATTTTTTGGCTTATAGGGAAGGAAAAATTGTAGGCAGAATTGCAGTAATTATCAATCATAAAGCGAACAATGTCTGGAACGAAAAGAACGCCCGTTTTGGATTCCTCGATTTTATTGATGACCGGGAAGTGGTTGATGCGCTTTTTCATGAAGCCGAAAATTGGGCCCGCTTCCGCGGTATGGAGAAGATGCACGGACCTATGGGATTTACCGATTTCGATTATGAAGGCTTGCTGGTTGACGGGTTCGATCAGATAGGCACCATGCAGACCATCTATAACTACCCCTACTATGTGGATCATATCGAAAGGTTGGGTTTCAAAAAGGATCAGGATTGGTATGAGTTCCTGATCACAATTCCTAAAGAAGTTCCGGAACGGTTTCTACGTGTTGCCGAAATAGTAAAAAAACGATTCCGGCTGAATGTTGTACAATTTGAAAGTAAAAAAGAGGTTGCACCCTATGCGCACGAGATATTTGAGTTGTTGAACCGTTCGTATAAAGATTTATACGGCTTTGTCCCGTTGTCGAAGGCCCAGATAGATTACTACGTGAACATGTATATTCCCATGTTGCGTTTAAATTTCTTGTCGCTCGTGTTGCGCGAAGAAGACAATAAACTTGTGGGTGTGGGAATTGGATTGCCCAGCCTGGCAAAAGCGTTACAGAAATCGGGCGGAAAATTCCTGCCTACCGGATGGTACCATTTATACAAGGCATTGAAAGGAAACGGTAATAAAGTGCTCGACCTGCTGCTCATCGGGATCGATCCCGAGTATCAGGGAAAAGGAGTGAATTCGCTTATTTTTAGCCAGTTCATTCCCGAAGCGGTTAAGTTAGGGTTTGAATATGCGGAAACCAACCCCGAGCTGGAAATCAACAATAAAGTGCAATCCATGTGGGACGATTTGGAGGCCAGGCATCACAAGACACGTCGTGCATACATTAAGAATTTATAATTAAACGCACCTCGCACCGGAAAAATATAAGGAGAAAAATAAAAAGTGACTGAGTTTGAAAAAGAACAAGCGATACTGAATTATAGCGAAGATAACATTGTAACCCTGGAGTGGCGCGAGCATATCCGCCGGCGTCCGGGGATGTATATCGGGAAATTGGGAGACGGTTCCTCGTCGGACGACGGAATTTACGTACTGCTGAAAGAGGTGATGGATAATTCCATCGATGAATATCGGATGGGTTTTGGGAAGAACATCGATATTCACATTGAGAGTGGGAATGTAGCCGTTCGCGATTATGGACGCGGTGTCCCGTTGGGAAAAGTGTTGGATGTTTCATCCAAGATGAACACGGGAGCCAAGTACGACTCCAAGGCGTTTAAAAAATCCGTAGGATTGAACGGAGTTGGCATCAAAGCGGTAAATGCGTTGTCGTCGAGATTTCTGATTGAAAGTTTTCGTGAAGGAGAATCAAAAAGTGTTGAGTATGAGCGCGGAAATGTGGTAAACGATAGCCCGCAGAAACCCTCTTCACAAAACAACGGAACGGTCATTGAATTTACTCCCGATACGGAAATTTTTGGGGACTATGTTTATCGAGAGGAGCATATTGAGCCTCTGCTTAAAAATTACGTTTTCCTGAATACGGGGTTGACGATTACCTTTAACGGTAAGAAATTCAATTCAAAAAACGGACTTGAAGATCTGCTCAACGACAACCTGACAACCGAAATCCTCTATCCCATCATCCGGCTTTACGGAGAAGATATTGAAGTAGCTATAACTCATTCCAACCAGTACGGCGAAGAATACTACGCTTTTGTCAACGGCCAGCACACAACACAAGGCGGGACGCATCTTTCTGCTTTTCGTGAGGCGGCGGCAAGGGTCATCAAAGAGTATTTCTCCAAAAACTTCGAGTATTCCGATATCCGGAACGGAATGGTTGCGGCCATCAGTGTGAAGATTGAAGAGCCGGTTTTTGAGTCGCAGACAAAAACAAAACTCGGGTCAAAAGATATGTCGCCCGATGGTGTTTCAATCAATAAATACGTGAGCGATTTCCTGAAGAAAGAACTGGATAACTATCTGCACAAACACTTGGAGACGGCCGACATCCTTCAGAAAAAAATTCTCGATTCCGAAAAAGAACGAAAAGCCATTGCCGGCGTGACAAAATTAGCGCGCGAACGGGCAAAAAAGGCAAACCTGCATAACCGGAAACTGCGTGATTGCCGCATCCATTACAACGATTCAAAAGGAGATAATCTGGACGATACCTGTATTTTTATCACGGAAGGTGATTCGGCCAGCGGCTCTATTACCAAAAGCCGGGATCCCAACCTACAAGCTGTTTTCAGCCTTCGGGGCAAGCCGTTAAACTCTTTTGGGCTGACCAAAAAGATCGTTTATGAAAACGAAGAGTTCAACTTGCTACAGGCGGCACTCAACATCGAGGACGAAATGGAGGGGCTGCGCTACAATAAGGTCATCATAGCTACCGATGCCGACACCGACGGCATGCACATCCGCCTGTTGTTGCTTACGTTTTTTCTGCAATTTTTCCCCGACCTGGTAAAAAAAGGACACGTTTACATCCTTCAAACCCCTCTTTTCCGCGTGCGTAACAAAAAGAAAACCCTCTATTGCTATACAGAGGAAGAACGGCTTGCTGCCGTTGAAGAACTTGGTCCGAATCCGGAGATTACCCGATTCAAAGGCCTCGGAGAAATTTCACCCGACGAATTTAAAAATTTCATCGGGAAAGATATGCGGCTCGACAAAGTTTCTATGCGGAAAGAAGATCTCATAAAAGAACTTCTCGAATTCTATATGGGTAAAAATACTCCCGACAGGCAGACTTTTATTATAGAGAACCTGATTGTGGAGGAGGAGTGATTTGAGGAATAATTGTAAATATGATTAACAATTCAAAAAGAGCAGACATAATGGCTCCGGAAGCCGTACCCCATCCCAGCCTCCGGATTGCCCTTTTTCCCGGTACTTTTGACCCGTTCACTATCGGACACGAGTCGCTGGTGCGGCGCGGATTGCAACTGGTTGACGAAATTGTAATTTCCATTGGCGTGAACGAAGACAAAAAAACCTACTTCGCGTTGGAAAAACGGTTGGAGATGATCAGGAACTTATATCGAAACGAACCTCGTGTGAAAGTGGGGAGCTACGATTCACTCACTATAGAATTTGCCAGAAAAATGGGTGCAAAATTCATATTAAGGGGAATCCGGTCGGTAAATGATTTTGAATACGAGAAGACCATTGCCGATATGAACCGGACTATTTCGGGAATAGAAACATTTGTATTATTTACAGAGCCTGAACTTACACACATCAGCTCTTCCCACGTACGGGAATTATTGCGTTACGGACACGATGTGAGCGCTTTTGTTCCGAAAGGAATGGTGCTTGGCTAACGCCGTCATTCACTTACTGCGTTCGCGTTATTCAATAGTTATAGGTTGCGGCCAAATTAAAATTGAATAACAATAATAACTGAATAACAATTGAATAACAATGTATAAAATAACTTTTTTTCTTACTGTACTTTTACTGGTATCGTCGTTGTCTTTTGGCCAATCCCGCTTATCTCCCGATGGAGTAAAGCTAGAGAGGGCGTTGCAGATGATAAGCAGTTTATATGTCGATGACGTTAAGCCATCCGATCTGGCAGAGACAGCCATTCGTGCCATGTTGCTCGAGCTCGATCCGCATTCCACTTACCTCGACAAAGAGGAGGTGAAAGCGATGAACGAACCGCTGCAAGGCAATTTTGACGGTATTGGCATCTCGTTCAATATGCTTACCGATACGCTTTATGTAATGGAGGTTATTTCCGGCGGGCCGTCGCAAAAGGTTGGCATTGTGCCCGGCGATAAAATTATTTATGTGAACGACTCCCTGATCGCCGGTGTAAAAAAGGGCAATCAGGATGTGATTAATATGCTTCGCGGTCCCAAGGGTACTACGGTGGATGTGAAAGTGTTGCGCCGGGGAACGCCTCAGTTGCTGGAATTCAGGATCGTTCGCGACAAAATCCCGATTTACAGCATCGATGCCAAATACATGGTGGATCAGAATACCGGATATATCCGTTTAAGCCGTTTTGGGATAAGTTCGTCCGAGGAATTTCTTGCGGCAGAGAAAGAACTGAAAGCCAAGGGGATGAAAAACCTGATTCTCGATCTGACCGGGAACGGCGGAGGTATTTTGCAAACGGCATCCGATATTGTTGATGAATTCCTGGGTAGCGGGGAATTAGTGGTTTATACCGAAGGGAAAAACCAGCCGCGGTATGATTTAAGTGCAACTTCGGCAGGTAACTTCGAACAAGGGAACCTGGTTATCCTGGTGGATGAAGGATCGGCATCGGCAAGCGAAATTGTTGCCGGAGCCGTTCAGGATTGGGACAGGGGGGTAGTGGTAGGACGCCGCACATTCGGAAAAGGACTGGTGCAACGCCAGCTTCCGCTTCCCGATGGAACGATGATCCGGTTAACTGTTGCCCGATATTATACGCCCACGGGCAGGAGCATTCAGAAACCGTACGAGGGGGGCCATATTGACGAATACAATCGTGATTTCTTCAACCGGATGCGGCACGGCGAAATGTTGCATGCCGACAGTATCCGTTTCCCTGATTCGTTGAAGTTCACAACGCTTGTCAACAAGCGTACGGTTTATGGCGGCGGCGGTATCATGCCCGACTATTTTGTACCCATCGATACCAATTCGGTGACGGATCTGCATCGCAACCTTATTGCCAGGGGGGTAATCAACAAACTCACCATTGCCGAAGTGGACAAAAATCGGACCAGCTTATTAAAATCGTATCCCCATGTCCAAAAATTCAAGTCGGATTACAACATTCCCGAATCCATGATAAACCGGATGAAGGAGATGGCAAAAGAGGAGAAAATTGAATGGGACGACGATCAATTCCGGAAATCGGAACAGTTTATTAAAACTCAACTCAAGGCGCTGATGGCCAGGGATCTGTTTGATTCATCGGCTTATTTTGTCATTATCAACGACAAAAACGATATTTTCAGGGAAGGCTTGCGCATCATTAATGATTTCCGGGTTTATAACGAGCTCCTGGGCGAAACGCCTTCGTTACTCCGAAAGTAACCGACAGCAGGAATATTTGTATAATTCACGTAAGATCAATATCTTTGTAATTCTAACGTTTAAACATAAAATCGGAAAAAATGAAATCTAGAATTTTTTTATTGTGCACTACACTGCTTATGACGATGGCTTTTGCATCCTGTGAATCTTCCGCTAAATACAATGTGTTGACGGAAGCTGAAAAAGCTGAAGGTTGGCAACTCCTTTTCGACGGAACAACCATGAATGGCTGGCGCGACTACAATGGCGATTCGTTAACCGCTCCGTGGTTTGCCGAAGACGGTATGATTCAGGCAAGAGGCGAAGGCGCTGATGAACACGGTTACATTGTAACGGACAAATTGTATGAAAACTTTGAATTGATGTGGGATTGGAAAATCGCCGACGGCGGGAACAGCGGCGTGTTGTATCACGTGGTTGAAAATCCAAAATTTGCGGTACCCTACGTTACAGGACCTGAATATCAGTTGATTGATAACCTCGGATTTCCCGATCCGTTGGAAGAATGGCAAAAAACAGCAGCCGATTACGCCATGTATGTTCCCGACTCGGCAAAACTCATCATTAAACCGGCCGGAGAATGGAATACATCGAAAATCGTTTTCGATAACGGACATGTGGAACATTGGCTTAACGGAGAGAAAGTTGTGGAATTCGAAGCATGGACAGATGACTGGTTTGTACGCAAACACAGCGGTAAATGGGAAAATGCTCCCGAATACGGTCTGGCGCGAAAAGGTGTTATCTGCCTGCAAGACCACGGATCGGCAGCCTGGTTCCGTAACGTGAAAATTAAGGAACTTCCCCGCAAAACAAAAGAAGTAAATCTTTTCAACGGAGTTGACCTGAGCGGATGGGAAGCCTACGGAACCGAAAAATGGTACGTGCAGGACAGCCTGCTGGTTTGCGAAAGCGGCCCCGACAAGCAATACGGTTATCTGGCTACACGTGAATATTACGATAATTTTGACCTGTCGGTTGAGTTTAAGCAGGAGGCCGATGGTAACTCGGGTGTATTCATCCGTTCATTTATCGAGCCGGGCGCTATTGTAAACGGCTGGCAGGTTGAAGTGGCTCCCAAAGGACACGATACAGGCGGCATCTATGAGTCCTACGGACGAGGCTGGCTTGTGCAGATCCCTGACGAAAAAGAGGAGATCCTGAAGGAGGGCGATTGGAACACCTTACGCATTATTGTAAAAGACGATAACGTGAAAACGTACCTCAACGGTGAAGAGATGGTTGATCTGACCGACGAAAAGATCGGTAAGGGACAGGGACGTATTGCCCTGCAAATCCACGATGGCGGCGGGATCAAAGTGCTTTGGCGAAACCTGAAGTTGCAGACGCTGTAAGCTGAAAAAACAGGACCCACTGAGCCAAGCTGCTCAGTGGGTTTTTTACTACTGAAAATTACCGAAAATAGTATCCGAAGTCAGCATCAGATCAACATATTGTGCTCTTTTATAAACCAATGAATGTTCATTTTTGTCTAAATTGCAATTGGCCAGCTTGCCCCTGAATTCATCGAGGCTGTTGTAGCCCTTCTGTTGCATCCACTCCGTAATGTCGTTCTTTATCGTGGCTATTCTTTCCACACCGTATTTATATACCGAGCTGACAACCTGTACTGCAGTTGCTCCCGACAGGATCAGCTTCAACGCGTCGTCTCCGTTAAAAATGCCGCGGCTGCTGCAAATATCGGCTTTGATGTTTCCGTACAGCATCCCGGTATATCTTAGCGTTTGTTTGTAATCGCCTGACTGGGTAAGATTGAAAACCTTTTTGTGTTTCTCCTTTTGTATGTCAATATCGGGTTGAAAAAATGCATTGAAGAGGACGACGGAGTCAACATTAGCCTCGTCTAACCTTTTTACAAAATGGAGGATATTTGTGTAATCCGAACTCAATTTCACGCTTACGGGGATGGAAACGGCTTTTTTAATACCCTCAACGATATTTATCTGATTGTTTTCAATATTTTCACTGCTGATGTCAAAATCGACAGGGGTTTGGTAAAGGTTCACTTCAATGCCGTCAACGCCGGTTTGCTCGATCATTTTAGCATAGCTTATCCACGATTCTCCGTTCACGGCATTAAGACTGGCAAACACGGGTACGGACAAGCTTTCCTTCGCTTTTCGAAGTCTTGTCAAATGGTAATCGATATCGGAAAAATCCATATCGGGATGAGTACTGGTCATCTCGGCGTGAATATGCTCGTATTGGCTTAACCGTTCATCCAATTGCAGGTTTTCAAGTTGTACCTGCTCTTCGAATAACGTTTTGTAAACAACGGCTCCCACACCTTGTTGTTCGGCCTTTTTTAGCTGATCGGGATGCGACGACATATTGCTTGCGCCCAATATAACCGGATTATCCAGTTTTATTCCCATAAAGGTAGTTTCAAGATTTTTCATAGACTCTTTAAAAAATTTTATGTTGTGATTTTAAGAATGTGTTTAGAATTTTTTTATGTACTCTTCCCGCTATTATCGCCAAAACACACTCTAAATGTAATTCCGAATATAAACATATAACATTTTTTTGTTAGAATAGTTTTCGGCTGAAACATATATAGCTATATTTGCATTAACAGTCACATTTTAAATATATAGTATGGATATAGTAGTTGTAGGTTTCGGGTTTATGGGAATGACCCACACGTTGAATATATTGAAAAATCCCAATCTTCATTTGAAAGCCATCGTTGACAAGGTTCCCGAAAATATCCTCACGAAACTCACCGGGCAGTCCGGTAATTTTTCTACCGGGAATATCGATGCAAAAGACCTTTCGGATGTGAAAATTTATTCCGATTTTGCCGAATGCCTGAAAGTAGAAAAGCCTGATGCCTGTGTTATCGCAGTTCATACGGCATTGCATCATGAGATGGCAGAAATGGCGCTTAAGGCGGGAGTGAATGTTTTTCTTGAAAAACCTTTTTGCATTGATGCGGAAGAAGGAGAAAGTTTGATTAACCTTGCCCGTTCCAAAAACAAGATGTTGATGATTGGGCACGTCGTACGGTTTATGCCGGCCTATGAGGCATTGAAAAACCGGATCGATTCGGGTGAATACGGGCGTTTGGAATTTCTTACGCTGTCGCGTTTTTCGGGGGTGCCTATTTGGGGGCAATGGAAAGACAAGCAGAAAGACTTTGGGTCGTCGGGCGGCGCCCTGTTTGATTTGGTAATCCACGATATCGACTTTGCCCAATGGGTTTGCGGGGCTCCTGACCAGATAGAAGCCCGGTGTTTACCGGGAAAATTAAGCAATCACGACTACGTGAGCGCGTTGTGGAAATATACCGACTCGGATGTCGTTGTCAAAATTGACGGCGGGAACACGTTCCATGCCGATTATCCGTTTCACGCCGGGTTTAGCGCCCGGTTCGAAAATGCCACTGTTTTCTTTTCGTCGCAAGACCCGCATAGCATGAAAGTAGCCACGGATACCGGGATCATATCCGTTTCGGTAGGTGATGCGAATGAAGGCTTTTCCAACGAACTTTATTATTTTGCCGATTGCATCCTAAAAGGCACCCGGCCCGACAGATGTACCCCCGAATCGGCGCTGGAGTCCGTCCGCATCTGCCACAGGCACACACTCTAGACGGGCTGCTGCGGTAGGTCAGCGGTTTTGCTGCTCACCTGAATAGCTACACTCGGGCCGGTTGCCGCAGAACCCCTTCTGCGGATATTATTCTCCGATTATCGGGAAATCTGGCTTAAATGATCCATCGCTCCAAGGCCGGGCGGGAGTGGAGTTCATTCGAAGTCCTGTTTTATGCTGAATGATAATTTATATAATCTCAAATACCGTTTTTTGCTGTTAAAATGATAGGATTATCAGAGGTCACTAAAATTGTGTGTTCGTGTTGAACACAAAAGCCTCCTTTATTCCCTGCAAAAGTCCACCCATCGGCAGCCGTATTAACTAATGTAGAGCCTGTCGTTAAGAACGTTTCAATAGCTACAACACTATTCTTCTTAAATCTCCTACGGTCATGCCTGTCATAATAATTCAATATGCAGTCAGGATCTTCATGCAAAGCCTTTCCAACACCATGTCCTCCTAAATTTTTAATGACTTTGTAGCCCTTATCCTTAGCTGTCTTTTCAATAATCCGTCCGACTTCTGAAATTTTGATGCCACTTTTGATTACGGAGATTGCTTTATACAACGCCTCAATGGAAGTATCTACTAATGCTTGTTTCTCGTTGATATCTTCCTCAAGTACAAAAGATGCTCCGTTATCAGAATAAAATCCATTTAATTCAGCTGACACATCAATATTTACTAAGTCACCCTCTTTTAGAATTCTGCTGGACGGAATCCCATGTGCCATTTCGTTATTAATGCTTATACAAGTCCACCCCGGAAATTGATATGTTACAAAAGGGGCAGAATTTGCTCCGAAATTTTTCAGAATATTCCTTCCAAAATCATCTAGTTCTTTCGTAGTCATACCAGTTCTTACATACTCTTTCATTTTCTTCACTGTAATTGCAACGATGTCGCTAATCTCCTGAATGCCTTTTAGTTCTTCTTCTGTTTGTATAATCATATCTTTTTTAATGGCAAAGTTATAATCAAGAAATCACTTGTGGTAGTATAAATTAGACACATCGGAAATAACCTGAAATTGAACATTCTATATATCTTTGCATCCGTTATGCCAATAAATTTTCTAAAAAAGATTATTCAACAAGAAAAAATAGCTTCTGATGATGGGTGTTGGATGAAAAAATCCCCATCTAAAGCATGTGTAAACTATATTGAGGGTTTCTACTCGTTTTATGATGTCAATAGTAAAACAGAGCATTGGATATTTAATGATGGCTTTCCTGCAATTATACTATTTCCGGAAAAAAACAATAAGGTTTGCATTAATATTGATGGTAAGGAAATTATAATAAAATCGGGATGGGTTGATGCTGGCGTAATGAAAAAGATTTATGTGCAATACCTTGAAGACTTGGATTACATTTTAATTATCAGGTTTAAACCTGAATGCTTTTACAAATTATTCAAGTTGAATCCTTCATTTTTCAAATATCGAAATATAGCATCATTAGCAGACATTAATTTTGAATTAGGATTGCCGGATGAATTATTTGTTACAGATTCTGTTGAGAAAAAGATTGATATAATTGAATCGTATGTAAAGAACCTGATTCCTGTAAATACCAAAACCGGTTTACTGAACTCCGCTATTGAACTAATTAATCAAACTAAAGGGCAAATTTCAGTAGCGAATGTGATTCAAGAAGTTGGTGCAAATTACAAATGGTTAGAACGAAATTTTTCTAAACATCTTGGACTTACTCCCAAAGAATACATACAATTGCAAAGATTTTTATCTGCATATATAAATATGCATAACGAACCAGATGATTTGTTGAGTGTAGCAATAGCCAATGGATACTATGACTACAATCACTTTCTTAAAGAATTCAAGGACTTTACAGGAAAGACTCCAATAGAGTATATTTCTAAAAAAGAAGTATTATCTTTGCAGTAGAGTTATTTGAAACAATGGTAAAACAAAGCAGACCGAACTGTTTCGCTCGTTTCTATATCGTTACCCATTGTTGACTTTTCTTTCTTTACAATACTGCTGTTCAGTATATTACATTTCGAGCCGAATGTCTTTTCATAACTCTGATTTTTCAATTACAAATTTAATTCTCTTAGAATCATTCACACTATGAGAAATAATGCAAATAGCTGTATAATAAAACATTATATAAAATGCCTAAAAACTACCCAGGTAACGATTTGGTAATGTAACTCGGCGTCATCTTTGCTTTTTATTGCGTTTTCTCCCGTTCTAACTAAAACAAGCATTCTTTTAAGTCACAGATTACATTCTTGTTACCTCCTTTTTCTCCCCGATTCCTGACAAACTACTATTTCTATTAAGTATGCGTAGTTTATCGTGTATTTAATGCAATAAACATGCAATAAAATAAATATAATGAAATTTTATTTCTTCGGGATTTTAGATCCATATTTTTCTTTGGCATTCTTTTTGCCATAATTTTATATACGTGAGATAAGTGTTTGTTTATAAAAAGCAACTATCTTTGCAAACGTAACTCATTAAAACAGCGAATGAAAGAAAAAAACAAATTATTACAAAGCATAATTGAAGGAATACAAGAGAAAAAAGGAAAAAATATCACTCAAATTCAATTAAAAGGAATTCAGGGAGCGATTTGCGATTATTTTGTCATTTGTGAAGGAAATACGCCAACCCAGGTTTCGGCGTTGGCCGAATCGGTGGAAGAGGTGGTGAAAAAGAACACCAAAGAAAGCCCGATCAGGGTTCAGGGGCAGCAACGTGCCGAGTGGATCGGTATGGATTACGGCAATATTATCGTACATATTTTCGTGCCCGAATTAAGGCAATATTACAACCTCGATCATCTGTGGGAAGACGCCTTAATGGAGCGGGTTCCGGCATTGGATTAAAACTTATTTAAACAGTTTCTTGTCTGAAGTGTTACATATATTCATCAAAAAATTCATAGGAGAAGTTAATGGAAAATAACAACCAAAACAATCAGGATAATAATAAATCTAAGAAACCGGTTCGTCCCGGCGGGTTGGGCAATCCAAATCCCAATCAGCCATTTAATGTTTACTGGATATACGCCATTTTGTCGATGGGGCTTATCGGAATGTTATTTTTCGGGCAGAACAAAACCATAAAGAAGGTAGATTGGTCTGATTTTCAGGAATACGTAAACGATAACCGGATCGAGAGTATTGTTGTATATAGCAATAAAGATATTGCCGAAGCAAAAGTGCGTTCCGAATCTGTTAATTATGTTTTTGGTGAAGATGCGGCCAGATTTAAAGGCAACCCGTTTATAAATGTAAATATACCTTCCACACAGGGAGCTTCGGAGTTTCTTGATACCGTTAAAAAAGAAAAAGGATACGATATAAAAGTCCGCTTCGACACCACGTCCGAGATTTGGGGAATGCTGCTTACGTTCGCGCCGTTCCTGCTAATCATTGTTTTTTGGATATGGATGATGAGGCGCATGCAAGGCGGCCCCGGCGGCGGAGGCGGCGGTATCTTCAGTGTAGGGAAGTCCAAAGCACAGCTTTTCGATAAGGATGCCGGTGTGAAATATACTTTTAAAGATGTGGCAGGGCTTTCTGAAGCGAAAGAAGAGGTTCAGGAAATAGTGGAGTTCCTCAAGCATCCGGGCAATTACACCAACCTGGGTGGGAAGATTCCGAAAGGCGCTTTATTGGTAGGCCCTCCGGGAACAGGGAAGACGCTGTTGGCAAAGGCCGTTGCCGGCGAAGCAAATGTGCCGTTTTTCTCTATATCCGGTTCCGATTTTGTGGAGATGTTTGTCGGGGTAGGGGCATCGCGCGTTCGCGACCTGTTTCGCCAGGCAAAGGAGAAGTCGCCGTGCATTGTGTTTATCGATGAGATAGATGCCGTTGGGCGCGCCCGTGGGAAGAACGCCAATTTTGGCTCGAACGATGAGCGTGAAAATACGCTGAACCAGCTTCTTACTGAAATGGATGGTTTTGGCTCAAACAGCGGAGTGATCATTCTGGCAGCAACCAACAGGGTGGATATTTTAGATAAAGCCTTGCTTCGTGCAGGCCGTTTCGACCGGCAGATTTATGTGGAGTTGCCCGACTTGAACGACAGGAAAGAGATTTTCAAGGTCCACCTGCGTCCTATCAAGATTGATGAATCGGTAGATGTGGAATTTCTTGCACGTCAAACACCCGGATTCTCCGGGGCCGACATTGCCAATGTTTGTAATGAGGCTGCTCTTATTGCTGCTCGGAATAAAAAGAGATTTGTTGAAAAGGAAGACTTTATCAGTGCCGTTGACCGGATAGTGGGCGGGCTGGAAAAGAAGAACAAGATCATCACGCAAGATGAGAAAAAATCGATTGCTATTCACGAAGCCGGGCACGCCACGTTAAGCTGGTTCCTGGAGCATGCCAACCCGTTGGTGAAAGTAACTATTGTGCCGCGGGGAAAGGCATTGGGTGCGGCGTGGTATCTTCCCGAAGAGCGACAGATTACCACCAAAGAGCAAATGCTCGACGAGATGTGCGCCTTGCTTGGCGGGAGAGCCGCCGAAGAGGTTTTTATCGGACAAATATCTTCGGGAGCCATGAACGATTTGGAACGTGTAACCAAGCAGGCTTACGGTATGATAACGTATCTGGGGATGAGCGACAAGATGCCGAACCTGAGTTATTATGATTCGTCGGGGCAGGATTATACTTTCCAGAAGCCGTTTAGTGAAAACACGGCGGAGCTTATCGATGCCGAAGTTAAAGCTATGATTGCCGAACAATATGAAAGGGCTAAAGAACTGTTGCTCAAACATGCCGCCGGGCATAATCAATTGGCCCAGATATTGCTTGAGAAGGAGATTATTTATGCAGAGAACTTGGAACATGTTTTCGGAAAACGGCCCTGGGTCTCCCGCTCGCAAGAGATTTTGCAAAATAAAGAAAAGTCTAAGAACGTTTATGACGATCCCGATCCTTCACTTCCGCCCGTTCCCGCTGAGTAAACATCGGGGTCTCTCACGGCCCGGTTTGCCAGAGTGCAAATGAAAACATGTCTGCCAACAGTTTTTGATAATCTTTAATGTCATTGACCCCGTGTCCTGCTTTGTAATTCACCGAAAGGAATACCGGTCTACCGGAAGTTGAATTTGCTTGCAAGGCTGCGGTGAACTTAGCCGGCATCCACGGTACAACACGGGAATCGTTGATGCCTGTTATTGTCAATACCGCAGGATACTTCACTCCTTTTCTGATTTTTGATTGTACATCCATTTCAATTAAAGCATCAATGTCTTCCTTGTTTTTTACAGAACCTATTTCAGGAATTTGATTGTCACCATTCGCGGTAACCTCATTTCTCAATGTCTGCGTCATGCCCACAATGTTTATGGCAACGGCAAATAAATCGGGCCTCTCGGTAATCGCCCTTCCGATTAAGATTCCTCCGGCACTTGCTCCTTCTCCTGTTATCTTCCGTGCGGAAGTGTACTTTGCGCGTATCAGGTACTCGGCACAGGAGATAAAATCTTTCCAGGTATTGGGTTTATCTGCTTTCATACCGGCCTGATGCCACTCCTCTCCTTTTTCACCTCCGCCCCTGACGTGGGCAATAGCAATCATTCCGCCTTGCTGTAAAAATGCAATCTCTTCCCCCAGGAAAAATGGATAGAATGAATAACCATATCCGCCGTATCCTGTGATAAAACAGGGGGTGCTGCCGTCAAGTTTTATATTCTTGGGATAAACAATGGAAAGCGGAATCATAACGCCATCGTGTCCGGGAACTTCAATTTCTTTAATGTCATACAGCCGGGAGAAATCGGGGAATCGGGAGTCGGAATTTAACCAGCTGCTTTTTATTGCCGGTTGTTGCCTGGCTAAATCATATTCTAAAAAATAATCCGGGCTGAGCCAGTTTGAATTGATAATGGCTATTTCATCTGATTCCATCCCATTTATGCTGAAACCTAAGTTTACACCGCCCGGGGTTTCAATTTTGTGGATTTCATTGTTTTTGGGGTCTATGCGATACAGATTTTGCGTTATACCGTTGCTTTTGGCAAAGAACAGGTAGTTTTTGGAAATATCCAAAGACGTAATGGTTTCCTCTCCGTTGGGGACTATGGTTTTTGCCTTCTCAAAATCCGGATTTTGAATATCGGTTACACCGATCTTAAAGTTCGGCGCATCTTTAAATGTTAAGAAAAACAGTTGATTACCAAAACTGCCGAAATTACTTATCTGATCTTCCTCTTTAATTAAAGGCTTCCATGGAATTTTATCGGCAAAGAGGTCCCTGATTTCTGCATAAAAAGCGCTCAGGTAATTAGTGGCTGCTCCCAAAGTCAGAAAAATATACTGATTATCGGGAGAAAAGAATATTTTCGGAAATCTCTCGGGCAAAATACTCAGATCAGCATTATCTGTAGCTGATGCCAAAACTCTGTCTTTAGCCGGGTCTGTACCGATAATATGTATTTTTGCTTTCATGTTTTTCAACAACTCTTCACTGTTGGGATCGGATGTGACCATCTGTGTGTAACCCAGGGCTCTCCCGTCGGGCGAGAAGTTAACGTCAAATTCACTCCAGATAGGATATAACTTATCCTTCAAAATGGTTTTGTCCGGTAATTTCAAAAAAATAATTTCACAGAGTTCACTGCCTTCATCCTGGATTTTCACTGCCATCAGATTATCCCGGTTATTAGCCACATAATCTATTCATCCCAGGCATCCGGAGTACTTAAATCGTCACAACGAGCGTTCTCCGTCCGAATTTCTGGCAAAGAAAATTAATGCCTCTTTTTTATTTCAAAACCCGAAACAGACTGTTCCCCGGAATATTTCTGCTATTTATATACTTCCCCTGATGAAAGGATGTGTATTCACAACTTATCTGCAAATTATAATTATATTTGCAATTTGCAATAATTGATGCGGCAGAAATGAAACAACAATACCAGTTCAATGAGAGTTTATCCCGGCATTTGGGAGAAATGTTCGACAGCCGGCGTAATTACATTAACTTTTTGATCGATAACCTGAATATAAATTATGAAGCCGCATGTCGCAGGACCAGGGGCGAGGTTCCGTTTACGCTTATGGAGGCAGCCATAATAGCCGAAAAATTACAGATCTCCCTTGATAGCTTGACTAAAAATTCCTTGAAGAAATCGGCCCGTTTTGATATGGAGGTTATACCAAACGATAACGTAACCGACTATATGGCTTACTACGATGTCGTATTTATCGAACCCTATGAAAAATTCGCAACGGTTGCTGAGGTGGGTAACGTGCTTTCCACCAAGGCTGTACACGGTGATCTGCCGCCGATATTCCTTTTCCCTTACCGTAACCTTACACGTTTCAATATTTTCCAGTGGGTTTACCAGCTTTACCCTGATTCGATTAAGGATGGTTTTGCCGGAGTGCGTCTCACAGACGATATTATTGAGAGGCAGGATCATATTTATGAAATAATGACCGGCAGTAAACATCATACTACTGCTATTTACGGGAGGAACATTATTTCGTCCTTTGTGGTACGGATCAATTATTTTAAAGATCTGGGGATGATTTCTCCAGACGACTTGATTCATATAAAAAAGGAGTTGCTTGCTGCTGTCGGCAATCTGGAAGAGATAACCCTCAATGGCGGCTATCCCCGTGGCAATCCGGTTGCAACTTACCTGGCCGACATCGATTTTGGGGCAAATTACATTTACATCGAAACCAAAAATTCGGAGATGACCATCATCGACCTCTACAATATGCATACAATGAGATCGTATGATGAATTTGTCATAAAAATGCATAAGAAATGGGTTGAATCGCTTAAAAAATACTCCACACTCCTGAATGAGGCCGGCGATGTGGTACGTTCCCGGTTTTTCAGGCAGCAGAGGGCGTATATCGAAGAAAATTTATAGCACAACCAATAAATGAACCCGGATAAGAGCGGCAGGCGATACCTGTTGCTCTTTTTTATTTTGTTCCGGCTCATCTATTCCGGTCGCAGGAAAGTCGTTTTCCGACTTTAATAGTGGAAATATCGTTTGTTTACAGCTCCATATTTTCTGTTTTTGCATTTTGAGTCGGGAAAAGGTGTTGTAATGACGAATAAAGTCGGAACATCACATTGAGAGTCACTTAGAAAGTCTTGCGTCAGACCCATCAGTAAATTAATTTTGTCATATAAACCAGCAAATGGCAGATAGTTAATTACTAATTTTCAATTTTTTAGATTATGAAAACAATTAAATCAATGGTAGCTGTGGCAGTATTAGCAACGGCTTTGATATCCTGCAACAAGGATATCGGTGAGCAAATTTCGCCTAAGGATGGAGAAACAACTCACGTTGTCCTGGAAGTACTGAAACCGGGAAATCCTACCAGGGCAGAAGCAGGGACGGTTACATCCCACACGGTAGAGTTCAGGAACGGTTATGTCTATTTTGTGGATGGAAACGATAAGATCACGGATGTATTCACCATTGTGGACAGTAATCCCAATGCGGCACAGAGGCAGGTGGTGATGAGTGGAAGCATAGATTTTGCGGAGGTATCCGGAAGCAGTAGAAATATTTACATATTCGGAAACGTCCCCACACTGAGCTTCGTAAAAGGCAACAGTATCAGCAATGTAGTAGCGACAATAGTTGACCTTCAAACGCAGACCGAACTGGCGACATCCGACGTAAGCAACGTAACTTTGTACGGCAAGACCCAGACCGCTATAGACCATACCGGCAACCCTTCGACCGCCGCAGTTACAGTAGCGCCGATCGGTTCACGCATCGAGATACACAAGTTTACAGCCGTGGATATCGACGGATCTACCCCGACAGCCATAACCACATATAAAGTGGACGGCATCTTTATCAATAATTTTTACTATAAGAGTACAATTGCCGGTACACGCACCTCAACCGTTACGCCAGCCAACGACAAATACTATTATGGCAAGGAAGCGGACGGTCAAAATCCGGCAATGTTCCTGGAAGGTGCGGGTATTTACAGTGCGGCCAACGCCGGTTACATTTATGATGCCAACAACGCCGGTATAGGTAAGTTTACTTTGGCAGCTAAAGAGTATTCACCCAATACCGACGGGAAAGTATGGGCGTACAACCTCTTTGCTCCTGTGGGCGGTGAATTCCCCCACATAGTAATCCGTGTGTCGGGTTTCAATTCCGAAGTGGGCATAGGCAATGAACTCCGCTGGATGACTGTCACTAAGTTCCTGAATGTAAGTGACGACAGCGAAGTTCAGGCTTTCCTTCCCGGCCGCATATACCAGATCAAGAACTTTACCTTTAACGAGGACAATATTGATGTTGCTCCTGAGATGAAGAGTGTTACTGTCCGGGTTAGTGTAACCTTGGCAACATGGATGGAAAATGAGGTTAAACCGTGGTGAACCAATAAAAAGTACAGTCAAGCCGTCCCGTCCAAATGGGCGGGCGGCCTACGTTAAAAGTGTATAAAGCATTGACCGGCAGAATAAAATATAAAATAATGAAAAGGTATTTTGTCATACTGTTATTGCCGCTGCTATTGCTTGTCAGTTGTATATGGGAGCATCCTTTCTGCGAAACAGATAATAACCTGGTATTGCGTCTGCGCCTGTTGGATACAAACGGTAATGACCAGTTTACAAATAAGATACTTTCAGTGGATATTATCATTTTCGACACCCGGAACAACTTTGTCAGATCATTCCGATTCGACAAAACCGCGTTTGATTCTAAGAACCGCGTCGCAATGTCCCTGGTTCCCGGAATTTACCGGATCATTTGCTGGGCAAATGTGACAGACCATTCAAAGATTATGGGAGCGAAACAAGGAGGAAACTTTAAGGAGTTGTATCTGGAAGAGAGATCCTCCGATACAGGAAGCCCCGTTTATTATGCTCCGGCCGGTAACATCAGCAGATCCGGCTCCGGCGATGATTTCGACTACACGGGTTTCACCGTAATTCTGCCTGCCGATAAAATAACTGAAAAAACTATGGATCTGCGCAGGGTTCACCGAACGATAAATATTTATATACTTGGATTGGAAAACCTTGCCGGGTTCGATGGCCTGAATCCGAAAGTACAAGCGAAGAATATGCCGTTCCAATACGATTTCACCTCCTCAAGCAAGCCCGGGCGGCGCGACTATATAATGACAACGCAGCAGAATACCAGGTCGGCGTTGCTATATACCGCTGGTTTTCATTCGCCTGCTGCCGCTTTTAGCGATGACATGACCATTCATCTGCTGAATTCTTCGGGCAATACCCAACTGATTGATGGCCTGAACCTGAAAGCATGGGTTGAAGAGAACCCGCCTCAGGATACCTGTGAATTCGGCATACTGTTCACCATAACAAAGACCTCTACAGGAGTATGCGTTACGGTAACCAAACCCGATTGGGAAGATATTGATGTGAAACCGGGGGATATTTAAAAATATAAAGTCATGAACGTCAAATATGCATTATTGCTTTTTCTACTTGCTGTAATGGCCGCGTGCAGCATGGGAAATGACATGCCTGACCCGATAGAGGAAGGCCTGGAAGTAATGGTAACGGTTACCACAAACACATCGGAGCCGCTCACAAGGGCCGTGATAACCGATGACGCTGCAATACATATTTTTACAGCGTTGATATTCGATCAGAACAATAAATTGCTTTATGCTACGGAAGGTGTAAAACGCTCCGGTGTATTCACTTTTAAGCTACTCTCTTCAGGGACAGCACTGAACATATATTTTGTGGCTAATGTACAAAGCTCACTCGTTACGGGATTTACGCCAGGTACCGCGTTATCCACGGTAAAGCAGCAACTCTCCGTGTTGTCCTCCGGCGTAACCAATGCGAACGGCTACCCCATGGCGGGTATGGCCAGGCTAAATAACCTGCCTGCCTCGTTCAGCAACAACCTTAACGTCATAATGCTGCGATCGACAGCCTCGGCCAGGATCGTGGTAAATGCTTCTATTCCCGTGAGCAAGTTTAAATTGGTATCGGTAGCCGTATATCGGGCCAACGACCGTGTACAGGTTATACCTGCGGCCGATCCTGCCAATTGGAACAGTCCTAAGGTCACTGAGGCTTCGCCGGCCGGAGCTAAAACTAATGGAGTATTCTCTGTTGATAACACCTCAACTAATTCCATTGACGGCATTATGGTTCCGGAAGCGTCTCCCGTGACCGAAGCTAATTTACAAGTGAGAACCCCTACTGTCCTTGTGGTGGGGGGAGTCTATAACAATTCGGGTAAAACCACTTACTATCGGGTCGATTTTAACTCGGAACTTCCGGGGCATCCCTTCGGGCAGGTATTACGGAATTACAAATATACCCTTAACATCAACAATGTGGACTCCGAAGGATGGGATACGCCCGGCAATGCGGCTGATAACGCTGCAAGCGGGACTTCGGTTACCATACAAAATTGGGATGGAAATGCAAGTAATGTAACGATAGACGGACCGTACTATTTCGCTATCCCCGGCCAAGATGTAATCTTGCCTTTTTATGCGGGAGCAACCGTTACAATTCCTGTCATTACAAATATTCCTAACTTTACCGCTTCATGGGATAGCCCGCCCACGACATCCATATCTCCCGGCGGCAGCTTCACGAACACCTACTATAAGGTTGACCTGGCTGCCGACAAAAAGAGTATCACCATAACAACCCGTACCAACAACTACAGTGCGGCTGTTTTTTCCTCCACACTGTATGTAAAGTTGGTGGGACAAACAGTGCCGATCTCTATCAAACAGAGCAATTACAGTAGCGTCAGTGGCGGGGGCTGTGATATACTGAGCCTTGGGAACGGTGGAATAGGATATCTGGGAACTTACACACACTGGAACAGCACCGCTGCCGAAGTCAAAGCTGCCGGGCTCAAAGCCCTGCTTGTGCATCCCAATAACTTTGGTGCTACCGGCCGGGTTCCTACGAGCCGTTTGAATATATTCTGCGAAGTGAATCCGCAGGACGATTACATTTATCTTCAACGGTATATAGGAACGTTCAACATCATATACCTGAATGAGGCGGTCTTTTCGATAGGCCCCAATAGTGCGCAGGTACTCATTGACTGGGCAAAGAGCAGCCCCAGGCACTACCTTATATATATGTTCGACCGAGCGAAATACAGTCCCCTCACACCATATAATCTGGAGATTTTAAACAAGCTTGGGTTGACGGATATTACTTCATATTATGCCACAGCCGGAGCATATACCCAGTACTCGGCGAATTACAATGATGCTGCGATGAGCCAGATTTACAAAGGGCCTTTTGGAAACGTGGCATCGGGCTTTTCATTCCGTAATATTGACGCCATTCATTCCGAAATGAATCTCGCCGCAGCACAAAGCAAAGGGATCAAGCCTATTTTATTGGGCAATGAGGGGGGGATGTTGCTGGGGATAGATTTTACCAATCGCATCGTCCATTGTGGAGATGTAGATATATTTAATGCTTTGGCCGGAGGAATAGCCCAATATATAAACACGGACGATGCCACGAGCGGCACTGCCAACGATGCCACCAAACTGATTGCTAACTTATGGGCGTATATGATAAGGACGGTCTCGTCGAATTGAAAATACGACAATTTCAAGCGGGACGATTCGGTTTCACCGGATCATGGGTATATAAATAAAAAAAATGGGGTGCATTGCCGTAATTTCCGGCAAGCAGCCCCATGTTTTTTACTTCTCTACTACGGTCAATACCGCTGCATTCGCTCCTGCCGATACATCGACCGTGAATAGATACGTTTTACCTGTTGTCAGCGTTTTGCCACTGACAATACCTAAGTTTCCGTTGTCGCGTCCATTGGTTCCGTCGCCAACGAAAATGATTTCGCTTGCGGTAGTAAGTGTTGCGCTGCCAAACTCGCCTCCCCAGCCTTTCTGGTGGAAGAACTTGAAGTTTATGGCATCCGAACTTATGGTTTCGCCCCCAACTACGGTCAATTGATATTTTTTATTGCCTACCGGAGCCATACACAATGCCTTGTCGGTATTCCAACCCACTTCATTGCCTGCCACGGACGGTTTTCCTACATTTGTGCCGATGATCCACACCGCACCTGTTCCGTCTGCCTGAAGTGTTGCTAAATTGCTGCCCGCCATAACTTCCACTTTCAGGTAATTCAGGCTGAGGTTTGCCGTGATACGGTACTTTCCACTAATCGGTACGAAAGTCATCTTACCTCCCTCTCGGGCAAAAAAGTCAGGATCTATCCACCAATCCGTCAGACCTTTCAAAGTGATTTCCTCACCCTGGGTCAGGTCAATATCCAACTGGTAATTGTCTTTATCCAGCATCCCCATTTTTTGCCCGTTGAACACTACTTCGAAGAAAGGTGAAGCTTCGAATGTCTTTGTATTGAAAGTTACGCTGTAAGTGCCGCCCACTGGGCTTGCAAATGGAATATCGGCTGAAGTGCCTTCGCCAATGGCTCCTTCACTTTCTTCCCAGCCAAAAACAATCTCACGCCCTTTGTCATCTATCACCGGTGTTTTTATATAGGCCGGTAATTCCTTGGACGGAAAAGCAGCCTTGGCCGCATACTCATTCGGTTGCCCGGTCGGAAGCATGGGATAAGATGCTTTGGCGGTTACCAGGATAAGGTAAGGGTACGGTGCCCGGCTCACCGGCACATCGAATGTTTGTATTGCTTTTTTCATGGTGGTGTTCACCAAAATAAACTTCAATGTAGCGGTTCCGTCGGGAATATTCTTCCCGTACGGGATGGCTATATTCCCGGAATATTGCCCGTTCTCTTTGGTTCGGAGGGTGGTTTTGGAAACTTCCTCTTCTCCGAAATACAATATGGCCGTTAACGTGGATAAGGGTACATTGTCGCTGACCGTAACGTTGAACGGCAAAAGATCTCCAAAATGTACATCGGCAAACTGGTTTTCTATCTGCATGACGGGATTCCCTTCCTGTCGGAGCTCTTCCATGTCATTGGAGCATGACGTGAGTGCAACGGAAATCGTAAATGCAAATACCCGATACTTTATTCTATTCATATTCATATAGTTACTGTTTATTGTTTTTTCCATCGATAAGATATGACTGATTTGGCAGGTACCTCGTAAGCGAAGTGATGAGACCCGTCGTCAAGGGTAATTGCCTTGTTTGTCGCGGTGCTGTTGAGTAGTACCACGGCGTAGGTACCGTCAGGGTTCTCAAATGCCGAATAGTAAAAACCGGAATCTGAAAAGCCCGATGTCCCTATACGTGCCGCCCCCGGTTTTACCACCGACGAAAGATGCCCGATGATGTAATAATGTGAATTGCGGGTGATGGTCTTGTAATTGGAACGATCGATATCCACGGCTCCGTAACAGGTTTGGCAACCACCGTCGCGATTGGGGCCACGATCGCTGTCGAGCATCAGGTTCCACACGATGACGCCTTTGCACCAATTGTTTACCGTACCCAGTGCCACCTCCTTCATATCATCGATCAGGCGGGTTTCGAGGTTCCGGCCGTCGTTCCATGTGCCGATGGATGTTTCGGTAAATACCAGTTCTTTGTCCGGGCGTGACTGACGGATAAAATTCAGTTCCTCTTTATTTCCTCCATAATTATGATAGGCCGCGCCGGCAACAAAATCTGCTGCTGCCGCGTCTGCATAAATTTTCAGCGGATACTGCCCCTGATCGGCGTTCTCGGGCTTATTGCTGTCGTAGTTATAATTATGATCATAAACATAAATCCTGGTGTTTAATCCCGCTGCTTTGAATTTAGGTCCTAAAGCATCTCTTACAAAGTCGCGTTGTTCCTGCCACGTCATGTATAACGAAGCGGAGTTACCCCTGTTGAGCGGTTCATTCTGCGGCGTTACAGAATAGATCTTTATTCCCTGTTCCCCGAAAGCATGGATCCATCTCACGAAGTAATCGGCATAGTCGGAATAATATGCCGGATTGAGCTGACCGCTTGTCCACGAGTTGAACGGTTGCAGGTCAGTGAGGTTATTTACCTTCATCCATCGGGGAGGCGTCCACGGCGAACCCATTATCTTCACATTGGGATTGATGGCCAGGATCTCTTTCAGAATAGGGATTACGTAGCGCGTCTCTTCCTCCGTAAGGGCAAAATTCTCTATGCCGGGTGTATCACAACAGGTGTATTCGCTCAGCGAAAAATCGGAACATCCGATAGATATCCTGATATAACTCTGTCCCATACCTTCGGTTTCGGAAAACGTCTCTTTCAGGAATTTGGTGCGGTTCTCTGTTGTCATCTGCATCAGGTTGTAACAGGTGGAACCCGTTACGGCTGCCCCAAAACCGTCCATGGTCTGGTAACGTGTGCCGGGTTCCAGTTTGATGGTGGTTGGCGACATGTTGTCTTTTGGACTGAAATTGGCAGCCTGCTTTTTGAAATCCATAGAGCGGGTATTGGTTGTAATATAGATGGTTACATCTCCGGCTGCCGGTACTTCCGGTTCGGGGGTGCCACCCTCATTATTGTCTTTTCCGGCATCACTGCAGAATGATAAACAGCATAATGCCAGAATCAATAATGTTGTCATTTTCAAATTGAATATTAACTTCATACGATTATATTTTATAAAGTGAAATTCCATTCTTCGTATTATTCCTAAAATTAATTACATTAGTTTTATTGGTTCATTGACTAATTTGCACATCGTTATAGCGTTACTTTTTCAATATGCACTGTTTTGTTGTTCAGGTTGATTGTAAACCGGTAATTGGCGGATTCCACTACCGGATCGTTTTCACCGTTGGGGATTGTCCAGTCGTTATCGCCGGTAATGATTTGTTCGCCGGTAAAGGTAAATTCACCCGCTTTCTTTTCGTTGCCCCAACCGGTATTTTCGAACGGTTTGAATCCGGCATAATGATCCTGATCGCCCGGCGTATAAAACGTTCCCTGGTACACTCCTTCGTCGATCTGCCGCAGCAGCACGTATTGCATTACATGTCCGAATCCCCAGCTGGTGTGTGTCCTCTGATGTCCCGGATACACCGCCTCTATTTCGGCCGAAGTTGCATTTGTGGGATATCCCAATCCGAAACCGCAGGCCAGCAAATAGTCGGGATAAGATGGATTGTCAACCCCTACGAAGATGTTCTTGCGGACAGGGTTATAGTAAAGGGTATATTCTCCGGTTTTCCCCAGGAAGGTAACCTTGTCGGCAGACGCACGCTTGAAAAAGTCCGGATTATAGATGATTTTTGTTCCGGCCAGCTCGCCGAACGCCGAATAGGTCTTGCCGTTCTGTAACGTGCGTTTAAGCACACGGAAAGATTCGCCGTCAATGTCCTGATCCGTGAAAATGCTCAACGCCAGGTCATCCTCGCCGAGATGACTTCCGGTTGTTGCTACGTTGAAACCATAACCATCGAAGGTGAATGTTTTTATGTAATCGGCCGACGGGGCATATACAAAGGCCGATTCGCCTCTCTCGTCGATCATCCCGATCCTGCCGTTCACATTACCATATACGTCTCCCGTATAATCGATGGTGTTGTCGGCATTGAGCTTTTCTGCAATCTTAAACCGAAATGAATAGTCGAAAGTCAGTCCGTCAGCCTGAAATTTATTTTTATCTGCTGTTTGGGGCTCCAGAATTGCTATGCCTCCATCGTCCGTAACCAGATAAAGCGGATTGTAAACAGGGCGGTTTCCGGTCAGGCCGGTAATCTGATAGGAGGCTAAGCCCTTCAATACGTTCCGGGCAACCAGGTTGACCTGCACATCCGAATTATTGGCCTGACTGCTCAGTAGCGGAACGAAGATAGCCCGGGAAACCTCGTGCGTGTCGCCGCCTATGGGTATCTCACCCGACGTGAGCGTCCTGCCTCCGGAAACCATTTCGTAGGTCAGCATGGTCAGCGTGGTGGCGGGATCGGTGATTTTTGCCGTCAGCGTCACCGAATCACCGAACGTAAAGGAGGAGGGACTCACGCTTGCCGCCTCAAATACCGGGGTTGATTCTTTGCGGGGACCATACTCGTCTTCGCACGAGGCGAGCAACAGGGCAATGATCCCGGCCATGAAAAACAGTTTATATAAGGAATTCATAGTTGTCTTTTTTTATGTTTATATAAAAAATCAATATCCCGGATTCTGGACAAGATTCGGGTTTTGGTCGATCACATCCTGCGGAATAGGCAAAATATATGACCGGCTTGTATAAGGATACACCTGTGCCGGGCGCCCTTCATCTTTATTAAATACCGCGTTCATCACCTCTTCCACTTTGTCGAGGCGCACGAGGTCGAACCATCGCTGGCCTTCGAGGGCGAGTTCAAGGCGGCGTTCTTTAAGATAGGCCTTCAAGATGGATTCTTTGCTGGCCGACGCCGATGCCGGCAGATTGTTCAGTCCGGCCCGCCGGCGTGTCTGATTGATGATCTGAGCCGCTCCGCTGTAATCGCCTTTCCCGATCAACGCCTCCGCTTTGAGCAATAAAATATCGGCATATCGCATTTTGATGATGCTGTTGTAGGCGCTGCGGGTTTTGTACATGAAAGCATAATTATTGGCCGGATAATAGATCGTCCAATCGCACTGATAAAATACAATGGTCTGTCCGTAGCGTTTGTCTCCTTGTTCACTGTTAAAGGCCTTGATCAGGTCGCGGGATGGCGTGATCCATTTTGCCCAGGTGAAATAGAACGTCCAGTCATCCAGCGGGCGGCCGAACATCCAGGTGACCCAATTGGTATTTCCCGGGAAAAACTGCGCTTCGAAAATGGACTCTTTGGTATTGCGTGCTTTTGCTTCTATCGCCTTATTTGTCTGGGAGGGAGGAGCGTTCGGGTCCGTCAGCACCACATCGAACAGATCGCTAAAATTGTCTACCAGGCCAAAGCCGTCCGTAGCCAATGCGTCGGCGTATTGGATTACCTTGTCGTAATCACGTAACGGTTTTTCGGCATAGACCTTTGCCAACAATGCGCGGGCAACGGATTTCGAGAACTGTGTCTTATCCGCCGGATCATTATCGGGAGCATATTGCAACCCGTCCAACAGGTCTTGCTCAATCTGTTTATAGATCGTGAGAGCATCTGTTTGCGGCGGGAAATAGGCTGGATATACTTCGGCAATGGTTTCGGAGGTAATGTCACCTGCCATTGTGGTTATTAACGGGACATTTCCCCATATTCTTACCATATCGAAATAAATCATAGCCCTCAGGATCTTGGCTTCCGCCTTATACTGTAACCTCTCTGCTTCGGTCAATGCCGGATCGGGCACTTTGTCGATATTAACGATCAATCGGTTTGCCTGGGCTATGTTCGCCATGTGGCCGTTCCAGTCGCGCCTCAGGTTGGTATTCGACCCTTCGATGGAATTCACCTCGAACGGCGTTGTTTCAGCATTCGGCGCACCGGCGTAAGCATTATCGGAATGCGACTCGGCAAGCAACAGCATATCCAGATACCAGTGTTCCTGCCCGTTTTTGAACAGGTTCAGCAGCGTTTGTCTGTGCGACAGAAGCGCGGCTTTGTCTTTAAATACGATCTTGACACTATCGTTGTTTACTCCTTCGGTTACATCCGAATAAAGTCCCACCGGGTCATAATTCAGTGAACAGGAGGCCAGTAAACAGGCGATAAGGATCGATAGAATATATTTTGTCTTCATTTTGTTGCAATTTAAAATTCAAGATTCACTCCAAAAACAAATGTCCTGCTGTGAGGGTATGTACCCCAGTCGATACCCTGTACGGCGCCGCTGTTCCCCCATTGATTCACTTCGGGATCCATGCCGCTGTATTTTGTGAACGTCAGCAGGTTGCTGGCCGTTACATAAGGTTGCAGGCGTGAAATGCCGGCCTTGTCGAGAATGCTCCCTTTGAAGCTGTATGACAAGGAGATATCTTTTATCCGGAGATAACTTCCGTCTTCCACAAAATAGCTCGACGGTTGCAGGTTAAAGCCGGCTTTGGGTACATCGGTGATCTGTCCCGGCGTACGCCAGCGTTTTAGCACTTCTACCGACTGGTTTTTTAAATCGTGCATTCCTTGCGTATCCCCTTTGGATGCGTTGAAGATATCGTTTCCTACAGATCCCTGGATAAATATATTCAGTCTGAATCCCTTATAAGAGAAAGAGTTGGTCAATCCGTACGTGAATAACGGATTGGGATTTCCAATATAGGTTTGATCGGAAGGGCTGATCCTCCCGTCTTCATTCAAGTCGCGGTACATTAATTCTCCGGTTTCGGGATCTACCCCGTCGCTGATATATCCCCAGAATCCTCCCAGGGGACGTCCCGGCTCATTCCGTACAACGCGCGTCTGGTGAAAAGCGTCGGTAGTCTCGGCATCTTTATAAATTTTCTGCAGCTCGAGGCTTTTCAGTTTGTTCCTGTTGAACGAAATGTTGAAATCGGTATCCCAACCGAATGCACCGGTAATATTGCGCGAGTTCACGGCAAACTCAAAACCGCGGTTCGTCATTACCCCTTCATTCCTTACAATTGAGGATGCCTCTGCCGATCCCGTCGGTACGGTAACATACATCAACATATCGGTTGTGTACTTGTAATAGTAATCCATCGCAACGGTTAACCGGTTCTTCAACAGCGTTGCATCCAATCCGATATTGGTTTGTGAGGTGGTCTCCCAGGTAAGGTCCGCCGTACGGAGGTTTTCCGGAGTCACCAACGGGATGGCGTCTGTCTGTCCGGCTTCAAACCAAGGTTGCCGGGTAATGTTATATCGTTGCAAATAGGCGTAATCACCGATTCCCGACTGGTTTCCCGTTTGTCCCCAGCCGCCCCTGATCTTCAGGTCGTCGAGCCAGGTGAGGTCTTTCATAAAGTCTTCGGAAGATAAGCGCCACGCGCCGGAGAAAGACGGAAATGTTCCCCAGCGATGATCGGGGTGAAGCTTCGACGATCCGTCTGCACGCACATTCGCGGTAAAGAGGTACTTGCTGTCGTAATTATAGGAAAGACGTCCGAACACCGACATGATGGCCCATTCCGAAGCATTCGACCCCGTATTGTTCCAGGCAATTTTGTTAGCTGCATTCAGCGTGTGGATAGATCCATCCTTGAAATGGGATCCATTAATATAACTTTGCGACCATTTGGAGTTCGTCCACGATGTTCCGCCCATTCCTTCAAAATTGTGTTTTTCCGCGAATGTTTTTTTATACGTCAGTACATTATCAAATACCAGCAATGTATTCATCGAGCGGTTATCCCACGCGTATCCCCAATCGTCCCTGTCAGTTCCGTGCGAAGGAGGAGTAAAACCTGTTTCCTTACCGTTGCGGCGATCCAATGTAAATGAAGTTTTCAGAATCAGTTCCGGCATGAAGGTAATGGTTGTGTTTCCGGAGGCAATCAACCTGTTCTCGTTGTTTTTATTGTTTTTACCGTTTTCGATCTCCTCGATGGGGTTGGTAATGTTCTGTCCGAAGAAAAGACGGTTATACAATCCGGTCTCTTCATTTTTAATGGTTGCGGCCGTAGGCAGGTTCACCACCGCCAGCACCACGCCTCCACGGTTGGAGCCCGCTCCTGTGGCAACGTTGTTGCTCGTATTATCGGAATAGGACATGTTTAATCCGAAACGAAGCCATTTGCGCACCTGGCTTTCCACGTTGCTGCGAAGGTTGAACCGGCGGAAAAATGCCGAACTCAGCACTCCTCTTTCATCAAGGTATCCCCCCGATACGAAATAGCGTAACCTGTCGTTCCCGTCGGATACCTGTAATTGGTAGTTCTGTGTGATACCGGTACCATATACTTCTTTGAACCAGTCTGTCCGGTCGGTTGTTCCTTCGGGTATGGTCCCCGGACGGATCTCGTCAATCAATTCCTTGTATTGAGCAGCATTTAACGACTGAATAGGATTGCTTACACGACTCATCCCAACCTGTATATTTGCGGCAACCTTCGCTCCCGCCGTTGCCTGTTTGGTTGTGATCAGCACGACGCCGTTCGCCGCGCGTGATCCGTAAATAGCCGCAGACGAGGCATCTTTCAAAATCTGCATATCGGCAATATCCATAGGGGACAGGAAATTGAGATTGTCAACCGGAACGCCGTCCACCACATACAACGGATCGTTGCTGCCATTGAAAGAGGTTGTTCCGCGTACACGGATCACCATTTCGCCGCCGGGTGCGCCGTTGGGTTGATACACGTTTACACCGGCCGCTTTACCCTGTATGGCCTGGGCGGCGGAGATAATCGGGCGTTCGTCCGAATTTTCCATGGAAACGGAGGATACTGCCGTTGTGACATCCCGTCTCTTCACCGTGCCATATCCGATTACTACTACTTCCTCCAGTGTTTTTAAGTCTTCGTGTAAAACAATATTAAAGGCTGTTTTACCGGCAGTGTTAATATCCTGCGACAGATAGCCTATGTATGAAACATGGAGTACCGCGTTGTTTTCAACACTCAGTGTGAATTTACCGTCCATATCCGTGACCGTACCATTGGTAGTTCCTTTCTCAACTACATTTGCGCCTATTATCGGTTCGCCTTTTTCATCGGAGATTGTCCCGCTGACCTGCCTCTGACTGGTCTGCCGCTCAGGGATAATCACTATATAGTTGTCTTTCAGTTGATAAGTGAATCCTGTTCCTTTCAGTATTTGGACAAGGACATCGCCTATTTGTTGATTGTCGATGTCTAAATCAAGCGTCTTTTGATTCTTCAACTGTGATTCGTTGTAGGCTACGAACATTTTCGACTGCCTTTCAATTGCCTGTAACGCCTCTATAACCGAAATATTGTTTTGCTTTATGGTTATCAAGACATTGTTCTGGGCAAACAAAAATGTCTGCGAAGCAATAAAACAGAAGAAAAAGATAAAAAATCGCATTTTTGCCTTTTTCATGTAAAAAAATTTCATAACTTTAATATTTAATTCGTAGTGTTAGATTAGAAATTTGACTTATTTTTCAAGAGTATAACTCTAACGCTTATTTTTCCGGAATAAAGGGGCCACTTTATTCCGGTTCTTTTCATTATGACGTATCCATATTGTAAATAATTTAATTGTTTATAATTGATTATAAAGGTGATATATAGCATTTGTCATTCTCTATCCTATATTTTATGTGCCCCGATACTTCTGCAATGATATCCATCACTTCCCGCAATGAAGTCTTATCCTTGAATCGGAACGTATATTTATCATCCTTTAAGGTGTTTAAGGCATACACGAACGAGTATGGATATTTTCGCTCCAATACGGTGATGATCTCCTTCAGGGTTGTTGATTTAAATACAAGTTCACCTCTTTGCCATGCCGTTACTTCGTCTATATCGGGGCGGCTGATCGTTTCTTCTTTCGTCTGTTTGTTATAGGTGAATTGTTCGTTTGGCTTCAATATCAAAGCCGAGGCCAAGTTGTTGAATCTCACCTCCACACTTCCCGAAAGCAGCGTAGTTGAAAGGGCCGGATCACCCGGATATGCCTTCATGTTGAATTCTGTTCCCAATGCCGTCACCTGGAAATCGTTAGATTTCACGATGAAAGGCAGCTTTTTGTTTTTCGCCACTTTGAAATTGGCTTCCCCTATTAAATATACACTTCTGCTCTCTCCGGTAAACTGTTCCGGGTAGAGTAAGGTGGCGGTGGAGTTCATTTGTACTTTGGTCCCGTCGGGCAAAGTCAGATAGGTCATTTCGGCGATTGGCGTGTATTGTTCAATAAGATCGGTATTCGCCGATTTTTTACCGGCGGCAAAATACAGTGTGGAAAGTAGCGCGATCAGCAGACTGGCAGCGGATATCTGCCAGAACAGGAGACGTTTGGTATTGACTTTGCGAGGGCGTTGTCTTATTTTCTTACGGACCTCATTCAGGGATTGCCGTGTTTCGTATGAAACCTCGGCAGGAGTGCTGTCCGCCATGTTATTCCACAAGTTGCGCAAAGCCTGATCTTTTTCCCCGGAAAATTTTTCCCCGGTAAGCCATCGGTAAAATTCGTTTTGCGAGGAAGTTGAAACATCGTGTTTCGCAAATAATTCAATAATCTTGTTAAAATAGTTCTCCATCTCGTATGTTTATCAAAAAACGCCTCTCCAATAAATATAATAGCGCTTTTACATATTAGATACAATCGAGAACGGGTTACTACTTAAAATTTCATCAAAAAAATTGCAATAAGGAAAAGTTTTTTTAGCTCTTTTAAGGCCAAATAGATGTGTTGTTCTACCGTCCGGACCGACAAGTTCAATTTTTCTGCGATTTCATGATTGCTCAAATCCTGAAAACGGCTCATTTCGAACACTTGCCTGCGTTTGTCGGGCATCTGCTCCAGCGATAATTTCAACAAAAGCTGCAGCTCTTCATGGTATATCTCGTTAAGGGGATCTTTAAATTCGGCTATCTCATCCAACGAATGCAAATTCATCTGAGAGTTTATATATTTAAATTCGATATTTTTCCGTTTAATACGGTTGAAGACATGGTTCTTAACCATTGTGTACAGATAATTCCGTACAAGATATCCTTCCCATAAATCCGGCTGTTCCCATAATTTTACAAAGATATCCTGTGCCACATCTTCAGCTTCCTGCTCCGATTTAAGAAGAATAGCGGCAAATGCCTTGACTTTTGGAAAATACTGAATGAAGATCTCTTCAAATTCTGTTCTGTATGCCTCTGTGTTCACGGAATACTTCAATTACATTAGTTGTTTCCAACGCTCAACAGAGGCAAAACAAGTTTTGACTCTGTGCCCGCTTATCAAAAACATTTAATTACCTGAAATCAACGACTTCCAACCTTATCGTTTTCCATGAGGTTTTCATCATCAAAAATACTCTCATGACAAAGATAATATTATTCAATCAAATATGTTTCTTTGCTCCTGATTTTTGTATCAACTATCCGTAGATGATGTGTCTGGTATTTCAGAACAGAATCCGGTGTTTTTTCATGTTGTTTCGCAATTCTGATGAACCAATTGCTCTCATCGCTTTATTGCCACCTTGAGTATCACCTTAAGTTCTATTTTATACGTTTGGATATGGGCAAAAAATCATCTATTTTTGTCAGATAAAAGAAGGGCCTGTTCTGAAGATTTTCAGAGGGACTCAGAGAGCCAATAAGTGTGCCGAGATAATCGGAATATCAAATTAAAATATTATAATTATGGAAAAAGTGGTAACTGAAAAAAACACGAAAGCTGAAATTTTAACGGCTTACGATGTTCTATTAAAAAAAGTGCAAGAGGAGAAAAGTAATGTTCCTAAGCAGGTTCAGGAAGAGAGGAAAAAGAATGAAATCGTAGAAAAAGTAACCGATTTTAGTAATGAAGGCATTGCAAAAGGCATTACGAATCTGAAATCGTCGTTGATTCACTCTTTGGATGAGTTACAGGCTCACTTAAGCAATGAGTTTAAAAAGTTGGAAGAAATACGGGCTGCTATTGCTGTGGAAAAACAATATCTTGAGGATCTTTATTCGCTGTCGGCCAATGCCGATTCGTTAGCTGCCATGTTGTTGGTGCAGAAAGAGAAGAAGGAGTCTTTCGAAACAGGTATGAAAGAAAAAGAAGAAGCCTTCAATCGGGAAATGAATGAGAAAAAAGGATTGTGGGAGGAAGCGAAAGCAAGACAAAAGAGCGAAGAGAAGGAGTATTTGGATGAGTTGACAAACCGGCGGAAGAGAGAGGAAGATGAATATCAATATAATCTTAAAATCGTGCGTCAGAAAGAAAAGGATGAATATGAGGCCAAAAAGGCTCAACTCGAGAAAGAACTGGTCGATAGAAAATACGCTTTTGAACAAGAGATATCTCAACGAGAGCAGGCCGTTAAGATGGCGGAAATTGAAATAAATGGCTTGAGAAAAGAAACCGCTGAGTTTCCCGGTCAATTGGAAAAAGCGCTGAAGGCTAAAGAGCAGGAGGTTACAAATGCGTTGCAAAATAAGTATGAGTTTGAAATTAAACTGTCGAACAAACAGAGTGAGGCTGAGATCCGCCTTCGCGATCAAATGATAGAGTCGCTGCAACAAAAGAAACAGGAAATGCAGGCACAGCTGAAAGAGTACAGCGACAAGGCGAACCGGGCAGAGGAGGGGGTAAAAGATATTGCGCTGAAAGCCATAGAAAGCGCTGCCAAGATTAAAACAATCGCCGAACGTCCGGATGCCGTATCCAATAAAGAGTGAAGAGATGATTCAGCAGAAAAAAACATTGATCGACATGACCGTCTCCACCGGAGAAAGCTGGATAGGACAGTTAAGCAACAAAGTACTAAGAGAGATATTCGGGTAATTCTCCTGTTTTTATAAGTATTGGGCGATTACATGGTTATTGCTGATGTACCGTACCAAGTAGATCATTTCGTCACGCTTCCGATATCTCGTGAAAAATACGTACCACTGTGTTGCTTTGTTTTTCCGAAAAGAAGCGTAATGCATATCTTTGCCGTATCGGTTAAAATATGAAGGGGCCTTTTTACAGGTTCGAATAGGCAATGAGTTTTCAATTTCAAAAATCAACTCCCTGACATACTGAACAGCGGAATCTTCAAACCCGAAATATTCCTTTTCGAAAAGCACCTCTTCCAACTCATGGAAATATTGTCTGACTTCGGGAAGAAATAACACTTTCATTCTTTCGCTTTTTTACGGAAAGCCGTTCTAATATCAGCTTCTATACCCTCAAGGAGCTCCTCTGCGCTGATGGCCCGCTTTAAATCTTCGTCCGGCTCTAAATATTCTTCTCGTGTTAAAACAAAGGTTTCGTTTCTACCTCTCTGAATAACTATTTTCTCATCCATAGCCAGATCGAGGTACTTTTTCATGTTGTTTCGTAGCTCTGATGAACTAATTACTCTCATCGCTTTATTATTTTATTGTACATTATAGTGTACAACAAAAATAGTATATTCTTTTTGTTTAAGCAAATGCCTTATTTCTTCTTAATCTTTCTCGTAAGATATTTAAAAGTACCCAATGATTCAATGTCACAAGGGTGGGGTGACAACAAAAGTGATAACAATGGTGAAAAAATGAACCAATCCCGATGCGGTTTGTTTGATATGTATTGTTTTATCAACATTTTAAGAACATTAATTCATTTGAACTATGGCACATTCTACTATAATACAACTGTTGGGAGATCAAAGCGACTATCTCCTGAATCATGTGAGCAAGACCGTTGACAAATCGTTAATCCATACTACCGGACCCGATGTCATTGAGAGACTATGGATCGATTCTGACCGGAATATTCCAACTTTGAATAATCTGCAACGCTTGTTCGGCCATGGGCGTTTGGCACATACCGGCTACCTGTCTATCCTTCCCGTCGATCAGGGTATTGAACATACGGCCGGAGCCTCTTTTGCCCCTAATCCCCTCTATTTTGATCCGGAAAATATTGTGAAACTGGCGATCGAAGCAGATTGTAATGCCGTGGCATCTACTTTTGGAGTGCTGGCTTCCGTAGCGAGAAAATATGCCCATAAGATCCCTTTCATTGTCAAAATGAATCATAACGAACTGTTGACTTATCCGAACTCCTACAACCAGGTTCTTTTCGGTACCGTAAAGGAGGCCTGGAACTTAGGTGCTGCCGCGGTAGGAGCTACTATTTATTTCGGGTCGGAAGAGAGTCGCCGCCAGATCGTGGAAGTGGCGGAAGCATTTGAGTATGCGCACGAGTTGGGGATGGGCACCGTATTGTGGTGTTATCTTCGCAATAACGCTTTTAAGAAGGACGGTACGGATTATCACAGCGCGGCCGACCTCACCGGTCAGGCCGACCATATTGGCGTGACGATCAAAGCAGATATCATCAAGCAGAAGTTGCCGACCAATAATGGGGGCTTCACAGCGATTCGCTTTGGAAAGACGGATCCCGGCATGTATGACAAGCTTAGTTCCGATCATCCGATCGATCTTTGCCGATATCAGGTGATCAACGGCTATATGGGACGGATAGGCCTGATCAATTCCGGAGGAGAGTCGCATGGGCAAAGTGATCTGGCTGAAGCGGTCTATACCGCCGTGGTGAACAAGCGGGCCGGAGGAATAGGGTTAATCTGCGGTCGTAAAGCTTTCCAGAAACCGATGAAGGATGGAGTTGAGCTGATTCGTACCATCCAGGATGTGTATATAGATAAAGAGATTACCCTGGCTTGAAGGATGAGCCTCCAACTCATGTTGCCGGGCTGATATCACCTTCTCTCTGCCGATTGTTTTACTTTGTTTTCTATTCAATTGTTATTTATTGTTGATCCGATAGATTGCATCGTATAGCTTATCGGCAAAACGCAGAAATCCCAGATTGATCACCTCCCTGTTGAGCCGGCGGGCAAGAATGTTGGTGTAAGACATTCCCGGCCTCGATGCGCATCCGTCCTGGGTGATACTGGTCCCGTAAACGAGAAGCGGGCGGGTAGTGTCGGGGTAGGGAAGTTCCGGGCTCTTCATACAGGCTGTGGAGTCTATCCCTATCGAAAGAGAGGCCACTCCGTCATAAAGCGGGAGGAACATCATATATTCCCACTCTTGCGGTGTCATACCCGAGATAATGGTCCGTTCGTTCACTTTTCCGGAAGGAAGTCCGGCTTTCACGGGTTGCCAGTGGTCTTCTTCCCAGGCATACAGATCGACTCCTTTGATGCCCGTTTCGGTCATATGGTTCATCCGGTTGTCTCCTGTCACTTCCCATTTTGCGGAGATAGCCGTGCTGTTCGTCCTGAAACGTATTGCCAGTCCCGACGTATTTTTCCCTAAGCTCCATACCGGTGGCCGGCATCTCTCTTTCAGGTATGCCGGAAGCCGTTCATACCGGGTCTCGGTCTCGTCCGACGTTTTTCCAATCAAAGGGAATTGATCCGCATCATAATACACTGTCTGCGCATGGATCTGCGAAACAAGAATGTATAAAACAGCTGTTAAGGATAGATTTGTTTTTTTTATTTTCTTGATAAATTGCTGTCGGATTGCTGATTATCCAATGATTACTCTTTGTTTTGCCGGTTCTTTATACAATATCGGAGAATGCGGATGACCGGCGAAAGCCAATGTGATTACACCCAAAATCAGGGCAGTATTAATATTGAACAACTTGCTTCTTTCTTTTCCGACCGTTATTCATAATGTTCACCAAAGTTAGATTGTTTTTTCGAATTACTTGGTATATACCCTCACATAATCAACCTTAAAAGTAATCGGGTACAATTGAGCCTTATCTACTTTGCCTACCCATTCGGGGTGGGCTCCATGGAAGAGTGCCAGTAGGATAAACATTTTCTTTTGCGGTGTCTCACCTTTGTATGTTTGTACTTTCTGGTTGTCAACATACCAGTTGATTTCGCATCTTTACCCAACATCTCAAATATGTCGATTTCGACGACCCCATCTCCTGCTTTCTTTCGTTCCCCTTGTGGAGTATATTCTTAAAGTCCAAGGCTATTAATTGACTTGCACCGGATTTTGAACGCTTCTGGATGAGGAAGGGTGACCCATCTTAATCTTTCAATTCTTTTATGCGAATATTTCTGAATTTAACAACAGAGTCATGCCCTAAGAAAGCAATATGTCCTTTTTTATAGAATAACGAGGCCGGGATACGATCTGCGGGACTATCTTTGGTAGCTTCCCTTAAATTACCGTAGACAATAACTGTTCCGTTAAGGATGACTGTAATATGATCACCATCCGCTATAACTTCCTGATAATTCCACTCCCCCGTCGGTTTCAGGAAGCCTCGTTTTGCGGGTATCCATCCATACACCGACCCATGGTACTGATACGGTTTTAAATCTTTATAAATAGGCGATTCATTATCCAATATCTGTAATTCCATTCCATCGTACCCGCTTTGTGTGGTCACCATTTTATGTCGCAATCCCAATCCGTTATTTGCTTCGGGGGTCAGTAAAAATTCAAATCGTAAAATAAAGTTATCAAACTCTTCCTTTGTATACAAATTTCCATACCCCGATTTCGGATACATGACAATACAACCGTTTTCTAAAACATATTCATCCGTATTGCTTGTCCATTGCGACATGGATGTACCGTCAAAAAGGACATTATAACCCTCTTTTATCTCTTCTTTCGACAGGTGAAATATAGTTTCTTTACCGATAGGTGCTGGTTGAGAAGCACTGTTTCTTGATACATGGCAAGAGACAGTTATCAGTAAAAAGCCCAGAATAATCTTTACATGTTTCATCATCGTCATTTTTTTATTTTAAGATTTTGAGCATCCCACTCAATGGCTTTATTTTGCAAGTAACTTTCATAACTCAACAGTGCCGGGGCAGCTGTTCTGACTGCAAAAAGGACATCAGCCGTCAAAGGTGTGTTATTCCTTATTCCGTTGATAAAATTAAAATGATGGTCGTAATGTCCTCCTCTATATCCGTTTTCCGCATGAAAGACAAACTCCCGGGGAGATATTTTTTCGGGAACATCCATCCCCTGCCCCAACTGTCCTAATACCTCAAAATCCTTAATATTCACATCTTCGATTGTTTTCAGGACTACTTTATCCCAACCCACATCCAATGAACCTTTGGCACCCACTATCCTGAAATCCATGCTTCCCCATTTCTTGGACACGCCATCCACATAATTAGCTCCTAACTGAACGGTAAAGGCTCCCAGGTTATTTCTGTCCGGATAATCAAAATATCCCAGCATAATATCGGGCGTATCCCGTGAACCGTCAGTATAATAACGTATTCCTCCGGTGGTATAAACTTTTTCAGGACCTATGGCGTCCATGATATAATGGATACTGGATAAGACATGTACAAACAGGTCTCCCGCTATACCCGTTCCATAAGCCTTCCAGTTTCTCCAGGCAAAGAAATGCTGTGGAGTAAAGGGTATTTTAGGCGCATTTCCCAGAAAACGGCTCCACCAAATGGTCTCTTCGGAAGCATCATCGGGGGCCGTATAGGCATTCAACCTGCCCGGAGCCCCAGTGAATTGGCCATCCACAAAATTGACAGGGCCAATAACTCCCTGTTGAACCAACAACCGGGCCGCCCTGTTTCCCAATGATGCCATACCCTGACTACCGACCTGGAACAACACTCCGCTTTTTTTCTGAATCTCAATCAGGGCTTTTCCCTCACCCAATTTGTGGATGACCGGTTTTTCGCAATACACATGCTTGCCGGCATTCATGGCTTCGATGGCGATCGGCTGGTGCCAATGGTCCGGGGTAGCGATGATTACCGCATCAATATCTTTCCGGGAAAGAATTTCCTTATACTCTTTCGTGATGAAAAGTTCATTTCCCCATTGTGCCCTGGCTTCGTTCAATCGCTTATCGTATAAGTCGCAAACGCCTACCAGCTTAACACCATCAACGGATAAAGCCGTGAGCGTATCTGAGGTACCCATCCCCCCTTTACCGATCAGGCCGATATTAACAAAAGAGTTGGGAGACACCGGTGTTCTCACCCCTTTAACTAACTTCTCTCCTTTTGCGGAAAGCAGCGATGGAGCCGAATGGAGAGTTGCGGCGCCTATGGCCATTTTTTTTAGAAATTCGCGTCTGTTTTGCATATTTGTCATTTAAAGTAGAAGATGTTTAGAAAACAAATGTCTCCTAAACATCTCCTTTGTTAATTTATTCTTCACCCCATGCATTAAATTCGGCGATATCGCATCGCGCCCCGCTTGCAGGGCCGGTAACCTGGTTATCATACTCAAAAGCGTCACTGATAACAAATTTAATATATCTGGCCGGAGATCCATCTTGTGCAAAAGTATGTTCACGTGGAGAATTGCTATCAACACTCCAATCCGATAACTTTGTCCATGTAGTATTATCTGAACTGATCTCAAAATATCCGTTCTTTATGTTTCCCCTCCATGCATCAGTAGGTTTCGTAAATCCAATCCGATAAATCTTGTACTCCTTTTTTAGATCAAATACAAAATAATAGGGCAACGGTTTAGGATCATCCCATTTCGAGCCCCAGAAAGTTGCTGCATTTCCATCCAACATCTTCTCTGGTGTACGCTCTAGCCCTTCATATTGAGGTTCTTCTGAAATACATGAATTCCAATCTATAATCTCCCATTCCGATCGATTCAATATGTCTGGATTGAATACAACAGACACAAATAATACAGACTGTTCCGGATTTATTTCATGTTCAGAGACTGATGTGATACGCAAAGGAAGAATGTATTCACCATATAGGGGCGAATTGTCTTGATATAATCCCTGTTTCAAAATTTTAAACTCCAAAGGTTGATAAGTCAAATTCGCCTGCATCTTCCATTGAGTATTATCGAAACTATAAGCTGCCTCAGGCAGTAACTTGAATGTAGTATTATGTTCAGTATTATATTCTGACACCAGCGCCGGATCTACTTCCAAGTTGAACGATAACATGGATTTATTCGGAAAATTCACCTCGATTTTTGTAAAATATTGAACTTCTTCTTGGGACCTTTTATCCATTGTAATACCCAATCGGATCAAATCAACGGGAGAAATTTCCAGATAGTTCCTTTCAAATTGGATGTAGGGTTTTTTGATTACCGGAACGATAATTGAAGAAATTCTTGCCGAGTCTGCCACCTCAATGGAAGCGTTCATTACATTCAATTTACATGGGAGCACATACTGCACTTCAGAATTTTTTTGTAATTCCAGGATAGCATTCAAATCGAATTCGATCTGGAAAGATTTCCGATACTCTCCTTTATCGAATAATAATTTCTTTGACTTTAAACTATAGTATTCTTGCGGAATGACCTGATAATTCGTATTATGCGAAGTATTATACTCAGCAACTAGATTCTCATCTATCTGAAGTTCTACCTCGGCATCCTGTAGTCCCATTCCGCTCTTAATCACAATATAATCATATGTATAATCGCTCCACAGAAACATTTCTTCCGAAACAAGTCCGGGTTTCAATACATAGATTTGGTCATCAACCATATTGTGTAATCTATAACTCTCGTCACAAGCAGTTCCTATTGAAAGGGTCAGAAGTAAAATAAAGATATATATAAAGTTATGTTTAACTGTTCTCATAATGCTATCAATTAAAAAATTACCATCCATAATTTTGTGTAATATTCCGCATTTCGTTCAATTGACTTTGATGAAGAGGAAATAATAAATGTTTGGGTTCACATACCAGTTTTCCAGGAAATACCCGATCTGTTCTTTCCCAAGAATCTTCATAATTCGTGGCCAACAAGTTTAATGTATAATTTGGTTTATTGGATTCTTCTTCAGCAACCATCCATGTTCTTACATCGTAGAACCGATGTCCTTCAAATGCCAGTTCCACCATTCTTTCCTTTCGTATCAGATTTCTTAACAATGTTTTATTGCCAATCACTTCAGGATAGGCTTCTTCAATTTTGTTCAATCCACTTCTTTCACGTACCAAATTGATATATTTCAATGCTTCTGATTCATTCCTGTTAGGTTTTTCGTTGCAGGCTTCGGCATAATTGAGATAAATTTCCGCCAAACGGTAATATGGCCATACATATTGCCCCCATTGACCTTCTTCAATATTATTGGTTGGATCACTGAACCGTCTCCACAGAAATCCTGATTTCACACAGTCTCCGGAAGCAGAATAAGAAGAGGTCCCACCGGTATAGAATGTTACTAATTTTACCCCTTTGTAGGTATTGATCCAGTTCATTCCATTTGCTAATATGGAAGCATAATACCTGGCGTCACGCCCTATGCAGCTATTATGCGCTTTGATAGGAGCAAAGTTATCCAACGGATGAATATACCCTTCGGTAAATCCGGTAGCACGATAACCCGATTGAGGGTCAACAATAGGTTCTCCATTGTTTCTATATCCTGTGATTGGATACCTCCCGGACTTAGCCATCGGATATGAATCGACCAGCTTTAATGAGGGGGCATACCCTCCATACCCTTCTTTTACTACACGTGGAGGGGCACATCTTACATTATAGGAAAAAGCGTCGTTTACCCACTTACCCCAAATTGTTTCTTCATTCCATTTATCAAACCACACTCCCTGATATGATTTTATGGCTCGTTTAAATGGGTCGGATTCTTTTGTATCTTTATATAAAGAATAAATACCTAAATCTATCACATCTTTTGCTGCTTGCGCTGCAATCTCCCATTTGTCAGGATCCTCTGCCTGAGGAAACAGATATTCGCCATAAATGTTTTTCATCCCTTTATACAAGGCTGCACCATTAAACTGGGGACGGGCAGCATACAGTGTCAGCCTCGATTTGGCAGCCATAACAGCGCCTTTTGTTATACGTCCGAACCATGCTTCATCTGTAATCTTAAGAGGAAGAACCTCAATTGCCTTGTCATATTCTGAGATAATAAATTGAACATTCCGGTCAACAGAATGACGGTCAACAGAATCTGGTCTTATTAAACTGGTGGATTCCTGATCACCCCAAATATATACCGGTCCATATTTGCGAAACAGAGAAAAGTACAAATAGGCTCTGATAAAACGAGCTTCGGCTTTCATAACTTCTTTCGTACTTTCATTGATTTCGGTATTTCTGTCCACATTATTCATAAATATGGTAGCTTGATTGATGCCATTATAATTCCGTTCCCAGTTATGGGTATATTCTGTTGTTACTCCCCATGCTCCTTGTCTATTGGATTCCCACTCCCCATATAACCATGAAAAGAGAGCTTCATCACTTCTTGATACAACCGTTCCATCACCTCCTTCGGCATAAATAGGATCTTCCTCCACGGGAAGATACCCATACACTTGTGCAAGATAGGCCTCAGTCGTACTTCTTTTGTCGAACACTTCCTGAAGTGTCATTTGATTCTGCAGCTCTACGTCCAAATAATCACTGCACGAAATACCCATTAAAGTAAAAAACACCAAAAGAAACAGGTATTGTATTTTAATTGCTATTTTGCTCATAACCTTGTTATTTAAAAATTAATATTTAACCCCACACTGATTGTCCTCATATTAGGATATGTTCCTCCGTCTCCAGTATCCAATTCAGGATCCCACAATTTGAATTTCGCAAAAGTTAAAAGATTTATACCTTGTAAATATAATCTCATAGAAGACAGTCCCATCCTACCTGAGATATTTTTGGGAATTGTATATCCGAATTCTGCATTCTTTAAACGTATATAACTCATGTCACGTAGCCAATAGGTAGAAAATTGTTTATTATTGCTTTTATCCAACATCGATAACCTTGGATATTTTGCATTGGGGTCGGGATTCTGCAGAGTCCACCTATTTTTCGCTACATCAGCATAAATTTGTCCATTTACAAGGATACTCCCTCCAGAACCAAATATAGGTCCACCTGAGATCATTCTGGAGACATGATCTACACCCTGGAAGAACAGGGAGAGATCAAACCCTTTCCATCCGGCACTCAAGCCAAAGCCATAATTGATTTCAGGGATAGATGTGTATCCAATGGCTACGCGGTCAAAATCATCAATAATTCCATCGCCATTGATATCTTTATACTTGATATCTCCCACAACCGGATTATCGAATGTTTGCAGAGGACTGTTGGTAATATCTTCTTCCGATTCAAACAATCCAAGTGCTATGAGTCCTCTATGCTGGCCATACGGTTCATTTATCTCTTCCTGGTAAGGCCAAATCGGAGTTGGTTTATCATCATACAGTTTTTTGTTTCTGTTGAAAGTGAAATTAGCCCGTCCCGATAAAGTCCAATCTCCAAATTGTTGCATATATTCTAAAGAACTATCCCAACCGCGATTTTCCATCTTTCCCAGATTGACATACGGATTTATGTTAATTCCAACAACAGAAGGAACGCTTTCTTGTAAGATATAGATTCCTTCCCTCATATCTGTAAAATAATCAACCTGTAGCTTAAGCTTGTTAAATAAACCAAGTTCGATTCCAACATTGCTTTTCTTTGAGCTCTCCCATGCAACATTTGGATTTCCCGGATAACCGGTGGCAATTCCCCCTATCCATTTTCCCGTTTTACCGAAATGATATCCGCCTGACCATGCCATTTCGGAATTATAGGCAAATCTTCTGTTGCCTCCAATCTGATCATTCCCGATTTCCCCATAAGATGCTTTTAATTTCAAAAGGTGAATTGTTGGAAGTAAACTTTCAAAATACTTTTCGTTACTAATTAGGTATCCCGCGGCTATAGACGGAAAGAATCCGAATCGGTGGTTGGGTGCAAAATTTTCAGATCCGTTGTAACCAAAGTTTCCTTCAATAAAATATTTATCCCGGTAGGAATAAGTGGCTCTTCCGGCAATACCGATATTACGATAGGGAAATGCAGCAATATAATCTCCAGGAAAATTATTTGTGTGTTCTCTCATGCTAAAAAGAAATAATCCACCTACACGGTGAACTTCATTAAATATATTCTCATAGGTAAGTGACGCCTCCAGATTGGTGGTTCTGGTACCCCTGTTGGATCGGGTGAGGGATAAATAATCATTTCCATCGGAATTTTTATGTAAAAGAAGATTACCCTCCTCGTCTCTTCCGGTGGCATAATAAGTAGCCGGATGTTTTCTTTGGTCTAATGTACTTTCATTTACTGCGTCCCATGAAAACTTCAAATTAGCGCTCAGACCTTTAGTAATTATTTCTGAAAAATCCTGGGTCAGACTGATTAGTGATTGGGAGGTATTCCAGAAATCCTGAGAGAATCCAGTACTATTTAATGCATAATAAGGATTATTACCCACCAACGGTTGTGCATGTGTTCCGTCAGAAAACACAGTAGGAGTAGCTATTGGTGTAGTAGTCAATGCCATGGACCACATCGTGGCGAGGTCTGTGCCTAAACGGTTCTTTGTTTCATATTGATTGGATAATCCCAATGCTAATTTTGTGGAAGATGTCAGGTTAATATCTACGTTCGATCTGAAGTTAAACCGTGAATAACGCATTGAAGGATTATAGTTTGCAGATACTTCGGGATTAAAAATTCCGTTCTCCGTATAGAATGAACCGGAAACATAATAGACTATATTTTTACCTCCTCCCGTAATATTCAGGCTAACCCTCTGATTATTGGTATTATCTTTAAAAAGTGTTTTCATCCAATCAACGCTCGGGTATAAATCCGGATCGACCCCGGTAAGATATTTCTGTCTTTCCAAATCAGAAAAAGCAAGACGTCCCGTATTATCATACACAATGTCGTTATAATAGTCGATCCACTGTTCCGTATTCGATAGTTTGGGCATAACAACCGGAGATAATACACCGTATTCTACTTTTGCATTAATTAGGGGTTTCGACGATTCTTTTCCTCTTTTAGTAGTGATTAATACTATTCCGTTTGCACCCCTTACTCCATAAACTGCTGTTGCAGTAGCATCTTTTAGTATAGAAAAGGTCTCGATATCTTCATAATCTACCAAATCCAAAGAACGCTCTATCCCGTCAACTAAAATTAAAGGATTGCTATTGGCGCCGAATGTGCTCACACCTCGTATCCAAAAATTAGACCCAACGCCAGGCTCTCCTGATTGTTGCACAGACACTATACCGGCCATTTGACCAGCCAGGTTATTACTGATCTTACCTACAGGCATTTTAATTTCATTGACAGAGACACTTGTAATTGCGCCAATCACACTCTCTTTCTTTTGCGTTCCGTAAGCAACAACAGTTACTTCATCTAATTCGCTAGACATTGGATACATCGTCACATCAATAAAGGTTTTATCCTGTACATTTATTGTTTGTGAAATCATTCCTATAAAAGAGAAAACCAGCTTATCAGATGGATTAACTCTTATTTCAAAAGTTCCGTCCACATCTGTAGTCACTCCCCTCGTGGAATTTTCAATCAAGATGCTAACGCCCGGTAGAGGTTCATTTGTTCCCGCCTCAATAACTTTACCCCTAACTGTAGTTTGTTGTTGCACTGTTAGTTCGGAAACGGTTTTATCAATCTCTTTTTGAGTGGCTTTTGTTTCGTCCTGATAAACAACGATCTGGTTGTCTAATATCTTATACATGAGTTTAGTATTAGACAGAATATCATTCAGGATCTCATCGATATTTTGGGAATTGGCTGTAAGATTAACTTTCTTATTGATACTCTTTTTAGCGTTTCCCGCAAAAATAAACCGGAAATCGCTTTTCTTTTCAATCTCATCGCAAATCTCTTTGATAGAGGCGGATTTCAGATTGAGTGATAATTTTGTTTCTTGTGAATAACCGGTAGCGGCTTGTGAAAAGAGGATACCGAAAAACAGCAGGAATAAGGCTATTCTCATGATTTTTAGCGTATGTTTGGAATTACTGAAAGGTTTTCCTCTTCCAATAGAATATTTATTCATATTTTTGTATGATTTTAATTATTAATAAGCGAGGTAATTAGAATTATTCGGTCGGACGGTATTCACACTACCGTTCGACTTTTCCTTGTTGATCTGAGCAGAGTTAGGATTTATTCATAGGCATATCCGGGTCTTAATGATTTATTTTTTATAGATATATATCAGCTTGTCTTCCCGCTTGTATTTTGTGTCGGAAATCAACGTTAATGTCGTCATTACATTGTCTAGATTGTCCGAAAGGATGATTTTCCCGGTGCATGTGAGGCCCTGCAAGGAGACATTATTCTCGTAATTGAATGAGAGGTTGTAGTATCTTTCTATCTGTTTGAGCGCTTCAATTACCGGCGTATCTTCAAACGTGAGATATCCCTCTTTCCAACTGATGAAAGGATGGACATCTACTTTCCGTGTATCGAAAGTCCCTGTCGCTTCGGAGTAAACGGCCTGTTCATTGGGTGATAAGAATATCTCCTGCTTCTCTACAGGTTGGAGACTGACACTTCCTTCTATCAGCACTACAGACGATGGTGAGCCGGAGTAGGTGGAGACATTGAATTTTGTTCCATATACTTTCACCTTATAAGCGGGAGTATGCACATAGAACGACTTCTTTTTATCGGGAGCCACTTCGATATACATTTCGCCGGAGAGAAACACTTCGCGCCTCTCTCCGGTAAAGGCAGAGGGAAACTCCATTGAAGAACCGGAGTTCAACCATATCTGTGTTCCGTCGGACAACACCACTTTCGATCTTTTTCCGTAAGGTACGATCAACTTGTTCATCGTATGTTGTTCAATGGAAATTTCTTCAGCTTCCGCATGTTCACTCTTTATCTTGGCAGTCTGGTCATTATCTATCCGGATATCCACATTGCTTTGGAAAGAGGAGGCCTTGTTGCCGGTAATGAATAAAATATCTTCCGACTCCAATTCACTTCCCATAATATAATCTGTGGTGGCTGTCAGTTGCTCTCCGGACCGGTTCATCCCTTTTGGGATAAATAGTATCGACAGCACCAACACGACAGCGCATGCGGCGGCATAGGTGAAACGACGGATCCGGCACTTACGGCCATAGACGCCGAGCGATTGTTCCAGACGGTGTATGGCTTCTTTTTTCTTTTCCTGCGGCATCTTCAACGATGACATGTTTATACTCCTGAAGTGTTTTTCAGCCAGCAGTATATCATCCTTCTCATCGGGATGCCGGCGCAGGTACTCTTCCCAGTATCTATTCAGTTCATCGGTGGAAAATAACTTCCATTCAATGAATTTCTCATCCTTCAAGAACCGGACGAAATGATGATTGTCTGTTTTTAATCGCATAGATGCTTGTTGGGTCTATATTAATAAGACGAACATGCATTGGAAATATCATCTCTTTTTGAAAGAAAAATTGATTTTGCTTAAAATTTAACAAAAAAAGTAGAAAGTGGAGAGAAGTGTTGAATTAGAAAGAGTTCATGTATGAGGAGCGGATTAATGTGCTTTTCAGTTCAGAAGATGCTTGTTCAGACCATATTTATGAGATAATCTTCATTATATACTTGTGATCAAATTAGCTGCAATAATTCGGTGAATATACACGATATCATCGTGTACGGTATAGACAATTGCCATTTTTTTGTAATTTATACGGCGGACATTTGTACCGAAAAGCAAGAAAGAACTTCCGGTTTGTATCGGATAACTTTCGGGAAAACGTTCCAAGCTTTTCAACGTATCGAACAGATTTTCATAATGCTTTAATGCTGTGAGAGGCGCTTTGCAGTCGAACATGATATAATCAATGTATTCCTGTAAATCTATTTCGGCGTCCTGAGATAATATGACATTATAGCGATGACCCACTACAGTTCCGATTTCAGTTGTCGCATATCTACGCCATAGTGTTCGCTTAATTTATCCAATCCTTTTTCATATACTTCCTCCAACGTGTAGTTCTTACCTTCAGGCAGGGGATATTGGAGTTTTACGGCTCTTTTGTTTTGCAACTCACGTACAATCTTGCGCCCGGAAGGGCGGGATATATCAATAGTGGCTATTACTTTGTTATTGTTCATTGAATAGTTCTCCTTTCAATTACAAATATATGAACTATTTCGTTAAGCTGAAAGAGCAGAGGAAAAATTAATATCTGACACTGACCGAACCAATTTCAGGAGCAGCTTCACACAAGCGCTTGCCGAGCATTTTCGTGAGAATTTCAGTCATTTGAATAAAAAAGGGACGGATATAATTTCATAGAGGACAATAGATTTAAACAAAAAGAACCTTGGATTGTTAACTGATTATGTAAAAACTAATTAATAAAAATAAATTATGGAGACATTATTAAAAGAAGTTGAGAGTGGAATTAAACATTGGTATATTCCTCTGATTGTCGGCATCGTTCTGGTTGCGGTTGGAATTTGGTGTATTGCTACTCCCGTTGCATCTTATTTGGCTTTAGCCGTTGTTTTTGCCATCGGATTCTTTCTCAGTGGAATTTTTGAAACTTTCTTTGCTATTGCGAACAGATCGGGTAAATGGGGTTGGACGCTGGCTATGGGAATCATGAGTATCATTGTCGGCTTCCTGATGATGGTTAATCCCGGCTTATCGGCCGTTACCCTCGCGTTTTATGTCGGTTTTATGCTGCTCTTTTATTCTGTGACCGGCATAAGCATTGCATTGGGTATGAAAGAATATTATAACGATGATTGGAAAACATTGATGATTGTTGCTGTCCTTGGGGTAATCCTGTCACTGATCATGCTCTTCAAGCCCGCCTTTGCCGGTATTTCCGTTGTATTATGGACCGCTTTCACCTTTTTCACTATAGGTTTTTTCAGGATTTACGTGGCTATCCGATTGAGAAAGATAAAGAAAATGCTCAAGAACGCTGAATAGCATTTCATTTAATCATCATTAGGAGCAGGGTGATCGGCAGAAAAGATCCTTTCAGCTTGGTGATCGACTTGCTGATCAGGTTTCGACAGGCAGCCACGGAAATTTGCATGATTTCCGCAATTTCCTCGTAACTCTGTTCCCGGATATAACGCAGATAGACGATTTCCCGCTGGCGATCGGTCAGCCGGTCCAGTATGTTTTCTACCTTTCGGCGTATCTCTTCTGCGTCTTCTTTCATGATCAGCTCATCCTCTACGGTTACACGCAGCTGAAAAGGGAGGCTTTCCTCTGTTTCGTCCTGCGCGATGAAGGGAGCGGAATCTTCCCTGCTGATCCGTTTCATGTCTATCAGCCTGTTCCTTAATGACCTGAAGAGATAGGACTTCAGGTTATTTATTTCATTCAGCGAAGAGTGATGGATGCACAGTTTGTAGAAAACGTCGTGAATGGCATCCATCGCGGTCTGCTCATCGAAACCCAAATGCAGGGCGTACGAGTAGAGGGTATCCAGGTATTCGTTGTAAGTAGAAGCTATATTTGAAAACCGAATCATTCTCTTTTGGGGATTTCAATTGTTGAATGCGTTTACAAATATACAAAATATTAAAAAATAAAATAAAAGAAACATATTCAAAGAAAAACTTTCAGGCATAGTTAAAAAGGATTTTTGCTGAGATATTTTCCTAAGGATGTTCCTTTTTGAAATCGACCCAGTAATCTTTGATGGTCGATTTCACTTCCTTATGCAGGATGAGTAGCCCGATCAGGTTAGGAACCGTCATAAAGGCTATGGTGATCAACGATAAATTCCAGATAATGGTTGTATCGGTAAAGGAAGCAAGGAAAAAACTCAGCACGAAGATGATCCTGTAAAACACCACATATTTCGCACCGACTAAGTAGGTGACGCTCCTGTCACCGTAATAAGACCAGGCGATAGCGATTGAAAAGGCAAACAGGAGTAATGCGATAGCGACCATTCCTTCTGAAACCGGTTCGTGCGCCTTGGCTGCAGCATGGGCAATTGGTGCAGAGCCTTGTCCGGCTTCGTTTGAGAACAAGCCCCTGTTCACCCCGTTGTTGAAAGCAAAAGCAAATCCGGCTCCCAAGAATCCGCCTACAGCCGCTGTTCCGGTAAAGACATCGCGAAACAGGGCAATGAAGGAGGGAATAATATTCTGATAATTGGAGAAAATGACCGCAATAGCTCCTGCAAAATAGAGGATCGCCATAAAGGGTACAAGTTTCTCGGTAACCTGGGCGATCCTTTTGATCCCGCCGATAATGATCAAGGCCAGTAAAACGGATAAGATAGCTCCGGTTACCACATGCTGTATGCCGAAAGTGGCAAACATGGCATTGGAAATACTGTTGACCTGCGGCAGGCTGCCTGTTCCGAAAGATGACAAAATAGAGGCTACAGCGAAAAAGCCGCCTATCCAATATCCTGTTTTAATCTGTTTCCCGTTTTTCAGAGTGATGTTCAGCCGCTTCTTCATGTAGTACATAGGACCACCGGCAACCATTCCTTTCTCGTCGAAGTCACGGTATTTGTGCGACAGGGTTACTTCCACAAATTTGGTGCACATCCCCAGCAATGCCGTCATCAGCATCCAGAACAGGGCTGCGGGTCCTCCCAGGTGGACAGCCAGTGCTACGCCGGCAATGTTGCCGGTGCCTACCGTTCCCGAAAGAGCGGTAGCCAGCGCCTGAAAATGGGATGTATCACCCTTATCGGTCTCTTTATCGTATTTCCCTTTTACAATACGGATAGCATGCGAAAAGTACCTGATTTGCGGAAACTTCAGGTAGAAGGTGAAAAAAACACCTGTTCCCAGAAGTAGGAAAATAAACCAGTTGTTTCCTGCAATGTATTGATGTAGAGTGAGGAAAATATCGTTAAGCTGTTGCATAAAACTAAATTAAGGGTGGAATGATCAATGAACAGTTTGCAAATATAGATATTCATTTGAAAAATTAGACATTGATTTATTGATATTTTTTCTCAGTCCGGACTTACGTGGCTGATTTGATTTTTTTATCCAATTTATTCAGTTTCATTCTAAATAGTGTGAACATTTTTACGGCTGTTTCGTTAATAGGGTACGAACAATCAAATTTTCAATTATGAAAGCAATTAGGTCCTCCCTGTTAGCAGTGATTTTTGCAGCGTCCGCAGTCATGTGCAGTAATTCAAATGCAGCAAACAATGAAAATAATAATTTTAAAAATAAAGAAACTATGAAATTTGAAAAAGTAGCATTACCCTATGCAACCGATGCTTTAGAGCCGGTAATCAGTAAAACAACCGTTGAACTCCACTATGGCAAACACCATCAGGCCTATGTGGACAACCTGAATAAGTTAATTGTGGGAACAGAATTCGAAAATGCGGATTTGGAAACAATTGTAAAGAAAAGTAGTGGTGCCATTTTTAACAATGCGGGACAAACCCTTAACCACAACCTTTATTTTACATCGTTTAAACCGAATGGCGGCGGCGAACCCAAAGGAAAATTAGCTGAGGCTATTAAGTCACAGTTTGGTTCGTTCGATAAATTTAAAGAAGAATTCAGCGCTGCCGGAGTTTCACTTTTCGGTTCAGGATGGGTTTGGTTAGCGAAAGATGCCAGCGGTAAGCTGTCGATCGAAAAAGATTCTAATGCAGGAAATCCGTTGACAAAGGGCTTGACGCCGATTTTAGGATTCGATGTTTGGGAACACTCTTATTATCTCGACTATCAAAATCGCCGTGCAGATCATTTGAAAGAACTCTGGAAGATCATCGATTGGGATGTAGTGGGCAGTCGCTATTAATGAGTCTGCGGGCAATAACGTAAAAAAGCGCCATCTCCGAAAAGGGGATGGCGCTTTTTAAGATCTACTTATCAAAGATTTTTCTCAATTTTTTCTGCGAAAAGAGTTTTGGCGCCGGCACCCACCACCTTATCCACTATTTTTCCGTTTTTGATGAAAAGAACGGTGGGGATATTGCGGATACCATATTTTGAAGTGGCTTCGTCGTTGTTGTCAACATCTATTTTCCCTACCACTACACGGTCTTTGTATTCTTCACCCAACTGTTCAATGATGGGGCCAATCATTTTGCACGGTCCGCACCATTCTGCCCAAAAGTCAATAACCACTAATTTGTCTGTCGCCAACACTTCGTTGAGTGTTGCATCAGTAATTTGTAATGCCATAATAATCTATTTAAATTGTTTGATGTTTAATGTCTGATTTTAGATCGCTTTTTAGACAACCGGATTGTCTAATGTCTGTCAATCTTGAACCTTTAGTTAATTTTGAAGTCGATGTTTAAATTGTTTTTTAAGTTATCTATCAGATGTTTGTTTACCTGAATCTTAGACGGACGCGAAAAAAGCCGCACCTGCATGTTTGACTCTTCGCCGATAATGTGAAAATATAACAACGAATTACCCGAATTGTTTTTCATCAGAGCGGATAATTCCGAAACCATGGTGTCGTCCAATTCGGTTATCGGGAGCTGAAGTGTTATTTTGGTAACCAGTTTATCTTTCACCTCCGAAAGCAGGTTGATGCTATTCACCTTTATTTCTAACTCTTCCTGCCTGAACCGTTTGGGTTGGATTTTAGCGGTTATGTAAATAGAGAGTCCGAGACGTGCAAACTTTCCGAAATTTACGCTGTCGTCGCCAAAAAACGCCAGTTCACAACTACCGGCATAATCTTCCATGGTGATGATGGTGTAAGGGCTTCCGCGCTTTGTCTGTCCTTCCCTCACGTTGGTAACCAAGCCGCCAAAGCTAACATCCTTCCCATTAAGCGGATTCAGGTCCTGTAGTTTTGCACAATCGGTAGTACACACATAATTTAAGATAAATTCGTAATCATCCAGCGGATGAGCCGACAAATAAATCCCGATAAGTTCCCGTTCCTTATTCAATCGTATAAGATCGGAAAATTTCTCCACTTTCGGCAGTTCGGGGCGGGTAATCATAAAAGAAGCATCGTCTCCAAAAAGCGAATTCATTGACTGATACTTGTCTTGCTGGAACTTGTTCCCATATCGGATAAGCGTTTCCAAAAAGTCTTCACCTTTACTGTTTGCCGATATAAAGTGTTCCCGTCTCACTCCGGGAAGCGAATCGAAAGCTCCTGCCAGCGCCAGTGATTCTATATTTTTCTTGTTACACGATGATAAATTCACACGTTCCACAAAATCAAAAACATCTTTAAACGGGCCATTTTTTGTTCTTTCTTCAAGAATAGCTTCCACTGCTCCCTGCCCGACACTTTTTATGGCAGCCAACCCAAAGCGGATATGGCCTGATCTGTTCACCGAAAATTTCAGTACCGATTCGTTGATATCGGGCGAAAGAACGTTGATGCCCATCGCTTTGCACTCATCCATGAATTTTGTGATTTCCGTGATGTTGTTCAGGTTGTTGGACAACACCGATGCCATGTATTCCGATGGGTAGTTCGCTTTCAGCCAGGCTGTCTGATAGGCAACCCACGAATAACAGGTGGAGTGCGATTTATTGAAAGCATATTGAGCAAATTTTTCCCAGTCTGTCCAGATCTTTTGCAGGTCTTTCTCTTTGTAGCCGTTGGATTTTCCACCGGAAATGAACTTTTCTTTCAGTGCAGCCATTTTGTCGGCCATTTTCTTACCCATCGCTTTGCGCAGCTCATCCGATTGCCCCCGTGTGAAGTTGGCCAGCAGCCGCGACAAAAGCATCACCTGTTCCTGGTAAACCGTAATCCCGTAGGTCTCGGCCAGGAATTTTTCCATGACCGGAATATCGTACTTTATTTCCTCTTTGCCTTGCTTGCGGGCAATAAAAGAAGGGATGTAATCCATTGGCCCCGGACGGTATAAGGCATTCATCGCGATCAGATCTTCAAACTTGCCGGGGTGAAGTTCTTTCAGGTACTTCTGCATCCCGGTGGATTCAAACTGAAACGTCCCGGTGGTTTGCCCGTTACTGTACAGTTCATATGTTTTTGGATCGTCTAAAGGAATGGTGTCGATGTCTATCTTGATCCCGTGCGTTGTTTCTATGTTTATGAGCGCATCTTTTATGATGGTCAGGGTCTTAAGCCCCAGAAAGTCCATTTTTATCAGTCCGGTCTCTTCTATGACGGAGCCTTCATATTGCGTCACGAGCAGCTTCTCTTTCGTCTCCTTATCGTCGGCTGTGCTGATGGGCACGATATCGGAAATGTCGGTTTGCCCGATAATAACGCCGCAGGCATGTACTCCGGTACTGCGTACGTTCCCTTCGAGCATCTCGGCATATTTGAGCGTATCGCGCACCAGCGGGTCGGGGCTGTTGGCGGCTTCTTTAAGCTCCGGTACATACTCGATAGCACCGCGAAGATTTATTTTCTTTACATTGGGAATTCTGTCGGGAACTAATTTCGCCAACCGGTCTGCTTCTGACAATGGCAGTTTGTGCACGCGGGCAACGTCGCGGATGGACGATTTTGTAGCCATGGTGCCGTAGGTAATGATTCGGGCAACTCTTTCGTACCCGTACTTTTCGGTTACCCATTGAAGCACTTTATCGCGCCCTTCGTCGTCGAAATCAATATCGATATCGGGCATCGAAATACGGTCAGGATTGAGAAAACGCTCGAACAGTAAATCGTATTTCAGCGGATCGATATCGGTAATTCCCAGGCAGTAAGCCACGGCCGAGCCGGCTGCCGATCCACGGCCGGGTCCCACCGCAACATCCATTTGACGTGCTGCGTTGATAAAATCCTGAACAATGAGGAAATACCCGGGAAATCCCATATGGGTAATGGTATCGAGTTCAAACTTCAACCGGGAGACCACTTCGTCACTAAGTTCCTCTCCGTATTTATTGCGGGCGCCTATTCTGGTGAGGTGCCTCAGGTAGTCCGATTCGAGCTGGATGCGGATCACTTTGTCGTATCCGCCCAACCGGTTAAAGTTGGTCTCGCCAAACTTTTCAATCAACTCCGCTTCGGAGAACTTGGCCTTGTATTCTTCTTCGGTTCCAAACGAACTTTCGATGGGGTAAAAAGGCATCAATGCCGGATTATTGATGGAATAAATTTCCACTTTATCGGCAATCTCCACCGTGTTGGCGAGAGCTTCCGGTATATCGGCAAAAATACGGTTCATCTCTGCCGTGGTTTTTATCCACTCTTGTTTGGTGTAGCGTATCCGGTCGGGATCATCGAAGTCCTTTCCCATGCTCAGGCAGATAAGCCGGTCGTGTGCGTCGGCATCTTCTTCGTTTACAAAGTGGGCATCGTTGGTGGCGATCACCTTCACATCGTATTTTTTACCGATTTTGATGATCTCTTCGTTTACGTGCAATTGCTTTGGGTAGGTTGTTTGGTCGGCATCGGTACGATCGGTTTTGTGGCGTTGGATTTCGAGGTAGAAATCGTCGCCGAAAATATTTTTAAACCATTGTACCGCTTCTTCCGCTCCGGCAATGTTGCCGTCGTCTATTTTTCGCGGTATCTCGCCACCCAGGCAGGCGGTGGAGATGATAAGCCCTTCGTGGTATTTCTCCAGCAGCTCCTTGTCGATCCGCGGACGATAATAAAATCCCTCTGTCCAGCTTTTCGATACCATCTTTATGAGGTTCTTGTAACCGGTCAGGTTCTTGGCAAGGACAACGAGGTGCCATCCACTGCCATCGATTTTTTCCGTTTGTGAAAAACGGTCGCGGCGCGCGCAGTAACATTCGCAGCCAATGATGGGCTTAAAATTGAGTTTGGCTGTTTTTGCGGCAATCTCGTCTTTTAGTTTTTGGCTGGCGGGATTGCTCTCCAGGTCCTTACTCAATTGTTTTATTTCGTTTTTTATTTTCGATTTTACACTCTCGATATAGTTCACAAATTCCTTGATCCCGTACATAGCTCCGTGGTCGGTCAGGGCTATTCCGGCCATACCATCGTTCATGGCTTTATCCACGATCCGGTTGATACTGGCCTGTCCGTCTAACAAGGAGTATTGAGAATGGACGTGTAAATGTACAAATGGCTGCATAAGAGAAATATAAATAGATTTTCTGTTTTTAACAACAACAAATTTAGCCAAAAAAATGGCCATCACGAGAAGAAATTGATAGAAGTTATCAACAGAAATTTCTATTTATGGATGGAGCCTCCACTTTTCTGTGCGCGGGTATAGATTTATTTCGCCACCCGTTCGAGCCATTTCAGCATAAATAACATAGTAAACATTGAAATCAGACATGCACCCACAAATACCAGCCATGTTGCCCAAAGCGGCAAACTTTCGTAGAAAATGGTGCCAAATATTAGCAATTGATTTCCGAGTGCGGTCGCTCCAAGCCAGGCCCCCTGCATAATTCCCTGATATTGGGGCGGAGCAACTTTTGATACGAACGATAATCCAAGCGGACTGATAAACAGTTCAGCAACAGTCAAAATAAAATATGTTCCAATTAGCAAAAATGGAGTTACACGTTGTGCATCGGTAAGACCACCCATAGCCCTTGCTGTCTCTGTGTCTGGCAAGCCTTGTGATCCGATTGACATAATCAGGAAAGCAGTGGCTGCAATTCCCATCCCAATTGCTATTTTCTTTGGAGTGGAAGGTTCTTTTCCCCGTGCTCTAAGCCAGCCAAAGAGACTGATAACAACGGGAGTAAGAAATACCACAAAGAACGGGTTGAAAAACTGGAATAATTCAGCCCCTTTTATTCTTGTAAATCCCAAATTGATGTTGATTTTACTCAAATCCGTATATTCATTTGCAAAGAATGTGAGGGTAACCCCGTTTTGGTGGAATGAGAACCAGAAGAAAATCACTACGGCAAACACCGAGAATAGAGCATATAAGCGTTGACGAACTTCCTTTGGATCCATTTGGACAATTGTCGGTTGCGCATCAGAACTTTCTTTAACCCTCGCAGCTTTCAGTGCCGGATCGGGAAATTTCCTTTTGTTAATAATGAAGATTGTCAGAGAGATTAACATGGCGAAAATTGCTACACCAAAAGCATAATGAAATCCGGTATTAAAAACGTTCAAGTATTCGTTGGCAAAAGCAGTCAAGTCGGTCGGTACGGTTTTGCTCACTTCTGTGGAAAGCTCTGAAAAACGTTGTGTGGCTTCCGGTGTAATGCTCCCTCTTAAAAATTGGTGGCAAAGCGCCGGAAGATCGGAATTGTATTCAAAACCATTGTGTTGAACCCACCAGTTACGGATTCCTACAGCAATAAGCGGAGCAAATAAAGCACCGATATTAATAAACATGTAGAAAATCTGAAATCCGGTGTCTCTTTTATCAGAATATTTGGGGTCATCATACATCTGCCCTACCACAGCTTGTAAGTTGCCCTTAAACAACCCGTTACCAAAAGCAATAACAAATAATCCGAAGCAGGTCATGGCTAAAAATAGTGCAAAATTAGGAACAGGAGTAGGCGTTGGAATAGCAATCAGGAAATAACCTATTGTCATTAGTATCAAGCCCCATAAGATTGTTTTCTTGTACCTTTTAGTTTTATCTGCAATGAAACCGCCGGCAAGCGCAAGTAGATATATCAGGGCATAGAATACGGAGTAGATGATAGTGGCTTGTGTTTTGTCTAATCCGAATTTAGATAAAAGGAATAACGATAATATCGCCATCATAATGTAAAAACCGAAACGCTCGCCCATGTTAGAAAGAGCTGCGCTAATAAGTCCTTTAGGATGATTTTTGAACATAAATTGAAGCTTTTAGATGTTTAGGAATTTTATTGAATTTGCAAATATACATAAATATGGAATACAAGCCAATTTAGGCAAATCAGGGACAATTCATCCTGTTTTGAGAAATAAGAGCAAAATATTTCTTCATTTTGTTGTATTATTTAATTTTTGTTGTAATTTTGCAACCTAAATTCGTAAAAAACGAATAAAATGAAACAGAACAATTTTGCATATTCTTTCTATTTTTACTTTTACTTTAGTAGGTAGAACAGGATTTTATGTGCAAAATGAAGAAATAAAAAATAATTTTTTGAATAGAAAATCCTGTCGATAGCACGATGGGATTTTTTCTTTTATAGACATTAGCTATCAGAACAGATGAAAAGAGTTGCCATACAAGGCGGATTAGGCGCTTACCACGACATTGCTGCCCGTAATTATTTCGGGGAAGAGATTGAGATTGTACCTTGTCCTACGTTTAAAGACATTTTTTCGAAAGCCCAAAAAGATGAGCTCCTAATTGGAATAATGGCGATCGAAAATACGATTGCCGGCGGGCTGTTGCTTAATCATGACCTGCTTAAAATCAATAATTTGAAGATTGCAGGAGAGCATAAGTTGCGTATTTCACATACATTATCGGCATTGCCCGGGCAGAGCTTGCAAGACATAAGGGAGATTGTTTCGCACCCTATGGCACTGATGCAATGTTCCGATTTTATTGAAAGCCTGCCTCATGTGAAAATTGTTGAACACGAAGATACCGCTCTGGCAGCCAAAGCAATAATGGAGAATAATACTCCGGGTGTAGCGGCAATATGCAGTAAACTTGCTGCCGAGGTATATCATCTGGAAATTATCAGGGAGGGGATAGAAACCAATAAACGCAACTTTACCCGGTTTTTGGTATTGGCTCACGACGAAATGATCCCTGAAATCCGGAAATCTTCCGATATCGACAAAGCATCGCTTGTTTTCGTGTTGCCACACAGCGAAGGAAGCCTTTCAAGGGTGTTATCGGTGCTGTCGTTTTACGATATTAATCTTACGCGGATTCAGTCGCTGCCGATCATTGGCCGGGAATGGGAATACCAGTTTTACATCGATCTCACTTTTTCCAATTTCGAGAGATACCGTCAGTCCATCAAGGCGATACTGCCTTTGGTGGGAAACCTGAAAGTGTTGGGTGAGTATGTCGAAGACAAACATATTGTTGCAGATTGAATAACAAACGAATAACAATTGAATAACAACAACCAAATGGATAAGATACTCAACATAGAGCCTGCCGGGCATATAAAAAGCATTTCTGAATACTATTTTTCGGTTAAGCTTGCCGAAGTAGCCAAAATGAATGCCGAAGGCAAAAATGTCATTAGCTTAGGGGTGGGCGCGCCCGACAAAATGCCATCGCCGGAAACTATTGAAACGCTGTGTGAAAGCGCTCAGCGCCCCGATGTGCACGCTTATCAGCCTTACTCCGGGATACCGGAATTGAGAAAGGCTTATGCCGGGTGGTATAAAAAAATTTACAACGTTGACTTAACGTTAGACGAAGTGTTGCCGCTGATCGGCTCAAAAGAAGGGATTTTACACGTCTCGATGACTTTTCTCAATTTCGGCGACTCGGTGTTGGTTCCCAATCCGGGATACCCGACCTACAGATCGGTTTCGGAACTTCTCCGTGCCAATGTTATCGAGTATGATTTACTGGAAAAGAACGATTGGCTGCCCGATTTCGATGCGTTGGAAAAACTGGATTTGACCCGGGTGAAACTGATGTGGGTAAATTATCCCAATATGCCTACCGGGAAGAATGCGTCGAAAGCGTTGTTTGAAAAATTAGTGGCCTTTGGCAAAAAGCACCGTATCGTCATTTGTCACGATAATCCGTACAGCCTTATCCTGAACGATGATCCGATGAGTATCTTGTCGGTTGACGGGGCAAAAGAAAGTTGCATTGAACTCAATTCGTTGAGTAAATCGCACAATATGTCGGGATGGCGTATGGGACTGCTGGCATCCAATCCCGAGTTTGTAAAATGGGTATTGAAGGCTAAAAGCAATATCGACAGCGGCCAGTTTAAACCCATGCAGCTGGCAACCGTTGCCGCTCTACAAAACACCCGGGAGTGGCACAGCGACATGAATCGTATTTATGCCGGACGCCGTGTATGGGCGGAAAAAATAATGGATTTGCTGAACTGCAGGTACGACAAAACCCAGGTCGGACTCTTTGTTTGGGGAAAATTGCCGGAATCCGTGGTGTCCAGTAAAGATTTTATTGACGATATTCTTTACAACGCCCGCGTTTTTATTACCCCCGGCGTAATCTTCGGAAGCAACGGCGAGGGATACATCCGGATTTCACTCGGTTCAGCTGTTGAAAAAATGCAGGAAGCGTACGACAGGATTGAGATCTACTCAAACATCAAACATCAAACTTTAAACATCAAACACTAAAAATATGGAATTTGAATCAATTTTATTACCCGGGGTCGAAGACAAGCGCCCGATTATCATTTCCGGCCCTTGCAGCGCCGAAACGGAAGAACAGGTAATGGAAACCGCACAAAAACTTGCTGAAAAAGGAGTGAAAATATTCAGGGCAGGGGTGTGGAAGCCGCGTACGAAACCCGGCGGGTTTGAAGGGGTCGGCACGCCGGCATTGAAATGGCTCCAACGAGTGCGAAAAGAAACCGGTATGTATGTGGCAACCGAAGTGGCAACGGAAAAGCATGTGTATGAATCGCTGAAATACAATATGGATATGTTGTGGATTGGCGCCCGTACTACGGCAAATCCTTTTGCCGTGCAGGAAATTGCAGATACATTAAGAGGTGTGGATATCCCGGTTTTGATAAAAAATCCGGTTAATCCCGATCTGGAGTTATGGATTGGCGCCATTGAGCGTTTATACAACGCCGGGATCAAGAAGATCGGTGTCATTCATCGCGGATTCAGCACCAACGATAAGACCGTTTATCGCAACATTCCGCAATGGCATATCCCTATCGAATTAAAACGTCGTTATCCCAATCTTCCCGTCATTTGCGATCCGAGCCATATTGGCGGGAAACGCTCCATGATTAAAACGATTAGTCAACAGGCCATGGACCTGAACTACTACGGATTGATCATCGAGTCGCACCGCAACCCCGATGATGCCTGGAGCGACAGCTCTCAACAAATTACTCCCGATACATTGGCTGAGATCCTGAGTGAATTGGTTATCCGTGACCAGGTGCAATCGACGGAAGACCTGTCCGACCTGCGCCGCCAGATCGACGACCTGGACAATGAAATCCTGCAGCTGTTATCGAAACGGATGCGCGTGTCACGCGAAATTGGGCTTTACAAACTGGAGCACGATATGCCTGTGCTTCAAACCGGCCGTTACGATCATATCCGTAAGGATCGTGTGGAGCAAGCCGAGAAAATGGAGATGGCGGGTGAGTTTGTACTGAAGGTTCTTGAAGCCATTCACACGGAATCCGTTCGTCAGCAATTCGAAGTCATGGAGAAAGCGAAAAAGTAAGAAATATGAAAATACTCATCTTGGGAGCCGGTAAAATGGGGTCGTTTTTTGCCGATGTGCTCAGTTTCGATCACGAGATAGCTGTTCTGGACACCGACCCCCGGAAACTACGGTTTATCTACAACACACTTCGGATGACAAGGCCGGAGGAGGTGCAGGATTTTGCACCCGAGCTGGTTATCAATGCCGCTACGCTGAAATATACCATCGAAGCGTTTCACAACGTATTGCCCTATTTGCCGCAAACGTGTATTCTGAGCGATATTGCATCGGTTAAAACCGGATTGGAAGAGTTTTATCGTGAACGTACCCGCCCGTATGTCTCCACTCACCCGATGTTTGGCCCCACGTTTGCCAGCCTGAGCGACCTAAGCACGCAAAGCGCCATTATCATATCGGAATCGTCGCACCTGGGAAAGGTTTTTTTCCGCGATTTATACCGCCGGCTTAAACTCAACGTGTTTGAATACAGTTTCCGGGAGCACGACGAGACCATCGCCTATTCGCTTTCCATCCCGTTTGCCTCCACACTGGTGTTTGCATCGGTCATGAAGCATCAGGATGCGCCGGGTACCACGTTCAAGAAACACATGAATATTGCGCAGGGGTTGCTTTCGGAAGATGATTTTCTCCTTACGGAGATATTGTTCAACCCTTATACTCCTGATCAGTTAGTGAAAATCAGAGAAAAACTGAAAGAGCTGCTGGCTATTGTACAGGACAAGGATATTGAGGCTATGAAAGGATTTTTAGCGCAAGTGAGAAAAAATATCGAGTGAAATATCCGGTTATCTATTCCTCCGCATACATCCTTACGATCTTCGCATCACTTTTGGGGCGGTTGTTACCATCCACGGGCAGAACTGCAATTTTATCAATAATGTCCAACCCTTCGATGATTTCGCCAAAAACGGTGTATTCACCGTCTAAATGACGCGCACCGCCGATAGTGGAGTAGGCTTCTTTGAGTTCCGCCGGAAGGAAAAATTTGCCGGGAGCGGCTTCATACAACGAATCCACCACGTGAAGGACCGAATCCAGCATGGTATTAAAGGCTTCGGCATCGGTGGTTTTCAATTTAGCCAGATCATCCTTATGCGGTAAATAATGCTCGCGGATGATTTTGTTCTTGATGGGCACGTTCACTGCCATCTCCATAGAATCCAGCCGTCCCTGAGTATATACCTTCCCGTGCACGATATAGAACTGGGAAGCATCCGATTTCTTCTGCGGATTTTCGTTGTCACCCCTTCGTGGAGCAGCCAGGGCTCCTTTTTTATGAAAATGATTGTCCCTGAATTCCGGCATAATATCCATATCGGTCCGTCCGCCGCCGATTTGTGCTCCGGCAGGAGCATTCTTCGAATCCTGGGCTCCGCCCTGAATCATAAAATCCTTAATGACCCTGTGGAACAGCGTTCCGTTAAAGTATCCCTGCTTCACCAGTTTCAGGAAATGGTCGCTGTGATTGGGGGTGTCGTCGTACAAGATGGCTTTCATTGTGCCGTAATTGGTTTCGATAACAATAACCGGATATTTCGTTTGCGCACTGACGAGCAGCGAAAAAGTGAATAAAACGGTTAAGAAGATCTGTCTTTTCATATTTCAAGAAATTTAAACTTGTCTACAAAAGAGGATCGTAAATCCTAATTGGGTGCCCTTTTGTAGAGGAAAAACGCGATGCCGATAAAAACAATATTGGGAATCCATGCAGCAACAAAAGGGCTCATGCTCCCTTTCACGGCAAACGATGAGCTGATGGTCATGAACAGAATGTAGGCCATACTCAGGGCCAGGCCGAGGCCGATGTTCACCCCCATGCCCCCTTTCACTTTCCGTGCAGAGAGGGAGGCCCCGATAATGGTCAGGATAAAAGCCGAAAAAATAGACGCATAGCGCGAATGGTATTCTATCTGAAACGCCTGGATATTACCCAGTCCGCGCTCTTTCTGGCTTTTTACGTGGCGGTACAATTGAGGAGTGGTCATCATCTGTTGGTCTGAATTGGCCACAATAAAATCGTTGGGGATAATTTGTATAATCGTATCAATAGCGGAGCCGTGAGTGATCTTCTCCTCCAGCCCGTTGAAATTCCTTATCTGGTAATCGTTGATTGTCCAGTGGTACAGTGAATCGTATTTGATGGAGTAGGCTGTCAGGCGTGAGACCAGCTTCAGGCTGTCGAAATGATCAATGGAAAAGTTATATCCCGTTTTAGACTCCATGTCAAAATTACCGAAATAGACAATGGTTCCTTCAGCTACCTTAAACTGTATATCCCGGTCACCTGTTTTTCGTTTGCGCGGGTCAATGTATGTTTGTTCAAAGTCGATGCGGGTTTTGTTGGCAGGTGGTATGATAAAACCACCCATCACAAAAGTGAAAACGGCAATGACGGCTGCCGATATCATATAGGGCCTGAGCAACCGTTTAAAGCTTACCCCGTTGGATAAAAGAGCGATGATCTCCGAATTTGAAGCCATTTTGGATGTGAAAAATATCACGGCCAAAAAGATAAAGAGCGGACTGAAAAGATTGGCGTAATACGGAATAAAATTGAGGTAATAATTAAAAATTATCTCTTTGAGCGGGGCGCTGTTGCTCATAAATTTATCAATCTTCTCGTTAATGTCGAACACCACGGAGATCGACAAAATAAGGGTTATCATGAAGATGTATGTCCCCAGGAATTTTTTGATGATGTACCTGTCTATCCGAAACAATTTGAGCTTATCCTTCATACTCAGTGATATTCAGTCGTTATTATTCGTAACCCCTATAATCGTTGCATGGTCCTTTCCGCCATGATGCGTTTCCAGGCCGTGAAATCGCCTTCAATAATATGTTTACGGGCCTCTCGCATGAGCCAGGTGTAAAACGCAAGGTTATGCACCGAGGCAATCTGCAACCCTAAAATTTCATTCATGTTGATAAGATGCCGCAAATAAGCTTTGCTGTAGAGTGTGTCCACGTATGAAGCGCCCTCCTCTTCGATGGGGGAGAAGTCGTCTTTCCATCGTTCGTTTCGCATATTCAGAATGCCGTTTTTGGTGAAAATTTGTCCGTTCCGCCCGTTTCGCGTAGGCATGATACAATCGAACATATCCACGCCGCGCTCTATCGCTTCCAAAAGATTGGCCGGTGTACCTACTCCCATCAGGTAGCGAGGTTTGTCTTTGGGCAGGATTTCGTTTACAAGCTCCACCATTTCGTACATTTTCTCCGTGGGCTCGCCCACAGCCAATCCGCCGATAGCGTTCCCGTCTGCCTCAAACGAAGCGACATATTCCGCTGCACGGCGGCGAAGATCGGGATACACGCATCCTTGCACAATGGGGAACAATGTCTGCTTATAGCCGTACGGACATTCGGTTTCGTTAAACCTGCCGATACACCTTTTCAGCCACCTCTCGGTGAGGTCGAGCGACTTTTCCGCATAGCCGTAATCGGCGTCACCGGGAGTGCATTCGTCAAAAGCCATCATGATGTCTGCGCCGATTATACGTTGGATGTCCACTGCCTTTTCCGGTGTGAAAAAATGTTTCGAACCGTCAATGTGCGAGCGAAATTCGGCCCCTTCTTCATTCAACTTCCGGTTTTCGGCAAGCGAAAAGACCTGAAAGCCGCCGCTATCCGTCAGAATGGGCCTGTCCCAACTGTTAAACTTATGCAATCCTCCGGCAAGTTGCATAATTTCCAATCCCGGCCGCAGATAAAGATGATACGTATTCCCGAGGATGATTTGCGCCTTGATGTCGTCTTTCAGTTCAGTCATTTGCACCGCTTTCACACTTCCCACAGTGCCCACAGGCATAAATACGGGTGTTTCAATCTGCCCGTGATCGGTCGTGATCAATCCCGCGCGCGCACTCGAAGAGGAATCGGTATGTTGCAGTTCAAATTTCAAAACGATACAGTTATTTTTGTTCTACCGGATTATGTGTGAAAGCATACCCGGTAGTGTTATTTTTAATTGAACGCAAAGATAAGAATTCTGCTCTCACAATCTTACCGGTTGTGGATTAAAAATAGTTTCTCTGCCCTATTTTTGAAAACTCGGGTAAAAATGTTATCTTTGTAACAACACGACACCCACATTGCCCGTATAACGACAAAGATTCTGAGGAAAATCTACTCTCCATTCAGAAATTAACGCCGGATTGTCAAATGAGATAAACACCCCGGCGAGTTATTGATTTGCTTTCCCGTGGCGAAATTAAAAATAATTCAACTTTCGCATGTTTTCTCGGATAGTGCATGCGACTAAAATATCGTCAGACAACGATTTAGTCGCAATCATATAACTTATGGAAGTTCAAAATATAACGATTAAAAAATAAGAAACAAATGAAAATTGCTTACATTGGAACATACCCTCCCAGACAATGCGGGATTGGTACATTCACACAAAACCTAAGTAAATCCATAGCCTTGAACGTGCGGCAGGATATAAAGATTCACGCTAACGTAACAGCCATTAACGACTCCGCCTCTTTGCAACAATACGATTACCCGCCTGAGGTCAAGTTTGTTATCCGTCAAAACTACCGCGAAGATTATATCAATGCTGCGGAACACATCAACTTGAGTAACTCCCAGGCTTGTATTCTCAATCACGAATTTGGAATTTTTGGGGGAGAGTCGGGATTGTATATCCTCTCTCTCATTGACCGGTTAAAAATTCCACTCGCCGTAGTTTTTCATACTGTTTTGAAAGAACCTTCTTTCCTCCAAAAAAACATCATCCGCAAAATCAATGAAGCAGCTGTCAAAATAGTTGTGATGAGCAACAAGGCCGTGGAGTTGCTTACCGATATCTACGGAATACCATCGCACAAAATTGAAGTTATAGAGCACGGTGTACCGGATTATCTGGGCGTTACACATGAAGCGATAAAAAAAGAGTACAACCTGAGTGATCGGAACGTGTTGCTTACGTTCGGTTTTTTAGGGCGGAACAAGGGAATAGAGACCGTGATTGATGCGTTGCCCGCTGTAGTGGAAAAACATCCGTCGCTGCTCTACATCGTTTTGGGAGCCACTCACCCCAATATACTGAAATATTCGGGCGAAGAGTATCGAAATTATTTAAACAAACTGGTACGAGACCGTAAATTGCAAAATAACGTGATCTTTCTCAAATCTTTCGTTACGGAAGATGTCCTTTTTGAATACCTGAGGGCTTGTGATATTTACGTTACTCCGTACAACAATAAAGAGCAAATTACAAGCGGGACGCTCGCTTATGCCGTAGGCGCCGGCGCCGCGGTCCTCTCCACACCATACTGGCATGCCGAGGAATTGTTGGCAGAGGGTCGCGGGCGCTTGTTTGATTTCAAAAACTCCGAGCAATTGGCGGCTATTTTGAATGATCTGCTCGATCATCCCGAAAAAATGAAGGCGTTGAGGGCAAAAGCGTATAATTACGGTAAACAGTTGCGCTGGCCAATGATCGGGAAGCAATACCTCGAACTGGTCAGCACGATGATAGAAGCTCCCGCGACGCCGAAGAAATCCCAGAAATCAATTATCGAAGTAGAACTTTTGCCTGAGTTTAAATTAGACCATGTGAGAAGGCTGACCGACGATACGGGTATTGTGCAACATGCCCGTTATGGTATTCCTAATCTGAAAGAAGGCTATTGCCTCGACGACAATGCCCGCGCGCTTTTGATGTCGCTGATGGCCTACGGGCAAAACAAAGATCCGTTCGCATTAGATTGCATGCGTATTTACCTCAGTTATATCCAATACATGCAGACTGAGGAGGGTACATTCCGAAACTTCCTCAGTTTCAGGCGTGATTTCTTAGATAAAGAGGGAAGCGAAGATTCTTTCGGAAGAACAATCTGGGCGTTGGGGTATCTCCTGTATGCCTCGCCAAAAATTGCTTACAGGGAGTTTGGCAAAGAGCTGTTTGAAAACTCGAGGGAACATTTCACCAGGCTTGAGCACTTGCGCGGTATTGCCGACACCGTGATCGGGATTTGCTATTACCTGAGGTGTTTCCCGGGTGACGAACCGTTGTTGCAATTAATGAATAAATTGGCAACAAGGCTTACCGACTCTTTCCACGAAAACCAAACCGAAAAATGGCAATGGTTCGAACCGTCTCTTACATACGACAACGCCATTCTGCCGTTAAGCCTTTTCCATGCAGCAGAAGTTTCAAATAATGAGCTGTTTAAAGATGTTGCCATAAAAACCACTGCATTTTTAGAAGAGGTGACTTTAAGTAAAGGGTATCTTTCGCCCATAGGGAGTGACGGCTGGTATGTGAAAGGTGGAACACGGGCGATGTTCGATCAGCAAGCCATTGATGTGATGGCGAATGTGCAGTTGTATTTTCAAGCATTTAAAGTTACGGAGGAACCCGATTATATCCATAAAATGTTTCAATCGTTCCTCTGGTTTTTGGGTGAGAACGACTTGCGGGTGCCGCTCTACGATTATGAAACGGGAGGATGTTGCGACGGGCTCAAAAAAGATGGTGTGAATCGTAATCAAGGCGCTGAGAGTACTTTGGCTTACCTTATCTCGCACCTGACCGTTCTTAAGGCATTGGAGTACGAATTATGAAAATAGCCGTTCTTGCTCCCATCGCCTGGAGAACGCCACCCCGAAAGTACGGGCCATGGGAACTGGTTGCTTCAACTATTACCGAAGAGTTGGTGAAGAGAGGATTCGATGTGACACTTTTTGCAACCGGCGATTCTGTTACCGGGGGAAAATTGTCTTTTACTTGTCCCGGGGGATATGAGGAAGATAAAAGCATCGATCCGAAAGTGGCTGAATGTTTGCACATCAGCTCCCTTATGGAACGGGCCGATGAGTTTGATATTATTCACAATCACTTCGATTTTCTTCCCCTGACTTATTCAAGATTGATCGGTACCCCGATGATAACTACCATACACGGTTTTTCGTCACCCAAAATTATTCCCGTGTATCAGCGGTATAACGACATCAATCACTACGTATCCATCAGTTACGCCAACCGCAGTGAGCGCCTCAGGTATATTGCCAATGTGTATAATGGAATTAACCCGGACGATTTTACATTTAATCCCACTGTTGGCGATTATCTGTTGTATTTCGGGCGTATTCATCACGACAAAGGTACGCGCGAAGCGATAGAGATTGCTTTAAGGGCAAAAATGAAGTTGATTATTGCAGGGTATATCCAGGATGAAAATTATTATCATCGGGAAGTGGAGCCTTTTATCGACGGCCGGCAGGTAACCTATGTGGGGAATGCCGGCCCCGCTCAACGGGATAAATTGCTGGGCGAAGCCTATGCCTTGCTTCATCCGATTAATTTTGAGGAACCTTTCGGGTTAAGCGTTGCCGAGAGCATGTTCTGTGGTACGCCGGTTATCGCTTTCAACAAAGGATCGATGGCGGAGCTTATCGAACACGGGGAAAATGGTTTTTTAGTGAACAGCGTTGATGAGGCCCTAACGGCTATCCCACGGATTGACGGAATAGACCGCAACTATTGCCGGCAATATGCCGCATCAAAATTCTCCATAGAAAAGGCTACCGACGATTACGTGAAAGCGTACGAAAAAGTGCTTTCGTTATAGTAGGTCTGCATCTCGGCGGAATGTATGCACCTAAAGCGTTCATCTGACGATATTTTACGACCCATCTTAGCTCGCATCACTAAAAGAGTAGAAACTCGCTTCGCTCAAACAGCTACTCTTTTTTACGTTCATCGCAAGCTATGGGTTCCCCGTAAAATATCTAAAGGTCTCCCTCTTTAGTCGCATACATACTACTCGCGAAAGTTCAATTGTTCAAAATCTTATCCAATAGTTTGCGAACACTTACCGTCATAAATCCCGAGCCGGTATCCGATAACCCGTAGGGGACGAACAGCTCATCGTTGTGGATAATGGACCCACAAGAATAAACCACGTTGGGTACATAGCCTTCCCTCTCTTCATCGTTGGGAACAAGAAGAGGATCTTTAAGCCTACCGATCTCTTTGGTGGGGTCGTTGAGGTCGAGCAGGGTAGCCCCTAAGGAATACTGGCGCATAGGCCCTACGGCGTGCGTAATGACCAGCCAACCTTCGGATGTCTCAATCGGGGCGCCGCAGTTCCCGATTTGAATAAATTCCCAGGGGTACACCGGTTCTTGTATTTTTATCGGTGCCGGCCAAACATTTATGTTGTCGGAAAAGGCGATATAGCTGCTGATCCCGTCAATCCTGGATAACATAGCATATTTACCGTTTACTTTCCGGGGGAACAACGCCAGGTTTTTATTCTTTGTCCCCTCACCGTGGAGCGGTTTAATTTCGAAAGTATAAAAATCCTTGGTCACCAAAAGTTTCTGCAAAGTCACGTAGCCGTCGTAGGCGCTGTATGTGGCATAATAGGTGGTTTCACCGTTATCTTCGGTGAATTTCACAAAGCGGGCATCTTCAATTCCTTTGCGTTCGGTATATGACGTAGGGAAAATCACCCGTTCCGATATGTGTGTATCGCGGGAGAAGTGAATGGTATAGTGCGAATCGGCCAGCCATACTATTTGCTTGACGGCTCGCTGTGTCTCCTCCGCCAGGTTGTTGTTGTTTGACAGATATTCATTCACCGACTTCAATAACTCTCCGTATATGAACTTCTCTTTTAAAGAGTCCATTACCGGTTTTATCACAAATTCGTCAACTCCCATTTCGTGAAGCTTAGCCTGAAAGCTTTTTTTATCGTAGATGTGCCTTTTTGTTACTTCAGCGCTGTCAACGTAATATCCTGCTTTTTCGAACTCCAATTCTCCCCGGTAATTGATCACCCCCGTTTGGAACACGATGCTCGAGATGTGCCCTTCGCCGGTTGCGCGGAAGCTGACAATGATTCGTTTTGATCCCTCGCTCAATCCGGTTTGATCAGGTGATTCAACAATAGACGGATTGAAGAATGCCGCCGAGCTAATGGAATATTCCATGGAAAAATAGGAACCGATCAGCAATTTTTTGACCATACTGATCTGCTCAGCTTCGGTATATTTATTTCCGACAATATTCATGGCTTTCCGGTAATGCTCGATGAATTTATGGGTCAGGTTACGATGCCGTTTGGAGAACTCCCTCAACGTGTACGTCAAAGCTTTGTCTGCAACACTTTCATCCATTTCCAATACCTTGGTTATTAAAGCACTTGTCCGCTCCTCTCCCAAATCCAGAAAACGGATGATTACTTGTTTATTATTGGGGTAAAACTTATTGGGTAGGCGGTTGATAATAATTTTCATACAGTACAAAGAATTGCCCGGAAGTTATTTTCCGGAATAAGAAATTGTTTAAATTTGTTTTGCTATTCAAAAAGAATTATTTTTCAGGAGAGTTCTTTCTTGTTTTGGCGATAATAGCGGGCTATTTGAGCCAAATAAAAGGAAGAAGAATACAAAAAAGAAACTTTTTGAAGGCAAAGATCTTTTATTTACGTCTTTCGTAAGAAATTTAAACAGTTTCTAAGACTCTGAGGCAAATATACACAAATAAAAGGATTTATTCAAATATCCGGCCTCATCCCGGTTATCCGGTTTGAAAAGTCGGGATTAACTCCGGTTTTTCTTCGTTTTAAATGAAACGGCATGGCGCATCCAAAAATAAAATACTATTTTTGTGGTACAGTTTTTAATTAATCACATTAGTCACAGCAAAGAAAAACAATACAAGATTATGCAAAGAAAACCCGATTGGCTTAAGATTGAACTTCCCCAGGGGAAGCAATATCTCGATATAAAGGAGGTTATAGCAAGAAATAAACTCCACACCATTTGTGTAAGCGGAAAATGCCCGAACTTGTCGGAGTGTTGGGGAAACGGAACGGCAACATTTATGATCCTGGGAGAGATATGTACCCGTTCCTGTGGCTTCTGCGCCACCAAAACCGGAAAACCGCTGCCGATAGATTGGGATGAACTGGACAGGCTGGCCGACACGATCTCCAAAATGAACCTGAAACATTGTGTAATAACAAGTGTTGACAGGGACGACCTGAGGGATTACGGCGCGGAATTCTGGGCAGAGACCATCCGGTACATAAAGAAAAAGAATCCGGGGATTACCCTTGAAACGTTGATTCCTGATTTTCTGGGCAAGGCGGAACTCATCCATAAAGTAATCGATGCCGGCCCCGAAATAATCTCACACAATATGGAAACCGTGCGCAGGCTTACTCCGCTTGTGCGTAGCCGCGCTAAATACGATATAAGCCTGAAGACCATTGAAACCGTTGCAAAAAGCAATAAAAGCAAACCAAAATCGGGAATGATGGTCGGTTTGGGAGAGACCCCCGAAGAAGTGGTACAAACAATGGATGATCTCAGGGCCGTCGGGTGCAGGGTTTTGACTATCGGACAATATCTTCAACCCACACGCAAGCATCTTCCGGTGAGTGAGTTTGTTTCTCCCGACCAGTTTAGGGAATACAAGAGGATAGGATTGGAAAAGGGGTTCGAGTTTGTGGAAAGCGGCCCTTTGGTACGTTCTTCTTACAGAGCCGAAAGGCACGTATGAACAGGTTAAACTTTATATGGACAACAAAAAAGTCAATTTTCAAAATCTTGGCCGCATTCGCTACAAAGAAGCCTGGGATTTGCAGGAAGAGTTGTTTCAGTCGGTGGTTGACGCGAAAATACACAATAGCCTGACCAGGCCACAGTACTTGCTTTTTTGCGAGCATGAACCGGTTTACACCTTGGGAAAAAGCGGCAACAGGCAGAATCTGCTTATTGCGGAACAGGTCTGCAAAAGCAAAAATATCGATTATTACCCCATCGACCGGGGCGGCGACATTACTTTCCACGGTCCGGGACAACTGGTAGCGTATCCTATCATCGATATGGAAGAGTTTCGTGTCGGTGTGAAGTCATACGTTCATAAACTGGAGGATGTGGTTATCCATACACTTCAATCCTACGGTATTGCAGGCGAGAAGGACGAAAAAGCGATGGGCGTCTGGATAGATGCACAATATCCTGCGAGAGCCCGGAAAATCTGTGCCATCGGCGTGCGCACCAGCCGGTTTGTAACCATGCACGGCTTAGCGCTCAACGTAAACACCGATTTGACCTACTTCAACTACATCAACCCCTGTGGATTTACGGATCGCGCTGTTACGTCGATGCAGAAAGAACTGGGGCGTGAAGTGGATTTTCACGAAGTTTCAGGTAGGATGAAAGAGGCTTTTGCTGTTGTATTTGGGATGGAATTTGCGGAGTAAGCTTTATATCGTTCAATTCTCTACCCTTAAACATTTTTAACTGCCAAATCGATCAAATCGTTTTAACATTTTCTATTTTTGTGTTTCGAAAGCCGAAAGACCAATTTGGCACTAACGGATTTCAGGCAATTCCTGCAGCACCGCAAATTTAAACAGATTACAATATGAGTCAAGTGGTTGATATCAAAGAATTAAACGAGAGGATTGAGCAGAAGAGCGCCTTTACTCAAACCCTTTTTACCGGAATGGATAAAGTGATCGTGGGACAGAAACATCTGGTGGAGTCGCTTTTAATCGGATTGTTGTCCGACGGGCATATCCTGCTTGAAGGTGTGCCCGGACTGGCAAAGACGTTGGCCATAAAATCACTGGCACAACTTATCGAAGCAAAATACAATCGTGTGCAGTTTACGCCCGACCTGTTGCCGGCTGACGTTATTGGGACAATGATATACAGTCCGCGCAACGAAGAGTTTCTGGTGAAACACGGTCCGATTTTTGCTAATTTTGTGTTGGCAGACGAAATAAACCGTGCACCTGCCAAAGTTCAGAGTGCGTTGCTCGAAGCCATGCAGGAACGCCAGGTTACTATCGGCGAGAAGACCTATAAATTGCCCAGCCCTTTTTTGGTGATGGCCACGCAAAACCCGATTGAACAAGAAGGAACTTATCCGTTGCCTGAAGCCCAGGTCGATCGGTTTATGCTGAAAGTGGTTATCGGTTATCCTACTAAAGAGGAAGAAAAACGAATCGTCCGGCAAAATATTTTTGAGCCCGTGGCTATCGATAAGCCGGTGGTTTCTACCGAAGAGATCATGGACGCCCGAAAAGTAGTACGTGATGTATATATCGACGAAAAAATAGAACGTTACATTATCGACATTGTGTTCGCTACCCGTTTTCCCGATCAATTCGGCTTGAAAGGCATGAAAGAGATGATCGGGTTCGGCGCTTCGCCGCGTGCGTCGATCAATCTGGCATTGGCCGCCCGCACATTCGCCTTCATTAAACGCCGCGGTTACGTTATCCCTGAAGATATCCGGGCCGTTTGCCACGATGTTCTCCGTCACCGCATCGGACTCACTTACGAAGCCGAAGCCAACAACCTGACCTCGGAAGAAATTATCAGCGAAATATTAAATAAGGTTGAAGTACCGTAATTACGGCCGGGTGACTTGGAAAAGGAGAAATAGATGGAAACCAGCGAATTACTGAAAAAAGTACGGCATATTGAAATAAAAGCACGCGGGTTGTCACGAAATATTTTTGCGGGACAATATCATTCTGCTTTTAAAGGGCGTGGTATGGCGTTTTCCGAAGTTCGCGAATACCAGTACGGAGACGATATGCGCGATATCGACTGGAACGTGACTGCCCGATACAACCGTCCTTACGTGAAGATTTTCGAAGAAGAACGGGAGCTTACCGTGATGTTGCTTGTTGATGTGTCGGAAAGTCTGGGTTTTGGCTCATCGGAGAAAATGAAGCGTGACGTTGTGGCCGAGATTGCGGCAACGTTGGCGTTTTCAGCCATTCAGAACAACGATAAAATCGGTGTGATCTTTTTTTCCGATAAAGTGGAAAAATTTATTCCGCCCAAGAAAGGGAGGAAACATATCCTTTTCATTATCCGTGAGATCCTGGGTTTTGAACCCGAAAGTACCGGAACCGACATCAACCTGGCATTGCGTTATATGACCAACGCCATTAAAAAGCGGTGCACCACATTTTTAATTTCCGATTTTATTGACACGGGCGATTACAAACCTTCGCTCCGTATTGCCAACCGCAAACACGATATTGTGGCCATTCAGGTTTACGACAAGCTCAGCACCCGGTTGCCGTCATTGGGGCTGATGAAGATAAAAGATCCCGAAACAGGCGGTGAAATGTGGATAGACACGTCATCCGGAAGCGTAAGAAACGATTACGCGAAATGGTGGCTGGACCGTCAGGCCGAGATGATGCTCACATTCAAGCAGAGCAGTGTGGATAACGTATCCGTTTCAACGGAAGACGACTATGTGAAAGCGCTATTGCTGTTATTTCAAAGAAGGAGATAAAGGTGAGAACAAAGATTCTGTATAGCATATTGCCGTTATTTTTGCTGATAAGCATTACCCATCGGTCTTTTGCGCAACGCGCGTCGGTGCAGGCAACTGTTCAGCCCGCCGAAATTCAGATTGGTGAACAGGCGCTTATCAACCTGAAGGTTATTGCTCCAAAAGATAAAACCATTCAGTTTCCCGTTTATCAGAAAGAGATCATCCCCGGCCTGGAAGTATTGACCATGCTTCCACCCGATACCGTGATCGAGAACAACGTGGCCACAATGAATTTCAAATACGTTGTAACGTCATTCGACTCCACGTTGTATTATGTTCCGCATATGCCCATTTTCGATGGAACCGATACCATCTTCTCCAACTCTTTCGGGTTGAAAGTCACCTCGCCCGTGCTGAAGGATTCTACCGTGGCGTATCTGGAGAAAATGAATACCGGGCAAACCGATTCCATCGATTTCCGGCAGCTTCAGCTTAATGACATAAAACCGATTCAAAAGCCACCGTTCGTATGGACGGATTATATCTGGATCTTGTGGATAGTGCTCGGTTTTATTCTCCTTTTGCTGCTGATTGGCTTGATCATCATCCTGGTGCTTCGGAAAAAGGAAAAAGGCTATTTCTTTACTCCGCCGCAGGTGCTGCCCCCGCACGTCCGTGCCATTCAGGAACTGGATAAACTTAAGGCCGAAAAAATCTGGCAACAGGGCAGGGAGAAAGAATATTACACGAAAATCACCGATATTTTGCGTACATACATGTTTGAACGTTTCAGGATAAACGCCATGGAGATGACTTCGGGTGAAATTCTGACGGAAATAAGAAAAAAATCGGAAGGCGATTCCGTTTACAATAACCTGGTTCAGATTCTATCGGTGGCCGATATGGTGAAGTTCGCAAAGCACAAACCATATATGGATGAGAACGACTTAAGTTTGATGAATGCCTATTTCTTTGTCAATCAGACACGAGAGCCCGATCCGCTTCCCGATAAAACAGAACAGGAGGAAATAATTCATAATTCGTAATTCACTTTTCCAGAATGTCTAAAAAAATATTATGCAATTTGCAAATCCTACATATCTCTATCTGCTGCTGATACTTGTTCCGCTTATCGCGTGGTATATCATTCGCATGTCCAAAACGCAGGCATCGTTCAAGCTGGCTTCCACCAACGCCTTCAACAGTAAAAACAGAGGATTTAAAACATACCTGCGCCATCTGCCGTTTGGATTGAGAATGATCGCGATAGCCCTGATAATTGTTGTTATTGCGCGGCCACAGGCCGTAAATAGCTGGGAAGAGTCTGAAACGCAGGGGATCGATATTGTGTTGGCGCTTGACGTATCGGGTTCGATGCTGGCGCAGGACTTACAGCCCAACCGGCTGGAAGCCGCCAAAAAAGTGGCTGCCGAATTTATAACAGACCGCAAGAACGATAACATCGGGTTAGTCATTTTTGCCGGCGAAAGTTTTACGCAATGCCCCATGACCACCGACCATAAAGTGCTGCTCAACTTGCTGAGCGGTATCGATTTCGGGCTTATCGAAGATGGAACGGCTATTGGATTGGGCCTGGCAAATGCCGTGAATCGGTTGAAGGACAGTGAATCCAAATCGAAAGTGGTGATCTTGCTGACCGACGGTTCAAACAACCGTGGACAGATCGCGCCGCTCACGGCAGCCGATTTGGCGAAGTCTTACGGTATCCGTGTTTATACTATCGGTGCGGGAACAAAAGGAATGGCGCCAACGCCGGTGCAAACGCCTTTCGGGATGCGGCTGCAAAATATGCCGGTGGACATCGACGAAAAAACACTTACCGAAATCGCATCCCTGACCGGAGGAAAGTATTTCCGGGCCGAGGACAACGCCAGTTTAAGCAATATTTATAACGAAATTGATGAACTGGAAAAATACCTCATCAGCGTGCAGAATGTTACCAAAAAGCAGGAATTGTTCATGCCTTTTGCGCTGCTTGCCCTGGGACTGATTCTGGTGGAATTGATTTTGAGAAGGACGTGGTTGAGGAATGTGCCTTGAGAATGTGTATATGACCAAGTAAAGAATAAAAATGTTTAGATTCGAAAATCCGGAATATTTGTATCTGTTTATCGCTATGCCTTTTCTGGTAGCGCTTTACATTTACCTGAACATCAGGAAGCGGAACGATGTGAAGAAGCTCGGCATGCTTTCTACTGTAAAAAAAATGATGCCGGAATTGTCGCTCAAGCGTTCATACCTGAAATTCTGGCTGATCTTTGCCGCGCTTTGTGCGGGAATCATTATGATTGCCCGCCCACAATTTGGGACAAAAGTTGAAAATGTAGAAAAAGAGGGGATCGAACTGGTCGTTGCGATAGATGTTTCCAACTCGATGCTGGCACGCGATGTCTCTCCCGACAGATTATCGCGGGCAAAACAGATCTTGTCGAGAATTATTGATATTCGCAAAAACGATAAAGTGGCACTCATCGTATTTGCCGGAGAGGCTTACGTGCAAATGCCGCTAACGTCTGACACGCAGTCGGCAAAACTGTTTCTCAATACTATTGACCCGAGCCTGGTTCCTGTTCAGGGAACGGCCATTGGCGAAGCCATAACGTTGGGAGTGAGCTCGTTCTCGAGTGACAAGGATGTGGATAAAGCGATGATCCTTATCACCGATGGCGAAGATCACGAAGGAAATGCCAACGAAGCTGCCAAGCGGGCTTCTGAGGCCGGAATCATGGTAAACGTTATCGGAATAGGCTCGGTGGAGGGAACACCTGTGCCGGAATCTGAATTCAGCAACAATTACAGAACCGATAACGACGGGCAGGTGGTTGTCTCACGGCTGAACGAGCAAATGGCACAGGAAATTGCTCAAAACGGAAAAGGCTTGTATGTGCAGGCCGACAATTCCAATACCGCTATCCGGGCTTTGGAAACGGAATTGAATGAACTGGAAACCAAAAAAACAACCAGCCTTTCCTATTCGGAATACGACGAGAAATTTCCGCTGTTTGCCTGGATTTTGTTGGTTATATTGATTGTTGAATGTTTGATTTACGACAAGAAAAATCCGTTGTTTAAAAATATTCGTTTATTCAAATGAAATTGAACATATTGAAATATAGTTTGTTATTGTTGATGATTGCGTTTTCGGTATCGTCGCCGGCACAAAAGGATGTGCGGAAGAACGTCCGGAAAGGCAACAAGGCTTATCAACAGCAAAAGTTTTCGGAAGCGTTTACGTTTTACAACGATGCCCTGACTGAAAATCCTTCGTCGCCACAAGCTAACTTTAATAAGGGCAATACACTTTACCGGCAAAAAGAGTGGGGCAAATCCGTGGAGAGTTACCAGCAATACCTGACTTCGGAAAAGGAAAATCCGGAAAAAATGTCGGCAGCATGGCACAATATCGGAAACTCGTTGCTGCAAAAAAAAGAACTTGAAAAATCGCTGGAGGCCTATAAAATGGCCCTTCGCATGAATCCCGAAGACGATGAAACGCGTTATAACCTGGCGGTTGTCCAGAAAATGATACAAGACCAGCAGCAAGACAAACAACAAGACAAACAGGATCAGCAACAACAACCGCAAAATCAGGATCAGCAACAACAGCCGCAGCCGCAAAACAATCAGGATAAACCGCAAAAACCGGAAGAATCGCAGGAGCCCGAACAAATGTCGCGCGATAATGCCCGCCAGCTATTGCAGGCCATTGAGCAGGACGAGCGGGAAACGCAGGAAAAAGTGAACAAGATAAAAGCTGAAGAGCGGAAGCAGAAGGCCGATGAGAACAAGCGGCGAAACAGAGACTGGTAACGTTGTTTATTTACGAATAACGATTTTAGATTTTATGATCAAATGAGGTGTTTTTTAGAAAAATATAGAATTACATCCTTTTTCCTGGTCTTGCTTCTGACCGGGACAACTGCGTTGGATGCACAGGTTACTTTTCGCGCGTCGGCACCCAACGGGGTAGTGAAGGGAGAACAGTTCCGGTTGAGCTATACGCTTAACGAGGAAGGAAAAGACCTTCGTTTACCTGACTTAAAAGGCTTTGAGGTGCTCTTCGGCCCTTCCACATCGCGGAGTTTCAGCCAAAGCACGATCAACGGAAAAACCACATCCGAAAGTTCGGTTACCTACACTTATATCCTGGTTGCTCCCGCGGAAGGCACTTTCACGATAGGCCCGGCCTCCATTAACGTGAACGGCAGTAACTACCGGTCCAACTCACTTACCGTAAAAGTGCTTCCTCCCGATAAAGCGGCCGAAAACCGTCAAGGCGGAAGCCCGGGCAGTTCCGATTCAGGCTCTTCATCCGCAGCGCCGGCTGCGAAAGTAAGTGCCGACGATGCCTTTATCCGTGCTATTGTATCGAAAAACAATGGTTACGAGCAAGAAGGGTTTACAGTCACTTTCCGCTTATATACTACGCTAAACATCACCGATTTAGGCAAGATTGAATTTCCTGAATTCGAGGGATTTATGGTTGAGGATGTGACTATAGCGTCGAACCAGCAACTCCAGATGGAGCGATATAACGGCAGAAATTACTATACGGCCGATTTGAAGAAAACACTTTTGTTCCCGCAACGATCGGGTAAAATTACTATTCCATCGGGACGTTTGGAAATGGTATTTTCGGTTCCATCCGGAAAAAGAGTTTCCACATTTTTCGGAACACAGGAGGTGATGGCTGATGTGAAAAAAACACTGGTTACTAATCCATTGTCAATAAACGTGAAGCCGTTGCCCGAAGGAAAACCCTTGGGCTTTTCCAATGCAGTGGGGACGTTTACCTTTACTCCGTCCATCAGTACGAAACAAACCCGGGCAAACGAGCCGATTACCATTTCGGTGGATATCTCGGGAACAGGGAATATGAAACTGATCCAGAATCCTGAAGTTAAATTCCCTACCAATTTTGAAGTTTACGATCCAACTGTAAGTAATAATTTTCAGGTTGCCACAAACGGCTTGACGGGCTCCCGAAAAATTGAATACCTTGCCATTCCCCGATACGAAGGTCATTACAACATTCCGCCTATCGAATTTTCGTATTTCGACCTGAACACCAATTCCTACAAAACCGTAAAATCGCCTGAATACAATTTGCAAATTGCAAAAGGAGACCCCGGCAAAGCGTCAGCAAGCAGCTATGTGAATCAGCAGAACGTTCGTGTGGAGCAAGATATCCGATTCTTGAAAACCGGGGAACCGCAATATCAACACAAGAACAATTTCTTTGTCGGATCGCTTGGATACTGGTTGTGGTATTTGATCCCGCTTGTTTTACTGATTGTTTTCTACCTGTTCAACCTGAAAATGGCCAGAGAGAATGCCAATGTGGCGCTGATGAGAACCAGGAAGGCGAACAAAATGGCGATCAAAAAGCTGAAGATGGCGGAAAAGTTTCTGAAAGAGCATAACAAAGAGAAATTCTACGACGAGGTACTGCGTGCGCTTTGGGGATACTTCAGCGATAAGCTCTCCATCCCTGTAGTGAATTTAACAAAGGATAATATCGAAAAAGAGTTGTCTGATTATGGAATTGATAACGAGTTGACCGGTAAGTTCATGCAAATTCTCAATACCTGCGAGTTTGCACGCTACGCACCGGCAGAAAGCGATGCGGCTATGGATAAGTTGTACAACGAAACCGTTGACGCCATTGGTAAAATGGAGAGCAAGCTAAAAAGAAAGTGATTGGTTGAGACGATGTAAAAAAATAAATATTCCCGTATGAAAGTATTCAAATATATATCTTCCCTCGTTTTGTTTTTTTGTACTACTCTGTCTTTTGCGCAAAGCACGGTGGAGTCGGCTTCCGAAGCATACCGCAGTGAAGATTACAAGAGGAGCATCCAGCTCTACGAACAGGTGGTGGCCCAGCAAATATCGGAAGGAAAAGAGTCGGCAGAAATTTACTATAATCTGGGCAACGCCTATTTCAGAAATGGTCAAACGGCAAAAGCTATCTTGAACTACGAACGGGCATTACTGCTTAACCCGGGCGATAGTGATATCCGCCATAACCTTCGTTTTGCCCGTACACGCATCGAAGACAAGATTGATACATCTGAACGTTTTTTCCTGACAAACGGGATAAACAACTTCAAAAACCTATTCAATTCCAACACGTGGGCAACCCTGGCTATCGTGTTCTTTATCGCCTTTCTCTCTTGCATAGCCGCTTTCCTCTTTGTCAGGAGGCTCTGGATCAGAAAAACGGCATTCTATACCGGTATTGTTCTTCTTGTTGTTCTGATCGTTGCCAACATATTTGCTTTCAGCCAGAAGAACGACCGCATCAATCGGAATACCGCCATTGTCATGGCTGCATCGGCATCTATCATGACCTCGCCCGATGCCAACAGTCAGGAACTTTTCCGCCTGCACGAAGGAACCAAGGTAAAACTCAATAAAACCGATGGAAACTGGATTGAAATAGAAATTGCCAACGGTAGTGTGGGCTGGACATCGAAAGAAAATATAGAAGTCATATGAAAGAATTTGTTGAGAATTTATTGCCTTTTGAACGGAATCTGTTTTTTTCCCTAAACGGCAGTGATTCAATTTTCTTAGACCATCTCTTTTGGACTTTCACCGGCAGATTCGTCTGGGTTTTGTTGTTATTGTTCCTGCTGGTGATGTTTTTTTACAAGACATCCCGTAAAGAGGGCCTGTTGGTTGCCTTTTTTTTCATTCTGGTTATTGTGGCTTGTGATCAGGTTTCATCCTCCCTCATCAAAGAGTTCTTTCATCGCTTACGCCCGACGTATCATCCTGCTTTCAAGGATTTGGTGGATGTGGTAAACGGATATCGCAGCGGCGGCTTCGGCTTCGTTTCGGGACATGCGACCAACAGTTTCGGCATTGCGGTGTTGATGTCGCTCATCTTTATGCGCCGATGGGTTACGTTTCCTCTTTTAACCTGGGCTGCTATAAACAGCTATTCGAGAATTTATCTGGGAGTGCATTTCGTTTCGGATATTATCGGCGGAGCCATTGTCGGATCGTTGCTTGCCTGGATGCTTTACGAGCTTTATGTGTGGATAAGGGTGCGTTTTTATCATATACCGAAATCCGAAGGCAGGCTGTCGGTTTATTCCCTTCATAGCGGCAGGGTAGTGGGCATTGTCATTTCGATCTACATCCTTTTAATTATAATTTTCAGTCCTGTTTTAACAACTTTACCGCATTGAAGTTTGTTTAGATAGTGTGAAGTGGCATTTTCGTGATTTTTTTGACGAAAATAATTGGTGTTATCTGAAATATTGTGTAAGTTTATAGCATAATTTACTAACAAGATTTATCAATAATAAAAATTAAGGAACCATGGCAAGAACTCTCACTTTTAACGAATTAAGAGCATTGAAAGACAAGCTCCCTGACGGTAGTATCCACCGGATAGCTGAAGAATTGGGACTAAAACCCGAAACTGTAAGAAACTATTTCGGCGGATACAACTACAAAGAAGGCAAAAGTATCGGCGTTCATATCGAACCCGGCCCCGATGGCGGTATAGTTGTTTTGGATGACTCTACTATATTCGATAAAGCGTTATCAATATTGGGACTTGAGGATTATCCTGTTTATCAGACAGAACCTATTGAGGAAGAGGATAACATCTGATCCATTCTGAGAGAAAAAACCCAATATTTGATAGATTGAAAGCAAATATTGGGTTTTTTCTTTTGATTTTGAAAAACTAATTTAACGATAAGAAGATGGAAAAAGACGATAAAAAAACAGACAATACCGAACAGAAGCTTGTAACTGTTGCGATTCACTCTTACGAGAAAGCGGTAATTCTCAAGACGATACTCGAATCGGAAGGAATTCCTGCTGTTATTCACGGTGTGAGTATCATTCAGCCCACTGTTCCGGGGAACGTGCGGGTAAGGATAAACGAAAGCGATCTGCCGAGAGCGCTTACCATCATCGAACAGGTCGATTTTACATCCAACGTTGAGTCGATGGATGATCTGGATAAAGTAAAGATCAAAAACGAAATATTGATCCCGGTTGATTTTTCGAGTTATACGTTGAAAACCTGCGAATTCGGATTCAATCTTGCTTATGATACCGGATGCGAGGTGAAGCTTATCCACTCTTTTTTCACCCCTTATTATCCGATAGCCATACCTTTCGGAGACTCTTTCTCCGTTCAGACTTCCGATAAAGAGCTCTATAAGGATATCCGGGTAAAAATTGAATCGGAGATGAATGCATTGGTCAAAAATATCCATAAAAGAATTGCCAATAAAGAATTACCCGATGTTAAATTCACACACCTGTTGATGGAAGGCCTTCCCGAGGAAGAGATTATCTCTTATTCAAAAAAACAACGTCCACGGGCTATTGTGATGGGTACGCGGGGAAGCAACGCTAAAGACCTTGACCTGATAGGCAGTGTTACCGCCGAAGTTATTGACGGTTGCAGAACGCCGATTTTTGCTATTCCCGAGAACTCCAAGGATCAGGATATCTCTCAGATGAAAAACATCCTTTTCTTAATTAACTTCAGGGAGCGTGAATTCAAGGCTTTCGATATTATGATGAATTTCATCAAACCTTATCCTATAAAAATCTACTTGGCTCATGTGGCAAAGAAGGAAGATGTGTGGGATGCAATTAAGCTGTCGGGGACTCAAAAGTATCTGGAAGAGCAATATCCCGATCTCGATATTGATTATAAGGTTATTGATCGCGACAAGCAACTCGAAGTTGTACTCGAAGAGTTTGTGGAGGAATACAAAGTAGATATGATTGCTTTGTCGAGCTCGAGAAGAGGATTGTTTGCCCGTATCTTTAACCCGGGGATCGCACGACGGATGCTTTTTCATTCCGATACGCCCCTGCTGGTGATCAAGGGGGTATAAGAATAAAAAGTCCGGACAAGGTGATATGTCCGGACTTTTTTCGTACAATAAATTTACTGTTCCGTTATTGTGTGACTTACAATAGGTTTAATATGCGTCCACACGCCATTTATGTCAAACTGGGTCCCACTTTTGGTATTTCGGATGGTGAAAATATAATTATAGACTCGTTTACAATAGGTGATTTCTCCTCTTATGTGTAGAGTAGAATAAGGTTTAATCAGGATTTTATTATTTTTGATATATGGAGTTGTGGTAAGACCCTCTTTATATACATATCTGTCCGTTGAGTATTCTTTGTTATCTATTATTAATTCCGGCATGTCGATCTTGATATCTTTTCCCTGCATCCAATCGAAAGCCCCGTAAGCATCACTTTCAAAAGTGGATGATTCCACTACATCTTCGAAAATATAACCGGTAGATTCCCAAACGGCTTCCGAGCTATTGTTGCTCAATGTTATGTGGCTACATCCTTTATCGCTTACATAAATTTTACGTTCTGCTTCTATCTCTTCGTATTTGGACTTTACCAATTCGTATTCTGTTCCTGCCTGCTGAATAATAGAAACATGATCGCAATGATTTCCATCATTGATATAGATTGCCAGTTTACGTTCATTCGACGTATCGAAATTTTCTTTTAATCCAATTATGAGTTTATTGTCTTCGGTGTGTGTTAATGTCAACCAGCCATTTGCCGCTTCAACCGTTCCATTCCCTTCTAAGGTCAACGGGTTGCCCTCCTTGTCTAACATCGTTTCATTCGAAGGCAAATACTGAACAGATTCAATATGCCATTTATCTGCTAAAACAGGTATTTCAAGGTCTCCTCCACCGGAAAGGTTCAAGTCTTTATATAAAGGAGCTATCAACTCTACGTTATCACTTTTGTCACATGAGATAAACCCCAGCATACAAACTAATGATAACACTCTGATCCAATTAAATACTGCTTTCATACGCCGCTCTCTTGACTGATTCAACTTCTGCTCATTCATGCAAAGTTAATGAATTTTTTCACTCTAAGGTGTTCAATTTGTAAAATGAAAAAGGAATATGTGGGAAGTAATTAAAAAAATCCAACAACTACAAGGAGCGTTGGATCTTTTAATCAGAGGTGCCTGGCGGAGTTGAACCGCCGTAAACGGCTGATATTCGATGAAGCCGTGAATCTCTTTTACACCGATGATGGCATCGACCGCCAGACCATAAATAACATGATCGCCGAAGATATTTTCAAAGCTGTCAAGTGGTTCTACTCACTGCCAAGAGCTCTGCCGTCGTAACTACCTATGTGTGGTGAATAACAACAATCCCAGATAGGAACATCAATTAATGCCGGTTGATAGGATCCAGACCCATCGGTACCCTTATCCTGATACCAGGAACATGGTACCGGCGGGATCTCCTCCGGAGTACCCATAGCAGGTGGGATTTTCAGGAAATGTTAAAATCACATTTCCCGTCGGAACGGAACGTGCAATTGCATCTGTTCGGCAGAGCGGGGCGGTGTCAATCGTCTGAAAAAACGCTATTTTTCGCTATTTTAATAGGTTTTTTCTCTGTTTCCCAAAACGTTACAAATTTTCATCGTGAAAAAACAGGCAAAAATCGACTAAAGATTCATCAAAAAATCACCATTCTGCGATAAAATACATGACTATGAATTATATTTGCAGAGGAATCTAATTTCTCAATCACATACACATTATATTAAATGTTAAAGATTGGATTTAATTTTTCTAATAAAAAAAACATCTGTACTTTTGTATAGTAATTACTAAACTTTTCATGTCTGGATTTGTTTTAAAAGAAATTGAAGAAATAAAAGGAAGTAAATATGATTTCTATAAATTGGAGATTGATGGTAACTGTGCGTTTGATGAATTTGAAAATAAAATTTGTTCCAATAAACAGCATTTATCTGAATTTACAACTCTTCTCTCATACGCACAACATTATGCTAACGGCGAAAGAATTCCGGATAAAAAACTGAAGCCGATATATTTAAAAATTAAGGATGTATCTACATTTGAATTTAGGAGCAAACACTTGAGAATTTATTTTTTTTGTACAAGTAGCAATCCAGACAGAATAATAGCACTATGTGGCTACAAAAACAGACAAAAATCAGATATATCCAGTCTCACCAGTATAGTTAAAAGGTATTTAATTGATTAAATAATCATGGATAGAAAACAACTTCTAAGTAGTAAAGAGTATTGGCTCTCTAAAATACAAATTGATCTATTCAACCAAGTAACCAACTATTTAGAAAATAACAATATGAATAGAACTGAATTGGCCAAAAGGCTTGGCGTAACCAAAGGTTACATTAGCCAGGTACTTAATGGCGATTCCGACCATAGAATTTCTAAAATGGTCGAGTTATCTTTAGCCATAGGATTAATCCCTGACATCAGGTTTAGAAACTTAGAAGAGTATTTAAAAACAGATGAAAAATGTAAGGACAGGGATGAGCAGGAACTAATGGATTCTTTACAAAAAATTCATGAAAGAGGGTATATGTCTTACAAAAAAGAAAACCTTTTTGAAAGAAGTTCTGATTTACAAGAAATGGAAGATTACTCCATTACTGAATATCCACAAATTTTGAGTGCATAACATTATGATCGCAGTAGAATCAAAACTAAAATTAATTTCATCAGATATTTTTCAGAGTGACATTTCTTACAAACCGAAGAGTGATCTTTCTCAACGTGAAACTATAATAAAAATGAGAGATCTTCCGGTTGATATTGATTTTGATATAAAAACAAATAAAGACGGTAGTCTATTTGTTTTTTCAAATGTGCAAATCAATGCTCACAATGATGCTGATTTCGGATATAGTATATTTGTTGCAGGAATAACTGTATTTACTTTTGCGGAAGGAACTGACGAAGATGAAAAAAAATCTCTCATTGGTTCGGCCGTTAATATTTCTATCACAAATTTGAGAAATTATATTAGTAACGCAACATCATACTATCCGTTAGGTTCTTTTAGCTTTCATTCTATTGACATGAAAGCCTTATTTGAAGCTAAAGCGGGAGAAAAAAAAGAACAGCAAAAAAAAAATGGTCCAGTTGACCAAGAATTTTTTGACGACGAATATAAAAACTGAACCAAACAACACCTTCAGATGACGTTTTGTATTCGCGCAGGTAGATCTTTAGATTCACCATAACGGTATGTATTTGGGTAGTTTTTTGCATTGTTCTGCAAACGGACTACAAGGTTATGACAATCACATGTTTTTCGATTCGAGGTTAAGTCCTGATTATCTAAAAGATAAACGGAACCGGTTATTGTCAATTTCACCGGTTCCGTGACTGTTGAGGTACCTGGCGGAGTTGAACCGCCGTAAACGGTTTTGCAGACCGCTACCTAACCACTCGGTCAAGGTACCGTTTTGCGTAAAAGCAATGCAAAGATAGTATATTTATTTTTGTGACCAAAACTCTTGCTTAATATTTATGAAAATAATAACCGGAATGCGTCGCTCACTTTCCGTACTTGCTCTATTTCAATTTTCACTTTCGACTTAAAACCTTTCAGGTTGTTGGAAGGAACGATGATGCGTGAGAAGCCCAACTTTTCTGCTTCGGTGATGCGTTGCTCGATGCGGTTAACAGGACGGATCTCGCCCGACAGCCCGACTTCGCCCGTGAGGCAGGTGTCCCTGTCGATGGCCATATCCAGGCTCGATGAAAGTACCGAACTGATTACTGCCAAATCCATTCCCGGGTCGTTTACGCGCAATCCTCCGGCAATGTTCAGGAAAACATCCTTTTGTGCCAGTTTAAATCCGGCGCGTTTCTCCAGGACCGCCAGCAGCATATTCATCCGCCGGATATCGAATCCGGTTGCCGATCGTTGCGGATTCCCGCCGTATGCTGCCGTGCTCACCAATGCCTGCGTTTCGATAAGAAAAGGGCGGACGCCCTCAATTACTGCCGAGATGGCAACTCCGCTTAACCCTTCGTGGTTCCGGGTGAGCAGGAGCTCCGAGGGATTGTTTACTTCACGAAGCCCCGATTGGTTCATTTCGTAGATTCCCAATTCCGATGTGCTGCCGAAACGGTTTTTGATGCTTCGTAAAATACGGTACATATAATGCTGATCGCCTTCGAACTGCAAAACGGTATCTACAATATGTTCCAGCACTTTGGGCCCGGCGATGTTACCCTCTTTTGTGATGTGCCCGATAAGGATGACGGGGGTATCCGATTGCTTTGCAAACTTGAGGATTGACGCGGCACATTCACGCACCTGAGAGATGCTTCCGGGCGACGATTCCATGGCTTCGTTGTAAACGGTTTGAATGGAGTCGATAATAACCAGTTGCGGTGAGGTGTTCTTGATGTGTTTGAAAATTTCGTCGAGATTGGTCTCGCACACAATCAGGCAATTGTCGTTTTTAATACCGATACGGTCGGCTCTCAGTTTCAGCTGCCGTGCACTCTCTTCTCCCGAGACGTATAGGGTTTTTATCTCCGACAGCTTCAGAATGGTTTGCAACACGAGTGTGGATTTTCCAATTCCCGGTTCGCCGCCGATCAGCACCAATGAGGCCGGCACCAATCCACCGCCCAGTACGCGGTTTAATTCCTCGTCGTTCATGTCTATGCGGGGTTCCTGTTCCGCCTTTATCTCGTGAAGCGATAAAGGCTGGCTTTTTACATTTTCGAACGAGCGTGTATCAATAATTTTTGACGAAGAATCTTTTCGTACCAACTCTTCCACCAGCGTCCCCCATTCGCCGCAGGCGGGGCATTTTCCCATCCATTTGGGCGATTCGTTGCCACAGTTGGTGCAAAAGTATGTCGATTTTAGTTTGGCCATTTTTTTAGACAAAGATAACGATATTTTTACCCTTCTAAACATTTTTGTATTTTTGCATCATTAAAAATTCTCATTTCAAAATCAAAAAAACAAGATTGAAAATGTCCACCATCCTTTCACTTATCTCCAAATCCCTCCAAATCAACCTCAAAAACGTAGAAAACACCGTCAAGCTATTGGAAGGGGGGGCTACCATCCCTTTTATCAGCCGATACCGGAAAGAGGCTACCGGTGCGTTGGATGAGGTGCAGATTTCCGAAATTAAATCGTTGAACGATAAATATATCGAACTCGAAAAACGAAGGAAGACCGTCCTTTCGTCCATCGAAGAGCAGGAAAAGCTGACCCCTGAATTAAAGGAGAGGATCGAAAACTGTTGGGATGCCATCGAGTTGGAAGATATTTACCTGCCTTACAAACCCAAACGGCAAACGCGTGCAGAAATGGCCCGGAAAAGAGGATTGGAGCCTTTGGCAAAATGGCTGATGTTGCAGCAGGGGGGATCGGTAGAAGCGAAAGCCGGGCAGTTTGTCGGGGAAGAGGTTGCCGATACCGGTTCGGCTTTGAAAGGTGCGTGCGACATCATAGCCGAATGGGTGAATGAGGATGAGAAAGCGCGACAGGCCGTGAGGAATATTTTTTCACGCGAAGCGGTGATAACCGCCAAGGTGATAAAGGGAAAAGAAGAGGAAGGCGAAAAGTACAGGGATTATTTTGATTTCTCATCCCTCCTTTCACACTGCCCGTCGCATCGTCTTCTTGCCATCCGCCGTGGAGAATCGGAAGGTTTTTTACGTGTGTCGATCTCCCCCGACGATGAAAAATGCCTGGACAGGCTGGTGCCCCGGTATGCTAAAAACGATAGCGAGGCTGCCGATTACGTTGAAAATGCGGTGGAAGATGCTTACAAACGATTGTTGAAACCATCCATTGAAACCGAGTATGCCAATCTTTCCAAAGAAAAAGCAGATGAGGCGGCCATTTCGGTTTTCACGGAAAACCTTCGCCAGTTGTTGCTCGCCCCGCCATTGGGACAGAAGCGGATTTTGGGAATCGACCCGGGATACCGGACGGGATGCAAGCTTGTCTGTCTGGATGAGCAAGGAAATTTACTGCACAACGAAACCATTTATCCTCATCCTCCGCAAAACGAATTTTCGAAGTCGGCAAGCAAGGTTTCCAAACTGGTCTCGACTTACAATATCGATGCTATTGCTATCGGTAACGGTACGGCAAGCCGCGAAACCGAGCGGTTTATAGCTAACCTGCGATACGATCGTGAGGTGAAAGTATTTGTGGTGAGTGAGAACGGTGCCTCCGTATATTCGGCATCAAAGACGGCACGCGAGGAATTTCCGGAGTATGACGTTACGGTACGCGGGGCAGTCTCAATAGGCAGGAGGTTGAGCGACCCGCTGGCGGAACTGGTGAAGATTGATCCGAAATCAATCGGAGTAGGCCAGTATCAGCACGATGTGGACCAATCGAAACTAAAACGTTCACTCGACCAGACTGTGGAGAGTTGCGTGAATCTCGTGGGAGTTAATCTCAATACGGCGAGCAAACATTTGCTGATGTATGTGTCGGGCCTCGGCGAGTCACTGGCACAGAACATCGTGGATTACCGTACAGAAAACGGCGCCTTCCGCGCACGCGCAGCGTTAAAGAAGGTACCCCGCTTAGGCGAAAAAGCATTCGAGCAATGTGCCGGTTTCCTTCGCATCCCCAACGCTGAAAACCCGCTCGATAACTCCGCCGTGCATCCTGAAAGTTATCCGGTTGTGGAGAGAATGGCAAAAGATTTGAAATGTTCGGTAAAGGAGCTGATCAGCAATAAACTGCTTATCGATACCATCGACATCAACCGCTACAAAACCGACACTGTAGGTATTGAAACACTGACCGACATTTTGCACGAACTCGAAAAACCCGCCCGTGACCCGCGAACCAAGGTACAAGTGCTGGAGTTTGATCCCGATATCCGCTCCATAAACGATGTAAAAGAAGGGATGATTTTGCCCGGAATTGTTACCAACATCACCAACTTTGGCTGTTTTGTGGATTTCGGCATCAAGGAAAACGGCCTGGTTCACATCTCGGAGCTTGCCGACCGCTTCGTTTCCAATCCCACCGATGTGGTTTCGCTGCATCAGCATGTGAAGGTAAAAGTACTGTCGGTAGATTTGGAGCGAAAGCGGATCCAGTTGAGTATGAAGGGTGTGTGAGATTTATTTACAGATTAAAGCTTTTCCGGTGATGCGGGGTGATTCCGTGTTCCTTTATCGCTTCACGATGTGCGCGTGTGGGGTAACCCTTGTTGTTCGTCCAATCGTAAACAGGGAATTGTTCATGAAGGTTTTGCATATACTCATCCCGGTATGTTTTTGCCAACACCGATGCCGCCGCAATCGACAAGTATTTTCCGTCGCCCTTTATCACGCATGTGTGCGGAATGTTTTGGAACGGGCGAAACCGGTTCCCGTCTATTAAAATATGTTCCGGTGTTACGGTTAGTTTCGCCAATGCTTTGTGCATGGCTTTAACCGATGCCCAGAGGATATTTAATTCGTCAATTTCATCCGGTGTGCACGTTTCAACGGCGTAACACAAAGCATTTTGTTCAATTACGGGGCGGAGGCGGATCCTCTCCTTTTCCGATAATTGTTTGGAGTCGTTCAATTCTTCGCACCGGAAGCCGGGCCTGAGAATGACAGCCGCCGCAAAGACCGGCCCGGCAAGGCATCCGCGCCCCGCTTCATCGCAACCTGCTTCAATGCAGCCGGAGTTCATGCAAAACTGCAAGGGGTCATGTTTTTTTGCCGCTCTCATTCAAAACACTTTCTCAGTCAAGTCGATTACTAACCGGTTATCCGCCGGCGGAAAGTCGAGCTGAAAATCCGAATCGGTTTCTTCGCTACCCAGCAGCCCGGCAAATTCACGAATGGCTTCTTTCATCTCTTCATCAGGGGCTTCATCGCCACGCACATGCATCAGGTTCATCTTAGCAATGAGTTTTATCAATACATCTTCCGTTTGAACCGGGAAGGAGATTCCTAAATTCTTTATCCGGTTTTTCGCTACCCTAAGGGTAATCGTTTCTAACCGCGAGCGGGATTGAGCTGCCAGCTCGGGATTTCCTGAAACTGAAGTCACGAAATGCGTATCGATGGACAACTTTCCATCAACCAGTTCCATCGTGCGGTACGCAAACGGGTATACCGCCAGGCTCGCCGTTTCCACATCGTAAATGGTATTTCCGGATGGCGAAGTAAACAAGCTGATGTCGTTGGAATGAAAATGCCCCGTGAACATTACCTTCAAACCTGCATCCGCAAGGATGCCCGCATTTTTCTTCCACTCTTCTATCAGGTATTCAGCAAAGAAGGCAGATTGGTAGGGCATATGCTCCACCAGGCCGTGATGCATCATTCCCAGGACGGTGATGTTTTTCGCTTTTGCTTCGCGAAGAATATCGAGCGCCCAATCCATCGTTGACGAAATAATCCGTCCGCCCGAAACAGATGTAGTTTTATACTCTGCATATCGGTTGGTATCGAAACAGAGCAACCACGTGTTCTCGTTAATTCCGGCGATATAGCTCAGCGAAGAATCGTCTCTTTTGAGCGCATTTCCGTATCCGAAAGGTGCGTACCACTCAGCAAACTCTTCCTTGGATATGCTTTTTACAGGTACCGGTTTTTCACCGGTGTAGGCTTTTGAGTCGGGAATGTTGACATCGTGATTTCCGGGAACAATAAAAACTTTTGTTCCATTGCGTTGAATCGATTTTAATTTTTCTATTAAATCGAGGTGGCTTTGTCGTTCTCCGTGGTTGGTGAGGTCACCGGAAATAAGCAAGATGTCTGTCCGCTCTTTCTGAAAATTAAGCAAAACAGTGTCCAGCACTTCGTGTGAGTCGCGGATATTTCTTCCGGTAGCGCGTTCGTAAGCGGCGAGCGCATCGCCTTCGGCAGTAAGTTCTTTGGAAAGGAAATGAATATCGCTGATCACACCTATTTTTAGCGGCTTGGAAGCCGATGCGGCCAACGAAAAAAATAGTGTCAGGAAAAGAATGAACTTTCTCATTTCGGAACAGTATTGACCTCCAGACAACTGCCTTAAGATTGTAACAGGCGCTCTATTTCCTCTATATCGGAGCGGAAGCCTTTATCTACTTCAGACAGGTCCCTGATGGTATTGCAGGCGTGAAGGACGGTAGCGTGATTGCGATTTCCCACTTGGACACCGATTTGTGAAAGCGACAATTCAGTATGCTTCTTGATGAAAAACATGGTTACCTGGCGGGCTTGTACAATTTCTCTTTTCCGGGAAGCAGACTGAATCAACTCTCTTTTCACGTTGTAGAAATCACTGACGGTCTCCTGAATTTTTTGTACGGTAATTTTTTTCTTTTCAAAACGGATGTTTTGCTCCATAACGCGCCGTGCCAAGCTGATGTCAATCTCACGGTTGTTGATGATGGAGTGCGCCATCAACGATACAATGACCCCCTCGAGATCGCGTACATTTTCCGTTACGTTTTCGGCAATGAATTCTATGACCTGATCAGAAATAGTCAGCCCGTCGGTCAAAATCTTGTGCTTCAGTATTTTTTTACGAAGTTCTTTATCGGGACGCTCTAATTTAGACGAAAGCCCCCAACGGAAACGTGTCAACAAACGTTCTTCCATTCCTTGCATTTCGGTTGGGGAACAATCCGATGTCATGACCAGTTGTTTGTTGTTCTGATGCAAATGGTTGAAGATATGAAAAAACGTGTTTTGGGTTTTTTCCAATCCGGATAATTCCTGAATATCATCAATAATAAGCACATCAATGCTTTGGTAAAAATTGATGAAATCGTTTATGGTGTTGAAACGCCGGGCATCGGTGTACTGTACTTTAAACAGGTGCGCCGTAATATACAGGACTTTCTTGTCCGGATACAACTCAAGCACTTTCGATCCGACGGCATGGCAGAGGTGCGTTTTTCCAACCCCTGATTTTCCATACACGAAGAGCGGGTTAAAAGCCGTTTTAGCCGGATTTAAACCCACGGCCTCGGCGGCAGTGCGCGCTAAACGGTTGCTTTCGCCTTCAAAGAAGTTATTGAACGTGTATTTGGAGTTTATCTGCGAGTCGAACGCCGACGGCTCAACCCTGTCGAAAGGACTGGGTACCTTTGCAGAAACGGGATTTTGATTCTTTTTGTCTGAAATCGAAAATTTGGGTTCCCCGCGCATCTCAACCGTAGTGTTGTTCTCTGCTTCCACCAAAATACGGTAGTTGAGAATAGTGCCTTCTCCTATCTTGCGGTAAAGTGTTTGCTGGATGAGGTCGATGTATTTATCTTCAAGATATTCGTAAAAAAACTGGCTGGGTACTTGAATGGTGAGAACATTGTCTTCGTACTTCAACGGGACAATCGGACTAAACCATGTATTGAATGCTACTTCGGGAATGATATCACGAATCACTTCAAGACAGTTCTTCCATAAAATTTTGTAGTCAGTGTTCATTCGAATAAAATAACGATTTTCCTCTTCCTTTTGTTGGTTCTGTTTAATTTGGAGAATACAAATTTTGGAAAAAAAAACGAGAAAAAAAAATCCTGTTGTTTTTGTTTTTCCTGAAATAAAAACAGTCGCTTAATTATCAACCGGATAGGTGTATGTAGCTGTTTATAAGCGTGTTTGCTGAAAAGATAGTGCTGTAATTGCTTGATATATAGAGTCCTGCGATAAGTGTATTGACTTTACCTTATTATGTGAAAAAAGTCAGGATTTTATTGCCTAAACTCAATTACTCAAAGGGTTTATCGGAATATGAAAATTACAGCTTATATTTAGAATCATTCTATATAACATTAAATCAACAATTCAATTCAATTTTCGGAAACTTAGAACAGACGCACTCTCACGCTCAAATATCGCTCGGGATTTTCACGTATATCTTCAAGCAGTTTTGTCGCAGTATGTATGGTGTTTGTCAAACTGTCATGCAGTTGCGAATTGTTGGTTAATTTTCCTATTGAATTATCGGTGCTGTTCAGTTTTTCAGACAGGATCTTCAAATTTTCCACCGTGTTGTCGATGGAATTAAACGTTTTCTGAATTTCCAATGAATTAAGTTCAGTCGTGACATCTTTTAAATCGTTGGAGATAACATTGAGATTTTGCGTTATATCTGGCAAATCTTTCCTTATCGATGCCATTATGGCGTTCAAATTTTTGCTGGACTGGTCCAATTGAGTAACCGTAGATCCGATACCTGTCAACGATTGCTCCCATATTGGATTTGTCAACAGTTTATTCAGGGTCAGTACTACGGAGTCTATATGTGTCAGAATGGAGTCGGCCTTGGGAGCAACGTTTGTCACGCTGTTCATCATCCCCTGTCTCTGCCGGCCATATAATGTGTCTCCGGGAACGAGAAGATCCGAAACGTTTTTATTGGCAACCAGGCTCACTGTAGAAGCTCCCAGCAGGTCTGATCCAAATTCGAAATAACTTCCTTTTGGTATCCGGTAATCACCTTCGAGATTGATGTCCACGGCAAATTGTATGGGGTCTGAGCTATGCATCCGGATAGCGTTGACCAACCCGATCTGGTATCCGTTGACATAAACCGGCGATGAAGGGTAAAGCCCGGTAACATCATCGAACAAGACAACATAGGTGTTTTGCTTTTTCAATATATTCGTGCCCTTTAGAAAGTTTACTCCAAAATAAAGGAGAACCAGGGCAATAAGGAACGAGACTCCAATGATAAGATTTCTGCTGAATTTGCCTTGACTTTGCATAATTTGTTTCTTATTTGACTCTTTCACCATCCCTGAACTCTATAATGAATGCATCTTTGAATTTGCCTTGAACGGTTTTGAGTGTTTTGATTGCTTCAGAAAGATCGGATGACCGGCCGTACGTGTATTTATATGTTGTGCCGTCTATGTAAAAATCTACGGGATTTAACCCTTTCAGTTGCGGAGAATTATTGGCCAGTTTTCGTGACGCGGTAAGGAACTGAATCCGATATTCACTTACTCCGCCGCTTGTAATTCCGGTATCGGGCGGATTAACCGCCGTTGTTTTTCGTTGTTGCGGATTGGTGAAGACATGGCTTTTCTTATCGTATTCGCGTTTATACTCCTTAAATGCCAGATAAACGGAGTTTGCCATTGACTCTTGTCCGCTTTCGCTCTTCATATACTGTTCGTCCGTAACATTCGAAATGTAACCCAGCTCTACAAGTATACTCGGCATAGCCACTTCCCTGAGTACCAGAAACCCGGCCTGCCTGACATCCCGGTTGACCCTTTTCGAGTTATTGACCAACTTGTTTTGAACCAACGACGCAAAGTAAATGCTTTGCTGAAGGTACTGATCGGTCATAAATTCGAATATGATGTACGATTCCGGCTCGTTGGGATCAAAACCCTGGTACTTGGCAGAATAATCATCTTCATAGAGGATTACCGAGTTTTCGGCTTTTGCAACGTCTAAGTTGTCCTTGCTCCGGTGGAGCCCCAATACGAAAGTTTCTACCCCTTGCGGCGATCGTTTTTTCCTGTCGAGTGCATTGCAATGAAGCGAGATATAGAGATCGGCTTTCGCCTTATTGGCTATCTCCGCTCTTTTATCCAGTTCTACGAACCTGTCGGTGTTCCTTGTATATAAAACAGTTACATCCTGATGATTGTTCTTGATGAGGTTGCCTAATTTTTTCCCGACAGAAAGAACGAGGTCTTTTTCTTTTGAACTCGACCCGATAGCACCCGGATCTCGGCCTCCATGGCCGGGATCAATGACAACCGTGAATCCGTTTTTTTGTGCAAAAATATCTTCTGCCGGAATCAGAAATAAAACTCCCAAACAGTAAATAATAAGTTTGTTCAGTGGTAGCAGCATTTCCCTGTCTGTTTTATTTCATACAAAAATAGATAATTATTTTGTACGATTAAAATTTAGAACCAAGAATCAAGGTCATTTGCCCCGCGATAAAGAGATCAGGCTCTCCGGGGTATCTCATGTCCATACCCTGAAATTAGCCCCGGAGCCTGTCATTTTGATAATACGTATATCAGAATGATAGGCTTTTTTTATTCGCAGTTATTTTGTATCAAATTGATTAATAATTAGATATTGTCGATAAGGATAGTTTGGCACATGGATGGCATATGCAGGTATAGCTTGCTTTGCTTTACGAAGCAGTTAATTTTTTTAAAATATAAGAGGAGTTATTATGATGGTATTATTGATTATAGCAATTGGAGTGTTCGGGTACATCTGCCACGTATTGGTACGTCCCGAAAAATTTTAAATAGATCAGACCGGATATGAATACGGAGATTTTAGGCATTATCGTAATATTTGTTCTATCGGTCATCCTGGCTATTCCTTTAGGCAAATATATAACTAAAGTTTATGCAGGAGGTAAAACTTTATTGGATCCGGTATTCAATCCGGTGGAGAGATTATTTTACAGGGTGAGTGGTATTGATCCGGATAAAGAGATGAACTGGAAACAGCATCTTGTGGCTTTGCTTACCATCAACCTTATATGGTTCCTGTTAAGTATGCTTATTCTGATGACTATGGGTAGCCTGCCATTGAACCCGGATCACAACCCGGGTATGCCTCCCGATTTGGCTTTTAATACAGCTGTATCCTTTGTGGTAAACTGTAACCTGCAACATTACTCCGGGGAAACCGGTATTTCATATCTGGGACAGATGTGGCTGATGTTCCTGCAATTTATGAGTGCGGGAACAGGAATGGCCGCAGCCGTAGTTGTATTCAGGGCGTTCGGGGATAAGACCACTACGCGGCTGGGTAATTTTTATAATTACCTTGTGAAGTCATGTGTCCGCATCTTACTGCCAATATCTTTGCTTATTGCCCTTGTTTTGGTCTTTGAAGGTACTCCAATGACATTCGAAGGAAAAGACAGCATCACAACCTTGCAAGGAGATCCGATAGAAGTGTCCAGAGGGCCTGCAGCCGCATTTATAGCAATCAAACATGTTGGAACAAACGGAGGTGGTTTTTTTGGGGCTAACTCTGCCCATCCCTTTGAAAACCCTTCTTACCTGACCAATATGGTGGAAATGTTTGCCCAGCTTGTTATTCCGATCGCTATGATTTTCGCATTTGGATATTTTACAGGAAGAAAGCGGCTCTCCCGGATAATATTTGGAGTAATGACTGTTGGCTTTTTATTCCTTGTCGTTCCGAATATAATCATGGAGATGAAGGGCAATCCCGCAATATCCGCAATGGGTATAGACAATTCGTTGGGAGCGATGGAAGGAAAGGAAATCCGTATAGGGGCTGCTGCTTCCGGGTTCTGGAGCATTGTCACGACCGTTATCTCTACGGGATCGGTCAATGCCATGCACGACAGTACCATGCCATTGTCGGGGATGAACCAATTATTGGCAATGATGGCCAATAGCTTTTACGGTGGTGTTGGTGTGGGCATACTGAACTTCTTGATATTTATCGTCCTGGCCGTATTTATTAGTGGGCTGATGATTGGGCGTACTCCCGAGTTCCTGGGGAAAAAGATAGAAGCGCGGGGAAAGGCCCAGGCGGACAGTTTACGCAAAACGAGGGAAGAAACTCCGGCAAGGTTACAGAACGGAAGCGTCATCTCTTCTGCTCAATTGAAGAAAGGAGATGTCTTTGTTTGTGAAGCCGGTGATATTGTTCCTGCCGATGGAGAAATTATCGAAGGGCTGGCAACCATAGATGAGAGTGCCATTACCGGAGAATCTGCACCCGTCGTGAGAGAAGCCGGGGGAGACAAAAGTTCGGTGACGGGAGGTACAAAAGTTTTGTCGGATAAGATAATCGTAAAGGTCGTAACCCGGCCCGGAGAAAGTTTTCTTGACAAGATGATCGCCTTGGTAGAAGGGGCAAGCCGTCAAAAAACTCCGAATGAAATAGCCCTGACCATCCTTTTAGCCGGATTTGTACTGATCTTTATCATTGTCTGCGTCACATTAAAACCTTTTGCCGATTATGCGAACGTGTCGATTACGATTGGAGCTTTTATTTCCCTGTTTGTCTGCTTGATCCCTACAACCATTGGCGGGCTTTTGTCGGCTATCGGCATTGCCGGCATGGACAGGGCATTACGGGCGAATGTGATTACAAAGAGCGGAAAGGCTGTGGAAACGGCGGGGGATATCGATGTCTTGCTTTTGGACAAAACAGGAACCATAACCATTGGCAACCGTAAGGCAACCCATTTGTATCCGGCGGATGGAGTAAACAGGGAAGAGTTTGTCAGAGTTGCCGTTTTGAGTTCTTCGGCCGATCAGACTCCCGAGGGTAAGTCAATTGTCGAACTGGCTCAGGTAAACCCTTCAAATTACAACATATCCTCTTCCCGCGTCAAGTTCATTGAATTTACAGCAGAGACACGCTGTTCAGGAGTCGATATCGGCGATACGCAAATCCGTAAGGGAGCAGCCGATGCTATTCGGGCGTTAGCTGAAAAAGACGGGAATCCCTATCCTGAAGATGTCGCCAATAAGGTAAAAACTATTTCAGAAAAAGGGGGCACGCCTTTGGTGGTGTCTGTCAATAATAAAATTGTTGGGACCATTGAACTGCAGGATATTATTAAGCCCGGCATACAGGAACGTTTCGAACGGTTACGCAAAATGGGAATAAAGACAGTCATGGTGACCGGAGACAATCCGTTGACTGCAAGATATATTTCTGAAAAAGTTGGTGTTGATGACTTCATTGCGGAGGCTAAACCCGAGGATAAAATGAATTACATCAAAAAAGAACAAAATGAAGGGCGGTTAGTGGCCATGATGGGAGATGGAACAAATGATGCTCCGGCTTTAGCCCAAGCCAATGTCGGGGTGGCAATGAACAGTGGTACCGAAGCAGCCAAAGAAGCCGGGAATATGGTCGATCTGGATAATGACCCCACCAAACTGATCGAAGTGGTAGAGATAGGAAAACAATTGCTGATGACAAGGGGCACGCTGACTACTTTCAGTATCGCGAATGATGTTGCCAAATATTTTGCGATCATTCCGGCATTGTTTATAACCGCAATACCTGCTTTGCAAAACCTGAATATCATGAAACTGGGAAGTCCTGAGAGTGCCATACTTTCAGCCATTATCTTCAATGCGATCATCATTCCTATTCTAATCCCATTAGCTCTGAAAGGGGTAGCCTACAAGCCGATAGGCGCATCGGCCCTGTTGAGGCGGAACCTTTTAATCTATGGTTTTGGTGGGATTATGGTCCCATTTGCAGGAATTAAATTGATAGATATGGTTGTATCGTTATTCATATAAAATCAACACAATGAGAAAGAATATTTTACCGGCAATAAGATTAAGTTTGACCCTGATTGTTTTTCTGGCGATACTTTATCCGCTAACAGTCTGGGGAATTGCCCGGTTTTCACCTGATTCGGGCAAGGGAGAGGTTCTAGAACACAATGGAAAAAAATACTATTCGAATATCGGCCAATCGTTTACAGAAGATAAATATTTCTGGTCCCGCCCTTCGGCGGTCAATTATAATGCTGCCGGTTCGGGAGGAAGCAATAAAGGCCCGTCGAACGAAGAATATCTTGCCCGGGTTCGTGCCCGCATTGATACTTTTCTGGCACACAATTCCGATATTGAGAAATCAGCCATACCGGTGGATCTGATAACCGCCAGCGGCAGCGGCCTCGATCCTGATTTTTCAGTGCAAGCAGCTAAAGTACAGGTGAAAAGAATAGCTAAAGCCCGTAACATGGATGAGTCTAAATTACTTGAGTTGATTGACCGGCAAACAGAAAAGCCCTTGTTTGGCCTGTTCGGTCCTGAAAAGATCAATGTGTTGAAACTAAACATTGCACTGGATAATTTGAAATAACAGGCATGCCGTCATTTTATATGCTGAACTTTCAAGTTATTAATTGCGACTAAATCGTTCATCTGACGATATTTTACGACCCATCCTAGCTCGCGCTTACTAAAGAGTAGAAACTCGCTTCGCTCAAACAACTACTCTTTTTTACGTTCATCGCGAGCTATGGGTACCCCGTAAAACATCTATATGTCTCAGCTTTAGTCGCATGTGCTATCCAGGGAAACATACAAAAGTTGAATTTTATATAAACTACTTTTAAAATATATTGTTTTATAATAGGGACTTTTCATACGAAGAACCTGCTATTATCGTCAAAACAAGAAAGAACACTCCTGAAAAATAATTCTTTTTGAATAGCGAAACAAACCTGAACAAGTCTCTTGAGGATGAATGAGGAAATCATAGTAAAACGATGGATGAGGATAGAAAAAGTGCTGAGTATTTTCTCAATTTGATAAAACAATCGAAAAGAGGTAAATTTAAACTATATATCGGAATGATTGCCGGTGTGGGTAAAACATACAGAATGCTACAAGAAGCGCATATCCTTCTGGAAGGAGGTGTGGATGTCAAAATTGGCTATATCGATACCCATAACAGACGCGAAACCGAGGCATTGCTGGATGGAATACCGGTCATTCCGAGAAGGAAAATCTTTTATAAAGGCAAAGAACTGGAAGAACTGGATGTGCAAGCTGTAATAGGTTTACACCCCGAAGCGGTTATCATAGATGAGTTGGCCCATTCCAATGTAGAAGGCAGCAAAAACGAAAAACGCTGGCAGGATGTTCTGGAGATACTCGAAGCGGGCATCAATGTTATAAGTGCGGTTAATGTTCAGCATATGGAGGGATTGAATGAGGAAGTGAGAAAAATCACGGGTATAGAGGTTAGTGAACGGATTCCCGACCGATTTGTAGCTATGGCGGATGAAGTGGTGAACATCGACCTGTCTGCCGATGATTTGATAACCCGTCTCAAGGATGGTAAAATTTATTCGTCTGATAAGATACAAGCGGCTTTAGACAATTTCTTTAAGACAGAGCACATACTCCGTTTAAGGGAGTTGGCCTTAAAAGAAGTAGCCAGCCATGTTTTGAAAAAGGCCGATGATGAGACACTTTCACCTCAACCGGGGTTGCACAATAACTTTATGGCCTGCATCGGCAGTAATGGAAAGAAGGCCAATAACATCATCCGCAAAACAGCCCGCCTATCCAGTTATTACAGTGGCGAATGGTATGTGCTATATGTGCAGACACCTCATGAAGGGGTTGGTAAGATAGCGTTGAACAGTCAGCGAAAGTTGATAAACAGTTTCAAGATGGCTGTTGAATTAGGGGGACAGGTAATACAATTAAAGCATAAAAATATACCGGAAGCCATTTTAGAGCAGGCCGTAAAGAAAAATGTATCGACAGTATGTATAGGTATGCCTTATATCAGCCGATGGCGTATGCTGTTATACCTGGGTACCTATAAGAAGATGTTGAGGGAATTAAAGAAAGAAGGTATAGATTTAATCATTCTGTCATGAAAATAAAGACTAAATTAACGTTCGGAGTGGGGCTCCTTTTCTGCCTGATCATTTTACTGGCAGGGATCAGTACCTGGTATATCAATGATCTGAGGAGAGATACAAAGAACATACTGACGACAAATTACAATACGCTGGAATATTCCCGTAATATGTTGTTTGCTTTGGATGAAATGAACACAGACGGGGAGGCGATATCGGTATTTGAAGCAAATTTAATAAAGCAACTGAAAAATGAAACCGAAATAGGAGAATCCGATGTAACCTTACAGATCTCAAAACTTTTTTCGGATTTAAAGCGCAATACGGGGAGTGACAGCCTTAAAGTGCTGATCCAGAATGATATCGATATTTTAATGAAGCTCAACATGAATGCTATCGTCCAAAAGAGCCGGATAGCGAATAATGCCGCCGAGAATGCCATTGTCTGGATTATTGTGACGGGAGCTTTATGTTTTCTCATCGCTTTTGTTTTACTCATTAAACTTCCGGGAAGCATTGTCAACCCTATATTGCAATTGACTGAAAGTATAAAGCAGATAGCCAATCAAAATTACAGCCAGCGAATAAATCTCGAGCGCCATGATGAATATAGGGATCTGGCAAGGTCCTTCAATGTAATGGCTGAGAAACTGGAAGAATATTCAAACAGTAAGCTCGAAAAAATACTCAAGGAAAAAAAACGGGTCGAGACCCTGATCAATAAGATGCATGATCCCGTTATCGGCCTCAATGAAAACAAAATAATTATCTTTATTAACGATGAAGCTTTAAAAATAACAGGTTTATCACGGAGTGAGGTCTTAAACAAACCGGTACAGGATATTGCCGTGACAAATGATCTAATGCGTGCCCTTATTGTTGATCTGATCAATCCTTCAATAAAAAAAGATGAAGCTCCTTTGAAAATCTTTTCCGATGACAAAGAATCTTATTTTGAGAAAGAAATTATCAATATAGAAATTAATAAAACAGGAGAAAATGTAACAGAACTGATCGGTTATGTTATACTGTTAAAGAACATTACAATCTTCAAGGAACTGGACTCGGCGAAAACAAACTTTATTGCGACTATATCGCACGAACTGAAAACTCCTATATCATCTATAAAGATGAGTACACAACTGCTTGAGCATAGCGAAACCGGATCGTTGAATGATGAACAGAGACAACTGATAGAAGGTATAAAAGAGGATAGCGCGCGGCTCTTGCAAATCACCGGGGAGCTGCTCAATATGTCACAGGTTGAAACAGGAAATATTCAGTTGAACATCCAATCGACAGATCCCGGGATTATTGTCCGGTATGCTATTGATACGACGAAGTTGCAGGCGGAGCAAAAGAAAATAAAACTTCAAATGGATGTAGAGCCGGATATTCCTAATATCGTGGCTGATGTTGAAAAAACAGCATGGGTCCTCATTAATTTTTTGACCAATGCCATCCGCTATTCGATAGAAGATAGCGAAATAATAGTTTCTTTGAGAAAAGAAGATAAAGGGGCTTTATTCTCAGTGAAAGACTTTGGTAAAGGGATCGACTCCAGGTATAAGAAAAAAATATTCGAGCGTTACTTTCAAATACCCGGAAGCTTGAAATCCGGGTCCGGATTAGGATTGGCTATCAGCAAAGAATTTATCGAAACACAGGGAGGAACAATAGGCGTGGAGAGTGAACCCGGCATGGGAAGTACATTCTTCTTTATCGTACCCTACAGTAAAATTTAAATAAGCAACCGGGATGAAAAAGATATTATTGATCGATGATGAAGAAAAACTCCGTAAGCTGATGGCCCGGATAATCGAACTTGAAAGAATGGAAGTGTTCCAGGCAGAGGATGCGACAACAGGATTGAAACTATTGGAAAAACAGGATTTTGATGTTGTTATTTGCGATGTCAGGCTGCCTGATGCTAACGGAGTCGATCTGGTTCCCCGGATAAAGAAAATAAAGCCTTTAGTCGAAATTATACTCCTGACAGCATACGGAAATATTCCGGATAGTGTTCAGGCTATAAAGAACGGTGCTTTTGATTATATCACCAAAGGCGACGATAATAATCGGATAATACCATTGGTGTACAGGGCATTGGAGAAAGTAGAATTGTCGAAGCGGGTCAGCCAGCTCGAACAGAGGATAGAGCAAAAATATTCTTTTGACAATATTATAGGAAAATCTACTCCCATTCTTTCTGCAATAGAGATGGCTCGCAAAGTTGCACAAACGGAAGCTACTGTATTATTGACCGGAGAAACGGGTACGGGTAAAGAAATATTTGCCCAGGCGATACACTACGGGAGTCAACGGAAAAATAAGCCTTTTGTTGCAATCAACTGTTCTGCATTTAGTAAAGAGTTGTTGGAAAGTGAATTTTTCGGACACAAGGCAGGAGCATTTACAGGAGCATTGAAAGACAAGAAAGGTCTTTTTGAAGAAGCTCACGATGGTACAATCTTTCTGGACGAGATCGGAGAGATGCCTGTTGACCTTCAAGCCAAAATCCTGAGGGTGATTGAAACGAAAGAGTTCCTGAAAATAGGGGAAACCAAACCTCAAAAGATTGATGTCCGGATCATTGCTGCCACAAATCGAATCTTGGAGAAGGAGATTGACGCCGATCGTTTCCGTCGGGATTTGTTTTACCGGTTATCTGTATTTCAAATACATCTGCCTCCTCTTCGGGAGCGCGTATCCGATATAAAATTGTTTGTGAACGAATTTGTAAATCAGTTCGCTACCAAGTCCAACAAGCGAATTAATGCAGTTTCTCCGGATTATTTGAAATTATTGGAACAAAATAGCTGGAAAGGAAATATAAGGGAACTGAGGAATGTTATAGAGCGTAGTGTGATCCTGACGGCTGATGATACACTAAGTATCGATACATTGCCCTTGGAGATACAATATCCCGACACGGATTCATCCGATTTAGCAACGGCTATGGCTTTGTCTGATATCGAAAGGATGCATATTGAAAAGATTTTGGATTATACACAAGGGAATAAAGCCGAGGCGGCCCGGATCCTCAAAATTGGGATAGCAACGCTCTATCGGAAAATAGAGGGATATAAGCTGTGAGCAGATAAAAAGAGCCGCACAAGTTGTGCGGCCCTTTAAGTATGAGATAACGGGAATTTATTTTCCCAGCAGTTCATTCAGCTTGTTATGTAATTCTGCTCCACGGAGGTCCTTGGCAATGATGGTCCCGTCTTTGTCCAGGAGAACGGTATGCGGAATTCCGCGGAAGGCGTATAATTCTACAACTGGCGTATCCCAGAATTTAAGTTCAGACATTTGCGGCCAGGTCATGTTCAGATCTTTTATGCCACCCAGCCATTTTTCTTTATCCTTGTCGAGTGAAACGCCCACAACTTCAAAGCCTTTGCTTTTATAGTTTTTGTAAGCAGCAACTACATTGGGCATCTCTTCGCGGCAAGGGCCACACCAGGCTGCCCAGAAATCAACCAGGACAATTTTTCCTTTTCCGGCGTAATCCGACAATGAAACATCGTTTCCCTTCGGATCTTTCATCGTGAAATCAACGAATTTCTGGCCGATGGCCACTTTTTCCGCATTTTCTAGACGCTTAACAATACGTTGAATGCTTTCTTGCGATTTATAAGCTTCATCGGTAAGAGCGAGGATCTCTCTCTGGGTCTCTGGCTCGAACATTTCTGCGGAAGTCGTAAACAGGAACTTACCCAGCGGATTGGTAATATTGGCTTTGATGAAATCGGCAGTTTTGTTGGTCCTGTCGCCTGATAACTTTTCGTACTGTTCGGTAAGTACAGCATCCAGCGAATCTGTCATTGTGCCTGCTGTTGAGGCCTCTTGATATTGTTGAGAAAGCGCGCGGATCTCGTTCGCCGTATTTTCCTGGTCTTTTCTAAATGTGTTGTACGCATCATTCAATGGTGAACCTGAAACTGTAACGGTAGAGTCGAATTTAACAGTGATCTTGCCCGGCTCTAAAATGGCAAGCACTCTCGCCGGTTTTTTCGGGTTGACAGTTTCGTCCAGAGCGATAAAGCGCAAAACAGTAGAATCGGCAGGGCCTTCGAAGGTGAACGTGCCTTTTGTAATAACAGCAGTGTCAACCGGCACCATCTCTCTGCCCGTCATTTCCTGAACATATACGTTTTTGCCTTCATAGGCAGGATCGGTAACTGTTCCGGTAATTTTGTAGTTTTTGTTGTTTTGACAAGAAAACAAAACAAGAACTGTGATTAACAGGAGTGAAAATTTTTTCATACGATTATTTTTTTCTTTTTTATGTTTAAAAACAATACAAAGATACATAAAAAAAGAAAGTTAGCTCAGAAACTGTTTAAATTTCTTACGAAAGACGTAAATACAAGGATCTTCGCCTTCAAAAAGTTTCTTTTTTGTATTCTTCTTCCTTATATTTGACTTAAATAGCCCGTCCCGATATTTTTTTGCTGTCTGAATAATAAATGGACGAGAAAGGCGTTCTTAAAATAAAAAGAGAGAGATGCCTATGCCCGACTTTACCCGACGATTCCCTTTGCCCAAGACGACAGATGCAAAAACTCCAAGCCGTTTAAGTAGTTGTATTGTTATTCAGTATGCAAAATCACTGCGGGTAGAGGAAAAACTGCCTGCCCGCTTAAATTCGTTCATTATCAATTGATTTTTTTTTATTATCTTTGAATATTTAAAATGGATAATGATATGAGTCATCTGGTTGCACCGTCATTGCTGTCGGCCAATTTTCTGAATCTTGAAAGAGAGATCGAAATGCTGAATCGGAGCGAAGCCGATTGGATACACCTCGATATTATGGACGGCGTTTTTGTTCCTAACATTTCGTTTGGATTTCCTGTTTTAAACTTACTGAAAGAGAGAACGCACAAATTGCTGGATGTACATTTGATGATTGTTCAACCCGAGAAATTCATTCCCGAAATTGCAGCTGCGGGCGCGGCATATATGAATGTGCACTACGAAGCATGCACGCATTTGCATCGTGTGGTTAGCGAGATCAGGAACCACGGAATGAAAGCGGGTGTTACCCTTAATCCCCATACACCGGTTTTGTTGCTCGAAGATATTGTCAAAGATTTAGATATGGTCCTGCTGATGTCGGTTAATCCCGGTTTTGGCGGACAGAAATTCATTGAACATTCGGTTGAGAAAGTAAGGGTCTTAAAAAATCTGATTCTTCGGAAAAATGCCCGGGCGCTTATTGAAGTTGATGGAGGTGTGAATCTTGAAACCGGGAAAAAACTGGTGGATGCCGGAGCTGATGTTCTGGTTGCCGGAAATTTTGTTTTCGCATCTGACGATCCCGTTCAAACAATTCATAAACTGAAATCTTTGTAGTTTTCGGGGCCCCTCACTCATAAACGTGACAGTTATGAGCGATTTTATATCTAAAATACCGTTTCTCCGGTTATTGCTTCCGGCAGTAACCGCTATAATTATATCTGCTTTTCTTCCTGAAATTCCTTATCCCCGGGTGATGTGCACTGCAGGTGCGGGCGTGATGATCTTCTCTTTTTTCATTCCGGAGAAGAAGCAGTTTGTCTATCGTTGGCTTTTTGGAATGGGGTTGTTTATTTTTGTTTTCGGTTTGTTCTCTTTTTTGTGCCGTCAAAAAAAGAAAGAATCCGAATTTTGTTTTTCGGATAACCCGATAGCCTGTGTGGGTACGGTTGTTGATCTTCCGCGGGAAAAACAGCGCTCTTTCTCCTGCAATGTAAAGGTCAGCTATCCGTTAAGTAAAAAGATCGTGGTCTATCTGCAAAAGGAAGATAGAGCGGAAAACATTGCCCCGGGCGATGAAATAATTTTTGTTGCCCCGATCCGGCCATTTAAGAACTTCGGGAATCCCGACGATTTCGACTATGTCCGGTTTATGCGGAACAAAGGTTTTTCAGGCTCCGCCTATCTGCCTTCGGCCAATTGGCGCCCCACCGGAAAAAAAGATGTCTCGCTCTACATTTGGACACAAAAGTTCCGGAAATCAGCCTTGGAGTTTTACCGTTTGTTTGAGCTAGATGATGGCGCTTATTCGTTCATTTCAGCTCTCACACTGGGTTATAAACACGATTTAACAAACGGGCTTCAGGAAGCGTTCCGTGCATCAGGCACATCGCACGTGTTGGCCGTAAGCGGTTTGCACGTGGGGATAATTTACGCCATTTTCACCTCTTTGTTTTCTTTTTTAGGAAAAACCGGCAAAAAGTTTGTGTTAAGACAAATTTCCGTTATCGTCACTTTGTGGCTTTATGCCTTTCTTGTGGGGCTTACTCCATCGGTTCTCCGGGCAACCATCATGCTTACAATTGCGTCCGTTGGATTTGCTATAGGTAAGAATGGGTTTACTTTCAACACGTTGACTGCCGCCGCCTTTTTAATTCTTTTATATCATCCGATGAGCCTTTTCGATGTCGGGTTTCAAATGAGTTTTGCGGCTGTTCTGGCCATCTTGTCTTTCAATCCGGTGATCAATAATCTGTATCGGCCGAAGAATAAAATCAAAAAATATGTTTGGGGCCTGTTTACTGTCTCTACATCCGCCCAGGCGGGTGTTTTTCCCATTGCTTTGTATTATTTCGGAACTTTCCCGACCTATTTTTTTATTGCTAATATGTTGGTTGTACCGTTGACGGGAGTTATTATCTATGCCTGTATCCCGATGATAATCGTTGTTTTATTGAAACCATTCGATTCTGCTGTTTTCGATTGGCTTTTTCAGGTTTTCGGATGGATTTTAAAAACGTTAATCAATTTTGTGCTGAAGATAGTCTGTTTTATCGAAGCCCTTCCTTACGCACAATGGTCCGATAAGTACGTTTCGGCACTGCAGACGATGTTATTACTGGTTATCGTCGTCACAGCATTTAGATTTTTCAACCGCGGGCGCTCCCGGCACTTGATTGCAGGGTTAGTTTGTTCTCTTGTTTTTGTTTCCACGTTTACGTATGCCGGATTATCCCGGAAGCCCGGCCAGCTAGCGATTTTTAATAAGGCCGGGTTCAGCGATATCGGTCTGTTCGTAAAAGGAAAGCGAGTTTACTTCGATGTGGAAGAGAACGGTTTTATCCCGCACCCATCGAAGTCGATATTGCGTTTGTCCGAAAACAGCTATACGCATGCCGAAACAGCCCGGCCGTTGGAAATAGATGTGTTGATCCTGTCGCAGGACCCGACTTTTTCCATGAGGCAGCTGGCGAATATTTTTCAGGCTGGGCAGGTTGTGCTGGACAGTTCCATTCCGCCTTATGTCAGAACCCGCCTAACCAAGGAGTGTGGAAATCTGGGAATTTCCTTTCACGATGTAGAACAAGATGGAGCATATCTCATAAATTTGTAGTAATTTTGACCTTAATATATAAAAAAATGAATTATTTCGAACCCTTATCGGATGTTATTGATGATCGTTCTGTACGACAAGTGCATGAACTGATTGAAAACAGCAGGCAGATCTTAATTACAGCGCACCTCTCACCCGACGGTGACGCGCTGGGAGCATCACTCGGATTGTATCATTTTCTGAAGTCGAAAAAGAAGAATGTCAAGCTCATGGTCCCCAATTCGTTTCCTTATTTTTTGAAGTGGATGGCGGGATCCGATGAAATTCTTGTTTACGAATATAATCCTAAAGCGGCGCGGGTTATTTTTGACCATACCGATCTGATTTTCAGTATCGACTACAATATACCCAAACGGGTTGGAAATATGGCATTTCTTTTGGAAAAGTCCGATGCCAAAAAAGTGCTTATTGATCATCATCTTTTTCCCGGTGATATTTACGATGTGGTTATTTCGTATCCCAGGATTTCATCTACCAGTGAGTTGGTTTTCCGGTTGCTGTATCAGGCCGATAAGTATGAGGAGATCGACAAGACGGTGGCGGAATGTATATACTGTGGAATGATGACCGACACCGGAGGATTTACATTTAACTCCAATAATCCTGAGATTTATTTGATAATCAGCTTGTTGTTGCGAAAGGGGATTGATAAGGACCGGATCTATTCACTGGTCTATAACAACCTCACCGAAGATCGGTTTCGTTTACTTGGTTTCACGCTGTCTCAGCGGATGAAAGTTTATCCCGACCTCCACACTGCGCTTATATGGCTATCGCTTGAAGATCAGAAACAATTCAGTTACAACAAAGGCGATACCGAAGGATTTGTTAACTACCCGCTTAGTATTAAGAATATTATATTTTCTGCTTTTATTCGTGAGGATGAAGAGTTGGTGAAGCTTTCGTTCCGTTCTCAGAACACGTTTCCCACCAACGAATTTGCTGCACGGTTCTTTGATGGCGGCGGACACCTGAATGCTTCCGGTGGAGAGTTTTACGGAACACTGGAAGAGGCTGTCTCTTTTTTTGAAAACGGCATCGGTTTGTATGCCGAAAAGCTAAAAAATGAAATAAATTAATAACGGTTCACTCTTTTTTTCGTTTTGTTGTACGATTGTTGATTGTATATTATTTGAATTAATAAATATATATTATGACAACAATTCGTGTAAAATTAAGAATATCGACCGTGCCGGATAAAGCCGGGTCGATTTATTATCAGGTGATTCATCGCAGGAAGCATGTTCAGCTGACTTCTTCCGTTAAACTGCATCCTCATGAGTGGGATGCACATAACGCGCGTGTTCACACTACCGGAGAGAGGGCTTCTTTTCTGTTAGCGGCACAACGGACAATAAATGCCGATCTGGCTGTTCTCCATGACATCATTTCCCGGAAGGAGGCAACCGGCGCTCCTTATGATGCCGCCGATATCGCTTTTGCGTTCCGGATGTTTACGCCCGTAGGAGAAGATTTCTTCTCTTTCATGGAAAAACGTATATCTAAATTAGAAGAGGAAAATGCTCATGGAACGAAACTCAATTACTGGCGGGCATACCGTAGTTTTGCGGCGTTCCTGGGTAAGCAGTATTTACCGTTTCCGGCATGTACCGAAACGCTCATTGGCGAGTATGAAAAGTGGTTGCGACACCGTAAAATAAAGCGGAACAGCAGCTCATTTTATATGCGTATCTTGCGTGCGGTTTATAATTTGGCTGCCTCCGACGGATTGGCCTCTACAGAAAATCCTTTCCGAAAAGTATATACAGGTATAGACACCACCCGTAAACGCGCCGTTGACAAGCATGTCATCAGGCAGTTAAGGACGCTAGACCTGACAGAAAATCCGACTTTGGCCTATGCCCGCGATCTCTTTCTTTTCAGCCTCTATTTGCGGGGGATGGCATTTGTGGATATGGCCTATTTGCAAAAATGCGATATACGGCATGGGGATGTGACTTACGTCCGCAGAAAGACCGGAACACGGCTGAGTATTAAAGTGGAGCCCTGTTTACAGGAGATTGTAGAGCGCTACGAAGAAAAAACAACCCATACGCCCTATGTTTTGCCCATTATTACGAGCACCGATGAAAAACAGGCGTACCGCGAATACCAGAACGCTTTGAGTTATTACAACAAGCAGCTTAAACGATTGTCGGAAATGCTGGATGAGGATGTTCCCCTCTCGTCATATACGCCGCGCCATACCTGGGCAACAACAGCGCGCGACAGTAATATCCCTTTATCGGTTATCAGTGCGGGTATGGGGCATTCGTCCGAAAATATAACACGGATTTATCTCTCATCCTTAGATAATTCGATCATAGATAAAGCAAATTATAAAATATTGTCGGTGTTCGATTAAGTTGTTTTAGGTGGTTAAAAAACCTTATTCTGCTCCAGAAACAGGACTTTATCTCCCGCAAAGATATGAAAGAAATCTGAACTCACATTACAAAATATTACATTTTTTATGTAAAGAAAAGTTGGTTTTGAATATATGTAGTTAAGGGTCAGTTATTTGTATCTATAAAAGCATATCGATAAATAATGTTAATCCAAGAGCTGAGTGTTAATAATCTTTCACAAATGATATTTTTTTACTTCATAATGTTTTTTTAAGAGAAAAGAACTATTCTAAAAATAACAGGTTTTGTTATATAAAACGAAACGATACTTTTTGTTTAGTTCATTGTTAATCAGAATATTAAGCCTGTTCATTCCTATTCTCCTGTTTCTGGAGCAGAAATAGTACTTTATCTTTTGGTTGGAATATAAGTATCTATAAATCAATGTTTTACAAATATTGGTGTCCCCAGATAATGTCCTTATACGAAATGAAAACATGACAGCAAGTGATGCTCCATATTGGTATGCGCTGCGGGTTACCTATAGCAGGGAGATGATAGTCAAAGAATACTGCGACGCCAATCAGATCATCAACTTTATCCCTTTGGAACAGAGGGTTTATGAGAAAAACGGGATTAAAATCAAAAAGTTGGAACCCGTAATCCGTAACCTGATTTTTTTGAGAACCAACAGGACCCATATCAGCAAATTAAAAGAGAGATTTCCGGTACGTTACATCATCGATAAAGGGACCGGAGACCCGATTATTGTTCCCGAAAAGCAAATGCTCCATTTTATTGCCGTTGCCGGTAACTATGAGCAACAGGTCGTTTTTTTATCCCCCGACGAATTAAAGGCAAAGACAGGCAGCAGGGTGCGCATAAGGGACGGTATATTCAAAGGAGTTGAGGGAGTGTTGGTAAGAGTCAGGAACGATAAACGTGTAGTTGTGCAAATAGAAGGACTGGTAATGGTGGCCACGCATTATATACATCCTTCTTTGCTGGAATATTTGGAATAATAGAGCATCGATACGCTGTTTTAATGTCGCCTATAAAGCATATAATACCTAAAAGATGGAATTATTTGTTAATTTTTTCTCTGTATCCGTTGTCAGTGCATTTTTTTCATGGATACTCCTTCCCAAGATTCTGCAAATCTGTATGAAAAAGGCATTGTTCGATTCACACGACGAGAGGAAAATACATTCTGGAGTTGTTCCGAGGTTAGGAGGGGTCGCTTTTTTCCCCGCCCTGTTATTTCCCTTTCTTGTGATTCTCAGTATCAACCTCCTACTGCAAACATCCTTGGTTGTTTCGGTTAACATAACGTTATACATCGAACTGATGCTGGCTTTGTCTGCCATGCTGCTTATCTATTTTACGGGAGTGGGGGACGACCTGATGAATATCCGCTACCGGATAAAACTGATGATCCAGATTATGACAGGGATATTATTTACCTCCTCCGGAGTATGGATCAATAACCTTTACGGCCTTTTCGGGTTAAACGAAATAGATGCCGCGATCGGTATTCCCCTTACCGTTGTTGTTATCGTTTTCATTATTAATTCCATCAACTTCATTGACGGTGTCGACGGCCTGGCAGCAGGGATAGGTATGTTTGCCTTCCTGTGCTATGGGTTTATCTTCCTCTATATGCAGTTGTATGTTTATAGTTTATTGGCATTCAGTTCTTTTGGGGTGCTAATCCCATTTTTCTATTATAATGTATTCGGAAAGGCGAACAGGGGAACTAAAATATTCATGGGAGATTCAGGATCGCTTACGATCGGTATGCTTCTCTCAGTTTTTGCCGTTAAGGTATGTCATTATAACCCGGGGAGCCTTTTTCAGTCGTCGCAATCGATTGTATTGGCCTTCTCCATATTGCTCGTCCCGATGTTCGACGCGCTGAGGGTGATCTTATTGAGGATCTGTACCGGCAAAAGTCCTTTCAAGCCCGACAAAAGGCATTTACATCATCAGTTTCTGCAGTTGGGGTTTTCCCATAGGGGTATTATGTTGATGATCCTGACGATCGTTGTTTTTCTGGGGACGGGAAGTATCCTGCTGGCTCCTTATGTCGATATCAACCTGCTATTGGGATTGATTATCCTATTATGGACCAGTATGGATATCTTTTTGAGAATAAGAATAAAACACGCGGCTCAATCTATTTCTGCCAAAAGCAAAAGAATAATCAAACAAGTGTAGCTGCCCAATAACAACCTGTTAACAATTTTATCAAATGAAACAAAAAAAGACTTACAACATTTTTTCGATGATCGTTACGGTTGCCCTCTTGTGTTCGTGTGTATCCGTAAAAAATATCAACTATTTCCAGGACCTGGAACCCGGAGTCGCGGAACAAACGGGCGCACCTTTAGAGATAAAGATACGTTCTAATGATAAAATTTCTATTGTAGTGAACAGTAAAGATGCGGAATTATCCAACCTTTTTAATCTCCCTATTGTTTCACACCGGATCGGAGCATCCACCGGGCAATCCTTGTCCGGCAACGCACAACAAGTATCGGGTTATACGGTAGATATGTATGGTGATATCGACTTCCCGGTCGTGGGTAAGGTCCATGTGGCGGGGCTTACTCGTGCGGAGATTGCCACCCATATAAAACATACGCTCATCACCGAAGACCTGATAAAAGATCCGGTAGTTACCGTTGAATTTATGAACCTGGGTTTTTCGGTGCTGGGTGAAGTAAACAATCCGGGCAAGTTTTATATTGATCGAGACGGAATGACCCTGTTGGATGCCATCGGTATGGCGGGCGACCTTACCATCTACGGAAAACGTGAGGCAGTGTATGTGCTCCGCGACGAACAGGGAGTTCAGGTACCGTACCGTATAGATCTTACTTCCGCCAGGGAGCTTTATGCTTCACCGGCATTTTATCTGCAACAAAACGACGTGGTGTATGTGGAACCGAATACTGTTCGGGCGCGCCACTCCACCGTCAACGGCAACAATGTGCGTTCCACTTCATTCTGGCTCTCCCTGACATCTCTTCTCACAACAATCACCGTCCTTTTTGTCAAATAATTATTTTTCACTTTTCACTCAATAAAATGGATTTAGAAGAACAGAAACCGACAGATGATTTTATCCGGATCCAGGATCTGATACACATAATTGTCTCCAAATGGTACTGGTTTATGCTGAGTTTATTGATCGCGATAGCCTTGGTGGCCATTTATCTGTTGGTAACTCCGCCGATATACACCCGTAGCGCCTCCATACTGATCAAAGATAACTCCAAGAGCGGGGTACCCGCCGGGAATATGGCAGAATTTGAAGATATAGGTATTTTCAGGTCCAATACCAACGTCAATAACGAGTTGATCACACTAAAATCGCCTTCCCTGATGGAAGAGGTGGTTGCCCGGCTGGATCTGGATAAGAGATACATTGTCCGGCAAGGCCTGAGGAAGGTCGATCTGTATAAGGAGTCTCCGGTGTTGGTGACCCTGAGGGATCCCGGCGATCATTCCCTGGAGTTCGATATAGTGCTGTTGCCTCAGGGAAAAGTCCGGTTATTCAATTTTGTCCGCTCCGGGAAAGCTTTCACCGAAGTGACAGAGGGCGACCTGTCCGATACCATCTCCACTCCCGCAGGGGTTCTGATGGTTACTCCTATCTTGCATAACAGGGATCGGGACAATAGTGAAGTACACTTTGTAAAAAGCAACAGTCAAAGTGTGGTCAACGGATACTCGAATGCTCTTCAGGCCGTATTGGGCAGTAAAGACGCCACAGTGATCAACTTGAGTATCAAGGACCAATCTCCACGGCGGGCGGAGGATATCCTCAACACCCTGGTTGCCGTGTACAATGAGAAATGGATGAACGATAAAAATCAGATCGCCGTCAGCACCTCGCGGTTTATCGGCGAGAGGCTCAAGGTGATCGAGAGCGAACTGGGAAGTGTGGATGAGGATATATCCAGTTATAAAAGCGAGCATATACTGCCGGATGTAGGCGCGGTATCGGGTATGTACCTGTCTGAATATGCCGGAAGCAGGAAGGAGTTGTTGGATCTGAACAACCGCCTCTCCATCATGGAGTATATCCGCAGGAACCTGAGCGATGAGCCCGGTAACCGGTTGTTACCCGTCAATTCGGGCATTGACAATGCCAACCTGGAGGGACAGATCAGTGAATACAATGCTTTGTTGTTGCGTCGGAACAATCTGCTGGCCAACAGCAGTGAGAAGAATCCGCTGGTTATCGACATGAGCCAGTCCTTGGCCGAGATGGGGCAGGTGATCGTCCGTTCCGTTGACAACCTGATTTCGTCGCTGCAGACGCAGATCAATAATGTAAAGAAACAGGAAGCGCGTGTTACGGGGCAGATCGCCTCCAATCCCGACCAGGCAAGGTACCTGCTTTCGGTAGAGCGGCAACAGAAAGTAAAGGAGGCGTTGTATCTGTACCTGTTGCAGAAACGGGAGGAGAACGAACTTTCGCAGGCTTTTACGGCGTACAATACCCGCATCATCACCCCGCCGCACGGGTCGCTCAGCCCGACGGAACCCCGGCGGGCGTTTCTCCTGCTGGTTGCGTTACTTGCCGGCACCTTGCTTCCGCTGCTCTTTTTTGTAGCGAAGGAGAGGTCGGATACCACGGTGCGGGGGCGTAAAGACCTGGAAGGGATGACTGTTCCGTTTATCGGAGAAATACCGTTGTACCGCAAGCGAAAGAGAAAGTTTTCGTGGGAAAAATGGGATACGCCGGCCATCGTAGTCAAGGAAAAGAAGCGCAACGTGATCAATGAAGCTTTCCGGGTCGTACGCACCAACCTCGAATTTATGACAAAAAAGGAGAGCAATGCCAAAGTGATCATGCTGACTTCCTTGAATCCTTATAGCGGGAAAACGTTTATCACCATGAACCTTGCCGCCGGTTTCGCCATAAAGGGGAAAAAGGTGCTGGCCATCGATTTGGATATGCGCAGGGCATTGTTAAGCGCCTATGTTGAACATTCCGGAACCGGTATCGCCGATTATCTCGGGCACCAGACCGAAGAGTGGAGACCTGCCGTTGTAAAGGGAAAAAACAGCGGCGAACCGGATATTCTTCCGGTGGGCACCATCCCTCCCAATCCCGCCGAGTTGTTGTTCGACGAGCGGTTGGAACAGATGCTGGAGGAATTGCGTACGGAATACGACTATATTTTTATCGATTGCCCGCCGGTGGAGATTGTGGCCGATACCTCCATCATCAATAAATTAACGGACATGACCCTCTTTATAATCCGGGTGGGATTGTTAGACCGCAGCCTGCTTGCTGAAATAGAGAACTTTTATACCTCTCGGAAATTAGGGAATATGTCGTTGATCCTGAATGGGACCATCCCGGCGAATGCCCGGTACGGTTATTACCGCTACGGCTATCGTTACGGGTATGCGTACGGAAAAAATTATATCAGTGAAGAGGAGTGAGGTTTATGTGGCCCTTTTCAAAACGTTCTTTATTGGCCGATAGCCATATCCTGAACGGGTTTACCGATTACCACACCCATTTGCTTCCCGGAGTGGATGACGGTGTCCTCACTCTGGAAGAGGCGTTGGAAGCGCTATACGGCCTGGAGCGGTACGGGGTGAAAAGCGTGTGGCTTACGCCCCATATCATGGAGGAGATACCCAACACTACGCTACACCTGCAGGCCCGGTTCCGGGAGTTAAAAGCTGTCTACAGGGGCACGATAGAACTTCATCTGGCAGCGGAATATATGATGGACAATCTTTTCGAGGTAAGGTTGGCGGAGAACGACCTGCTTCCGCTGAGAGGCAACTACCTGTTGGTGGAGACCTCCTGCTTCAATCCTCCCATGGATATGGACAACATCTTGGAGCGTATTGTGGAACGCGGATATTTTCCCGTGCTGGCGCACCCGGAGCGGTATGTCTATCTGACGATGAACGATTTTTACCGGTTAAAAACTATCAGGGTACAGTTTCAGTTGAACCTCCCGTCCATCGCCGGAGTGTATGGAAGGACCGTCCGGATTACAGCCGAAAAACTCCTTCAGAAGAACCTGTATGACTTTATCGGCAGCGACATGCACTCGCTGAGCCATTTCCGGCATGTAGTCCATACAAAGGCCGGCATAAAGCATATCCGGCGTTTGAGGGTATTGGCCATACTTCAGCAATACGATCCGGCATACAATAATCCACCTGTGCAAAGGGATGAAACAAACAAACATGATAAGTAATAAAACCATTTTAGTAACCGGAGGAGCCGGCTTTATCGGTTCCAACTTAGTGGAGGCACTTCTGGCATCAGGAAACAGGGTGATAGGCCTTGATAACTTTTCCACGGGAAAACGGGAGAATATTCGGCCTTATTTGGACAATCCCCGTTTTATATTAATAGAAGGTGATATCCGGAATATGGATGATTGCCGCAAAGCCGTGGAAGAAGCGGATTATGTGCTTCATCAGGCGGCCTTGGGTTCCGTGCCCCGCTCCGTCAAAGACCCTGTCACGACCAACGAAGTCAATGTGTCGGGATTTTTGAATATGTTGATGTCTGCCCGCGATGCTAAGGTGAAGCGCTTTATTTATGCCGCCAGCTCATCCACTTACGGAGATTCGGAATCGTTGCCTAAAGCGGAGGGGGTGATCGGCAAGCCTTTGTCCCCCTATGCCGTAACAAAGTATGTAAACGAGCTCTACGCCGATGTCTTCTCCAAAACTTACGGGATGGAGTGTATCGGACTGCGTTATTTCAACGTGTTTGGCAGGCGCCAAGACCCTGAAGGAGCCTATGCCGCGGTTATCCCCCGATTTATGACGCAGTTGATGAGGCATCAACCGCCCGTCATCAACGGCGACGGCGAATACAGCCGTGACTTTACCTATATCGACAACGTGGTCCGGATGAATCTCCTCGCTTTGGAGACAGAAAACCCCAATGCATTGAATCAGGTATATAATACTGCTTACGGAGAGCAAACGACCCTCAATCAATTGGTGGCTTATCTGAGAGAATATCTCGGCGGGTTCGATCCCGAAATCCGGCATATCGAACCCGTTTACGGTCCCAACCGGGCGGGAGATATTCCTCATTCTTTGGCGAATATCGATAAAGCAAAACGGTTGTTAGGCTACAACCCGCAATACAATGTGCGCGACGGGCTGAAAGAAGCCGTAAAGTGGTATTGGGAAAACTTATAAAACTCCATAGAATGGATCAGGAAACAAAAATCGCCGTGATTGGCCTCGGATATGTAGGATTGCCTTTGGCCAGATTGTTTGCCACCAAGTATCCCGTTGTAGGGTTCGATCTCAGTCAGGCACGAGTAAACGAACTGATGAGCGGGCACGACAGCACGTTGGAAATATCCGATGAACTGTTGCAGTCCGCCTTAGAAAACGGCCTCACCTGTACAACCGATATCGAAATGATTCGTCGCTGCAATTTTTATATCGTAGCCGTCCCCACGCCCGTAGATAGGAATAATGACCCCGACCTTCGCCCTCTGGTCGGCGCCAGTGAAACCGTAGGCAAAGTCATCTCCAAAGGCGATATCGTGGTATATGAATCCACCGTCTACCCCGGAGTAACCGAAGATGAATGTCTCCCTGTGGTGGAAAAAGTAAGCGGTTTAAAATACAACGAAGATTTCTTTGCCGGCTACAGTCCCGAACGGATCAATCCCGGCGACAAAGAACACACCGTGGAGAAAATCAGGAAAGTTACCTCCGGCAGTACACCCGAGATCGGCAAGATTGTAAATGAGGTCTATGCTTCGGTAATCACCGCCGGCACTCATCTGGCGCCTACCATCAAGGTAGCCGAAGCCGCCAAGGTGATCGAAAACTCCCAGCGCGACATCAATATAGCTTTCGTGAACGAGTTAGCCAAGATTTTTAACCGAATGGGTATCGACACTCGGGACGTACTGGATGCAGCGGCTACCAAATGGAACTTTCTTCCTTTCAAACCGGGATTAGTGGGCGGACACTGTATTGGAGTAGATCCCTATTACCTTGCCCAAGCGGCACAACGATATGGGTATAATCCCGAAATCATCCTGGCCGGCCGCCGCATGAACGACAGCATGGGCGAGTATGTAGCCGATCAGGTAGTAAAGCTTATGCTCAGGAAAGGCATTCAGGTATTGGGCTCCAAAATACTGGTATTGGGATTCACCTTCAAGGAAAACTGTCCCGATGTACGCAATACCAAAGTGATAGATATCGTTCGTACACTGGAAGAGTACAAGGCCAATGTTACCATTCACGATCCCTGGGCAAATCCTTCTATAGCAAAACATGAATATGACGTGGAACTCCATAATGAACTCCCTGAAGATGTGTTTGATGCTGTGATATTAGCCGTAGCACACGATAAGTTCAAAGAATTAGATGTTCAAGAGATTACAAATGGACGTAGCGTAGTGTATGATGTGAAAAATGTGTTAAAATCTGATATCATTGACGGAAATTTATAAAACAAGTAACAGACCATGCTAGATTTAAACGGAAAAAGCATCCTTATAACCGGCGGTACCGGCTCTTTGGGCAAAGCATTAACCAAAACTATTTTTGAGAAATGGCCAAATGTTAAAAGATTGGTCATCTATTCACGGGATGAGCAGAAACAGTATGTAATGGATCAGGAGTATCCCCATTCAAAGTTTCCTGCAATCCGCTTCTTTGTTGGTGATATAAGAGACAAAGAACGGCTTACCAGGGCATTGAATGACATTGAGTATGTAATTCATGCTGCCGCGATGAAACATGTCCATATTGCAGAATATAATCCCGATGAATGCGTAAAAACCAATATTGGTGGAGCAATGAATGTTATAGATGCCTGTTTGGCGACCAATGTAAAAAGTGTGGTTGCACTTTCCACAGACAAGGCTTGTGCTCCAATCAACCTTTACGGTGCAACAAAGCTTGCTTCCGATAAATTGTTTGTAGCGGCTAACAATATCAAAGGTAATAATCCCATAAAATTTTCAGTCGTAAGGTATGGAAATGTGATGGGATCCAACGGATCAGTAATACCATTTTTTATCAAGAAAAAGAAAGAAGGGAAAGGCATTATCCCAATCACAGAACCAAGTATGACAAGATTTAACATCCCAATTCAGGGTGGTGTGGATATGGTACTGTATGCACTGGAACATGCCTGGGGAGGCGAGATATTCATTCCCAAAATACCTTCGTATCGTATATTGGAACTTGCGGAAGCTATTGCTCCCGAGTGTGAGCATAAGGTTGTCGGGATACGGCCAGGAGAAAAAATTCATGAAGAGATGATCACATCCTCCGATTCATCCCACACTTATGACCTAGGGACATATTATACGATACTTCCCCAACGACCTGTATGGAAATTAGATGACTATATCACACATTTCAATGCAAAAAAAGTGCCCGATGGATTCAGTTATAATTCCGGGGAAAATAATCAATGGGAAACCCCGGAGACACTACGTGAAAAAATCAAAGAACATGTCGATCCAAATTTTAGTGTAAAATGATACAAAATCCAATTCCATACGGCCGCCAGCATATTACTAAAGAGGACATTGTTGCTGTAACTGAGGCCTTGCAATCCGATTATCTTACGCAAGGTCCTAGAATCGCCAAGTTTGAAAAAACTTTTGCCGAATATATCGGTTGCAAGTATGCCGTTGCGGTATCCAATGGAACAGCGGCACTGCATTTGTGTACAATGGCACTTAATGTAAAATCTGGCGAAAAGGTCATTACGACGCCGATTACTTTTGTAGCATCTGCCAATTGTGTTCGGTATTGCGGTGGAGAAGTTGTGTTTGCTGACATTAACCCTAAAACTTACCTGTTGGATATAAATTCGGTAAAAAAGTTATTGGAAAGTTCTCCGAAAGGAACATATAAAGGAATTATTCCCGTGGACTTTGCCGGGAGGGCTGTAAATCTGGAAGAATTTAGAAAACTGGCCGATGAGTATGGATTATGGATTATTGAAGATGCCTGCCATGCTCCAGGAGGGTATTTTGTAGATTCAAAAAAGCAAAAACAATTTTGTGGTAATGGCAATTACGCCGATTTAGCTATTTTTTCTTTTCATCCGGTCAAGCATATTGCGTGTGGAGAAGGTGGCATGATTACAACAAATAATGAAGCATTATACAAAAAATTAATGTTATTTCGCACCCATGGAATTACAAAAGGTGATAGCGCCTACCCTTATAAAAATTCCATTGAATTTGCAAACGGTGGCTATAAGGAGGAAACAGAATATCCCGGCTGGTATATGGAGATGCAGCAATTGGGTTATAATTATCGTCTTACCGATTTCCAGGCGGCTTTAGGAACAAGCCAGCTGAAAAGAGTCGATGAGGGATTGGTTCGCAGGCGGGAGATTGCCCGAATTTATAACGAGGCGTTCAGCGGTAAACCATATATTTTAGGACAGTCGGGAAATATAGAAGGGCATGCATATCATTTATATATTCTGGAAGTAGCCGATCGGTTGAACCTATATCGATATTTGCGTAAAAACAATGTTTTTGCACAAATACATTACATACCGTCCCATTTGATGCCATATTATCGTCAGTTTGGCTGGAAAGAAGGGGATATGCCCTATGCAGAGAATTATTACAAACATTGTATCAGTTTACCGATGTTTCCCACTTTGACCGAAGAAGAACAAGCGCATGTAATAAAAACAATAGAGAATTATTATTCCAAATGAAAAACTTAGCCATTATTCCTGCTCGTGGTGGAAGCAAAAGGATACCGAAAAAGAATATCAGGGATTTTCTGGGCAAACCTATTATTGCTTATTCAATCGAAGCGGCAATTAAATCAAACTTGTTCGACGAGATAATGGTGTCAACCGACGATAATGAGATTGCAGAAACTGCAAAAAAATACGGAGCGTCTGTCCCATTTATGAGGAGTACAAAAACGGCGGATGACACTTCTGGATTAGCTGATGTAATCGAGGACGTCAAAAAGATGTATGCTTTAAAAAACATCGAATTCGAGAATATTTGCTGTATTCTCGCTACATCTCCCTTAACTTCTAAAGAAATTTTACAAGTGGGTCTAACAGAATTGATAAGTAAAAATGCGGATTCGGTACGTCCGGTCGTCCGGTTCCCATACCCCATACAACGCTCGTTAAAAATGGACTCAGATGGAGGCGTGAGTTTTTTTCATCCTGAATTTGCTCAGACACGTTCACAAGATTTGGAAACAGCCTTTCACGATGCGGGAATGTTTTATTGGATGAAAGCAGACAAAGGATTGAAAGGAAATAATAGATTCGGTTTTGAAATATCTGAAATGGAATGTCAGGATATTGACAATGAAACAGATTGGAAAATGGCCGAATTGAAGTTTAAACTTCAAAAAAGATAAATGGATACTTATTTTTTTATCCCTGGAAATAAATTACTCAACGTAAATAAGATAAAAAACTTAGGAGTTGACGAAATTATAATTGATTTGGAAGATGCAGTAAAGGCTTCTGACAGGGAGATAATTTTAGCTGAATTAATTTCCGGTAATGAAAACTATAAAGAATGTTACATCCGCATTCCTCTATATGACACAACCGGAAAAATTGACAACAAATTATTGCTATCGGTACTTGGAAACGGATACAAAAAATTAGTTTTTCCGAAAGTTGCCTCAGCTGAAGATTTTACAATACTGTATGAGTCTTTTAAAAATTTCTCTCCAAAGATTATTTTATTTGTAGAGACTCCGCGTTTACTATTGGAAGCAAAAGACTTATTGTTGGAATATGCAGAGTGCTTTTCAGGCATTGCCGTTGGAAGCCACGATTTTATGAATGTTGTGAGGGGAGTGCATTCTCTGAAGAACCTGGAATTTCTCCGTTTGCAAATACTTTATCTCGCTCGGATGATAAACGTCATGGCCATAGACATTGCCTCCATGGAGTTACAGGACACAAAAAGTATAATAGAAGAAATAAAAGATGGCGCTCACAAAGGATTTGATGCTAAATTATTTATACATCCTAACCAAATTAAAACATTTAAAAGTATAGATCTATATTCACCTGAAGATCTTATCTGGGCACGCAAAGTAAGTAAAGCTTCGAAACAAGTACGAGGTAAAAAAGACGAATTTAACCCGGTTATTATTGATGGAAAAGTAATAGAGAAGCCACATTTGAAACGTGCAGAAATAATTTTAAACTACTATAAAGAATGAATGCGTCTAATTTAGGCAATTATTTTGAAGATTTTGAAACAGGCACAGTAATAGAACATACGTTATCGAAAACTATTTTCGAGAGTGACAATAATTTTTTCAGTCTCCTGACCATGAACCATCATCCGGTTCATACTAATGCTGACTATGCAAGACATCAGCAGCACGGACAAATATTGGTTGTTGGGACATTAGTTTTTAGTCTAGTTGTTGGAATGACAGTACCCGATATAAGCGGTAAGGCAATTGCTAACTTAGAGTATGAATCGATAAAACATCTAGGTCCTGTATTTGTGAATGATACAATTTATGCTCGGACAACAGTTCTTGCCAAAAAAGAGTCCCGGTCAAAAAAAGATAGAGGGGTTGTATTTGTAGAAACAATTGGATACAATCAGCACGGGCAAGATGTAATATGTTTTAGAAGAAAAGTATTAATACCTAAAAGACAACATGAGTGATTTTTTAATGCGGAGCCTATTGTTTGTTCCGGCTCATAACGAGAAATTTATGCGTAGTGCGGCAAAATCGGAAGCCGACATTCTATTGTTTGATATAGAAGATAGTGTCCAACCTGCCGAAAATAAGCAGGTAGCACGAAGTATGGCCTTAAAGTTAATGCAGGAGGGTATTTTCTGTGACCGTATTATATTTCCCAGGATAAATGACCGGGAGAGTGGGCATTTGCTCAAAGATGTAACACAATTGGCTATTAAGGGTATAACCGGGTTCATGTACCCTAAAGCAAAGCGTGGAGAGGATATTTACTTTTTCGACAAACTATTGGAGACTATTGAGTATGAAAAAGGGGTTGAAAAAGGCACTTTTAAAATTATCCCTCTTATAGAAACTACATCAGCCGTAATGAATGTCTTTGAAATATGTACTGCATCGCCCAGAGTTATAGCTATTGCTTATGGATCGGAAGATTTTATTACCGATTTGCAAGGTGTTCATGATGCTGAGCACCAAAGCCTCTTTACTCCGAGGGCAATGATAGCTATGGCGGCCCGCGCATATAATATAGAACCGATCGATACTGTACATGTTAGAGTTAAAGACCTGGAAGATTTGGAAATAAATTTGAAAATTTCACGCAAATTAGGTTTCGGAGGAATGTTGGCTCTTAATCCCATTGAATTACCGCTCATCCACCAGTATTTCTCTCCTTCTGAAATAGAAGTAGAAAATGCTCGTGAAATGTTGCGCCTCGATGAAGAAGCCCGAAAAGATAACAGGGGGGTAGCAATAATGAATGGTAAGTTTATTGGGCCTCCATTTGTGGCAAAAGCTAAAAAGATTTTAAAAAAACATGACCAAATAATGAGTAAAAGAACATGAAAAAGCTTATCATTATAGGAGGATATGGTAATGGTACGGTAGTACAATCAACGGTGGAGGATATAAATACAGTTAAGCCGCAATGGGAAATTTTGGGTTTCCTAAACGACAGAGAAACAGAACCAATCAACGGATATCCTGTACTGGGAAAAATTGACAGGGAAACGGTAACTCGTTACCTGTCAGATGAAGACATCTATTTTTTCTATACACTTATCTCCGTGAAAATGAATCATAGGTTTTTGCATAAACTACTTGAACTACAGATTCCAGTAGAGCGTTTTGCGACCATTATACACCCCACCGCTGTAGTCTCTAAGTTTGCTCAAATAGGATATGGTGTTTGTATACAGCCTTTTGTGTCGGTAGGACCTAATACGGTAATCGGGAATCATGTTCAGATTTACGCTCAAGCACTTGTTGGGCATGGGGCTAAACTCGACAATTACAGTTATGTAGCCAATAATGCGTGCATCGGAGCTGATGTACATCTCAAAGAGGGCGCTTATTTGGGGACAAATACCTCTACGTTGGAATTTATCACGTTGGGAAAATGGTCAATTTGTGGTATTGGAGCCGTTGTATTAAAAGATGTGCCTGATTTTGCAAAGATGGTTGGGAATCCTGCGCGACAAATTGGGAGTGTGGAATAGTAGCATGATACTGAAAAAAATACTTTTTCGTGTTGATGCGGGCGATCAGGTAGGTTTGGGACATTATTACCGTAGCCTGAACCTGGCTTTGACACTCAAGGAAAGAGGGCATGAAATAGTGTTCGTGCATCTGCCATCAGCTTTTTGGGATAATTTGAAGGAATTTCCTTTTAAGCATTGTGTATTGTCTTTTGAAAGCGCCGAATATGAGATGGTTTCTATTTGTCTTAAAGAAAAGATAGATATCTTTTATGCCGATGGTATTATTCCATTTACATCGCAATTTATACACGAAGTAAAAAAGAAGGCTAAAGTCGTTTTTTATCAGAACCTTTCTGGATCAAAACATCTCGCGAACGTTTTTATTTTACCGTCAATACATCAGGATGATGTTTTTTGGAGAGCCTTTGATGGTTCAGGCACAACAATATACAGGGGACTCCAATATTTCACATTTAATAGGGAAATAGAAAAATATACACCTAAAAATTTTACGTTAAGATCAAATCTTGAAAAGATAGCTGTTATTGCTGGAGGAAGCGATCCTGGGAATGTATTGCTCACGTTATACGAAATGCTTGATGAGGAACTGTTGCAAAAAGCCAGTTTTACATTTTTCTATGGTAATGATTACTTGCATGAGGAAAAAATACCTGTGAGACTAAAAAAGAACACTTCGTTTCAACAATATAAAATCCGCAAAATCCTCTCGCACGATGTGCTTATTGCTGCTTTTGGAGTAAGCGCCTATGAGTTTATGTATCTGGGAATGCCGGTCATTGGCTTGGGACATCAGGAAGCCAACGCAGACGCATTAAAAGTTGTAGCCAGAAAAACAGGCGCTATTTATGATTTAGGGGCAATAGACCATATCCAAAAAGAAACTTTCAACAAAACAATTAGCTCATTACTTCAGGACAAGGATAAACTGGAGGACATCTCTCAAAAGGCAAAGCAGCTATTAGATATTAGAGGAGTTTATAGGGTTGCCGATATTTTAGAAAATTTATGAATAAAGATGCATTCAGACAAGGTTTGTTTATAGTTGCCGAACTTTCGGCCAATCATAACAATAATTTAGATTTGGCAATAAAAACCATAGAGGCTGTTGCTCACGCCGGAGCTCACGCTGTAAAGGTACAGACTTTCACTGCTGATTCACTCACTCTCGATGTGAATAACGAATATTTCGGTCCACGCAAAGATGGGTTGTGGCAAGGATGGCGGCTATATGAATTATACCGGCAAGGAGCTTTGCCTTCTGAGTGGCACTCTACGTTACAAAAAGTCGCAACAAGCAATGGTTTAATATTTTTCTCGGCACCTTTTGCCCGAAAAGATGTTGATTTTCTGGAAACATTGGAAGTACCAATTTACAAGGTAGCTTCTCCCGAAATAACGGATATTCCGTTAATAAGTTACATAGCGTCTAAGCGCCGACCAATAATTATTTCAACGGGAATGGCAGACGAAGAGGATATTCAGCTGGCAATAGACACCTGCAATAAAGCAGGAAATAACGATATTACATTGTTAAAGTGTACATCGGAATATCCAGCAACACCCGATATGGCAAACCTGCTCACTATTCCCGATATGAAACAGCGGTTTGGTGCACGTGTTGGTTTATCTGACCATACAATGGGATATATCATTCCTATTGCCGCAGTAGCGTTAGGCGCAACGGTTATTGAGAAACATTTCATTCTGGATAGAAATTTGGGCGGTATCGATTCCGCATTTTCCATGGAGCCGACAGAATTTGCTTCCATGGTACAAGCATGCAAAGAAGCGTATTTGGCATTGGGAAGCATAACATACGAACTTACCGAAAGAAATCGATTGAGACGACGTTCGTTATTCGCAGTGGAAGATATTAAAACTGATGAGGTTTTTACAGAAAGGAATGTCCAATCGGTAAGGCCTGGACACGGTCTTCACCCCAAGTACTATTATGATATACTTGGGAAAAGATCGGTGAGGGATATCGATAAAGGGGATAAATTATCTATGAAGGATTTAAATGATGTCAAAAGTTAAGTCTATAATAAGAAAGGCCTTTACAAATTCTGCAATCCTTTATATCATAAGTAGATATGGTACATATTTTATTCAGTTTATAAATTCACTGTTTATTTATAATTTTTTGGGGGTTATCATGATTTTTGGATTTATCATTTGCCATACTTCTCCTTCTAATGGTTGAGAAAATGAGGATTATTCAATTGAGAGTTCGATATAATTTTAGTAAATATGTATTCTATGTATCGATAATTGCTATTTTAACCTTTATAATGCATCGTTTTACTTGACTACTCTTACGACAATCCAACTTCGGGTGGTTTTTATTTATAGATGGTTGGGGATGAAGGCAAAATTAGATTTATATAAAGGAAACCCTTAAGTTTTGATTTAATAGATTAAACTTATATCAATGCAAGTTCACATAACTAAAAGTGATCATTTTTATCTGGATATTGAAGTAGATGGAGTGAGCTTTTTTAAAAATACACCTATTCAGGAAAAATCTGAACTGCTTCATTCAGCTATTAGAAAGTTGGAGAATGATATAGTTGAGATTGCAGAAAAATCTAAGGTTAAAACTTTAGGTGCATTCTTTTGGTGCTACACCTACAATATACATAGAGATGATGGAATCAAAGGAACCGTTTTGAATTATTATATTATTGAAATTTTGAAATATATAAAAGCGAATGGAGTAATAGAAAAAATTAGAGTTTCGGTACCTCTTGATGTATATACAATTAAGGCAATTGAGGATAATATCTTTGAAATTCACTATTATAGAGATAGATTTGATAATTATTTAAAGAGTGTTATAAGGCAGCAATTCGGACCGATAAAATATTTAGTAAATTATTTTATTTCTGGATTAAATTTCAAAAGGCCTAAGTTAAATAAAAGTGTTGAAGAATCAGCTTTTATTTTTTCAAATTATCAATCAAACCTAAATAGGCTAAAAGATTTTCACTCGGACTTAAATGTAGATAATGTCTATATCTTAGATCATTCACTTACAAAAATTGTTGATATACATTCCAGAAATGAATTTTCAACTTTTGCTTACAATATTCATACTATATATAGGGCATTGGCTAAAACATATTTATTTTATGAACAGAGAAAAGAAGTAATCAAAGGGACACGAAATAGTTTATTTTCGACATATTTATATAAACAAACTTTTTTCCAAACTTTTTATGTGTTGCTAAGATGGGAAGCTTATCATAAGATATTCGAGAGGCACAAACCTAAACAGATAATCGTAAGTAGTGCTTTTGGTGATCCATTAAGACGAATGCCACTTGGTGCTGCAAGTAACACAAGTTTAAAAACAGTTTTGTTCCTATGTCGGCCTAATCTCAGTTATCTAAGAGCGGAAGATAGATTAATACGCCCTGATCTTCTGGCATATAATCAAACTTCAATTGGTGATGAGATAGTTGTGTTAGATAAATATAGTTATGAATATCTTTGCGATTGCGGGATTTCCCCGGAGATTGTCAAAGTTTATAATTTTAACAATAAAAAAGCACCAGAAGCCAAAAACAGATTTGAAAATGGAGTTTTACTATTGTTTGCACATAATAAATATAACGATGATATAATTGATACATTAGAAAGATTCATTAATCGAGGCCTTATTTTTAATTGTATTTACTTTCGAGAACATCCTACAGTGAAAATAACTAAAAATCAGATCAAAAGATTAAAGAAAATAGCTTCAAATGTGATAAATATCACGAAATTTAATTGGGTGGAAATTTCTTTCAAGAATGTAATTACTTTTACTGCAAACTCCACTTCAGCTATTGATGCTAATGTTTGTGGTGCAGAAGTAGCCTGGTGTCCATTTTATACAGAACATAGCACGCAATTTTATCCAATAATGAAAAAAAATGGTTATATACTAAATTCAGAACAAGAGTTTTATAATTTTCTTCAGAGTCGGTTATCTAATAAAGTGTATCATATATGAACTTAAAAATTGATATTAAAAACCATGTAAAAAATATAATAGGAAAGAAAATATCAAGGAAGATTGTTGTTTTCTGTGTGGATGATTTTGGAAGTATAAGAACCAAGAACATTGATGCATACAACAAACTTGTAAGTTTAGGAAATCCGATTAGTAAGAAATGTATTCAAAAGTATGATACTTTAGCGTCAAATAGCGACCTGAAAAATTTATTTGACGTATTAACTTCTGTAAAAGACCAACACAATAACTATGCTTGTTTCACTCCATTTACAGTAGTAGCCAACCCAGATTTTAAGAAAATAAGGGCTAATAATTTTCAGACATATTATAGACAATCATTTTTTGATACACTAAAGGATTACTGTTCAGATTATGACAATGTAGAGAATTTGTGGAAAGAGGGAATAAAAACAAATATTTTTTATCCGGCATTTCATGGAACAGAACATGTAAATATAAACAGATTTATGAAAGCTTTACAGGAAAATCATAAATCAACAAGAATTGGATTTGAATTGGAATCAATATGTATTCCAGCTTTTCCTGATGAAAAAGCTATAAATAAATATACTGCTACTTATGATGTAAATTCAATAAATGATAATCAACAATTAATTGAAAGTATAAAAGAGGGACTAAGAATTTTTGAAAATTTATTTGGATTTAGAGCAAAGCAATTTGCACCGGGTGCAGGTATATATAGTCCGGATCTAAATAAGACTTTATTTGAGGAAGGAGTAAAGTTCATTAATGTAAACCGATATCGAACAGTCCCTTTAGGAAATAGTAAATACAAAAAGAAAATAACATTTAATAGTCAAAAGATTTATAGTGGTCAATACTATATTGTACGAAACTCTTCTTTTGAACCCCAAGGAGCTGAAACAAATAGGGTAGCCCTTGATACATTAAATCAAATTGAAGCAGCATTTAAATGGAATACTCCGGCAATAATTAGCTCACATCGTCTTAATTTCATTGGCCATTTTGAGCCGAAATGGAGGGATAAGAGTTTAATACAATTAAAGTACTTATTAAAAGAAATAGTGAAAAAATGGCCTGATGTGGAATTTATGAATGCAGACCAAATGGCGGAGATACTTGTTTCATCTGAAAAATGAGAATAATGTGAAACAAGCATGATTGGAGGAATCACCAAAGACCATCAACCAATGTTCAGCGACCAGCAGGAGATAATGCTGGCATGCAAGTTCCATACGACCTTTAAAATGTTATTTACACGTGAAAATTAAGTCTGTTATAACAAACACTTTCCTCAATTTTCCCGGCTGGCATACCCCCCGAAAGATTGTGGTGATTGAAAGCGATGATTGGGGAAGCATAAGAATGCCGTCGAAAGAAGTAAAACAAAAGTTGCAACAGTCGGGAATAATGTTGGAAAATGATCCTTATTCGCTTTTCGATACACAGGCAGATGATAAGGATTTAGAGGCGTTGTTTGAGGTGTTGTGTTCAGTTAAAGATAAAAACGGAAGATATGCAGTGATGACGGCAGATACCAATGTGGCTAACCCCGATTTTGATAAAATTAAAGCGTCGGATTATCAACAGTATTTTTATGAACCATTTACCTATACATTGAAACGTAATCCGGATGGCGATAAGACTTTTCAGCTTTGGAAACAGGGTATCGCTTCGGGCGTTTTTTATCCTCAGTCTCACGGTCGCGAACATGTAAATGTAAGGAGATGGTTGCACGATTTGCGCGAAAAGCATGCGAATGTAAGATTGTGGTTCGATATGGGTAGTTATGGTACTTCTTATTTGGTAGATAAAGCGCAGAGAGGGCATTATATGACCGCTTTCGATTCGGCTATGCCCGAAGATATTGCTTTTTACAATCAGTCGATTGAAGAGGGGTTGAATTTATTTGAATCAATCTTCGGATACCGATCGGAGTCGTTTATAGCCACTACATATTGTTGGCCTTTGGAGATTGAACCTGTATTGATAATGAACGGGGTAAAGTACTTGCAAGGCACTGTTATCCAGAATATTCCTGTAGATAATGGCGAAAAATTTAGAAAGAAAAAGAATAATTTTCAGGGAGTCAAATCAAAATCAGGCTTGATACATCTGATGCGAAATGTGTATTTTGAACCAGCTCAGAATCCGGGATTCGATTGGATAGGCAATTGTTTGCGCAGGATAGATATTGCATTCCGGTGTAGTAAACCCGCTACAATTTCCATGCACAGGCTTAATGTAATAGGGAGACTGGTAGAAGAAAACCGTACGCGCAATCTGGCATTATTGAAACAGTTGCTGAAAGAAATTGTAAAACGCTGGCCCGATGTGGAGTTTATGAACAGCGCAGAGCTTGGAAGACTTGTCGAGGGGAAATAGAATTATGGAAGCTTATGTCAATATAGAAACAGCATATACAAATCGTTCGGAATTGAATTTGGAAAGTATGGAAGCTGTTTATAGGGATAAACATCGATTAAGGCAACTTATTTCAGCAGCTATATCCGGACAATTGACAAATGAGAAAATTGCCGGTAAAAAGATATTGCTCAAGCCCAATTGGGTGTTGCACGATAAAAGTGAAAGCGATATAGTTTGCCTCCGAACACACGATGCTTTTTTGTTGGTTGCTTTAGAACTTTTGCTTGAGATGAAGCCTGCTAGGGTAGTTTTAGGTGATGCCCCGGTGCAGGGTTGTAATTGGGAAAGGATGTTAAGCGCAGCGTTTATTGAAAATGTTAATAAACTTTCGGAAGAATACAACGTGCCGGTAAAGATAAAAGATTTTCGTCGTGTAAGTTATAATCCCGAAACCAATCAACTTAAACAAAACCGGAATGCGATAGAAGATTTTATAATCTTTGATGTGGGTACGCGGAGTTATCTCGAAGAGGTGTCGGACGATGCTCGATCGCCGTTCAGGGTGACTAATTATAATCCGGGTCGTCTGGCCGAATCGCATAGAAAGGGTGTACATAAATACTGCATAACAAAAGAGTTGTTTGATGTCGACGTGCTAATTACTGTTCCAAAAATCAAAACACACCAAAAAACAGGTTTAACTAATGCACTTAAGATATTAGTGGGTGTAAATGGTGATAAAGATTTTTTACCACATCATCGCAAGGGTGCTTTGGACGATGGCGGGGACTGCTATCCCGGCAAAAACCCCCTACGCAAAGTATCGGAAGATATTCTGGATTACGCCAATACAAAAATTGGGAAAAGTTCATATAAATCTCTTTTGCATTTGTCGGCAGCACTTTGGAAGGCTTCAAAACCGGATAATGAACAAAATTTGGCCGCAGGATGGTATGGCAACGATACTACATGGCGCATGGTGCTCGATATTAATCAGGTGGTTTTGTACGGAAAATCGGATGGTACGCTTTCTGATACCGTACAGCGTGAGTTCTATAGTTTGTGTGATGGAATTGTGGCCGGACAGGGCAATGGTCCATTAGAACCTGAACCGCTTGCAATGGGCGTAGTTGCGTTTTCGAACGATACAGCCTATATGGATATTGTGGCCGGACATCTAATGGGTATGGATGTAGACAGGATTTCATTACTACGCAATGCGAAAGATTGGTTAAAGGATAAAATTTGTTTGCTGACCGTGAATCAGCAACAAGCTGAGATAAACGACTTAATAAATTATTCAGTGAAAGCCATTATGCCTCCGGGTTGGTTGAACTACGATAAGATTGATAGATAATTTCCAATAAAAAACATGAATTCACTCGTTGAAGCAGATTTGTATAGATATATACCTAAGAAATTCTCAATTTTGAATTTAATTAAAGGGTTACGTTCACAGGGTTTTCGTTATATGTTCTTTTATAGATTAAAAGAACAGGTTTCAATAAAAAATCCTTTATGGTATATTTATAAATTATTACTCAGGCACTACACTTATAAATATGGTTTCCAAATTGGTGGTAAAATTGGGCAAGGATTTTACATAGGACATTTTGGAACTATTGTAATAAATCCAGATGTGATAATTGGAGATAATTGTAATATTGCACATAATGTAACGATTGGAGTTACCAGAAGAGGAGAAAGATCGGGAGTGCCTAGTATTGGTAATGAGGTCTGGATAGGGACAGGAGCAATTATCGTAGGTAAAATTACAATTGGCAACAATGTTCTAATTGCGCCAGGCGCTTATGTGAATTTTGATGTGTCTGATAATTCAATTGTCATAGGTAATCCTGGACAAATAAAATATTCTGTGCATGCAACAAATGGGTATATCAATAATAAATTCTTTAAAAAAGAAAAATGATTAATTATGATAGGAATTCATTTAAATAATGGTGAAATTGCTGAACGTTGGATAGCCTACTGCGAAAAAAATAATATACCTTACAAATTGATAAATGCTTATGATCATGATATTGTAAGCAAGGTAAAGGACTGTGATGCTTTTATGTGGCATTTTTACCAGAAGAACTACAAGGATCAGTTGTTTGCGAAACAGTTACTGTTTTCGTTGCAATCGGCCGGTATGCGGGTATTTCCTGATTTTAAAACAGCATGGCACTTTGATGATAAAGTAGGTCAGAAGTATTTACTTGAAGCCATCGGGGCGCCTTTGGTACCTTCGTATGTGTTTTACACCAAACACGAGGTTTTTGATTGGATAGATAAGACCGATTTTCCGAAAGTATTTAAACTCAGGGGAGGAGCAGGTGCTGAAAATGTAAAGCTCGTGCACTCAAAATCGGAGGCGCGTAAATTAGTAAAAAAGTCCTTTGGGACTGGATTCAAACAATACCGTCCAGCAAGCAATCTGAAAGACCGATGGACACAATACCGTGCTGGAAAGAGCAATATTAAAGATTTGTTGAAAGGTGTAGTGAGATTTGTGATTCCTCCCGATTTTTCACGCATGATGGCATCCGAAAAAGGATATGTGTATTTTCAGGATTTTATACCGAATAACCACTTCGATATAAGAATAGTAGTAGTTGGCAATAAGGCATTTGCACTGAAGCGTATGACCCGTAAAGGCGATTTCAGAGCTTCGGGAAGCGGCAATATTATTTATCGGAAGGCAGAGATAGATGAACGTTGTGTGAAGATAGCATTTGAAATAAATGAAAAACTAAAAGCACAAAGTATTGCCTACGATTTTGTATTTGCCGAAGGAAACTATCCCCTGATAGTGGAAATTAGTTTTGGTTATTCTGCTCCAGCATACGACCGTTGTGAAGGCTACTGGACGCAGGATATGCAATGGCATGCAGGTGAAAACTTTGATTTTTGTGGCTGGATGGTGGAGAATCTGATCAACAATGTTAATGGAGAAAAAGAGTAAAAAAATTGTATTTTTGATACCGACACTACAGTTGGGTGGAATGGAGAGGGTGATGAGTGAACTGGTTAATTACTTTTCAAAAAAGAGTTATGTAGAAGTTCATTTGGTTTTGTATGGGAAACGTAGAGAAGTGTTTTACGATTTATCCGATAATATAAAAATTCACAAACCAGAATTTGGATTTGACGATAAATACAGAGGTTTCTATACGGTTCGAACTGTTTTTTTTATTCGTTCAATGGTGAAAGGCATTCAACCCGACAGCATATTAAGTTTTGGCGAATTATGGAATAATTTAGTGCTTATATCATTGATGGGATTAAAATATCCTGTGTATATTTCCGACCGTTGTAAGCCTGATAAAAGCTTTAGTTTATCTCAGAATTTACTCAGAAAATGGCTTTATCCTCGTGCAACAGGTATGATTGCTCAAACAAAAAAAGCTAAAGATATTTATCAGAAAGCAAATTTAAATAAGAATATTGTCGTTATTGGAAATCCTATCCGGGAGATAAAAACTAAAACGGATAGTGCTAAAGAAAACAGGGTTATTTCAGTAGGCAGATTGATTAGCACCAAGCATTTCGACCAACTGATCGAAATCTTTTCACGGATAAATAAACCTGAATGGAAATTAATAATTGTTGGTGGTGATGCTATAAAACAAGAGAACAGTATTGTGCTACGACAACAAATCATGAATGCTGGAATGCAAAACAAAATTTTTTTAGACGGAAATCAGAAAGATGTCGAGAGCTATTTGTTACGCAGTGATATATTTGCATTTACTTCCAGCAGCGAGGGTTTCCCAAATGTTATTGGAGAAGCTATGAGTGCAGGTTTACCGGTAGTAGCTTACGATTGCGTAGCAGGTCCTTCGGATATGATAGATGATGGAAAGAACGGATACTTAATCCCTTTATTTGATAATGAAATCTTCGAAGAAAAATTGCGTTTTTTAATGAAAAATGAGGAAGTCAGAAAGCAAATGGGAGCCTATGCACGTAAAAGTATAAGAAAATTTTCAGTAGAAAATATTGGAGAAGAATTTTATAAATTTATACTAAGTGAAAACAAAACTACTCCTTCTTAACGTTACTGCCAACACCGGTAGTACCGGTCGAATAGCCGAAGAGATCGGTCTGTTGGCGGAACAGTCGGGCTTTGAAGTACGCTTTGCGTATGGTCGGAAGGCTGTAAATAGCCAGTTGCGCTTAATTAAGATTGGCAATAAGTGGGATATACGCTGGCACGGAGTGAAGTCGCGTTTGTGGGATGCACATGGCTTTGGTAGTCGACATGCTACTAAAGCATTGATTGAGGAATTGAAAGTCTGGAAGCCCGATATAGTGAATATCCATAATTTGCATGGTTACTATGTCAATGTAGAGATATTGTTTGAGTATTTAAAGCGGGTACAGATACCGGTTGTTTGGACTTTTCACGATTGCTGGCCGTTTACAGGACATTGCAGTTTTTTCGAACGCGTTAGTTGCGAGAAATATAAAACTCAATGTAATCAATGCCCTCTGTCTAAATATTATCCTGAAAGCTGGTTCCTGGATAATTCAAGAGACAATTTCAGAAAAAAAGCAAAATTGTTCAATGGACTGGATAAATTACAAATTGTTACCCCTTCTAGGTGGTTAGCCAATCTTGTGAATCAATCTTTTCTAAAAAATTATCCGGTAAATATTATTCACAACGGAATTGATTTAAACGTGTTTAAACCGACTGAAAATAAAACTATTCTGAAAAAATATAATCTGGAGCCCTTAAGCTATATATTGGGAGTTGCAAGTATCTGGGACAGAAGGAAAGGACTTGATGACTTTCTATCTCTTGGAACATTAATATCTGACAACCAGAAAATTGTACTTGTTGGTTTAAGCGGGAAGCAATTAAAAAGTCTTCCTGAAAACATAATTGGAATTGCAAGAACCGAAAATTTGGACGAATTGGTTCAACTATATTCAAATGCGCTTGTTTTTGTCAATCCCACTTATGTAGATAATTTTCCTACTACTAATTTAGAAGCATTGGCTTGCAGTACTCCGGTGGTCACATATAGAACTGGTGGAAGTCCCGAAGCTGTAAACAGTAATACGGGATTTATATTAGAAAAAGGAGATATTAGAAGCATTGTGCAAAAAATTACAGAAATAAAAACTATCGATATTAATACACAAAAAAAATATTGCCGGAATAGAGCAGAATTAATGTTTAATAAAAATGATCGATTCTTTGATTACATTAAGTTGTTTAAAAGGATTCCAAATAGTATATGACGCAAGAGACACAAAGCCGTAGTCAAAGGATTATCAAAAACACATTCTTTCTATATATAAGAATGTTTTTTGTATTGGCCATTGGGCTATATACTTCACGGGTAATCTTAAAAGTTTTAGGTGAAACTGACTTTGGTATTTACAGCTTGGTTGGAGGTGTAATTACCATGTTTGTTTTTATAAATCAATCCCTAAATACGGCCACACAGCGATTTATAACTTTTGATTTGGGGCTGGGAGATAGAACAAAATTACGTGATACATTTTCCATGAGTATAAATGTATATTTATTTTTTTCCATATTGTTGATTATTGTTCTTGAGTCATTAGGTTTCTATCTGCTGAAGCAGTTGAATATTGACTCAGCAAGGATGGGTGCAGCTCAATGGGTATATCAGGCAATGATTGTAATTACAGTTGTCAATATGCTCGGCATACCCTACAAATCCTTGATAAGTGCACATGAACGAATGTCGTATACAGCATTAGTTGGCGTAATAGAGTCGGTTTTAAAACTTGGAATTGTTTTTATAGTATCGTTTCATGGGTTCGATAAATTAAAACTATACAGCGTTTTATTGATAGGTGTTTCATTGATAAATTACCTTCTAAATTGGTTATATTGTTCAAAGTATTTTGCAAAGGAATCGAATTATAAATTAGTATGGGATAAAAATAAATTCAAACACTTTCTTAAATTCTCAGGAATGTCACTTTATGAGCAAATTGCAGTAATGTTGACATATCAGGGAATAGATATAATGCTTAATATGTTTTTTGGAGTGATAGTAAATGCTGCAATGGGTATTTCCAAGCAGGTACAGGCAGCACTTATGAACTTTATTTCGAGCTTCCAGGGGGCAATGTCTCCTCAAATTACTAAATCTTATGCAGCAAAAGATTACCAATATCTGGATAAATTAATGGTGGTAGCTCCCAAATTCTCTTTATATTTAATTCTGATCATGGTTTTCCCATTGTATTTTAATATTGAACCAATATTAATTTTCTGGTTAGATAATCCACCTGAATATACGGTTGAATTTAGTAAACTTATTTTAATAAGCAGTGTGGTCGAATCAATATCTCTACCTTTACGAACTTTAATATTTGCTCAGGGAAATATCACAAGGTACCAATTCGTTGTTGGTTCAATGTTGTTGCTAAATATAATTTTTTCTTTTATATTGTTAAAAGCTGGATATTCTCCAGTTTCAGTACTTTGGGTAAGGGTTGTTGTTTATTTTCTCATCGATTTAATCAGAATATGGTTTATTAGGGACTTAATTAAAATACCTTTAATTAAGTATATACGCAATACCTTTACACCTGTTCTACTCATAATTACAGTTGGAATTTTGTCCAACTATTATATAAACGAAAGGTTTTCTTTTAATGTTCCTCTGAGTATATTAATTTCGGTGTTAATTACCGTATTTTTAATTTTGGTAATCGGATTAAATACTTTTGAAAAAAACTATATTAGAAACTTATTAAATAGTAGAATATTAAGAAAAAAATGAATATTGCATTTCTATCAAACGACGTAGAGGTTCAAATGGGAGGTGTTGGAATGGTTACTTCCATTTTAGTGAAAAATTTCAAAAAGAAGTTTGATGCAAAATGTTTTTTATTCTATGATAATGAATCGCCAAACCCGGCAATAATATTTGACGCAAAGTTTAGGATAATCGAAGATATGGATGAAGAATCACTTCGTAATTTTATAAATTCGAATAAAATTAATTTTATCATTGACCAGGGAGTTGTAAAGGTAAATCGGGTAATTCTCCGAAGAGTTTCAAACTCTGAAAATAGTAAAATTATTTCTGTAATTCATTCAAAACCGGATTTAATTAAAGTAACTCCGTCTTATAAATCGCTGAGATGGGATTTTAAAAAATTTGGTATAGCAAAAAAAATAATTGTACTTTTGAAAATATTGTTTTTTCCTATTTATAAAAAAGCAAGTAATTTAAAATATATTAAATGGAAACGAGATATTTATGACAATTCAGACAAAGTTGTAGTGCTATCTAATTATTATATAGATAATTTTGTTAATTTGTTGCATCTAAAAAATACGCTGAAAATTACTTCAATCGGAAACCCTTTAAGATTTAATTCGTTTTTTGACAAGGAAAAACTTAATGAAAAACAAAATGAGGTGCTAATAGTATCAAGATTATCGGAACCAGATAAATACTTATCAAGGATATTTGATGTTTGGAGAATCATTGAACAAGATCATCGTACTGATAATTGGAGACTGACGATTGTGGGAGGAGGGAGTGATGAACCATATTATAAAGCTAGAGTTGAAAGTCTAAAACTAAAGAATATTCGATTTGAAGGAGTTCAGAATCCATTTGATTATTATAACCGTGCGAAAATTTTTTTCATGTCTTCGGCGCATGAAGGTTTTCCAATGACACTTCTTGAAGCTCAACAGATGGGCGTTCCCGTAATCGCATTTAATAATTTTGAAAGTTTACAGGAGTTAGTTATCGACGGTTACAATGGATTTGTTGTTGGTCCGAAAGATATTAATTCTTTTGTACAAAGGACTAGAAAATTAATGTTAAATGATGAACTAAGAATAACGTACGCAAAGAATGCTATTGATCATAGTAAAAATTACACTATAGACAAAATACTTGATAAATGGGAGAATCTCTTTAATGAATTGATAAATGAAGAAAAGAAGTAATATATTTTCTCTATTATTATTTGGGATTATTTATCCTTTTGGAGGATTAATTTACAGTATCAGAAATTTTCGTTTACCAGCATCAAAATATCTGTTTGTCATTTTTTGTGCGTTTTTTGGGAGTGTTTTGATATTTCAGAGAGGAGGTTCCGATTCAAATCTTGATGCAGGTCATTATGCATACCTATTCGAACAAGCATATTTCTGGGATAATATTGGACCAGTTGAGTTTTATAATAAACTTTCAAGTCATGATAGATTAGATTTTTTCAATCCATTTGTTACTTATATATTTTCACGAATTAGTGGTAATCCACATTTTTACTTTACAGTCATAGGGCTAATCTTCGGGTTTTTCTATGCCAACAATGTTTGGGATGTTATAAAATATAGTAAAAGAAGTTTTAATATCTATACTGCTTTATTGTTAGTTGCTTTTGTTCTTATTTGTTCTTTTGATACTATAGGTACAGTAAGAATGCATACTGCATTTCAGGTATTTTTTTATGGGATTTTTTCGTATCTGATTTCAGGAAATAAGAAAAGATTAATCTGGGTGCCTCTATCCATATTATTTCATTTCTCAATGTTTTCGATGGTTGGTGCTGTTTTGTTATACTTTATTGTTAATAAATTTGATGCCAGAATACTTTTTATTTACTTTATTGTTGCACATTTAGTAAATGAATTAGATCTTGGCATTATTCATAGATTATTCTCCTTTATGCCTCAGGATGTTGGAGATCGTTTATCAGCGTATTCGAGTGAAGATAATTTATTAAAACTTCAAGAATCAGGTAAATTTTATTTGTCAAATGCTAATTTGTGGGCAAGAATTGATTCAATGATAATACGTTCTTACATTTTAGTTCAGACAATAGTCCTTTTTATTGCAGGTAACTTTAAGTTGATTAAATTACCGGATTTGACAAGATTACTTAAGTTCAGTTTAGTCTTATATGGTACTGCATTGATTTTGGCAAATTTACCCTCAGGTTACAGGTACATGACTTTGGCTGGTATGTTTTTTATGTCATATTATGTGTTATTATATAACAGATATGGCATTTTGATGAAACAAAATCTGGTGATAACGATGAAATTGTTTTCTCCTTTAATGATTGTGTTTGTGATTAAATCTTTACGTAATATTTTGGATGCTACGAGTATTTTTGTTTTTATAGGGAATTTTATTACCAGTATGTTTTTTCATATTGATATTCCGATTGTTGACCTGTTCAAAAGATTGTTATGATTTTAACATGAAAGATTTGAAAATAAGTTTCACGGGAGATATCATGTTCGAACGGCAGTATGTGAAAGCATGTTTGACTGCGGGTAAAAGTTTTGATGCCATGTTTGAGCATGTAAAGAAGTTAATAGGTGAAAGTGATTATGTAGTTGGTAATCTCGAAACGGTTTGTGCCGGCAAAGAACAGAAATATTCACATGAGATATATTCATTCAATTCGCCTGACAGTGTAATTGATGCCCTAAAACAATCGGGTATATCAATGGTGACCACAGCTAATAATCATTGTCTTGACAGAGGAGTACCGGGACTTTTACGCACGCTCGAAGAACTTGATAAGCGTGGATTGGATCACACCGGTACTTTTAATCGAAATAATGAAAAAGAGAAGTTTCTAATTAGAGATTTCTTCGGATTCAAAATAGCATTTGTATCTTACACCTATGGTACAAATTACGTGGAAAACAGAATTGAGTTAAAAGATTCAGAAACAGGATGTATTAATTTGCTGAAACCGCAGAAATCGGGAAAGATAACAGCCGAAGAAGAAAAAGCAAATCAACTTAGAAAAACTTTAGTCAAAATATCACAATCTCTTTTCAGTTCGGATATACGAATGAAGATAAAAAAAATACTGAGATTAAGATTAAATGTGCCGGTGACAGACAAAATCTCAGATGGCTATTCGGATAAAACATATCTGGCTGAATTTGCGTCACAAATACAAAAGGCAAAACAAGTTTCAGATTTTGTTTTCTTATGCGTGCATACCGGCGGTCAGTTTAATGACAAGCCGGGTGAATTTAGTGAGTTTATAATGAACTATTCTGTAAGAAATGGAGTTGATGCAATTATTGGGCATCACCCGCATGTAGTACAAAAGTTTAATCAGATAAATTCAGTTCCGGTTTTTTATTCGCTTGGTAATTTTTCATTTTCTCCGGGTTCGTTATATGTTTTACACGATTTATTACCAGAGTATTCAGTAATGCCGCATTTCTATTTTAGTAAAGCAGAAGGTAAATATCAATTAAAAAAAATCACTTACTCTATACTGAAAACAATAGAGGATAATAAAAATATGGTTCAGGTAGTACCTGTAACAGATTTATTGAAAAAAACGAAAGAAGGTTTGGAAAAGCAGAAGTTAATAAGTGATGCGAATTTTATTGCTGAAAGATTATGTCCGGTTGTAAAACAACTGGATTTTAGTGTTTCAGAGATTGAATTATACTGTAAATGAAGAAACAGAATCTGTTAATATTTAATCAGCATTCGAGCTATATTACGATTGATATAGCTAATGCAATGTATGATTCAGGTAAATATCGACAGGTGATTTTAATGACAGGTGTTGTTAATGAACGTGAAACCCTGCTACACACAGATGTTAAAGTAATCAGAACGCTGAAATACAATAAAAAAAACATTGTAACACGCTTTGCCTCGTGGCTGATTGCATTTCTTCATTTTATAATACAGGTAAACTTTAAATATAGAAAAGCAAAGTTATTTCTGATTTCAAATCCCCCCCTGATTACATTTACACCCTATTTTTGCAGAAATGGTTTCAGTACTTTGATTTTTGATGTATATCCTGATGCAATGAAAGCGGGTGGATTTCTATCTGAGATGTCATTCTTCTACAAATTATGGGTAAAAGCTAATAAACGATTGTTCAGAGAATCGGAACGAGTGTTTACTATATCACAAGGGATGAAAGCCTGTATATCACAGTATTGCAATACAGAAAAAATTGAAGTGGTGAGTTTGTGGAGCAGTTTTAATCCCGAGCTGATTCACAAAAATGATAATTTATTTATCAAACAGATGAATTTGGAAGATAAATTTATCGTGATGTATTCGGGAAATATGGGAAAAGGTTGTGGATTAGAATCTGTTATAGAAGTAGCTGACAGGCTTAGATCAAATAAAAACATTGTTTTTTTGTTTGTGGGCGAGGGTTGGTTGGCTGAGGACCTGAAGAATTTGGTAAATAGGAAGCAACTTGAAAATTGTATTTTTTTACCCTATCAACCTGCTTCAATTTTAAGACATTCATTATCGGCTGCAGATATTTCTGTAATTTCACTACCTCCCGGTGTTAGTTCTATTAGTATTCCGAATAAAATCTATACACTTTTAGCACTTGGGCGACCGTTATTGTGTATTGCTGACGAAAGTTCTGATTTGGGAAGAATGGTTGATGATAATAATATAGGGAAGTTATTTGCTGTAAATGATGTTGATGAAATGACTGGATATATTTATTTATTAAAGTCAGACAAAGAGGTCTTCGAAAAATTTAAAGTAAATGCAATCAGGACTTCCCAGAATTATCAAAAAACAAATTCACATTTTTTTGTTTAATAAATTCTATGATTAAAAGTTTTATAGATAGAGTTTTGTATCTGGGTTATGTATTACTAACCACTTTCAGACACAGAAAAAAACTGTTTATTTTTAGCAGATATTATGGACATAAGTACTCTAAGAGTTATTTGTTTTTCCTGAGGAACGCATATGTTTATTACTTGAAATATGATATGCATCCATTGGATTATTTTTATTACAACGTGTACGAAGATAAAGGCTTTGACCAGGCAGAACATGCTAACACCCTTTTTATGTACCGCTATCATAGAAAAATGAATGATAGAAAGTCGGTAAATTATTTTCATAATAAAATGTTGTTTCACAAACGTTTTAAAAACTATATGGGTCATGATTTTATAGCATTGAAAGAGGTTGATGTGTTAAAGTTGACCGAATGGTTTTTTGCACACAAAGCAACAAAATTTATAATGAAGAGGATGAAGAGTGTAGGTGGCTTTGGAGTGAAAAAAATAGTTGCTGATATAATTGATGGCAAATTGTTCATAAATAATAAACCAATAAAACAGCAACTTAATTATTTAAAGAACTTCGATATGATTGAAGAATATGTTGAGCAACACGAATTGTTAGACAAATTAAATCCAAGTTGTTTAAATACAGTTCGCATAGTTACAGTACTTGATGGCCATCAAAATGTAAATATCATAGGAGCAGTTATTAGATTGGGTGTAAATAACGATGTGGATAATTTTCATTCAGGTGGTATTGCGGTTAATATTGATGTTCAGACAGGAAAAATGTGTGGGAATGGTTTCCGACTTGCTCCTTCAGATAATGTGTTTTTTGATAGACATCCTGTAACGAATATTGTGTTTGATGGGTATCAACTTCCCAATTGGGATATTTTAATTGAAGCGGTAAAAAATGCAGCATTAGTAATCCCTGAAGCAAGAACAATTGGTTGGGATGTTGCCATAATAGATTCTGGTGTTTCCTTAATTGAAGGTAACCATGATTGGGATAAAATAATTATTGAAAAGGCTCTGAAAAGGGGTATTCGTGAACAACTCAAGAGTTATATCTGAAATCTGAAGCAGTGCAAGTTCCTGACGACATTATCACATGAATTACAAACGATTGTGATAATAGCTTAACTAAATCATTATAAAACATTTAATAATTGTAAATGTGATTTGATATGGATTTATATATAGTTGGTGCAGGAAACGTTGGTGCATTTGTTGCCTATCATGCAAAAGATATGGGAAGCTATAACTTAAAGGGTTTTCTGGATATAATAAAACAACATCAAGTACTTTATGATTTACCTGTTTTAGGAGATGAAGACTTACTTTTAGAAATTTCTAAGCCCGTAGCTGTAGCTATAGCCATAGCAAATCCCACGATTAAAAGGAAAGTAATAGATAAACTGAAAACAAATTCTAATATAGAATTTCCAAATTTTATTCATCCTACAGTTTGGATAGGAAATAAAGTTCGTATAGGAAAAGGGTGTATCATTTATCCGGGCGTGACAATAAATTATGAAACAGACATTAAGGATTTTGTTACAGTTAATATGAATGCGACTATTGGGCATAATTGTAAACTGGATGATTTCTCTACTGTATCTCCCGGGGTAAATTTAGGAGGAGGAACTTTAATTTCTAAAGGAGGATTTGTAGGAATAGGAGCATCTACGATTCAGGGAGTAATAATAGGAGAAGACGCTATAGTTGGGGGCATGACAATGGTGATTGCAAATGTTCCAGACAAGGCGACGACTGTAGGTAATCCCAATAAAATAATTAAAACAAATAAATAAAGGGGAATATCTATTCCGGAGATTACATACAAGTGACTCTGTATCTAATTATTAAACGAATTTTTGATTTTACTCTTTCCTTAATGGGATTGGTACTATTGCTCCCCATCTTTATCCCGACTATTATCATTTTGAAATTGACCGGAGAAGGTGAAGTTTTCTATTTGCAGGAACGGATGGGATTGAATAACAGGATTTTTCGTATTTATAAATTTGCTACCATGTTGAAAAACAGCCAATATATCGGTAATAAGACCCTCACATTGAGAAACGATCCCCGGGTGACCAAAGTAGGGAGAATATTGCGAGCGACTAAAATAAACGAGTTGCCTCAAATATTGAATGTGGCGAAAGGGGACATGGCGCTCGTGGGACCCAGACCCCTTATTAAAACAAGTTTTTACAAATATGCGCCGGAGGTGCAAGCGGTAATTTATAAAAATAAACCCGGTATAACAGGTATAGGCTCCCTTGTGTTTCGTGACGAAGAGAAGCTGGTTTCCCTTTATAAGAAAGTTTACCCCGACGGAAATCCTTTTTGCTACTACGCGGAACATATCTATCCCTATAAAGGGGAACTGGAACTGTGGTATTGTTCAAACATCTCTTTTTATACAGATATCAAGATTTTGTTTTTAACATTCTATTCTATTGTAAATAGCGGGAATGAATTGGTCTATAAGTGGTTTAAAGATTTGCCCTTAAAACCTGAATCTCTCACGGTGAAAGGAATTTTAAAAATGAAGTGAATTTTGAAAATTGTGAGTTCAAAAAATATAAGATATAAATGATGATACCTTTATCCGTCCCTTGTTTGGAAGGGAATGAGTGGAAATATGTGGAGGATTGCCTCGATACGGGCTGGATCTCTTCGGCGGGCGCATACGTCAACCGGTTTGAAGAAATGATGGCCGGGTACGTAGGAGCAAAGTATGGCGTGGCGTGCATGAACGGGACATCGGGTTTGCATATCGCACAGGTTTTATCGGGCATTGGTCAGGGTGACCACGTTATCGCACCGGACCTTACGTTCGTGGCGACGCTGAACGCCATCAAATACACAGGCGCACAACCGATTTTGGTGGATGTGAATGAAAACAACTGGCAGATGGATCTGGATTTGCTGGAAGAATATTTGGAAAACAATACTTACCCCGTGGAAGCCGGAGCCGCTGTGCATTATTGTTTGCAGAGTACACACCGGCCGGTGAAGGCTATTGTACCCGTGCATGTGTTGGGAAACGTGGGTAATATGGACAGACTGCTTGCCATTGCCGAAAAATTCCGCCTGACGGTGATTGAAGACAGTACCGAATCGCTGGGATCATTCTACAAAAGGAAGCATACGGGGACATTCGGGAAGGCAGGTGTATTCAGTTTCAATGGAAACAAGATCATCTCTACCGGTGGAGGCGGGATGATTGTGACGGATGATGAAGAGTTGGCGCAAAAAGCCAAACACCTTACTACGCAGGCAAAATCGAGCGCCGAAGAGTATATCCACGATGAAGTGGGATATAATTACCGTTTGGTGAATATCCTGGCGGCAATCGGAGTAGCCCAGATGGAACGGTTTCCCGAATTATTAGCAAACAAGCTGAGGATGAATGATTTCTACCGTTCGGAGTTGGCAGATACGGGCGACATAGTTTTTCAAGAGGTGTCGGAGGATGTGGATCCCAATTACTGGTTGTTTACTTTCAAAACCTCACGGATGCGTGAGTTGCTGCTGTTCCTTAATTCCCGGGGAGTGATGAGCCGCCCCTTTTGGATGCCGATGAACCGGCTTCGGATGTTTAAAAACGACATCTACGTGAGCAGGCGGGACAGCGCTTACGCCATTTATCAATCCTGTATCAGTATTCCGAGTTCGGCAGGGATTACCCATGAGCAATTGGAAGAGGTGGTGGGGCAGATCAAACTATTTTTCTCTAACACAAAATAGAAATGATTTCAATCGATATCCCGGAGTTTATAAAAAAACATGTTACCAGGCGACCCGAAAGCTTGTTCTTACAAGATATCGAGAACAACAAAGAGCTGCTTTCAAGAAAAATTAAAGGAAAATCGGTATTGGTGATCGGCGGCGCGGGAACCATCGGCTCTTCCTATATCAAGGCAATATTGAAGTTTGAGCCCGGACGCCTTTACGTGGTGGATATCAACGAGAACGGGTTGACAGAGCTGACCCGCGATTTGCGGAGCAATACCAATCAATACGTTCCCAGAGAATACCTTACCTATCCGATGAATTTCGGAGATGAGGTATTTGCTAAAATGTTCGTGAACGAAGGCCCGTTTGAGATCGTCGCTAATTTTGCCGCCCACAAACATGTCCGTTCCGAAAAGGACAAGTATTCGATTGAAGCGATGATTGAGAACAACGTGTTCAAGGCCAAAGCTTTTTTAGACTTGTTGTTACAATACCCGCCCGAACACTTTTTCTGCGTTTCGACCGATAAAGCGGCCAATCCGGTGAACGTGATGGGAGCATCGAAGAAGTTGATGGAAGAGGTCATCATGGCCTATAGCGACAGGGTAAAAATCACTACCGCCCGTTTCGCGAACGTGGCTTTCTCCAACGGTTCGTTGCTGGCAGGATATATGGAGCGTTTGATGAAAAGACAGCCTGTTTCATGCCCTGCCGACGTGAAACGGTTCTTTGTTTCGCCCGAGGAGAGCGGACAGATATGTATGTTGGCCTGCATGCTCGGACAAAGCGGCGATATCTTGTTTCCAAAATTAGGAGAAGAGGAGATGGTCTATTTCAGATCGATAACGGAGGATTTTTTCAATGTGATGGGACGAAGGACACACAAATGCGAATCGGAAGAAGAGGCCCGCATGAAAGGCGATTCGTTAACAGCGGAGGCTCCGTATCCGGTGTACTACTTCGTTTCCGACACATCGGGCGAGAAGCTGTATGAAGAGTTTTATACCGAAAAAGACGTTTTGGATATGGATACATTTGTAAGCTTAGGTGTTGTCAAAAATGCCCGAAAAGAGTCCTTGGAGAAGATCAATAATACGTTGCACGACTTAAAAAATCTGATGAATTCGGATTATTACGACAAAGCTGACATTGTTAACTTGCTGAAAAACTACATTCCCAATTTCGGGCATATTGAGACGGGAAAGAACTTAGACCAAAAAATGTAAGTGTATGTATTTGATTTTTAAGCGTTTTTTCGATATACTCTGCTCAGGGTTAGCCCTCCTGGTTTTGTCGCCCCTGCTGATCCCGATTATCATAGGCTTGAAACTGACCGGTGAGGGAGAGGTGTGGTATCTTCAGGTGCGGGTGGGATATAAGAACAAACTGTTTAAAATTTATAAATTCGCGACTATGCTCAAAAACAGTGAGCATATGTCGGGAGGGATCATTACCACCAAAAAAGACTCCCGGATCACGCCGATGGGCGGATTTTTGAGAAAATCGAAAATCAACGAACTGCCCCAATTGATCAATATTTTGCTGGGCGATATGTCTGTGGTGGGGCCACGTCCGGTGATGCCACAGAGCTTTGCCGTTTATCCCGATGAAGTGCAACAAGTCATTTATAACGTAAAACCGGGATTGACCGGCATCGGCTCAATTATCTTCAGGGATGAAGAGGAATTAATAACACAAGTGAAAAACAGGGGAGAGGATATGTGGAATTTTTACGAAAACACGATATATCCGTTCAAGGGGAGTTTGGAGCAATGGTACCAGAAAAACAGCTCGTTCCTTACGGACACAAAAATTATAATCTTGACGGCTTGGGTCATCCTGTTTCCGGATAGCCAAGCCGTATATAAGTGGTTTGGAAGCCTTCCCAAAAGGCCTTTCTAACTGATTCTGTCAATGACACTCCTACTCGTTCATAACATTAAAGCATATATTATGAATCCATTGTTAAAAGAGTCTTTTGAAAAACTGAGGAGTTATTGTGAATCGCAGGATTTTGCCGGATGGGAGCCCTATGACGGGTTGAACTCGAAAGTGTTCCAGGCGTTACCGTTTTTTAAACGCTCGGCTTCCTGCCGGCTGGCGGTTGTCCGGAAATTCCGGCGCAGCCCGGTGAATTTCAGGCGGATCGCCCGGGTCCCGAAAGAACATAACGCCACAGGCATCGCCTTGTTCTTGAGCGGTTATTGCAATCTTTACCGTGCCGTTCAAAGGGGAATGAAGCCGGAAATACCACAGGATGACTGCCTGGAAAGGATCCGTCACCTGGCCCGTCTGTTGCTTTCCCTTAAAAGCAAGGGCCATGGCGGGTCTTGCTGGGGGGATAACTTTGATCGGCAGGTCCGGCATAAACCCCTGTTCCCTAAAAATACGCCTACGGTGGACGCCACTTCTTTTGCCGTGGCCGCCTTGTGTGAGGCTTACGAAATTACGGGCGACAAAGATTACCTGGACGAAGCCTTGTCGGCAGCGGATTTTGTAACCGATGCCCTGCATGAGGACGCGTGTGGAGCCGATGCTTCTAAAATATTGAGCACCTGCTATCGCTACACAAAAAATGAAGAGTATAAACTGTTGGCCCGGACATCGGCTGAAGCCTGCTGTGAAGCTCAAAATAAAGACGGCTCGTGGGCGGACAGCCTTGATACCGGATACAACTTGGAGGCTTTGCAGGTTTTTCAGGATCTGACCGGGGACCACTCCTTCCGGAAAAACATCAGCAGGGGGTTCGATTTTTATATCCGTAATTTCTTCCTGGCGGATGGCATCCCAAAATATTACGAAGATCGCATTTACCCGGTTGATATCCGTTGCCCGGGACAACTGTTCGTAGTGTTGTCGAAATCAGGCAAGTACGGCGACTGGCAACACCTGACTAGAAAGGTGATGCGCTGGACATTGAAGAACATGCAGGACAGGGATGGATATTTCTACTATCAGGTAAGGGCGCATTCCAGTTCCAGAATCCCTTACATGGGCTGGAGCAACGCGTTCATGTTCCACGGGTTAAGCTGTTTCCTTTTAAACGGTTACCGGCAATGAGCCCCGTGTGATTGAAACCCTTTTAAACAAAGAATCGTATGGAGGACACCCAATTAAAAAATGACAAAGAAAAGGAAGTAAGCAGATATCTGCTTACGGATGTGGCGTCATGCACGTTCACATTCTCGGACGGATTGTCGAGCAAAATGGACCCGTCCCCCGGCAAAGAGATCGTGCTGGTGAAGCTGATACCGCACACTGCAAAATCGAAAATATTCGCGGAGAGCGTGTTTAAAAACTATGTGCATGCAAGGAATATGAACGGACTGGCGAAACTTTGCGGATACGATTGCACCAAAACTTTTATGCGCCATTTCAAGAAATATTTTGGACAGACGCCGTATCAATGGATGTTGGATCGGAAAATGGAAGAGATCTGGCTACTGGTGGAAAATTCGGAGTTGACCATCACGGAAATAGCCGGAATGTGCGGCTTCAAAAGCGTGTCGCACCTGGTGAGCCTCTACAGCAGGCGGTACGGGGTACCACCCCTTAAAAGCAGAACAATAAAGTCTGTATGATTTCCGGATCTTAAAGTATTATTAAAATGAGACACAAGACCTCGGTCCTGATTGTTAATTCCAGGGAAAGGGAAAGCAAAGTCCGCCAGGTTCCCACCCACATCATCATGAACTGGCGAAAATACGCGATGCTCACAACATTGCTTGTGGCCGCCTTGTTTTTGATTGCCGGTTTCCTGATCTACCAGAACACCAGCCGGTTTTACCGGGAGAAGCTCGAGAGGGCCAACTATATCCGGAGCCGGATCGACCTCAAGAAGGCGCTCGCCGCCTTTGCCTCCATCGATTCCGGAATGTACCGCATCAACTCGTTTCTTGAGGAGAGGGGACTGGAGAAGTTGAAAATGAAAGACATGGGAGGAACAGGCGCCGGTTTCGACATCATCCACATCAACGAGTTCACCGATTTTTACAGGGAACAGCTGCTGGAGTTGGAGAAAGCATTGAATTCGGTGCCGATAGGCGCGCCATATGACGGCAAAATAACCTCAAGGTACGGGTACCGGCTGAATCCGTTCACAAGAAAGAACACGGAGTTCCACTCCGGCATAGATTTCAGGGGGCGGGTGGGGGACAGCGTCCAATGCACCGGCAGCGGGACGGTCGCCTTTGCCGGTAACAAGGAGGGGTTCGGGCAATGCGTGGTCATCCAGCACAACCCGAACCTGCAGACGCTCTACGGGCATCTCCGGCAGATACATGTAAAAAAAGGGGAACAGGTGGGCAGCGGGCAAACAGTCGGGCTGCTGGGCAACACCGGGAGGAGCACGGGGCCTCATTTGCACTATGAGATTATCGTAAAGGGGGAAAAGATTAATCCTGAAAAATATTTAAATTTTGATACAAAGAACAGTTATGATTAAAGAAGAGAAAAAAAGGGAAAACGGAGTTTCCAGGTTAGACTCCATGCCTATAAACACGATCATCGGCAATGACATTGTCTTTAAAGGTGATATTTACGGCGAAAGCGTGATCCGTATCGACGGCAGGGTGGAAGGGAATATTTCATTGAAACAGGGGATCATCCTGGGAGATAAAGCCTTTGTGGAAGGCAATATGGAAAGCGACTACATCATTCTTTTCGGACACATCAGGGGGAATGTTAAAAGCAAGGAGATCGTCCTGAAATCCACCGGCACCGTCCAGGGAGATATTGTGACCGATGCTTTGGAAATTGAAATGGGAAGCCGATATAACGGGAACCTGAAGATCAGCCGGATTGAGGAGGTTGAAGGGGGCGATTATGAACCCAAACCGGTAGAAATAGTTCCGCTTAAGCAATATGAAGACGAATAAGGTGCAATAATCTTGAAAATAGTATTGTAAAGACTCCCCGGATTAATTATTGGCAATGGATAATCGGCCAATGGGGTGCCGATCGCTTTATTATTAGTAAGTCCTTGAAGTTTTAAGCTTCAAGGACTTTTTTCTTTATCTATTGGCTAAATTACTTAACTCACTTGCATCTAATTCATCTTATGGATAAGCAAGGCGAAACGGTGTGGCTCACGCAGGCGCAAATAAAAATAACGGTTTATAGTTTATTTTGTGTGAAATAACATTTTTTTTAAAGTGGATTGCTTACATTTGTAGCCAATTTCTAAATTTTCGCAATTTAAAAAATGAAAAAAACACATTACATCATACTCTGTCTGCTGGGGGTTGTACTTGCCGGCACTTCCTGTAACAAAGGAAAAACCTATGCAGAGCTTCTGAAGGATGAGACCAGAGCTATCAATAAATTTATCTTGGAGAATAAATTAATTATTCTGGATAAATTTCCCGACAATCTGGTTTTCAAATCCAATGAGTTTTACCGTGATCCGGCAACAGGAGTTTATTTTAATATTATAGAACCGGGCGATACAGCCGCCGCTAAAAAAGTGAAAGAGGGGGAGGAGGTTTACGTGAGGTTCCAGGGGTTGAGGTATTTTACATCCAAGAACGATACAACCGAATACTCTAATCTCGACCCGATACGCAGCCCGTTTCCGGAAAATATTATTTATAGAGGCCCTGTAACCGTGAGAAGCCGCTCCCTGTATTCCGGTACAATCCCCGGTTGGGCGGTTCCACTCACTTATGTAGGACATGCGGGAAGAGTAAAGATGATCGTCCCTTTTAATATGGGATCACAAAGCGACCAACGATCCTATTCAACAACTTATTACGATAACATTCAATACCGATTAGAATCACAATCATAAAGCATTATGACACTCATTAAGTCCATATCCGGTATCAGGGGTACAATTGGAGGACGAGTGGGGAATAACCTCACTCCCGTTGATATTGTGAAGTTTGCATCGGCGTATGCCCTGTTTATCAAAAATTCAACCGGAAACGCAAGGCCGAAAATCGTGGTGGGCAGAGACGCGCGGATATCAGGCAATATGGTACATAGCGTGGTAACCGGTACCCTGATGGGCATGGGTTGCGATGTGGTGGATGTGGGTATGGCCACAACGCCCACCACAGAGATAGCCGTGGTGAAAGAATCGGCTTCAGGAGGTATTATCATTACCGCCAGCCACAATCCGAAACAATGGAATGCCCTTAAATTGCTGAACAGCAGGGGTGAGTTTCTTAATGCCGCCGAAGGCAATGAGATCCTGCAGATGGCCGAAGCGGAAAGTTTCGAATACGCTTCGGTGGATGAATTGGGCAAAGTAACCCATAAACAATACCTGCACGCTCATATCCAAAGCATTCTTCAGTTGGATCTGGTGGATACGGATGCCATAAAGGCCGCCCATTTCAGGATTGCGGTGGATGCCGTTAACTCCGTGGGAGGAAATGCCGTTCCCGAACTGTTGTATGCACTGGGGGTGAAGGAAGTGCTTAAATTACACTGTGCTACGCACGGAAATTTTTCGCATAACCCCGAACCGTTGCCGCAAAACCTGACCGAACTGGCATCGTTGATGAAAAGCTCCAGGGCTGATGTGGGTTTTGCCGTTGACCCGGATGTTGACCGGCTGGTTATTTATGCTGAAAACGGTGAGCCGTTTGGTGAAGAATATACGCTGGTTGCCGTATCGGATTATATATTGCGCCACACTCCCGGAAATACGGTTTCGAATCTGAGCTCGACACGCGCCTTGCGAGACGTTACCAGGCTACGGGGCGGCGAGTATTTTGCTGCGGCAGTAGGTGAAGTGCATGTGGTAACAAAGATGAAAGAGGTAGGGGCAGTTATTGGAGGCGAAGGGAATGGCGGTGTTATTTATCCGGCATCGCATTACGGGCGCGATGCGCTGGTGGGGATTGCTTTGTTTTTGACGCAACTGGCGAAATCGGGTAAAAAGGTAAGCGAGCTCAGAGCGGAGTACCCGGGTTATTTTATGTCGAAACAAAAAATAGAACTCACTCCCGATATCGATACCGATGTCATCCTGCAAAAAGTGAAAGAGCGCTTTAGCGGGGAACAGATAACGGATATTGACGGAGTAAAGATAGATTTTCCTGATAAATGGGTGCACCTGCGCAAATCGAACACCGAGCCTATTATTCGGATTTACTCGGAAGCAAAATCTCAGGAAGAAGCAGAAGAGGTGGGTAAACAGATTATTGATGTTATCAAAGAACTTAAATAAAAGAAAAATTAATTTTAGAAATTACCGTATATTAAGGCATACTTTGTTTTAGTTGCGGTAATTTTTTGTTGAATGAAGATGGTATTATAACATGAAAGAACGCTTGATCAGTGATGATGACGTAAGGAAGTTACACCCGGTTTTCCGGGGAAAAAATGGAGACAGATACATTAAGTGGGGAACGAAATTATCGGGACTCAATAAAGCATGTGAAATTTATGATAGATCCAAGCACCTGGCCGGAGTCGCCTTTACCACCGATTTACTCGACAAGTTAGGACTGAAACGCACCGTGATTAACGATCACGTTTTGGAACAATTTAAAGATAAGCCGTTTATTGTAGTTGCAAATCATCCCAACGGCCATGTGGACGGAATCGCACTTATCGAAACCGTAGCATCGAGGGTGAAAAACTTTAAGGTCATGGTTAACTTTATTCTGGGGTTGGTGGACACGATGGAAGAAAACTTTATAAAAGTGAGTCCGTACAAGCATACAGACAAAATGAAACACATTTCGCTTTCGGGAATAAAAGAATGTATCGATCATATCCGGAAAGGGAATGCGATGGGGTTTTTTCCCGCCGGATCGGTTTCCAGGTTGAAGTTTCACAACGGAAAGTTAATGATCTACGACCGCCACTGGCAGCCGTCGGTCATAAAACTCATACAGAAAGCCAAAGTCCCCGTAATTCCGCTTTACATCAATTGCCGGAACAGGTACCTGTTTTATGCTACACGGCTTATTAACTGGCGATTGCAGAGCCTTGTCCTGTGTCATGAGCTATACAACAAAAAGGGAAAAGAGATGACGTTGACATTCGGTGAACCTGTGATGCCCGATGTGATAAAATCGATAAGCAATACAGATGAATTAGGTGATTTTTTACGGGATAAAACCTATGCTTTGGCAAAAAAAAGGTAATTTTGTAAAAAGTGAAATGCGAATTACGAAAAGTGGGTTCACTCATAATTCATAACTCTTCATTCTTCGTTTTTAACTTTTAGTTTTTAGTTCTCAATAGAATGGCTAAACAAAATATACAACAGGTTAAACAGCGCTTCGGCATCATTGGCGTTTCTCCCGATCTGGACAGGGCTATCGATGTCGCTTTGCAGGTTGCGCCTACCGACCTTTCGGTGCTGATCACGGGTGAAAGCGGCGTTGGAAAGGAAAATTTCCCGCAAATCATTCACCAGTACAGCCGCCGTAAGCACGGGCCCTATTTCGCCATTAACTGCGGTTCCATTCCCGAGGGGACTATCGACTCCGAACTTTTCGGGCATGAGAAAGGATCATTCACAGGCGCTACGGCAACGCGCAAAGGATATTTTGAAGTAGCTAACGGCGGTACGCTTTTTCTCGATGAGGTAGGAGAACTGCCTTTATCCACGCAGGCACGTTTATTGCGTGTGCTGGAAACCGGAGAGTTTATAAAAGTTGGCTCTTCGCAGGTGGAGAAGAGTGATGTCCGGGTAGTGGCTGCCACCAACCTGAATATTGGTCAAGCCATTGAAAAAGGTAAGTTCAGGGAAGATTTGTTTTACCGGTTAAACTCGGTTCCCATCCGGATCTCTCCGCTTCGCGACAGAAAAGAAGATATTACGCTGTTATTCAGGAAATTTGCCGGTGATTGCGCCGAAAAATATATGATGCCACCCATCGCACTGACCGATGATGCCCGGGAAATGCTCAGGAATTTCCGTTGGCCCGGCAATGTCCGACAACTGAAAAATGTAACGGAACAGATATCGATAATAGAACACGAACGTGTGATTACATCCGAAATTTTGCAAAAATACCTGCCAAAGGAGGAAGTCGCATTACCTGTGCTGGCTTCGCATTCAAGAGAGTCGGATCAGAAAATCTTTTCATCGGAGCGGGAGATCTTGTATCAGGTCCTTTTTGATATGAAGAAAGACATTAACGATTTGAAAAATGTAGTGAAAAACATCCTGGAGGATGCGGCGGCAGCATCTGTTTCAAAGGATGAAAAGTCAATGCAGGACAAGACTACCGTAACGCTTCCATTGAAATATGAAGGCCTGATGCCTAAAGAAGCACAGTTTCAGGAAGCTACCGAAGTCGAAATTGCAAGCTTGTCGCTGGAAGATGCGGAGAAAGAGATGATCGTCCTTGCATTGGAAAAGCACAACGGTAAACGTAAGCTGGCCGCCGGTGAGCTGGGAATTTCGGAACGCACGTTGTACCGGAAAATTAAGGAATACAATTTGGAGAAGTTATGAGGAGAATAATAAACATAGGAGTGCTGTTTTTCGTATTGACTTCCTGTTCCATTTCTTATAAATTTAGTGGAGCATCCATTGATTATAATCTTACAAAAACATTGCAGCTGGGCACTTTCGTAAATCAGGCGCCATTGGTTTATCCGCCGCTGGAACCGCGTTTCAACGAGGCGTTGAAAGATATGTTTACCAGAAATACCCGGTTGCAGTTTGTGAATCAGAACGGCGATATGGAAATAGAGGGTGAAATTGTAGGTTACGAGCTCACACCGCTTGCTGTGCAGGAAGATGCGTTTGCTGCCGAGACCCGTTTGACGATGAACGTCCGCATGCGTTTCCGTAACAATAAAGTTCAAGGGCAAGACAAAGAGGAAACTTTTTCGGCAAACCGCACTTTCTCCAGTAATGTTAACCTGACAGACGTACAGGACCAGCTGATAAAGGAACTCACCGATGAAATCGTGGATCAGATTTTCAACGCGACTATGGCAAACTGGTAAAAATGGATAAATCGGAATTTTTTAGTTATATCACGGACGACAGGAAATTAAACGAGGAGAGCCTCGGCGGGTTGGAGAACTTAGTTGAAGAGTATCCCTATTTTCAGGCAGCACATCTGCTGTTGGCTAAGAACCGGTATATGACCCATCGGGAAGAATTTGAGAGGAACCTGTCAAAAACTGCTGCTTTCTGTGCCGACAGGAGCCGGCTTTTCTATCTTATCAACAACGAAAAATATGCCCGGTTTTTTCCCGAAGAAAAACCATTGGCCCGTACCGACAGAACTCAGGCCTTGTTGAACTCTTATTTGGATTCTTTTTCCGAAGAACCCCAGGAGACCCCGGAGGTTGAAATGAATATAGTTTCAACGGATTACCTCACCTATTTGCAAAGCTTAGAAAAAGAGGATGACGGGGAAACGGGCGAAGCCGGGCATAACGAATTTAAGCATCAGGACATTATCGATAGTTTTCTGGAAAAAGCTGCTGCTAATGAAATTACGATCACTTCGCCGAAACAAGAGCCATCCAAACAGCAAGAGGCAGATACAGAGCCGGGAACCGACGGGTTCCTGACGGAAACACTGGCGAAAATTTACATCAAACAAAAAAAATATGAGCAGGCGTTGACAATTATTCGGCAATTAAGTTTGAATTTTCCAAAAAAAAGTGTTTACTTTGCCGACCAAATTCGATTTTTAGAACTTTTGATGCTCAACGAGAAAAATAAAAAAGAATAAATATATGTATATTTTTATCACCATCCTTATTTTAATTGCAGCCATCCTGATGATCCTCATCGTGTTGGTGCAAAACTCAAAAGGCGGTGGATTGGCTGCAGGCTTTTCATCATCGAACCAAATAATGGGTGTTCGCAAAACTACCGACTTTTTAGAAAAAGCAACTTGGACGTTGGCCGTCACTATCATCGTTTTAAGTATATTAACAGCAAAATATACCACTTCGAGATCAACCGTTCCCCAATCGCAGGTTGAAGTGCAGCAGCCGGCGCCGCTTAACCCGGCCACAGCGCCCGATGTGACTCCTGTATTACCGGTGCAACCTGCTCCGCAACCGGCTGCTCCGCCTACGGAATAATCGGTTTCGCTTGGAAGAAAATATTAAAGAGAGAAGCTTAACGGTTTCTCTCTTTTTTTTGTCAATAGAGAAGTTATTTGCATTTAAACTTTGTGGATATGTTTTAAAGCATTAATTTTGTATTGCACTATTAATGAAAAATACTATATGAATGGAAAAACTATTGTAACCGGAGTTATTGGCGCCGATGTACACGCTGTTGGCAATAAAATACTTGCTTTTGCATTGGAACAAGCGGGGTTTAAAGTGATTAACCTGGGTGTTATGGTCGCACAGGAAGAATACATCGAAGCGGCACTGGAAACTAATGCCGATGCTATTTTGGTGTCGTCGCTTTATGGACACGGCGAAATTGACTGCAACGGCTTGCGCGAAAAATGTGATGAGGCCGGACTGAAAGATATCCCGCTTTTGGCAGGTGGAAACTTAGTTGTGGGGAAACAAAACTTTGAAGAGGTGGAAAAGCGTTTCCTGGCTATGGGGTTCACCCGCGTCTATCCGCCGGGGACAACTGTGGAAACAAGTATCGCCGATCTGAATGAGTTGCTTGGAGTACAATGAATATTCTCACTGCAGACATCGGCAGCACATACACCAAACTGACGGCGATTGATACCGTTGAGAAAAAAATTTTAGCAACTTCCACCGCCTTTACCACCATCGGGACCGATGTGGTAGAGGGCTTTATGTCTGCTTATAACAAGTTGGAGCAACGCGTCGGAGAATTCCGGTACGATGAACTGCTGTGTTGCAGCAGCGCCGCCGGAGGACTTAAAATGGTCTCGCTGGGACTGGTCCCCGAGCTTACAGCCAAGGCGGCAAAACTCGCTGCCGCAAGTGCGGGAGCCAAAGTGGTTAAAACATATGCTTTTGAACTGTCGCAGGCGGAACAGAACGAAATTTTCGAGATCAACCCCGATTTGGTTTTGCTCTGCGGCGGGACCGATGGCGGAAACAAAGAGGTGATCCTTGCCAATGCACGCCGGTTGTGCCGGGTGGAGCGCCCGTTCACCGTTATTGCCGCAGGCAACAAAAGCGCCTCGTTTGAACTGGAAGAGATTTTCCGCGCATCGGGAAAACCGTTTGTTATAACGGAAAACGTAATGCCTGAATTCAACAAGCTAAACATTGAGCCGGCCAGGCAAAAAATAAAGGAGTTGTTTATCAGCCGTATTATCAAAGCCAAAGGCTTGAGCCGCATTCAGAAAATGTGTAAAACCGATATAATTCCTACGCCGCTGGCGGTATTGAATGCCTGTGAACTGTTGAGCAAGGGCACGAAGAACGTGTCGGGATTAGGCGATTTGCTGGCAGTGGATATCGGTGGGGCAACTACAGATGTTTACTCCATTTGCAGTGGAAAGCCGACTCTCGAAAACGTGACCCTGAAAGGCCTGCCGGAACCGGTCAGCAAGCGTACCGTTGAGGGCGACCTGGGAATGCGCTACAGCCTTCCGTCGCTGGTTGGCGAGCTGGACATGGATACGCTTTCGGAAGAATTAAGCATCGATAAATCAATAGCCATCGATTGGGTAACTGTATGCACGCAAAATCCGGATTTATTGGCGGAGCCCGGGTCGTGGGAACAAGAAATTGAGGAGTTGATAGCGCGAAATGCTGTTAAAATAGCCATGGAACGGCACGCCGGAACTTACCAGCCTGTATATACCCCGTTTGGACAGGTGTTTACACTCACGGGAAAAGACCTTTCCGCAGTACCGTTTGTTATCGGTATCGGGGGCGTCATTATCAATGCCCGCCAACCGCGATATATTCTGGAGGGAGCGAAACTGCAACCGGACGATTTCATGTTTGCAAAACCCAAAGATCCCGATTATCTAATCGATAAGAGATATATTTTTGCATCCATGGGATTGCTTAGCTCAGCTTATCCCGACCTGGCGCTGACGCTACTCAAACAGGAAATTACTAAACAATAAATAAAAGCTCCCTTTCGGAGCATCCGGAAGAAAATAATCTGAACAATATGGAAATTACCAATAAAAAACTTTCAAATGATGCATTCTTTGCCGAACGCAAAGAAGTTCTCGGACACTGGCCTACGGGAAAAGATGTCGATATCGACGAAGCTGTAGCCTATCAAAAATCTATTCCACAAGAAAAACGTTTCGGCTTGAAGATGGCGAAAGCCGCCGAACAAAAGATTACCCTCATCCAACCGCGTGCAGGAGTGGCGCTATACAAGGAACACATTGAATTGCTCCGGTTCCTCGAAACCGAAGGTGAGGCCGACCTGCTGCCTACAACAGTGGACAGCTATACGCGCTTAAACCGCTACAACGAAGCCGAAACGGGGATAGAGAAAAGTAAAGAGACCGGACGTTCTATGTTGAACGGCTTCCCCATCGTGAACTACGGTGTAGATATCTGCCGTAAGGTGACTTCATCGCTCAAAAATCCGGTTCAGGTCCGCCACGGGACACCCGATGCCCGGCTGCTTACCGAGATTTCCATTGCCGGAGGGTTTACCTCATTCGAAGGCGGTGGAATTTCCTACAACATTCCCTACTCTAAAAATCATTCGATTGAGAAGACCATTGCATACTGGCAATATACCGACAGGCTCGTAGGCCTTTACGAGGAAGCCGGTGTCTCCATCAACCGCGAACCGTTCGGCCCGCTCACGGGAACACTTATTTCACCCTGTATCTCCAACTCGGTGGCCATTATCGAATCGTTGCTTGCCGCCGCACAAGGCGTAAAAGACCTCACCGTAGGTTACGGACAGTGTGGAAACCTTATTCAGGACGTTGCCGCCATCCGTTCACTGAATATTCTTACGCGCGAGTACCTTGATAAATTCGGTTTCAACGATGTGCGCGTTACCACCGTCTTCCATCAATGGATGGGCGGATTTCCGCAGGACGAAGCCAAGGCTTTCGGTGTAATTTCGTGGGGAGCCGCCGCCGCTGTGTTGTCAAAAGCAACCAAAGTGATTGTGAAAACACCGCACGAGGCCATGGGCGTTCCTACCAAAGAAGCCAATGCCGCCGGATTGCGCGCTACAAAACAGTTGGTGTCGATGCTGAAAGATCAGGACTTCCGTTCTATCCCGGCAGTTGTGGCAGAAAGCGAGGTAATAATGAAAGAGATGCGCTGCATTCTGGATAAAGTGGAAGAACTGGGTAAGGGCGACTACGCAATCGGTACGGTAGCCGCATTTGAGGCCGGGGTGCTGGATGTCCCTTTTGCGCCAAGCCGCTACAATGCCGGGAGAGTGATGCCCGCCCGCGACAATGCGGGAGCGGTTCGTTTTCTCGAAATCGGCAATATGCCGTTTACGCAAGACCTGATCGATTTTCACCGCCAGAAGCTTGAAGAGCGCGCCAAATACGAAAAACGTGCCGTCAGTTTCCAAATGGTTATCGATGACGTGTATGCCATCGGCAAAGGGTTTCTTGTGGGAAGGCCGAAATAAATGTTTATCAATCTAACAATCTAAAAAGAATATGAAAATTACAAAACTTATCTGTGCTCCGGGAAAAACAGGATTTTTCTTCGATGATCAAAAAGCCATAAAACAAGGAGCAAAAAACGACGGTGCGTTCTATGAAGGCGCACCTGCAACACCGGGATTTACCTCGGTGCGCCAGGCCGGAGAATCCATCTCGGTTATTTTTGTTCTCGAAAACGGCGCTTTCGCCCACGGAGATTGTGCTGCTGTCCAGTATTCGGGAGCAGGCGGACGCGATCCGCTTTTCCTTGCCGAGAACTTTATTCCCATTATTGAAAAGGAAATTGCGCCGCTTTACGTAGGCAAAGAGATCACCCTTTTCCGCGAAATGGCAGACCGGGTAGATAAAGCCGTTAGCCCGTCAACCGGGAAGATCTATCACACGGCTATCAGGTACGGAGTTACACAGGCCTGCCTGGATGCCGTGGCAAAAAGCCAATCGAAGTTGATGGCACAAGTGATTGCCGAAGAGTATGGAACAGAAATGTCGAAAACCATTATCCCCATTTTCTCGCAATCGGGAGACGATCGTTACCTCAATGCCGACAAAATGATCATGAAGGCCGCTGATGTGTTGCCTCATGCCCTTTTCAACCACGTGGAAACAAAAGTGGGCCTGAAGGGCGAAAAGATAAAAGAGTATATCCAATGGCTCAGAGACCGGATTTTGAAACTGAAACCTTTCGACAGTTACAATCCGGTTATTCATATAGACGTTTACGGAACATTGGGAATTGTTTTCGATAATAATTTCGAAGCTATTGCCCATTACATTGGCGAACTGGCCGAAATAGCAAAACCGTTCCACCTTCGCGTGGAAGGCCCGGTGGATATGGGAGAGAAAGCCGCTCAGATCGACGCGCTCCGCATTATTCGCCAAAAGATGGAAGAAAAGGGGATTATGGCAGAAATTGTCGCCGATGAATGGTGCAACACGTTACAGGATGTCATTGATTTCTCCCGGCACAAAGCGGGGCATATGGCGCAAATTAAAACACCCGATTTGGGAGGGATCAACAACAGCATAGAGGCTGTGCTCTATTGCAAACAACACAACATGGGCGCATACCTGGGCGGAACCTGCAACGAGACCAACCGTTCTGCCGAAATTTGTGCGCACGTTGCCATGGCAACCTCTCCCGTACAGTATCTCGCCAAGCCCGGTATGGGCGTGGATGAGGGATATATGATTGTTTATAATGAAATGAGTAGGATACTGACAATTAACAGCCAAAGAGATGAATGAACTAAGAATACTTTCGCCCACTGCCATTCTCGGATACGGATTTCCGATGGAATCGTTTGCAGAAGGAATGAAACGCAAACCGCACGTCATTGCGGTAGATGCCGGATCAACCGACCCGGGCCCCTATTACCTGGGTGCCGGAAAATCGTTTACCGACCGGAATTCGGTGAAACGCGACCTCGAAATTATGATACCTGCCGCTCTCGAAGCCGGTATTCCGGTTATCGTGGGCACGGCCGGCGGTTCGGGCGCACGCCCCCACGTGGAGTTTGCAGTGGATATTGTGAAAGAGATTGCCCGCGAAAAACAGTTGTCGTTTAAAATGGCTGTTATTCAATCGGAGTTCGATAAAGAATTTGTGAAAGAGAACGTGGCCAAAGGGAACATCTCACCTCTTTTTCCCGCACCGGAGATAACCGAGGCTGATGTGGACGAATCGGTACATATTGTAGCCCAAATGGGAGAAGAGCCATTTATTGAAGCATTGGAAAACGGGGCGGAGGTTATTCTGGCCGGACGCTCCTACGATCCGTCGGTTTTTGCCGCTCTCGCCATTAAGTACGGTTTCGACAAAGGACTTGCCATCCATCTGGGAAAAATACTGGAATGTGCTGCCATTGCAGCCCTGCCCGGAAGCGGAAGCGATTGCATGTTCGGCTATCTGCATCAGGATAACTTTGTGCTTGAACCGCTGTCGCCCTTACGCAAATGCACTACGCTCTCGGTAGCAGCACACACGTTGTACGAAAAAACAAATCCTTACGTGCTGCCCGGCCCGGGCGGAGCCATCAACCTGCACGAATCCAAGTTCGAACAGATCGACGACAATAAGGTGCGGGTGAGCGGAAGCCGTTTTGTACCGACCGAAGAGTATTTCGTGAAACTCGAAGGCGTAAGGCGCGTGGGTTACCGGACTATTTCGTGTGCCGGAGTGAAAGACCCGATAATGATCTCGAAAATCGACTCCATTACGCAGAGCGTGAAAGACCGTGTGAAAAACAATTTCGAAACGTACGGAATTACCGACTTTTTCCTCGATTTTAAAATTTACGGGCGTAACGGTGTGATGGGTATGTTTCCCGATGCGCCACAGAGCGCCGGCGATGAACTGCTTATCATTATCGAAGCTGTAGCCGACACGCAGGAACAAGCCGATACCATTTGCGGATTCGCTCGCAGCACGATGTTGCACTTCGGTTACGAAGGCCGCATAGCGACTGCCGGAAACCTGGCGTTCCCGTTTTCGCCGTCCGATTGCAAAATGGGCGAGGTGTACGAGTTCAACGTGTATCATTTAATGAAGGTGGAAGATCCCAAAAAGCTTTTCCCGATTGAGTACGTTCAATTTTAAAATTCAAACGAGATGGAATATAATCTAACCGATGTAGCTTCCGTGATCCGAAGCAAAAATTCAGGGCCTTACGAACTCACATTCGATATTATTTTCAAGGAGGTTGAGATGTACCGGAAGGTGAAGTCGGCACAAGTGTTTAATGCGCAAATGTTCGCGCACCTTTACCATATCCCCGAATCGCAAATTATCAACCTGGTACATTTCGATCCGGCTAAAGCGGTGAAAATCACTATCGTGCGCCCCATCCCTTCGGGGGCATTGGGCGAGACCGATGTATATGGAGCGCAACAGCATGCACCCCTGATGAAGATGAAGTTTACCTTGAGTTAACTCACCTACACTATGCGCAACTTCATCCAGGAATATATGGTCTCGTCGCAATACTTTGCCCCGCGGGGAAAAGAGCGACTGATGTTTCTCGGCGAACAGATCTCGCACCGGCATTTGAACTACAGCGACAGGCTTATCGGAATTGTAGGGGATGCCGGCGCCGGTAAATCATCCCTTATAAAAGGAATGTTCCCCGGGCTGCAATTGTCCAACGACGACGATATTGTGAATCCCCGGAAGATAATGCAGGTGCGTAATTCGTTGCTGGAGGTGGAAGATGCCACCACATTCCATATCGATGTGCGCTTTCAGATGGCTTTCACGCAAATGTATGAAATTGTGGATTATGTGCACTCTATTTTAGACCGGAACCGGCGTGCGGTCATCGAACATTTCAACTTGCTCTATCCGGCGTTGGGCAAAAATGCCGATATACTTGTCGGGATCGGCGAAGAGATTATTGTTACCCGTCCCAGCCTTTTCGGCCCCCGGCCCGAGAGCGTTTATCAGATTGTTCACGAATCTCTCCGGTATCGTAAAATGTCGCACTCGGCGGAGGAGGTTACCACTTCTCTCCTGCATGAGTTTTTCGATATAAAAGAGGAAGAATACTTTTTCTCCGATATCAGGAACGGCTTTGTAATAAAATTTTACAAGAAGCCGGACATCGATTTGGAACGGCTTTCGGCGCTGATTGATGAGCGGATTGCCCAGGACCTGGAGATTTCGTATTACGATGAAGACCATATCGTGTTGGGCGGTGAAATTGTAAGTTGCGACGGCCCGCGTTTTCACGTGCGCAACACGTCGGAAATAAAGAATTTTTCGCTCGTAAAGCGCTTTGTCCACGATGCTGCAACCAACACGTATTGCCTGGTAGGATTGATTGACGATAACACAAGAGATTTAGAAAACAGGAATACATACTATTTTTTAACCCGGAAAAGTTTGGATGAAACAAGTAAAAACAGCTGATATAACGGCCTTGGTTGAGCAGTTATGTATTGAAGCGTGCTGCGTGATCACAGAGGATATAAACAATAAGTTCAAAAGTTGTCTGCAGACTGAAACGTCGCCGCTCGGGAAAGAAATTCTGGGTACGCTGATCGAGAATGCCCGCATTGCACGTGAAGAACGCAGCCCGATGTGTCAGGATACGGGGATGACCGTCGTTTTTGTACGCATGGGGCAGAACGTGCAGATTACAGGGGGATTCATTGAGGATGCTATTAATCAGGGCGTTCGTCAAGGTTATGAGAAAGGATATTTGCGCAAATCGGTGGTAAAGGATCCCATCCATCGTGAAAATACCAAGGACAATACACCTGCTGTTATTCATTACGAGATTGTTCCCGATGATGTTTTTCACATCACCGTTTCGCCCAAGGGGTTCGGCAGTGAAAACAAAAGTGCATTGAGGATGCTTACTCCCAGCGAAGGTGTTGAGGGTGTGAAGCGATTTGTGCTGGATACCGTTTCGGCCGCCGGTGGAAACCCTTGTCCGCCTATTATTGTGGGGGTGGGTATCGGAGGAACGATGGAACGGGCTGCACTTCTAAGCAAAAAAGCGTTGTTACGGCCGTTGGATACACCAAACCCCGATCCCTCGCTGGCCTCTTTGGAAGCTGAATTACTTACGGAAATAAATAAGTTGGGGATCGGCCCGGCCGGTTTTGGAGGAATCACCACCGCGCTGGGTGTTAACATCCTGACTTATGCTACTCATATTGCCGGGCTTCCGGTTTCGGTGAATATCGGTTGTCACGCCACCCGGCATGCAGAAGGAGGTTTATGATGGATAAAAGAATTCTTTGTGCCCCATTTTCCGATGAAACCATCCGTTCATTGAAAGCGGGCGATATGGTTTATATTTCGGGTACGGTTTATACTGCCCGCGATGCGGCCCATAAACGATTATGTGAAATGATCGAGCGCGATGAACCGATGCCTTTCGACTTTGACGGGCAGGCTGTTTACTATGCCGGGCCTGCCCCTGCCAAACCGGGCAAACCCATCGGGTCGGTCGGCCCAACCACCGGTGGGAGGATGGACGCCTATTCACCCACGCTCATTGCCCATGGCCTGAAGGTCATGATTGGAAAAGGTACGCGCGGCGCCAGGGTGATTGATGCCATGAAGCAATATACCGGTGTCTATTTTGCCGCTATCGGCGGAGCCGCCGCCTTGATGGCCAAATGCGTGGAGAGCGCCGAAGTGATTGCTTTTGAAGAGTTGGGCACGGAAGCCGTCCGGAAACTGCAGGTGAAAGAGCTTCCCGTGGTTGTTGCCATCGACTGCAGGGGAAACGATGTGTATAAACTGGCGCGGGAATCCTAAACTATCCCCGGTAGCTGGGAAATCATATAAAACGGTAAATTGATTAATCGAAATTCCCTTTTTGTAAGTGTTTTCACCTTATCAACACTATATCGTCCCGACCAAATCCTGACGGCAACATCGTGATTGGTTTCGTTCATAAACTGATGTATTGATTTCAGGTGGGCGTTGTGCCCGCTTTTGACTTCTATAGGCATAATCTTGCCATCTTGTTGCCATATAAAATCAACTTCAGCAGAACTCCCCCGTTTATTTCGCATCCAGTAATTGAGTTTGAAACCTGTATCAAAAGATAAGGCACGAAGCTCTTGCGCCACAATTTGTTCTGCGGCCGCACCACGCCATGTGTCCATCAGGTCTTTACTCAATAGGTATTCCCGCTGGATACCGGCTGAATAATTTACCAATCCGGCGTCAAGCCAGAATAACTTCGGCGATTTTTTCAAATCCGAAACGATCGGCAATACCGTTTGTGTTACCGGATAGACCAATTCCAATAACATTGCTTTACTCAATGTACGAAAGGCTTCACCTGTTTCGCGCGCTTTATAGGGCGATCCGGCAAACCCACCAAAGGTGATGTTTTGGCCGGAAAAAGCCCACCCCTCTTCCAATATATAACGAATGACTGTGCCTTGAGTTGCAGTTTTGGCATATTTCTCTACATCATTTTTGTAGGCATTCAGCAATTGATTGTATGTGGAAGACAAAGAAACAATATCATGCGCTGCGGCATAACGGGCTACTACTTCCGGCATTCCCCCGATAAGTGCATATATGTTGAATAATTGCATGAGTTCCTGATGTAGTGCCGTTGTGAGTGAAGGTTCGGTAAGAATTTCAATATACCGTTCGTTGCCAGTAGCGATTAAAAATTCGGTAAACGAGCAAGGGTGCAAAGCCATAAATTCTACTCGTCCGACAGGTAGGGAAATATGTTTATCTAACATAGTCTCTAACAAAGAGCCGGCAGCGATGACATATATTTCGGGAAGCTCCTCGTAGAAGTAGCGAAGTAAGGAGACCGTATGGGGAGACTGTTGTATTTCATCTATAAAAAGCAGCGTCCGGCCTTCCTTTTGTATCACATTGCAATAAAGGAATAGAAGAGGCAGCAGCTTTTTTACCTCGTCAGTGCTTTCCATTAACTGTTTTGCCGATGATTTTTCGAGATTAACGAAAAGGTAATTGTCGAAATTTTCTGCAAAACGATTCACAACAGTAGTTTTTCCAACCTGTCTTGCGCCACGTAATATTAACGGTTTTCGATATGGATTTATAGCCCATTTTTGTAATTTATTCTCTATGTTTCGCTTGAACATCCTGTAATCTTTTATAATTCAGCTACAAACTTACATAAAAAAACTATTTTTTTATACGCCGTCCGATAAAAATCGAGACCCCAACTGTTCTACAGATAATTAACGTGCTCAAAGGCACAATTGTTTTATTTTTAAAATTTATCTTTTATGAG